>Ga0194129_10000153_pt1 | contig 135799 bp, 100 predicted proteins | sample TA2KigCa35mmetaG_FD_150862 | JGI IMG/M metagenome (GOLD analysis project Ga0194129, IMG submission 150862) | Freshwater microbial communities from Lake Tanganyika, Tanzania - TA2015038 Kigoma Deep Cast 35m | ecosystem: Environmental > Aquatic > Freshwater > Lake | place: Tanzania: Lake... | reverse complement strand
CTCACCCGTTCGCCACTAAAGTTAAAAACTTTCGTTCGACTTGCATGTGTTAAGCATACCGCCAGCGTTCATCCTGAGCCAGGATCAAACTCTCCATGGTACTTCTTCTTTTTTTAATTAGTGAAAATTAAACTTTTAATCTATGACAGATAATACCAAATGATTTACGATTGTGTCAAGCATTTAAATTTGAAATTCTAACAAATACAGAATATAATAGTATGTAAAATAATAAGCATCATTAAATGCCTGCATTAGTATTTTGCTTATTTTGCTAAGTTAATAAATTTTGAACTATGTTCACGTTAAAGATTTTAGTTTATACCGTTGTAATCTTTTTTATTTCCCTTTTTACTTTCGGTTTTCTATCAAACGATCCGTCGCGAAACCCTAACAGAAAAGATTTAGAGTAAAAAAAAGTCCCTATAGGAATATAGGGACCTTTTTTTTACTCTAAATCTTTTTTGACACCATTATTAGAGTTTTTAATCTAAGTAACCTCTTTGCACCTGTAACTTTGCCGCCTCTGTAAGTATTGGTATTTTAGGGTAACGTCCACAGAAAATTAAAAAAGACGAATAGGCCATTATTATTATTGTACCGAAGTAAAAAAAGTTGGCTAATAAAACCCCTAGAGTACTTTCACGTAAAATTATTGGTAAAAAGCCGTAGATGGACCCTATACATTGACAAACAATATTTAATAAAATTGCTTGTATAACATTAAAACGAACAAATTTTGTAAGGCGAATAGTTCCTCGCGAGCATACGATAAATATTCCTAACATAATAGCAAACACTAAATAAACATTTGCTTCATAAAAACTGGCAAGTTTTGCTATATGGTTTAAGTAAAAAAGTTTGAGAGGTATACTTTCAGTACTTAAGAATACTTTTGCCCCAAAAAAATACGAAATTTCTGTAAAAGGAAAAATAAAAGCCAAAACAGCAAGAAGCCTTTCACTTATTTTTATTAGGTAGGTTTTCATAATTTATCTTTCAAAAACTGAGTATTTATATAATATGCTTAAAAAAACAATTATAAACGGTTCTTAAGTCTTGCAGATTTTCCAGTTTTTTCTCTTAAGTAATATAGTTTAGAACGCCTTACTATAGAGTTTCCAAGTACCTCTATGCTCTTAATCCACGGTGAATTTAGTAAAAAGACTTTTTCAGCACCACCACCAGGGAACATTTTTCGTACTCTTATCGTAGAATCAATTTTTTGATTTGATAAGTGTTTCGAAATAACAACTCCTTCAAATGCTTGAGTTCTTTCCTTTTCTTTTTTCTCCTTCTCACCAATTTCTTTAGGTAATTCTAAATATATAACGACTTTTATTTTATCCCCTACTGAAATTTTAGGTAAATTATCCTTTTTGTAAAATATATCTAAATCTAGATCGATATTTTGTAACCCTGACATTATTATTTTAATTTTAAATTAGTTTTGCCACACCGTAATTGCAAATTTTAACAATAAGACTATTGAATGTAAATACTCGTCGGGTATTATTTATTAGTTAAAACTAACCTATCGATATTTGGATGCATTAGTTACGTTACCTGATTCGGACCATTCCTTTAATAAATCAAGTTCTTTACTTTTGGTTCTTGCTAAAGGAACTAAATTTTGTATGGAAATTACCATATCTTTATTATCAAATTCACGGTTTTCATTAAAACCTATTCGCATTGCTTCAATAACTACCTGCTCAATTTCGGCTCCTGAAAATTCTTTTGTTAGTTCGCTGAATAAAGAGATTTGGAAATTTTTGACACCTTCAGGTCTGTACTTATTAAGGTGAACTTTAAAAATATCTTCACGTTCTTCACGAGTAGGTAAATTTACAAAAAACATTTCATCGAAGCGCCCTTTCCTAAGTATTTCTGCAGGGATGTAATCAATATTATTAGCCGTAGCTACAACAAAAACGGGTGATGTTTTTTCCGATAACCAAGTAATAAATGTGGACAAAACTCTGCTAGTGGTACCACTATCACCACTACTTTGAGCCCCCGCGAAAGCTTTATCAATTTCATCGACCCATAAAACACATGGTGATAGGGCTTCAGCGATTTCAATCATTTTTCTGACACGTTGCTCCGATTGCCCTATTAGAGAAGCAAATAACCGTCCAAAATCTAATCGTAATAATGGAAGTTTCCATTCATAAGCCAATATTTTTGCTGCTATGGATTTTCCAGTACCTTGAACCCCTACTAACAATAGCCCTTTGGGGTAAGGTAATCCGTAATTTATAGCTTCTTGTGAAAATGCACGCTCACGTACTTTCAGCCAATCCTTAAAGTTATCTAAGCCCCCTATATCCTCTAAACTTTTATTAGTCAAACAAAATTCTAGTAGTTGAGTTTGTTGAATAATTTGTCGTTTTTCTTGTAAAACAAGTAACGGACTTTTTTCGTTAATTTCTCCATCCTTTGCAATCACTTTTGACAATACACGTCGAATTCTTTCAAGAGATAAACCTTGGCAAGCTGTCGCAAGATTGTAAACAATTTCTTTATCAATCTGTTTTTGCATGGATGAAATTAATCGATTTAACTCTTCTAGAATTTCAGAATATTTTGGTAGAGGGAATTCTAAAAGAGTAACATATTCATTTAATGAATCCGGAATATTTATTTCTGAGGAAATTATTACGATATTTTTGGGTTGGGTTTTTAATTTACGGCTCAAATTTTTTAATTTCCGAATTATAGAAAAATCCTTTAAAAAATTGTCATAGTCTTTTAGAACGAATAATGCTGGCGTTTCAGATGTCATTTTTTCGATCAGCTCAAGCGCTTCTAAAGGATTCCGTGCGGCAAACCCAGAATCATTTGGATTTTCTTGGTACCCTTCAACAAAATCCCATGAATTATATGTACGCGATACATATTTTTTTGCGCAATACCTCATCAAGTATTCAATACGTTCTTCCTCGTTTGTACATATATATATAATGGGATATCTTGATTTTAGTAAAAGTACAAACTCGTTTAAAAAATTCATTCTTTATTAAAATTTAGTATTAAATATACTTGAAATTGGGTTACCGTTTAAAAGCTTAACCTACGGATCCTTCAAGTTTTAAACTTAATAGACGATCTGCTTCAGATGCAAACTCAAGAGGTAACTCATTAAAAACCTCTTTACAAAAACCGTTTACCATTAATGAAACGGCTTCTTCTGCATTTATACCTCGTTGGAGTAAATAGAAGAGTTGTTCTTCTGCAATTCGGGATGTTGAAGCTTCATGTTCAACTTGCGTATAACTATTTTGTGCCTGAATGTAAGGAAAGGTATTTGCGCTTGATTCTTTACCTATTAACAACGAATCACATTGCGTATAATTTTGTGTTCGAAACGCTTTAGGGCCTATTTTGACTAGTCCGCGATAGCTGTTTCTTGATCGACCAGCCGAAATTCCTTTTGAAACGATGCGACTTCGTGTTTTAGAAGCCAAATGAATCATTTTTGTCCCGGTATCTGCTTGTTGTTTATTACTTGTTAAAGCAACGGAAAAGAATTCGCCGACCGAATTTTGTCCCGATAAAACACAACTTGGATATTTCCATGTAATGCTTGATCCGGTTTCAACTTGTGTCCAACTTATACGGGCGTTTTTCCCAGAGCATAGTCCTCTTTTAGTAACAAAATTGAACACCCCCCCTATACCTTTTTCGTCACCGGCGTACCAATTTTGTACAGTAGAATATTTTATTACGGCGTTATCAAGGGCTACTAGCTCAACAACTGCGGCATGTAATTGGTTTGTGCTAAATTTTGGTGCTGTACAACCTTCGAGATAACTTATAGAACTTCTTTCTTCGGCGATAATTAAAGTTCGTTCAAATTGACCGGCTTCTTCGTTATTTATACGGAAGTAGGTAGAAAGCTCCATGGGGCAAACTATATCTTTTGGAATGTAACAAAAAGAACCATCACTAAAAACAGCTGAATTTAACGCAGAAAAATAGTTATCTCCAATCGGTACTACTCTACCGAGATACCTTTCAACTAATTCTGGATAGGTTTTAATAGCCTCGGAAATAGAACAAAAAATTACTCCAAATTTTTGGAGTTGTTTTTTAAATGTTGTTCCAATTGAAACGCTGTCAAAAACGGCGTCAACGGCTACATTTGTTAACATTTTTTGTTCGTTTAACGAAACTCCTAACTTCTCGAAGGTTTTAAGAAGTTCAGGATCTGCTTCATCTAAACTCCCAAGTTTTTTTTTTGTTTTTGGTATTGAATAATATTGGATATTATCGTAATTAATTTTAGGTAGTTCTAAAGAGGCCCATTCTGGGCTTACCATTTTTGTCCAATTTTTAAAAGCTTTTTCGCGAAAATTCCGTAAAAATAAAGGTTCATCTTTTTTTCTACTAATTTTTTTAACAGTGTCTAAACTTAAACCTTTTTCAAACTCTTCGATGTCGATGTCTGTTTTGAAACCATATTTATATGGAGTTGTAACAATAGCATCTAAAATAACTTCTGATTCATTACTTTGCTTTTCGGCCATTGTTTTTAGCTAAATTGTTTATTTAGTTTAATATTATTTGAAATAGTATTTCTTATATAATTATACTTGATTTGTTTTACCAGAGGTTTTGGTTAAACCCACTTATTAAAAGAGTTTTAAAAAAGTTACGTTACTTAATACTTGTGAAACTTGAAAAAACGTCAATTAAAAAGGTCAAAAAAATAAAACTTAATAAAGGAGATAAATCAAGACCAATAAGAGGTGGCAGAATTCCTCTAAACAGTCTTAAATAAGGGTCGGTAATTTTCCCTAATGAAGAAAATGGCTGAGCATAAATGTTTATGTTAGGAAACCATGTTAAATAAACGCGTAAAGTTAAAAGGATTATATAGAATTTTAAAAACCCTACAAGTCCTCCACAAAGAATAAGAATTAAAGTACTCATAACAGTTTGCAACAATCTATTTTAATTAATTGTATTTACATTCTAACCGATATTATTTTTTTTGATAAGAATGCTTTAAATAGCTAGTGAAGAGACTTGAACTCATAACCGACTGATTACAAATCAGTTGCTCTACCAATTGAGCTACACCAGCTTAAAACATTTGTCCGATCTAAATATACAAGAATATTATAGCAAACAATTAACTTTTCGAAAAGCCTTTTTTCTCTAAAAAGTTGTAATTTGACTTTTATTTGTTTTTTATATAACGTATAATAAGAAATGAAGAAAATTAAGCAGTAACTTTTATGGCTAAAAGCAAGGGGTCTAGAATTCGCATCACTTTAGAACATAGATGTGAAGCGGGTGTTTATCGTTATCATACATCAAAAAATCGTCGAAACACTACAGAGCGTTTAGAGTTAAAAAAATATTCACCTGTAACGAAGCGACACGAAATTTTTAAAGAGATTAAATAGAAATTATTATAGGGTTTTTTATGGCTGCATATTTAGTAAACCAAGAAAACAAAGAAAACAAAGAAGCAATAGATTTTGCTTCTCTTACATACAAGGATGTTAAAGTTTTAGGTAATTTTCTTAGTGACCAAGGAAAGATTCTTCCGCGTCGTGTTACTGGTGTGACATCGAAAGAACAAAAAAAGATCACAAAATGTATTAAAACAGCACGCATAGCTGCCTTATTACCATTTGTGGTAGGTAAGGCTTAAAGTAAAAACGCTTATTTAGTTAATTTTGTTTTATGCTATAATCTTTTGAAGATTAAACTTAAAATTATCTATATGACACCTTCATTAAGTGCGTTTCTAAGTAGTGTTTTTCTTGCGGTAATTATTGTTGTTATTCCGATTTCCGCTGCTTTAGTATTTGTAAGTTCGTCGGATAAAATTCTTCGCGGATAGTATAAATCTAGAAAATTTTGATAGTACTCAATACTATCAAAATTTTCTAGATTTTTTTAACCCCTTAAATTTTAACTCCTTAAAAGATTAACTAAAAATTCATTTCTGCGGCCTGAACTTTTTCGAACTGCTTCTTTTTTAGAACTAGTAAAATTTGAGCTACCGTTACTGTAAAGAAGAATACAATCATCCCTTTAACACGATTTGGGTTCTGTAGAATAATTTCTGTTTCTGTTTGACCGAAACCACCAACATTAGGATCTAATGTTAAAGGCTGATCCACTTTAACGATATCATTTACTTTTACTACTAAATCAAGTGCTGCTGGAATCGTTAAGGTAACGTTTTCTCCATCAGCTTTCGCGATAATTAAGTTCTTCTTACCTTGCTCTAAAGACTCAATAGCAGTAACTTTTCCAGCGGCTGTTGACGTTAACGCTGTATTATTGCTCTTTTCACCCGTAGGGTATACTTGCCCTCTACCACGATTAGCACCAACATATATAGGGTAATTTAGGTAGTTAACCTCTTTGTTAGTAGCGGGGTCTGGAGATAAGATAGGGAAAATAATATCTTGGTTTTTATCCCCTGAAATAGGACCTACAACTAAAATGTTTTGCTTTTCTTTACTGTATGGTTGAATAAAAACACCCTTAGTCTTGGCTTTAATCTCATCTGAAAGCCTTTCCTTTGGAGCTAATTTAAACCCTTCTGGAAGGATCACTACCGCACCAACGTTAAGTCCTCCTTTTGTCCCAGCAGCAGTAATTTGCTTACTTGAAAGATCGTAAGGAACACTTACAACAGTTTCAAAAACGGTATCCGGTAAAACTGCCTGAGGTACTTCGATTTCAGTAGGTTTTTGTGCAAGGTGACAGTTTGCACATACAATTCTTCCAGTTGCTTCACGCGGGTTTTGGTACGCGTTTTGAGCAAATACAGGGTAGGCGTAGGATACTTTAGGAGATACAATAGTTCCTAAGATTCCTAAAATTAGAAAAACAGACTTAAATTTTTTAATAGTCTCTAGCATTTTTATAGAAATTTTAATTTTTAGTACATTGTTTTATTATACACTAAATATACTACTTCATACCTACGCATTAATCTAGAGAACTTCTTTTTTAAGTAAGATAACAAAACCAGAGCCACCTAAGTATAATGTTAATAAAGCGGTGGACATTAATAATTGTGTTATTGGATCCGTTGAGGGTGTAATAATAGCCGCTATAATGGTGCAACTTACAATAACGTATTTCCAATACGAGAGCATGGTTTTACCAGAAACGATTCCTAACAAACCTAAAACAACTTGTATTGCAGGTACTTGAAATGAAAGTCCTGTAGCAAACATTAATACAGCAATAAAATCAAAATACTGGTCAAACGACCAGAAGGGTTCAACAACTTCTGATCCGTAGGAGATAAAAAAATTTAGTGCTGCAGGGACTAAAAAAAAATAAGAAAATAGAAGCCCACAAAAAAACAATACGCCAGATCCTAAACTTACTGGAAGTATAATGTTTCGTTCGTTTTTAGTTAAACCCGGTATTAAATAAAGTAATACCTGGTAAAGAATAATTGGGCTGCTAATTAAAATGCCCGAAAATAATGCTATTTTAAAAGAGGCAAAAAAGTATTCTCCGGGTGCAAATTGTAAAAATTTTACACCTATTGCGGGTGCTTGAAAAACTTTTACAATGTCCTTAACATTTGAAAAGCATAAAAGTGTAGACAGAATTAAGTTTAGTATACAAAAAACAATTCGCTGACTAAATTCTTCGATATGTTCAGAAAGAGCCATTTCATCCCCTTCAGTATCCAGCATTTTTATAATGCTTAAACGATTTCGTCGTTGTTGTTTTTGTTCGCTAAGAATCATAAAATTAAAAAGAACTTATGAAATTATGTGAATGAGACTAATTGTCTACGAAGATGTAGGTTCTTCCGCTTGTTTATCTACAATTATACATTCTGTAGTTAAAACCATACTTCCAATAGAAGCTGCATTTTGAAGTGTCGATCTTGTTACTTTAGCAGGGTCAATAATACCTACTTCGAACATATTTACCAACTCATTTGTAGCAGCATTATATCCAATTTCAAACGCGGAATTTTTAACACGTTCAAATATGACTGCCCCATTTTGGCCCGCATTAGAAGCTATTTTCTTTAAGGGTGCACTTAAAGCTTTTTCTACAATTAACGCACCAATAAGCTCATCCTCCACTAGATTATTTTTTGCCCACTCTAAAAGTTCACTTGAAATATGGGCAAGTGTCGCTCCACCTCCAGGGACAATTCCTTCCTCCACTGCCGCTTTTGTTGCATTTACAGCATCTTCTAAACGAAGTTTTCGGTCTTTCATTTCAGTTTCTGTCGCGGCACCCACTTTTATTAAAGCAACACCACCACTTAATTTTGCAAGCCTTTCTTGAATTTTTTCTTTTTCATAAGTAGAATCTGTAGTTTCCAATTGTCGACGCAGTTGTTCGCAACGTGCTAAAACTTCCTGTTTATTGGCGTCTGAGATAATTGTAGTCGAGTCTTTTCCGATAATAACTCTACGTGCTAACCCTAAGGAACTAAGTTCAATTTTTTCGAGAGTTAATCCTGCGTCAGCACTTATTACTTGGCCACCAGTTAAAATTGCTAAGTCCTCTAATAAAGCTTTACGACGATCGCCAAACCCTGGTGCTCTAACTGCAACCACATTTAAAATACCTCGAATTTTATTTATTATTAGGGTTGCTAAAGCTTCCTTTTCTACGTTATCACTAATGATGACTAAGGGTTGATTCGTTTTAGAGATGAGTTCCAATGTGGGTAATAAATCTTGTTTGACTAACGTAATTCTTTTATCAGTTAGTAAGATATAAGCATTATCTAAGCTTACTTCCATACGTTCCTGATTGGTTACAAAGTACCCCGAGATATATCCACGGTCAAAGCCCATACCTTCAGTAATTTCTAATTCATTCACTGTCGATTTACCCTCTTCAAGAGAAATTAGTCCTTCACGGCCGACTTTATCAATAGCACTCGCAATAAGGGAGCCAACTTCGTCATCATTGCCCGCGGAGATGGTAGCAACTTTTGTAATATCGGATAAATTTTCGATAGGACGTGAATAATCAACAATTTTTCGTACCACAAATTGAGTAGCTTTTTCAATACCTCGCTTTAAAACAATTGGGTTAGCTCCAGCAGCCACGTTTCTCATTCCTTGTTTAATAATGGCATAAGCTAAAACTGTTGCGGTTGTTGTTCCATCACCTGCCACGTCATTTGTTTTTGAAGCAGCCTGGCGAATTAAACATACACCGGTATTCTCAAGATTGTTTGTTAAATTAATTTCTTTCGCTATTGTTACACCATCATTAACGATTTGGGGTGTACCAAACTTTTTTCCAAGAACAACATTTCGCCCCTTCGGTCCTAAAGTCATTGATACTGCTTCGGCAAGAGTATCTATCCCTTTTTCCAGAGCTTTACGCGCATCTTCTTGGTAGAGTATCGTTTTAGGTGCCATAAATATTATTTTTACATTTTATTATTTGATAATGACTCTTTATATAATATAAACAAGAGTTATATAAACACTTGTAATCTAGTTTTTAATCTGGCTCAGGCTGGACTTGAACCTGCGACCTTGGGCTTATGAGTCCCCTGCTCTAACCAACTGAGCTACTGAGCCTGAAATTACAATTTAATATTAACAAAAGGATTTTTTTTTGCAAACTATTAAAAATACCCTAACAGGTCTCTACACAAAATAATGTTTTGGGGTTTGTTATAGGATCTTAAAAAAATTAAACGGAGTTCCGTTTATTAACGAAGGATTTTGTAATTTTACAGATTTTAATAATAGAGTTTAAGAAGTTTTCGTTTCGTTCGCTAATCCAAACTTCGATCTTGTCGAATTTTGTTATAGTTTTAAGTACTTTAAATTAAACTTTTTAGTAATTTTAGATAGTCAAATACGAACTCTTTTTGTAAACTAATGTTACGTTGAGGGTCAATAACTCAATGGTAGAGTACTCGGCTTTTAACCGAATTGTTCTGGGTTCGAGTCCCAGTTGACCCAATCCCCGAATTAGTCTTATATATATATTATAAAATATAAAATAGATTTCTACTAAGGATAGTATAATTTATTTAGTATAGGGCTAATAAATAACTAAATTTATATGCCTTCAAATGTTAGGTCTGTTTTATTTATCAACCTTTAATCTAAAGGTAATTTAAACTGGGGTATGCCCTCTTAAAAACCCTATAAATAAGTATATGTTAACGGGTTTTTAGTACTCTCCATTCATAAACCTCAAGGAATTTACATTATTTTTAAGAAAACTCTTCACCTATGCTGGAAACCCTTTTTCAAAACCCCTCACAGCAAATTTTAGCAAAATATAATTCCCAAATCCGTCAGATAACTGAAATAGGTAACCTGTTTAAAACTTTTACGGACTACCAATTGCAAGAAAGGTCAAAAGAATTAAAAAAACGTTTGCAATCGGGAGAACCTAAACCTGTAATTATCAATGAAGCTTTTGCATTAGTTCGCGAAGCTAGTGATCGTATTTTAGGCCTGCGTCATTTTGATGTACAATTAATTGGTGGTCTAGTACTTACTGAAGGTAAAATCGCTGAAATGAAAACGGGTGAGGGTAAAACTTTAGTAGCTTTACTTCCTACATTTTTTTATGCGTTATACGGTAAAGGAACACATGTAATTACTGTAAACGATTATTTAGCAAAACGTGATGCAGAATATGTCGGGCAAGTACACCGTTTTTTAGGTTTAACCGTTGGGTTAATACAAGAAGAGATGACGCCCCAACAAAAAAAGGAAAACTATCAGTGCGATGTGGTGTATGTAACAAATAACGAATTAGGGTTTGATTATTTACGAGATAATATGGCTTTTCAGGCAGAGGAACTTGTGCAACGCCCTTTCTTTTATTGTCTTATTGATGAAGTGGATTCCGTATTAATTGATGAGGCAAGAACACCCCTTATAATTTCGGGTGCTAATGAGGCGCCTACAGAAAAGTATATTCAAACAGCGAAACTAGCCACAGTTTTAAAACCTGATGTTCATTACAAGGTTGATGAAAAAGCGCAAACAGCTACATTAAATTCTACAGGCGTTTCTTTATGTGAACAAGCATTAGGCATCGGAGATCTTTATAACCCTGCCGACCCTTGGATGTCTTATATTTTAAATTCTGTAAAAGCAAAAGAATTATTTCAAAAAGATAAAAATTATATTATTGATGAGAATAACGAAATTGTTATTGTTGATGAATTTACTGGGAGAACAATGCAGGGTCGCCGTTGGAGCGATGGTTTACATCAAGCAGTAGAAGCAAAAGAAGGTGTACCTATTAAAGACGAAAGTCAAACACTTGCATCGATAACATACCAAAATTTGTTTCTTTTATATGAAATATTATCTGGTATGACCGGAACTGCCAAAACGGAAGAAGGGGAGTTTGAAAAAATTTATAATCTTAATGTTGTTCCTGTCCCAACAAATAAACCGATTATGAGAAAGGACTTATCAGATTTGATTTATAAAAATCAATACCAAAAATGGAGGTCGATTGCGGAAGAATGCGTTGAAATGCATAAAATCGGGAGACCTGTTTTAGTAGGTACCACTACAATAGAAAAATCAGAGTTATTGGCTGCTTTATTAAGTGAATATGGAATACCTTATCAGCTTTTAAATGCTAAACCAGAGAATGTCGAGTCCGAATCTTTAATTGTTGCGTTAGCGGGGTGCCAAAAAGCTGTGACAATTGCAACAAATATGGCAGGACGTGGAACAGATATTGTTTTGGGAGGGAATCCTAAACTATTAACACAATCTTTACTTAAAAAATATTTCAATAATCAAGCCGAAAGTTTGAAACCTGAGGAGTTAAGTTGTTTTGAGAGTTTTGAAATGTTAAACGAACAAAACAACTTACAATCAAAAATTAACACATTAATAGAAAAGCCAATTTTAGAGTTGGAAGCGTACCAAAGTGTAGAGGAGAAAAAATTCTTAGAGCTATATAAGCGTCTGCTTCAACTAAAAGAAATAAATTCAGAACAAGAAAGACGCCTAATTAAAGATTTAGGTGGGTTACATGTGATAGGTACTGAGAGACATGAATCGCGTCGGATTGATAATCAACTTCGTGGCCGAGCAGGCCGCCAAGGAGATCCAGGCTCTTCGCGCTTTTTCCTTAGTCTAGAGGATAAGTTATTAAGGATTTTTGGTGGGGATCAAATCTTAGGTCTAATGCAAAATATGGGTTTTCAAGACGATACTCCAATAGAGTCTTCGTTGCTAAATAGAAGCTTAGAATCTGCGCAAAAAAAAGTAGAAGCTTATTACTTTGATACAAGAAAGCAACTCTTTGAATATGATGAAGCTCTTAATGTACAACGTAATTGCGTATATCAAGAAAGGAAACGTATTTTACAGCAAGATAACCTACGCAATTGGGTTTTGGATTATGCTGATAGGAGTTTATATGATCTTTTTCTATGTTTAGGGCAAAATAATGACGAACAAGTTAAAAATAACTTACAAATGAAACTACAAAATTTGTTAGGGCTTCCCTTCAAAATTTGTACATTCCAAAGTTCTATTGAAGAATCGGATTCAAAATCATCATTAGAGTTCCTACAACAGCAAGTTCAAATTACATATGATTTAAAAGAGCTAGAGATGGAATCTATTGAAAAAGGTCTTTTAAGAGAATTGGAAAAATCTTTTATTTTACAACATATTGATTATTCATGGAAAGAGCATTTACAGAAAATTGCTTTCTTGCGAGATTCCATCAGATGGAGAGCGTATGGACAAAAAAACCCGTTAACGGAGTACAAAAAAGAAGCTTTTAACTATTACACAATTATGCTAGCGGAAATAAGACATAGGGTCGTTTATTTTGTTTTTAGTTCCAAAATAATTCTTCAGTAGTATAAGGGGGTTGCTAAAGTAGTAAAGGACAATTAAAAAGCAATGTTTTACTTAAAGTAAAACATTGCTTTTTTTCGAAGAGAGTAAAGGTAACTGTCTAAGTTTATTTAAACTTTCTAAGTAAAAGTCTAATTGAACCATCCTGCAGGTTTTCCGCTTCTACATATTGGAAGCTCTGCTCTTCACTTACTTTTGTAATTAAGTTAAATGCATAACGTTGATTAACTTGGTTTAAGAACTTATTTACGGAATATTTTTGATCCCAAAACATAAGATCAGTTACTAATTCATATTCTTTACCATTCCATTTGAAACCAATATCATGGTTATTTTTTTGTTTAATAACGATTTCAGCAAGTTCCTCTTGATTGTTATAACCTCTAACCTTATTAATTTCCGTCTCCCACTTGATATTAAGATCCGAAAGACTTTTCTCTATCGTTTCTCTATCGTAAAGTTTTGTCTTAATACTTGTAAAATGAGACATCCTTATAATTCTTTAATTTTTTAATTCTGCTTGTTAAAGTAAAAAGTTACTTATGTTTAAATAATAACACATCTCGTTCAATTTTTTTTTTAAAGTAAAAATAATTTTCTCAATGAAAGAAAATTTGTGCAATCTTGCTAAAACCTTTAAATTTTTAAAACAGAATTCTTGGTATGTATTTCCTTAATATTGGGGGTTTTTAAGGATTACCCTTAATAATTTGTAATTATTACGAACCTAATCAACGAGAATATAAAGTTCGTAATAATTACGAGATAGCTAAATTACTTAGCTTGTGTATACTTATAAACCAAATTGGTTTCCACGACGGTATTGTAAATACGCTGCAACGAATAAGCCTAAAATTGTACAAGGTACTAGTCCTAATACGATACCTGAAAGTAATACTTCAACCATAATTATTTTAAATCTTTTTTTATAAAATATAAATTAATACTAAGAAGACTTTATCATAATACTTCTGAGAAAAGACTACTTTGTCTAATATCTTCCACCTCAATTGTTACCAGGTCCGATTTTGTTAAAACTCTATCACCAGAGTTAAACATACGATTGGCATGTTTCATACGTGCGGTATCAATCGCATTGCTGATCGTTCTTGCATTAGCAAAAAGAGGCATTTGACTTCTCTTAGTAATGTATTCTAAAAGAGCTAACTCCGCTTCTTGAGTCATTTTATACTGTTGCTCCTGAAGGATCATACGGCCAATTAAAATCAATTCCTGTGGTGTATAATCAGGAAATTCAATATGATTTGCTACTCGTGAGGACAGTCCAGGGTTAGACTCGTAGAACGTGTCCATACGCTCTTTGTAACCCGCAAGAATAACAACTAAGTCCTCACGTTGATTTTCCATAACTTGCAGAAGAATTTCAATGGCTTCAGATCCATAATCCCTTTCATTGTCTGGCTTATATAAATAATAAGCTTCATCAATGAATAGTACGCCGCCCATTGCTTGTTTTAAGACTTCTTTAGTTTTAGGTGCTGTATGCCCAATATATTGACCCACTAAATCATCACGTGTAACAGTAATTAAGTGCCCTTTACGAATATATCCTAGTTTAAAAAGAATGTCCGCCATTCGAGTGGCTACTTCGGTCTTTCCTGTCCCCGGACTACCAGTAAATGACATATGTAAACCTACAGCGGAACTATTCAATCCTAGACCTAAATTTTTTCTAAGTCGCTGTACTAGCAGCAATGCTGCAATTTCTTTAATACGCCTTTTTACAGGAACAAGACCCACAAGATCATTTTCTAATTGATCAATAATATCTTGAATATTAGTTTTGTTATACTCTTCTTGTAAATTTGCAACCATTTAAAACGTTGTTATCAATATTTCACATGTATATTATCTCATTATATAATAAATTTTTAGATTATTTTAAATAAAAATTTATTTTCGTAAATATTAAAATTTGCTATTTGCAAATTTTTATTTTAAAAGTAGAATCTTATTGTAAGAAAGTTTTAGTAAGGCGATATAGCCAAGTGGTAAGGCCGTGGATTGCAAATCCTCTACCCCCAGTTCGAATCTGGGTGTCGCCTTAATAATAAGTTTCGGGGGTATGGTGGAATGGTAGACACAACAGACTTAAAATCTGTTGATCTAATCGGTCGTGAGGGTTCAAGTCCCTCTACCCCCACTTTGTGTTATCTAGTATACTAACATTCTAATTTAGTACAAAAATTTTTAGTAAATTTAGTTATAATTTGTATATAAGAGTTTCATTTTAAAAACTAATAGATTTTATACTATGTCACACAGCGTAAGAGTTTATGATACGTGTATTGGGTGTACTCAGTGTGTTCGTGCTTGTCCTTGTGATGTTCTAGAAATGGTACCGTGGGACGGCTGTAAAGCTGGACAAATTGCATCGGCACCTAGAGCTGAAGATTGTATTGGTTGTAAGCGTTGTGAGACGGCTTGTCCAACTGATTTCTTAAGTGTGCGTGTTTACCTTGGTAGTGAGACAACGCGCAGTTTAGGCCTAACTTACTAAAAACATTTATTTACTTACAAGTTATTTATAAATATGATTAACTGGAACGTAATTGCCCAGCTTTTTTCACTAGCATTAGTTGTTCTTTCGGGACCCGCTATTATTTTTCTTCTGTACTTTAAGCGTGGTAACCTTTAGAAAATATCTGCAAAGAATATAAAAATATGAGAAACCTTTAAATAAAGGCTTCTCATATTTTTATATTTATAACTTAAGTTTGACACCATAAGGTCTGATACGATAGTTTTTGGAAACTATCTTGCTATATTGCGGACGGAGAGACTCGAACTCTCATGAGGGGTGCTCGCTAGAACCTAAATCTAGTGCGTCTACCAATTTCGCCACGTCCGCGCTAAGAAAATGTCTTGTTCTTAAATAATATATGAAATTAGAAATAAAGTAAAGTACTGATATTACAAAATTATATATAATATTAGTACTTTACTGTATTTTAGGTTTATGTAGTTACCCAATCTACATCAACGTTCTCTAAAATGATTGAAGAGTTATAGATTTGTAAAATGATAACTAAAAATACTAAGAATAGGGCCATAAAAACTCCCATTACAGGTGTAGTACCCCATCCTGGTGCAACCTTACCGTATTCAGAGTTAAGCGGTCTTAAGATTTCACCTAATCTTGTTCTTAATGCCATAATTTTAAGTTAAAAAGAATTTAATAGTACAAATAAAAAATCTGATCCATAATATATATTATAGGCAAATTTTTGTTTTTTTTTTCAATTTTATAGAACAGCTAGTTTATATATGGAAACCGCAACTATTTTAAGTATTTTTATTTCCGGCCTTCTTTTGGGAATCACAGGTTATTCAGTTTACACAGCGTTTGGACCAGTATCCAAAGAACTGCGAGATCCGTTCGAAGAGCACGAAGATTAATAAAAATATACCAGAAAAATCATTCGTTTAAAAAACGAATGATTTTCTTAATTTATATAAAAGCGTTCTTACTTTTTGACAATTCTAGGCGGATCTCTAAAGAATATTGCAAAGAAAATTACAACTAGAGTCCCTATTAGCAGAAAAGTGTATACTAGTGCTTCCATTTTTTAAATTAAATAAACTAATAAAAATAAATTTAGATTTTTTGTTATACGATACCTTGTTTCTTAGTAGTTTTATCACCAAGCTTTTGGAAAGCACCGAATTCAACTTGCTCAAGAACTTCTGTACCAATACCAGCAAATACGTCTCTAAATAGAGTACGACCACCGTGCCATAAATGACCAAGGAAGAATAGTAAAGCAAAGTTAGCGTGTCCAAACGTGTACCAACCGCGAGGGCTACTTCTGAATACACCATCGGATTCTAGAGTTGTTCTATCAAATTCAAAAACTTCTCCTAGTTGTGCTTTTCTCGCGTATTTCTTAACTGTCGGAGCATCTGTGAATACTTGACCATTAAGCTTACCACCGTAAAAGTTACAACTTACACCTACTTGTTCAATACTGTATTTTGATTCTGCACGTCTGAATGGAATATCCGCTCGAACGATACCGTCTTTATCTACTAGAATAACAGGGAATGTTTCGAAGAAAGCGGGCATTCTTCTTACAGTTAGCTCTCGACCTTCTTTATCTTGGAAAACCGGGTGACCAAGCCAAGCTTCCGCGATTCCATCACCTTTGTTCATTGGACCCGCGCGGAATAAACCACCCTTAGCAGGGTTGTTACCAATGTAGTCGTAGAATGCAAGCTTGTCAGGAATTCTTGACCATGCTTGGCTTAGAGAAAGACCTTCATTTAACGAAGTTTCTACACGTCTTTCAATTTCCTGCTGGAAGTAACCACTATCCCACTGATAACGAGTAGGGCCAAACAGCTCAATCGGTGTTGCTGCGGCACCGTACCACATTGTACCTGAAGTAATAAAAGCTGCAAAGAATACTGCTGCAATACTACTTGAAAGTACTGTTTCGATGTTACCCATTCTAAGAGCTCTGTAAAGCCTTTGTGGTGGGCGGATCGTTAGGTGGAAAACACCTGCTAGGATTCCTAGGATACCTGCTGCAATGTGGTGAGATGCAATACCACCTGGGTTAAACGGGTTAAAACCTTCTGCACCCCATGCAGGAGCTACAGCTTGAACGCGACCAGTTATACCATATGCGTCAGACACCCAAATACCAGGACCAAAAGTTCCTGTTACATGGAATGCGCCGAATCCAAAACAAAGTAGACTAGATAAGAAAAGGTGAATACCGAAAATTTTGGGTAAGTCTAGAGCAGGCTCCCCCGTACGAGGATCTCTGAATAATTCTAGATCCCAATATACCCAGTGCCAGATTGCTGCTAAGAAGCACATACCTGAAAGTACGATATGTGTTAGTGCTACACCTTCATAACTCCAAATACCCGGGTTCGATACTGATTCTCCAGTAATACTCCACCCACCCCATGAATCAGTCACTCCAAGACGTGACATAAAAGGCATTACGAACATACCTTGTCTCCACATTGGGTTTAAAACTGGATCTGATGGATCAAAAACTGCTAACTCGTATAAAGCCATTGAACCTGCCCAACCTGCAACAAGTGATGTGTGCATTAGGTGAACAGCAATTAATCGACCTGGGTCGTTAAGAACTACTGTATGTACACGATACCATGGTAGTGCCATTTAAGTTTTTCCTCCTGTAATTTTTTTTTGACTTTCTTACGCTGTTTATATAGTAAAAGTAAATTCAAGCTTTTAGCTTTTTATTTAATACAACTATCTTGGATAAAAGTATACTATGAAATATGAAAAACGTGGCATAAGTTTATCTTGTTTTATATAGAATCAATTTGCATTTTTTCGAATTTAATAAGTAGAAAAGAATTACCAGCTAGTTTAAATATTATTCGAAAATTTGTAGAAATAGGCTGAATTTCTATATGAAAAATTATCATGCCAAACCCGTTAAAAATAAAAATGAAATAACGTTTCTAAAACCCTAATAGCAGTTATTTATATAGCTTTAACCTAAAAATTTTAAGTTTTAACCTACTGAAATAAAAGGAATTATCAATAACTACTTATTACAATTAAAATACCATTTTAAAATTGGTATATATATATATCTTGTATTTCTCTTTTAAACTATCACTAGTCAAAAACTATAGTCTATGTTAATATACAATTTATGTAAGCGGGTGTAGCTCAGGGGTAGAGCGCAACCTTGCCAAGGTTGATGTCGCGCGTTCGAATCGCGTCACCCGCTTTATGCAACAATTTAGGTTTTTTAGATTTTTCAGTTATAGTCTTCTTAACGCTTTTTTCTTTTTGAAAATTAAGCAATCAAAATTTGGTATTTTTAGCTCTAGACAACTCTAAAATTATATGTGTATAATACGATATATAATAACATTTCCTCAGTAGCTCAGGGGTAGAGCGATCGGCTGTTAACCGGTTTGTCGTAGGTTCAAATCCTACCTGGGGAGTTTTATGTGCCAACAGATTTTAATTAATTTAAATTGCTCAATCTTACGTTTTATTAAATCTTAGTGTTCAACCTAAATACTTAAACTTAAAAAACTCTAACAGTAACACCAATTAGAAATTAGTGTTACTGTTAGAGTTTTCAATCTCTTAAGAAGTTAAATTACGCCGGTACAACGTTAAAAATTCCTGTTAGAATTACTAGTGCGGACCAAAGTCCTGCCCCACTCCAAACGATACCTTGAGACTTTTCCCACTCGCCCGGAGTTGCAAGTATTACGGGTACTGCGACTAACATCGCGAATGACACTAATATAAGAAGAAGAACAAATACTTGGAGAATGCTAACCATGCTACTCTTTTGATCCTTAACTTTAATATAATTAAATTAGGTATTACAAACAAAAAACTTGTAAAAATATTTCCTTAATGTTAGTTTATAACACTTTTTAGGAATTTTTTAACATGTTCTTTAAACAAATTGTTATATAATCTATTTAGAGTTTTTTTTACACTAGAGAGGTTAACATACCCATGGATATGAGCTTTTTATTATCGGCTTTACCAGAACCATACACAGCATTTCGCCCTATCGTAGATGTCATGCCGGCAATCCCAGTATTTTTTCTTTTATTAGCTTTTGTTTGGCAGGCGTCAATAGGTTTTAGATAATTTAAATAACTATTTAAAAACTGCGCATTAAAAAAAAGAACCGGAATTTTTTTCGGTTCTTTGAAATTTTGTCTATTTACTAATTTGAACAAGCCTTAAAATTTTTATTATGGTAGATACTGCTGCAAAAACAGGTTTCATCTCACAAATTATCGGACCTGTACTAGATATTGAATTTCCAGGTGGAGAAGTTCCGAAAGTATATAATGCTCTAGTTATTACAACTGAGGGTGCTAGTATTACATGTGAAGTACAACAGCTTCTTGGTAACAACAAGGTTCGTGCCGTTTCTATGACATCAACAGATGGTCTTAAGAGGGGTGCAACTGTTACTGATACTGGAGCTCCTATTACAGTACCAGTAGGTACAAAGACCCTAGGTCGTATTTTTAACGTTTTAGGTGTTCCGGTAGATGAGATGGGGGATTGCGACGCACCTTCAGGGTTACCTATTCACAGACCGTCTCCAGCATTTACTGACCTAGAAACTAAGCCTTCTATTTTTGAGACTGGTATTAAAGTAGTAGATCTTTTAGCTCCTTACAGACGTGGAGGTAAGATTGGTTTATTCGGTGGTGCTGGTGTAGGTAAAACTGTACTTATCATGGAACTTATCAACAACATTGCAAAAGCACACGGTGGTGTTTCTGTATTTGGTGGTGTTGGTGAGCGTACTAGAGAAGGTAACGACCTTTACGCTGAGATGAAAGAATCAGGGGTTATTAACGAAAAGAAGCTTGATGATTCAAAGGTAGCCTTAGTATACGGTCAAATGAACGAGCCACCGGGTGCAAGAATGCGTGTAGGACTAACTGCTTTAACTATGGCGGAGTACTTCCGTGATGTTAACAAGCAAGACGTGCTACTATTTATTGATAACATCTTCCGTTTCGTACAAGCAGGTGCTGAAGTATCCGCACTTCTTGGTCGTATGCCTTCTGCTGTAGGATACCAGCCAACACTAGCTACAGAGATGGGTGTTCTTCAGGAGCGTATTACTTCAACGAACGAGGGTTCAATTACATCAATTCAGGCCGTATATGTACCTGCAGATGATTTAACAGATCCAGCACCAGCGACTACATTCGCTCACTTAGATGCTACTACAGTACTTTCACGTGGTCTTGCTTCTAAAGGTATCTACCCTGCGGTAGATCCACTGGATTCTACATCAACAATGCTTCAACCAGAAATTGTTGGTGCGGTACACTATGCTACAGCTCAGCGTATTAAGCAAACACTTCAACGTTACAAAGAACTACAGGATATCATTGCTATTCTAGGTCTAGACGAACTTTCTGAGGAAGACCGTCTGACGGTTGCACGTGCCCGTAAGGTTGAACGTTTCTTATCACAGCCATTCTTCGTAGCAGAAGTATTTACGGGTTCACCAGGTAAGTACGTGTCTCTTGCAGATTCTATTACAGGTTTCAACGATCTATTAGATGGTAAGTACGATGCTTTACCAGAGCAATCATTCTACTTAGTAGGTGATGTTAATGAGGCTATTCAGAAAGCGGCGAAGTTAAAAGGATAATAATTCTATGAGTTTAAACGTTCGTGTAATTACACCAGACAAAGTTGTTTGGGATGCAGATGCTGAGGAACTAATTCTTCCTAGTAGTACAGGTCAGCTTGGTATTTTAACAGACCACGCACCTTTACTAACGGCTCTTGATATTGGCGTGATGCGTCTAAAATCAGGAAATAATTGGACTTCAATTGTTCTAATGGAAGGTTTTGCTGAGGTAGAAGCTAACAAAGTTACAATTTTATGTAACGGGGCTGAAGAAGCAAGCTCTATTAATTTAAAAACTGCTCAAGAAGAACTGGAAAAAGTTACTTTATTAGTTGACGAAGCCACTTCGAAAAAGGAGAAGATTGAAGCAACAATCGAATTACGTAAAGCTAAAGCAAGGCTGCAAGCAGTAGCTTAAGCAATAAAATAGAAACCCCACCTTATTAATTTTACTTAATACGGTGGGGTTTCTATTTTATTGCTTAATAAACATAAAACTAATTACATTTCTTGAATAACTTCAAATTTTTCTCCAAGTAATACTTTAACTTTGTTATCATCACCTACATCAACAACAGCAGTATCGCCTGCTTTGATTTTTTCTGAAAGAACCTCTTCCGCTAAACTATCTTCTAAAAGTCTCATAACCGCACGGCGTAGTGGTCGTGCACCATAGCTTGGATTATAGCCTTCGTCAATTAATCGAGTTTTAAATCGGTCTGTAACTTCCAATTGAATCCCTTTCATAGCAATTCGATCAAATACCTCTTTTAACATGATGTCTGCAATTTGCGCGACTTCATCTTTAGTTAATTGTCGGAATACAATTATTTCGTCTAAACGGTTTAAGAATTCGGGTCTAAAGTATTGCTTTAATTCTTCATTAACCAGTGATTTAATACGGTTGTAATGAGAACTAGATTGATCTTGTGAAAGTTCAAAACCAAGACCACCACCACCTTTTTCAATAACTTTTGAACCTACGTTTGAAGTCATAATAAGTAGGGTGTTCTTAAAGTCGATAGTACGACCTTTAGAATCGGTTAAACGTCCATCTTCAAAAATTTGTAGCATTAAATTGAATACGTCCGGGTGTGCCTTCTCAATCTCATCAAATAACACTACGGTGTATGGACGACGACGAACCGCTTCTGTAAGCTGTCCTCCTTCATTGTATCCCACGTAACCTGGAGGTGAACCTATAAGTTTTGAAACCGTATGTCTTTCCATGTACTCTGACATGTCTAAACGAACCATAGCATCTTCCGAACCAAAGAAGTATGTCGCAAGCGCTTTCGTTAATTCAGTTTTACCTACCCCTGTTGGACCAGAGAATATGAAACTTGCTATCGGACGATTAGGGCTCTTTAATCCCACACGTGCTCGGCGAATTGCGCGCGAAACCGCTACTACGGCTTCATCTTGTCCAATGATACGGCCATGAAGTGTCTCTTCCATTTGAAGAAGTTTTTCTGATTCACTCTTCGTTAGCTTGTTTACTGGAATACTTGTCCAAGCGGCCACAATTTCAGCAATATCTTCTTCAGTAACTGTTGGTGTCTTACCTGCACTTTCAGTGCTACCTTTTTTACTTTGTGCAATTGCATTAATTTGGGCTCTTATTTCCATCTCACGTTCACGCAGCTGTCCGGCTTTTTCAAAATCTTGTCCGCGTACAGCTTCATCTTTTGATTTTAAGATTTCTCTTAACTCAAGATCCAATTCTTTAGCCGCTGCAGGTAATTGCGAATTCATAAGTCGAACTCTTGAACCAGCTTCATCAATTAAATCGATCGCTTTATCTGGAAGAAAGCGGTCAGCAATATATTGATCAGCGAATTTAGCTGCTGCGCGTAGAGCTTCATCAGAAATAACCAGTTTATGGTGTTTTTCATAACGTTCACGTAAGCCGTAAAGGATTTCAATTGTCTCTTCCACAGAAGGCTCTCCTACCATTACAGGTTGAAAACGTCTCTCAAGAGCGGCATCTTTCTCAATATGTTTACGATACTCTTCTAGTGTTGTCGCACCAATACATTGTAATTCACCTCGTGAAAGGGCTGGCTTAAGAATATTCGCTGCATCTATGGCTCCTTCAGCAGCACCTGCGCCAATTAGTGTATGAACCTCATCAATAACAAGTATGATATTATTTGCTGTTCGAACTTCGTCCATAATTTTCTTCAGACGTTCTTCAAACTCACCACGATATTTAGTTCCTGCGATCAATAAACCTATATCAAGGGCTACTACTCGTTTATCTTCTAGAGTATCTGGTATATCTCTGTTTACAATACGTTGGGCTAAACCTTCTGCAATGGCTGTTTTACCTACTCCAGGTTCACCAATAAGAACAGGGTTATTCTTTGTTCGTCTGCCTAATATTTGAATAACACGCTCAATTTCTTTTGCACGACCAACAACAGGGTCTAAACGCCCTTCTGTTGCTTTTTGTGTTAAGTTAGTACCAAATTCCTCCAGTGTGGGTGTCTTGCTTCGATTTGTATTACTAGTGTTTGAAACGTCTGTATTATCTCCAAGAGAACGAATAATCTGACTTCTAACCTTTGAAAGGTCAACTCCTAAATTTTCTAAAACACGTGCAGCAACGCCTTCACCTTCTCTAATTAATCCTAGAAGTAGGTGTTCGGTTCCAATGTAGTTATGGCCTAGTTGTCGAGCCTCCTCTAGAGATAACTCTAAGACACGTTTGGCTCTAGGTGTGAAAGGTATTTCCACAGCTACAAATCCTGAACCACGTCCTATAATTTTCTCTACTTCTTGCCTTGCATCTTTTAGGTTTACACCCATGGCTTTAAGAACTTTAGGACCAATTCCAGTTCCTTCTCCAATTAGACCTAGAAGAATTTGCTCTGTACCCACAAAGTTGTGGCCTAATCTTCTAGCCTCTTCTTGGGCTAGCATAATAACTTTAATAGCTTTTTCCGTAAAACGTTCAAACATTATCCGATCGTACGACGAAATTGTCATTATCTTTGATAATTATAGGATAACATAAAAAGCTCTTTTATTTTATAAAACTGGGGGTTTCATATAAGTATTATTATTTTTACGATGAATATTTAATAATAAAAACTCTTTAAGTTGACGTATTATAGGAATCTATTATATATTATTTATGGGATAGTTCGCGCTCTTAGTTCAGTTGGTAGAACGTAGGTTTCCAAAACCTAATGTCGATGGTTCAAGTCCTTCAGGGCGTGTTTATTTTAGATCTTTATTCTTTTAAATTTTAATGTTAAAATGTTCTTATAATTTCGAAGGAGAGGTGGCCGAGTGGTTTAAGGCTTTAGATTGCTAATCTGATGTACGTTTTTAATGTACCGTGGGTTCGAATCCCATCCTCTCCTATCACGGGTTAAAATCAGCCTGATGGTTTAAATTTTAGAAAAATTTATATTTTTGTGTTTAGTATATTTAGTTTTTTACAGAATTCTTCTAAAATATTGAATATTACTAACTCAATATAGATTTAATTTAATGAGTTCATAATTTACGACCAAACATCTACACACGTGTTATACTAAAGTAAGCTATTAATAATAATGTTTTTATAAAAGTAATAAATGGATATTTTAAGCCTGGGGTGGTCTTCTTTAATGGTTATGTTTAGCTTCTCTCTAGCATTAGTAGTTTGGGGCAGAAACGGATTCTAAAAAAGAATACAAAACAATTATCAAAGTAACAGATTAAGCATATGGCTAAAGAAATTTTTACAACAGCAGGAGTTATGTGGGCTTTAACTTTAACAGGTTTAAGCGTGGGTTTCGGTTTACTTAAGATTCAAGGCGAATAATTCGTTTAATCTTAAAGTATATAACCTTAAGTAATGACTATAGTTGAAAGTATATGGTTTACAATAACTTGCGCAATTATTTTAATAGTTCTCGTTATTGATCCTAAAAGTTCTGTTTCTAGCTCGAATACTAGTTCTATCGCCGGATTTTTCAGCAGTCCGAGTTCGAGCCAGAATTTCATTTATCGATTTAGTGCCTTACTTATAATCCTTTTTTATGTTTTAACTATTATATTAAGTTTTAACTAATTTTTGACCACGGGATTTTGTAATGGCTATGTTAAATAAAAACACTAGGTAAGAAGATGTTAGTCTTCTTACCTAGTGTTTTTTTTATGGAAAAAGATTATGCGAAAAAAGAAATATTAGCTAGTAGGATATATGCAACAATATCACCACCAAAGGCACCAATGAAGAAGCCACTTGTGAATTCACGCCAGCCTTTCGAAGATTCTAAACCTTCTAATTTACCATCATCTTGAAAAGAAGCGAGTCCGTAAGTTGTTAGCCCAAGAGTTAGGATTAAAATTAAACCTAACGCAGAGAACATACCTATTAGTAAAGCATTCTCAGAATTGCGAAGTGGTCCTAAAATATAAAAAGGACCGATTAAAAAGTACCCGTGAGCCATACCAATTTCAAGGCCTCTTAATAGTGGAGATAATCCTTTTCTATAAATTGGTAAATTGCCTAGGTAGATTTTAGTTGCTGTTGAAGTCGTTACTGGTGTAGATAAATTTCCTACGAAAGGATCATTATTATACGGTTTAACAAATTCCGCCATATACTAAACTTAGTTTTTGTAAAGATTTATTTATTTTTTACTAATGTTATTATATCAGTATTTGTTAGAAAATCTTATTCTATAAAATAGAGATTTTATTAACTTAATTTAAGTACCTACATTTTAAAAATCATATTATTACTGCTAATGCAAAAACAGCTGAAAATTTTAAAAATTAACGGTTTTAAATGTTTTTTTCAGGAACCCTTTTCCGTCTTAGAATTAACTAATTATATGGGCTTTAATAAAAACGTTATCGTCGTTGATTATAATGGTTATATCCTAGAAGTTACCTCTTGGCCTAAAACATTTTTAAAACAAAATGACTGCTTAGAAATTCTTTCTATGGCCGGAGGGGGTTAGTTTTTTTAATACATTAATCGGGATGACAGGATTTGAACCTGCGACACCCTGCTCCCAAGGCAGATGCGCTACCAAACTGCGCTACATCCCGTTTCTTATATAAAATATTAATTTATTCAAGAATATTATCCAATATATTTAACTAAATAACAAGTCCTATTTTAATAATAAATTTATTTAAGAAACAAAGTCCAGGTCAATTTAAGTTGACCTGGACTTTGTTTCTTAAATAAATTTTGCTAAATTAGGTGCAGTATGAACCTTGATTAACTAAACTTACCTGTAGTAGAAGCGATTACGAAAGGTGCATACGTGAAAATATAACCAATAGCAAAATGTGCTAGACCTACAAGTCGTGCTTGAACGATAGATAACGCAATCGGCTTATCTTTCCAACGAACTAGGTTTGCTAACGGCGTACGCTCGTGTGCCCATACTAGTGTTTCGATAAGTTCTTGCCAGTAACCTCTCCAAGAAATTAGGAACATGAAACCAGTTGCCCAAATTAAGTGTCCAAAAAGGAACATCCATGCCCAAACTGCTTGTGCATTCATACCAAATGGGTTATAACCGTTAATTAACGGTGATGAGTTTAACCATAGGTAGTCTCTTAACCAACCCATGATGTAAGTTGAAGATTCGTTGAAAGCTGCAGCATTACCACCCCAAATCGTCATGTGCTTCCAGTGCCAATAGAATGTTACCCAACCAATTGTGTTTAACATCCAGAACATTGCTAGGTAGAAGGCATCCCAAGCAGAGATATCACAAGTACCACCACGACCTGGACCATCACATGGGAAACTGTAACCAAAATCCTTTTTATCTGGCATCAGTTTAGAACCACGTGCGTCTAGAGCACCTTTTACTAGAATTAGAGTTGTAGTGTGAAGACCTAAAGCAATAGCGTGGTGAACTAAGAAATCTCCAGGCCCAATTGTTAGGAATAGTGAATTCTTACCACTGTTAATAGCTTCTATCCAACCAGGTAGCCAAATCTTACTACTAGCGACACTAGCCGCACTTGTAGACGAGGAAAGAAGTACATCAAAACCGTAAACCGCTTTACCCGAAGCTGCTTGGATAAATTGAGCAAATACCGGCTCAAATAGGATTTGTTTTTCTGGTTGACCAAATGCTACACACGTATCATTGTGAATGTATAAACCTAGTGTATGGAATCCTAGGAAAAGAGATACCCAACTTAAGTGTGAGATAATAGCTTCTTTATGTTGAAGCATTCTTGCTAATACGTTGTCTTTGTTAACTTCTGGATCGAAGTCTCTAACGAAGAAAATAGCTCCGTGAGCGAAAGCACCAACCATTAAGAATCCTGCGATGTATTGGTGGTGTGTGTAAAGAGCTGCTTGTGTAACGTAATCCTTTGCCATAAACGCATACGAAGGAAGAGCATACATGTGCTGAGCAACTAAAGATGTAGCAACACCAATAGACGCTAGGGCTAACCCTAGTTGCATGTGTAAACTATCTGTAATTGTTTCAAATAAACCACGGTGACCTGCGCCGAGACGACCTCTTGGCGGTACATGTGCATCAAGAATCTCTTTCATACTGTGACCAATACCCCAGTTAGTACGGTACATGTGTCCTGCGAAGATAAACACGATAGCAATTGCTAGATGGTGGTGCGCAATATCCGTCAGCCACATTGATTGAGTCTGAGGGTGGAAACCACCAAGGAATGTTAAAATTGCAGTACCAGCACCTTCTGCAGTACCAAAGATATGTTTAGCAGTATCTGGGTTTTCAGCGTAAACACCCCAATTTCCAGTAAAGAAAGGTGTTAAACCTTCTGGGTGCGGTAGAGTTGACGTAAAATTGTCCCATCTAATGTGTTGACCACGTGATTCTGGGATCGCTACGTGAATTAAGTGTCCTGACCACGCTAGTGAGCTTACACCAAATAAACCTGATAAATGGTGATTTAGTCTTGATTCGTTGTTTTTAAACCAAGCTAGACCAGGTCTGAACTTAGGTTGTAGGTGTAGCCAACCTGCAAAAAGTAATGTACAAGACAGCATAAGTAAACCCAAAGCCCCAAAGTAAAGATCACTATTTGATCTCATACCAATTGTGTACCACCAGTGATATACACCAGAGGTTGCGATATTTACTGGATAAGATACCCCTCCTCTTGTGAATGCTTTGATAGCTGATTGACCAAAGTGAGGATCCCAAATTGCGTGTGCAATAGGTTTAACCTTTAATGGGTTTAATACCCATTGTTGGAAATTGCCCTGCCAAGCTACATGGAATAAATTGCCGGATGTCCATAAAAATATTATTGCCAGATGACCAAAATGTGAAGCAAAGATCTTTTGATAAAGACTTTCTTCAGTCATTCCATCATGGCTTTCAAGGTCGTGAGCAGTTGCAATTCCGTACCAAATTCTTCTAGTAGCGGGATCTTGTGCAAGTGCTTGACTAAACTTAGGAAATTTAGTAGCCATAAAAATTATTTGTTTCTTTAATTAACCCACAGAGATAATTCTTGCGTGGAAGAATGACCATGTTGTACCGATACCCCCTAGTAAATAGTGAGCTAAACCAACCGCACGACCTTGTGTAATACTTAGTGCACGTGGTTGTATTGAAGGAGCTAACTTAAGTTTGTTGTGAGCCCATACAATTGATTCGATAAGTTCTTGCCAGTAACCACGTCCACTGAATAAGAACATTAAACTAAACGCCCAAATGAAGTGAGCACCAAGGAAAATAAGCCCGTATGCCGAAAGAGCCGAACCATACGATTGAATAACTTGAGAAGCTTGTGACCATAAGAAATCACGTAGCCAACCGTTAATAGCAAGTGCACTGTTAGCGAAGTTACCCCCTGTTATGTGTGAAATTTTTCCTGAGTCTGAGATTGTACCCCAAACATCAGATTGCATTTTCCAGCTGAAGTGGAAAATAACTACAGAGATTGAATTGTACATCCAGAAAAGACCAAGGAAAACATGGTCCCATGCGGATACCTGACAAGTACCACCACGACCAGGACCATCACAAGGGAAACGGAAACCTAAGTTTGCTTTATCCGGTATCAGACGTGAACTACGTGCGAATAGTGTACCCTTAAGTAGGATCAGTACTGTTACGTGAATTGTAAAAGCGTGAATATGGTGAACCAGGAAATCTGCAGTGCCTAATGAAATAGGCATCATAGCAATTTTACCGTTTACTGCTACAACATCTCCACCAAACGCATAACTTGATGTAGCAAGAGCATTAGGTGCTGTACTACCTGGAGCTAATGTGTGAAGTGACTGAATCCATTTAGCAAAAATAGGTTGTAACTGGATTGCTTTATCCGAGAACATATCTTGGGGTCTACCTAACGCACGCATAGTATCGTTATGAATATATAAACCAAAACTGTGCGTTCCAAGGAAAATACAAACCCAGTTTAAATGTGAAATAATCGCATCACGGTGTCTTAGAACACGATCTAGCAGGTTGTTGTATGACTGTACAGGACTGTAATCACGAACCATGAATATTGACGCGTGAGCTCCAGCACCTACAACACAGAATCCACCAATCCACATGTGGTGTGTGAATAGACAAAGCTGCGTTGGGTAGTCAATGCCGATGTATGGGTACGGCGGCATTGCATACATGTGGTGAGCAACAATTATACTTAGTGAACCCATCATTGCTAGGTTAATAGCTAGTTGTGCGTGCCACGAAGTTGTTAAAATTTCATAAAGACCTTTATGACCTTCACCTGTTAATGGACCTTTATGAGCTTCAAGGATCTCTTTCATACTGTGACCAATACCCCAGTTAGTACGGTACATGTGTCCAGCGAAGATAAATAGTACGGCTAACGCTAAGTGGTGGTGAGCCGTGTCACTTAACCAAAGACTGCCTGTAATAGGGTTTAGACCACCTTTAAATGTAAGAAAGTCAGAGTACTCACTCCAATTAAGTGTGAAGAACGGTAGTAAACCTTTCTTGAAACTTGGGTAAAGTTGACCCATTAGTTCTTGATTAAATAGAAGTTCGTGAGGTAAAGGAATTTCTTGTGGTGCAACACCTGCATCAAGAAGTTTGTTTACCGGTAAACTAATATGAATCTGGTGCCCTGACCAAGATAAACAACCTAAACCTAGTAAACCTGCTAGGTGGTGGTTCATCATTGACTCAACATTCTGGAACCACTCAAGCTTAGGAGCTGCTTTGTGATAATGGAACCAACCTGCGAAAACTAATGCAGCTGATAGTAATAGACCGCCCATAGCAGTCCAATAAAGTTCTGTTTCATTAGTAATACCTGATGCACGCCAAAGTTGGAAGAATCCTGATGTAATTTGAACACCAGAGAACCCCCCACCAACGTCACCATTTAGAATTTCTTGGCCGACCACAGGCCAAACAACTTGTGCACTTGGCTTAATAGTAGTTGGACTGCTTAACCATGCTGAATAGTTTGAGAAACGTGCACCGTGGAAGTACATACCACTAATCCAAAGTACAATTAATGATAATTGACCAAAGTGTGCACTAAAAATCTTTCTAGAAATATCTTCTAACGAACTAGTTTGGCTATCAAAGTCATGTGCATCAGCGTGTAAGTTCCAAATCCATGTTGTAGTCTTTGGTCCTTTTGCTAATGTACGAGAAAAATGCCCTGGCTGTGCCCACTTTTCAAATGACGTGGCAACTGGGTTTTTATCTACAACAACTTTAACTTTTTTCGCCTCTAATTCTTTCGAGCTAACTTTCATTTTTACTCTCCTTTTTTGAGACTTACAAATACGAAATCTTTAAATCGCTGCAATTTTATGAAAAAAATCTAATTAATAACAAAAATGACAAACCTTAAGACTAGATTTCCAACGAAGTAAAAGCTTTCTAATTTATTATTTTACATTAAATAAACTAATTTACGCGTATTTTTTTTCGAAAATCTTAATAAAATTTCTAATTTATTTGTAATTACTTGTCTAAATAAATTACAGGAACATTATATATTTCTTTATTTAAAGTACTAAAAATAGTCTTATTAGCATTGAATTATTATACTTAATAATTGAAAAGCTTAATAAAATAAAAAGAATTAAAAAACCTTCAGTTTCATACCTTGACATACGTTTTGTTAGTCTGCTACAATTCCTTTCAGATTAAAAGTTTAATTTTCAATAATTAAAAAAAAGAAGAAGTACCATGGAGAGTTTGATCCTGGCTCAGGATGAACGCTGGCGGTATGCTTAACACATGCAAGTCGAACGAAAGTTTTTAACTTTAGTGGCGAACGGGTGAGTAATACGTGAGAATCTGCCCTTAGGAGAAGAATAACTGCTGGAAACGGTTGCTAAATCTTCATATGTCGAGAGATGAAATAGCTTAAGCTGCCTAAGGATGAGCTCACGCCTGATTAGCTTGTTGGTGAGGTAATGGCTCACCAAGGCCACGATCAGTAGCTGGTTTGAGAGAACGACCAGCCACACTGGGACTGAGACACGGCCCAGACTCCTCCGGGAGGCAGCAGTGAGGAATTTTCCGCAATGGGCGAAAGCCTGACGGAGCAATACCGCGTGAGGGATGAAGGATTTTGGTCTGTAAACCTCTTTTCTCAAGAAAGAAGTTCTGACGGTACTTGAGGAATAAGCATCGGCTAACTCCGTGCCAGCAGCCGCGGTAATACGGGGGATGCAAGCGTTATCCGGAATGATTGGGCGTAAAGCGCCTGTAGGTTGTTTATTAAGTCCGTTGTTAAAGCCTAGGGCTTAACCCTAGAAAAGCAATGGAAACTAGTAGACTAGAGTATGGCAGGGGTAGAGGGAATTTCTAGTGTAGCGGTGAAATGCGTAGATATTAGAAAGAACACCGGTGGCGAAAGCGCTCTACTGGACCATTACTGACACTCAGAGGCGAAAGCTAGGGTAGCAAAAGGGATTAGATACCCCTGTAGTCCTAGCCGTAAACGATGGATACTAGATGTTGTGCATTATGTACAGTATCGTAGCTAACGCGTTAAGTATCCCGCCTGGGGAGTACGCTCGCAAGGGTGAAACTCAAAGGAATTGACGGGGGCCCGCACAAGCGGTGGAGCATGTGGTTTAATTCGATGCAACGCGAAGAACCTTACCAGGGCTTGACATACTACGAATTTTCTTGAAAGAGAAAAGTGCCTTCGGGAATGTAGATACAGGTGGTGCATGGCTGTCGTCAGCTCGTGTCGTGAGATGTTGGGTTAAGTCCCGCAACGAGCGCAACCCTTATTTTTAGTTACCAATTCGTTGGGTTCTCTAGAAAGACTGCCGGTGACAAACCGGAGGAAGGTGAGGATGACGTCAAGTCAGCATGCCCCTTATGTCCTGGGCTACACACGTGCTACAATGGTTAAGACAAAGAGTTGCGAGCTTGTAAAAGTCAGCTAATCTCGTAAACTTAGCCTAAGTTCAGATTGTAGGCTGCAACTCGCCTGCATGAAGTTGGAATCGCTAGTAATCGCTGGTCAGCTATACAGCGGTGAATCCGTTCCCGGGCCTTGTACACACCGCCCGTCACACCATGGGAGCTGGTCATACCCGAAACCGTTAGTTTAACCGCGAGGAGAACGACGTCTAAGGTAGGGCTAGTGACTGGGGTGAAGTCGTAACAAGGTAGCCGTACTGGAAGGTGCGGCTGGATCACCTCCTTTTAGGGATTTTAAGTCATCAATTGTATGACACTAATTATCAGTTTGCATATACAACTTTTAAATCATTTAAGATCTATAGCTAAGTTTTATTTAGTTTTTAGTAATGGGGGTATAGCTCAGTTGGTAGAGCGCTGCTTTTGCACGGCAGATGTCAGCGGTTCGAATCCGCTTATCTCCAAAAACCAAGCAGAGTAATAGAATATTGAAATTTTTGAAATAGAAAAAGTCAAGCGAATAAGAGCTTACGACGGATACCTTGGTGTTCAGAAGCGATGAAGGGCGTGGCTACCGACGATACGTTTCGGGGAACTGGAAGCAAGTTTTGATCCGAAAATACCCGAATAAGGAAACTTCAATAGAACTTCCTCTTGAATACATAAAGAGGAAAGAGCGAACCTAGTGAATTGAAACATCTTAGTAACTAGAGGAAAAGAAAGCAAAAGCGATTCTCTTAGTAGCGGCGAGCGAAAAGGGATTAGTCTAAACTCTATTATAGAGGGTTGTGGGACAACGTTATTCAAATAGACGTGTTAGATGAAACAGCTGGAATGTTGTGCCATAGTGGGTGAAAGTCCCGTAATCGAAAACATTAATTTTTGAAGTTGTATCCCAAGTAGGAAGGGACACGTGAAACCCCTTTTGAATCCACGAGGACCACCTCGTAAGACTAAATATTACTGAATAACCGATAGTGAACCAGTACCGCGAGGGAAAGGTGAAAAGAACCCCGGGAGGGGAGTGAAATAGAACATGAAATCGTAAGTTTACAAGCAGTCGAAGAGCGACTTAACGCTCGACGTCGTGCCTGTTGAAGAATGAGCTGGCGACTTGTAGGTTGTGGCAAGGTTAAGACAAGAGAATGTCGGAGCCATAGTGAAAGCGAGCCTGATAAGGGCTTTTAGTCATAATTTATAGACCCGAACCCTGATGATCTAACCATGGCCAGTGTGAAGCTTAGGTAGCACTAAGTGGAGGTACCAACCGACTGATGTTGAAAAATCAGCGGATGAGTTGTGGTTAGGGGTGAAATTCCAATCGAATCAGGAGCTAGCTGGATCTCCCCGAAATGCGTTGAGGCGCAGCGGTTAATGTTTCTTCTTAGGGGTAAAGCTACTGTTTTGGTGCGGGCTGCGAGAGCGGTACCAATTCAAGGCAAACTCTGAATACTAAGACGTTTAGTTAACCAGTGAGACATTGGGGGATAAGCTTCAGTGTCAAGAGGGAAACAGCCCAGATTACTAGCTAAGGCCCCTAAATAATTGCTAAGTGGTAAAGGAGGTGGGATTGCAGAGACAATCAGGAGGTTTGCCCAGAAGCAGCAATCCTTTAAAGAGTGCGTAATAGCTCACTGTTCGAGTGATCCTGCGCCGAAAATGACTGGGACTAAGCAATTTGCCGAAGCTGTAAGATGTCAAAACATCGGTAGGGGAGCGTTCTACATTAGATTGAAGCGTTAACGGAAGTGGGCGTGGACGAAGTAGAAGTGAGAATGTTAGCTTGAGTAGCGAAAACATTGGTGAGAATCCAATGCCCCGAAAACCTAAGGGTTCCTCCGGAAGGCTCGTCCGCGGAGGGTGAGTCAGGTCCTAAGGTAAGGCTGAAAAGCGTAGTCGATGGATAACAGGTTAATATTCCTGTACTGTTTATTGTTGATAATGGGGGACGGAGAAGGCTATGCTGGCCGAATGTTGGTTATCGGTTTAAGTATTCAAGGTGTTGAGAATCGGCGAAAACGATTTGAGCTGAGATGCGAATAGGAAAGTACTAAGGTACTAAACCAGTTGATGTCATACTTCCAAGAAAAGCCCTAACTATCATAAGCAATAAATACCTGTACCCTAAACCGACACAGGTGGGTAAGTAGAGTATACTAAGGGGCGCGAGATAACTCTCTCTAAGGAACTCGGCAAAATAGCCTCGTAACTTCGGGAGAAGAGGTGCCCTTAATGGGCTGCAATAATCAGACGCTGGCGACTGTTTACCAAAAACACAGGTCTCCGCAAAGTCGTAAGACGATATATGGGGGCTGACACCTGCCCAGTGCCGGAAGGTTAAGGAAGCTTGTTAGTCTTTGACGAAGCTCGCGACCGAAGCCCCGGTGAACGGCGGCCGTAACTATAACGGTCCTAAGGTAGCGAAATTCCTTGTCGGGTAAGTTCCGACCCGCACGAAAGGTGTAACGATCTGCGTACTGTCTCGGAGAGAGACTCGGCGAAATAGACTTGTCTGTGAAGATGCGGACTACCTGCACCCGGACAAAAAGACCCTATGAAGCTTTACTGTAGCTTGATATTGGCTCCGGGCTTTGTTTGCGCAGGATAGGTGGGAGGCGTTGAAAATCTTCTTGAGGGGAGATTGGAGCCGTTGGTGAGATACCACTCTAACAATGCTAGGATTCTAACCCTATACCGTTATCCGGTTAGGGGACAGTTTCAGGTGGTCAGTTTGACTGGGGCGGTCGCCTCCTAAAAGGTAACGGAGGCGTGCAAAGGTTTCCTCAGGCTGGTCGGAAATCAGTCGTAGAGTGTAAAGGCATAAGGAAGCTTGATTGTGAGACCTACAAGTCGAACAAAGACGAAAGTCGGCCTTAGTGATCCGACGGTTCCGAGTGGAAGGGCCGTCGCTCAACGGATAAAAGTTACTCTAGGGATAACAGGCTGATCTCCCCCAAGAGTCCATATCGACGGGGAGGTTTGGCACCTCGATGTCGGCTCGTCGCATCCTGGGGCGGTAGTACGTCCCAAGGGTTGGGCTGTTCGCCCATGAAAGCGGCACGTGAGCTGGGTTCAGAACGTCGTGAGACAGTTCGGTCCATATCCGGTGTAGGCGTTAGAGTATTGCGAGGCTCTCTTCTTAGTACGAGAGGACCGGAAGAGACATACCTCTGGTGTACCAGTTATTGTGCCAACAGTAAACGCTGGGTAGCCATGTATGGTAAGGATAACCGCTGAAAGCATCTAAGTGGGAAGCCTACCTCAAGATGAGTACTCTTACCATCATAGAATGGTTAAGGTCACGGCAAGACTAGCCGTTTGATAGGTATCAGGTGTAAGTGCAGTAATGTATTTAGCTGAGATATACTAATAGACCGAATGCTTGACTTTACCTAATTTCAAAATTTCAATTCTTTGGCTTAGACGTTTTATAGCGTAATGGACCCACATCGAACCATTTCGAACTCGATAGTGAAACGTTACAGCGGTGAAAATACTAAAAGGGGGGCCTTTTGGGAAGATAACACAATGTCTAAGTCTTTATTATTTTTATAATTTGAGTCCTTTAAAATGACTTCATATGCAATCGTACAAGCTAGCGGTAAGCAATTTTGGGTGGAAGAAAATAAATTCTACGATTTTGATAAACTACCGTTAGACAAAGGTGATAAGTTTAATATTAATCAAATATTATTAGTAAACCAACAAGATAGTGTTTCCGTGGGTACTCCCTATCTAGATTCAGAATTCTCAGTTGAAGCTACTGTTTTAAGGCATCTATCGGGACCTAAAGTTAGAGTTTATAAGATGCGACCAAAGAAGAAAACTAGAAAGACTTTTGGAAGTCGCCGAAGTTTAACACGCGTGTTAATTAATTCAATTTATAAAAAAGCCGATAGTAGTGTTTCGTGTTTTATGTAGTAAAAATTATTTGTATTATTTATGGTTAGAGTAAAAAGAGGTAATGTCTCGAGAAATAGGCACAAAAAAATCTTAAAATTTGCAAAGGGTTTTAAGGGCGCACACTCGAGAATATTTCGTACAGCAAATGGTCAAGTAATGAAAGCTTTAGTCTATTCTTACGTTGGTAGGAAAAGACGCAAACAAGATTTTAAAAAATTATGGGTATGTCGTGTAAACGCTGCTTCAAGAAGCGAAGGTTTAAATTACAGTCGTTTACAAAACTTATTAAAAAAATCTTCTATTGAACTGAATGTGAAGATGTTAGCTCAGCTTTCAGTTTTAGATCGAGAAACTTTCTCGTACGTACTACAAAAGGCAAAATCTGTATAAAAATAATTATTAAAAAAAAGGCATGGCACACAAAAAAGGAGCTGGAAGTACTAAAAACGGACGTGATTCTAATTCGAAGAGGCTAGGTATTAAAGTTTACGGTAATCAGCCAGTTAAAGCTGGGGGTATTGTTGTTCGTCAACGTGGTCTTACATTTAAGCCTGGTAAAGGCGTTATGGTTGGAAATGATTATACAATCTTTGCTGTCCAAGACGGGGTTGTACATTTTGAAAACGATAAAAATTCTAAATTTATAAGTGTACTTTAAACATTAAAGTAAAAAAAACAGATGTTACAGCTAACTGTAACATCTGTTTTTTTTTCTAAACTTTAAGGTTTAGTAACGCTCACCTTCTGGCTTAGCACAAGGTGCATAAGCTTCGATAGTGTAAACTAGCTGACGACCAGCAACCTCTTGACGTACAAGTCTGAAACCTGGTTCATACGCAGGGCGCTGAACGATGAATGATAGTACACAAGACTCAGTACCACGAGTGTTATCAAATGCAGAGATCTTGATGTAGTAGTTTGGCTTAGCCTTACGAGCCATATTAAGCTCGAAAAGAATCGCTGCAGGATCTTTGATATCGAAAAGTGGAAGACCCCACATTTCCCAGTAACTGTTACGAGGGTGTGGATCATCTGTGTACTCGATAGAAACCGCCCAAGACTTATCGATCGCGTATTGGATCTGCTTAGTGATTTGCGCATCAGTTAGGTCAGGAAGAAAAGAGAATGCTCCTTGAGTTAGTTTCATTATGTACTCCTTAAATGAAAATTAATTAATATTATTCGTGTTTCTAGCATTTACCTAAACTAGCCCACGAGGACTAGTTTTCGGTTAGATAGGATTATCTGTTTGCAGTTTTTGTAGTAGCGAAATCTGCAGTATCTGTTGATGCATAGTTGAAAGTAATATCCTTCCAAAGATCAAGTGCAGTTTGTAGAGGACCACAAGTCTTAGCTGCATCTCTTAGGATTTGAGGACCCTCTGAAACGTAGTCACGACCTTCGTTACGAGCTAGAACCATACACTCTAGAGCTACACGGTTAGCTGTTGCACCGGCTTGGATACCATCTGGGTGACCAATTGTACCACCACCAAATTGGTATACTACATCGTCGCCAAGGTAGTTAATTAGTTGGTGCATTTGACCACAGTGGATACCACCAGAAGCTACTGGTACACACTTACGTAGAGAAGCCCAATCCTGTGCGAAGAATAGACCTTCAGGTAGGTTAACTTCAGACTTGCAGTCTAGAAGAGTGTTGTAGAAACCTTTGATCATTAGAGGATCACCCTCTAGCTTACCTACTACAGTACCTGCGTGAATGTGGTCAACACCTGACATACGCATCCACTTACAGATAACACGGAAGTTCATACCGTGGTTCTTCTGACGTGAGTAAGTTGAGTTACCTGCACGGTGAAGGTGAAGGATAGTATCAGTTTTACGACACCACTTAGCCATTGATTGGATAGCTGTGTAACCGATTACAAGGTCAATCATTACGATGATAGAACCTAGTTGGTTACAGAAGTCTGCACGCTCGTACATATCTTCCATAGTAGCAGCAGTTGCGTTTAGGTAGTGACCTTTAACTTCACCAGTCATAGCAGCAGCGTGGTTAACACCTTCCATTGAGTAAAGGAAACGCTCTCTGTAACGCATGAATGGTTGTGAGTTAATGTTCTCATCATCCTTAAGGAAATCTAGACCACCTTTAAGACCCTCGAATACTACACGACCGTAGTTCTTACCAGAAAGACCTAGCTTAGGCTTTACTGTAGCACCTAGAAGAGGACGACCAAACTTATCCATACGCTCACGCTCTACAACTAGACCAGTTGCAGGGCCTTGGTAAGTCTTAAGTAGTGCGTAAGGGAAACGCATATCTTCAAGACGAAGTGCTTTAACGGCTTTGAAACCAAAAATGTTACCAATGATCGAAGCAGTTAGGTTAGCTAGAGAACCCTCCTCAAATAGATCGATATCGTATGCTACGTAACAGAAGTAAGTATCAGCTGCACCAGGTACAGGATCTACACGGTATGCTTTTGCACGGTAAAGGTCACAAGCAGTAAGTAGATCTGTCCATACAACAGTCCATGTTGCAGTTGAAGACTCACCAGCAAGGGCTGCGGCTGCTTCTACAGGGTCTACACCTGGTTGTGGAGTACAACGGAATAGAGCTAGAATATCTGTTTCCTTGATTACGTAATCTGGATCCCAGTAACCCATTTTTGCGTAAGGGATTACACCTGATTCGTAACGTTCACTTTTGATTCGAGTACGTGATTCTACAGCTTGAGACATGAAAACCTCCTGGTTTAAAGTTATGCTAAATGATTGCTGGGTTTTATACTTTGCAAAATCTTTTAAAAGATTTACGAAGTATAATAAGCAAAATAAAATACTTATTATTCCTTTTTCTTATAAAATAAGATATCACGAAATAGTCGCTTGTAACAAACACCGTTATTTATAATATAGATAAATATATTTAATATTTTAATTAAAAATCCTTACAATCCAATATATATATATATATATATATATTGGATTTACGTTATTGCCAGGATCCAGATTTGAACTGGAGACACGAGGATTTTCAATCCACTGCTCTACCAACTGAGCTATCCCGGCTTGTTTGCTTATTTAAAGTTCTCATAGGATAATAATATAAGAAGTAACTTTTGACAAGTAGAAAATTTAAATGAAAAATAAGTACCTTACTACAATAGCTAAAAAATTAGCAAATTTACAATTAGCAATAAGTTTACTATTTACTATTGGCCTTATTATTGCTATAGGTACGATTATAGAACAAGATCAGTCTCTTAATTTTTATAAACAAAATTATTCGGATATATCACCTATGTTTGGTTTTTTAACCTGGAAAATTATCATCTTTTTGGGTTTGGATAAAATTTATACTGTATGGTGGTTTTTAGTGCTTTTAGGACTGTTTGCAGCTTCACTTTTATCATGTACTTTAACAACCCAGTTACCTTCTATTAAAACGTTCAAAATTTGGAAGTTTTATAACAAACCGGTTCAGTTAAAGAGCTTGAGTATCACGGATACGTTAGATCGAGGTTTATTTAATTCGTTTGCTTATTACTGTAATGATAATAATTATCATTTTTTTCGCCAAAATAAAAAAGGTTACGCATATTCCGGACTATTGGGCCGCGTGGCTCCCGCAGTAGTCCACATAAGCATTATTTTACTATTAATAGGTTCGACTTTTGGTTCATTGGGTGGTTATACAGCACAGCAGTTTGTTCCACGAGGTGAAATTACCCATATACAAAATTTAACAAAATTTGGTAATATAAGCTCTTTACCAAATGATCTTTCATTTCGTATTAATGATTTTTGGATTACTTATACAAAAGATCTAAAAACAGACCAATTTTATTCCGATTTATCCTTGTTAACCAATCAAGGAAAAGAACTAAAAAGGAAAACTATTTTTGTTAATGAGCCGTTATTATATAACAATATCGCCTTATATCAAACAGATTGGGATATCGTGGGGTTAAAAGTTAAATTACCAAACAATGAAATTTTTCAGATACCGGTTAAAAAAATTACTAAAGGTAGTCGTAAATTTTGGTTTTGTTCATTGCCAGTAGATAAATTCCTAGGTAAAAAGCTATCTGTCGTTATAAATGATTTAAACGGACAATTTTTTATTTATGATTCTAAAGGCATCTTGCTACAACAATCACGTATAGGTGACTCGGTTTATTTAAGTGACGACTTAAATATTCAATTTTTATCTTTCTTAACTAATACTGGACTTCAAATAAAATCCGATCCAGGTATAAACACAGTATATCTATCTTTTTTATTACTTATGTTAAGTATTTACGTAAGTTTCTTTACATATTCGCAAATTTGGTTGGTTGAATCTACACAGAAAATTATTGTTGGAGGTACCTCAAATCGGGCTGTTTTATTCTTCCAACAGCAATTTAGAAAAATTTTTAAACGCGTTACAAAAGTAGTCCGTTAACTTAAAGTCGTGTAGTTAAAATATGCTCTATTATAATAATAATTTATGAAGCGATATATAATATTAACCAAATAGTTTATTAATAATCAAAGTTTTTAAAAATATTTTTATTATGAAGCGCTTTTTTGCTATCTTAATTGCAGTACTAACTTCTGTGGGCGTACCTAGTTTAGCTTTGGCTGATGTAAGTGGTTTAGTACCTTGTAAAGATTCTGCAGTTTTTAAAAAACGACTAGACGGTAGTGTAAAAAAACTTACTGCTCGTTTAGAAAAGTATGAAGAGGGTACTCCAGCGTATTTAGCACTGGAAGCACAAATTGAAGGAACGAAAACTCGTTTTGATAAATACGGTAAACAAGGTTTATTGTGCGGTAACGATGGTTTACCTCATTTAATTGCAGATGGTAGACCTAGTCATGCAGGAGAATTCATAGTTCCTGGTATTTGTTTCCTTTATATTGCAGGTTATATTGGTTGGGCTGGTCGTAGTTATTTACAATTTGCAAAAAAGACGGATAAACCTAATGAAAATGAAATAATCATTAATGTCCCTGTGGCAATAGGTATGATGTCTGCAAGTTTCCTTTGGCCGGTAGCCGCTTGGAAAGAACTAGTTTCCGACGAGTTACTAGTGCCAAGTAATGAAGTGACAGTATCCCCTCGTTAAATTATCGATTTATTGACATACAAAGTTAAACTCATGGATCAAAACCTACTTAAATATTTATCAACAGCTCCGGTACTTGCAACTGCTTGGCTTAGTTTTACGGCTGCTTTTATAATCGAAATTCAACGTTACGCACCCGATACATTATCGTTTTCACCTTATTAAAGGTTCTTTATAAAACCCTTGTTACTTGTTCAATATTTCTAAGAAATGTGCAAGTAACTTGGGGTTTTTAATTTTTTAGGCTTCCATTAAATAATGTAAAACCTTAAAATATTAAGTGGTTAAAGTTCGCAAATTACGTACACCCAAATTACAGCTCCTAACAGCCAATCTTTTTACTAGGATTTCTTATAAAATTAATTTTATTAGTAGTAAGAACGGTGACCAATCCGTATTGGCGATCGATATCTTAAAAAAGGAGGTACAAAAAGATTTACTCCACATTACAAGCCAAAACTTAGAAAAAACTTATCGGGAACTTTTAGGCCATAAATCACCACAGCTAAATATGCAATTAAATGGTGAAGCAATTTTTATCCTACTACTAAAAGAAATATGTGATAGTTTTTTAATAAAGCAATATGGTTGTGATGTTCGGTTAAAATTGAATGAGTTTACAAAATCTTTTTATGTTAAAAATCTACTCGAAGAGATAGACATTATTTTTAAGGTACCTTTTTATGCTATTTTAAACAGTAAAGCGGCGGAATTTCTCTTAGTTTATTACCCTGTTTATAATTACGCATCTGAAAATTTTTTAGAGGCTTTGATTGATCATCTAGTTATTGAAATTGCGAATTGTGTAGCGTATGTGACACTGGTAAACTTTTCCTTCCTCTATTCCTTTCGACAAACTCTGTATCGATCTAAATTTTTATCTTTGCGGAACTTTGAGCAATTTAAGAACAACCTAATTTGGCAAGTACGAATAAAAATTTATATTCAACGACCGACGTCGTTTTATAGTAGTTCTTATAGACTTTTTTTGTTAAGAACTACAGGAATTTACACTAGAACAATTTATGCGAATAGACCACAATACTTTAACTCACTTACTAAATTTCCTCTTTTTGTTGTAACTATTGTTGAGTTGAAAGATTTTATTGGAAGTCGGTTTGATGAGTTAGTTTACTTTTTAAGTAAGGGTTTACGCTTTATCTTAACATCTGTTTTGGGGCAGTTTATTGGATTAGTATGGCGTGGAATTAGAGAAGGTCTAAAGAAGTAAACTGTTAATTAAGGATTTTAGGTAAAAAAAATAGAGGTTCAAATAGGCTTTACGTATGATATCATATTACCATACTAAAAATTATAATTTTTATTTATTTGAAGACTTTATGAATACCCTTATTGGTTACATTTTATTAATGACGCTAATGTTTAGCTTAGCTGCAGGGCTTTACTTTGGTTTAAAGACAATCAGACTGATCTAGCCAACCAATATTTCTACAGAATAAATAAAATTACTTTTATTTAATTTCTGTAGAATTATTAAGCTTATAGTTTTTTGGCGATTTTCTCAAACTAATTTATCTAAGATTACACTTAGTAAAAAATATACGACAAAAGGGTTTAACGAGCATAACGTTTACACCCTATTCAAAATAATTTAAATTACTATGGCGTGAAAGCCATACATTTTGCTCATGAATTATGACGAACAAAATTCAGTCCTTAAAACAAATATTGCGGGTTCACGGCAATTAAGTAATATTTTTTGGGCTTTAACTGTTAGCTTAGGGGGTATGGGTTTCTTTTTAACCGGTTTATCCAGCTTTTTTAATAAAAATTTACTCCTTTTTTCAGATTCTACAGAAATTGCCTTTATACCACAAGGAATAGTGCTATTGTTTTATGGAACAGTCGGTTCAATTTTGGGTCTTTTTCTACTTTTGACTATTTGGTGGAATGTTGGATTTGGCTATAATGAGTATGATAGATTTTCGCAAAAGGTTACGATTTATCGAAAGGGTTTTCCTGGGAAAACTCAAGAATTAACCTTTACTTTTGGGTTCAATGAAATAAAATCTATAAAAATGAGGATTAAAGACGGACTTAATCCAAAGCGTCAATTATTACTTTGTTTAACGGATAATCGTGAGATTCCTTTAACAGGTATAGAACAGCCTACTGCATTAAACAAAATTGAAAGTGAGGCAATTACTTTAGCGAAGTACTTAAACGTATTTCTTGAAACGGAATAAACCATTAGCTAACAAACACATCTAAAATTAGATTAATTTTTAATTTGATTGAAATGGGCGAACGACGGGAATCGAACCCGCGAATGCTGGAACCACAACCCAGTGCCTTAACCACTTGGCTACGCTCGCCGAAATATGGAGCTTTATTAAACTACATGATTAATAATATCATATTACGTACCATTTTGCCCAGATCTTTAAGTTATTCTTGTTATTTTTAATAACAAACATAAAAGGATGAGGACGTCTATTTCTTCCGAAGCACCGATAAGATGGGGATGTACAACGAAAAGATATTAATTGTTGAGGAAGATGTTATTACCCGTAGGGTCTTACAACGAAGATTAATCTTCCTTGGTTATATTGTTACTTCCGTTTCAAATGGGAAAGACGCACTACGTCTCCTTAAAACGGAATCTCCTAATTTAATAATACTTGATTTAATACTTCCAAATTTTGATGGCTATGAAGTCTGTTTTAAAATTAGGCAAATTTCCAAAGCCCCAATCATTATGATAACTGGGTTAAAAAATATACCAAATGGTGTTAAATTCTTTGAATTAGGTGCGGATGACTATTTAATGAAACCCTTTTCCCTTAAAGAATTGGAGTTACGTATAAGGTCCACATTAAAAAGAGCTCCCCCAGGGCACATTTACGTCCAGACGCCAAGAAGATATACGAATATGATGCAAGTTGGTGCACTTTCTATTGAGTGGTCTCAGCGAAAGGTGTTTAAAAACCAAAATCAACTTAAATTAACTACACTTGAATTCAGTCTTTTAGAACTTTTATTTGATCATGCGGGTAAACCCTTGTCACGTAAAATAATATTAAACAATATTTGGGGCTACACTCCCGAACGTGACGTTGATATGCGTATGGTAGATGTTCATATTTCTAGACTTCGCTCGAAATTAGAAGACAATTCACGTAAACCTAACTTTATTTTAACCGTTCGTGGTCGAGGTTATTTGTTTCGAGCGTATTAAGTTTGTGTTATTTAAAGACCGTCTCGAGTCTTTGCATAACAAAACAATTGGAATAAAGAAAAGTGTACCAGGATACCAATTTCCCTACTACTAAACCTTTGAATTACCAAAAGCTGACATAAAAACGCATAAATGGTTTTCTTTAAGAAAGATATATACAAATACCTTTTACCAAATTTATTAGAAACTCAACGAATAAGTTTTTGTTGGTTTATCGAATTTGGTTTTCTTCAGGAACTTGAGAATTTTTCCGCAATAAGAGATTATCTTGATGAGTTGAAATTAAATTTGTCTGCACAACATTACAAAATTCGCCAGCCAAAGTATACTTTGGCTGAGGCACGTCGTCGTGAGACAACATATAGCGTAAGAGTATATACGCTTGCCCAATTAGTTTACCTGGACGGTTCTAAAGAGAAAACCGAAAATGAAGTTCTACTATGTGATATCCCGTTAATGACTAATGAAGGGACCTTTCTGGTAAATGGTATTGAACGAGTTATCATTAACCAGATTGTACGAAGTCCAGGCATTTATTATAAAACTGAAATCGATAAACAAAACTATCGTTATTATACGGCTAGTTTAATTTCAAATCGTGGAACATGGGTTAAATTTGAAATGGACAAGGATGAATTAATCTCAGTCAAAATAGATAAAGCTAAGAAACTATCGGTATATGTGTTTTTTAAAGCTATTGGATTATTTGATAATGAGATTTTCAATACTTTAGATAATCCTGAGTATTTTCAAAATTCGTTTAAAGAGTATGAAAACTTTTCTCTAGAAGAGGCTTTTTTAGAGGTTTATACAAAATTAAAACCTGGAGAACCCGCTAGTATTAAAGCTGGTCAACAAATATTGTATTCGAGATTCTTTGACCCTAAGCGTTATGATCTTGGTTATGTAGGACGTTACAAAATAAACAAGCGTTTGGGTTTAGATGTCCAAAATAATATACACATTCTAACATCTAAGGATATTTTACAAATTGTTAACGAACTAATCAATTTCCGCATAGCACCTACGTTAGAAGATGATATTGACCATTTAGGTAATCGCAGAGTTAGGTCGGTCGGTGAATTATTACAAAACCAAATTCGTATAGGTTTAAGCCGGCTTGAACGGATCGCGCAAGAGCGTATGAGTATTTGTGAACAAAAGTATCTCCGTGTTAATGTCTTGGTGAACCCTAAACCCTTAGTTTCATCCATTCGAGAATTTTTTGGGTCCAACCCCCTTTCACAATTTATGGATCAAACTAATCCATTAGCCGAATTGACTCATAAACGGAGACTATCCGTGTTAGGGCCAGGAGGGATAACACGCGATCGTGCAGGCTTTGCTGTTCGTGATATTCACCCTAGCCAATATGGTCGAATTTGTCCTATTGAGACTCCAGAAGGACCAAATGCCGGTCTAATAGGATCACTCTCTACCTATGGACGCGTAAATTCCTATGGTTTTATTGAAACACCCTTTTATAAAGTTAAATACGGTAAAGTTCTTCAAAGGACTTTTCCAATATACTTGGATGCTACTTCTGAGGATAAGTACCGACTTGCTGCAGGTGATTTAGAAATAAGAGAAGATGGTTTTATTAAGAATAATACTGTACCTGTACGTTACCGCCAGGGGTTATTTAGCGTACCCGCAGGGGAGGTAGACTATATAGCCGTTTCTCCTATACAAGTAGTGTCGTTAGCAACGTCACTTATACCTTTCTTAGAACACGATGACGCGAACCGGGCCCTTATGGGCTCAAATATGCAACGTCAATCTGTACCACTGCTATACCCGGAGGCTCCACTAGTAGGTACAGGTTTAGAGGGGCAAACTGCTAGAGACTCTGGTATGACTGTGTTAAGTGTTGGTTATGGAAAAGTAATACGTATAAATGGCGGAAAAATTTTTATCAAGGATAAAAATTATGTAATTTTTACTTATAACTTAACTAAATACCAACGTTCTAATCAGGATACTTGTATAAACCAGAGGCCTCTAGTTGGTATTAACGAAAAAGTTTTAACCGGCCAAATTATAGCAGATGGGGCTTCTACTGAAGGAGGTGAGTTATCTGTAGGTCAGAATATCTTAATCGCTTATATGCCGTGGGAAGGATATAACTATGAAGACGCTTTTGTTATAAGCGAGCGACTAATTTATGATGATTTATATACTTCTTTACATATTGAGAAGTTTGTAATCGAAATTCGCCAAACTAAATTAGGGATGGAAGAGGTTACTCGAGACCTTCCGAATGTTAGTGAACATTCTATTCGACATTTGGACAAAAACGGTATTATACGAATAGGTACTTGGGTTAACTCTGGAGATACCTTAGTAGGAAAAGTAACTCCCAAAGGGGAATCTGATTATCCACCCGAAGGTAAGTTATTGCGGGCGATTTTTGGTGAAAAGTCTCGTGATGTTAGAAATACATCATTAAAATTACCTCATGGGACATCCGGTCGTGTTTTAGATGTAAAAATTTTTTCTAGAAGTAATAGAGATGATTTACCCCCGGGAACAGACGAAGTATTAAAAGTCTATATCGCACAAACAAGAAAAATTCAAATAGGGGATAAAATGGCCGGTCGACATGGAAATAAAGGAATTATCTCAAAAATTTTACCCCGTGAAGATATGCCTTTTCTACCAGATGGGACGCCTGTTGATATGATTTTAAACCCACTAGGAGTACCTTCCAGAATGAATGTTGGCCAACTTTTTGAATGCCTTCTTGGGTTTGCTGTGCATAATTTGGGTGTCAGATGTAAAATTGTACCCTTTGATGAAATGTATGGCTCTGAAGCTTCAAGAGCACTTATAAATAAAAAATTAAAAGAAGCAGCTCATGAAAAAAAGTGGGTTTTTGCAAGCGAACACCCAGGAAAAATGGTTTTACGCGACGGTCGTACAGGGAAAAATTTTGAAAACCCTATAACGGTCGGTCAAGCTTACATGTTGAAATTGGTTCATTTAGTTGATGATAAAATTCATGCGCGTTCTACTGGACCTTATTCGTTAGTTACCCAGCAGCCTCTTGGTGGTCGTGCACAACAAGGAGGGCAAAGGTTAGGTGAAATGGAAGTTTGGGCATTAGAAGCTTTTGGTGCTGCGTATACACTACAAGAATTGTTAACTATTAAGTCTGATGATATGCAAGGTCGTAATGAAACCTTAAATGCTATTGTTAAGGGTTTACCTATACCTCGTCCAGGGATTCCAGAGTCATTTAAAGTTTTAATGCGTGAATTACAAGCATTATGTTTGGACGTTGCCACATATAAACTAAATATTCAAGATAATATAAAACTGCAAGATTATGAGATTAATTTAATGAGTGAAGTCTCAGAAGATAAGGAAAATTCAACTATCGATATCAACCTACCAAAGTTAGTTTTAGATCCGTCAATCTCAAATAGTATGCTCTCTAACCAAGGCGAAGAAAAAGGCTATCTTTAACAGTCTTTCAATTTTGGGTTAACTTCAACACCTCATGATGATATAAAATTGTTCCTTTTTTTATGTTAGAAACCGATAGATCTTTTGACTACGTAAAAATTAATTTAGCCTCGCCAGCCAGAATAAGGGGTTGGGGGGAACGTACTTTGCCTGATGGGCAATGTATTGGAGAAGTGACAAAACCTGAAACTATAAACTATAGGACACTAAAGCCCGAAATGAGTGGTTTGTTTTGTGAACGAATCTTTGGTCCTGTAAATGATTGGGAATGCCATTGTGGTAAATATAAACGTGTGCGACATAAAGGAATAGTCTGTGAACGTTGTGGTGTAGAAGTTATTGAGTCTAATGTGCGACGTCATCGTATGGGTTTCGTGGAATTAGCATCTCCTGTTACACATGTTTGGTACGTTAAAGGTCGGCCGAGTAAAATTGCGCTAATTTTAAATATTTCATTAAAAGAGTTGGAGCAGGTGGTGTATTTTAACTCTTACATTGTCTTACAACCTGGAGCCAGTGGAGAGCTTTTTTATAAGCAACTGCTAGCAGAAACAGATTGGCAGGTTTTTGATAATACGAAAGCAGACAATAATGACATTGAAGTGGCCATCGGAGCAGAAGCAATCAAAAACCTTCTTAAAAGAATTGATTTGGAGCAGGAATCAAAAGAATTACGTTTGCTTATATCTTGTGTACGCGAATCTGATCGAGAAAAATTAATAAAACGCCTTCGCGTAATTGATCAATTTAGGGCATCTGGTTCTGATCCATCTTGGATGATATTAGATATAATACCAGTGTTACCACCAGATCTTCGACCAATGGTTCAACTTGATGGGGGGCGCTTTGCAACTTCCGATCTTAATGATTTATATAGAAGGGTCATTAATCGAAATAATCGCCTAGCTCGTTTACAAGAAATTCTTGCTCCGGAACTTATTATTCGAAATGAAAAACGCATGCTTCAAGAAGCTGTTGATGCACTTATTGATAATGGTAAACGTGGTAGAGCGGTTTTTGGACTAAACAATCGACCTCTTAAATCCTTATCAGATATTATTGAAGGTAAACAGGGGCGTTTTCGCCAAAATTTACTTGGTAAGAGGGTTGATTATTCAGGTAGGTCAGTAATTATTGTAGGTCCAGAGTTAAAATTAAACCAATGTGGATTACCTCGTGAAATGGCTATCGAACTATTTCAGCCCTTTGTTATACACCGTTTAATTTATGAAGGTTTAGTAAATAATATTAAAGCGGCTAAAAATATTATTCAAAGTAACGAAGTTCTTGCCTGGGAGATTTTAGAGCAAGTAATGACAGGCCATCCAATTTTATTGAATCGTGCTCCAACGTTGCACCGATTAGGTATTCAATCTTTTGAACCATTATTAGTAGAAGGTCGTGCAATCAAATTACATCCTCTTGTATGCCCAGCATTTAATGCGGATTTTGATGGTGATCAAATGGCGGTACATATACCACTCTGCTTAGAAGCTCAAACGGAAGCGAGGATGTTAATGCTTGCACCAAATAATTTTTTATCTCCTGCAACGGGTGATCCAATTCTTACACCAAGCCAAGATATGGTACTTGGGTGCTATTATTTAACCGCAAATAACCCTACCCAACAAACAATAAAAGATCAATACTTTTATAGTTTCGATGATGTAATGAAAGCTTATCAGCAATCATTAATTAGTTTACATACATTTGTTTGGGTTCGTTATACGGACGTTATTGAAACAGAACTAGATAAGTCTCGTTTCTCTACTAAACAGGTTGAAAACCAAATTTTGTATTTATCTGAAGAACTCCAAATTAAGACAGATTTACAAGGTAACACAATAACAAAATACCTTAAAACAAGCCCCGGTCGTATTCTTCTAAATAGTTCTTTTGAATATAACTAAACCCCTTAAACAATAAATTTTAATGATAAATAAAGAGTTACCACCTCGATTTGTTTTTAACAATGAGGTTATAAATAAAAAGAAGTTACAACGATTAATGTCGTTAACATTTCATAATTATGGTGTAACCAAATCGTCACTAATTGCGGATAAAGTTAAAAATTTAACTTTTCATTATGCAACGATGTCAGGTATTTCTTTGAGTATAGAAGATCTTCGTGTACCTTTTAGAAAAAGAGGTTTGATTGGTATGACAAGTGACGAGGTTGACATTACGGAGGAAAATTACAAAAGTGGTAATATTACGACTGTAGAACGATTTCAAAAAGTTATCGATATTTGGAATAACGCAAATAACTCTTTAAAAGAAGACGTATTAACATATTTTCGGGAGAGTGATCCGCTTAACTCTTTATACATAATGGCTTTTTCCGGAGCGCGAGGAAATATTTCTCAAGTTCGTCAACTGGTTGGTATGCGAGGGTTGATGGCAGATCCCCAAGGGCAAATTATTGACTTACCCATTAAAAGTAATTTTCGTGAAGGATTAAAGGTTACGGAATACATTATCTCTTCTTATGGTGCTAGAAAAGGTCTTGTGGATACAGCGCTACGAACTGCCGATTCTGGTTATTTAACGCGCCGGTTAGTCGACGTTGCCCAAGATATAATTGTTCGGGAGGAAGATTGTTTAACACAAGAAGGATTATCTTTAGACGATTTATTTAAAAAATATAAGACGGACTCTACTTTTAAGGAAAAGCTTATTGGGCGACTACTATTAAAAAGTGTGACAGGCCAAATAAATAACGAGACAAAATCGTGGGTGGCAAATACCGAAATAGATAATTCAGTTGCAACGATTTTCCTGAATTTAGGCTTGAAGGAATTAGACGTTCGTTCACCATTAACCTGTAACGCACTACGCTCCATATGTCGTAAATGTTATGGTTGGCATTTATCATATTCAAAAATCGTTGATTTAGGAGAAGCCGTTGGTATCCTTGCTGCTCAGTCTATCGGAGAACCTGGAACTCAATTAACAATGCGAACTTTTCACACAGGAGGTGTATTTTCAGGTGATTTAACAAAACAAATCCGCGCACCCTTTTCAGGCACCGTTAGTTACCAATTATACTTACCTAATCGAATTGTTCGTACAATTCATGGTGAAAAGGGATTCTCGTTAGTAGAGAAGGTTAAATTAAAAATTGAAAACAACAGATCAACGTATTGTTCCGTGGACATACCATCCAATGCTCTATTATTAGTAAATAATGGGCAAAAAGTATATCCAAACCAAGTGCTAGCAGAAATTAAAAAAGATGCTAATTTAATCTTAGAAGAAGAACGAAGTGATATCTTTACGGAGCTTTCCGGTGAAGTTTTTTTTCAAAATATTAAGGTGGCAGAAAACCTTGACGGTGATAACGCAATTAAAAAAATAAGTACATCAACGGGTCTCGTTTGGGTTCTCAACGGAACTCGTTGGGTATTTCCCGGTTCCGTAGATTTATGTATTAAGGTTGGGCAAAAATTTCGTAAAAACGATACAATTGCTGACCAAAAGATAGTAAATAACTATTCAGGTGTCGTTAAATTTGAAAAGGATTTCCTTAATGAAGGGATTCGTGTAGTAAATTCTTCTATGCTTTTAGAAAATGGTTTAATAAGCGAAGTTAAAGGACAGAACGATATATTAAAAATAACAACATCGGCTGGCGAAAAGGTGTTTAAACTTAATATAAAAAATAAAGAGCTCCTTAAACATGGCCAGACGATAGCTACTTTAGTAGATGATTCTTACAAAACGGAAACGGGGGGCGTTCTTTATTATTCAACGGCACACCCAAAAACAAAGAAAAAACGTAAAACAAAAAAACTTTTTACCGGATTCTTATATTGGATACCCGAGGAAACCCACCAACTAGATCAAGCGGAGCTTGAGAATCTAAAAATTAAAGATGGTAGCTATGTTAAAAAAGATACACCTCTTTTACCAAATGTAGTTTCTCAAATATCAGGAATTGCTTATATTGACGTAACTACGTCAGAATTAGTTATAAAACCAGGCGAATTATACCAATTAAGTGACGATATAGAGGTCTTTGACAAAACAAATCGCTTTGTTAATCCGGGAGAAGTAATTTTCCATAAGACTACAGATATTTTCATACAAAAATTCTGTTATGTGGAATTTTTGAAATTTTCAGGCCGTAGATATGTGTTACTTCGCCCTGTAATAAAGTATAAAATTCCTCATGATAAAGGGTTTCTTATGCAACACCGTTTTTTCCCAAATGATAACAATAGGGGAACCGCTTTCCGAACTGTAAAAAGGATCTTTTACAAAGAGGGGGAACGTATCAAATCAAATAGCGGTGGGGTTGATCTGCTTAAAACTTTTATTGTTTTAGAAATTAAAGATCAAAACCCTGGCTTAGATGCTTACGTCGAGTATTTGGCGACAGGCATAAATACTATTAATTTAAATCATAAACTAAAAATTGAGTTAGTTGAAACTTTAAAATTAAATGACAATATTCTAAATAATGTAAAAGGTGAAAATTCCCTTTATGTAAACTATTTAATACACCAAAACCAATATATTAACCGACATACCGTAATTGCAAAATTAGAAATCTTAGGTCAATCGGGTGGTACGTTAGTGGGTATTGATAAAACGAATACTAGTGTTGCTATTTTAGTTTTAAAAGAAAGCGATCTTAAAAGTTTCGTTTATAACGGTACGGACACTAATGAACAATTAGTTGTTCAACAAGGTGATCTTGTTAGGGTAGGTACTTCTTTAACAACAAGCTTACGCTCTAAATACGCCGGCCAGGTCTACAAAATCACGGAGAATTTAATTTATATTCGTCTTGGAAGGCCATATCTTATTTCTGAAGGTACGGTATTGCGCGCCGGAAACAAATCTCTCGTTGAGAAATCTGATTTACTTGCTACCCTTGTGTATGACAAACTTAAAACAGTTGATATTGTTCAAGGTTTACCTAAAGTCGAAGAAATTTTGGAAGCTAGAAAAATTAAAAATGGATGTTTATTATCTCCACATGAGGGTAAGGCGTTCAAAAAAGAAAACAGCATCGAAATATTAACTCCTACGGATTCAATTATAAAAATCGATATTTCTGCTCAAGTAAAAGTTAATTTTGATAATGGTAAATGGGTTAATTTTCTAGAACCTTTGACGGATGGTCCTATTAGCCCGCACGATAAACTTGAGATTTTATTTAATTATTATCAACTCACTAATCCAGTACATGTTGCTTGCAAAAAAAGTTTTAAACATTTGCAACTATTCCTTGTAAGTGAAGTTCAACGTACATATTTTTCCCAAGGTGTTCAAATTGCCGATAAACACATAGAAATTATTGTAAAGCAGATGACTTCAAAAGTGCGCGTTTATTATGGGGGAGACACCACTTTACTACCTGGCGAAATATTAGATATTAATCAAGCGGAAATGCTTACAAAAGCCGCTTTAACCGCTAACGAAGAACCTCCAGTTTACCGACCCATGTTGCTTGGTTTAACTAAGGCTTCTTTAAACAGTGATAGCTTTATTTCTGCGGCAAGTTTCCAAGAAACTACAAGAGTCTTGACCGAAGCTGCTATCGAAGGGAAAAAAGATTGGCTTAATGGATTAAAAGAGAATGTAATTATAGGTCGTTTAATCCCGGCGGGTACAGGTTTTAATTGTTTTGAAAACCTTAAAAAAACCGGAAAAGACAAATTTGTAAACCTTAGAATACGCCCATCAAAGGATGATAAGTTAAAATCTTTTATCTTAGAAGCAAGGTCCGAGTAGAGAATTCAACCAAAGCAAATTTTTTAATCACTGATTAAAGCCAAATGCAATTAGTGATGGCATTTGGCTTTAATATTTGTATTTACTAGAAGTTTAAATCCTTATTAAAGTCACAGAAACATTCATTAATTTAAACTGAAGTTTGTTTACCAGTAATAATGGCGTCTGATAATGTTGAAATGATTAATTTAATTGAACGAACTGCATCATCGTTCGCAGGAATTGGGATATCCACCATTCCAGGATCACAGTTAGTATCAAGAATAGCTATAACCGTAATGCCAAGCTTTCTACATTCTGCTATTGCCGTACTTTCGCGCTTAGGGTCAACCACTATAGCAATATCCGGAACTTGAACCATTTCAGTCAAACCACCTAAATTATTTTTAAGTTTATCGTGCTCACGACGTAGAAGAGCAGCTTCTTTTTTAGGTAACCTATCTAGTTCCCCACTAGCTTCGCGCTGGTTTAAGTCTTTTAGATAATCCACTCGCCCTTGAACAGTTGACCAATTTGTTAGAGTACCCCCTAACCAACGGTTATCCACAAAGAAGCTACCACATTTTGTAGCCTCTTCCGCAATAATATTTTTTGCTTGGCGTTTTGTTCCGATAAAAAGGAAAGTTTTTCCTTCTTTTGCGGCTTTCTGAACATAATTGTAGGCATGACTCAATAATCGAGCTGTCTGAACAAGATCAATAACATGAATACCGTTTTGTTCCGTATAAATATAAGGAAACATCTTTGGATTCCACCTGCTAGACTGGTGGCCAAAGTGCACTCCGGCGTCTAATAATTCTCCTAGTGTAACTAAAGTCATAAAATTTTGTTAGTTGTTGGTTGAGCTAAGTAACTTGATTAATAATTTGCAATTTACGTAAAAAAAATTTAGAACAGCATTCGTATTAAATTTTACGCGAGTAAAACTCAACGACAAAAAGTTCATTCAATTTTAATGCAATCCATTCACGTTCGATTATACCTAAGACTTTTCCCTTCAAACTTTTTTTATCGAAGTCTAGATTTTGTGGTACATTTGATAAGGCCGGTAATTCTAAATTTTTTGTAATTAATTGCTTAGAAGCAGAAGAATCCTTTACCCCAACCATGTCACCTGGTTGACATTGATAGCCTGGAATCGAAACACACGAATTATTAATAGTAATATGCTTATGACCCACGAGTTGTCGAGCTGCTGCAATAGTAGGAGCCATACCTAAGCGGAAAATTACTGTATCTAAACGCATTTCTAACAACTGTAAAAGTATGGGGCCAGTCGCACCTTTTATTTTTTTAGCTTGGCGTATGTAATTTATCAATTGTTTTTCGCTAATCCCGTAATTAAAACGAAGTTTCTGCTTTTCTTCTAATCGAATAGCATATTGAGTTAACTTTTTTTGCGTCGCACCATGTTGGCCTGGACGTTGTGTTAATTTACTTTTCTTACTTGTTAAGCCGGGTAAATCACCTAACCTCCTTGTAATTCGTAATTTTGCACCTGTATAGCGAGCCATAACTTTTATAGGATTATTTTCATTATTTATCTATTCAATCTAGCACAAATTTAAGAAAAATAAAAGCATCAACTCCTAAAAAATTATATCAAGAGCAACATTACAATTATTTGCTTTTGTAATAAAAAAATTTTTAATCGCGTAATATAAATTACAGCTATACCGAAAAATTTATTTTTGATAATAACCAAAGACCATATAGCGCACAAAAAGTTGAACACACTTACTTGTTTTTAAATTATCCGGTAATTTTATTTATGTACCTTTAACCATGATCTAGGTATACTTAAAAATAGGAAACAATAAAATTTGCACTATTCACGCCGAACTATATAATTGTCTATGTTTTTTTCGTTAGCTGAGGTTGAAGTAGGTACACATTTATATTGGAACATTGCTGGTTTAACAGTACACGGGCAAGTTCTAATAGTAACATGGTTGGTAATAGCTATTCTCTTAGGTGTAGCTATTGTTGGTACACAAAACATGCAACAAGTTCCGAAAGGCCTGCAAAATTTCGTTGAGTTAGTTTATGAGTACGTTTCCGGTATTGCTAAAGATCAAATGGGTGAGTACGAATACCGTACATGGACACCTTATATTGGAACGTTGTTCCTATTTATCTTTGTTGCAAACTGGTTAGGTGCTCTAGTACCTTGGAAGCTTATTAAGCTGCCAGAAGGTGAATTAGCTGCTCCAACAAATGATATTAATACTACCGTAGCTTTATCTTTACTAACATCGATAAGTTATTTCTATGGTGGATTTAAAGCAAAGGGTTTAGGGTTTTTTGCGCGTTACATATCACCGACACCAATATTTCTACCAATTAATATTTTAGAAGATTTTACAAAACCTCTTTCGTTAAGTTTCCGATTATTCGGTAACGTCTTAGCGGATGAAATCGTAGTATCTGTTTTATGTCTACTAGTACCTCTTATTATACCTCTTCCTGTAATGGCTTTAGGTATCTTCGCAAGTTCCGTACAGGCGTTAGTTTTTGCTACCCTTTCGGCAGCGTATATTACGGAAATAATCGAGTAATCTAGTACAAACTAAAAAATTACTTATAACAGCTCTTTTTTGAGTTTTTTAAGTAAAAAGAAATTTGTTAATTTCATAAACATCGAATTATAAAAACTTAACTATAATAATCTCTTATGAATCCTATCGTTTCAGCTGCTTCTGTTATCGCTGCCGGTTTAGCTATCGGTCTTGCTGCAATTGGTCCTGGTATTGGTCAAGGTTCTGCTGCTGCTCAAGCAGTTGAAGGTCTTGCTCGTCAACCAGAAGCAGAAGGTAAAATTCGTGGTACTCTTCTTCTATCACTAGCTTTCATGGAGTCACTAACAATTTATGGTCTAGTAGTTGCACTTTGTTTACTATTTGCTAACCCATTCGTTGGTTAATTTTTTTAGATGCGCTTAGTTTGTAACTAAGCGCTCTTTTCCACAAGTCGCACACTTAGCTTTGCCTAAGTTTAAATAAATTATTCACGATAAATCTAAATGAATTATTTTATTATGCCTGCAACACAACTTGTTGCAGCTGAAGGTGCTGGTGGGCTTTTCGATTTTAATGCTACATTACCTTTAATGGCAATCCAGTTTATCCTATTAACTGTGGCATTAACTTTTGTATTTTATAAGCCCGTTTCAAAGGTTTTAGATGAACGTGAAAATTACATAAGCGGAAATTTAACAAAAGCCTCTGAAAAATTATTAACAGCAGATGAGCTTTATCAACAGTATGATAAGCAGCTTAAGACTGCTAGAGCTAATGCGCAATCCGTTATAGCTCAATCCGAAAAGGAAGCAAAAGAAACTGTAGCCCTTGAGGTTACGAAAGCGCGTACGGATGCTGCTAAACTAATCGAACAAACAAACAGAGAATTAGAGGCACAGAAGTCTCTTGCTTTACAAAAATTAGAAACACAAGTGGACGAGTTAAGTCAACTTATTAAAGAAAAACTACTTGGTAAGGAAGTTGTTCTTTAATATTATCGTTTCTTTAAAAATTCTTAAGTAAAATGGATTTATTAAATCAGACTTTAAATAGATTTTCTACTCAAATCGCTGAAGGTGAAGGTGTATCTTTCAACCCAGATATATTTGAAGCCAATGTAGTAAACCTAGTTATTCTAGTAGGAGGTCTTTTTTATTTGCTAAGCGGCTCGTTATCTGAAAGCCTTTCGGAACGTCAACAAAAGATTCTAGGAGCAATTCAAGAATCTGAGGAAAGACTTGAAGAGGCCACTAAAAAATTAGCAGACAGCCAAACGCAACTAGCCCAAGCGCAAATGGTAATACAGTCCATTGGTAAGGATGCTGAAGTTACGGCTAAGCAAGTAAAGAGTACTATTCTAACGGATGGTAAGACAGAAATTGAGCGTTTAACTGCTTCGGCAAAAGCTCAAATTGGCAATATTGAAGCTCGAGTGCGTAAGCAGATTTCTGATTACGTTGTTGCTCTAGCTCTAAAACGAATTACAATGCAGTTGGAAGGCAAACTTAACTCTAGTTTACAACAACAGGTCATTGATAGAAACATTTCTAAATTAGCCTAGTAAATTATGTCAATTGTGTTAAGTAAAGTTTCAGTGCCATATGCTGAGGCACTTCTTGATTTAGCTAAATCAAATGACTCATTAAAAGAAACGACAAACGACATGAATATCGTTTCTCAGTTTTTAGCAAACTCTAGTGATTTAAAAAAATTTTTAGGTAACCCCTTAATCACTAAAGATGCCAAAAAAAATGTAGTCAAAGATATTCTTGGCGAACAAATTGGCGATAGTACTTTAAAATTCTTATTACTACTTGTTGAACGTGGTCGTATTGAAGTTCTTGAAAGCATCGCTCAAAAGTTCTTAGAATTATCTTTCAAACAAGATTCTATTGAAATCGCAAAGATAACTTCGTCTATTCAGCTATCTGCCCAGCAACAAAAAGAAATTGCGGAAAAGCTTAAAGTTATTACAGGCGCAAAGCAAATTAAACTTGCGTTAAAAGTAGACCCTGCCTTAATTGGAGGGTTTACAATTGAAATTGGGTCGAAGATGATCGACACTAGCATTAGAGGTCAGTTAAAGCAGATTTCTGCTCTTTTAGGTGCGTAATCTACTAACCTATTTGACTGACATTAATAATAAGCTTTTGCTTAAAATTTATAATAAAAGACTCTTTAATAAAAAGTAATACAGACGGAAATATGATCAACATTAGACCGGACGAGATTAGTAACATCATTCGCCAACAAATTGAAAGCTACGACCAAGAAGTTAAAATCGATAACGTTGGTACAGTTCTTCAAATTGGAGACGGTATTGCACGTGTTTATGGTCTTGAGCAAGTAATGGCTGGAGAACTACTAGAGTTTGAAGACAAAACTATTGGTATCGCCTTAAACCTAGAAAACGATAACGTTGGTGTCGTACTAATGGGTACAGGAATAGATATTCTAGAAGGAAGTTCAGTACGTTCTACTGGAAAGATTGCTCAGGTACCTGTAGGTGAGGCATTTCTTGGACGTGTTGTAGATTCTCTTGCAAGACCAATCGATGGTAAAGGGGATATCCGTAGTTCGGAAAGTCGTCTAGTAGAATCAATGGCTCCTGGTATCATTACAAGAAAGTCAGTTTGTGAGCCTGTACAGACGGGTATTATCGCAATTGATGCAATGATTCCAATTGGACGTGGTCAGCGTGAGCTTATTATTGGTGACCGTCAAACAGGTAAAACATCAGTAGCACTTGATACAATTCTAAACCAAAAGGGTGAAGACGTTGTTTGTGTTTACGTTGCAATTGGTCAAAAAGCTTCTTCAGTAGCGGCTGTAGTTACAACCCTTGAGGAAAAAGGTGCTACTCCTTATACAATTATTGTTGCAGCTAACGCGGATGATCCAGCCACTCTTCAATATATCGCTCCTTATACAGGTGCTGCACTAGCAGAGTACTTCATGTACAACGGTAAAGCAACTCTTATTATTTACGACGATTTAACGAAGCAAGCTTCTGCATACCGTCAAATGTCTCTATTACTTCGTCGTCCACCAGGACGTGAAGCTTATCCAGGTGACGTATTCTACTTACACTCACGTTTACTTGAGCGTGCGGCTAAGTTAAGTGATTCTCTAGGTGGGGGTAGTATGACAGCACTACCAATCATTGAAACTCAAGCCGGTGATGTTTCAGCGTATATCCCGACTAACGTTATTAGTATCACAGACGGTCAAATTTTCCTATCGGGTGACCTATTTAACTCAGGTATCCGTCCAGCAATTAACGTAGGTATTTCAGTATCACGTGTAGGTTCTGCTGCGCAAATTAAGGCTATGAAGCAAGTAGCCGGTAAGTTAAAGCTTGAACTAGCACAATTCGCTGAGTTAGAAGCGTTTGCACAATTCGCGTCAGACCTAGATCAAGCAACACAAAACGAGCTTGCTCGTGGCGTAAGATTAAGAGAGATGTTAAAGCAAGCACAAAACAACCCAATCCCTGTAGAGGAGCAGGTAATTACAATTTACACAGGTATTAACGGTTATCTTGATGATGTAGCTGTTGGCGACGTGAAAGGGTTCCTTTTAAAACTAAGAAGTTTTGTTAAAGCTTCTGTTCCTACTCTTCTATCAACAATTAAAAAAGAGCAGAAACTTTCTCCAGAATCTGAAGAAATGTTAAAGAAAGCTATTGCTGACGCTAAAGTAATGTAATAAGCACTAAAAACTTAAGAAGTCTTCTTTACACCTAAACCATGGTGTAAAGAAGACTTCTTAAGTTTTTGATCTTTTAAAAATAAATTTTACCTTAATACTTACGTAACAATTAAAACGTTTTAATCAGATTCTGTATTTATCTGTTACTTCTCTGCGGAGAAGTCCGTTTCAATGGCATCGTCAGCTGCGGCATCGGTCTTACCAGTTTGTGCTGCACTAGCTTGTAAATTGTTAAATTTTGCTATTAGATCTTTCATTAACGCATAGTTTTCTTCACGAATAGCGGACTTGAATTCTCCTAATAAAGTTTCAAAAGGTTTTTTCTCTTCGGTTGTCTGCAGACCCTCAATTTGTTTTTCTAACTGATAAGAAATTGTTTCCGCCTGATTTTTTACTTCAATTTGTTTGATCTTTTCTTTATCAGCCGCCGCGTTTGCTTCGGCATCTTTAACCATACGTTCAACTTCATCTTTGGGTAACGTAGAAGCACCACTAATAGTTATAGACTGTTGTTTATTAGTTGCCTTATCCTTTGCAGTAACGGAAAGGATACCGTTTGCGTCAATATCAAATGTAACTTCGATTTGTGGCACACCTCTTGCCGCTGGAGCAATACCATCTAACCTAAAAGTGCCTAGACTCTTGTTATCTTTCGCGAGTTCTCTTTCACCTTGTAAAACATGAATTTCTACATTAGGCTGGTTGTCAACCGCTGTAGAGAATGTCTCAGATTTTTTTGTGGGTATAATTGTATTTCTCGGAGTAATTTTTGTTGTTACACCGCCTAAGGTTTCCACACCTAGAGATAACGGTGTTACATCCAATAATAAGATGTCTTTAACTTCACCCCCTAATACACCGGCTTGTACAGCGGCGCCTACGGCTACAACTTCGTCTGGGTTTACTGATTGGTTTGGCGTTTTACCAAGAAGCTTTTCGACCAATTTTTGAACCGCTGGAATCCTTGTAGAACCACCAACCAAAACATTTTGATCAATGTCCTTTGGTGTAAGTTCCGCATCTTTTAAACAGTCTTCAAGAGGGGTTTTACAACGTAAGATTAAGTCAGAACAAAGCTCCTCAAAAAATGCTCTTGTTAGTTCCTTATCTAGATGTTTTGGACCTTCCGGTGTTACTGAAATAAACGGTAAATTTATCGAACTTTGTGTTAAAGTGGATAATTCAATCTTTGCTTTTTCCGCAGCTTCCGTTAGTCTTTGTAATGCCTGACTATCTTTTGTTAAATCAATTCCTTCTTGCTCTTTAAATTCTTTAACTAACCATTGTACAATTTTTTCATCAAAATCGTCACCTCCTAAATGTGTATCACCTGATGTTGCTAATACTTCAAAAACACCGTCTCCCACTTCAAGAACCGAAACATCAAAAGTACCACCCCCTAAGTCAAAAACTAGGATTGTTTCATTATCTTTTTTATCTAAACCATAAGAAAGAGATGCGGCTGTGGGCTCGTTAATAATACGAAGAACTTCTAAACCAGCGATTTTACCAGCGTCTTTAGTAGCTTGCCTTTGAGCATCATTAAAATATGCAGGAACCGTAATTACTGCTTGTTTAACAGTTTCTCCTAAGTATTTAGAAGCATCATCCGCTAATTTGCGTAAAACTTGCGCAGAGATTTCTTCTGCAGCAAACTGCTTACTTAAGGCAGGGCAATCTAGCTTAATGATATCTTCGGTCTGAATTACTTTATATGAAACTTGACGAAGTTCTTCTTTTACTTCGCTTGTTTTACGACCAATAAAACGTTTAACGGAATAAAATGTATTTTCGGGATTAATTACAGCCTGACGTTTAGCAATTTGACCAACCAATAGATCACCTTTCTTAGTATATGCTACAACCGAAGGCGTAGTTCGCTGCCCCTCTGCATTGGGTATAACTTCAGGTTTACCACCTTCCATTACAGCAACTACTGAATTTGTAGTACCTAAATCAATTCCAATAACTTTAACCATTTGCTTTGTACTTATTTGTTATTTATTTTCATTTGGGACTTAGTATATTTAATAATAATAATAATACTTTTTAACCAACCGAATAAGGAGTATTTACCGCAGGTAAAAAAATGTTTTTCTTTTTTACAGTTAGTCTCAAAAAGCAATAATCTACATATTACTTACGGTTTAAAAGATCCCATAGAAGGCCGTAGACAAAGGTAGATGTCGTAATTTATACTTGTCAAACATATATGTGAGAAATACAACCCATATAATCCAGATTTTTCAAAATCGCATTGCACCACATTACCTTAGAAATATACAAAATATCTTTATGAAGGCAGGCTTATTTGCAAAAAAGGTTGGGATGACCCAAATTTTCAACGAATCAGGTACCGCTGTTCCAGTAACAATTTTAAAGGCTGGATTATGTAAGGTAAGTCAAATTAAAACCATAACTCACGATGGTTACAATGCTATTCAAGTAGCATATGGTGAAGAAAAGCTAGAAAAGTTGACTAAACCAAAAATAGGTCACTTAAAAAAGATCGGGGATCAAGGATTTACATCTTTTGGGGAATTTCATATAGCTCAGCCTGAAGAATTTAAATTAGGGCAAGTTATAGACGTTGCAACTTTTACTAAAGGACAAAAGGTTAGAGTGACTGGTACAAGTATTGGTAAAGGGTTTACCGGAAACCAAAAACGAAACAACTTTGCTAGGGGTCCCATGACTCACGGTTCAAAAAACCACCGTTTACCTGGTAGTATTGGTTCGGGAACTACGCCAGGAAGAATTTATCCTGGAAAAAGAATGGCTGGTCACCTTGGAAACGCCAAGGTAACATTAAAAAATACTGAAATTCTTTACTTAAACACTGACGAAAACATATTAGTTGTAAAAGGTTCAGTGCCAGGTAAGAAAAATGCTGTCCTAAAAATACAGCACCAAAAAATAGTATAACCTATTAGTTCACAATATTGTTATGTCGTACATTCAACCTAATCAACGAGATCTTCTGGGTATTTTAAAATACCCGATTCTTACAGAAAAGACTATCAGGTTGCTAGAACAAAATCAATACAGCTTCGCTGTGGACCCAAAGGCAGATAAAACTGCTGTAAAGTACGCCGTTGAACAGTTATTTGATGTTAAAGTTATTTCCGTAAATACCTCATTATTACCACTACGGAAACGTCGCGTGGGAAAATTTATTGGAACAAAAGCTCGTTATAAGAGAGCAATAGTGGAGCTAGCACCGGAGAATTCTATTACCTTATTTGAGGAAGAATAGTTTGGTACTACCCCTAAAAAAATTGGACGCTGTTAACTAGAAATTATTATTTAATATATGGCAATTCGTCTATATAGGGCATATAGCCCAGGAACTCGCTCAAAGTCTGTGTCATATTTTGATGACTTATCAAAGACAAAACCGGAAAGAACGTTAACGTTCGGTAAAAAATCTTGCGGAGGACGGAACAATCGTGGTGTTATTACACTTAGAGGTCGTGGTGGAGGTCATAAACGAAAATATCGTGTAATAGACTTTCACCGAAAATCTTCTATTTCCGCGAAGGTTTCAACTATCGAATATGATCCAAATCGAAATGCAAGGATCGCATTATTGCAATATAATGATGGATCGAAAAAATATATTATAGCGCCTAGATCATTACGTGTTGGTATGGACGTTTCTTCTGGAACAGATGTACCCATAGAAATCGGCAATGCAATGCCAATGGAATATATACCCCTAGGTAGTATTATTCACAACGTAGAATTAACACTTGGCAAAGGTGGACAAATTGCTCGCGCTGCCGGAACTTATGCGCAATTAATCGCAAAAGAAGGAGATTTTGTTACATTAAAACTTCCTTCAAACGAAGTGCGACTTGTAAACAAACGTTGTTATGCTACTTTAGGCCAAGTAGGGAATGTTGACAGTATAAATATTACACTCGGAAAAGCTGGCCGAAACCGTTGGCTTGGAAAGAAGTCTAAAGTTCGTGGATCGGTAAAGAACCCTAATGATCACCCACATGGTGGTGGAGAAGGGCGATCACCTATCGGTAAATCAAAACCGGTTACTCCTTGGGGTAAGCCTGCGTTAGGCGTTAAAACACGAAAAGTAAGAAAAGATAGTAGTAAATATATTTTACGCTCACGACGTTAACGCCTTACTTAATAAGTGAAATTATAAATTTTTATTATTCAATATGCCACGTTCTTTAAAGAAAGGCCCTTTTGTTGCTTCCCATGTTTTTGAGAGGGTTGAGCAAATGAATGAAAGCGGTAAGAAGGATACTATTAAAACATGGTCACGCTCAACAACAATTTTACCCAATATGATTGGGCATACATTTGCTGTTTATAATGGACAGCAACATTTACCCGTATTTGTGACTGATCAAATGGTGGGCCATAAACTTGGTGAATTTTCTCCTACAAGAACATTTCGTTCACACGTAAAGCAAGATAAAAAAGCAAAACGTTAATCAAAATTAAATGGTTAAAACGATATTACAAAAAAATGAAGTTCGAGCGGTTTCAAAGTACGTTCGAATGTCCCCAAGTAAAATCCGACGTGTTTTAAGACAGATACAAGGAAAGTCTTACTCGGAAGCATTACTTCTTTTAGAGTTTATGCCGTATACTTCATGTGCACCTATTATCAAAGTTTTGCGCTCCGCGACTGCAAACGCCAGAAATAACTTAGGTTTTAACGAATCAGAACTAACTGTAAAATCGGCGTTTGCAGATAAAGGACCTACTATGAAACGTTTTCGTCCAAGGGCACAAGGTAGGGCTTATAAGATTTTAAAAGGGACATCGCACATAACAATTGTTATGGCAAATTAGAAAAAATTTAAATTTTTATGAGGATTTAATTCGTGGGACAGAAGACACATCCAACAGGGTTTAGAATTGGGGTTAATAAAACACATAGTTCTACATGGTTTGCTAATTATGGAGTTTATGGCAACGTTCTAAAGGAAGACTACAAAATAAGAGAGTTTTTTGAGAAGAAATTTGAATCTATCTATAGCAAAGCAGGGATTACTAAATTAGAAATCCAAAGAAAAATAAACCAACTGGAGTTAATTATCCATGCGGCTAGACCTAAAGCAATTGCATTAGATACCGATAAAGATAATTTCATTACTAGTTTAAAAGACAGTATTAAAGCTTTATTAAAGGAACCAAAACAAGTTCGTATTAAGGTGTTACAAGTAGCAAAAAGTGAGAATGAAAGCTCGCTAGTAGCGCGATCAATTGGTGATCAGCTTGAAAAGAGGGTAGCTTTTAAAAAGGCAGTCCGTCAAACAACACAAATGTTACAAAAGAGTGGTGCAAAAGGTTTTAAAATACAAGTATCTGGTCGACTAAACGGGGCAGAAATTGCTAGAGCCGAATGGGCACGAGAGGGACGAGTACCTCTACAAACATTACGTGCTGATATAAGTTATGCAACACATCGTGCGAATACAATCTATGGTGTGCTAGGAATCAAGGTATGGATTTTTAATAAAGAGATCCTTTAATGGATTATTTTAAATAAATGTATAAGTAAGATTTTATGTTACTTCCTAAAAGAACGAAATTCCGTAGACAACATCGTGGAAGATTGAAAGGGGTTTCAAATGCAAATACAGTAGTATTTGGTGAATATGGTATTCAAGCTTTGGAACCTGTTTGGCTAACCTCAAGACAAATTGAGGCAACTAGACGTACTCTAACAAGATATGTGCGTAATAATGGAAAAATCTGGATTCGAATTTTTCCTGATAAACCTATAACAGAAAGAGCTGCGGAATCCCGTATGGGATCTGGTAAAGGTACTGTAGAATATTGGGTTGCTGTAATAAAACCAGGAGCAATTCTTTTTGAAATCAACGGTTTAGATAAAGAAACGGCTCGCAAGGTTTTAAAATTAGCTTCTTATAAGCTACCTATCAAGACAAAAATTATAGAGAAAATATAAACTGTACAAATCTTGAAATATGGCGGTAAAAGAAAGAGAGGGTATTGTCGTTAGCGACAAAATGAGTGATACGCGTATCGTTGCTGTTACTAGTTGCGTCGTTCATAAACGATACAAGAAGGTTATCAATAAAACAAAACGTTATGCAGTGCACGATTCCCAATTTAATTCAGCTATTGGGGATACAGTCCGCATACGTGAGACAGCGCCCTTAAGTAAGACAAAAAATTGGGTACTTACTAGTATTTTAAGAAAGTCAAAAACATAATCAAATGATACAACCGCAAACTTGTCTAACAGTAGCAGATAACAGTGGTGCTAAGAGTTTAATGTGTATTCGTGTTCTTGGTACTAATCGACGTTATGGTCATGTCGGCGATATTATTATTGGGGTCGTTAAAGACGCAACTCCAAATCTTACTGTAAAGCGTTCAGATGTAGTTAGAGCCGTTATTGTGCGTACAAAACAACCTGTGCGTAGAAGAGATGGTTCACGCTTACGTTTTGATGATAATGCATCCGTTATTATTAACAAAGAAAATGACCCACGTGGAACACGGGTATTTGGTCCTATTGCACGTGAGCTTAAAGAAAAAGGGTTTACAAAAATAGTTTCGTTAGCCCCTGAAGTACTATAACCTGAAAAGTTTTAAACTTTACAAAAGTCATAATTATTAACCATGAAACTCGATTTAAAGCGCTTATACAAGCAAAAAATTGTCCCTTCTATGATAGAAGAATTTGGTTACAAGAACATCGAACAGGTGCCAAAACTTGTTAAGATATCTATTAATCGAGGATTTGGAGAAGCATCAAAAAACTCAAAGGAATTAGACGCGAGTGTTAAAGAAATGTCTTTAATTATTGGCCAAAAACCAAGTATCCATAAAGCAACAAAAGCTATTGCTGGTTTTAAAATTCGTGAAGGAATGTCGGTGGGAGCTTCTGTAACTTTACGTCAAGAACAAATGTATAATTTCCTTACAAAATTAATCAATATAGTACTCCCAAGAATCAGAGATTTTCGAGGAATTAGCCCAAACAGCTTCGATGGGCGGGGTAACTACAACCTAGGATTAAAAGAACAATTAATTTTTCCGGAAATCTCGTATAGTGACGTTACGCAAATTCGCGGTTTAGATATTTCAATTGTTACAACAGCAAAAACGGATGAAGAAGCACGCGCATTACTAAAAGCCTTCGGTATACCATTTGCAACGTCCTAGTTATTAACTTTTAAAAATAAAAAAAATTAAATGGCGACAGATACTATCGCAGATATGCTAACACGCATTCGTAATGCGAATTTAGCAAAACATCAAATAGTCCAAATACCGGCTACAAAAAAAACAAAAAATATTGCACAACTATTACTCTCGGAAGGATTAATTGATTCCTTTGAAGAATTAAAAAGTGGATTAAATCGTTCACTTCTCTTATCACTTAAGTATCAAGGAAAAGAACGTAAACCATGCATTGAAAAAATTCAATGTATAAGTAAACCGGGTTCAAGAGTCTACAGTCACGCAACAAAGATACCTAGAATATTAGGTGGATTTGGACTAGCAATTGTATCTACTTCACGTGGGTTAATGACAGACCATCAAGCTCGAAAAGAGGGCGTTGGTGGCGAACTTTTATGTTATATTTGGTAAATTTAAACTAGATTATGTCTCGTATAGGTAAAAAGGCTATAACTTTGCCAGACAAAGTTAAAGTTAAATTAGATGGTCAAAAAATTTCCGTAGATGGGCCAAAGGGTAGTCTCTCAAGAATCCTTCCTTCATTAATTTGTTGTACTTTTAATGAAGGTCAAAAGGAGCTAGTAATGGGCACAACTCAAGAAACTAATCTTTCAAGAGCAATATACGGTCTTTCACGTACGCTGGTAGCAAATATGGTTATCGGTGTCTCGAAAGGCTTTGAAAAAAAATTACAAATTACGGGGGTAGGTTACCGAGCACAACTTGACGGTAAAAACTTAGTATTAAATATGGGATATAGTCATCCTGTAAAAATGATTACACCCCAAGAATTATCAGTAAAAGTGGAAAATCCGACTACTGTTGTAATATCCGGTATGGAAAAAGAATTAGTTGGCGAATTCGCGGCTAAAATACGTTCCGTACGACCTCCGGAACCTTATAAAGGGAAAGGTATTGCATACGCAGGTGAAATTATCAGACGTAAAGCAGGTAAAACGGGTAAATAATATATTTCTTCTTACAGAATTTTTATTCAAGTTTCTTATGAATTCGAAAAAAACATTTAAACCTAAATCTGAATGGTCAGAACGCGTTGTGTCAATAGAACGTGTAACAAAAGTAATTAAAGGGGGCAAAAAAATGAGCTTCCGAGCGGTTATCGTGGTTGGAAACGAACAAGGTAAAGTCGGTGTTGGTGTTGGTAAAGCGAGTGATGTTATAACAGCAGTAAGAAAGGGAGTAACGGACGGTAAAAAAAATATCATTTCGGTACCATTAACTAGCTCAAATACCATACCACACGCAACAAACGGTCGTTTTGGTGCTGCAAAGCTTATTCTAAGACCTTCTGCCCCAGGTTCGGGTGTTATTGCAGGTAGTTCTATTCGCACAGTGTTAGAACTGGCCGGAGTGAAAAACATACTATCGAAACAACTAGGTTCAAATAATGCACTTAATAACGCACGAGCTACCATAAATGGTTTAAGTACACTAAAAACGTATAATGTCTAAAAACCATCTAACCAAATGGTAATATCTGAAACAACAAGTTTATTAAGGCAAAAAATTTTTAAAATACTAGGGCTTTTAATTTTTGTCCGCCTAGGTTTATATATTCCAGTCCCTTGTGTGGATTTGGACATATTTTCACAAAACCAAGCTATAAATCCCCTATTCGGGTTTGCAAAAAATCTAACGGGAAGTTCTTTTTTAGGGATTGGGTCTTTAGGGATTTTACCTTATATTAACTCTTCGATTATCATACAACTTTTAACGCCAGTAGTCCCTGCGTTAGAAAAATTACAGAAAGAAGAGGGAGAACTCGGTCGGCAACAAATTAACCGTTATACAAAGTATTTGACTCTAATATGGGCACTAGTTTTAAGTACCGCATGCGCTTTTGTTTTAGTTAAACCTGTGGTGTTTAATTGGAGTATCGTGCTGGCAGTTAAGATTATATTATCACTTACTACAGGATCCATGTTATCAATGTGGTTTGCCGAACTAATAACTAATGAAAATCTTGGTAACGGTTCCTCAATGATAATTTTTATAAATATTATTGGTGGATTACCTGCAAGTATTAGCGAATTTACAAAAAATTTGGGAAATCCAAACGGTCAAAACAACTTACTAATAATAGGTTCAATTTTTTTAGCTTATATAACGATTGTCTGCATAATTGTTTTAGTCCAAGATTCCTACAAAAAGATTAATATTGTGTCGGCACGGCAATTAAATTTTAATTCCTTAGGGCAAGGTTCCCAAAATTTGGAACTAAAAAACAGCTATATCCCAATAAAACTTAATCAAGGGGGTATTATGCCACTTGTATTTAGCACAACAGTGGCCACATTGGTATTTTACCCATTACAACTAGGTATAACAAAAATATTTTCCGTATCTGGTTTAACACTTACCAATATATTAACTCTAGTATCTTTTGTTTTAAACATTGTTTTGGTTGTTTTTTTTAGTAGCTTTTATGCACTACTAGTACTAAAACCAAAAGATTTATCAGATAACCTAACAAAAATGGCATACGCCATACCTGGGTTTAAGCAAGGTAAACAAACAACACAACATTTAGAACAAATAATAAGTAGGTTGGCTTTTATGGGTGGTTTGTTTTTAGCATTTTTAGCATTTTTCCCGTTTTTACTAACAACGATTTTTCAAATAAGTGTTTTTAAAAATATCACATCGTTAGTTATTCTAATTGGTGTGATTACAGATGTATCCTCTCAAATAAGGGGATATCTCGTATCGCAAAATTATGAGAGCTTTAAAAAAACGTAGACATTTTATTATAAGTCCATTAACCTAAAGTGGTAAAGTAACAGCTTAACAGACTTTGGGTAATTTTTTAAGGTTAATTTTTGCGATAAATTTGTTTAACAATAAAGTTCAATTATGAAAGTAGTAAGTTCAATTGGCAGCTTAAAAACTCGATCGAAGGATTGTAAAGTTGTAAAGCGTCGTGGTCGAATATACGTTATCTGTAAAACAGATCCTCGATTAAAAGTTCGACAAGGTCGAGCAAAAGTGAAACGTAAATAAAGTTATAAATTACAAACAGAAATGGCACGTATTTCAGGAGTGGATCTTCCGCGAAGCAAGCGGATTGACATAGGATTAACATACGTTTTTGGAATCGGGAATACAAGTGCAACGAAAATCGTAAAAGAAGCTAATGTATCACCAAATACACGTTGTAGTGATTTAACCGATGAAGAAATCACGAGGATAAGAGCGATAATCGATGAAAATTATCAAACTGAGGGGGATTTACGACGTGTAATATCACAAAATATCAAACGTCTAACTGATATTGGATCTGCAACAGGCAGACGTCATCGTGTGGGCTTACCTGTCCGCGGTCAGCGAACAAAAACCAACGCACGCACTCGTAAAGGGAAAGTTAAAATCCCTATTGCAAAGAAAAAATAACTAGTTTTTTAGACAGTTTAAATCTGCACTTATGGTAAAAGAAATAAAGCGATTTTCCAGCAAGAAATCAAAAAAGATTACAACTAGTGGTGTAGTTCACATTAAATCAACATTTAACAATACTATTGTAAACGTAACTGATAAACAAGGTAACACACTATATTGGGCTTCCGCAGGGGGAAGTGGTTTTAAAGGGGCGAAAAAAAGTACCCCTTTTGCTGCACAGTCCGCAGCAGAAAAAGTCGCAACTATCGTTTATGAACAAGGTATGCGTCAAGCGGAGGTTGTTGTTAGCGGTCCGGGTAGTGGTCGAGAAACAGCAATTCGAGCGTTACAAGGATGTGGTATACAAGTTTTAGTGATAAAAGATATCACTCCAGTACCGCACAACGGATGCCGCCCTCCAAAAAAGAGGCGTGTATAATTTTGATTAAATAGAAACTTTGTAATAACAAAATTTACAAAAAATTTAGAAAAATTCTAAACACTCATGTTTCAAGTCCAGTGTTTACAATCGACAGAAAAAACTGAAACCGAGCTTTATTCAAAATATTACATCGGACCTTTTATAAAGGGTCAAAGTACAACTATCGGAAATACCTTACGCCGCGTACTTTTATCAAGTTTACAAGGTTTAGCTATTGTGGGTGCGAGAATTAATGATATTAACCATGAATTTTCAACAATACCTCATGTAAAAGAAGATGTTATAGACATTTTACTGAACTTAAAACAAATTGTTTTTAAGGGTAATATTAATGAGCCTACTCTTGCTCGCTTAAAGGTCAAAGGGCCAGGAATTATTACCGCGCAGGACATTGAATTACCTCCAAACGTTAAATTAATAGATCCTCGCCAATATATTGCAACTATTACGGCTAAAGGGGATGTAGAGATGGAGTTTTTAATTACAAGGGGCCAAAATTACCTTAAGAATACTACTCTAGAGTCTATTATTCCTAGTGGTTTTCTAAGTGTGGATGCAGTTTTTATGCCTGTAAAGAAAGTAAATTTTTTTGTTGAAACGGCACAAACTGGCAATTCTTCCGAGCTAGAAAGCTTGATTTTAGAAATATGGACAAATGGTAGCTTAACTCCTGCAGAAGCCCTAAGTACATCGGCTGAGGTATTAGGAAATAGTTTTGAACTTCTTAAAATAACAAACACAACTTCTACATTAGCTATAAATAAAGAAATTTATCAGGCTGAAGATAATCCAGAACAACTCGACACAATATTCATTGAAGAATTAGAATTATCTGTAAGAGCTTATAATTGCTTAAAACGAGCAAATATACATACAGTCTCGGATTTAATGAAATATTCAGCAAATGATTTACTAGAATTTAAGAATTTTGGTCAAAAATCAGCTGATGAAGTGTGCGAAAGTTTAAAAAAGAGATTTGACATGGATCTTAGAAAATAAACAACAAGCAATTCTTAAACGACTGTTAAAAGACAAGATTAATTTAGTAAACTACAGCGCTAAAACCGATCTTTGAACTTTAAATAAAAAAATTTATTAAAAACGACTAAAAAAATCAAAATAAATGGTGTCTTTATCCACTTCAGAAACGAAGTCTGCATACTTTGGCATAGGGCGCAGAAAAACTTCAGTAGCTAAAGTTATTTTAGTTCCAGGTACAGGTTCTATGATGGTAAATCAAAAACCGGGTGAGCTTTATATGCAGTTTAACTCACAGTATCTTACAACTTCTAAAATACCCTTAACTACTTTGGGATTAGAAAATATGTATGATATTTACGTAAATACTCATGGTGGGGGTTTAAAAGGACAGGCTGATGCTATTAAACTTGGAGTTGCCCGTGCATTATGTTATATGTCGCCGGAAAACCGAACGTCTTTAAAACCAGATGGTTTTTTAACTCGTGACGCACGTCGTAAAGAAAGAAAAAAATATGGATTACGTAAAGCTAGAAAAGCTCCGCAATTCTCTAAACGTTAAAGTACGAATTTACAAAATGGCAAAAGATTCAATACACCCTGAATGGTATCCTAACGCAAAGGTTTACTGTGATGGACAATTAGTTATGAAAGTAGGCTCAACGCAACCAAGATTAAATGTAGATATATGGTCCGGTAATCACCCATTTTATACGGGATCTCAAAAGATTCTTGATAGTGAAGGGCGAGTGGAAAGATTTATGCGCAAATACGGGATTAAAACTCAAGAGTAATTAAAAAACATATGCCAACAATACAGCAATTAGTGCGACTTGAAAGAGTGGCAATTAAAACGCAAACGAAATCACCCGCGCTGAAGTCTTGCCCGCAACGACGAGGTGTCTGTACACGTGTATACACTACAACACCAAAGAAACCCAATTCGGCGTTACGTAAAGTTGCACGTGTTAGATTAACCTCTGGCTTTGAGATAACAGCATACATACCAGGTATCGGTCATAATATTCAAGAACACTCTGTAGTTTTAATTCGCGGCGGTCGTGTTAAGGATCTACCTGGGGTTAGATACCACATTGTTCGTGGAACCTTAGATGCCGCTGGGGTAAAAGACAGAAAACGTAGTAGATCTAAATATGGTGGTAAAAAACCAAAAGGTTCATAAAAGCAAAAGTTCAACAAAAATAGAATTTACCTATGTCAAGAAGAAGTAGAGCTCAAAAAACATTAGCAAATCCAGACCCTATTTATAATAGCCGCTTGGTTACATTATTAATAAGTCGAGTTTTACAAGCCGGAAAAAAATCACTTGCTCAGAAAATTGTATACGGTGCTTTAGAAATAATTTCCACTAAAACTGAAGAAAATCCAGTACTGTTATTAGAAAAAGCTGTAAAAAATGTTACTCCGGGAGTTGAAGTAAAAGCTCGACGTGTAGGAGGATCCACTTACCAAGTACCTATTGAAATTCGAGCGTATCGTGGAACAAACATCTCGTTAAAGTGGATTACAGAATTTGCTCGAGAACGTTCTGGTAAGAGTATGGCGATGAAACTTTCAAACGAAATTTTAGACGCTGCAAAAGAAACCGGAAACAGCATAAGAAAAAAAGAGCAAACACATAAGGCGGCTGACGCAAATAAAGCATTCGCCCATTTTAGATATTAGTCTTTCACATCTTATCTAAATGCATTTTACGCCAAAAGTATTTTAATAAATAATTAAATAAATAATTTCAAATGGCACGCGAAAAGTTTGCAAGAACAAAACCGCACATTAATATTGGTACAATTGGTCACGTAGACCATGGTAAAACTACTTTAACAGCAGCAATTTCGGCAACACTAGCTATTTACAACAGAGGATTAGCAAAGAAGATTAGTGAAATTGATGCAGCCCCAGAAGAAAAAGCACGTGGTATTACTATTAACACGGCTCATATCGAGTACGAGACTGCTGGTAGACACTATGCTCACGTAGATTGTCCAGGTCACGCGGATTACGTAAAAAATATGATTACGGGTGCTGCTCAAATGGACGGGGGAATTCTAGTAGTTTCCGCCGCGGATGGACCAATGCCTCAAACAAGAGAACATATTCTACTAGCAAAACAGGTAGGTGTACCTTATCTTGTAGTATTTTTAAACAAGGTAGACCAAGTTGATGATGAAGAACTTTTAGAGCTTGTTAAATTAGAAGTACAGGAGCTATTAGAAAGTTATGATTTCCCTGGTGGGGAAATCCCATTTGTTTCTGGATCTGCTTTACTAGCGTTACAAGCCGTAGAAAATGGCCCTAAAGAAAGAGGTGAAGATAAGTGGGTAGATTTAATTTTCGCCCTACTAGACGCCGTGGATAACTACATACCAACACCTGAACGTGATACAGAGAAGAAATTCTTAATGGCGATTGAAGACGTTTTCTCGATTACAGGACGTGGTACTGTAGCAACAGGTCGAATTGAGAGAGGACAAGTAAACGTAGGAGATACTGTAGAATTAGTAGGCTTAAAAGAAACACGTAGCACAACTGTAACTGGTATTGAGATGTTCCAAAAGACACTTGATTCAGGTATGGCAGGTGATAACGTAGGAATCCTTATTCGAGGTATCCAAAAGACTGAAATTGAACGTGGAATGGTACTTGCATTACCTGGTTCAATAACTCCACACAAAAAGTTTGAAGCCGAAGTTTATGTTTTAAGTAAAGAGGAAGGTGGAAGACACACTCCTTTCTTTACCGGTTACCGTCCACAATTTTACGTTCGTACAACAGACGTAACAGGGACAATTGTAAAATTTACAGGTGATGACGGAAGTACAGCAGAAATGGTAATGCCAGGTGACCGCATCAAAATGACTACTGAACTATTAAATCCAATTGCAATTGAGCAAGGTATGCGTTTTGCAATTAGAGAAGGTGGACGAACTGTAGGTGCTGGTGTGGTATCGAAAATTTTAGAATAATTTTTCGTAAAACTTATGAACGCATTAAAATGTGAAAAACTTCGCATCAGTCTAAAAGCTTATGAATCTACAGTTTTAGATCAATCTTGTCAAAAAATTATTGAGGCAATTAAGGGTAGTGGTTTAGAGGCTGTTGGTCCCGTACCCATGCCGACAAAGATAAGACGTTATTGTGTATTAACTTCTCCTCACGTAAATAAAGATGCACGTGAACATTTTGAAATTAGAACACATAAACGTATAATTGACATTTACGCCCCAACAGAAACAACGTTTGAAAACTTAAAAGAATTAGATATTTCTGCCGGTGTAGACGTTGAAGTTAAAAATTACTAAATAAATTTTAAGCAAAAACAAAATCTCTTTTTACTTTAGTAAAAAGAGATTTTGTTTTTGCTTAAAATATATTAATAACCAATTACAATAATTTTGTATAAAAATCGATTTAAATTTAAATAAACGAGACTGACGGGACTCGAACCCGCAACTTCCGCCGTGACAGGGCGGTGCTCTAACCAATTGAACTACAGTCCCTCTTGTTGCTATAGCGTTTATTATAGATTATTTAAACACTATAGGTCAAGTGAGGAATCGGAGAACGAATTTAACTTTTTACTAAAGGAATGATATGTCATTCGATTTTTGCGTTTTTTCGTAATTTGTTTCTCTTAATTTTTTTAAAATTTTACTAAAATATTCTTGAAGATAACTTTCAAGACTTAAACGGCCATTTGGCCAATCAACCTCATTGTTTGGCTTAACAATCGTTTTCGAATCATTAACTACTTCACCAAACTGCAAACGATCTGCAATGTTCCATGTAAATTCAAAAAGACGGAAGAAACGACGCAGTAAACTAAAAGCAAGAAAAGGAATATAGGAAATATTTGCTCTCTTACCACATAAGCGTTCACAAAGTTCGATAATTTCATTAGAGGCCCAAAATTTTTCGCCAATAAGAGAAACAATTTTGTTATCGTAAGAAGATTTGTTTAATGCATTTACAACAGCCTTTGCAGCGTCTTGAGTATCTAAGTAAGCCACCGGAGCGGCGTTACCCTGTACCCAAATGGTTTCGTTTTCTAAAATTGGAAGAGCGTACTGGCTTATTAAACCCTGAAAAAATCCAGAGCATTGAAAAATAGTATAATTTAAACCAGAAGTTGTTATTTTTTCTTCAATTTTTAACTTTAAATCCATTAATGGGATTGAAGAATTAGCTGAAGCGTTTAAAACACCAAAAGAAATAAATTTTTTTAGACCGACGATTTTGCTAGCTTCTAATAAAGCCAATTTTCCACGCCAATCAATAGTTTCGGCAGTATAACTACTTGTCGAACGGATCGTAGAAGAATCTATCACCGTGGTAACTCCTTTTAAAGCTAGTGGAATCGTTGATGGAATTGAAAGGTCACCATAAATAAGTTCCGCACCCCATTCTTTCAAAAAAGCACCCCGCCGAAAATCTCTTACCATACATTTAACTTGGTATCCCTCGTCAATTGCTTGTCTTACAATTTGACGTCCAAGGGTACCTGTTCCACCTATTACAAGTATGCTCATAAATTCCTAATTAATCCAAAGTATATTGTTAGTATAACAGCCTAACAAAATTAGATATACAATATGTCTAGGTAAAACTAATAATAATTAAGTTTAATACGAAATCATAAGATTTTGTTTGTACATTTAAGAGTTAAATGTTAATATAAAAACCATACGGGGTCGATGCCCGAGCGGTTAATGGGGACGGATTGTAAATCCGTTAGCATAGCTTACGTTGGTTCAAATCCGACTCGACCCAATCATTAAAATAAATGCTTTAAATAATTAAAACTATATTATAATTTATTACTATACAAGAGTAGAATACTATTTTAGACTTTTAAAATGCAAAAATCTGGTTGCTTAAGAAAAGTTCTATATAAGTTCAAAGCTACATACTAAAATAAATTTTGTTGTAAATAACATGACAGATATATTAAACTTACAAATTCCTTCTCCAACATTCGGAGGTAGTACTGGTGGTTGGTTACGATCAGCAGAAACAGAAGAAAAATACGCTATTACATGGACTAGTAAAAAAGAGCAAATATTTGAAATGCCTACTAGTGGTGCAGCAATTATGAAAAGTGGTGAAAATCTTCTTTATTTAGCAAAAAAAGAGCAATGTTTAGCTCTTGGTACACAATTAAGAACCTTATTTAAAATAAGTGACTACAAAATTTACCGCATTTTCCCTAACAGCGAAGTGCAGTATTTACATCCAAAAGATGGTATCTTCCCGGAAAAACTGAACCAAGGACGTGTTGGAGTTGGAAACGTTGGTCATTCTATCGGAAAGAATCCTCAACCCGTAAGTGTAAAATTTACAGGAAAAAGTACGTACGATTAAAGAAACGTTTTATTTGTTAAAAAAAAACGTTAAGGTGAATTATCTTTGTTAATCGTCTCGATTTTTGAGTAATATAAGGTTACAAAAGCTATAATTTTATCTAGAAGAATATTTAATTAACTATTTGAAAAGTATAATTAGAACTTTAAATTCATATGCTAAAAAATAAAGTATTAGCCGGGGCGGTATTAGCGAGTCTTCTTGCTACAAGCAACATTGGACCTGTTAAAGCACTAGAATTAGACGAAGATACACGTACAGTTACTCTCGATTCTAAAGGGAATAGCGTAGTACTTACTGCGGAGCAAGTAAAACGTGGAAAGCGTCTATTTAACAACGCCTGTGGTACATGTCACGTAGGCGGTTTAACAAAAACAAATCCTAACGTAGGTCTGGACACGGAATCCCTTAGTTTAGCCACTCCACCACGCGATAGTGTTACTAGTCTAGTAGCATACTTTAAGGATCCAATGACTTATGATGGATTAGATTCAATTTCTGAAGTACACCCAAGTATTAAGAGTGCCGATATCTTTCCGAAGATGCGTTCTTTAACTGACGAGGATTTATTTGCTATCGCAGGTTACATTTTACTTCAACCTAAAGTAGTTAACGAAAAGTGGGGTGGTGGTAAGATTTACTACTAAATATATTATTCACATTTTTTACCCAGGGGAAAAGCTATAAAGAAATTTCTTTATTTCCCCTGGCATAATTTGAATTAAAGATCCTGTTTTTATAAAATTAGTAAATTAAAAGATCAACATTAATTCTTTTAATTTACTAATTTTTCATTGGCTCCTAACCATTAACCACATAAACAATTTAGAAATAGAACAATATAAAACAAAAAATTAAATTTTCATATAAAAGTTTTACAAATATTAAAACGTAAGGCGAGGACCCATGACGAAAAAAAATAGTAGCGGATTGACGCATCCTTTAAACCTAAATTTTTTAATATGTAGTGTTCTTACACTAGACCCTCTTAATAATTTTTTTAAAAAAATAGATATAAAAAGCGATTTGTATCTAAACCCAAATACCCAAAACCAAGGCAGTATTTTATGGCTTCTTTGTATAAAAGCCTATGATACCGAATTTTACGAATTATTAAATAGACATTCACTACGAGAGGCCGCTTATGAGATAATTAAACCTCTAATAATAACTCGTAAATCTAATTTGATACTCAGTAAAACAAATTCTTATCCAAAAAAACGTGAACTCTTAAAAAAGTATTTAAAAAAATATAAAGTTTTATACAAAAAATATTTTTTAACCCATTACCAAAAATCAAATACAATTAAAACCGATAAAATTATTAATCACTTTGCCTTGCATGCGTTGTTTTTACTTGTTGGCATTTGAATAAAAAATTACATACATTTATAAAAAACGTCTTGTAAAATTTATACCTGAAATAAAAAAATGCTCTTTAGTTTAATCAGTTTTTTTGGCGGCTTTCTTGCTTCTAGTTTAATTGATACAAGTTTGGGGGAATTTAGCGAATGGGCTGTGGTTGGAAGTTCGATACTTGTAGCTACCGTAGAAGGCTTTAATGCTTTTTATTTTTCTTATAAACGCACCCAAGTTATTTTTCGTACAAGCTCATATTTGGGAATACTTTTTGACCTTTTAAACTACTTCAAATTAGGCCTAGTATATGGATTAATTGTAGACGCGTTTAAATTAGGAAGTTAATATATTGAGATAAGGAGTTTTACAAAGTTTTATGCAGTAATTTACGCATTAGAATATAATTTCTAACAAGAACTCATATGAAAAATTAGAAATGATTACAGATTCTCAGATTTTCTTCGCCTTAATGATCGCCTTAACTGCAGCAATTTTAGCAATTGGGTTAGGACGCCAGCTTTATGTTTAGTTTAAGTCTAAACAACATCTAAAATAAAATTTAAAAAGATCCAAGAAATATACATTATTTTAAAATGCATATTTCTTGGATCTTTGCTCCTGGTTGTAGCATAAGCTGTTTAAGTCTTTACGATTTTAAAGTTGACCGTATGTATGTAAACCTTTACCTAAGAAATTGACTCCTAAGTAACAAATCCAAACTACAATAAACCCAAGGGCTGCAATAATCGCAGGTTTCCGACCCTGCCATGATCGTGTAATCCGAGCATGTAAATAAGAAGCAAAAACTAACCAAGTAATTAAAGCCCAAGTTTCTTTTGGATCCCAACTCCAGTAAGTGCCCCACGCTTCGTTGGCCCAAACAGCTCCAGCGATGATTCCAATAGTAAGTAGTGGGAAACCAAAACTAATAGTGCGGTAACTAAGGTTATCTAAACTTTCTAAAAGGCTTAATCTTTTAGGTTTTGATGGAATTGCTATAGTAACGTCATCCGTAATGAGGTTCGAATAAATTTCCGTAGAATCCTCTTTATAGAACGCTGTATTAACAAGATTAGGGTCTGAAAAATTGGTCCCATAAGAATTACCTTGTAAAGTGACCTCTTCTCGGCCACTAGTCAAAATAAGGAAAAGGATACCTAATAGTGAACCAACGATTAAACTTGCGTAACTTAACATCATTACCGTAACATGCATCATTAACCAATTCGATTTTAATGCAGGTACAAGCGGTGAAGGTGCTTGCATATTTTCGGGTAGGGATATACTAGCAAACCCAACAACAAATAATGAAATAGGACTACTAATAGAACCTATTATAGATGTAAGTGTTTTATACTCAAGGACAACACTCGTAAAAGTAATGCCCCATGCAAGGAACATTAAGGATTCATACAAATTACTTAAAGGAAAATACCCATAGTTTAACCAACGTAGTCCTAATAAAGTAAAAATTAATCCGTTTACTAGAACATTACCGAAAAAACTTAGTTTATTTAAAATTTTAAAGTTGGTAAAAATTAAGCTGGACCAATAAAGTATTGTAACAAACAATAGGAGTAAAAATATAAGGTTATCTAGAGACGCCATTTAAATAAGGGGTTAGGTTAATACCTATATTCAATTTGAAATTAATAATATGTATGTTAGGTTTCTTTTTATATAAAAGAAACCTATAGGTCTAGTCTAGATTACTTCTTCCTGTTCAATAAGAACGAAAAATAATGCGAAACAAATACCAGGAAATATAAGTGTAACAACTGGTACTAAAATTGGGGGTAAAAATGCTGCTGTCATGCCGTTTCTAATTTCTAAGTAAATTATTCGTTACGTAGCTTATCTAAAAAAGAAAGCATCAGTAAATAAGCGTAACATAAGATAGTATGCTGACTTATATTTTAGTACATTATTAAATAAATTTCGCGTTTGCAGTCACCAAAACCTACAACATTGAGGCGGTTAACCCTTTAATAAAGACTTTTGAAATTCTCTGGTAACCCAAGAAAAAATAAACTTAAGCAAATTTAAAGGTTGACAAGTGTAGGAAAGTATTCTTAACTATTAAGTTTAATGTAGTAATAATTTCGCGGGATAGAGCAGTTTGGTAGCTCGTCGGGCTCATAACCCGAAGGTCAATGGTTCAAATCCGTTTCCCGCTAGAATTGAAAACAAATATTAATATGATGAATTACAAAATTCCATTTATATTTTAGAAAAAAAAAAACAGAAGGCTTAGAGCCTTCTGTTTTTATTAAGTACTAGATTGTACTAATTACGCAGCAACAGCTGGAGCAACTAGAGCAACTGGTAGAGACTCACCAGCAGCTAGATCTAGAGGGAAGTTGTGAGCGTTACGCTCGTGCATAACTTCCATACCTAGGTTTGAACGGTTAAGAATGTCAGCCCAAGTGTTGATTACACGACCTTGTGAATCTACAACTGACTGGTTGAAGTTGAAACCGTTTAGGTTGAATGCCATAGTAGCTACACCCATAGATGTTAACCAGATACCAACTACTGGCCAAGCACCTAGGAAGAAGTGAAGTGCACGTGAGTTGTTGAATGAAGCGTATTGGAAGATTAGACGACCGAAGTAACCGTGAGCTGCAACGATGTTGTAAGTCTCTTCTTCTTGACCGAACTTGTAACCGTAGTTAGCAGATTCGTTCTCAGTAGTTTCACGGATTAGAGATGAAGTTACTAGAGAACCGTGCATAGCTGAGAATAGAGAACCACCGAATACACCAGCAACACCAAGCATGTGGAATGGGTGCATAAGGATGTTGTGCTCAGCTTGGAATACAAGCATGAAGTTGAAAGTACCAGAGATACCTAGAGGCATACCATCTGAGAAAGAACCTTGACCGATTGGGTAGATTACGAATACTGCAGATGCTGCAGCTACTGGAGCTGAGAAAGCAACACAGATCCATGGACGCATACCTAGACGGTAAGAAAGCTCCCACTCACGACCGATGTAAGCACATACACCAATGAAGAAGTGGAAAACAACTAGTTGGTAAGTACCACCGTTGTATAGCCACTCATCGATTGAAGCAGCTTCCCAGATTGGGTAGAAGTGAACACCGATAGCGTTTGAACTTGGAACTACAGCACCAGAGATGATGTTGTTTCCGTAAAGTAGAGAACCAGCAACTGGCTCACGGATACCATCGATATCTACTGGAGGTGCTGCGATAAAAGCAATAACGTAAGCTGAAATAGCTGTAAGTAGAGTAGGGAACATTAGACAACCGAACCAACCAATGTATAGTCTGTTCTCAGTTGAAGTGATCCATGCGCAGAATTGCTCCCAGAAGCTTGCGCTCTCGCGTCTTTGTAAAGTTGTAGTCATGATTAAATTTGAGTTAAGTTAAATGTTTTTGGTCTTGAAAACCTCCCAGGAATAACTTCCTGTTAAATATATTATTAGCAACAAACATAGACTTTATTATTACATTTTTTTTAAAAAAATAGACTAATAATTAATGACGTAAATTTAAATGGGGCTACGGGGTAATTTATCGTCAAGGATACTTATTATTAGAGAATAAAAAATCCTAGTCATCGGTGCAGTGTTAAAAGGAAATTTGGACGTCAACTTTAAATTAGGTATTAAAAAGTTAAGAAAACATACCTTCTCTAAGGTTTTAGCTTTTATCATAAAAAGTATCAATCATAGTTTTAAAAACTAAGATATTTAATTTAGTACTTTAAAGAAGTATTGCTTTTCTTTAGTTGATAATTTTAATAGGGTAAAGGTGATTTTATTAATTTAAATCACCTTGCCTATTAGTAAATATTAAACTTTTACAAACATTTCAGGAACAGACTGTTCTAATAATTTTGTTGTAACGAAACGTAACAAACTTTCGTCTCGTTGAAGCTCTGTATCAAGTTGTTTTATAACTTGACCATTCCCTAAGTAAATCATTTGAATATACATAGCGGTATCAAAGTTTTTGATAGCGTAGGCTAGTGAGATTTTACCATTATTCTTAACCATTACTTGACTACCCTTTCCTGTTAAAAAATCTCTGTAACGTTCAATTTTTGTTTTAAGTTCTTGTTCTGTTAAACTAATTTTAAAGAACAGAACAAGTTCATACATTTTTAATTCTTCTTGCATAAAAAATTATAAGGGTTTTATTGAATTCCAAGAATCGACAGCTTTTGCTTATTAATATAATAAACTCAATTATACTCTGCAAGACATAAATAAAACTTTATAGCTTATAAAAGTGTGTGCAATTATATTGTATAATAATTTCAATAAAAAAAAGTAAACTAAGATGCTACTTGCTGACGATTTAGAACAACTATTAAACGTTTTACCTGCATTTATAAATGCTCCTTTAGAAAAACACCCAAGACGGGAATATTTAATTGAAGTAGTTCTTGATATTGGGCGAAGACCAGAAGCGCGTTTTTCTGATGGTACGGAATATTTATCTTATCGAACTATTGTTTGGCAAGATATTGATTCAATTCTTAAAAAACTAGGAAAATTTAGTGGAGATAATCGTGCAGGTATAGAAAGAACGCTTCACCGAATAAGTTCTCTTAAAAATCGAAAGGGAAGTGTTATAGGTTTAACCTGTAGAATTGGTAGGGCTGTTTTTGGTACCGTGAGCATAGTAAGAGATTTACTTGAACAAAAAAAATCAATATTATTGCTTGGCCGACCAGGTGTAGGAAAAACAACAGCTATTCGAGAAATCGCACGTGTTTTATCTGATGGTATGAAGAAGAGGGTTATTATTATTGATACTTCTAATGAGATCGCAGGAGATGGCGATTTACCGCATCCGTCTATCGGTAAAGCAAGACGTATGCAAGTGTCAAACCAACAAAATCAACATGAGGTTATGATTGAAGCTGTCGAGAATCATATGCCAGAAATCATCATAATTGATGAAATAGGTACAGAATTAGAGGCGGCAGCTGCACGTACAATTGCAGAAAGAGGTGTACAACTTGTTGGTACGGTTCATGGTAATTCATTAGAAAATCTTATTAAAAACCCCACAATTTCTGATTTAATTGGTGGTATCCAATATGTAACATTAGGGGATGAAGAAGCTAAACGACGTGGTTCCTCAAAAAGTATTTTAGAAAGAAAAGCTCCTCCTACGTTTGAAATAGCAATAGAAATTCATGATCCAAAAATGTGGGTTATTCATGAAAGCATTGAACATTCTGTGGATCTGCTATTACAAGGACAAAGCCTTCCAATACAAAAACGGTCGCTGCTTAAAACAATACCCAATTTTGTAGACTGCAAAATTGTATATAACCAAAAAGATAATGGTTCCGTTACCGAAAATTTTGTAAAACGTGCTGGAATTGACAAAAAACAAAAAAATAATTACTTACTCGATCGTTTTACCTCTAATGAAAAAACAAAAACAAAGAAGCTCTTAAAAACAAACAGCGCAATCAAAACGCAATTAAAACAAGAATTTACTTTCGTATATATCTACGGAATAAATAATCAGGATTTAAAAACTTTAATCAAAACATTAAGGTTACCAATTATAATAACAAAAGAAATTCAATATGCAGATGCTATTTTAGCGTTAGCTAATTTGGTTAAAAGTAATCGGAAATTAAAACAAATTTCGCATTCAAAAAAAATAACTATACACACAATACAAAATAATAGCTTAGTCAAAATAGCTAAAGCTTTAAGACTATTAGCCAAAAAAAAATCAATTATACCTACTGCTCAAGATACTGATACTGCAAGGTTATCAAAACTTATTAGTAGAGAATTTTTAACCCCATTAGAAGAAGCAAGGCTGGCAATAGAAGAAGTAGTCATACCCAATAACATAACGATTGATTTACTTCCAAGGAATAGTGAGCTTCGGAAGCAACAACATGAATTAATTTCGCATTACCGATTAAAAAGTTTTAGTGTAGGTAAAGGGAAAAAAAGGAGAATTAGAATTTTTTCGAATTAAACCGTAAATATTAATTAAATTTTTTATTTTAAAATCTTCTTATCTATATAAATAACTAAAGGAAAGCTGATTCTAAGAATCATGAAATGGTTGAACCTTGATTTATAAATCATTATTTTATAATATATAATTGTAGCATTTGCGGGTATAGTTTAGTGGTAGAACCTTAGCCTTCCAAGCTAATGATGAGAGTTCGATTCTCTCTACCCGCTATTAAGTTTAAATTTTACGCACGAGTATTAAACTAGTTTGAATACTGTTTTTAGATATTAAAGGTACAATTAATACTCAATTTTTCAAGATTGATATATTCGTCAAAACTCCATACCCTATATAAAAAACTTAGTAACCGTTTCAGTCTTTGCTATTTTTTACTTCTACTTTCTTTAAATAAACCCTGAGGGTTTACGATTTTAATTACCCGAAAAGTTACCTACAAATTTATAGTCTTCCTAGAACTAAAAGGGTGTCAAAAAAAGTCATATAAGCTTAGTATATAGAAAATTGAATTACAACCGGGAAATATTGTCAAAAAACCTGAAATCCGATATATAATTTATTCAAGTAGCTTTTAAAAAAGTATTAGATACTTTGTGTCTAAGTTATAATCTTAGTTTTACGAGAGTATCTTTAAAATATTTCTTGTAGGTTACTACAAGAAGTAAAAACAGTTAATTTTAATATTTAGTAGGAGAAAGAGTTGTGTCAGGTGGTTCAACAGGAGAAAGACCTTTTACGGATATTTTAACGAGTGTTCGTTATTGGATTATTCACAGCATTACTATCCCAGCGCTGTTCGTTGCTGGTTTTCTTTTCGTTAGTACGGGATTAGCGTATGATGCTTTTGGTACACCGCGTCCGAATGAGTACTTTACTCAAGATCGTCAGCAGATACCTTTAGTTAACGATCGTTTTAGTGCAAAACAGGAACTTGAGGACTTAACGAAGGGATTATAAATACAAAAACGCACGTTTTATTTCATGATCAATACAAATCAACCAGTTGCATACCCTATTTTCACATTTCGTTGGCTTACTATTCACGCATTAGCTGTACCAACGGTATTCTTCCTTGGTGCAATTACATCAATGCAATTTATTCAACGATAGGAGAGTTTAAAAATGAGTGCACCAAATCCTAATAAACAGCCAGTAGAATTAAACCGTACATCATTATACTGGGGTCTACTGTTAATTTTTGTTTTAGCCGTGCTATTTTCAAGTTATTTCTTTAACTAAGTTTACATAAAGGATTTCTTGAAAAAGTTGTTCTATTACGAACTTTGTTAATCTTTAATTATAATCGATATGAGTGATATAGGTCGAATTCCTCTTTGGATGGTGGCTACAGTTGGTGGCCTTGCCGCCCTAGGTTTATTAACACTTTTCTTCTTCGGAGCGTATTCTGGATTAGGTTCGTCTCTATAAAACGAACAAATAAATTACGAAGAAAAGGCATTTAAGGCATAGGTTAAAATAACCTATGCCTTAAATGCTTTTTTATACTTTATAAGGTATCAATTTAAAATATTTAACAATTTTTTTAGTTGATAAAAAAATAAACGAATACAGTAGAGATTTTATTCTATTAAGTAGGTTTAATACCCCCAGGGGAATTCGAATCCCCGTTACTTCCGTGAAAGGGAAATGTCCTAGGCCTCTAGACGATGGGGGCAAGTAAGTATTGTTCACATAAACAATATATATTATTTAAGGAAAGTTGTCAAGACTTTTGTTTAAAAAGACGCCTAGACAACAACCCCTAAACTAACTAAATTTTTACAGCTGTGAGGAAGCATAATATTAGAAGTAACAAGAACGAACTTTCTCCTACTACTTGACGATTATCGATAAGGGTTATTACAGCGGAAATCTAAGCTTTAACAAAAGACCAACCGCATAGAATACAAGTTTTACTTTATCTATTATTTTAGTAATAAGCTTAACAATACAGGGCTGAATACATTATACCCGGGAATACCCTGTATATATTAAAGATTTACATTTTTAATGCTTGGGGAATTATTCAAAAACATTTCTAATATTTCTTCTTTAAATATCTTTGTCGCACTAGAATGGTAACGCTTTGAGTTTAACAATATAGATAAAGTACGTTTAATAGTTATCCCATCAATTTTTGCCCAATGCAACATATCTAATTCAAGTTCTTTAGAGATCGCCGAAACAGATACAAAAGCCGCACCTAAACCCGAATGAACCGCATTTTTGATTGCTTCAATCGAATTTAACTCCATTTCAATTTTAAAATAACTACTGTCAATTCCGTTTTGTGTTAAAGTATTTTCAATAACACTTCGAATTGTTGATTGGGGGTTTAATGCGATGAAACGAAGACGGTAAAGGTCTTCCTTTTGGATGTAATCTAAAGATGAAAATGGGTGAGAAGGTGGTAAAATAAGTGCAAGTTCGTCTTCAGCATATGAGGTTATATCTAAATTTACACGCAATTCCGGCGGTACTTCGCCACCAACAATAGCCAAATCTATTCGCCCGTCAGCTACCGCCCAAGAAATTTTTCTTGTTGAATGCACTTGTAATTCTATAGCAATTTGTGGGTATTTATGCCTAAAGATCCCAATTAACCTCGGCATTAAATATGTGCCTGTTGTTTGACTAGCCCCAATAATTAAAGCACCTGACTGTAAAGCATTTAATTCATCTAAGGCACGACATGTTTCCTCGCACAGATTTAAAATTCTTTCGCAATATTTAATTAATAATTGTCCCGTTTCCGTTAAACGTGCCTTTCTTTTATCTCTATAAAATAATGGGGTATTAAGCTGTCGTTCCAAATTTTGGATCTGAAGGCTAACTGCTGGTTGAGAAATGTATAATTTTTCTGCGGCTCTTTTAAAACTACCTTCCGTGGAGATAGCGTGCAAAATGTTTAACTGGTCAAGTGTAAAGGGAAGATCAGACATAAATAATAATGATAAGCCTTTCTGAATACTCTCAAACTTTAATTAGAAATATATATATATTAAACACAACAGGGGATATGGGCTAATCCAATCAATAGTAAAAGATTTGAATACGAAAAATTGTCTTTTGATAAAGACTAATGCTGTAAAAGATGTATAATAGTATTCAAATAAAAAACATTTTATTATTTGTAGACAGAATATGGCAGATTCTAGACTTGTAGTTGTTTTATTTCCACTATTAGCAGCTGCTTCGTGGGCTTTATTTAATATCGGTCGAGTTGCGTTACAACAGCTAAAACGAATGTCTTAATCTAAAGATATTAAATATTGGGATAAGAGTATTTATACTTTTTTGTTCAAAACATATGAAAAAGGACCAAAACAAAAATGTTTGGTCCTTTTTTTCTTTGGGGTTGTCAAAAACTAAAACTTTTTTACTTGTTACTTGTTCTATCCCTAAAGGTGTTAATCATTCGGCGTATCGGATTTTTAGAAAATGAAGAATCTAACTCATTAAAAACAACCTCCTCACCTATTAACCGACGTGTTGTATTTTCAAACGCAATCCTTGGCAAACAAACCTTATCGTCTAAAACAATAGGTTCTCCACGATTAGACGCAATAATTATTTTTTCTGTATCAGGTATAACACCTATTAATGGTATACCAAGTATACTTATAACGTCTTCAATAGACATCATATCATCGTTTTTAACCATGTTTGGTCGGATGCGATTAATGACCAACCCCATTTTATTAACATTTTTCGACATCATAATACCTATGACTCTATCAGCGTCACGGATTGAAGGTACTTCCGGAGTTACAACAACAATTGCTTCATTTACACATTCAATTGCTGTTAAAAACCCAGTATCGATTCCCGCAGGACTATCAACTAAAATATAATCATAATTATTTTCAAGTTTATTAACAAGATCTTTAATTTGAGCACCTGTAACAGGTGTTTCTGTACGATTAGAAGCTAATGGGAGGAAGGATAACTTTGGTTGACGTTTGTCTTTTATTAGTGCTTGTTCTAGTCTACAATTTTCATTTAATACGTCTAGACCAGTATATATAATACGGTTCTCAAGACCTAACAAGAGATCAAGATTACGCAAACCAACATCTGCGTCGATAAGTAATGTTCGGTATCCAAAACGCGCAAGGGACATTCCTATATTTGCAGTCGTTGTTGTTTTTCCTACACCACCTTTGCCAGAAGTTATGACTATAACACGGGCCATAATGGTTTTATGCTTTAAATATGTAACACTTTAATAAGTATAACATTTTAACAAATGTTATTTATTCGTTTATAATATGGAAAAATATTCAAAAAAAGGGGGTTATGCATATACTCGAAAATGATAATTTGGTTATTTCGGGCCGAAGCTTTTCTTCTCGCTTAATGCTGGGTACTGGTAAATACAAAAATTTTCAAGAAGCAAATGAGGCTATATTAGCAAGTAATTGCGAAATTCTTACTGTAGCTATTCGACGTGCCCAAAACTCAAGTGTAGACAGTATTGATAAATTACTAGAGACTTTTGATTGGACAAAAATTTGGTTGATGCCAAATACTGCTGGTTGTCAAACAGCCGAGCAAGCTATTAGATTAGCTTTTTTAGGTCGCGAAATTCTAAAAAACTTAAATTATGAAAACAATAACTTTATAAAATTAGAAGTAATACCTGATCCAAAATACCTCCTGCCAGATAGTATAGGCACAATGGCTGCTGCTGAATATCTTATTAGTAAGGGGTTTGCTGTTTTACCTTACATAAACGCAGACCCAATCCTGGCCAAGCAACTCGAAGAAATTGGTTGCGCAACAGTTATGCCGCTGGGTTCACCTATAGGTTCTAATAAAGGTTTAAAGAATTTATATAATATAAATATTATTGTTGAAGGTGCAAATATACCTGTAATAATTGATGCTGGAATTGGTTCACCAAGTCAAGCCGCGCAAGCAATGGAAATAGGTGCAGATGGTGTTTTGACTAATACAGCTATTGCGAAAGCTAACTCCCCAATACAGATGGCTTATGGGATGAGACTTGCTGTAGAAGCGGGCAGAATAGGTTACCTAGCAGGAAAAGCAAAAGCTATGACAATAGCCCAACCAAGTTCACCCACTTATGGAATTTCTAAATAATTTTTTATAATTCATGTTATATTATTATTCAGCTATTATTAATTAATAAACTTCTGGCGACAGATTTAAACATTTTTAACTAATATTTATAAGACAAGTATTTTATTTATGGTTACAGCAAAAAAACTTAACAGTGAAAGACCCGTTTTCCCTTTTACTGCTATTATTGGTCAAGAAGAAATGAAACTTGCACTAATCTTAAATGTAATTGACCCAAGAATTGGTGGTGTAATGATCATGGGTGATCGTGGTACAGGAAAATCTACGACTATCAGAGCCGTAGCAGATCTATTACCGGCCATAGAAGTAGCAAAAGATGACCCTTTTAACTCTTCTATCACTGACTTCGAATTAATGAGTGAAAGTGTTAAAAAAGCAGTGGAAAACCAACAAGAAGTTTTAACCGAATATAAAAAAGTTCCAATGGTTGATTTACCTCTCGGTGCAACGGAGGACCGTGTATGTGGTACTATCGATATTGAAAAGGCTTTAACTGAAGGTGTAAAAGCTTTTGAGCCTGGTCTTTTAGCGAAAGCTAACCGTGGAATTCTTTATGTAGACGAGGTAAACTTATTAGATGACCACTTAGTAGATATATTACTAGACTCTGCTGCTTCAGGGTGGAACACTGTTGAAAGAGAAGGTATTTCTATTAAGCACCCAGCACGCTTTGTTCTTGTAGGTTCAGGAAACCCAGAAGAGGGTGAATTAAGACCCCAACTATTAGACCGTTTTGGTATGCACGCTGAAATTCGAACAGTAAGAGATCCAGAAACACGTGTTCGTGTAGTTGAAGAGCGAAGTAATTTTGACCAAAACCCAGACGAATGCTTAGCCGCAAATGCTGCGCAGTTAGAGCAACTTAAGAAAAAAATCGGCGATGCCCAACAACTTCTTCCTAATGTAGTATTAGATTATGAATATCGTGTTAAAATTTCACAGGTTTGTGGGGGCTTAAACGTTGATGGATTACGTGGTGATATTGTAATAAATCGAGCAGCAAAAGCTTACGCAGCATACAATGGCAGAACTAAAGTGGAATTAGAAGATATTGAAAAGGTTATTGTATTATGTTTAAGACACAGACTTAGAAAAGACCCTTTAGAAACAATTGATTCTGGTGATAAAGTACGTACTACTTTTGAAGAGGTTTTCAAATAATTAAATGGGCTCAGTAGGATTCGAACCTACATTAGAGACTTAGAAGGTCCCTGTCCTAATCCCTTAGACGATGAACCCAAAACTCAAAAAAAGACCGGAGAATAAACCTTATTTACCGGTCTAATTTAACTTTGTGTAACAAACCTGGGCGGTATAGGATTTGAACCTATGACCACCTGCTTGTAAGGCAGGCGCTCTACCACTGAGCTAACCGCCCCTCTAACTTATATAATAGGCTAAACTTAGCTATTTTGTAAATAGGAAAATGAGATTGTTAATTATTCCGTTAATAATAAAGTTATGAACCCACTACACAATTCTAGTTTTATATCATCTAAAGAGAATGAACATGTTTATAAAGACAAAGGAAATTTCGAAATAATATCAAATTTAAAGAATTCAAAAACAATAGAATTTTTTGAATATCTTTACTCTTATCCTCCCAAATTTACTATAAAATGTGATTCACTTGATGAATTAACTCAAGACCTTTTTCTTGAAAATAATTATGGCGTTCTGGAACATAGTTTTCCATTCATTGATTTTGCGGAGGATTTATTTTTTCAAGGAACACCACAAACAGCAGTACGCCAAGAATATAAATTAAATGACTTTGTTGATGGATATTTCGATAAACTTTACTCCTCAACCTTTTATCAGAAAAAAACCAAAAATATTCAAAATACCTTAGCATCTGTACCAATTTTTGTAATTATAAATGGGCATAAAGAAATCGTTCTAAGTAAACCCATTAATTTTAGCCGATCAGAAGCTCGTACACGAGCAATCGACAAAACTCTTTATGAATATTGCGGGGCCTTTGACCCTCTGACAGAAAGCCACCCAAAACTTGGATTTTTCTTTTTTAGCCGCATAGACGCCCAAAATTATCTTCAAGAAATTGCCAAATCTGATATTGATGGAACAAAAACTGTGGGTTTATCGGTTAATTGCATAGGTCTTAACTCCGCCTACCGTATAACCCGTGAACATCACCCAGGCATTGATTTTAGATTTGTGCCGGACTATCAAGAAGTTAAAACTTTATTAAAAGTTAAATTAAGCAAATCAAGCTTAATAGTGGATGATGAACAACAACAATTACGTTTTCGACCACGAAGTGCAAATTTATTGCCATATTTTGGAAAAATAGGTAATTGGTTACTCCCAACCCGATCTTTTTTACAAAAAAATGAATACTTTAAAGGCGTACCCATTTATATAGTCCAAGTTCGAAAAGAACCAAGAAATTTGGTTACGGAACAATATTTTACAGTAATGGATAAATTAGATTCTGCCTGGGGAAAATTATTACAATTCTCAGACGCTTTACTTGGTTTTGGGCATAATTGGATAATGCAGGGTTCTTTAAAAGAAAGAGAAACGTCAAAAGACTATATAAATTTCATTTTTTTTAACGAAAAAGACGCAACAGATTTTGTTAAAAAACAAGGAAGAAAAGTAGCTCGTTATAGTGGAAGTCGAACGTCAAATATAGAATTGTTAGTATGTAAACCGAAGGTATTTGTATATAATCTAGAAGATTTTTTAGAATCTTGGGAAGAAAATCTATTAACAGATTTAAGTGGGAAGAGCGTACAAACGATATTTGATGCAAATAAAATATTTTTTATACCATCAACATTTGTAAGTAACGAACTTCCGACAATTACAGGACAGGAAAAACAATTATTTCTAGAAGTTAAAGAGACATTAAATTTAAAATATAGACTATTTAAACGTTACGTAGGTTTTCTTTTCAGCGTAGGTTATGCTTAAAAGGCATTTTATAATCGTTCAATACTAATTTGACAAATACAATGATATTTTAATATGCTTTAATAATATCGGGGCTGTTTCGGATTCGACATTTAGACTTCTTTCTATATGTTCAAATAGTTTATAAAACTGTATACCAAAATAAGTGCAAACAACATCTTATCTTTTATTACAAGAACTAACAAAAACCAGTTAGCACTGGCTTAGTTTCTTGATTTGTCAGCAAATACAATTTTCGGTATTTGCTGAACTTTTTTAATAATCAGTGTTTAAATAAAGAAGAAGCACATATAACATTATATGTAGAGACTAAATCGTAATGGTTATTCTAAAAAGAGATACCCAATAGTTTAGAGATCTAAATGGACGTGGGTTCAAGTCCCACCAGCTCCAACGAAGCATCTGTAGCCCAGTGGCCGAAGGCATCGGACTCATAATCCGCTTCTCACAGAGACAACGCTGGTTCGAATCCAGCCAGATGCATATTAAGTTAGATTTAAAAAAGACATTAAAAATATTTTGACCAAGGCTAAGAGGGAGTCGAACCCTCGACACCCAGAACCGGAATCTGGTGCTCTGTCCGCTGAGCTATAAGCCTATGTATTAATTTTCACAATGTTTACGTCCGGAAAATGATTTATTACTTCTTTAAAGGGTTCACTATTTCTGTTCGCCCGCCAAAAATTCATTACTTCGGCGGCCGAATTTAAAATGTGTGCCTTTTCTCTGTCTTTAATCCAGGGCTTAAAAGCTAGTTCTATTTTTAGCTGTTCCCAAGCTTCGGTCTTAGGCCAAAAATAATAACTAGTTATTGGTAACCTACATTTTGTACTGGTCTGATCAATAGCCAAACCAAGAAAATTGTTAGACCAAAGAATTTTTAATTCTAATTTCACACTTTATACCAAAATTTTTGTAAAATTTTTCAATACTACCAGATAAATTACAAGAAAGGAAAGAATCAAAAAATCTAATTATTTTACTTATAAAATTGCCAAAACAAAATAATTACGAATCTTAAAGTTGTTCAAAGATTTTTGCACGTATAAAAATATTTCGCACCGTTTCTGTTGGCTGAGCACCATCCTTTAATCTTGCGATAATTTTCTGAAATTTTAAATGTGTTTCATCGGTCATTGGATTATAAAACCCTAACTCTTCAATGGAACTACCATCTCTTTTAGTTTTACTGTTCATTGCAACAATACGGTAACAAGGTTGCCCCTTACGACCATATTTTTTTAGTCTAAGCTTTATCATAACGAATGAAAATTAAACTGTTAGTTTATTTCTACCTCTTTTTCTTCTTGCATTTATAACACGACGGCCCGCTTTAGATTCCATTCTACTACGAAATCCAGACGTTCGTAACTTTTTTATATTTGTCCCTCGAAGTGTCCTTTTTGTCATATTTAAATAACCAAATTTATTTTAAAAATTAACAAATTACCAACTAGATTTTGTTAAGCCTGGAATAAGACCATCATGTGCCATTTCACGTAGTACATGTCTAGATAACCCAAAGTCTCTGTAAAAACCTCTACTACGACCAGTCACCCAACAACGGTTTCGCTGTCGAGAAGGTGAAGAATTTCTCGGCAATTTTTCAAACTTTTTATATAATGCTAATCTATCTTGGAAAGATGTCGCCGATTTTAGTTCATTTTTAAGCAATTCGCGTTTTGCTGAATGCTTAACAACTAACCCCTCGCGCTTTTTATCACGCTGTATCATATTTTGTTTTGCCATTATTACTGCATAATGTTAAGATTATTCGACTATGTTATATTAATAACAATTTGATATTATTTTATATTTCCAACCTGTAACAAAGGATTCTAAAAAAAATTCATCACGATGTCAATATCTAAAAGGTTTAAAAAAGAGTTTAAAATCATAGGTTATGTAAAAGATAAAAATCAAATACGAGATCTAAAATAACATTTTTTTCAAATGAATCAAAAAAACGATAATTTTATTGATAAAACGTTCACCGTTTTAGCAGATATTTTACTAAAAGTGCTTCCTGCGACAAAAGATGAAAAACAAGCATTTTCGTATTATCGGTACGGTATGTCTGCACAATCAAGCGGAGATTACGCTGAAGCATTAGAAAATTATTACGAAGCATTAAAACTCGAAGAAGATCCGTATGATCGAAGCTATATTTTATACAATATTGGTCTAATTTACAGTAATAATGGGGAATATTCGAAAGCGCTAGATTATTACCAACAAGCTCTCGATTTAAATTCACGTTTGCCTCAAGCCCTTAATAATATGGCTGTTATTTACCATTACCAGGGGACCAAGGCGTCTGAAAAAAAAGAGTTCGAACTCGCCCAAAATATGTTTGAAAAGGCCGGAAGTTATTGGAAAAAGGCTATCCGTTTAGCACCAAATAATTATATCGAAGCCCAAAACTGGTTGAAAATAACGGGAAAATTGAATGATACAGACGACTTTTAATCAAATACGGATTAACTACATCTTGTAATTTGGTACTATAATTCTATTGTAGAATGATAAGACAAGTAAAATTTGGACCTATTTTTATGACTTATTTAATAGGTCGTATTCAAAAACAATATAGGATATAAATTACTTTTAATTAATTGAAAAAGAATAGTTAATATGACTATTGCAATCGGGCAAAAGCAAGATCGTGGTGTATTCGATCTTATTGATGACTGGCTAAAGCGTGACCGTTTCGTTTTCGTTGGATGGTCTGGACTTCTTCTATTCCCATGTGCATTCCTAGCTGTAGGTGGTTGGCTAACTGGTATTACTTTCGTAACATCTTGGTACACTCACGGTCTAGCAAGTTCGTTCCTAGAAGGATGTAACTTCCTAACTGCTGCTGTATCTACTCCTGCTAACAGTATGGGTCACTCACTACTACTTATCTGGGGACCTGAAGCACAAGGTGACATCACTCGTTGGTTCCAAATTGGTGGTCTTTGGGCTTTTATTGCACTACACGGTTCGTTTGGTGTAATTGGTTTCTGTCTTAGACAGTTTGAGATCGCTCGTTTAGTAGGTATTCGTCCTTACAACGCAATCGCTTTCTCTGGTCCAATCGCCGTATTCGTTACAGTTTTCCTAGTTTACCCTTTAGGTCAAGCAAGTTGGTTCTTTGCACCAAGTTTTGGTGTAGCGGCAATTTTCCGTTTCCTTCTTTTCCTACAAGGTTTCCACAACTGGACTCTTAACCCATTCCACATGATGGGCGTAGCTGGTATCCTTGGTGGTGCCTTACTATGTGCTATTCATGGTGCGACTGTAGAGAACACTCTTTTCGAAGATGGTGATGCTGCGAACACTTTCCGTGCATTCACTCCAACACAATCAGAAGAGACTTACTCAATGGTTACTGCAAACCGTTTCTGGTCTCAGATTTTTGGTGTTGCATTCTCTAACAAGCGTTGGTTACACTTCTTCATGCTTTTCGTACCAGTAGCTGGTATGTGGACAAGTGCGATCGGTATTGTAGGTTTAGCACTAAACCTGCGTGCATACGATTTCGTTTCGCAAGAGCTTAGAGCCGCAGAAGACCCTGAATTCGAAACATTCTACACGAAAAACAACCTTCTAAATGAAGGTATCCGTGCGTGGATGGCTGCACAAGATCAACCTCATGAAAACTTCATCTTCCCTGAGGAGGTACTACCACGTGGAAACGCCCTTTAACGCAGTAATTGCAGGCCGTGATATTGAATCTACAGGATTCGCTTGGTGGTCTGGTAACGCACGTCTAATTAATGTTTCTGGAAAGCTTTTAGGTGCTCACGTTGCGCACGCGGGTCTAATGGTTTTCTGGTGTGGTGCAATGACACTTTTTGAAGTTGCACACTATATCCCAGAGAAGCCTCTATATGAGCAAGGTTGTATTCTTATCCCACACCTTACGACTCTAGGTTGGGGTGTAGGCCCTGGTGGTGAAGTAACAAATGTATACCCATTCTTTGTAGTAGGTGTTTTACACCTAATTTCATCAGCGGTTTTAGGTTTTGGTGGAGTATATCACTCCCTAATCGGACCGGATACTTTAGAAGAGAGTTTCCCATTCTTCGGTTACGATTGGCGTGACAAGAACAAAATGACTACAATTCTAGGTATTCACTTAATCCTTTTAGGAATCGGTTGTTTCCTTCTTGTAGCAAAGGCTTGTTTCGTTGGTGGTCTTTATGATACATGGGCTCCAGGTGGTGGAGACGTTCGAGTAGTAAGTGCTCCTACGCTAAACCCACTAATCATCTTTGGTTACGTTCTGAAGTCACCTTTTGGTGGCGACGGTTGGATTATCAGTGTAAACAACCTAGAAGACCTTGTAGGTGGACACATTTGGTTAGGTTTCCTATGTGTTGTAGGTGGTATTTGGCACATCCTTACTAAGCCTTTTGCTTGGGCGCGTCGTACTTTCGTATGGTCAGGTGAAGCTTACCTGTCATACAGTTTAGCTGCTTTAAGTGGTATGGGTTTAACAGCTGCCGTATTTGTATGGTACAACAACACAGCGTACCCAAGTGAGTTCTTTGGTCCAACAGGTCCTGAAGCTTCACAATCTCAAGCATTCACTTTCCTAGTACGTGACCAACGTCTTGGTGCAAACGTAGCTTCAGCTCAAGGTCCAACAGGTCTTGGTAAGTACCTTATGAGATCACCAAGTGGTGAGATCATCTTTGGTGGTGAAACAATGCGTTTCTGGGACATGCGTGCCCCATGGGTTGAGCCACTTCGTGGTCCAAACGGTCTTGACTTAAACAAAATTCGTAACGATATTCAGCCTTGGCAAGAGCGTCGTGCGGCAGAGTACATGACTCATGCTCCTCTTGGTGCACTTAACTCGGTAGGTGGTGTAGCAACGGAGATTAACTCAGTTAACTACGTATCTCCTCGTTCTTGGCTATGCTGTTCTCACTTCTTCCTAGGATTCTTCCTATGGGTAGGTCACTTATGGCATGCAGGTCGTGCAAGAGCTGCTGCTGCAGGTTTTGAGAAGGGTATTAACCGTGAAAATGAGCCCGTACTATCAATGCGTCCTTTAGACTAGGTAAAATCTAGCCTTTAGATTTGCATAAAAACAAAAAAATAACGATTCGTCTTAACTGATGAATCGTTATTTTTTTTAATTTTTGTTATCCCATATTTTATATGTATTAAATACCAGAAACAGATCTCTAACCTAAATAAAATCCAATAACATTTTTTATTATTAGGTTATTTGGTTTCTGCTTTTCAGGGAGTGATTAATATACTTATGCTGAAAGCTTTAACAAAAATCGGAGAAGGTGGGATTCGAACCCACGGAAGCTTGCACTTCATCTGATTTCAAATCAGACGCAATAGACCAACTCTGCCACCTCTCCTCGAGATAAGGATAATAAAAACTACCTTAAATGTCAAGTATACAACTAAGTTTTTAACGCAAAACGTACAAAAAAATATATCGGGCAAGAAGGGATTCGAACCCCTGACACCATGGTTCGTAGCCATGTGCTCTAGTCCACTGAGCTACAAGCCCTATACTTAGCTTTACAAAATCTTATTTTAATAGCTGGGAACAAAAAAGTCAATTTTTAAAAAATTTATATCTGGGGTGGTAGGGCTCGAACCTACGAATAACGGAGTCAAAGTCCGCTGCCTTACCACTTGGCTACACCCCAAAAATTCATATTCTTAAGCTTCGTACATAGAAGATATATGTTCACAAAGCTATTGTCAAGATAATTTGATAAACCACCCATTTTTAGAAAAAATCTAAAAAAATTTATGCCTCCTAGTAGGAAAAAACTCTACAGGGAGGCAATGTTTTTTTAGAAGAAACCTAGTGTTAGAGCTTGCGTAATTGGCATTGTTGCTCCAATACCTAACCAGAAAGCAATAAACGTACCCGCTAAAAATACTAATGATGCTAATGGACGTCTAAATGGGTTCTGGAACTTATTTACGTTCTCAATAAAAGGTACAGTAATTAAACCAAGAGGTACTGCAGCCATTGAACCTACACCTAATAACTTGTTAGGGATTACTCGAAGTAAGTTAAACGTTGGGAAGAAATACCACTCAGGTAAAATCTCTAATGGAGTTGCGAAAGGATCTGCTCTTTCACCTAAAGTCGTTGGCGTAAGAACACCTAAACCGATACAACATGAAATTGTACCTAGAATACAAACAGGGAAAATGTAAAGTAGATCATTTGGCCATGCAGGCTCACCGTAATAATTGTGACCCATACCTTTTGCTAATTTAGCTCTTAGCTTTGGATCAGATAAGTCTGGCTTTTTTAAGATAGACATAATAAATATTAAATTGATTAATTAATTGCTGTAATGTAATAAACGTGAGGAATCTAAACAAAAAGGAAAACTTAAAGTTTATAAAGGACCAGAAATTCCTTGCTTACGAATCATAACGAAATGTGTAAGCATTAGAACTGCTGCTACCACAGGTAAAACGAATGTGTGTGCACTGTAGAATCGAGTTAGAGTGGATTGTCCAACGCTTACACCACCACGTAAAAGTTTAACAACTAAATCTCCAACAACTGGAATAGCATCAGGAACACCTGTTACAATCTTACAAGCCCAGTAACCAACTTGATCCCAAGGTAAAGAATACCCTGTTACACCGAAAGATACTGTTACAGAAGCTAAAGCAACGCCAGTAACCCAAGTTAACTCTCTTGGTTTTTTAAAACCACCTGTTAGATAAACACGACAAACATGAAGAATCATATTCAGCACCATCATACTTGCGGACCATCTGTGAACAGAACGAATTAGCCAGCCGAAGTTAACTTGAGTCATAATGTACTCTACGGAAGCAAAAGCCTCAGTTACTGTTGGACGGTAATAGAAAGTCATTGCAAAGCCTGTTGCGACTTGAACAATGAAACATGTTAGTGTAATACCACCAAGACAGTAGAAAATGTTTACATGTGGTGGTACATACTTACTAGTAATATCATCTGCAATTGCTTGAATTTCAAGACGCTCTTGAAACCAATCGTATACGTTACTCATACTTAATATTTTTTTAAGGGCACATCTAGACAACTTTAAGCTCTATATAAACAAAGAACTTTCTTATTTTCTTATAACCATAAATAACAGGTTAATTATTATTATATCATAAGACCTAACCAATTACCCCGGTAACCCTTAAAAGTTTTAACGAAAGCTTAGACATTGTGTTATCTTCCCAAAAGGCCCCCCTTTTAGTATTTTCACCGCTGTAACGTTTCACTATCGAGTTCGAAATGGTTCGATGTGGGTCCATTACGCTATAAAACGTCTAAGCCAAAGAATTGAAATTTTGAAATTAGGTAAAGTCAAGCATTCGGTCTATTAGTATATCTCAGCTAAATACATTACTGCACTTACACCTGATACCTATCAAACGGCTAGTCTTGCCGTGACCTTAACCATTCTATGATGGTAAGAGTACTCATCTTGAGGTAGGCTTCCCACTTAGATGCTTTCAGCGGTTATCCTTACCATACATGGCTACCCAGCGTTTACTGTTGGCACAATAACTGGTACACCAGAGGTATGTCTCTTCCGGTCCTCTCGTACTAAGAAGAGAGCCTCGCAATACTCTAACGCCTACACCGGATATGGACCGAACTGTCTCACGACGTTCTGAACCCAGCTCACGTGCCGCTTTCATGGGCGAACAGCCCAACCCTTGGGACGTACTACCGCCCCAGGATGCGACGAGCCGACATCGAGGTGCCAAACCTCCCCGTCGATATGGACTCTTGGGGGAGATCAGCCTGTTATCCCTAGAGTAACTTTTATCCGTTGAGCGACGGCCCTTCCACTCGGAACCGTCGGATCACTAAGGCCGACTTTCGTCTTTGTTCGACTTGTAGGTCTCACAATCAAGCTTCCTTATGCCTTTACACTCTACGACTGATTTCCGACCAGCCTGAGGAAACCTTTGCACGCCTCCGTTACCTTTTAGGAGGCGACCGCCCCAGTCAAACTGACCACCTGAAACTGTCCCCTAACCGGATAACGGTATAGGGTTAGAATCCTAGCATTGTTAGAGTGGTATCTCACCAACGGCTCCAATCTCCCCTCAAGAAGATTTTCAACGCCTCCCACCTATCCTGCGCAAACAAAGCCCGGAGCCAATATCAAGCTACAGTAAAGCTTCATAGGGTCTTTTTGTCCGGGTGCAGGTAGTCCGCATCTTCACAGACAAGTCTATTTCGCCGAGTCTCTCTCCGAGACAGTACGCAGATCGTTACACCTTTCGTGCGGGTCGGAACTTACCCGACAAGGAATTTCGCTACCTTAGGACCGTTATAGTTACGGCCGCCGTTCACCGGGGCTTCGGTCGCGAGCTTCGTCAAAGACTAACAAGCTTCCTTAACCTTCCGGCACTGGGCAGGTGTCAGCCCCCATATATCGTCTTACGACTTTGCGGAGACCTGTGTTTTTGGTAAACAGTCGCCAGCGTCTGATTATTGCAGCCCATTAAGGGCACCTCTTCTCCCGAAGTTACGAGGCTATTTTGCCGAGTTCCTTAGAGAGAGTTATCTCGCGCCCCTTAGTATACTCTACTTACCCACCTGTGTCGGTTTAGGGTACAGGTATTTATTGCTTATGATAGTTAGGGCTTTTCTTGGAAGTATGACATCAACTGGTTTAGTACCTTAGTACTTTCCTATTCGCATCTCAGCTCAAATCGTTTTCGCCGATTCTCAACACCTTGAATACTTAAACCGATAACCAACATTCGGCCAGCATAGCCTTCTCCGTCCCCCATTATCAACAATAAACAGTACAGGAATATTAACCTGTTATCCATCGACTACGCTTTTCAGCCTTACCTTAGGACCTGACTCACCCTCCGCGGACGAGCCTTCCGGAGGAACCCTTAGGTTTTCGGGGCATTGGATTCTCACCAATGTTTTCGCTACTCAAGCTAACATTCTCACTTCTACTTCGTCCACGCCCACTTCCGTTAACGCTTCAATCTAATGTAGAACGCTCCCCTACCGATGTTTTGACATCTTACAGCTTCGGCAAATTGCTTAGTCCCAGTCATTTTCGGCGCAGGATCACTCGAACAGTGAGCTATTACGCACTCTTTAAAGGATTGCTGCTTCTGGGCAAACCTCCTGATTGTCTCTGCAATCCCACCTCCTTTACCACTTAGCAATTATTTAGGGGCCTTAGCTAGTAATCTGGGCTGTTTCCCTCTTGACACTGAAGCTTATCCCCCAATGTCTCACTGGTTAACTAAACGTCTTAGTATTCAGAGTTTGCCTTGAATTGGTACCGCTCTCGCAGCCCGCACCAAAACAGTAGCTTTACCCCTAAGAAGAAACATTAACCGCTGCGCCTCAACGCATTTCGGGGAGATCCAGCTAGCTCCTGATTCGATTGGAATTTCACCCCTAACCACAACTCATCCGCTGATTTTTCAACATCAGTCGGTTGGTACCTCCACTTAGTGCTACCTAAGCTTCACACTGGCCATGGTTAGATCATCAGGGTTCGGGTCTATAAATTATGACTAAAAGCCCTTATCAGGCTCGCTTTCACTATGGCTCCGACATTCTCTTGTCTTAACCTTGCCACAACCTACAAGTCGCCAGCTCATTCTTCAACAGGCACGACGTCGAGCGTTAAGTCGCTCTTCGACTGCTTGTAAACTTACGATTTCATGTTCTATTTCACTCCCCTCCCGGGGTTCTTTTCACCTTTCCCTCGCGGTACTGGTTCACTATCGGTTATTCAGTAATATTTAGTCTTACGAGGTGGTCCTCGTGGATTCAAAAGGGGTTTCACGTGTCCCTTCCTACTTGGGATACAACTTCAAAAATTAATGTTTTCGATTACGGGACTTTCACCCACTATGGCACAACATTCCAGCTGTTTCATCTAACACGTCTATTTGAATAACGTTGTCCCACAACCCTCTATAATAGAGTTTAGACTAATCCCTTTTCGCTCGCCGCTACTAAGAGAATCGCTTTTGCTTTCTTTTCCTCTAGTTACTAAGATGTTTCAATTCACTAGGTTCGCTCTTTCCTCTTTATGTATTCAAGAGGAAGTTCTATTGAAGTTTCCTTATTCGGGTATTTTCGGATCAAAACTTGCTTCCAGTTCCCCGAAACGTATCGTCGGTAGCCACGCCCTTCATCGCTTCTGAACACCAAGGTATCCGTCGTAAGCTCTTATTCGCTTGACTTTTTCTATTTCAAAAATTTCAATATTCTATTACTCTGCTTGGTTTTTGGAGATAAGCGGATTCGAACCGCTGACATCTGCCGTGCAAAAGCAGCGCTCTACCAACTGAGCTATACCCCCATTACTAAAAACTAAATAAAACTTAGCTATAGATCTTAAATGATTTAAAAGTTGTATATGCAAACTGATAATTAGTGTCATACAATTGATGACTTAAAATCCCTAAAAGGAGGTGATCCAGCCGCACCTTCCAGTACGGCTACCTTGTTACGACTTCACCCCAGTCACTAGCCCTACCTTAGACGTCGTTCTCCTCGCGGTTAAACTAACGGTTTCGGGTATGACCAGCTCCCATGGTGTGACGGGCGGTGTGTACAAGGCCCGGGAACGGATTCACCGCTGTATAGCTGACCAGCGATTACTAGCGATTCCAACTTCATGCAGGCGAGTTGCAGCCTACAATCTGAACTTAGGCTAAGTTTACGAGATTAGCTGACTTTTACAAGCTCGCAACTCTTTGTCTTAACCATTGTAGCACGTGTGTAGCCCAGGACATAAGGGGCATGCTGACTTGACGTCATCCTCACCTTCCTCCGGTTTGTCACCGGCAGTCTTTCTAGAGAACCCAACGAATTGGTAACTAAAAATAAGGGTTGCGCTCGTTGCGGGACTTAACCCAACATCTCACGACACGAGCTGACGACAGCCATGCACCACCTGTATCTACATTCCCGAAGGCACTTTTCTCTTTCAAGAAAATTCGTAGTATGTCAAGCCCTGGTAAGGTTCTTCGCGTTGCATCGAATTAAACCACATGCTCCACCGCTTGTGCGGGCCCCCGTCAATTCCTTTGAGTTTCACCCTTGCGAGCGTACTCCCCAGGCGGGATACTTAACGCGTTAGCTACGATACTGTACATAATGCACAACATCTAGTATCCATCGTTTACGGCTAGGACTACAGGGGTATCTAATCCCTTTTGCTACCCTAGCTTTCGCCTCTGAGTGTCAGTAATGGTCCAGTAGAGCGCTTTCGCCACCGGTGTTCTTTCTAATATCTACGCATTTCACCGCTACACTAGAAATTCCCTCTACCCCTGCCATACTCTAGTCTACTAGTTTCCATTGCTTTTCTAGGGTTGAGCCCTAGGCTTTAACAACGGACTTAATAAACAACCTACAGGCGCTTTACGCCCAATCATTCCGGATAACGCTTGCATCCCCCGTATTACCGCGGCTGCTGGCACGGAGTTAGCCGATGCTTATTCCTCAAGTACCGTCAGAACTTCTTTCTTGAGAAAAGAGGTTTACAGACCAAAATCCTTCATCCCTCACGCGGTATTGCTCCGTCAGGCTTTCGCCCATTGCGGAAAATTCCTCACTGCTGCCTCCCGGAGGAGTCTGGGCCGTGTCTCAGTCCCAGTGTGGCTGGTCGTTCTCTCAAACCAGCTACTGATCGTGGCCTTGGTGAGCCATTACCTCACCAACAAGCTAATCAGGCGTGAGCTCATCCTTAGGCAGCTTAAGCTATTTCATCTCTCGACATATGAAGATTTAGCAACCGTTTCCAGCAGTTATTCTTCTCCTAAGGGCAGATTCTCACGTATTACTCACCCGTTCGCCACTAAAGTTAAAAACTTTCGTTCGACTTGCATGTGTTAAGCATACCGCCAGCGTTCATCCTGAGCCAGGATCAAACTCTCCATGGTACTTCTTCTTTTTTTTAATTATTGAAAATTAAACTTTTAATCTGAAAGGAATTGTAGCAGACTAACAAAACGTATGTCAAGGTATGAAACTGAAGGTTTTTTAATTCTTTTTATTTTATTAAGCTTTTCAATTATTAAGTATAATAATTCAATGCTAATAAGACTATTTTTAGTACTTTAAATAAAGAAATATATAATGTTCCTGTAATTTATTTAGACAAGTAATTACAAATAAATTAGAAATTTTATTAAGATTTTCGAAAAAAAATACGCGTAAATTAGTTTATTTAATGTAAAATAATAAATTAGAAAGCTTTTACTTCGTTGGAAATCTAGTCTTAAGGTTTGTCATTTTTGTTATTAATTAGATTTTTTTCATAAAATTGCAGCGATTTAAAGATTTCGTATTTGTAAGTCTCAAAAAAGGAGAGTAAAAATGAAAGTTAGCTCGAAAGAATTAGAGGCGAAAAAAGTTAAAGTTGTTGTAGATAAAAACCCAGTTGCCACGTCATTTGAAAAGTGGGCACAGCCAGGGCATTTTTCTCGTACATTAGCAAAAGGACCAAAGACTACAACATGGATTTGGAACTTACACGCTGATGCACATGACTTTGATAGCCAAACTAGTTCGTTAGAAGATATTTCTAGAAAGATTTTTAGTGCACACTTTGGTCAATTATCATTAATTGTACTTTGGATTAGTGGTATGTACTTCCACGGTGCACGTTTCTCAAACTATTCAGCATGGTTAAGCAGTCCAACTACTATTAAGCCAAGTGCACAAGTTGTTTGGCCTGTGGTCGGCCAAGAAATTCTAAATGGTGACGTTGGTGGGGGGTTCTCTGGTGTTCAAATTACATCAGGATTCTTCCAACTTTGGCGTGCATCAGGTATTACTAATGAAACAGAACTTTATTGGACTGCTATGGGCGGTCTATTACTATCAGCTGCATTAGTTTTCGCAGGTTGGTTCCATTATCACAAAGCAGCTCCTAAGCTTGAGTGGTTCCAGAATGTTGAGTCAATGATGAACCACCACCTAGCAGGTTTACTAGGTTTAGGTTGTTTATCTTGGTCAGGGCACCAGATTCATATTAGTTTACCGGTAAACAAACTTCTTGATGCAGGTGTTGCACCACAAGAAATTCCTTTACCTCACGAACTTCTATTTAATCAAGAACTAATGGGTCAACTTTACCCAAGTTTCAAGAAAGGTTTACTACCGTTCTTCACACTTAATTGGAGTGAGTACTCTGACTTTCTTACATTTAAAGGTGGTCTAAACCCTATTACAGGCAGTCTTTGGTTAAGTGACACGGCTCACCACCACTTAGCGTTAGCCGTACTATTTATCTTCGCTGGACACATGTACCGTACTAACTGGGGTATTGGTCACAGTATGAAAGAGATCCTTGAAGCTCATAAAGGTCCATTAACAGGTGAAGGTCATAAAGGTCTTTATGAAATTTTAACAACTTCGTGGCACGCACAACTAGCTATTAACCTAGCAATGATGGGTTCACTAAGTATAATTGTTGCTCACCACATGTATGCAATGCCGCCGTACCCATACATCGGCATTGACTACCCAACGCAGCTTTGTCTATTCACACACCACATGTGGATTGGTGGATTCTGTGTTGTAGGTGCTGGAGCTCACGCGTCAATATTCATGGTTCGTGATTACAGTCCTGTACAGTCATACAACAACCTGCTAGATCGTGTTCTAAGACACCGTGATGCGATTATTTCACATTTAAACTGGGTTTGTATTTTCCTTGGAACGCACAGTTTTGGTTTATATATTCATAACGATACTATGCGTGCGTTAGGTAGACCCCAAGATATGTTCTCGGATAAAGCAATCCAGTTACAACCTATTTTTGCTAAATGGATTCAGTCACTTCACACATTAGCTCCAGGTAGTACAGCACCTAATGCTCTTGCTACATCAAGTTATGCGTTTGGTGGAGATGTTGTAGCAGTAAACGGTAAAATTGCTATGATGCCTATTTCATTAGGCACTGCAGATTTCCTGGTTCACCATATTCACGCTTTTACAATTCACGTAACAGTACTGATCCTACTTAAGGGTACACTATTCGCACGTAGTTCACGTCTGATACCGGATAAAGCAAACTTAGGTTTCCGTTTCCCTTGTGATGGTCCTGGTCGTGGTGGTACTTGTCAGGTATCCGCATGGGACCATGTTTTCCTTGGTCTTTTCTGGATGTACAATTCAATCTCTGTAGTTATTTTCCACTTCAGCTGGAAAATGCAATCTGATGTTTGGGGTACAATCTCAGACTCAGGAAAAATTTCACACATAACAGGGGGTAACTTCGCTAACAGTGCACTTGCTATTAACGGTTGGCTACGTGATTTCTTATGGTCACAAGCTTCTCAAGTTATTCAATCGTATGGTTCGGCTCTTTCGGCATACGGGCTTATTTTCCTTGGTGCTCACTTCATTTGGGCGTTTAGTTTAATGTTCTTATTCAGTGGACGTGGTTACTGGCAAGAACTTATCGAATCAATTGTATGGGCTCACAACAAACTTAAGTTAGCTCCTTCAATACAACCACGTGCACTAAGTATTACACAAGGTCGTGCGGTTGGTTTAGCTCACTATTTACTAGGGGGTATCGGTACAACATGGTCATTCTTCCACGCAAGAATTATCTCTGTGGGTTAATTAAAGAAACAAATAATTTTTATGGCTACTAAATTTCCTAAGTTTAGTCAAGCACTTGCACAAGATCCCGCTACTAGAAGAATTTGGTACGGAATTGCAACTGCTCACGACCTTGAAAGCCATGATGGAATGACTGAAGAAAGTCTTTATCAAAAGATCTTTGCTTCACATTTTGGTCATCTGGCAATAATATTTTTATGGACATCCGGCAATTTATTCCATGTAGCTTGGCAGGGCAATTTCCAACAATGGGTATTAAACCCATTAAAGGTTAAACCTATTGCACACGCAATTTGGGATCCTCACTTTGGTCAATCAGCTATCAAAGCATTCACAAGAGGAGGGGTATCTTATCCAGTAAATATCGCAACCTCTGGTGTATATCACTGGTGGTACACAATTGGTATGAGATCAAATAGTGATCTTTACTTTGGGGCTTTGGGTTTACTTATGCTGTCTTGTACATTACTTTTTGCAGGTTGGCTACACCTACAACCTAAGTTCAGACCTGGTCTAGCTTGGTTTAAAAACAACGAATCAAGACTAAATCACCATTTATCAGGTTTATTTGGTGTAAGCTCACTAGCGTGGTCAGGACACTTAATTCACGTAGCGATCCCAGAATCACGTGGTCAACACATTAGATGGGACAATTTTACGTCAACTCTACCGCACCCAGAAGGTTTAACACCTTTCTTTACTGGAAATTGGGGTGTTTACGCTGAAAACCCAGATACTGCTAAACATATCTTTGGTACTGCAGAAGGTGCTGGTACTGCAATTTTAACATTCCTTGGTGGTTTCCACCCTCAGACTCAATCAATGTGGCTGACGGATATTGCGCACCACCATCTAGCAATTGCTATCGTGTTTATCTTCGCAGGACACATGTACCGTACTAACTGGGGTATTGGTCACAGTATGAAAGAGATTCTTGATGCACATGTACCGCCAAGAGGTCGTCTCGGCGCAGGTCACCGTGGTTTATTTGAAACAATTACAGATAGTTTACACATGCAACTAGGGTTAGCCCTAGCGTCTATTGGTGTTGCTACATCTTTAGTTGCTCAGCACATGTATGCTCTTCCTTCGTATGCGTTTATGGCAAAGGATTACGTTACACAAGCAGCTCTTTACACACACCACCAATACATCGCAGGATTCTTAATGGTTGGTGCTTTCGCTCACGGAGCTATTTTCTTCGTTAGAGACTTCGATCCAGAAGTTAACAAAGACAACGTATTAGCAAGAATGCTTCAACATAAAGAAGCTATTATCTCACACTTAAGTTGGGTATCTCTTTTCCTAGGATTCCATACACTAGGTTTATACATTCACAATGATACGTGTGTAGCATTTGGTCAACCAGAAAAACAAATCCTATTTGAGCCGGTATTTGCTCAATTTATCCAAGCAGCTTCGGGTAAAGCGGTTTACGGTTTTGATGTACTTCTTTCCTCGTCTACAAGTGCGGCTAGTGTCGCTAGTAGTAAGATTTGGCTACCTGGTTGGATAGAAGCTATTAACAGTGGTAAGAATTCACTATTCCTAACAATTGGGCCTGGAGATTTCTTAGTTCACCACGCTATTGCTTTAGGTCTTCACACTACAACTCTAATTCTAGTAAAAGGTGCTCTAGACGCACGTGGTTCTAAACTGATGCCAGATAAAAAGGATTTTGGTTACAGTTTCCCATGTGATGGTCCAGGTCGTGGTGGTACTTGTGATATCTCTGCTTGGGATGCCTTCTACCTAGCAATGTTCTGGATGTTAAACACAATTGGTTGGGTAACATTCTATTGGCACTGGAAGCACATGACGATTTGGGGTGGTAATGCTGCAGCTTTCAACGAATCTTCAACTTACATCATGGGTTGGTTAAGAGACTACCTATGGTTAAACTCATCACCGTTAATTAACGGTTATAACCCATTTGGTATGAATGCACAAGCAGTTTGGGCATGGATGTTCCTTTTTGGACACTTAATTTGGGCAACTGGTTTCATGTTCCTAATTTCTTGGAGAGGTTACTGGCAAGAACTTATCGAAACACTAGTATGGGCACACGAGCGTACGCCGTTAGCAAACCTAGTTCGTTGGAAAGATAAGCCGATTGCGTTATCTATCGTTCAAGCACGACTTGTAGGTCTAGCACATTTTGCTATTGGTTATATTTTCACGTATGCACCTTTCGTAATCGCTTCTACTACAGGTAAGTTTAGTTAATCAAGGTTCATACTGCACCTAATTTAGCAAAATTTATTTAAGAAACAAAGTCCAGGTCAACTTAAATTGACCTGGACTTTGTTTCTTAAATAAATTTATTATTAAAATAGGACTTGTTATTTAGTTAAATATATTGGATAATATTCTTGAATAAATTAATATTTTATATAAGAAACGGGATGTAGCGCAGTTTGGTAGCGCATCTGCCTTGGGAGCAGGGTGTCGCAGGTTCAAATCCTGTCATCCCGATTAATGTATTAAAAAAACTAACCCCCTCCGGCCATAGAAAGAATTTCTAAGCAGTCATTTTGTTTTAAAAATGTTTTAGGCCAAGAGGTAACTTCTAGGATATAACCATTATAATCAACGACGATAACGTTTTTATTAAAGCCCATATAATTAGTTAATTCTAAGACGGAAAAGGGTTCCTGAAAAAAACATTTAAAACCGTTAATTTTTAAAATTTTCAGCTGTTTTTGCATTAGCAGTAATAATATGATTTTTAAAATGTAGGTACTTAAATTAAGTTAATAAAATCTCTATTTTATAGAATAAGATTTTCTAACAAATACTGATATAATAACATTAGTAAAAAATAAATAAATCTTTACAAAAACTAAGTTTAGTATATGGCGGAATTTGTTAAACCGTATAATAATGATCCTTTCGTAGGAAATTTATCTACACCAGTAACGACTTCAACAGCAACTAAAATCTACCTAGGCAATTTACCAATTTATAGAAAAGGATTATCTCCACTATTAAGAGGCCTTGAAATTGGTATGGCTCACGGGTACTTTTTAATCGGTCCTTTTTATATTTTAGGACCACTTCGCAATTCTGAGAATGCTTTACTAATAGGTATGTTCTCTGCGTTAGGTTTAATTTTAATCCTAACTCTTGGGCTAACAACTTACGGACTCGCTTCTTTTCAAGATGATGGTAAATTAGAAGGTTTAGAATCTTCGAAAGGCTGGCGTGAATTCACAAGTGGCTTCTTCATTGGTGCCTTTGGTGGTGATATTGTTGCATATATCCTACTAGCTAATATTTCTTTTTTCGCATAATCTTTTTCCATAAAAAAAACACTAGGTAAGAAGACTAACATCTTCTTACCTAGTGTTTTTATTTAACATAGCCATTACAAAATCCCGTGGTCAAAAATTAGTTAAAACTTAATATAATAGTTAAAACATAAAAAAGGATTATAAGTAAGGCACTAAATCGATAAATGAAATTCTGGCTCGAACTCGGACTGCTGAAAAATCCGGCGATAGAACTAGTATTCGAGCTAGAAACAGAACTTTTAGGATCAATAACGAGAACTATTAAAATAATTGCGCAAGTTATTGTAAACCATATACTTTCAACTATAGTCATTACTTAAGGTTATATACTTTAAGATTAAACGAATTATTCGCCTTGAATCTTAAGTAAACCGAAACCCACGCTTAAACCTGTTAAAGTTAAAGCCCACATAACTCCTGCTGTTGTAAAAATTTCTTTAGCCATATGCTTAATCTGTTACTTTGATAATTGTTTTGTATTCTTTTTTAGAATCCGTTTCTGCCCCAAACTACTAATGCTAGAGAGAAGCTAAACATAACCATTAAAGAAGACCACCCCAGGCTTAAAATATCCATTTATTACTTTTATAAAAACATTATTATTAATAGCTTACTTTAGTATAACACGTGTGTAGATGTTTGGTCGTAAATTATGAACTCATTAAATTAAATCTATATTGAGTTAGTAATATTCAATATTTTAGAAGAATTCTGTAAAAAACTAAATATACTAAACACAAAAATATAAATTTTTCTAAAATTTAAACCATCAGGCTGATTTTAACCCGTGATAGGAGAGGATGGGATTCGAACCCACGGTACATTAAAAACGTACATCAGATTAGCAATCTAAAGCCTTAAACCACTCGGCCACCTCTCCTTCGAAATTATAAGAACATTTTAACATTAAAATTTAAAAGAATAAAGATCTAAAATAAACACGCCCTGAAGGACTTGAACCATCGACATTAGGTTTTGGAAACCTACGTTCTACCAACTGAACTAAGAGCGCGAACTATCCCATAAATAATATATAATAGATTCCTATAATACGTCAACTTAAAGAGTTTTTATTATTAAATATTCATCGTAAAAATAATAATACTTATATGAAACCCCCAGTTTTATAAAATAAAAGAGCTTTTTATGTTATCCTATAATTATCAAAGATAATGACAATTTCGTCGTACGATCGGATAATGTTTGAACGTTTTACGGAAAAAGCTATTAAAGTTATTATGCTAGCCCAAGAAGAGGCTAGAAGATTAGGCCACAACTTTGTGGGTACAGAGCAAATTCTTCTAGGTCTAATTGGAGAAGGAACTGGAATTGGTCCTAAAGTTCTTAAAGCCATGGGTGTAAACCTAAAAGATGCAAGGCAAGAAGTAGAGAAAATTATAGGACGTGGTTCAGGATTTGTAGCTGTGGAAATACCTTTCACACCTAGAGCCAAACGTGTCTTAGAGTTATCTCTAGAGGAGGCTCGACAACTAGGCCATAACTACATTGGAACCGAACACCTACTTCTAGGATTAATTAGAGAAGGTGAAGGCGTTGCTGCACGTGTTTTAGAAAATTTAGGAGTTGACCTTTCAAAGGTTAGAAGTCAGATTATTCGTTCTCTTGGAGATAATACAGACGTTTCAAACACTAGTAATACAAATCGAAGCAAGACACCCACACTGGAGGAATTTGGTACTAACTTAACACAAAAAGCAACAGAAGGGCGTTTAGACCCTGTTGTTGGTCGTGCAAAAGAAATTGAGCGTGTTATTCAAATATTAGGCAGACGAACAAAGAATAACCCTGTTCTTATTGGTGAACCTGGAGTAGGTAAAACAGCCATTGCAGAAGGTTTAGCCCAACGTATTGTAAACAGAGATATACCAGATACTCTAGAAGATAAACGAGTAGTAGCCCTTGATATAGGTTTATTGATCGCAGGAACTAAATATCGTGGTGAGTTTGAAGAACGTCTGAAGAAAATTATGGACGAAGTTCGAACAGCAAATAATATCATACTTGTTATTGATGAGGTTCATACACTAATTGGCGCAGGTGCTGCTGAAGGAGCCATAGATGCAGCGAATATTCTTAAGCCAGCCCTTTCACGAGGTGAATTACAATGTATTGGTGCGACAACACTAGAAGAGTATCGTAAACATATTGAGAAAGATGCCGCTCTTGAGAGACGTTTTCAACCTGTAATGGTAGGAGAGCCTTCTGTGGAAGAGACAATTGAAATCCTTTACGGCTTACGTGAACGTTATGAAAAACACCATAAACTGGTTATTTCTGATGAAGCTCTACGCGCAGCAGCTAAATTCGCTGATCAATATATTGCTGACCGCTTTCTTCCAGATAAAGCGATCGATTTAATTGATGAAGCTGGTTCAAGAGTTCGACTTATGAATTCGCAATTACCTGCAGCGGCTAAAGAATTGGATCTTGAGTTAAGAGAAATCTTAAAATCAAAAGATGAAGCTGTACGCGGACAAGATTTTGAAAAAGCCGGACAGCTGCGTGAACGTGAGATGGAAATAAGAGCCCAAATTAATGCAATTGCACAAAGTAAAAAAGGTAGCACTGAAAGTGCAGGTAAGACACCAACAGTTACTGAAGAAGATATTGCTGAAATTGTGGCCGCTTGGACAAGTATTCCAGTAAACAAGCTAACGAAGAGTGAATCAGAAAAACTTCTTCAAATGGAAGAGACACTTCATGGCCGTATCATTGGACAAGATGAAGCCGTAGTAGCGGTTTCGCGCGCAATTCGCCGAGCACGTGTGGGATTAAAGAGCCCTAATCGTCCGATAGCAAGTTTCATATTCTCTGGTCCAACAGGGGTAGGTAAAACTGAATTAACGAAAGCGCTTGCGACATACTTCTTTGGTTCGGAAGATGCTATGGTTCGTTTAGACATGTCAGAGTACATGGAAAGACATACGGTTTCAAAACTTATAGGTTCACCTCCAGGTTACGTGGGATACAATGAAGGAGGACAGCTTACAGAAGCGGTTCGTCGTCGTCCATACACCGTAGTGTTATTTGATGAGATTGAGAAGGCACACCCGGACGTATTCAATTTAATGCTACAAATTTTTGAAGATGGACGTTTAACCGATTCTAAAGGTCGTACTATCGACTTTAAGAACACCCTACTTATTATGACTTCAAACGTAGGTTCAAAAGTTATTGAAAAAGGTGGTGGTGGTCTTGGTTTTGAACTTTCACAAGATCAATCTAGTTCTCATTACAACCGTATTAAATCACTGGTTAATGAAGAATTAAAGCAATACTTTAGACCCGAATTCTTAAACCGTTTAGACGAAATAATTGTATTCCGACAATTAACTAAAGATGAAGTCGCGCAAATTGCAGACATCATGTTAAAAGAGGTATTTGATCGAATTGCTATGAAAGGGATTCAATTGGAAGTTACAGACCGATTTAAAACTCGATTAATTGACGAAGGCTATAATCCAAGCTATGGTGCACGACCACTACGCCGTGCGGTTATGAGACTTTTAGAAGATAGTTTAGCGGAAGAGGTTCTTTCAGAAAAAATCAAAGCAGGCGATACTGCTGTTGTTGATGTAGGTGATGATAACAAAGTTAAAGTATTACTTGGAGAAAAATTTGAAGTTATTCAAGAAATGTAATTAGTTTTATGTTTATTAAGCAATAAAATAGAAACCCCACCGTATTAAGTAAAATTAATAAGGTGGGGTTTCTATTTTATTGCTTAAGCTACTGCTTGCAGCCTTGCTTTAGCTTTACGTAATTCGATTGTTGCTTCAATCTTCTCCTTTTTCGAAGTGGCTTCGTCAACTAATAAAGTAACTTTTTCCAGTTCTTCTTGAGCAGTTTTTAAATTAATAGAGCTTGCTTCTTCAGCCCCGTTACATAAAATTGTAACTTTGTTAGCTTCTACCTCAGCAAAACCTTCCATTAGAACAATTGAAGTCCAATTATTTCCTGATTTTAGACGCATCACGCCAATATCAAGAGCCGTTAGTAAAGGTGCGTGGTCTGTTAAAATACCAAGCTGACCTGTACTACTAGGAAGAATTAGTTCCTCAGCATCTGCATCCCAAACAACTTTGTCTGGTGTAATTACACGAACGTTTAAACTCATAGAATTATTATCCTTTTAACTTCGCCGCTTTCTGAATAGCCTCATTAACATCACCTACTAAGTAGAATGATTGCTCTGGTAAAGCATCGTACTTACCATCTAATAGATCGTTGAAACCTGTAATAGAATCTGCAAGAGACACGTACTTACCTGGTGAACCCGTAAATACTTCTGCTACGAAGAATGGCTGTGATAAGAAACGTTCAACCTTACGGGCACGTGCAACCGTCAGACGGTCTTCCTCAGAAAGTTCGTCTAGACCTAGAATAGCAATGATATCCTGTAGTTCTTTGTAACGTTGAAGTGTTTGCTTAATACGCTGAGCTGTAGCATAGTGTACCGCACCAACAATTTCTGGTTGAAGCATTGTTGATGTAGAATCCAGTGGATCTACCGCAGGGTAGATACCTTTAGAAGCAAGACCACGTGAAAGTACTGTAGTAGCATCTAAGTGAGCGAATGTAGTCGCTGGTGCTGGATCTGTTAAATCATCTGCAGGTACATATACGGCCTGAATTGATGTAATTGAACCCTCGTTCGTTGAAGTAATACGCTCCTGAAGAACACCCATCTCTGTAGCTAGTGTTGGCTGGTATCCTACAGCAGAAGGCATACGACCAAGAAGTGCGGATACTTCAGCACCTGCTTGTACGAAACGGAAGATGTTATCAATAAATAGTAGCACGTCTTGCTTGTTAACATCACGGAAGTACTCCGCCATAGTTAAAGCAGTTAGTCCTACACGCATTCTTGCACCCGGTGGCTCGTTCATTTGACCGTATACTAAGGCTACCTTTGAATCATCAAGCTTCTTTTCGTTAATAACCCCTGATTCTTTCATCTCAGCGTAAAGGTCGTTACCTTCTCTAGTACGCTCACCAACACCACCAAATACAGAAACACCACCGTGTGCTTTTGCAATGTTGTTGATAAGTTCCATGATAAGTACAGTTTTACCTACACCAGCACCACCGAATAAACCAATCTTACCTCCACGTCTGTAAGGAGCTAAAAGATCTACTACTTTAATACCAGTCTCAAAAATAGAAGGCTTAGTTTCTAGGTCAGTAAATGCTGGAGACGGTCTGTGAATAGGTAACCCTGAAGGTGCGTCGCAATCCCCCATCTCATCTACCGGAACACCTAAAACGTTAAAAATACGACCTAGGGTCTTTGTACCTACTGGTACTGTAATAGGAGCTCCAGTATCAGTAACAGTTGCACCCCTCTTAAGACCATCTGTTGATGTCATAGAAACGGCACGAACCTTGTTGTTACCAAGAAGCTGTTGTACTTCACATGTAATACTAGCACCCTCAGTTGTAATAACTAGAGCATTATATACTTTCGGAACTTCTCCACCTGGAAATTCAATATCTAGTACAGGTCCGATAATTTGTGAGATGAAACCTGTTTTTGCAGCAGTATCTACCATAATAAAAATTTTAAGGCTTGTTCAAATTAGTAAATAGACAAAATTTCAAAGAACCGAAAAAAATTCCGGTTCTTTTTTTTAATGCGCAGTTTTTAAATAGTTATTTAAATTATCTAAAACCTATTGACGCCTGCCAAACAAAAGCTAATAAAAGAAAAAATACTGGGATTGCCGGCATGACATCTACGATAGGGCGAAATGCTGTGTATGGTTCTGGTAAAGCCGATAATAAAAAGCTCATATCCATGGGTATGTTAACCTCTCTAGTGTAAAAAAAACTCTAAATAGATTATATAACAATTTGTTTAAAGAACATGTTAAAAAATTCCTAAAAAGTGTTATAAACTAACATTAAGGAAATATTTTTACAAGTTTTTTGTTTGTAATACCTAATTTAATTATATTAAAGTTAAGGATCAAAAGAGTAGCATGGTTAGCATTCTCCAAGTATTTGTTCTTCTTCTTATATTAGTGTCATTCGCGATGTTAGTCGCAGTACCCGTAATACTTGCAACTCCGGGCGAGTGGGAAAAGTCTCAAGGTATCGTTTGGAGTGGGGCAGGACTTTGGTCCGCACTAGTAATTCTAACAGGAATTTTTAACGTTGTACCGGCGTAATTTAACTTCTTAAGAGATTGAAAACTCTAACAGTAACACTAATTTCTAATTGGTGTTACTGTTAGAGTTTTTTAAGTTTAAGTATTTAGGTTGAACACTAAGATTTAATAAAACGTAAGATTGAGCAATTTAAATTAATTAAAATCTGTTGGCACATAAAACTCCCCAGGTAGGATTTGAACCTACGACAAACCGGTTAACAGCCGATCGCTCTACCCCTGAGCTACTGAGGAAATGTTATTATATATCGTATTATACACATATAATTTTAGAGTTGTCTAGAGCTAAAAATACCAAATTTTGATTGCTTAATTTTCAAAAAGAAAAAAGCGTTAAGAAGACTATAACTGAAAAATCTAAAAAACCTAAATTGTTGCATAAAGCGGGTGACGCGATTCGAACGCGCGACATCAACCTTGGCAAGGTTGCGCTCTACCCCTGAGCTACACCCGCTTACATAAATTGTATATTAACATAGACTATAGTTTTTGACTAGTGATAGTTTAAAAGAGAAATACAAGATATATATATATACCAATTTTAAAATGGTATTTTAATTGTAATAAGTAGTTATTGATAATTCCTTTTATTTCAGTAGGTTAAAACTTAAAATTTTTAGGTTAAAGCTATATAAATAACTGCTATTAGGGTTTTAGAAACGTTATTTCATTTTTATTTTTAACGGGTTTGGCATGATAATTTTTCATATAGAAATTCAGCCTATTTCTACAAATTTTCGAATAATATTTAAACTAGCTGGTAATTCTTTTCTACTTATTAAATTCGAAAAAATGCAAATTGATTCTATATAAAACAAGATAAACTTATGCCACGTTTTTCATATTTCATAGTATACTTTTATCCAAGATAGTTGTATTAAATAAAAAGCTAAAAGCTTGAATTTACTTTTACTATATAAACAGCGTAAGAAAGTCAAAAAAAAATTACAGGAGGAAAAACTTAAATGGCACTACCATGGTATCGTGTACATACAGTAGTTCTTAACGACCCAGGTCGATTAATTGCTGTTCACCTAATGCACACATCACTTGTTGCAGGTTGGGCAGGTTCAATGGCTTTATACGAGTTAGCAGTTTTTGATCCATCAGATCCAGTTTTAAACCCAATGTGGAGACAAGGTATGTTCGTAATGCCTTTTATGTCACGTCTTGGAGTGACTGATTCATGGGGTGGGTGGAGTATTACTGGAGAATCAGTATCGAACCCGGGTATTTGGAGTTATGAAGGTGTAGCACTAACACATATCGTACTTTCAGGTATGTGCTTCTTAGCAGCAATCTGGCACTGGGTATATTGGGATCTAGAATTATTCAGAGATCCTCGTACGGGGGAGCCTGCTCTAGACTTACCCAAAATTTTCGGTATTCACCTTTTCTTATCTAGTCTACTTTGTTTTGGATTCGGCGCATTCCATGTAACAGGAACTTTTGGTCCTGGTATTTGGGTGTCTGACGCATATGGTATAACTGGTCGCGTTCAAGCTGTAGCTCCTGCATGGGGTGCAGAAGGTTTTAACCCGTTTAACCCAGGTGGTATTGCATCTCACCACATTGCAGCAGGTATCCTAGGAATCCTAGCAGGTGTTTTCCACCTAACGATCCGCCCACCACAAAGGCTTTACAGAGCTCTTAGAATGGGTAACATCGAAACAGTACTTTCAAGTAGTATTGCAGCAGTATTCTTTGCAGCTTTTATTACTTCAGGTACAATGTGGTACGGTGCCGCAGCAACACCGATTGAGCTGTTTGGCCCTACTCGTTATCAGTGGGATAGTGGTTACTTCCAGCAGGAAATTGAAAGACGTGTAGAAACTTCGTTAAATGAAGGTCTTTCTCTAAGCCAAGCATGGTCAAGAATTCCTGACAAGCTTGCATTCTACGACTACATTGGTAACAACCCTGCTAAGGGTGGTTTATTCCGCGCGGGTCCAATGAACAAAGGTGATGGAATCGCGGAAGCTTGGCTTGGTCACCCGGTTTTCCAAGATAAAGAAGGTCGAGAGCTAACTGTAAGAAGAATGCCCGCTTTCTTCGAAACATTCCCTGTTATTCTAGTAGATAAAGACGGTATCGTTCGAGCGGATATTCCATTCAGACGTGCAGAATCAAAATACAGTATTGAACAAGTAGGTGTAAGTTGTAACTTTTACGGTGGTAAGCTTAATGGTCAAGTATTCACAGATGCTCCGACAGTTAAGAAATACGCGAGAAAAGCACAACTAGGAGAAGTTTTTGAATTTGATAGAACAACTCTAGAATCCGATGGTGTATTCAGAAGTAGCCCTCGCGGTTGGTACACGTTTGGACACGCTAACTTTGCTTTACTATTCTTCCTTGGTCATTTATGGCACGGTGGTCGTACTCTATTTAGAGACGTATTTGCTGGTATTGGTACAGAAGTTCTTGAGCAAGTTGAATTCGGTGCTTTCCAAAAGCTTGGTGATAAAACTACTAAGAAACAAGGTATCGTATAACAAAAAATCTAAATTTATTTTTATTAGTTTATTTAATTTAAAAAATGGAAGCACTAGTATACACTTTTCTGCTAATAGGGACTCTAGTTGTAATTTTCTTTGCAATATTCTTTAGAGATCCGCCTAGAATTGTCAAAAAGTAAGAACGCTTTTATATAAATTAAGAAAATCATTCGTTTTTTAAACGAATGATTTTTCTGGTATATTTTTATTAATCTTCGTGCTCTTCGAACGGATCTCGCAGTTCTTTGGATACTGGTCCAAACGCTGTGTAAACTGAATAACCTGTGATTCCCAAAAGAAGGCCGGAAATAAAAATACTTAAAATAGTTGCGGTTTCCATATATAAACTAGCTGTTCTATAAAATTGAAAAAAAAAACAAAAATTTGCCTATAATATATATTATGGATCAGATTTTTTATTTGTACTATTAAATTCTTTTTAACTTAAAATTATGGCATTAAGAACAAGATTAGGTGAAATCTTAAGACCGCTTAACTCTGAATACGGTAAGGTTGCACCAGGATGGGGTACTACACCTGTAATGGGAGTTTTTATGGCCCTATTCTTAGTATTTTTAGTTATCATTTTACAAATCTATAACTCTTCAATCATTTTAGAGAACGTTGATGTAGATTGGGTAACTACATAAACCTAAAATACAGTAAAGTACTAATATTATATATAATTTTGTAATATCAGTACTTTACTTTATTTCTAATTTCATATATTATTTAAGAACAAGACATTTTCTTAGCGCGGACGTGGCGAAATTGGTAGACGCACTAGATTTAGGTTCTAGCGAGCACCCCTCATGAGAGTTCGAGTCTCTCCGTCCGCAATATAGCAAGATAGTTTCCAAAAACTATCGTATCAGACCTTATGGTGTCAAACTTAAGTTATAAATATAAAAATATGAGAAGCCTTTATTTAAAGGTTTCTCATATTTTTATATTCTTTGCAGATATTTTCTAAAGGTTACCACGCTTAAAGTACAGAAGAAAAATAATAGCGGGTCCCGAAAGAACAACTAATGCTAGTGAAAAAAGCTGGGCAATTACGTTCCAGTTAATCATATTTATAAATAACTTGTAAGTAAATAAATGTTTTTAGTAAGTTAGGCCTAAACTGCGCGTTGTCTCACTACCAAGGTAAACACGCACACTTAAGAAATCAGTTGGACAAGCCGTCTCACAACGCTTACAACCAATACAATCTTCAGCTCTAGGTGCCGATGCAATTTGTCCAGCTTTACAGCCGTCCCACGGTACCATTTCTAGAACATCACAAGGACAAGCACGAACACACTGAGTACACCCAATACACGTATCATAAACTCTTACGCTGTGTGACATAGTATAAAATCTATTAGTTTTTAAAATGAAACTCTTATATACAAATTATAACTAAATTTACTAAAAATTTTTGTACTAAATTAGAATGTTAGTATACTAGATAACACAAAGTGGGGGTAGAGGGACTTGAACCCTCACGACCGATTAGATCAACAGATTTTAAGTCTGTTGTGTCTACCATTCCACCATACCCCCGAAACTTATTATTAAGGCGACACCCAGATTCGAACTGGGGGTAGAGGATTTGCAATCCACGGCCTTACCACTTGGCTATATCGCCTTACTAAAACTTTCTTACAATAAGATTCTACTTTTAAAATAAAAATTTGCAAATAGCAAATTTTAATATTTACGAAAATAAATTTTTATTTAAAATAATCTAAAAATTTATTATATAATGAGATAATATACATGTGAAATATTGATAACAACGTTTTAAATGGTTGCAAATTTACAAGAAGAGTATAACAAAACTAATATTCAAGATATTATTGATCAATTAGAAAATGATCTTGTGGGTCTTGTTCCTGTAAAAAGGCGTATTAAAGAAATTGCAGCATTGCTGCTAGTACAGCGACTTAGAAAAAATTTAGGTCTAGGATTGAATAGTTCCGCTGTAGGTTTACATATGTCATTTACTGGTAGTCCGGGGACAGGAAAGACCGAAGTAGCCACTCGAATGGCGGACATTCTTTTTAAACTAGGATATATTCGTAAAGGGCACTTAATTACTGTTACACGTGATGATTTAGTGGGTCAATATATTGGGCATACAGCACCTAAAACTAAAGAAGTCTTAAAACAAGCAATGGGCGGCGTACTATTCATTGATGAAGCTTATTATTTATATAAGCCAGACAATGAAAGGGATTATGGATCTGAAGCCATTGAAATTCTTCTGCAAGTTATGGAAAATCAACGTGAGGACTTAGTTGTTATTCTTGCGGGTTACAAAGAGCGTATGGACACGTTCTACGAGTCTAACCCTGGACTGTCCTCACGAGTAGCAAATCATATTGAATTTCCTGATTATACACCACAGGAATTGATTTTAATTGGCCGTATGATCCTTCAGGAGCAACAGTATAAAATGACTCAAGAAGCGGAGTTAGCTCTTTTAGAATACATTACTAAGAGAAGTCAAATGCCTCTTTTTGCTAATGCAAGAACGATCAGCAATGCGATTGATACCGCACGTATGAAACATGCCAATCGTATGTTTAACTCTGGTGATAGAGTTTTAACAAAATCGGACCTGGTAACAATTGAGGTGGAAGATATTAGACAAAGTAGTCTTTTCTCAGAAGTATTATGATAAAGTCTTCTTAGTATTAATTTATATTTTATAAAAAAAGATTTAAAATAATTATGGTTGAAGTATTACTTTCAGGTATCGTATTAGGACTAGTACCTTGTACAATTTTAGGCTTATTCGTTGCAGCGTATTTACAATACCGTCGTGGAAACCAATTTGGTTTATAAGTATACACAAGCTAAGTAATTTAGCTATCTCGTAATTATTACGAACTTTATATTCTCGTTGATTAGGTTCGTAATAATTACAAATTATTAAGGGTAATCCTTAAAAACCCCCAATATTAAGGAAATACATACCAAGAATTCTGTTTTAAAAATTTAAAGGTTTTAGCAAGATTGCACAAATTTTCTTTCATTGAGAAAATTATTTTTACTTTAAAAAAAAAATTGAACGAGATGTGTTATTATTTAAACATAAGTAACTTTTTACTTTAACAAGCAGAATTAAAAAATTAAAGAATTATAAGGATGTCTCATTTTACAAGTATTAAGACAAAACTTTACGATAGAGAAACGATAGAGAAAAGTCTTTCGGATCTTAATATCAAGTGGGAGACGGAAATTAATAAGGTTAGAGGTTATAACAATCAAGAGGAACTTGCTGAAATCGTTATTAAACAAAAAAATAACCATGATATTGGTTTCAAATGGAATGGTAAAGAATATGAATTAGTAACTGATCTTATGTTTTGGGATCAAAAATATTCCGTAAATAAGTTCTTAAACCAAGTTAATCAACGTTATGCATTTAACTTAATTACAAAAGTAAGTGAAGAGCAGAGCTTCCAATATGTAGAAGCGGAAAACCTGCAGGATGGTTCAATTAGACTTTTACTTAGAAAGTTTAAATAAACTTAGACAGTTACCTTTACTCTCTTCGAAAAAAAGCAATGTTTTACTTTAAGTAAAACATTGCTTTTTAATTGTCCTTTACTACTTTAGCAACCCCCTTATACTACTGAAGAATTATTTTGGAACTAAAAACAAAATAAACGACCCTATGTCTTATTTCCGCTAGCATAATTGTGTAATAGTTAAAAGCTTCTTTTTTGTACTCCGTTAACGGGTTTTTTTGTCCATACGCTCTCCATCTGATGGAATCTCGCAAGAAAGCAATTTTCTGTAAATGCTCTTTCCATGAATAATCAATATGTTGTAAAATAAAAGATTTTTCCAATTCTCTTAAAAGACCTTTTTCAATAGATTCCATCTCTAGCTCTTTTAAATCATATGTAATTTGAACTTGCTGTTGTAGGAACTCTAATGATGATTTTGAATCCGATTCTTCAATAGAACTTTGGAATGTACAAATTTTGAAGGGAAGCCCTAACAAATTTTGTAGTTTCATTTGTAAGTTATTTTTAACTTGTTCGTCATTATTTTGCCCTAAACATAGAAAAAGATCATATAAACTCCTATCAGCATAATCCAAAACCCAATTGCGTAGGTTATCTTGCTGTAAAATACGTTTCCTTTCTTGATATACGCAATTACGTTGTACATTAAGAGCTTCATCATATTCAAAGAGTTGCTTTCTTGTATCAAAGTAATAAGCTTCTACTTTTTTTTGCGCAGATTCTAAGCTTCTATTTAGCAACGAAGACTCTATTGGAGTATCGTCTTGAAAACCCATATTTTGCATTAGACCTAAGATTTGATCCCCACCAAAAATCCTTAATAACTTATCCTCTAGACTAAGGAAAAAGCGCGAAGAGCCTGGATCTCCTTGGCGGCCTGCTCGGCCACGAAGTTGATTATCAATCCGACGCGATTCATGTCTCTCAGTACCTATCACATGTAACCCACCTAAATCTTTAATTAGGCGTCTTTCTTGTTCTGAATTTATTTCTTTTAGTTGAAGCAGACGCTTATATAGCTCTAAGAATTTTTTCTCCTCTACACTTTGGTACGCTTCCAACTCTAAAATTGGCTTTTCTATTAATGTGTTAATTTTTGATTGTAAGTTGTTTTGTTCGTTTAACATTTCAAAACTCTCAAAACAACTTAACTCCTCAGGTTTCAAACTTTCGGCTTGATTATTGAAATATTTTTTAAGTAAAGATTGTGTTAATAGTTTAGGATTCCCTCCCAAAACAATATCTGTTCCACGTCCTGCCATATTTGTTGCAATTGTCACAGCTTTTTGGCACCCCGCTAACGCAACAATTAAAGATTCGGACTCGACATTCTCTGGTTTAGCATTTAAAAGCTGATAAGGTATTCCATATTCACTTAATAAAGCAGCCAATAACTCTGATTTTTCTATTGTAGTGGTACCTACTAAAACAGGTCTCCCGATTTTATGCATTTCAACGCATTCTTCCGCAATCGACCTCCATTTTTGGTATTGATTTTTATAAATCAAATCTGATAAGTCCTTTCTCATAATCGGTTTATTTGTTGGGACAGGAACAACATTAAGATTATAAATTTTTTCAAACTCCCCTTCTTCCGTTTTGGCAGTTCCGGTCATACCAGATAATATTTCATATAAAAGAAACAAATTTTGGTATGTTATCGATGCAAGTGTTTGACTTTCGTCTTTAATAGGTACACCTTCTTTTGCTTCTACTGCTTGATGTAAACCATCGCTCCAACGGCGACCCTGCATTGTTCTCCCAGTAAATTCATCAACAATAACAATTTCGTTATTCTCATCAATAATATAATTTTTATCTTTTTGAAATAATTCTTTTGCTTTTACAGAATTTAAAATATAAGACATCCAAGGGTCGGCAGGGTTATAAAGATCTCCGATGCCTAATGCTTGTTCACATAAAGAAACGCCTGTAGAATTTAATGTAGCTGTTTGCGCTTTTTCATCAACCTTGTAATGAACATCAGGTTTTAAAACTGTGGCTAGTTTCGCTGTTTGAATATACTTTTCTGTAGGCGCCTCATTAGCACCCGAAATTATAAGGGGTGTTCTTGCCTCATCAATTAATACGGAATCCACTTCATCAATAAGACAATAAAAGAAAGGGCGTTGCACAAGTTCCTCTGCCTGAAAAGCCATATTATCTCGTAAATAATCAAACCCTAATTCGTTATTTGTTACATACACCACATCGCACTGATAGTTTTCCTTTTTTTGTTGGGGCGTCATCTCTTCTTGTATTAACCCAACGGTTAAACCTAAAAAACGGTGTACTTGCCCGACATATTCTGCATCACGTTTTGCTAAATAATCGTTTACAGTAATTACATGTGTTCCTTTACCGTATAACGCATAAAAAAATGTAGGAAGTAAAGCTACTAAAGTTTTACCCTCACCCGTTTTCATTTCAGCGATTTTACCTTCAGTAAGTACTAGACCACCAATTAATTGTACATCAAAATGACGCAGGCCTAAAATACGATCACTAGCTTCGCGAACTAATGCAAAAGCTTCATTGATAATTACAGGTTTAGGTTCTCCCGATTGCAAACGTTTTTTTAATTCTTTTGACCTTTCTTGCAATTGGTAGTCCGTAAAAGTTTTAAACAGGTTACCTATTTCAGTTATCTGACGGATTTGGGAATTATATTTTGCTAAAATTTGCTGTGAGGGGTTTTGAAAAAGGGTTTCCAGCATAGGTGAAGAGTTTTCTTAAAAATAATGTAAATTCCTTGAGGTTTATGAATGGAGAGTACTAAAAACCCGTTAACATATACTTATTTATAGGGTTTTTAAGAGGGCATACCCCAGTTTAAATTACCTTTAGATTAAAGGTTGATAAATAAAACAGACCTAACATTTGAAGGCATATAAATTTAGTTATTTATTAGCCCTATACTAAATAAATTATACTATCCTTAGTAGAAATCTATTTTATATTTTATAATATATATATAAGACTAATTCGGGGATTGGGTCAACTGGGACTCGAACCCAGAACAATTCGGTTAAAAGCCGAGTACTCTACCATTGAGTTATTGACCCTCAACGTAACATTAGTTTACAAAAAGAGTTCGTATTTGACTATCTAAAATTACTAAAAAGTTTAATTTAAAGTACTTAAAACTATAACAAAATTCGACAAGATCGAAGTTTGGATTAGCGAACGAAACGAAAACTTCTTAAACTCTATTATTAAAATCTGTAAAATTACAAAATCCTTCGTTAATAAACGGAACTCCGTTTAATTTTTTTAAGATCCTATAACAAACCCCAAAACATTATTTTGTGTAGAGACCTGTTAGGGTATTTTTAATAGTTTGCAAAAAAAAATCCTTTTGTTAATATTAAATTGTAATTTCAGGCTCAGTAGCTCAGTTGGTTAGAGCAGGGGACTCATAAGCCCAAGGTCGCAGGTTCAAGTCCAGCCTGAGCCAGATTAAAAACTAGATTACAAGTGTTTATATAACTCTTGTTTATATTATATAAAGAGTCATTATCAAATAATAAAATGTAAAAATAATATTTATGGCACCTAAAACGATACTCTACCAAGAAGATGCGCGTAAAGCTCTGGAAAAAGGGATAGATACTCTTGCCGAAGCAGTATCAATGACTTTAGGACCGAAGGGGCGAAATGTTGTTCTTGGAAAAAAGTTTGGTACACCCCAAATCGTTAATGATGGTGTAACAATAGCGAAAGAAATTAATTTAACAAACAATCTTGAGAATACCGGTGTATGTTTAATTCGCCAGGCTGCTTCAAAAACAAATGACGTGGCAGGTGATGGAACAACAACCGCAACAGTTTTAGCTTATGCCATTATTAAACAAGGAATGAGAAACGTGGCTGCTGGAGCTAACCCAATTGTTTTAAAGCGAGGTATTGAAAAAGCTACTCAATTTGTGGTACGAAAAATTGTTGATTATTCACGTCCTATCGAAAATTTATCCGATATTACAAAAGTTGCTACCATCTCCGCGGGCAATGATGACGAAGTTGGCTCCCTTATTGCGAGTGCTATTGATAAAGTCGGCCGTGAAGGACTAATTTCTCTTGAAGAGGGTAAATCGACAGTGAATGAATTAGAAATTACTGAAGGTATGGGCTTTGACCGTGGATATATCTCGGGGTACTTTGTAACCAATCAGGAACGTATGGAAGTAAGCTTAGATAATGCTTATATCTTACTAACTGATAAAAGAATTACGTTAGTCAAACAAGATTTATTACCCACATTGGAACTCATCTCTAAAACGAATCAACCCTTAGTCATCATTAGTGATAACGTAGAAAAGGAAGCTTTAGCAACCCTAATAATAAATAAAATTCGAGGTATTTTAAATGTGGTTGCAGTTAGAGCACCAGGGTTTGGCGATCGTCGTAAAGCTTTATTAGAGGACTTAGCAATTTTAACTGGTGGCCAAGTAATAAGTGCTGACGCAGGATTAACTCTCGAAAAAATTGAACTTAGTTCCTTAGGGTTAGCACGTAGAGTTATTATCGGAAAAGACTCGACTACAATTATCTCAGACGCCAATAAACAGGAAGTTTTAGCACGTTGCGAACAACTGCGTCGACAATTGGAAACTACAGATTCTACTTATGAAAAAGAAAAAATTCAAGAAAGGCTTGCAAAATTAAGTGGTGGTGTTGCTTTAATAAAAGTGGGTGCCGCGACAGAAACTGAAATGAAAGACCGAAAACTTCGTTTAGAAGATGCTGTAAATGCAACAAAAGCGGCAGTGGAGGAAGGAATTGTCCCTGGAGGTGGAGCGACACTTGCCCATATTTCAAGTGAACTTTTAGAGTGGGCAAAAAATAATCTAGTGGAGGATGAGCTTATTGGTGCGTTAATTGTAGAAAAAGCTTTAAGTGCACCCTTAAAGAAAATAGCTTCTAATGCGGGCCAAAATGGGGCAGTCATATTTGAACGTGTTAAAAATTCCGCGTTTGAAATTGGATATAATGCTGCTACAAATGAGTTGGTAAATATGTTCGAAGTAGGTATTATTGACCCTGCTAAAGTAACAAGATCGACACTTCAAAATGCAGCTTCTATTGGAAGTATGGTTTTAACTACAGAATGTATAATTGTAGATAAACAAGCGGAAGAACCTACATCTTCGTAGACAATTAGTCTCATTCACATAATTTCATAAGTTCTTTTTAATTTTATGATTCTTAGCGAACAAAAACAACAACGACGAAATCGTTTAAGCATTATAAAAATGCTGGATACTGAAGGGGATGAAATGGCTCTTTCTGAACATATCGAAGAATTTAGTCAGCGAATTGTTTTTTGTATACTAAACTTAATTCTGTCTACACTTTTATGCTTTTCAAATGTTAAGGACATTGTAAAAGTTTTTCAAGCACCCGCAATAGGTGTAAAATTTTTACAATTTGCACCCGGAGAATACTTTTTTGCCTCTTTTAAAATAGCATTATTTTCGGGCATTTTAATTAGCAGCCCAATTATTCTTTACCAGGTATTACTTTATTTAATACCGGGTTTAACTAAAAACGAACGAAACATTATACTTCCAGTAAGTTTAGGATCTGGCGTATTGTTTTTTTGTGGGCTTCTATTTTCTTATTTTTTTTTAGTCCCTGCAGCACTAAATTTTTTTATCTCCTACGGATCAGAAGTTGTTGAACCCTTCTGGTCGTTTGACCAGTATTTTGATTTTATTGCTGTATTAATGTTTGCTACAGGACTTTCATTTCAAGTACCTGCAATACAAGTTGTTTTAGGTTTGTTAGGAATCGTTTCTGGTAAAACCATGCTCTCGTATTGGAAATACGTTATTGTAAGTTGCACCATTATAGCGGCTATTATTACACCCTCAACGGATCCAATAACACAATTATTAATGTCCACCGCTTTATTAACATTATACTTAGGTGGCTCTGGTTTTGTTATCTTACTTAAAAAAGAAGTTCTCTAGATTAATGCGTAGGTATGAAGTAGTATATTTAGTGTATAATAAAACAATGTACTAAAAATTAAAATTTCTATAAAAATGCTAGAGACTATTAAAAAATTTAAGTCTGTTTTTCTAATTTTAGGAATCTTAGGAACTATTGTATCTCCTAAAGTATCCTACGCCTACCCTGTATTTGCTCAAAACGCGTACCAAAACCCGCGTGAAGCAACTGGAAGAATTGTATGTGCAAACTGTCACCTTGCACAAAAACCTACTGAAATCGAAGTACCTCAGGCAGTTTTACCGGATACCGTTTTTGAAACTGTTGTAAGTGTTCCTTACGATCTTTCAAGTAAGCAAATTACTGCTGCTGGGACAAAAGGAGGACTTAACGTTGGTGCGGTAGTGATCCTTCCAGAAGGGTTTAAATTAGCTCCAAAGGAAAGGCTTTCAGATGAGATTAAAGCCAAGACTAAGGGTGTTTTTATTCAACCATACAGTAAAGAAAAGCAAAACATTTTAGTTGTAGGTCCTATTTCAGGGGATAAAAACCAAGATATTATTTTCCCTATCTTATCTCCAGACCCCGCTACTAACAAAGAGGTTAACTACCTAAATTACCCTATATATGTTGGTGCTAATCGTGGTAGAGGGCAAGTATACCCTACGGGTGAAAAGAGCAATAATACAGCGTTAACGTCAACAGCCGCTGGAAAAGTTACTGCTATTGAGTCTTTAGAGCAAGGTAAGAAGAACTTAATTATCGCGAAAGCTGATGGAGAAAACGTTACCTTAACGATTCCAGCAGCACTTGATTTAGTAGTAAAAGTAAATGATATCGTTAAAGTGGATCAGCCTTTAACATTAGATCCTAATGTTGGTGGTTTCGGTCAAACAGAAACAGAAATTATTCTACAGAACCCAAATCGTGTTAAAGGGATGATTGTATTCTTCTTTACAGTAACGGTAGCTCAAATTTTACTAGTTCTAAAAAAGAAGCAGTTCGAAAAAGTTCAGGCCGCAGAAATGAATTTTTAGTTAATCTTTTAAGGAGTTAAAATTTAAGGGGTTAAAAAAATCTAGAAAATTTTGATAGTATTGAGTACTATCAAAATTTTCTAGATTTATACTATCCGCGAAGAATTTTATCCGACGAACTTACAAATACTAAAGCAGCGGAAATCGGAATAACAACAATAATTACCGCAAGAAAAACACTACTTAGAAACGCACTTAATGAAGGTGTCATATAGATAATTTTAAGTTTAATCTTCAAAAGATTATAGCATAAAACAAAATTAACTAAATAAGCGTTTTTACTTTAAGCCTTACCTACCACAAATGGTAATAAGGCAGCTATGCGTGCTGTTTTAATACATTTTGTGATCTTTTTTTGTTCTTTCGATGTCACACCAGTAACACGACGCGGAAGAATCTTTCCTTGGTCACTAAGAAAATTACCTAAAACTTTAACATCCTTGTATGTAAGAGAAGCAAAATCTATTGCTTCTTTGTTTTCTTTGTTTTCTTGGTTTACTAAATATGCAGCCATAAAAAACCCTATAATAATTTCTATTTAATCTCTTTAAAAATTTCGTGTCGCTTCGTTACAGGTGAATATTTTTTTAACTCTAAACGCTCTGTAGTGTTTCGACGATTTTTTGATGTATGATAACGATAAACACCCGCTTCACATCTATGTTCTAAAGTGATGCGAATTCTAGACCCCTTGCTTTTAGCCATAAAAGTTACTGCTTAATTTTCTTCATTTCTTATTATACGTTATATAAAAAACAAATAAAAGTCAAATTACAACTTTTTAGAGAAAAAAGGCTTTTCGAAAAGTTAATTGTTTGCTATAATATTCTTGTATATTTAGATCGGACAAATGTTTTAAGCTGGTGTAGCTCAATTGGTAGAGCAACTGATTTGTAATCAGTCGGTTATGAGTTCAAGTCTCTTCACTAGCTATTTAAAGCATTCTTATCAAAAAAAATAATATCGGTTAGAATGTAAATACAATTAATTAAAATAGATTGTTGCAAACTGTTATGAGTACTTTAATTCTTATTCTTTGTGGAGGACTTGTAGGGTTTTTAAAATTCTATATAATCCTTTTAACTTTACGCGTTTATTTAACATGGTTTCCTAACATAAACATTTATGCTCAGCCATTTTCTTCATTAGGGAAAATTACCGACCCTTATTTAAGACTGTTTAGAGGAATTCTGCCACCTCTTATTGGTCTTGATTTATCTCCTTTATTAAGTTTTATTTTTTTGACCTTTTTAATTGACGTTTTTTCAAGTTTCACAAGTATTAAGTAACGTAACTTTTTTAAAACTCTTTTAATAAGTGGGTTTAACCAAAACCTCTGGTAAAACAAATCAAGTATAATTATATAAGAAATACTATTTCAAATAATATTAAACTAAATAAACAATTTAGCTAAAAACAATGGCCGAAAAGCAAAGTAATGAATCAGAAGTTATTTTAGATGCTATTGTTACAACTCCATATAAATATGGTTTCAAAACAGACATCGACATCGAAGAGTTTGAAAAAGGTTTAAGTTTAGACACTGTTAAAAAAATTAGTAGAAAAAAAGATGAACCTTTATTTTTACGGAATTTTCGCGAAAAAGCTTTTAAAAATTGGACAAAAATGGTAAGCCCAGAATGGGCCTCTTTAGAACTACCTAAAATTAATTACGATAATATCCAATATTATTCAATACCAAAAACAAAAAAAAAACTTGGGAGTTTAGATGAAGCAGATCCTGAACTTCTTAAAACCTTCGAGAAGTTAGGAGTTTCGTTAAACGAACAAAAAATGTTAACAAATGTAGCCGTTGACGCCGTTTTTGACAGCGTTTCAATTGGAACAACATTTAAAAAACAACTCCAAAAATTTGGAGTAATTTTTTGTTCTATTTCCGAGGCTATTAAAACCTATCCAGAATTAGTTGAAAGGTATCTCGGTAGAGTAGTACCGATTGGAGATAACTATTTTTCTGCGTTAAATTCAGCTGTTTTTAGTGATGGTTCTTTTTGTTACATTCCAAAAGATATAGTTTGCCCCATGGAGCTTTCTACCTACTTCCGTATAAATAACGAAGAAGCCGGTCAATTTGAACGAACTTTAATTATCGCCGAAGAAAGAAGTTCTATAAGTTATCTCGAAGGTTGTACAGCACCAAAATTTAGCACAAACCAATTACATGCCGCAGTTGTTGAGCTAGTAGCCCTTGATAACGCCGTAATAAAATATTCTACTGTACAAAATTGGTACGCCGGTGACGAAAAAGGTATAGGGGGGGTGTTCAATTTTGTTACTAAAAGAGGACTATGCTCTGGGAAAAACGCCCGTATAAGTTGGACACAAGTTGAAACCGGATCAAGCATTACATGGAAATATCCAAGTTGTGTTTTATCGGGACAAAATTCGGTCGGCGAATTCTTTTCCGTTGCTTTAACAAGTAATAAACAACAAGCAGATACCGGGACAAAAATGATTCATTTGGCTTCTAAAACACGAAGTCGCATCGTTTCAAAAGGAATTTCGGCTGGTCGATCAAGAAACAGCTATCGCGGACTAGTCAAAATAGGCCCTAAAGCGTTTCGAACACAAAATTATACGCAATGTGATTCGTTGTTAATAGGTAAAGAATCAAGCGCAAATACCTTTCCTTACATTCAGGCACAAAATAGTTATACGCAAGTTGAACATGAAGCTTCAACATCCCGAATTGCAGAAGAACAACTCTTCTATTTACTCCAACGAGGTATAAATGCAGAAGAAGCCGTTTCATTAATGGTAAACGGTTTTTGTAAAGAGGTTTTTAATGAGTTACCTCTTGAGTTTGCATCTGAAGCAGATCGTCTATTAAGTTTAAAACTTGAAGGATCCGTAGGTTAAGCTTTTAAACGGTAACCCAATTTCAAGTATATTTAATACTAAATTTTAATAAAGAATGAATTTTTTAAACGAGTTTGTACTTTTACTAAAATCAAGATATCCCATTATATATATATGTACAAACGAGGAAGAACGTATTGAATACTTGATGAGGTATTGCGCAAAAAAATATGTATCGCGTACATATAATTCATGGGATTTTGTTGAAGGGTACCAAGAAAATCCAAATGATTCTGGGTTTGCCGCACGGAATCCTTTAGAAGCGCTTGAGCTGATCGAAAAAATGACATCTGAAACGCCAGCATTATTCGTTCTAAAAGACTATGACAATTTTTTAAAGGATTTTTCTATAATTCGGAAATTAAAAAATTTGAGCCGTAAATTAAAAACCCAACCCAAAAATATCGTAATAATTTCCTCAGAAATAAATATTCCGGATTCATTAAATGAATATGTTACTCTTTTAGAATTCCCTCTACCAAAATATTCTGAAATTCTAGAAGAGTTAAATCGATTAATTTCATCCATGCAAAAACAGATTGATAAAGAAATTGTTTACAATCTTGCGACAGCTTGCCAAGGTTTATCTCTTGAAAGAATTCGACGTGTATTGTCAAAAGTGATTGCAAAGGATGGAGAAATTAACGAAAAAAGTCCGTTACTTGTTTTACAAGAAAAACGACAAATTATTCAACAAACTCAACTACTAGAATTTTGTTTGACTAATAAAAGTTTAGAGGATATAGGGGGCTTAGATAACTTTAAGGATTGGCTGAAAGTACGTGAGCGTGCATTTTCACAAGAAGCTATAAATTACGGATTACCTTACCCCAAAGGGCTATTGTTAGTAGGGGTTCAAGGTACTGGAAAATCCATAGCAGCAAAAATATTGGCTTATGAATGGAAACTTCCATTATTACGATTAGATTTTGGACGGTTATTTGCTTCTCTAATAGGGCAATCGGAGCAACGTGTCAGAAAAATGATTGAAATCGCTGAAGCCCTATCACCATGTGTTTTATGGGTCGATGAAATTGATAAAGCTTTCGCGGGGGCTCAAAGTAGTGGTGATAGTGGTACCACTAGCAGAGTTTTGTCCACATTTATTACTTGGTTATCGGAAAAAACATCACCCGTTTTTGTTGTAGCTACGGCTAATAATATTGATTACATCCCTGCAGAAATACTTAGGAAAGGGCGCTTCGATGAAATGTTTTTTGTAAATTTACCTACTCGTGAAGAACGTGAAGATATTTTTAAAGTTCACCTTAATAAGTACAGACCTGAAGGTGTCAAAAATTTCCAAATCTCTTTATTCAGCGAACTAACAAAAGAATTTTCAGGAGCCGAAATTGAGCAGGTAGTTATTGAAGCAATGCGAATAGGTTTTAATGAAAACCGTGAATTTGATAATAAAGATATGGTAATTTCCATACAAAATTTAGTTCCTTTAGCAAGAACCAAAAGTAAAGAACTTGATTTATTAAAGGAATGGTCCGAATCAGGTAACGTAACTAATGCATCCAAATATCGATAGGTTAGTTTTAACTAATAAATAATACCCGACGAGTATTTACATTCAATAGTCTTATTGTTAAAATTTGCAATTACGGTGTGGCAAAACTAATTTAAAATTAAAATAATAATGTCAGGGTTACAAAATATCGATCTAGATTTAGATATATTTTACAAAAAGGATAATTTACCTAAAATTTCAGTAGGGGATAAAATAAAAGTCGTTATATATTTAGAATTACCTAAAGAAATTGGTGAGAAGGAGAAAAAAGAAAAGGAAAGAACTCAAGCATTTGAAGGAGTTGTTATTTCGAAACACTTATCAAATCAAAAAATTGATTCTACGATAAGAGTACGAAAAATGTTCCCTGGTGGTGGTGCTGAAAAAGTCTTTTTACTAAATTCACCGTGGATTAAGAGCATAGAGGTACTTGGAAACTCTATAGTAAGGCGTTCTAAACTATATTACTTAAGAGAAAAAACTGGAAAATCTGCAAGACTTAAGAACCGTTTATAATTGTTTTTTTAAGCATATTATATAAATACTCAGTTTTTGAAAGATAAATTATGAAAACCTACCTAATAAAAATAAGTGAAAGGCTTCTTGCTGTTTTGGCTTTTATTTTTCCTTTTACAGAAATTTCGTATTTTTTTGGGGCAAAAGTATTCTTAAGTACTGAAAGTATACCTCTCAAACTTTTTTACTTAAACCATATAGCAAAACTTGCCAGTTTTTATGAAGCAAATGTTTATTTAGTGTTTGCTATTATGTTAGGAATATTTATCGTATGCTCGCGAGGAACTATTCGCCTTACAAAATTTGTTCGTTTTAATGTTATACAAGCAATTTTATTAAATATTGTTTGTCAATGTATAGGGTCCATCTACGGCTTTTTACCAATAATTTTACGTGAAAGTACTCTAGGGGTTTTATTAGCCAACTTTTTTTACTTCGGTACAATAATAATAATGGCCTATTCGTCTTTTTTAATTTTCTGTGGACGTTACCCTAAAATACCAATACTTACAGAGGCGGCAAAGTTACAGGTGCAAAGAGGTTACTTAGATTAAAAACTCTAATAATGGTGTCAAAAAAGATTTAGAGTAAAAAAAAGGTCCCTATATTCCTATAGGGACTTTTTTTTACTCTAAATCTTTTCTGTTAGGGTTTCGCGACGGATCGTTTGATAGAAAACCGAAAGTAAAAAGGGAAATAAAAAAGATTACAACGGTATAAACTAAAATCTTTAACGTGAACATAGTTCAAAATTTATTAACTTAGCAAAATAAGCAAAATACTAATGCAGGCATTTAATGATGCTTATTATTTTACATACTATTATATTCTGTATTTGTTAGAATTTCAAATTTAAATGCTTGACACAATCGTAAATCATTTGGTATTATCTGTCATAGATTAAAAGTTTAATTTTCACTAATTAAAAAAAGAAGAAGTACCATGGAGAGTTTGATCCTGGCTCAGGATGAACGCTGGCGGTATGCTTAACACATGCAAGTCGAACGAAAGTTTTTAACTTTAGTGGCGAACGGGTGAG
>Ga0194129_10000151_pt1 | contig 136593 bp, 124 predicted proteins | sample TA2KigCa35mmetaG_FD_150862 | JGI IMG/M metagenome (GOLD analysis project Ga0194129, IMG submission 150862) | Freshwater microbial communities from Lake Tanganyika, Tanzania - TA2015038 Kigoma Deep Cast 35m | ecosystem: Environmental > Aquatic > Freshwater > Lake | place: Tanzania: Lake... | reverse complement strand
GGACGTGCCGCTCGTCGCCGCTGCCATGGGTGCGCCCGCCAAGGTCGCGCTGCTAAAGGGGCGGGCCAACTATCTTTGTACCTACCGCCTGAAGCGCGAGCTTGCGCAGGGGGCGCTTGAGGGCGTAGCGGTGCGTGACCCCTTGTTGGCGCGGCTTGAGTCCTGGGCGCTGGTCACGCGCACCGGCGATCTTGCCGAGGTTCCCGGGCTCAACGACAGCCACGCGCTGTGGCCACGCGTGACCTCGACGCGCGACAACTGTCTCGGCACGCGCTGCGCGGACTTCGCGAACTGCCATGTGGTGGCCGCGCGGCGCGAGGCGCAGGCCGCAGATCTCGTGATCGTGAACCACCACCTTTTGCTCGCCGATCTCGCGCTCAAAGAAGATGGCTTTGGCGATCTGCTCGGCACCGCCGATGCAGTGATCCTCGATGAGGCGCATCAGCTGCCTGACCTCGCCACGCAATTCTTTGGCGTACAGGTGGGCAGCCGACAGCTCGAGAATATTTTGCTGGAGGGACGCGCGGCCTTGCTGCGCGCCGGCGGCTCGCTCGCCGAGATCGGCACGGCGGCGCGCACCGTCGAAGCGGCGATCAGTGCGGTGCTCGCTGCTATTGCCTCGCGGGTCGACCTCGAGTCGGCGACGCTCGCGGTGGTTGCGGCACTGCGCGATTACGCGACCGCGCTCGGTGATGCCTCGCGCGAGGCGGCGGTGGAGCAGGTGGCCGCGCGCGCGGTCGATCGCGCGGCGGCACTCGAGCGCATCGCACTTTGCACCGACGATGAGGGCGCGCGTACCAGCGACTCGAACGGCCGCAGCTTCACGCTCGGCGTGCTGCCCTTCGATATCTCCGAGCGTTTCAAGGCACTCACCGAAGCACGGCCCGCCGCCTGGATCTTCACGTCGGCGACGCTCTCGGTGCCGAGTCGCAGTGAGGGCGATGACTTCAGTCACTTTGCCTCGCGGCTCGGCCTCGGTGATGCCGAGGCGCTGCGTATCGCGAGCCCCTTCGACTACGAATCGCAGGCAATGCTGTATCTGCCGCGCGCCATGCCCGAGCCCACCACACCGGGCTATGTCGAGGCGGTGATCGAGGCGGTGCTGCCGCTGCTTGATGCGTCGGGCGGCGGCGCCTTCATTCTATTCACGAGTCACCGGGCACTCGCGCAAGGTGCGGCAACGCTGCGTGCGCGCTGGGACGGTGCAGCATTGGTGCCGGTGCTCGTGCAGGGCGAGGGGCCACGCGAAAAACTCCTGCGCGATTTTCGCGAGCATGGCGATGCGGTGTTGCTCGGCACGGCGAGCTTCTGGGAAGGCGTGGACGTGAAAGGCAGTGCGCTTCGGCTCGTGGTCATCGAGAAACTGCCATTCGCCTCGCCCGATGATCCGCTCACCAAGGCGCGCATTGCGTATTTGCAGCGCAAGGGCGAGAACGCCTTTCGTGATTATCAATTGCCCGAGGCGGTGTTGGCGCTCAAGCAGGGGGTGGGACGCCTCATCCGCAGCGAGACGGATCGTGGCATGATCGTCATCGCGGATCCGCGCCTGCTGACCAAGGGCTACGGACGCAGCTTTCGCGCCAGCCTGCCGGAGATGCCGATCACTCAGGAACGCGACGATGCGACGCGATTCCTGCGCAAACTACGATGAAGATTCTTGCTCTCGATACCTCGACCGAAGCCTGCTCGGCGGCGCTGCTCGCCGGTGATGCGGGTGACTCGAGCGCGTGGCGGGTGCGTTACGAAGAAGCACCGCGCGGACATGCGGAGCTGATCTTGCCCATGATCGATGCGCTGCTCGATGAGGCAGGGCTTGCCTTGCACGAGCTTGATGCGATCGCCTTCGGACGCGGCCCGGGCAGTTTCACCGGCGTACGTCTCGCCGCGAGCGTGGTGCAGGGGCTCGCCTTCGGCGCACAGGTGCCTGTGGTACCGATCTCGACGCTTGCGGCCGTGGCGCTGCGCGCGCGGCGAGCGGCGCCCGACGCGACGCATGTCCTCGTTTGCAATGATGCGCGCATGGACGAGGTCTACACCTGCGCATTCGATGATGCAGCGAGGGCGCTCACCGACGAGCGTGTGCAGGCGCCCGAGCAGGTGGTGATCCCGTCGCTCGCGGACTCTGCGGACTCGGTGCGCGACGAGCCGCGCTGGATCGGCGCGGGGCGTGGCTTCAGGGCGTATCCGCTGCTGCGCGCACTGGTCCCGCACACACAAATCTTTGACGATCTCTTACCGCGCGCCGAGGAGATTCTGGCGCTCGCTGTCACGGAGGTGACTGCCGGCCGGGTATTGCCCGCCACCGCCGCATTACCGATTTATGTCAGAAACGAGGTGGCCATCGTTCCGCCGGCGCCCCGCGGGGCATTGCCGGCAATTTGAGCAGACTGTCATCGGCCTGCAACACGAGTCGTTTGAAATATGTCTGAAACCAGAACATCGCGACTCCCGCTCATGGCAGCCAAACAGATTCTTGTCGTCGAAGACGAAAAACCCATCCGTGACATGATCGGCTTCGGGCTACGTCGCGCGGGCTTCGAGGTCCGCGAGGCGGCCGATGCGCGCCTTGCGCGCGCCGAACTCGCCAATCGACGTCCCGATCTCGTGCTCGTCGATTGGATGCTGCCGGATCTCAGCGGCCTCGAGTTCACCCGCCAAGTGAAGCGCGATCCGAACCTGCGCGATCTGCCGATCATCATGCTCACGGCGCGAGCCGAAGAGGCCGACAAGGTGGCGGGTCTCGAGGGGGGCGCCGACGATTACGTCACCAAGCCCTTCTCGCCGCGCGAACTCGTTGCGCGTATCAACGCAGTGTTGCGTCGCGTTGATCCGCAGGTCGAAGGCGAGGTGATGAGTTTCGAGGGTCTGAGCCTCGATACGGTCGCGCATCGCGTGCTCGCCGATGGTCGGCCGGTATCGCTCGGGCCGACCGAATACCGCATGCTCGAGTTTTTCATGAGTCACCCGGACCGGGTGTACTCGCGCGAGCAATTGCTCGATCGCATCTGGGGGGGGAACGTCTACGTGGAAGAGCGGACGATCGACGTGCACATCCGTCGCCTGCGCAAAGCACTCGAGGAATTCGGGTACGATCGCATGGTGCAGACGGTGCGTGGCGCCGGTTACCGCTTTTCGACGCACGTGGAGTGAGCTTCTGAGAAACCCTCTCGATCACTGGGGATTCGCCCTCTGGCGGGTCGCTCTGGTTGCGGGCCTCGGCGCCCTGGTCGGTCTTTTTGTCGGGCACGTTTGGTGGGGCGTGGTCGCGGCGCTCGCGATCGAGCTCGCAAGACACCTTGCGCACCTGCACGATTTCGAGGATTGGCTGCGGCGGCGCAATCGTCGCGATCCGCCGGATGCGGGCGGGCTTTGGGGCGATGTGGTGTCGCTGGTGTCGCGCCTGCATCGACGCAAGCAGTTTCACAAGCAGCGCATTCTGCGGCTCTTTCGCGAGCTGCGACGTTCCACCGCCTCGATGCCCGATGGGGTGATCGCGCTCAACGCGGCGCGGGAGATTCTCTGGTTCAATCGTAAAGCGGGCGAGTTGCTGGGGCTGCGCCGCAAGACCGATTTCGGCATACACCTCGCAAGTTTGCTGCGCGTCCCCGAGTTCGCGCGTTATCTCGACAAGGGCGAGTTTGGCTCGAGTCTGCGCATTCACCCGCGCATCGGCGATCCGACCTGCCTTGAGTTTCAGGGCGCGCCCTATGGCGATGGTCAACTATTTCTGCTGGTGCGCGATGTCACGCGCCAAGAGCATCTCGAGACCATGCGCAAGGATTTCGTCGCCAACGCGTCGCATGAATTGCGCTCGCCCTTGACGGTCATCGCCGGATATCTCGAAACGCTCGCACTCGATGGCGATATGCCGGCGGATATCCGCGCCCCGATCATCGAGATGCGCCGTCAGGCCGAGCGCATGACGGCGATCGTCTCGGATCTGCTCGAGCTCTCGCGTCTCGAGGCCACCGATGAGCAGGTGATCGGTCAGCCGATCGATGTCGGCGCGCTGCTCGCCATTCTCAAAAAAGATCTCGCGGCGCGCGGCGGTGCCGCACATCAGGTCGATATTCGCATCGAGTCGCCCGAGGGCTTGATGGGCGATCCGGGGCTGATTCAATCGGCCTTCTGGAATCTCGCCGACAACGCGGCCAAATACACCCCCGCTGGCGGCGCCATCGTGTTGCGCTGGTGGGTCGATGATCTTGGCGGGCATTTCTCGGTCAGCGACACCGGGCCCGGGATTTCCGCGGAGCATCTGCCGCGGCTCACCGAGCGGTTCTATCGCGTTGATCCGGGTCGCGCGCGCGATACCGGCGGTTCAGGGCTCGGCCTCGCGATCGTGCGTCACGTGCTGCAGCGGCACGGTGGCGAGTTGCGCATCGAGAGCGTCGAGGGACGCGGCAGTACCTTCTCCTGTCACTTCCTGCCGCTGCGTTTGGTGCACGAGCCTGTCGCAATGCCGTCCGACAGTCGCTATTCTTCGAGCCAACAGGTGTGACCGCGCATTCGGGCGTGCGGTGGCACCGCCCGACCTTCGAGGGGTGACACGTGACTGAATCAGGCGATCTTTCGCAGCACATTTCGCGCCGTTTCAATGAGGACCTCGATCGCGTTCGATCGCAGGTGCTCAACATGGGCGGCTTCGTCGAGCAGCAGCTCGCCAAGGCGGTGACCGCGCTCGTCGAGGGCGACAGCACCCTTGGCGAGACGGTCGCGCGCGATGACTTTCAGGTCAATCGCATGGAAGTCTCGATCGACGAGGAGTGCTCGCGCATCCTCGCCACGCGGGCTCCGGCGGCAAGTGATTTGCGCTTGATCGTCGCCATCATCAAAGCCATTACCGATCTTGAGCGCATGGGCGATGAGTGCGAGAAGATCGGCCATATCGCCTCGCGCCTCGCCGCGCAGGAGCGCCCCGCCGACAAGTATCGCGAGATCAAGCATCTGGGGCGCGTGGTGCAGAACATGGTGCACGATTCCCTCGATGCGTTTGCGCGCATGGATCCCGAGGCCGCGCTGCGCGTGGCGCGTCAGGATCGTTTGGTCGATGAAGAATACGAGGCCATCCAGCGCCAGTCGATCACCTTCATGATGGAAGACCCGCGCGCCATTCGGCGCGTGATCGACGTCATGTGGGTGGTGCGTGCGCTCGAGCGCATCGGCGATCACGCCAAGAACATCTGTGAGTACGTGGTGTTCATGGTGCACGGCAAGGACATCCGTCACGTGCGCCTCGAAGACGTCGAGACCGAACTCGCCCGGCGTAACGGCGGATCGTGAATTTTCTTGTCGTAAACCGTCGCCTCGGCAATCTCGCGGGCGCGCTCGTCTGTGCGGCGATGATGGGCTACGCGATCTACGCCGAGCGGGTGCTCGGTTTCGAGCCCTGTCCGCTCTGCATGTTTCAGCGCGTGGGTGTGAGTGCGCTCGGGGTGATCTTCCTGCTCGCCGCGGCACATAACCCCGCTTCGTTGCGCGGTGCGCGCGGCTGGGGTGTGGCGCTGCTCGTGACCGCGGCGTTCCCGGCGTATGTGGCGGGTCGCCACGTCTACATTCAAAGTTTGCCGCTCGGCTCGGTGCCCGCCTGCGGCGCGAGTCTCGATTACATGCTCGATGTCTTTCCGTTCACCACGGTGCTGCAAAAAGTGCTGTTCGGTGCGGGTGAGTGCCAGAAGATCGATTGGGCTTTTCTTGGGCTGGCGATGCCCGCGTGGGTATTGCTGGGTGTGCTGGCGCTCGCAGCTTGGGCTGCACTCGTGAATCTGCGCCGTCCGTCGCAATAATTTCATCGCCTCGTCATCCCTGCGACACATGCGGCGCGCACCCTTCGCGCAGCTTGAGTTACGCAGGTATGGACCTTGAGCCCGGCACATAATCCGCGTCATTGGGTTCGCAGCGTCTTCATTTCCGACATCCATCTTGGCTCGCGCGGCTGCAATGCCACCGCGCTGCTCGATTTCCTCCGCGATGTTCACACCGACAACCTCTATCTGGTCGGCGACATCGTCGACCTGTGGAGTTTGCGCAAGTCGTTCTACTGGCCGCAGGAACACAACAACGTTCTGCGGACGATTCTCGGTAAGGCCAAGCACGGCACGCGCGTCGTGTATGTGCCCGGCAATCACGATGAGGACTTCCGCGAATTCGCGGGTTCATTGTTCGGTAACCTGCATATCGAGCGCGATTGCATCCACACCACCGCGCAGGGCGAGCGCCTGCTCGTGCTGCACGGCGATGAGTTCGACAGCGTCGTCAAATGCAGTCCATGGCTTGCGGCGATTGGTTCGCGGGCCTATGACTTCTCGATCGAGATGAACCGGCACTTCAATCGTATTCGCCGTTTCTTTGGTTACGACTACTGGTCGCTGGCGACTTACCTCAAGCACAAAGTCAAGAATGCGGTGAACTACATCTCGAGTTTCGAGCAGGCTGTGGCGCACGAAGTGCGTCGGCGTGGCGTCGACGGTGTGGTCTGCGGACATATTCATCGCGCCGAGATCACCCGCATCGACGGTGTGCTGTATTGCAATGACGGCGATTGGGTCGAGAGCTGCACCGCGCTCGTCGAAGATCGCAACGGGAGACTCTCCATTTGGGACCGCAGCACCCCGGAGGCAGCGCAGGCCTGGGTGGCGGGCGATGCGACGCAGATTGCAAGTCCGGTGCGGGAAGCGGCATGAGCTTATTGAGCGCCGCGGTATTGTCGTTGGTGATCACCGGTGAAGCCGAGATTTCTCAGGGAGCATGGCATGGCACACGGATGGCTTTCGAGGCATGGCGCTGCGGCAGCGCGATGCAGAGTGCATGGCGCGCCGGCGACGGCCGGGTGGTCGCCGAGGAAGAGCTGGCTTTCGATGGCGAACGCTGGGTCCGCTATCGATTGCACCGTCCCAACGTCGCCCTCGAGGTGGTGGCGCGGCGCGAGGCCGATGGGATTCGACTCACCATCCGTCAGGGCAGCAACACTCGCCAAGTCAGCCTCCGATCAGCCGGTGAGTTGATCGCGGGCCCCACGCTGGTGACGCATCTGGCCGGTTCGTTGCCGAGCCTGCGGGCGGGCAAGACCACTGAGTTCGATTATCTGGTGGCCGATCACGGCATGGTGTTGCGATTGCGCGCGAAGTCGACGGGCAGAGCGAGCGGTGGCATCGCTGCAATCCGCCTCGAGGCGGCTTCGCCGCTGCTTCGGCCGTTTGTGCCCCCCACGACGCTGCAATTTGATGAACGCGGCGAGCTGCTGTCGATGTCGGGACGACTCGTGCCGCAGGCCGGCGATGTCAAAAATCCGCAATCTTTGGACGGCGTACTGCGTATCCGGCCCGTCACATTGGCAGCGAACGCCTCGCGCATGCAATACAGCTGTCACAAGGGCGACGTATCGTGAAACGCATGCGTATCCTGATGCTTTCCGACGTGTTTTTTCCGCGGGTGAACGGCGTCTCGACCTCGATCCAGACCTTTCGGCAGGATCTGTTGGCGCTCGGTGCGGAAGTTTCTTTGCTGGCACCGCAATATCCGCGCGGCCACGATGCGGCAGCCGAACCCGGCGTGATTCGTATCCCCTCGCGCGCGGTGCCGCGTGACCCCGAAGATCGCCTGATGCACTGGTCTGCGCTCATGCGATGGGCGGAGGGCTTGCGTGCCGAAGAGGTCGATCTGATTCATATCCAGACACCCTTCGTTGCCCATTATTTGGGGCGGCGTCTTGCGCGCCGGCTCGGGGCGCCGCTCGTTGAGACCTATCACACTTATTTTGAACACTACCTGCATCATTACGTGCCCGCCTTGCCTGCGGCGCTCACCAAGGCACTGGCGCGCCGCGTGACGGTATCGCAATGCCACGATGTGCAGACTGTCATCTCGCCGTCGCGACAAATGGCGGAGGCCTTGCTCGCCTACGGCGTGCGCACGCCGATCGAAATCCTGCCGACTGGCCTGCCGGCGAGCTGCTTTGCGAGTGCCGAAGGTGCGCGGTTTCGGCAGACGCAGGGCATCGCCGCCGATCGTCCGCTCGCGCTCTATGTCGGGCGCGTGGCGCACGAGAAGAACATCGATTTCCTGTTGCGCATGGCGGTCCGATTGCGTGCGCTCGTCCCCGAGATCTTGCTGGTGATCGCTGGCGAGGGGCCGGCCGAGGCGCATCTGCGCCGACTGGTTGGCGAGCTCGGGCTGCGCGACAACGTGCATTTCGTCGGCTATCTCGAGCGGACCACGACGCTGCTCGATTGTTATCGCGCGGCGGATGTTTTCGTGTTTGCCTCACGCACCGAAACGCAGGGGCTCGTGCTGCTCGAGACCATGGCCCAGGGCACGCCCGTTGTCTCGACCGCCGTGATGGGCACCGCGGATGTACTCGCGGGCGTGCAGGGTGCCTTGGTGGTTCCGGAAGACGAAGCCGCTTTTGCAGCGGGCGTGGCGCGCGTCTTGCGCGAGCCGGGGCTGCGTCAGGCGCTCTCCGCCATGGCGCTCATCGACGCGGGGCGTTGGGCATCGCGCCACATGGCCGAGCGGCTGCTCAGAGTCTATGAAAAGACCATCGAATCCGAGGACACGGCGCGGCGCACGCCCTTTGCTGCGCGCAATGAGGTGATGCCATGAGCGCACTGTTCGTTCGCATCGATCATGCCGAGCGACGCTTATGTCTGCTCGCCAACACGGTTTGCCGCCGGCGTTTCGTGCGCCAGCTGTTTCGCGGCGTGAGTCGACTCGGCGATGGTGTGATCTGGTACCTGCTGATGGCGGCGATGCCGCTGCTGATGGGGCTCGATCAATGGCAACAGGGTGTGTGGGTTGCGCTGCAGATGCTGGCAGCCGGCGCCTTTGGCCTGCTGCTCTAAAAGATTCTGAAGAAAAAGCTCGTGCGAGAGCGTCCCTTCATCGGCTTGATCGGTATCGAATGCGCGATGCCGCCGCTCGATCGCTACAGCTTTCCGTCGGGTCACACCCTGCACGCCGTGCTGTTCACGGCCATCGCGATCCGGCACGTGCCGGAGCTCGCAGTGCTGCTTGTGCCGTTCGCGCTGCTCGTTGCCGCTTCGCGCGTGATCCTTGGCCTGCACTATCCGACCGATGTGCTCGCGGGAGCCACGCTCGGCGCGTTGATCGCGGCAGCGAGCGAAGCCGTTTTTCATTGAGCCGCGTGGCCGGTATGGCCGCCGCGCAACGTCATTTAGCCCAAAAGACGGGTGAGCAGGCCTGCGTACACCCGATGCAGCAGGTCGATTTCTTCGAGGCGGATGCCTTCGTTGACCTTGTGGATGGTCGCGTTGGTGACACCGATTTCGACAACCTGCGCGCCCATCGGCGCAATGAAACGACCATCCGAGGTGCCGCCGCCCGTGGAGAGTTTGGGCGCCGCGCCGGTGACCTCGCGTACGGCTTCGACCGCGGCATGCGAAAGTTCGCCGGGCGGGGTGTAGAACGGCTCACCCGAGACATACCACTCGAGCGAATAGCGCACCCCGTGTTTGCCGAGGATGGATTCGACGATGTCCTTGAGTCCGTCGACCGTTTGCACGGGCGAGTAGCGCAGATTGAAGCGCGCCTTCAGTTCGCCGGGAATCACGTTGGGCGCGCCGGTGCCCGCATTCAGATTCGAAATCTGAAAGGTGGTCGGCTGAAAATGGTCGTTGCCCGTGTCCCAGGTGCGGGCCGTGAGCTCGGCGAGCGCGGGCGCGAGCGTGTGGACCGGATTCTCGGCGAAATGCGGATAAGCCACATGCCCTTGAACGCCGTGCACGGTGAGACGACCGGAGAGCGAGCCGCGACGGCCGATCTTGATCGTGTCGCCGAGCGCTTTTTCGCTCGAGGGTTCGCCCACGATGCAGTAGTCGATACGCTCGCCCCGCGCGTTCAGGGTCTCGACCACGCGTTTAGTGCCATCGACCGAGGGACCTTCTTCGTCGCTCGTGATGAGAAAGGCCAAAGTACCGCGGTAATGCGGGTGTTGGCGCACGAACTCTTCGGTAGCGGTGATCATCGCCGCAAGACCGCTTTTCATGTCGGCGGCGCCGCGCCCGATCAGCACACCGTCGCGGATCGTCGGCACAAAAGGATTGGTGCGCCATTCCTCGAGCGGCCCCGTGGGCACGACATCGGTGTGCCCCGCGAAGCACACGACCGACCCCGGTTCTCCGCCGTGGCGCTTGGCCCAGAGGTTCTCGACGCTGCCAAAGCGCAGCGATTCGACCTCGAAGCCGAGCGCGGCAAGGCGCCGCCCCATGACCTCCTGACAACCCGCGTCAGCCGGGGTCACCGAGTTACGGGCGATGAGGTCCTGAGTCAGTTCGAGGGTGGCCGACATGGGGCCTCCTTATAAGGGCGGGGGGCAGGGGATGCAAGCCGTCCGCGCATGAAATATTTCTGAAACATTAACGTCATATTCTTTCAACCGACCCTTGATGGAGATACGAAAATGCTCGACCGGAACCTGCTCCTCGCTGCCGCCACCGCGCTCGCTGTCGTCGCCGCCCCCGCGGGCTCGGCGCAAGCCGCGCGCGACTTCATCAACGTGGTCGGTTCGTCGACCGTCTATCCCTTTACCACGACCGTGGCGGAGCAATTGGGTCGTCAGGGTCGCTTCAAGACGCCGAAAGTCGAGAGCACCGGCACGGGCGGTGGCATCAAGCTCTTCTGCAACGGTTTGGGTCCGCAGCATCCCGATGTGGTCAATGCATCGCGACGTATGAATGCCTCCGAGTTCGATTCCTGCAAGAAGAACGGTGTGACGGCAATAGTCGAGGTGCGCGTTGGCTATGACGGGTTGACGATCTCGGAGAACAAGCGCGGTCCGAAACTCGACCTGACGCGCAAGCAGGTGTATCTCGCACTCGCCAAGCAGGTGCCGGATCCGGCCAATCCGACTGTGCTCGTTGCCAACCCCTACAAACTTTGGAGCGATATCGACAAGTCGCTGCCCAAGGTGAAGATCGAGGTGCTCGGGCCGCCGCCGACCTCGGGCACACGCGATTCGTTCCACGAACTTTACATGGAAGCCGGGTGCCGCACGTATCCGTGGATCAACACGCTGCGCACCCAGGACGAGAAGCGCTTCAAGCGCGTCTGCCACACGGTGCGCGAGGACGGCGCGTTCATCGAGGCGGGCGAGAACGACAATCTGATCGTGCAGAAGCTCGAAGCCAACCCGAACGCTGTCGGAATCTTTGGCTTCAGTTTCCTCGAGGAAAATCTCGACAAGGTTCGTGGCTCGAAGATCGAAAACGTCGAGCCGACCTACGAAACCATTGCCTCGGGCAAGTTCCCGGCCTCGCGCCCGCTCTTCATCTATGTGAAGAAGGCGCATATCGGCGTGATTCCGGGCTTGCAGGAATTCGTCAATGAATATGTGAGCGAGAAGGCGCTCGGCGAGGAAGGTTATCTCGTTGATCGCGGACTCGTGCCGCAGCCCAATACGGATCTGGCCAAGACTCGCGCGGACGTGAAGTCACTCAAGAACTTCGCGCCGTAAATCCGGAGGACTTCCATGACGATTCGGTCACTTGCGGCCGCCGCGGTCATCGCGACGGTCACGGGAGCGGCTTGCCTCGCGAACGCCGCACCCGTTGAGCCCACGAGCACCGCGCAGGAACTCGCTGCGCTGCGCGTGCAACTTGCGGCGCTACAGGAGCGGCTCGCCGAGCTCGAGCAGGCGCATCAGGCGCAGGAAACCGTCAACAGCGAGTTGCAGGAGTCGATCGATCGCACCTCCGACAATCTCGCGCGGACGGTGGGCGAGGGCGCAAGCTCGGGCTGGATGGGGCGTTGGGTGTGGCAGGGTGATCTTCGGGCGCGCAACGAGCATATCGATCAGGAGGCGACGGTCGCCGAGCGAAATCGAAGCCGGTTTCGGTTGCGCGTGGGTGCGGTCGCGCGGGTCAACGACAACACGCGAGTCGAGGTGCAGTTTGCGAGCGGCGAGGGCGCGGATGCGCGCTCCGCGAACCAGTCCTTCACTGATGCCAACTCGCGCAAGGCGCTCGATCTCGATATCGCTCAGGTGGAGTGGGCGCCGAATGATCAATGGCGTTTGACCGTCGGCAAAATGCGTCAGCCCTGGGTACGCACTTCGAGCTTTTTCTTTGATGGTGACATCACTCCGGAAGGGCTCGCACTCCGTTGGCAGCCGCGGGCGAACGGCTTCTTCGGCACGCTGTTCGCGACCGAGCTCGCCGAACGGGCGACGGCAGCCGATTCAGGCGTGTTGGGTGCACAGATCGGCTGGCGCGAGGCGCGCTCGGATGGTCGCCGCTGGCTGCTGGCCGGGGCGTTCTATGATCACTTCGCCGTTCGTGGCTACACCCCGTTTCAGGGCGCGAGCAGCGTCTCGGCGGGCGTCGGTAGCTACGGCAATACGACCACCACGAGCGCTGCGGTCTGCCGCAGGGCGGTCGGTGCGTCGCCGTGCCTCGTCAATGACTACAACATCGTCGAGCTGCTCGGCGAGTATCAGTTCAACGTCGGCGAACAACCCTTGCTGCTGTTTGCCAATGTCGCGCAGAACACCGCAGCCGAGGCCGTGGGCATCGCGCCGGACGCTCTGGACTCGGCCTACGCTGCGGGTTTCACCTTCGGGCGCGCCACGGCCAGCATTCCGGGCACCTGGGAGCTTGGCTATCTCTACCAAGTGGTCGAGAAGGACGCGTTGTTCGCACAGTGGATCGATTCGGACTTCGCTGCGGGCAACACCGACGGTGGCGGCAGTGCGTTTCGAGCGGCTTATCAGGTTTCGCGCAACTGGCGATTCAACCTGACCTACATGCTGAACGAGACCAACCGCGATGTGGGTGCTGCAGTCACCGTGCCGAACTCGCGGACGCTCCTTGATCGGGACTATCGGCGGCTGCAGATCGACTTCAATTGGACCTACTGAAACCTGCCGTTCATGAATTTTGGATGACGGACCTGCGCAGGACGGGTTTAGTCGATAAAATGCGGCCCCGTCTTTCTGCCCCCTGTTCCTGCGAAGGTCGCCCGACTGCATGAGTCCATCGATTCTCTTCGTGCTGATCGTGGCGCTATCCGTGCTCGCCTTTCAGGTGGGCAAGGCGCGCTCGATTGCCGTGGCGGGTGGGCTGCGCGGTATCCGTGATCTGCACTCGTTGCCGGGCCATTACGGATTGTTGACGGCCATCTGGTGCGGGCTGCCCGCGCTGCTCGTGTTCCTCGTTTGGCTGTCGATGCAGGAGGCAGTGATTCTGCGGCTCGTGCTCTCGCACATGCCCGCAGAAACGCAAACCTTGCCGCAGGCGCAGCTCGCGCTCGTGCTCAACGATCTGCGCAACTTGGTCGCGGGCAATATTCGGCCAGACATGGTGGCGCCCGCAACGCGCGCCGCCGCGGCGGAATATCTGCAGCTGCAAGCAATCGCACAACTTTCACTCGCGGTGCTGGTGCTCGTGGTCGGGGTTGCGGGGCTCTTGCTGGTGCGGGCAAAAATCCGTCCCGATCTGCGCGCGCGCAATGCCTATGAGCGCGTGATCGAATGGGCGTTGTTCGGCTGTTCGGCCGTGGCGGTGTTCACCACGCTCGGCATCGTGCTCTCGATCGTTTTCGAGGCCGTACGCTTTTTCAACATCGTGCCTGTTACCGAGTTCGTCTTCGGTACGAACTGGAGCCCGCAGATGGCGATCCGGGCCGATCAAGTCGGCTCCTCGGGTGCCTTTGGCGCCGTGCCGCTCTTTGTAGGCACGTTGCTGATTTCCTTCATCGCCATGATCGTGGCCGTTCCGATTGGGCTCTTCTCGGCGATTTATTTGGCCGAATACGCTCCGCTAGGGCTGCGCAAGATCGTCAAGCCGCTGCTCGAGGTGCTCGCCGGCGTACCGACGGTGGTCTACGGATTCTTTGCTGTGACCACGGTGGGTCCTGCGCTGCGCGTCGCGGGTGAATCGCTCGGCTTGCCGGTCGCGGGAGAAAGCGCGCTGGCCGCGGGTCTCGTGATGGGCATCATGATCATCCCGTTCGTCTCGTCGCTGGCCGACGACATGATCACCGCCGTACCGCAGAGTTTGCGCGATGGGGCGTATGCACTTGGCGCCACACGCTCCGAGACGATTCGTCAGGTCGTGTTGCGTGCCGCGCTGCCCGGCATCGTGGGCGGCGTACTGCTCGCCATTTCGCGCGCCATCGGCGAGACGATGATCGTGGTCATGGCTGCGGGACTCTCGGCCAACATGACGGCCAATCCGCTCGAGGCAGTCACCACGGTGACCGTGCAGATCGTCACGCTGCTCGTCGGCGATCAGGAATTCGACAGTCCCAAGACCCTCGCTGCCTTTGCGCTCGGTCTCGTACTCTTTCTCGTGACCTTGCTGCTCAACGTGATCGCGCTCTATGTCGTCAGGAAATATCGTGAGCAATACGAATAACGTCGCGGAGCGCAGCGCCAAAGAGACGCAGTCGCTGGTGCAGGCGAGTCTCGCGCGGCGCTATCGCGCCGAGCGCCGCTTTCGAGCTTATGGTCTTGCGGCCGTACTCGCGGGTATCGGTTTCGTGGTGTTTCTCTTCGGCACGATCTTCTCGCAGGGTCTGTCGGTGTTTCAGCAGTCCTACGTCAAGCTGACGATTCAGTACGACTCGGAGACCATTGACCCGTCCGGGGCACGTAACCCTGACGATCTGGTCACCGCCGATTATCAGGCGCTGATCCGGGCGGCTCTGCGCGAGCGTTTTCCGACGGTCGAGGGTAGGCCCAACCTGCGCGAGCTCTACGCGCTCGTCTCGAGCGCCGCATCGATCGAGTTGCAGCGGCGGGTGGTCGAGGATCCAACAGTCATTGGCCAGCGCGAGACGCTGTGGTTGCTCGCGGACGACACCGTCGACATGTTGCTCAAGGACAAAGTCTCGCGCACAGCCGCCGAGGATGAGCGACGACTGTCCGACCAGCAGATCGGTTGGATCGACGAACTCGTGCGCGAGGATCGACTCGCGCTGCGCTTCAACCGGGCGTTTTTCTCGAATGGCGATTCGCGTGATCCAGAGCAGGCGGGGGTGCGCGGTGCGCTCATCGGCTCGGCCTTGACGCTGCTGATCACTTTGTTGCTGTCCTTTCCGATTGGCGTCGGCGCCGCGGTGTATCTCGAAGAATTCGCGCCGTGTAACCGCATCACCGACATCATCGAGGTCAATATCAACAATCTCGCGGCTGTGCCGTCGATCGTGTTCGGTCTGCTTGGTCTTGCGATGTTCATTGGTGTTTTTGGTCTACCGCGCTCGGCGCCCCTGGTCGGTGGTTTCGTGCTCACGCTTTTGACCTTGCCCACGATCATCATCGCTTCGCGCGCCGCGCTAAAGGCGGTGCCACCGTCGATCCGCGAGGCGGCACTCGGCATGGGCGCCTCGCGATTGCAGATGGTGGGGCATCATGTGTTGCCGCTCGCCATGCCGGGCATGCTCACCGGGGCGATCATTGGCATGGCCCGCGCGCTCGGCGAGAGCGCACCGCTACTCATGATTGGCATGGTCGCCTTCATCGTCGAGGTGCCGGCGGGCGTGGTGGATCCGGCGACGGCACTGCCCGTCCAAGTCTTTCTGTGGTCGGATTTGCCGGAGCGCGGATTCGTGGAGCGTACCTCCGGTGCGATCATCGTGCTACTGGGCTTCCTTCTCGTGATGAATGCGACCGCGGTCGTACTGCGCAACAAGTTCGAAAAACGCTGGTGACGGATATGAATGATTCCGCCAATTCCCCGCCGCTTGCCGAGGGCGTCAAGACCATCGGTTCGCTGCAAGTGCCGGATCCGGTATTCACTTGCCGCGACGTCGATGTGTTCTATGGCGACAAGCACGCCATCAAGAAAGTGAATATCGATATCGGTCGCAAGCAGGTGCTCGCAATGATCGGCCCCTCGGGCTGCGGCAAGTCGACTTTCCTGCGGTGCCTGAATCGCATGAACGATACGATTGTGGGCGCGCGCGTCGAAGGCGAGATCTGTCTCGACGGACAGGACATCCACGAGAAGCGGCAAGATGTGGTGCAGTTGCGCGCGCGTGTCGGCATGGTCTTCCAGAAGCCGAACCCGTTCCCGAAATCGATCTATGAGAACGTGGCCTATGGGCCACGCATTCACGGGCTCGCGGCCAATCGCGGCGACCTTGATGACATCGTCAACACGAGCCTGCGCCGTGCAGGTCTCTGGGAAGAAGTGAAGGACCGGCTGAACAACCCCGGAACCAGTCTCTCGGGCGGTCAGCAGCAACGCCTCTGCATCGCGCGCACGATCGCGGTCAACCCAGAGGTCATCCTGATGGACGAACCCTGCTCGGCGCTCGATCCGATCGCGACCGCGCGCATCGAGGACCTGATCGACGAATTGCGCGAGAGCTATGCGATCTGCATCGTGACCCACTCGATGCAGCAGGCTGCACGCGTCTCGCAACGTACGGCGTACTTTCATCTGGGTGATCTGATCGAAGTTGGTGAGACCAACAAGATCTTCACCAATCCGCAGGCCAAGCTCACCGAAGATTACATCACCGGTCGCTTCGGCTAGGCGCCGCCTCGCGGAAGCAGGGTCTCAGTGGTGCGCGGTCTCGCGCAGCCACTTCGTGGCCACCCATTTCTCGCCGGCCAGCACCGGCATGCCGCCATGCAAGGTTTTTGTTGATGGGTGAGGGCGGTCGTAACTGAAAAAGACGGCGTTGCCTTTGACCGCCGCCACCTCGAGTCCGATATCCGGAAAGTTGGTCGCGCCACCCTCGGTCGGGGTATTCAGATACATGACGAGCGAAGCGACGCGCTGACCGCCGCGCGCGAGAAATGTCGCCGCGCCGGATTCCGCCGGATCGACGTAATCGTGATGCGGGCGGTATTCCTGACCGACCTCGTAGCGCAGGATCTGCAGCGCTTCGCCGTTCTCGAGGGGCCAATCGAGCAGCGCTGCGATACGTCTCTCGATGCGCGCGATCAGCGGCGTCGCAGCACGCGTGAACGCCATGCCACTGCTCGTGCGGCCGGCATCGCGACGTTCATCGCCCGTATCGAGATCGATCACGTTCGAACTGCTCATGCGACGACGCGCCTGCCCGACGAGCTCATCGCACTCGGTGTTACTCAGGAGTCCACCGAAGAGGATCACGCGCGGCTGCGCGAGTTGAAAGAGCACTTTGACTTCGCGATCGAGCGCACGCACTACGGAGGCGCGACGGACTCCGGGCGGGTCCGGTACACGCAGGGACGGGTCTGCGTTTTTCTTTGCTTTGACCTCGGCGAGGCGTGCTTCGAAGGTCGCGGTCATGATCGCAACCGCTTGGTCTTCGGCCAAGCCGCGCCGCATCAACTCGGCGAGTAGCTCATCGGGTGGGCGACCTGACTCGGTCTGCTGCAGCAGCCAGCGACGCAGGTCAGGGGTGTCCACGGGCGAGGTGGCGAGGGGTTCGCCCGTGATGACGTTGCGATTCATTGAGTGGAGTTTACGCCCGCAGCGCGCACATCGTCAGCGTGGCCATGTCGCTGTCATTGAACCGTCACGGAGGTGTCACGTGGCGCGCCTATAACGTCGGTCGCGGCGCAAGCATCGCGTCGTGCGAATTCGGCGGCTATGGCCTTCTACGGAGCGTCTTCAATGCACACCCTCGACAAGCATCGGAATCTGGTTCTTCTTGCCGCCTCCGTGGCGGTGCTCGCCGGTTGCGGCTCGGAAGAGATTGCCTCGCCTGGTAGCGGCGGCAATGTCACCGTGAACATCACGACCCCGCCGCCGCCGCCCCCACCACCGCCGCCGGCCTCGACCTTGGTCACGCCCGCTGCGGGTTGCCCGACGATTGACGCGACGCCCGGCCTGCGCGACGCCGGCACCATCACTGGTGCGACCGGTACGTATCGGGTTTGCGAACTGCCGGCGCGCTTGACGCGAAGCTCGACGCTGCCGCGCGTGCCGGGTCTGTTGTATTCGATGGCCGGTCGTGTCGATGTGGGTGACGATCTCGGTGCGACGCCGCGCTCGGGCGAAAACACCGTGACCTTGACCATCCAGCCGGGTGTCATCGTTTACGGCGCCACCGGCACTTCATGGCTGCACGTCAACCGCGGCAACCGCATCAACGCCATCGGCACCGCCACTCAGCCGATCGTTTTCACGAGCCGCGACAACGTGCTTGGTCTCACCACTGACGACTCGCAGGGTCAGTGGGGTGGTGTGGTGCTCTCGGGCCGCGCACCGATCACGGATTGCCGCGTGCCCGCCGCGCCCCCGGGCACTGTCGACTGTGATCGCCAGGTCGAGGGCGCGGTGGATCCCGCGCTCTACGGCGGTGCGACGGCGAACGACAACAGCGGCACGCTGCGCTATGTGCAGATCCGCTACTCGGGCTTCGTGCTTTCTGGCAACTCGGAATTGCAGGCCCTGACCACGGGTGGCGTCGGCAGCGGTACCTCGATCAGCTTCGTGCATTTGCACAACAGCTCGGATGACGGTCTTGAATTCTTTGGCGGCACGCATGACGCCAAGCGCTTCGTGATCACCGGTGCCGATGACGACAGCGTTGACGTCGACATGGGATATCGCGGTGTCATCCAACACGTGATCGCCGCGCAGAAAACCTCGGGCGCCGCTGACTCGATGATCGAACTCGACACGGCAAACGCACTCGAGAGCCAGCAGCCGCGTACCTTCCTCAAGCTCGCCAACTTCACCTTCCTGCATCGCAATGCGGCGTCGGGTAACGGTGCGGCAATGCGCTTCCGCGGCACGGCGGACGCTGCCCTCGTCAACGGTGTGGTGGTGGCGCCGCTGCCCTGCCTGCGTCTCGACGGCCCGAGCATGCTCACTGCGAACGCGGCGATCGGCAAGGAAGGTCCGCCGACCTTCCGCTCTGTCGCGATGCAGTGTGGCTCGCCCGCGATCCGCGCCGGTGACGGTGGCGTGACGGCGGATCAGGCCGCTGCGGTGTTCAACGCCGCCGGCAACAACAGCACCTCGACGTCCACCGCTTCGCTCACCGGTGGCTTCATCAACGGTGCGAACGAAACCGGTCGCACTGCGATCGATCCGAAGACGGTCGATGCCCGCTTCGACACCACCAACTACATCGGTGCGGTCAGCGGTGCCAGCGACACGTGGTACGCGGGTTGGACCTGCAATTCGGCGACCGCGAACTTCGGTGCCTCGGGTACGGCCTGCACCACGCTGCCGCGTATCACTCAGTAAGTCTCCACCGCGGAAAGTCGGGGCGAGTCGCGATCAAGGTCGCGATTCGCCCCTCACCGAAGCTTGCGGATTCAGAGGACGAGGAATGGACAAGTCAGTCGCGGGGTCCCGCTCTTTGCTGATGCTTGCTGCCGCGATCTTGCCGGTCGCGGCGCTCGGACAAAGCCCCCAAAACGTTGCGCAGACACCGCCCGCCACTGAGGCGGCAGCTGTCGAGTCGGCGCCTGCCGAGACGATACCCGCCGAGACGGTCGAAGAGGTGGTCGACGTTGACACCATCGGCGAGATCGTCATCGTCGGTCGTCGCGATCGCAATCTGCAGCAAGCCACCAACGTCGTCCTGTCGGTGCTCTCGGCCGAAGATATCGCCCGCACGGGTGAAGGCGATGTCGCCGGTGCACTCTCGCGAGTCACAGGTCTGAGCGTCGCCAACAATGGTTTTGTCTATGTGCGCGGTCTCGGTGACCGCTACTCGCAGGCGTTCCTCAATGGTTCGCCGCTGCCGAGCCCCGAGCCGCTGCGTCGCGCGGTGCCGCTCGATATTTTTCCGACGGACGTGATTTCTTCGTCGTTGGTGCAGAAGAGCTATTCGGCGAACCTGCCCGGCGAATTCGGCGGTGGTTTGATCAATCTCACCACGCTGGCTATTCCGAAAGCGCCGTTTCTGAAGTTCGGTGTTGGCATCAGCGGCGATACCGAGACGAGCGGGCATGTCGGCTACACGCATTACGGCAGCAAGTACGATTATCTCGGCATGGACCGAGGGATTCGCAAGATTCCGCCATCGATGGCCGCCTTCCTCGCAAGTGGTGACAGGCTGAGCTCCGGCAGGATCGACACGGGCGATATTGCCAAGCAATTCCTGAACACGCGCACCGGCGTGATCCAATACAACGACAAGATGCCGATCAATGGATCCGCATCGGTCACTGGCGGCACCTCGCGCATCATTGGCGATGGTGAGCTCGGTATCGTGGCGACCGCTGGCTACAGCAATTCCTGGAGCACCAAGGACAATACCGAACAGACGGCAGCCGACGCGGCCTTGTCGGTGATCGACAAAGATTACCGCGAGGTCTCCACCGAGAATCGGATCGTCGCCAACGCGTTGTTTGGTCTCGGTTATGAGTTTGGTGAGGGTAACCGCATCCGCTGGACCAACCTCATCGTGCGCGACACACTCAAGCGCGCCGCGCTCGCCGAGGGCACCCAGAGCAGTCAGAAGACGGGCTTCGATTTCCTTGAGCAGAACACCGGCTGGTACGAGCGCGAGGTGTGGAGTTCACAGCTGAGCGGTGGTCTCAATTTCGATCCCTTCAAGGTCGACGCGCGTTTCGCGGTGGCAAACTCGCGGCGCGAGGCGCCGTTCGAGCTGGGCGTTGGCTACTCGCGCTCCAACATCGCCGCGAGCCCCTTCGGTTCCTATTTCATCAATCGACTCGACAACGGACAGACAGGGTTTGCCGAAATCGCGTTCTCGGATCTCGATGAATCGCTGCTGTCGGGTGGTGTCGATTTCTCATACACGTTCTCACCGCAGTTTGTGCTCTCCGCGGGTTTCGAGAGCAGCAAGACCGAGCGCGACTCCGAACGTCGCGAGTTCCTGTTCATTGCACCGTCCGATTTCGAGACGGCGGTCGGCATGCTGCGCCCCGATCTGCTGCTTGGCGGCGCGATCATCGAGTATTACCGCATCGGCTTGATCGAGTCGACCGAGTCCGACCCGGCGTTCACCGCCGAGCTCAAGACGAGTGGCGCCTATCTGCAGGCGCAGGCTGAAATCTTCGAGGGCCTCGAGATCAACGCCGGCCTGCGCTATGAGCAGGGCGAGCAGAACGTTCGCCCGCTGCAGGTGTTTGCCACGCCGAGCAACTCCGGTGCGAGCACCTTGCTGGACAACTCGTACGTACTGCCAGCGGCTACCTTGACCTGGAAGTTCGCTGACGACATGCAGGCGCGATTCAACGTCTCGAAGACCATCGCACGTCCGCAGTTCCGCGAATTGATGTTCCAGGCGTATTACGACCCCGAGAGCAACCGCGCGTTCATCGGTAACCCGCTGCTGGTCGACAGCGAGTTCCTCAATGCCGAGGCCCGTTGGGAGTGGTATCTCCCCGGCAATCAGCGTGTGTCGGTGGCGGGTTTCTGGAAAGAGATCGACAAGCCGATCGAGGCGTTCACGAGCTTCAGCGACAACAATCCGCTGACGAGCTTCACCAATGCGCCGGCGGCGACGCTCTACGGCGTCGAGCTTGAGTCACAGCTGTACCTCGACATGGACCGCTTTTCGGATTCGGCATTCTTTGCGAATCGCCGCGCGATCGTGATTGGCAACTACACCTGGTCCGACTCCAAGATCGAGGTGAAGCCCGGTGACACGGCGGCGCTCTTCGGCACGGCCACTCAGGCGGCCAGCAATTTCTTTGCCGATGGCGCGCCGCTGACTGGCCAGTCCCAGCATCTGGCCAATATCCAGCTCGGTTTCGAGGACTCCGCGTCACTCTCGCAGCAAACCTTGCTGATCTCCTACGCCAGTGATCGGGCGACCGGACGCGGCGCTGCCGGGCTGCCGGACGTGATCGAGTCACCCGGGGTAAGTGTCGATTTCGTCGCGCGACAAGGACTTGATCTCTTCGGTCAGGAAATCGAGCTGAAGTTTGAAGCTCGCAACCTCTTGCGCCGTGAATTCCGCGAGTTCCAGGAGCGCGGTGGCAACCGGATCTACTTCAATCGGCACGACGCCGGCGCGAAGTTCTCGTTCTCGGTGTCGACGAGCTTCTGACGCGAGCCGCGCCCGTTGATAGGGCGCGGCCGCGGGTCGTCTCAGTCGGTCGAGCGCAGCAGATCGTTGATCGAGGTTTTGGCGCGCGTTTGCGCATCGACCTTCTTGACGATCACGGCGCAGGCGAGCGAGTGAGTGCCGTCCTTGGCGGGCAAACTACCCGGGACGACCACGGCGCCCGCTGGCACGCGGCCTTGGGCGACGCGGCCGCTCTCCCGGTCGTAGATGCGGGTGCTCTGACCGATGAACACGCCCATCGAAATCACTGCGCCTTCTTCCACGATCACGCCCTCGACGATCTCCGAGCGGGCGCCGATGAAGCAGTTGTCCTCGATGATGGTTGGTGCCGCTTGCAGCGGCTCGAGCACGCCACCGATGCCGACGCCGCCCGACAGGTGCACGTTCTTGCCGATCTGCGCGCAGGAACCCACCGTCGCCCAGGTGTCGACCATGGTGCCTGAATCGACATAAGCGCCAATGTTGACGAATGAGGGCATGAGCACGACGTTTGGGCCCACGAAGGCGCCTTTGCGCACCACCGCATCGGGCACGACGCGCGCGCCGCTTGCGCGCAGGGCCGCCTCGTCCATGGCCGCATACTTGAGCGGCACTTTGTCAAAGAAACGCGTGTGGCCGCCTTCGATGAGTTTGTTGTCCCAGGCACGGAAGTAGAGCAGCACGGCTTTCTTGAGCCAGTCGTTCACGACCCACTGTCCATCGCGCTTTTCCGCCACCCGCGCTTTGCCCGAGTCGAGCAGGTCGAGCGCCTCATCGAGTGCCACCTTGAGCTCACGCGAGACACTGCGCGGATTGATGTCGGCGCGCTGCTCGAACGCGGCCTCGATCATGGCTTGAAGAGCGGGATGCTGCTGAGAGGGAGTCAGAGTCATGGTCATCCTTCCTTGATGAAATCATGTTGCATGAAATGGGCGATGCGTCGCGCGGCCTCGACGCAGTCGTCGACATTGGCGACCAGCGAGATACGCACGCGCCCGCGTCCGGGATTGACGCCGGCGACCGATCGCGCGAGATAGCTGCCTGGCAATACCGTGACGTTTTGCGTGGCGAAGAGCTCGCGGGTGAAGCGTTCATCGTCACCACCGACCTCCGCCCAAAGATAAAACCCGCCCTCGGGCATCTCGAAACGCAGGTATGGAGCGAGGATCGGCGCGACGCGGGTAAACTTTTCGCGATAGAGACGGCGATTTTCGAGGACGTGGGTTTCCTCGTCCCAGGCGGCGCAACTTGCGGCCTGTACGGGCAGCGGCATCGCGCAACCATGATAGGTCCGATAGAGCAGGAACTGCTCGAGCAGGCGCGCATCGCCGGCCACGAATCCCGAGCGCAGCCCTGGCAGGCTCGAGCGCTTGGAGAGGCTGTGGAATACCACGCAGCGCTCGAAGCCGTCGCGCCCCAGGGCGCGCGCTGCCTGCAGCAACGAAGGCGGACGCTTGGCGTCATCGGCGTAGAGTTCGGCGTAGCATTCGTCGGCGGCGATGATGAAGTCGTGGCGCTCGGCGAGCTCGAGCGCCCGCTGCCATTGGGCGATGCTCATGATCGCGCCCGAGGGATTGCCGGGGCTGCAAAGATAAAGCAATTGCACCCGGTCCCAGAGCGCCGGCGGCACGGCGTCAAGATCAGGCAGGAAACCGTTCGCCGCAGGGGTGTCGATGAAGAGTGGTTCGGCGCCTGCCAGCAGCGCCGCACCTTCATAAATTTGGTAGAAGGGATTGGGCATGGCGACGAGCGGCGCACGCGCGCTGCGATCAACGATCGCCTGCGCAAAGGCGAACAGCGCTTCGCGCGTGCCGTTCACGGGCAGAACCTGGCCGACATCGATGCTCTGCGGCGCAAGGGCAAAGCGGCGCTCCAGCCAGCGCGCGCAGCTGCGGCGTAACTCGGGCGTCCCGGCGGTCGTCGGGTAGGCGCCGAGGCCGGCCAAAGATTCGCGCAGCGTCTCGAGTATGAACACGGGCGGTGCATGCTTCGGCTCGCCAATCGAGAGCGCGATGTGCGTGAGCTCGGCGGGGGGTGCGATGCCCGCCTTGAGCGCCGTGAGGCGCTCGAAAGGATAGGCGTGCAGACGGGCGAGATCGGGGTTCATGCGAGGCCAGGGTCAGGTAATGATCGGGTCAGGTAATGATCGGGTCAGGCGGTGATCGGGTCAGGCGGTGATCAGGTCAGGCGGCACGGCGCCGATCGAGCGCGAGCGTCAGCTGTGCGATGAGTTGCTGCGCGCGATCCTCGGCAAGCGGTCCGTGTCGCGAGTCGCTCACGTAGAAGACATCTTCGGCGCGCTCGCCCACGGTCATGATCTTGGCGCCGAGCAGATCGATGCGCTCTTCCATCATGACCTTGCCGATATCGCAGAGCAGCCCGGGTCGATCGGCAGCAATGATTTCGAGCACCGAGCGCTGATTACGGTCATCCGCGGTAACGGAGATTTGCGTGCGCGTATTGAAGAGCCGCACCTGGCGCGGCGCACGTCGGGAGACCGCCATCAGGGCATCACGCGGACTTGCGAGCGAGCGGCGCAGGGCTTGCTCGATTTCTTCGTGACGATCGATGTCGGCGATCGGTGTGCCGTCTTCCTCGAGCACGTGATAGAGATCGATGCTATTGCCATCCTGAGTCGGCGTGATGCGCGCATCGACGATGTTGAAGCCGAGCTGGTCGAGCACGGCCGTCGTACGCGCAAAGCCGTGTTGGCGGTGCGGCGCGAAGGTCATGATCGAGGTGGTACCGCGCTCGCTCTCGGCTTGTACCGAGACCACCGGGTCGTCGGAGTCCGGGTCGCGTTCGGCGAGCACCCGGGTATGCCAGGCGATTTCTTGCGGGGTGTGACGCAGAAAATAGGTGTCCGAGAGCATCGCCCATACTTGATCGATCGCCGCAGCGCCGACGCCCGTGGCGGCGAGCAGATCGCGCGCCTGTGTCTGGTTTTCGCTCTTGAGTTCGTCCTGATCGACCGGGGTTTCGAGACCGCGACGCAGGGCGCGTTTGACTCGGTCATGAAATTCGCTGAAGAGCGAAGCCTTCCAGGAATTCCATAGCCGTGGGTTGGTGGCGCGTACGTCGGCGGCCGTCAGCACGTAGAGATGGTCGAGGTGGATCTCGTCACCCACGAAGCGGGCAAAATCATTGATCACCCGCGGATCGGAGATGTCCTGCTTCTGCGCCGTGAGCGAGAGCTGCAGGTGATGGCGTACGAGCCAGGCGACGAGACGCGCGTCGTAGCGCGACAGGCCCTGCTCGAGACAAAAGGACTCGGCTTCGACTGCGCCGAGTTCCGAGTGATCCCCGCCACGACCTTTGGCGATATCGTGAAAGAGCGCTGCGAGATAGGCGACTTCGGGGCGGGGGAGCGTTTGCATGATCTGCGAGAGATTCGGCAGTTCATGGTCGAAGCGCGGCAGCGCAAGGCGGCGCAGGTTGCTCACGACGAAGAGCGTGTGGGCGTCCACCGTGTAGGCGTGAAAGAGATCGTACTGCATGCGGCCGACGATGCGACCGAAGGACGGGATATAGCGACCGAGCACGCCATAGGTGTTCATGCGGCGCAGTTCGTTGGTGACGCCCGCTGGCGCGCGCAGGATCTCGAGAAAGAGCCGATGATTGCGCGGGTTCTGCCGGAACTCCTCATCGATCAGCCAGAGGTTCTGCACGATCGCGCGGATGGTATGGGCGCGAACGCCGCGGATCTCGGGGTTCTGCTGCAGTAGCGCAAACACTTCGAGGAGCGTCGCGGGTTGGCGCACGAAAACATCATCGTGGATGGCTTCGAGATAGCCGTTTGTGACCTGAAAGCGCGGATTCAGGGGCTGCGGCGCCGCGCTTTCATCGAGGATCGCCTCGCGAAAGAGCTGCAGCAAAAGTTCGTTGAGCAGCGTCACGTCGAGTACCGTGCGGTAATAGCGCTGCATGAGCTGCTCGACGGCGAGTGTATAGGTGGCATCCTCGTAGCCGAAGATGCGCGCGAGTTTCATCTGATGATCGAATAGCAGACGATCTTCGCGACGACCGGTCGCAGCATGCAGCGCAAAGCGGACACGCCAAAGAAATGACTGGGCGTTTTGCAGTCGACGTACTTCGGCGGGCGTGAGAAAACCCTGCGTGGCGAGTTGGTCTAGCGTCTGTACATTGAAGTGCCGCTTCGCGACCCAGGAGATGGTCTGGATGTCGCGCAGTCCGCCGGGGCCCGTCTTCACGTTGGGCTCGAGGTTGTAGGCGGTATCGTTTGCCTTGGCGTGACGGTCGATCTGCTCGCGTACCTTGGCTTCGAAGAAACTTTTGACTGGCCAGAGGTGTGCGGGCGAGAGCGCCTCGAGCATCTGCGCGACGAGCGGCGCGGAACCGGCGAGCCGACGGGCTTCGATGAGCGTCGTCATGATGCTGACGTCGCGAGCCGCTTCGCTGCGACACTCCTCGACCGTGCGCACGCTGTGGCCGATCTCGATGCCGATATCCCAAAGAAAAGCGACGAAGGATTCCATTGCTGCGCGCCCGGCATCATCGAGTGTTTCGGGAACAAGCGTGAGGATGTCGACGTCGGAATAGGGGTGCAGTTCGCCGCGGCCATAGCCGCCGACGGCGACGAGCGCCCACTCACCGTCGTGTCCTGGCAGCTTGTGGCGCCAGATCTCGCGCAGCACGGCATCGAGGATCTGCGCACGGGCGTGCACCAGGGTTTCGACGGGCTCTTCGGTCTCGAAGCGACGTTTGAGTTCGGCTTGCCCGTCGCGCAGTACGGCAGCGTAACTCGGGGCGGTGTGACCGCCCTCGGCGAGGCGGGCGGCGAGCGTGTCGAGCAGTTCGTTGGCGGGCATCAGGCCGCGCCCTCGAGCGCCGCAGGTTGTTGCGACAGCGCGCCGAGCGTCAGCACTTCGAAACCGGTCTCGGTGACGAGCACGGTGTGCTCCCATTGCGCCGAGAGTGAATGATCTTTGGTGACGACGGTCCAGCCGTCCGGCAGCAGTTTCACGTGACGCTTGCCGGCATTGACCATCGGTTCGACGGTGAAAGTCATGCCCGGGCGCAGCCGCAGCCCCGTGTTCGGTTCGCCGTAATGCAACACCTGCGGATCTTCGTGATAGATGCGTCCGATACCGTGACCGCAGTACTCGCGTACCACCGAGAAACCGCTGCTCTCGACGAAGGTTTGGATCGCATGGCCAATGTCGCCGAGCGTGGCGTCCGGACGCACCATGCGTATGCCGCGCCACATGCCTTCGAAGCACACCTCGACGAGGCGCTGTGCTTGTACTGCCGGTTTGCCAACGAAATACATGCGGCTCGTGTCGCCGTGAAAACCATCGCGGATCACGGTGACATCGATGTTGATGATGTCGCCGTCCCTCAGGCGCTTGTCGCCCGGGATGCCGTGACAGACCACGTGATTGACCGACGCGCAGATGGTTTTGGGGAAGCCGCGGTAGTTGAGGTTGGCGGGTACGGCCCGTTGCACCTCGATGATGTGTTGATGGCAGAGCCGATCGAGTTCATCGGTGCTGACGCCGGGTTTGACGTGGGCGCCGATCATGTCGAGCACTTCGGCGGCCAGACGACCGGCCTCGCGCATTTTCTGCTGTTCTTCAGGGGTCTTGACGGTGACGGGCATGGGGGGTCGCTGGCGAGGGATCGGGGGCCCGTAAAGCGTTGTTTTTACGGGAGGTGCATGGTATAAAGCGCGGCCTTTTTTGGCAACGTAAACAACCCCACACGCACATCGTTACACCGGTTGCTGGGTGTTCCGCGGACCTTCGGGTACCACGGAATGGCAGCCGGGATGTGCGGAGGCTCAACCCGACAAGGAGTACTTATGACCAGCGTGTCCATGCGACAGATGCTGGAAGCGGGTGTCCACTTCGGACATCAGACCCGCTTCTGGAACCCGAAAATGGCGGAGTTCATTTTCGGCGAACGCAACAAGATCCACATCATCAATCTCGAGAAGACGCAGCCGATGTTCGTCGAGGCTGCCAAGTTCATTCACGGCGTCGCCTCCGATGGCGGCACGGTGCTGTTTGTCGGCACCAAGCGCTCGGCTCGCGAGCCGATCCAGAAGGAAGCCATCCGAGCTGGCATGCCCTTTGTGAATCAGCGTTGGCTCGGCGGCATGCTCACCAACTTCAAGACCGTGCGCCAGTCGATCAAGCGACTTGCCGATCTCACCGAGATGAAGAGCAATGGCTCGCTCGACAAGCGCGGCAAGAAAGAAGGCACGATGCTGCGTCGCGAGATGGACAAGCTCGAGCGCTCGCTCGGCGGCATCAAAGATATGGAATCTTTGCCCGATGCGATCTTCGTGGTCGACGTCGGTCACGAAAAGATCGCCATTCACGAGGCGAACAAGCTCGGCATCCCGGTGGTCGCCATCGTCGACACCAATTGCACGCCCGAAGGCGTCGATTACGTGGTGCCTGGCAACGATGACGCGATCCGCGCCATCCAGCTCTATGCATCCGGCATTGCCGATTCGGTGCTCGAGGGTCGCTCCTCGGCGCCGACGCTCGCGGTGACCGATGACGAATTCGTCGAGCTCGACGAGCACGGCAACCCGAAGCCGAAGGCGGCGCGTGGCAAGCCGCGCCGCGAGGCGCCCGTGCGTGCGCGCCGTGGTGGCGCATCGGCAGCACCGGCGCGTCGTCGGCCCCAGCCCTCCGTGGCTGCGGCTGCGCCCGTCGAGGCGGATGGTGGCGAGGTCGTCGATGGCGAAGTGGCCGCGGCCGATGGCGAAGTGGCGCCAGCCACCAGCGCTTCGGCGCCGCGTCGCAAGACCACCACCGCGGGCGCTCCGCGTCGCCGTGGTTGATCGGAGTCATTCATGAGCATCACAGCAGAAGCGGTCAAACAACTGCGCGAGCGCACCGGCGCCGGCATGATGGAGTGCAAGAAAGCCCTCGTCGAAACCAACGGTGACCTCGACGCAGCCGCCGAACTCATGCGCAAGCAGGGGCTCGCCAAGGCCGACAAGAAAGCCGCCCGCGTCGCCGCCGAGGGCGTGGTCGCGCTCGAGAAGTCAGCCGATGGCAAGACCGCGGCGATGGTCGAGATCAATTGCGAGACAGACTTCGTCGCCCGCGAATCGGACTTCCAGGGTTTCTCGGGTGATGTCGTCAAAGCGACGCTGGATGTCAACCCCGCCGATCTCGAGGCGCTCAATGCGCTCAAGCTCGGCTCGGGCGAGACCGTCGATGAGCGCCGCCGCGCGCTCATCGCCAAGATCGGCGAGAACATCTCGGTGCGCCGTCACGCGATTCTCAACACCGCGGGTTTCCTGGGTGCGTATCGCCATGGCACGCGGATCGGCGCGCTGGTCGCGATCGAGGGTGGCAGCGCAGAGCTCGCCTACGATCTTGCCATGCACGTCGCGGCCAGCAACCCGGACTACCTCTCGGCGGCCGATGTGCCGGCTGATATCGTCGCCAAAGAGCGCGAGATCGAAACCGAGAAGGCGCTCGCCGAAGGCAAGCCCGCCGAGATCGTCGCCAAGATGGTCGAGGGCCGTATCCGCAAGACGCTCAATGAAAAGGCGCTGCTGGGTCAGCCCTTCGTCAAAGATCCGGATCAAACCATCGAAAAACTTTTGAAGGCAGCAAAGGCTGAAATCAAGGCCTTCCGGCGTTTCGAGGTCGGTGCCGGCATCGAAAAGAAGCAGGATGACTTCGTCGGTGAAGTCATGGCGCAGGTCAAGGCAAGCAGCGGCAAGTAAAGCGCTGCAGACAACAACGAAAACCCCGCCTCGGCGGGGTTTTCTTCAACGGGAGTCAGGTGATGGCCGACCAAGGCATGCGATACAAACGCATACTCGTGAAGCTCTCCGGCGAGGCGTTGATGGGCGGGACCGATTACGGCATCGACCCCGTCGTGCTCAAGCGCATCGCCCTCGAAATCCGGGAACTGCTTGGTCTCGGCGTGCAAGTCGCCGTGGTCATCGGTGGCGGCAACATCTTCCGCGGCGAGGGGCTCGCCCGTTCGGGGATGGATCGCGTCACCGGTGATCACATGGGCATGCTCGCCACGGTCATGAATTGCCTGGCGATGCAGGATGCACTCGAGTCGGTGGGCACCCACGCCCGCGTGATGTCGGCCATCCGCATCAACGAAGTGTGCGAAGACTACATCCGGCGGCGGGCGATCCGTCATCTCGAGAAGGGACGGGTGGTGTTGTTTGCCGCGGGCACCGGCAATCCATTTTTTACCACCGACACGGCCGCTTCGCTGCGCGCCATCGAGGTCGGTGCGGAACTGCTGGTCAAGGCGACCAAGGTGAACGGAATTTATTCCGCCGATCCGATGAAGGACCCGAAGGCGGTGCGCTATCCTCGGTTGACGTTCGATCGCGTGCTCGATGAGCGCTTGAATGTCATGGATGCTACTGCGATCGTGATGTGCCGGGACAACCGGTTGCCGCTGCAGGTGTATAACCTGACGGTGGCCGGCGATCTGCTGCGCATTGCGCGCGGCGAGGATGTCGGCACCGTCGTGACCAACGACTGAGCCGTGACGAACGACCGAGGGACAGGACGATGATCGAAGATTTCAAGAAGGATGCCACCGCCCGCATGATGAAGTGCGTGCAGCAGTTCCAGGCCGACCTCAAGAAATTGCGCACCGGCCGGGCCCACCCAAGTCTGGTCGAAAATCTGAAAGTCGACTATTACGGCACCGAATCGCCGCTTTCGCAGCTCGCCAACATCAGCGTCGAAGATGCGCGCACGCTCATCATCGCGCCTTGGGACAAGAGCGCCGTACAGTCGGTCGAAAAAGCGATCTACAAGTCGGACCTCGGTCTGACGCCGAATACCGCGGGCGCCGTCATCCGCGTGCCGCTGCCGCCGCTCACCGAAGAGCGGCGTCGCGACATCACCAAAGTGGTCCGCGGCGATGCCGAAGGTGCCCGCGTGGCCGTGCGCAATGTTCGGCGCGATGTGCTGCAAGATGTCAAGGAAGCACTCAAGGAAAAGATGATCAGTCAGGACGAAGAAAAGAAAGCGCAGGAAGAGATCCAGAAGCTCACCGACAAGTACGTTGCCGACATCGACGCTGCGCTCGCCGTCAAAGAAAAAGAAATCATGCAGGTCTGAGGCCGCAAGGCCCGCGCTGCCGTGGCTCTGCCGCACCACATCGCCATCGTGATGGACGGGAACGGCCGCTGGGCCGAGGCCCGGGGCGAGCCGCGCACGGCAGGGCATCGCGCGGGACTCGAGCCCGTACGCATGGTGATTCGCGAATGCGCCAAGCTCAAGATCGAGGCGCTCACGCTGTTTGCCTTCTCGAGCGAGAACTGGCGTCGCCCCGAGGCCGAGGTTGCGACGCTCATGGGGCTCTTCATGGACGCCCTCGATCGCGAGGTTGCCGAGTTGCACTCGAACGACGTTCGCTTGCGCATCATCGGCAATCGACAGCGCCTCGCCGTGCGTCTGCAGCAACGCATCTCCGAGGCCGAAGCGCTCACGGCGGACAACGCCGGCCTCAAGCTGCAGGTCGCGGTCAGTTACGGCGGACGTTGGGATGTGGTCGAGGCCGCGAAGCGTCTCGCTGCCGCGGCAGCGAGCGGTGCGCTGCGGGCGAGCGACATCGACGAAGAGCGCTTTGCGCGCGAACTGCAGCTCTATGATCTACCGGATCCGGATCTTTTCATCCGCACAGGCGGCGATCACCGGGTGAGCAATTTCCTGCTATGGAACATCGCCTACGCCGAACTCCTCTTCACCGATGTGTTGTGGCCCGACTTCAGCATCAACGAATTCCAGCTCGCCCTCGATGATTTCGCGGGGCGCGGGCGCCGCTTCGGTTTGACCGGTGCCCAGACGGGCAAATCCTCGGGCAAGACGCGATGAGTCGTTTTGCGGGTTTGCGTGAGCGCTTGATCACGGCCGTCGCACTTGCACTCACGCTGCTCGTGATTCTCTTTGCCTTGCCGCCGCTCGCGACGGTTGTCTGCATCGTCGTGGCGATACTGGGCGGCGCCTGGGAATGGTCGGCATTTCTGCACCCGCTGCGACGCGGATTGCGCATCGCCTATGTACTGCTCATTGCGCTTGGTCTGTGGGCGGCCTGGCAAGCGAGCCTGCAACCTGCCGGCTTCATCGTCTTGCTCGTCATCGCTGCGCTTTGGTGGCTGGTGGCGCTCGGCTGGATCATGCTCGCGCCGGCGCGTGGTGGTGCCGTCTCAGCGGCGATTGCCGGTGTCTGCACGCTGGTGCCGACGGGGGTGGTGCTCGCGCGACTGCGCTTCGAGGGGGAGGGCGCGTGGGTGCTGCTCTATTCTTTGCTCGTGATCATGGCCGCCGATGTCGGCGCCTACTTTGCGGGTCATCGTCTCGGTCGCACCAAGCTCGCACCGCAGGTCTCGCCCGGCAAAACCTGGGAGGGCGTGCTCGGCGGTTTTGCGGTGTCGCTGCTCGTCGCCTCGATCGGCGCTTACGGCCTCGGTTGGCCGATTGCGATCGTGCTGCCGATCGTGCTTGGTGCTGCCGCGTTTTCCGTAGTCGGCGATTTGACCGAGAGCCTCATGAAACGGCACACCGGTCTCAAAGATAGTGGTCATCTCTTCCCGGGTCATGGCGGCGTACTCGATCGGATCGACAGCCTCTCGGCGGGCGTGCCGTTGCTGGCACTTGGTCTCATGAAGGCGGGCTTGATCGGCGGCGGCGTGCTCGCGCTCGCGGGTCTGCCGGCGAGTGGGCTCGAGTGAGCACAGAGCAGTCTGCACCGATGGGTGTCGCGGTGCTCGGTTCGACGGGCACGATCGGTGATAACACGCTCGATGTCGTCGCGCGTCATCCCGATCGCTTTCGCATCGTCGCGCTCGGCGCGCGGCGCGATCATCAAAAATTGTTGGCGCAATGCCAGCGCTTGCGGCCCGAGGTCGCAGCGCTGGTCGAGGCCGATGCGGCCGCAGCGCTCGAGCGTGCGCTGCGCGCAGCCGGGCTGCCCACTCGCGTGCTGGTGGGCGAGGGCGCGCTCGATGAGATCGCGGCGATGTCCGCGGCGCCTTTCGTGATGGCCGGCATCGTCGGGGCGGCGGGTCTCGCCTCCTCGCTCGCGGCAGCCCGCGCCGGCAAGCGTCTGATGATCGCCAACAAGGAGCCTCTCGTGATGGCCGGGCCCATCCTGCTCAAGGCGGCCCGCTCGGGCGGGGCAACCTTGTTGCCGATCGACAGCGAACATAACGCCATCTTCCAATGCTGGCCCGCGGGCGCCGACAGTGGTCGCGCGCCGGCTGGCGTGCGGCGGATCCTGCTCACCGCTTCGGGCGGACCGTTCGTCGATTGGAGCGCCGAGGCCATCGCCGAGGCCACGCCCGAGCAGGCCTGCAAACACCCGAAGTGGGTGATGGGCCGCAAGATCTCGGTCGATTCGGCGACCCTCATGAACAAGGGCCTCGAGGTCATCGAGGCAGGCATCTTGTTCGGTCTCGCCATCGAGCAGGTCGAGGTGGTGGTGCATCGGCAGAGCCTTGTGCACTCGCTGGTCGAATACGTCGATGGCTCCATGCTCGCTCAGCTCAGCTCGCCCGACATGCGCACGCCTATCGCCCATGCGCTTGGCTGGCCGGACCGGATCGACTCCGGTGTACAATTCCTCGATCTCGCCCGCGCCGGCGTGCTGCAGTTCGAGCCCCCCGACACGGGACGTTTCCCCTGTCTGGCGCTCGCCCGGCAAGCCGCAGTGGCGGGCGGGTTGGCACCTGCCATCCTGAATGCGGCCAACGAGGTCGCGGTGGCGGCTTTCCTGGAGGGGCGTTTGAACTTCGGCGGTATCCCGGCGGTCATTGAGTCCGTGATGAACAGCCTGCCCTCGGGTCCGGCGCAGGACCTCGACACCGTGCTCGCCGCCGATGTCGCGGCGCGTCGTGCCGCGCTTGCAAGGATCGACGGCGGTGTCGCCATACCCTTGGCGTCCCAGTCGGGTGGAACTCGTTGATGGATTTTCTCTGGACCATCGTCGGCTTTGTCGTGGCCGTGAGTCTGCTCGTCACCGTGCACGAGTTCGGTCATTACTGGGTCGCGCGCAAACTCGATTTCAAGGTACTGCGTTTTTCGGTGGGGTTTGGTCCGGCGCTCTGGCAGCGCACGGCGGGCGCAGATCGCACCGAATACGTTTTCGCGGCCTTGCCGCTCGGCGGCTACGTCAAGCTGCTCGATGAACGCGAAGGGCCGGTGCCGCCCGCAGATCTCGCCCGCTCCTTCACCCGCAAAAAACCCTGGCAACGCATCCTCGTACTGCTCGCCGGTCCCGCGTTCAACATCGCCTTCGCCATTCTCGTGCTCTGGGCCATGTTGTGGATCAGCGGCGAGCCGCAGATTCGTCCGGTGGTGGGCCAGGTCGTGCCCGATTCGCTCGCGGCGCGAGCCGATCTGCGCGAGAACGACGAATTCCTGCGCATCGAAGGGCGTGAGATCGCCACCCACTCCGATGTGCTGCTCGGCTTTGTCGAGGCGCTGAGCGACGATGGGCGCATCGACATCGAAGTCCAGCGTCCGGGTTCGGGTCTGCGGGTGCTCGAATTGCGGGTCGATGACCCGGAAGTCCGCCGTGCGCTCACCGAACCCGCGGCGATGATGCGCGGCCTTGGCATGCGCTTCTGGACGCCGCCGGTGCCCGCCGAGATCGGCAAGGTCGAGACCGGCGGTCCTGCAGACCTTGCTGGGCTGCGCCCCGGCGATCGCATCACTTCGGTGGACGGTCAAGCCGTGCAGGATTTCCCCGCGCTCGTCGAAGCGGTCTCGGTGCGCCCGAACCGCGAGATTGCGCTCGAGATCCTGCGTGACGGACGTCGCGAACAACTCACCGTGCGCTCGACCGCCGATCTGGTCGAAGGGCGCGAGGTCGGCCGCATCCGCGTGCAGACGCCACCGCCGCCGCCTTGGCCCGAGCGTTTCGTCACCCATCGCGACTATGGCCCGATCGAATCACTCGCGGCGGCCAGCGAGCGCGCCTGGGACATGACGGTGCTGCAGGCCAAGATGTTCGCGCGAATGCTCTTCGGTCAGGTGTCGCTCAAGAATCTGTCGGGTCCGCTGTCGATCGCCGAATATGCCGGTGAGTCGGCGCAGAGCGGTGTCGCCGAGTTTCTCGGCTTCCTGATCGTCATTTCCCTCAGCCTCGGCTTCCTGAATCTTTTGCCCATCCCCATTCTCGATGGCGGGCAGATCATCTATCAGCTCATCGAGTGGGTACGCGGTTCGCCGTTGTCGGATCGCATCCAGGCGATGGGGCAGCAGGTCGGTATCTTCCTGCTGCTGATGCTCATGGGCGTTGCCCTATTCAATGATTTTACGAGGCAGCTCGGTTGAAGATGTCGACTCGCATTGCTTTGGCCGCGATGGTGCTTGCAGCGCCCGTGTCGTTTTCCTCCGTCGCGCTCGCACAGGGGGCTGCTCCGGAGCAGGTGTTGCGGGTCGACAACATCCGTGTGGAGGGCCTGCAGCGCGTCTCCGAGGGCACGGTGTACAACTACCTGCCGGTGAATATCGGTGACCGCCTGACCCCGCAGCGCGTGCGCGAGGCGATTCGTGCGTTGTACGACACCGGCTTCTTTCGCGACGTCGAATTGCGTTGGGACGGCGGCACGCTGATCGTGGCCGTGCTCGAGCGCCCCTCGATCGAGAGCTTCGAGGTCAAGGGCAACAAGGACATCAAGACCGAGGATCTGAACAAGAGTCTGCGCAACGTGGGCCTCGCCACCGGCAAGACCTTCGATCGCTCGGTGCTCGAGGACGTCAAACAATTCCTCACCGACCAGTATTTCAGTCGCGGCAAGTACGCGGTGCGCATCGATGCGCAGGTCGAGGAGGCCTCCGATAATCGCGTACGCATCAAGATCGACATCAAAGAAGGCAAGCGCGCCAAGATCCGCCAGATCAACGTAGTCGGCAACGAGTCGTTCCCGCAGGACGAGGTACTCGAAGATTTCGAGCTCAAGACGCCGAATTGGCTCTCTTGGTACAAGCAGGATGATCGCTATTCGCGCGAGTCGTTGCAGGGCGATCTCGAGAAGCTGCGTTCGTTCTACATGGACCGCGGCTACGCCAACTTCGAGATCGAGTCGACGCAGGTGGCGATCGCGCCCGAGAAAGACGACATCTTCATCACGGTGAACGTCAACGAGGGCGAGGTCTTTAAGCTCGGCGCCGTCAAGCTCGCCGGGACTTTCGTGGTGCCTGAGGAAGAGCTGAAGAACTATCTGCTGGTCAAGACCGGCGACACCTATGCCAAGAAAGACATCACGGCAACGCAACAGCTGATCCAGAATCGACTCGGCCTCGAGGGCTATGCCTTCGCCAAGGTTGATCCGGTGCCAACGCCCGATGACGGCAAGAAAGAAGTCGGCATCACGTTTTTCGTTGATCCGGGCAATCGGGTCTACGTGCGTCACGTCCTTTTCAACAACGTCTCCAAAATCAACGACAACGTGCTGCGTCGCGAGATGCGCCAGCTCGAGGGCGCCTGGCTCTCGAACGTGTTGGTCGAGCGTTCCAAGCAACGCATCCAGCGTTTGCCGTACATCGAAAAAGTCGAGTTCGAAACCAAGCCGGTGCCGGGAACCCCTGATCTGGTCGACATCGAGTTCGACGTCAAGGAAGGTCCCTCGGCGCAGCTCGGCGGTGGCGTCGGTTACTCCGAGTCGCAGTCCTTCATCCTCAACGGCAACTATGCCGACAGCAACTTCATGGGGACCGGCGAGCGCATCTCGATCGATCTGAACTCGGGTCGTTACTCGAAGGTTTATGGTGTCTCGCACACCGATCCTTATACGAACATCGACGGGATCGCGCGAACCTTGTCTTTCACCTATCGCGACGTGACGCAGTTCGTGTCGGCGTCCTCGGATTTCTCCTCCGAATCTTTGGCTCTGGGTGTCGATTACGGTTATCCGATCACCGAGTTTCAGGGTTTGCGAGTGGGCTTCTCCGCGCAGCGCTCATCGCTGATCACGGGCGAGGGTAGCGCGGAGCAGGCGCGCAGCTGGGTGCGCACCAATGGCGACTACCGCGTGCAGATCGTTCCGGAGCAGGATTTCGGCGGCGGCTTCGTCATTCCGGGCACCTCGCTCGATACCACGCAGTTCGATTCCTACGAGCTCGTGGTCGGTTGGACCTACGACAGCCGCAACCGTGCGCTGTTTGCCGATCGCGGCATGCGGCACACGCTCTCGCTGAGTTATGCCTTGCCGTTCAGTGATGTGCAGTACGCCACGGCCAATTATGAATACCTCCAGTTCGTCCCGCTCTTCGGGCGCTGGACCTTGGCGTTGGGCGCCGAAGTGGGTTACAGCCAGGAGCTCGGCGACACCACGGCGCCGCCGCCGTACCGCAATTTCTTTGCTGGCGGACCGGACACGGTGCGTGGGTATCGCGAGAGTCGACTCGGCCCCAAGGACAGCTTCGGCAATCCTTATGGTGGCAACCTGAAGCTTACCGCGCGCGCCGAACTCATCATCCCGACACCCGAGAAGTGGGCGACCACGGCCCGAGCGACGGTGTTCTTCGATATCGGCAACGTGTTCTCGACCCGTGATTTCTACCAGTTCACGGGGCTCGATGGCGCCACCCCGGTCGATTACAAGTTCAAGTATGATAACTTGAAGAAATCGACGGGCGTCGCAGTGCAGTGGTTGGCGCCGCTCGGCGTGTTCCGCTTCAGCTACGCGCTGCCGCTCAACACCTTCGAGGGCGATGGCGTGCGCTTTGCGGACGAGGAAGAACGGTTCCAGTTCACGATCGGCCAGGCGTTCTGATCCGATCGGTTTTCACGACATTCGATTTGCAGAGGTTGTTTCGACGATGCACAGTTTTCTCAAGTTGACGATGGCAGCGATGGTCGCTTCGGTGGCCTTTGCAGGCGCTCCGGCGATCGCGCAGCAGATGAAGGTCGGCGTGCTCGACTTCGGTCGATTGATGGACGAAAGCCCGCAGGGCAAGGCGCTGATCGAATCACTGCGCACCGAGGCTGCCGCCAAGCAGCGCGAACTGCAGGCGGCGGCGCAGTCGCTGCAGGGCAAGCGCGACAAGCTGGCCAAGGATCGGGCGACGATGACGCCGGACCAGATCTCGCGCGCCGAGAAGGATCTGCGCGATGGCGAGCGTGATCTCGCGCGGCGTCAGTCGGAAGTCAATGACGACTTCAACGCACGTCGCAACGAAGAAATGGCCAAGTTGCAGCGCACACTCATCGAAGAGGTGCGCAACTACTCTAAGGCCCAAAACTTAGATCTCGTGGTCACCGACGGTGTGATCTACGCGACTCCGGCGCTCGACATCACCCCGGGCGTACTCTCGGGGCTGCAGGCACGTCCGGCCGCGGCGGCGCCGGCGAAGCCCGCGACACGCTGAGCGCGCGGGCGACCGCGCGGCGCGGACGCGGATGGCAGGACTCACCCTCGGCGAGCTCGCGGTCCGCTTCGGGCTGACGCTCAAGGGGGACCCCCAGCGGCGCATCGATCACGTCGGCACGCTTGCTAACGCGGGCCCTTCGGGGCTCGCGTTCTTCGCCAATCCCAAACTGGTTGATCAACTCCTTGGCGCCCGCGTGGGCGCCATCGTGCTGCATCCCTCCTTGGCCGAGGCGACGCAGTTCGATTGTCTGCTGAGCTCCAATCCGCATGCGAGTTTTGCGCGCATCGCTGCGCTGCTTCACCCTTTGCCCGCGGTCGCACCCGGCATTCATCCCTCGGCGGTGATCGCCCCGGAGGCGCTCATCGATCCGAGTGCGCAGATCGGTCCGCTTGTGGTCATTGGTGCGGGCAGCCGGATCGGCGCGCGCGTGCTTATCGGGCCCGGCTGTGTGATCGGTGAGCAGGTAACGATCGCCGATGATGTACGGCTGGTCGCACGCGTGACGGTGCTCGAGCGGGTCAGCGTCGGCGCGCGCTCGATCCTGCATCCCGGGGCTGTGGTCGGCGCAGAGGGTTTTGGCTACGCGCTCGAGGGGGAGCGTTGGATTGCCGTGCCGCAAGTGGGTACGGTACGCATTGGCGAAGATGTCGAAATCGGCGCCAACTCGGCCATCGATCGTGGCGCCCTCGATGACACGGTCATCGGTGATGGCGTGAAGATCGATAACCTCGTACAGATCGGTCACAACTGCACCATCGGTGCGCACACGGCGCTCGCGGGCAACGTGGGGCTCGCCGGCAGTTCGCATATCGGGGCGCGCTGCCGCATCGGAGGTGGTTCCGGCATCGCAGGGCACTTGACGATCTGCGACGATGTCACGCTGATGGGCACGAGCTTCGTCACGGGCGACATCCGCGAGCCGGGTATCTACGCGGGTGGCAGCATCCCGGTCGAGCGGGCCGAGGAGTGGCGCCGACTCGTCGGGCGTTTCAAACGGCTCGATACGTTGGCGCGTCGTGTCGGTGCGCTGGAGCGCGGCGAGTCCGGTGAATTTCACAGCGAGGATAGATCGTGAGCGAGAACATTACCCTCGATATCAATGCGGTGCTCAAACAATTGCCGCATCGCTATCCTTTCCTGCTGGTCGATCGCGTGCTTGAGTGTCGCAAGGGTGAGTCCATTCGGGCGCTGAAGAACGTCACCTACAACGAGCCTTTCTTCCCGGGGCATTTTCCGCATCGACCGGTGATGCCGGGTGTGATCATCATCGAAGCGCTCGCACAGACCGCCGGCATTCTCGCGTTTCAGACGGCGGGGGTGATGCCCGATGACGACACGCGTTTCTATTTCGTCGGCATCGACAAGGCGCGCTTTCGCAGGCCCGTCGAGCCCGGCGATCAACTGATTCTTACGGCCACGCTGCAACGACAGATGCGCGGGATCTGGAAGTTCGCGGCGGCGGCGTACGTGAACGATTCCGAGGTGGCCTCGGCCGAGTTGATGGTTGCGCCCGAAACGGGCAAGTCGTCAGCGGCGAACGTGGCCACCGGGGAATCGGCGCAGGGGCAGGCGTGATGGGCAGTCGTATCGATCCACGCGCGGTGATCGCGCCAGGCGCGAAGCTCGCCGATGATGTCGAGGTCGGCGCATACACGATCATCGGGCCCGACGTGGAGATCGGCCCCGGCTGCGTCATCGGGCCGCACGCGGTCATCACCGGCTGGACTACGATGGGTGCCAACAACCGCGTGTTCCAGTTCGCTTCGATCGGCGATGCGCCGCAGGACAAAAAATACGCCGGCGAGCCGACTCGCGTGCGTATCGGCAATGGCAACGTATTTCGCGAATATGTGACCGTCAATCGTGGTACTGCCAAAGACAAAGGCATCACCACGGTGGGTGACGACAACCTCTTCATGGCCTCCTCGCACGTCGCGCATGATTGCATCGTCGGTAGCCATTGCGTGTTCGCCAATCTCGCGACGCTCGCCGGGCACGTCGAAATCGACGACTGGGTGATCCTCGCGGGCTTCACCGGCGTCCATCAGTTCTGCAAGATCGGGGCGCATGCCTTCATCGCCAACAACACGGCGGTGACCCGCGATGTGCCGCCGTTCGTGATGGCCGTCGGCCACCCGGCTGAGCCGCACTCGATCAACGCCACGGGCATCGCGCGCCGCGGTTTTTCGGCCGAACAGGTGCGCAACATCAAGCACGCCTACAAGACGCTCTATCGTTCCGACCTGCCGCTCGACACCGCTATCGAGCGAATCACGCTCGCGGCGAAGGAGCAACCGGAGCTGCAGGCCTTCGTCGATTTCTTCCCGCGCTCCAATCGCAGCCTGATCCGCTGAGCATGGCCTCGCCGCTGATCGCGCTGGTGGCGGGCGAAGCCTCGGGCGATAACCTCGGCACAGCGCTCATGGCGGCGATCCGCGAGCGTGTGCCCGGCGCGCGCTTCGTGGGTATTCCCGGGCCACGCATGCGCGAGGCCGGTTGTGAAGCGCTCGCCTCGAGCGATGAGCTTGCACTGATGGGGCTCGCCGAGATCCTCAGGCATTTGCCGCGGCTGATTCGTTTGCGGCGGCGCATGGTTCGCGAGCTCGTGGCGCGGACGCCCGCGGTCTTCATCGGTATCGATGCACCCGAGTTCAATCTGGGTTTGGCCAAAAAATTGAAGTCGCGGGGTATCGCGACGGTGCAATACGTCAGTCCGCAGGTGTGGGCATGGCGGCAGGGGCGGGTGCGCGGTATTGCGGCGGCTTGCGATCGAATTCTTTGTCTGCTGCCGTTCGAGCCGGCGTTCTACGCAGCGCACGGCGTCAATGCGCGCTTCGTCGGTCATCCGCTCGCCGATCAGTTTCCGCTCGAGCCCGATCGTGCGGCGGCGCGCGAGGCGCTCGGCATCGCGCCGGCAGCGAAGGTGGTCGCGATCCTGCCCGGCAGTCGCTTGGGTGAAGTCTCGCGTCTGGCGGCGCCGTTCATCGCCACAGCAGCGTGGTTGCGCGCGCGGCGAGCGGATCTGCAGTTCGTTGCGCCGCTCGCGACTGTGGCCACTCGGGTTTGCTTTGAGACCGAGCTTGAGGCGGCGCGCCGGTCCGACCCCGCAGGCGCTGCCTCAGCCGCGGCGTTGACGATCAAGGTTCTCGACGGCCAATCGCGGCTCGCACTCGCGGCCGCCGATGTCGTGTTGCTCGCCTCCGGCACGGCGACGCTCGAGACCTTGCTGACGCGGCGCCCCATGGTGGTCGCCTACAAGCTCGCGCCGCTCACCGCTTTTCTGTTGCGACGACTCGGGCTCGTGAAGGTGCAGTATTTCGCGCAGCCCAATCTGCTCGTGGGGCGCGAGGTCGTACCGGAGTTTTTTCAGGAGGCGGTGACGCCCGAGGCGCTCGGCGCCGCGGTGCTCCGTTGGCTCGAGCAGCCTGCCGATCTCGCCGCCCTCGAAGACTCCTTTGCCACCGTGCACCGCGAACTGCGGCGGGGCGGTGCCGGGCTCGCGGCCGAGGCGGTACTCGAGCTGCTGCCTCGATGAGCGATTGGACCGCAGGCGTCGATGAGGCGGGTCGTGGCCCACTCGCCGGACCGGTCGTCGCTGCCGCGGTCATTCTCGATCCGACCCGCGCTATCGACGGGCTCGCCGATTCCAAAGCGCTGAAAGCCGCCGAGCGTGAGGCTTTGGCGCCGCTCATTCGCGAGCGCGCGGTCGCCTGGGGCGTGGGGCTCGCGAGTCCTGCCGAAATCGACGCCATCAACATCTTGCAGGCGACGCTGCTGGCGATGCGCCGGGCAGTGCTCGCACTGTCCGTTCGCCCGACCCACCTCGAGATCGATGGCAACCGGCTACCTGATCTAGCGGGCCTCCCGGGCATACGCTCGGCGGTGGCCATCGTCAAAGGCGACAGCAAAGTGGCGGCCATCAGTGCCGCTTCGATTCTCGCCAAGACGGTGAGAGATAACGTTATGGAACAATTGGATACGCGATTTCCCGAATATGGTTTCGCGATCCACAAGGGCTATCCGGTGCCGCAGCATCTGGCAGCGCTCGAGCGCCATGGCGTCTCGGCCGTGCACCGGCGCAGCTTCGGACCGGTAAGATCGCGACTCAGATGACCGCCTTCGTTCACCTCCGTTTGCACACCGAATACTCGCTGGTCGACAGCGTGGTGCGCATCGCCGATCTGGTCGAGCGGGCGGCGGGCGAGGGCATGCCTGCGGTCGCCGTGACCGACCAGAACAACCTCTTCGCGATGGTAAAGTTCTACAAGGCGGCGATGGAGAAGGGGGTCAAGCCGATCATCGGCGTCGACCTGCTGGTCGCCGAGCCCGGTGAGCGCAACCCGCCCTCGCGGATCGCGTTGCTCTGCCAAAACGAAATTGGCTACCGCAATCTCACCCGTCTCGTCTCGCGGGCTTATCTCGAAGGTCAGCAGCGTGGTCTGCCACGCATCGAGCGCAGCTGGCTCGATGCAGAGATGACCCAAGGTTTGATTGCCTTGTCCTGCGGCGCCGAGGGCGATGTGGGTCGGGCGCTGCTCGCCGGCAAGACCAGCGACGCGCAGCGCGCACTCGATTTCTGGTGCGCGCTCTTTGGCGATCGGTATTACCTCGAGGTCAGTCGTCTCGGGCGCGACGAGGAGGAGCGCTTGCTCGCTTCGACCGCATCGCTCGCCCTTGCGGCGGGTGTACCGCTGGTCGCCACCAACGATGTGCGCTTCCTCGCCGCCAGCGATTTCGATGCGCACGAGGCGCGGGTCTGCATTCATGAGGGCAGCCTGCTCGGCGATCCGAGCCGGCCGCGTCACTACACGCGGCAGCAATATCTGCGCTCCGCCGCCGAGATGGTCGAGCTTTTCGCCGATTTGCCTGAAGCGCTCGAGAACTCGGTGCAGATCGCGCGGCGTTGCAGTCTCGTCTTGCAGCTCGGCGAGAGTCAGCTGCCTGCGTATCCCGTGCCCGCAGGGCAGAGCACCGAAGATTTTCTGCGCGCCGAGTCGGCTCGCGGTCTCGAGGCGCGCTTCGCGCGACTCGCGGGCGTGGACGCGGCGGCTTATCGGGAGCGACTCGACATCGAGCTCGAAGTCATCTGCAAGATGGGCTTCGCCGGATATTTTTTGATCGTCGCCGATTTCATCCGTTGGGCGCGCGAGAACGGCGTGCCGGTGGGCCCCGGTCGTGGCTCGGGCGCCGGGTCGCTCGTGGCGTATTCGCTCGGCATCACTGACATCGACCCGCTGCAGTACGACCTGCTTTTCGAGCGCTTCTTGAATCCCGAGCGCGTGTCGATGCCCGACTTCGACGTCGACTTTTGCATGGACGGCCGCGATCGGGTCATCGAGTACGTCGCCGACAAGTACGGGCGCAAGCGCGTCTCGCAGATCATCACCTACGGCACCATGGCCGCGAAGGCGGTGGTGCGCGATGTCGGGCGCGTGCTCGGTTTCGGCTACGGCTATGTCGATCGCATCGCCAAACTCATCCCCTTCGAGCTCGACATCACGCTCGATGCGGCGCTCGAGAAGGAGCCCGAGCTGCGCAAGCTCTACAAGCAGGATGAGGAGGTCAAAAATCTCATCGACCTTGCCAAGTCCCTCGAGGGCTTGACGCGTAACGCCGGCAAGCATGCGGGCGGCGTGGTGATCGCGCCCTCGGTGCTCGAGGACTTTGCGCCACTCTATCGCGAAGAAGGTGGCGGCAGTGTCGTCACGCAGTTCGACAAGGACGACGTCGAGGCGGCGGGTCTCGTCAAATTCGACTTTCTCGGGCTGCGCACGCTGACCATCATCGAGCACGCGGTGCGCACCATCACGGCGGCAGGTACGTCGCTCGATATGGCACTGCTGCCCATGGACGATGCGGCGACCTACCAGTTGCTGAAAAACTGCGAGACCACCGCGGTTTTCCAGCTCGAATCGCGCGGCATGAAAGATCTCGTGCGCCGCCTGCAACCCGATCGCTTCGAGGATATCGTTGCACTGGTCGCGCTCTTTCGACCCGGCCCGCTGCAGTCGGGCATGGTGGATGATTTCATTGCCCGCAAGCACGGGCGCATCGATGGCCCGATCGATTATTTGCACCCGAGCCTCGAGAGCGTGCTCAAGCCGACTTATGGCGTGATCCTCTATCAGGAGCAGGTCATGCAGATCGCGCAGGTGCTCGCCGGCTACAGCCTGGGGGGCGCCGATTTGCTGCGTCGGGCGATGGGCAAGAAAAAGCCCGAGGAGATGGCGAAGCAACGCAGCATTTTCGTCGAGGGCGCGAAGGGACAAGGAGTGCCCGAGGCACAGGCGACTTATATCTTTGACTTGATGGAGAAGTTCGCCGGCTACGGGTTCAACAAATCGCACTCGGCGGCCTATGCGCTGCTGTCCTATCAGACGGCGTGGCTGAAGGCGCACCATCCCGAGGCCTTCATGGCCGCAGTGCTCTCGGCCGACATGGACCACACGGACAAGGTGGTCACCATCAAAGACGAATGTGATCGGATGGGGATCGAGGTCTTGCCGCCCGACATCAATGCCTCCGACTACGCTTTCGTGGTCGCGGCGCCGCAGCAAGTTCGCTACGGACTCGGGGCGATCAAGGGTGTGGGACGCGCAGCGGTCGAAGCCATCACGGGCGAGCGCAGTGTGGGCGGCGCTTATCGCAGCCTCGAAGATCTTTGTCGCCGGCTCGATCTGACCAAACTCAATCGGCGCGTGCTCGAAGCGCTGATCCGCTCGGGCAGTCTCGATTCTTTGGGTGTCAATCGTGCAACGCTCATGGCGCGCCTGCCTGCGGCGATGCAACTTGGCGAGCAGGCGACGCGTGCCGTCGAGACAGGTCAGGTCGATCTCTTTGCGCTCGGCGATGCACCGGGCGCTGCCGAGGCGAGCGCCGAGGCGGTGCCTGCGCAGCCCGAATGGGGCGAGTCGGTGCGTCTCGCGGGCGAGCGTGAAACGCTGGGGCTTTATCTCACCGGGCATCCCTTGTCGCGATACGAAAAGGACCTTGTGCGTTTTGTCACCGCGCGAATTGCCGATTTGCTGAGTGATCGACCCTCGCAGGGTTCGCCGGAGCGGGGTTTCTTTGGCGGTCGGTCTGCGGCGATCGCGGGTTACATCCACGAAGTACGCAAGCGCGGCAATCGGACTTCGATCGTGCTCGATGACCGCACTGGCCGCATGGAAGTCACGTTCTTCGACGAGGTACTGCAGAAATTCCGTGATCTCGTGGTCAAGGATGCGCTCGTGCTCATCGAGGGACAGTTGCGCTTCGATGAACAGGGCGACACTTGGCGGCTCTCGGCGAAGCAGGTCACCGAGCTCGATCGCGCCCGCGAGCAACAGGCGCAGCGCATCGTGTTGCTCTGGCCGCGGGCGAACGGCAGCGATCAGGGTTTGATGCTGCAGCGACTCGCCGAGACGTTGGCGGCGCATCGTCCCGGGCCCTGTGCCGTCGGGGTGCGTTACACGGGGCCGCAGGCGGCGGGCTCACTCGAGCTTGGGGCAGAGTGGAAGGTGCGGGCGAGTCCGGCGCTCATCGAGGCACTGGAGCAATTGGTCGGTGCCACGGGAGTGCGCGTGGTCTACGGGCCGCCCGTGGGCACGCCAAGCTCTGCTTACGGTTGAAAGCGACTCACCCGCCCCGTAATCTGCGGCGATGCCGATCAATTTCCTCGATTTTGAGCAACCGATCGCCGAACTCGAAGCGAAGATCGAGGAGTTGCGCCATGTGACTGCGGGCGCGGGCGTCAACGTACAAGACGAGATTGTTCGTTTACAGGGCAAAAGCGATCAGCTCACCCGCAGCATCTTCTCGAAACTCAGTCCCTGGCAGATCACGCAACTTGCCCGTCACCCGCAGCGACCCTACACCCTCGATTACCTGAATCAGGTATTCACGGAATTCGAGGAGCTGCATGGCGATCGCATGTTCGGCGACGATCAGGCGCTGATCGGCGGTCTCGCGCGACTCGATGGCGAGGCGGTGATGGTGATTGGTCACCAGAAAGGGCGCGACACCAAGGAGCGTGTGCGGCGCAACTACGGCATGCCGAAGCCCGAGGGCTACCGCAAGGCGCTGCGCCTGATGCACATGGCCGAACGTTTTGGCTTGCCACTGGTCACTTTCATCGATACGCCAGGCGCTTATCCGGGGCTCGACTCCGAGGAGCGCGGTCAGAGCGAGGCGATTGCGCGCAATCTTTTCGAGATGGCCAAGCTGCGTGTGCCGGTGGTAAGTCTCGTCATCGGCGAGGGTGGATCGGGCGGTGCCCTGGCAATCGGCATCTGCGATCGACTGTTGATGCTGCAGTTCAGCACTTATTCGGTGATCTCGCCGGAGGGCTGTGCCTCGATTCTTTGGAAGAGTGCAGACAAGAAAGAAACCGCGGCCGAGGCGATGGGTCTCACGGCAGATCGGTTGCGTTCGCTGGGGCTGGTCGACGAAGTAATCGGCGAGCCACTCGGCGGCGCACATCGCAACCTGCGGGTCATCGCATCCTCGGTCAAGGATGCGCTAAGCCGGCACCTCGGCGAGTTGCGGGCCAAATCCACCGAAACTTTGCTCGCCGAGAGATCGCGGCGCCTCGCGGGTTTCGGCGTGTACTCCGAGGAGCGCGGCTGAGCGCGGCCGCCAAACTGCGCGCGCGACTTGGGGTCATCCTCGAGTCCTTGGCGCGCGAAACCCCCTTGTCCGGCTGGCGCGTCGCACTGAGCGGTGGCGTCGATTCGGTCGTGCTGCTTGCCGCGTTGGTCGATCTGCGTCGCACACGCAAGCGTTGGCGTGACGTACCGCTGCGCGCCTTGCATGTGCATCACGGTCTGCGTCCGGCTGCAGACGACTGGGCCCGTCACTGCCGGACCTTGTGCCGTGAACTGGGTGTGCCGCTGCAGGTGCGGCGTGTTCGGGTGGCCAGCGGAACGGGTGCGTCGCTGGAGGCCGAAGCGCGCCGCGCGCGCTATGCGGCGCTCGAGCGCGGCCTGCGTCGCGACGAGTGGCTGCTGACCGCGCACCATGTCGATGATCAGCTCGAGACCATGCTGCTGCAATGGATGCGCGGGGCGGGTGTCGCTGGGCTCGCTGCGATGCCGCAGCGTGCGGCTTTCGCTCGCGGTTGGCTGATGCGACCGCTGTTGTCGATGTCGCGCGACGAGCTGCTGCTCCTTGCCCGCGCGCAGCGACTCGCCTGGGTCGAGGACGACAGCAACGTCGATGAGCGCTTTGAGCGCAACTACGTGCGCGCGCGGGTTTTACCGATCCTGCGCGCCCGTTGGCCGGCGGCGGCGCGGGTCGCGGCGCGCAGCGCCGGACATCTTGGCGAGGCAAAAGAGCTGCTCGAAGAAATCGCCGCGCTCGATGTCGCGGGCCTCTGCGCGCCGGGCGGGGCGGTCGAGTTGTCGAAGTTGGCGTTGCTCTCCATAGCGCGTCAACGCAACGCGTTGCGCCACTGGCTTACAGCGCGCGGGCTGACGATGCCCGATACCGTGCACCTTGAGCGCATTCGCGTGGAGTTATCTGCGGCGCGCACTGACGCACAGCCCTTGGTGCGGTGGGCGGGCGGTGAAGTGCGGCGCTTTCGTGGACGACTGTATGCGTTCACAGCGGCCCAGTCAGCCGCGCTCGCGCTGCGGCCCCATGAGGCGCAGCGGGCCTTACTACAACCCTCACTACAACCCTCACTTAAACTCTGGGATTGGCGTCGACGAAAACGCTTCGAACTTGCCGAGAACCGCGGTGTGTTACGTCTCGTGGCCGACCCGCATGGCAACATCGACGGGGCGAAGTTGCCGGCCAAACTGTGGGTTGGCCTACGCGCGGGCGGCGAAAAAATTCGCATCGTAGCGTCCGGTCCGCATCGCGCTGTCAAAGAGCTGCTGCGCAATGCGGCCGTGCCGCCCTGGGAGCGCGAGCGTTTGCCGCTACTGCACGCTCAGCCTGCGGGGGGTGTGTCCACCGACGCATCAGGTTCTGCGCAGCCCGCTTCTGCACTGATCGCCGTGGGCGATCTCTTCGTCGATGCATCCGTCCAGGTTCGTCTCGAGGCGCCCCCGACGCGCGGGCGATTTCGGCTGGAATGGGAAGGCCGTTTTTGGTAATCTGACTTCCCGTCGTGCCGGTGTTTGCGCCGGCGCTTTATCTGCGGCGGTTCCCCATGCCTCGTTTCGTGTTTGTCACTGGTGGTGTCGTTTCTTCTTTGGGGAAGGGCATCGCTTCCGCCTCGCTGGCGGCCATTCTCGAGGCGCGCGGTCTCAAGATCGCCATGGTCAAGCTCGACCCCTACATCAACGTCGATCCCGGCACCATGAGCCCGTTCCAGCACGGCGAAGTGTTCGTGACCGACGATGGCACCGAGACCGATCTCGATCTCGGACATTACGAGCGCTTCGTGCGCACCGTCACGGGTCGTCACAGCAACTTCACCACTGGCCGAATCTATGAGCGCGTGATCGCCAAGGAGCGGCGCGGCGATTACCTCGGCGCCACCGTGCAGGTCATTCCGCACATCACCGATGAGATCAAGGCGAGCATCATGCTGGGCGCGGGTGATGCCGATGTCTGCATGGTCGAGATCGGCGGCACCGTGGGTGACATCGAGTCGCTGCCTTTCCTCGAGGCGATCCGTCAGATCGGCGTCGAACTCGGCCGCAGTCAAGCGATCTTCATGCACCTCACGCTGGTGCCGGTGGTGGGCGGCGGTCATGAGATCAAGACCAAGCCGACGCAGCACTCGGTCAAAGAATTGCGCGGCATAGGTATTCAGCCCGACATTCTTCTTTGCCGCGCACAGCACCCGTTGCCTGCCGAGCATCGACGCAAGATCGCGCTCTTCACCAATGTCGAGGAGCGCGCGGTCATCTCTGCTATCGACGCGCGCGACATCTACGAGATTCCGCTGCTGCTGCACGAGCAGGGGCTCGATGACATCGTGGTCGAGAAGCTCCGTCTCGAGTCCGTCGCCAAGCCGGCCGATCTTTCGGCGTGGCAGGCCGTGGTCGAAGCCAAGGCGAATCCGCGTGGCGAGGTGGATATCGCCATGGTCGGCAAGTATGTGCAGAACCGCGACTCCTATCTGTCGCTCAACGAGGCGTTGACGCATGCGGGCGTGCAAAATCGCACAACCGTCAATATCCATTTCATTGAATCGACCGATCTCGAGGAACAGGGAACGAGCGTACTCGAGAAAATGGATGCCATTCTCGTGCCCGGTGGCTTCGGTGAGCGTGGCGTCGAGGGCAAGATTGCCGCGGTACGCTTTGCTCGCGAGCGCAAGCTGCCGTATCTGGGAATCTGTCTCGGCATGCAACTCGCGGTGATCGAGTTCGGTCGGCACGTACTCGCGCTCGAGGGCGCCACCAGCACCGAGTTCAATCGCGCGACGCCACATCCGGTGATTGCACTCATCACCGAGTGGCAGGATGCCGCGCGTGGCGCGCAGGCGCGCGATGAGTCCTCGAACCTCGGCGGCACGATGCGTCTCGGCGGTCAGGATGTGCTGGTGGCGGCAGGCTCGCGGGCCCGCGCGCTCTATGGTCGCGACGTCATTCGCGAGCGCCATCGTCACCGCTACGAATTCAACAATACGTACCTCGAGCGTTACCGCGCGGCGGGTCTGCGTTTTTCCGGCATGTCGCGTGACGATCTGGTCGAGATCGTGGAGCTTCCCGATCATCCGTGGTTTGCGGCCACGCAGTTTCACCCGGAGTTCACCTCCAATCCGCGCGACGGCCACCCGCTTTTCAGCGGCTTCATCGCCGCGGCGCGCGCGCAACATGAGGGTCGTCATCCATGAAGCTCGCCGGTGTCGAAGTCGGTGCGCAGCAACCGCTGTTCCTGATCGCGGGGCCTTGCGTGATCGAGAGCGCAGCGCTCTGCGAAGAGATCGCCGGGCGACTGTGCGAGATTACTCGTCCGCTCGGTGTGCCCTATATTTTCAAGGCTTCTTACGACAAGGCGAACCGCTCCTCACGGACGAGCTTTCGCGGTCCCGGGATCGAAGCCGGGCTCAAGGTGCTCGAAGGCATCCGCACGAAGTTTGGCGTACCGGTGCTCACCGACGTTCACGAAGATACGCCGCTGCCCGAGGTGGCTGCAGTCGTCGATGTGCTGCAGACGCCGGCTTTTCTTTGTCGACAGACCAACTTCATCGTCGCTGCCGCCTCGCAGGGCAAGCCGGTCAACATCAAGAAAGGTCAGTTCCTCTCGCCTTGGGAGATGCAAAACGTCGTCGACAAGGCGCGCTCCAGCGGCAACGACTCGATCATGGTCTGCGAGCGTGGTTTCTCTTTCGGGTACAACAATCTCGTTTCGGACATGCGCTCCCTCGCGGTGATGCGGCGCACCGGTTGTCCTGTGGTCTTCGATGCCACGCACTCGGTGCAGTTGCCGGGCGGGCAGGGTAGTGCGTCGGGTGGTCAGCGGGAGTTCGTACCTGTGCTCGCGCGCGCCGCCGTGGCCGCAGGTGTCGGCGGTGTCTTCATGGAAACTCACCCCGACCCGTCCAAGGCCCTCTCGGACGGACCGAACGCCTGGCCGCTCGCTCGCATGGCGTCACTGCTCGCAACGCTGGTCGAGCTCGACCGCACCGTCAAATCCAAACCCTTCGAGGAAGACTCCGAATGAGCCGTATTGCCGACATCCGCGCGCGCGAAATCATTGATTCACGCGGCAATCCCACGGTCGAAGCCGACGTCATTCTCGCAAACGGCGCGGTCGGCCGAGCCGCGGTGCCCTCGGGCGCGTCGACCGGCACGCGCGAAGCCGTCGAGCTGCGCGATGGTGACAAGAAGCGCTATCTCGGCAAGGGTGTACTGAAGGCGGTGCACAACGTCAACACCACGATCCGCCGCGCCCTCACCAAGCGTGATGCGCGCGACCAGCAGGACATCGATGCGCGACTGATTGCGCTCGACGGCACGGAGAACAAAAGCCACCTTGGTGCCAACGCGCTGCTTGCGGTCTCGCTCGCCACAGCGCACGCCGCCGCGCAGGATGCCGATATGGCGCTGTGGCGTTATCTCGCCGGCAAGCGCAAGCCGGTCATGCCGGTGCCGATGATGAACGTCATCAACGGCGGCGCGCATGCCGACAACAGCCTCGACATCCAGGAGTTCATGATCCTGCCGGTCGGTGCCAAAGATTTCAGTCACGCGCTGCAGATGGGTGCCGAGGTGTTCCACACCCTCAAGGGCATCCTCAAGGGCAAGAAGCTGACCACGGCAGTGGGCGATGAGGGCGGCTTCGCCCCCGATCTCGCCTCGAACGAAGCGGCGCTCAAGTTGCTGTTGCAGGCGATCGAGAAGGCCGGTTATCGACCGGGGCGCGACATCTACCTCGGGCTCGATGTGGCGAGCTCCGAGTTCTTCAAGGACGGCAAGTACGCGCTGCATGGCGAAGGGCGTGCGTTCACGCCTGCGCAGTTTGCACAGTACCTCGCGAAGCTCGCGGCCAAGTATCCGATCATCACCATCGAAGATGGCATGGCCGAAGGCGATTGGCAGGGTTGGGCGGGCCTGACCAAGGCGCTTGGCAAGCGTTGTCAGCTCGTCGGTGACGATCTCTTCGTGACCAATACCGGCATTCTTGCCGAGGGCATCCGGCAGGGTATCGCCAACTCCATCCTCATCAAGGTGAATCAGATCGGTACGCTGACCGAGACCCTCGAGGCGATTGCGATGGCGACCGGTGCGGGTTATTCAGCGGTGATTTCGCATCGCTCGGGCGAGACCGAAGACACGACGATTGCCGATATTGCCGTGGCGACCGCCGCGACGCAGATCAAGACCGGTTCGATGTCGCGTTCTGATCGCGTTGCCAAGTACAACCAGCTGTTGCGTATCGAGGAAGAACTCGGCGGCAAGGCGCGTTATGCCGGGCGTGAGGCTTTCCCGATAAAGATCTGATGCAACAGGGGTTTATTTTGCATCGGTCGACGTTTACCATGCGCGCTCAATGACCAAGTGGTTCGCCGGTGTGTTGGTGTGCCTGACGGTGCTGCTGCAGTACCGCATCTGGTTGTCCGACGACGGCGTGCGCGAAGCCTATCGGCTGCGCCAAGCCGTCGCTCAGCAAAGCGGCACCAATGCCGATCTCAAGCGCCGCAACGAACAGTTGGCGGCCGAAGTGGCCGATCTCAAGGCGGGCATGAGCGCCATCGAAGAACGTGCCCGCAGCGAACTCGGCATGATCGGGCAGGGCGAGTCCTTCTATCAGGTCGTGCCCAAGGTCGTCACGGTGCCCGCGGCGCCGGTCGACGCCGCGCCCACGCGCACGGCGCAACGCTGAGTCCCGCGCCTTGAGCCGACCCCATTACTGGCTCGTCATGCCGGCGGCCGGGCGGGGCAAGCGGCTCGGCGCCGAACTTCCCAAGCAATATCTGCCGCTCGCCGGGCGCAGCATGCTCGAGTGGTCGCTGCAGATTTTTTTGACCGATTCGTCCTGTCGTGGCGCGGCAGTCGCGTTGTCACCGGGCGATGAATATTGGCCTGCGCTGCGCGCTCGTCTCGCGCGCGCGGTGATCGAGGCGCCGGGCGGCACCGAGCGTAGTGATTCGGTTCGCCAGGCAATCGAAACGCTGCGCACGCGCGGTGCCGATGAGGCCGACTGGGTGCTGGTGCACGATGCAGCGCGGCCCTGCGTGACGCGCGCCGAAGTCGATGCTTTGCTACAGGGTGTGGCGCGTGAAGACAGCGCCGGGCAAGCGCCGCTCGGCGGTGGGCTTCTGGCCTTGCCGCTTGCCGACACACTGAAGCGCGGCGTGACCGAGGCGGGTAGCGTCATTAGCGGCGAAACCGTACCGCGCGAGGGCTTCTGGCGCGCGCTGACTCCGCAAATGTTTCGTCTGGGTGCGTTGCTCGCCGCCTTGCGCGCCGCCGCATCCGCCGGTCGCGTCCCGACCGATGAAGCGCAGGCGATGGAGTGGTTAGGCGCAAAGCCGCGACTCATCACTGGAGAGTCGACCAATCTCAAAGTAACGACGGCTGCAGATCTGGCGCTCGCCGAGGGCATACTGCGCGCGCGTGCCAGCGCGGGAGGACAGTCGTGATTCGGGTCGGATCGGGTTTTGATGTGCATGCCTTTGGGTCGGGTGACCATGTCATGCTGGGGGGCGTGCGCATACCGCATGATGCCGGCGTGATTGCACACTCCGATGGCGATGTGTTGCTGCACGCCTTGTGCGATGCGCTCCTGGGCGCGGCCGCCTTGGGCGACATCGGACAACATTTTCCGGACACCGAGCCGCGTTGGCGCGGTGCAGCCAGTGCACAGTTCGTGCAGCACGCGGTGTTGCTGCTGCAAGAGCGTGGCTATCGAATCGTCAATGCCGATCTCACGCTGCTCTGCGAAGCGCCGCGGATCGCGCAGCACCGCGAGGCGATTCGTGCCGAGGTCGCGCGTCTGCTCGAGCTTGGTCTCGATGCTGTCAATCTGAAGGCGACCACCACCGAGAAACTGGGTTTTCTAGGGCGTCGCGAAGGCTTGGCGGCCGAAGCGATCGTGCTCATCGAAAAACCGTGAGCGAACCAACTTCTCTGCCCGTCTCGCCAGGCGACGATTGGCGCGAGTTGGCGCTGGCGCCGCCACGCGTCGTTGAACCACCCGCGGGTCGTGCGCGGCTGCGCGTCGAACTCGAAGATTTCCAAGTCGATGAGGAACTCGGCTTCGTTGCCTCGGGGCAGGGCGAACATGTACTGCTGCAGGTGCGCAAGCGCGGCGCCAATACCGGCTGGGTCGCCCGCGAACTCGCCAAGCTCGCCGGGGCGCGCGATTTTGATGTGGGTTATGCAGGCCTGAAGGATCGACGCGCCGTTACCACCCAATGGTTCACGGTTCCCGCGCGGCGGCGTTCGGCGGCCGAGTGGTCTCTGGTGAGCGGCGAGGGTTTCGAGGTGCTCGTTGCGCAGCCGCATGCGCGCAAACTGCCGCGCGGTGCGCTCGCGGCCAATCGATTCCGCATCGTGCTGCGTGATTTCTTTGGCGATGCGACAGCGCTCGAGCGCAGGGTGGCCGAGATCGCCGGGTCAGGCGTGCCTAATTATTTTGGGCCGCAGCGTTTTGGTCGCGACCTTGGCAACCTCGAGCGGCTCATGCAGGGCGGCCCTGCGGGTTCTGCTGCGGGCTCCGGCGCCGCTGCCGGATTTGAGTTGTCGGCAGCCCGCAGTCTGATTTTCAACGCCGTGCTGGCCGCCCGTGTGCGCCGCGGCGATTGGCAGCGGCTTCACGTCGGAGAGCGCGCGAATCTCGACGGCGGCAACTCGAGCTTTCTCGTCGAGTCGATAGAGCCCGTGATCGAGGGGCGTCTCGCGAGTCTCGATATTCATCCGACCGGGCCTTTATTCGGTCGCGGTGAGAATGGTATCGGCGGTGAGATTGCCGCGCTCGAGGCGGATATCGCCGCGCAATTTCCGGCGCTGACCGCGCGTCTGCTCGGTGATCGGCTCGATTCTGCGCGACGTCCGCTGCGAGTCGCAGTGCGTGATCTTGCGCTCGAGTGGATCGAACCCGGTCGTACGGTCTGCTTGAGTTTTCGCCTTCGCCCCGGCAGCTTTGCCACCACTGTGCTGCGCGAGTTGCTCGACGATGCAGCGGGTATTGCAGGAGAGGAAGAACATGCTTGAGATCACAGATCACGGTAATGTGCGCGAGATTCGTCTGGCGCGTCCCCCGGTGAATGCACTGAATAGTGCGCTGCTGCAGTCGCTCGAGCAGGCTGTGATCACCGCCGAGTCGGATTCGATGTCCGCGGCGGGCCCGCGCGTGATCGTGCTCTCGGGGGCCGCCGGCATGTTCTCCGCGGGTCTCGATGTGCGCGAAATGAACTCCGGCGAGGCGGCGGTCCGCGAGCTCGTGCTGGCGTTTGCGCGTGCACAACTGGCCGTCGTGCGCTCGCGATTACCGATTATCGCGGCCATCACCGGGCACAGCCCGGCGGGTGGCGCTGTGCTCGCTCTGCTTTGTGATCATCGCATCATGGCCGAGGGCAAGTTCCGCATCGGCCTCAACGAAGTGCAGGTCGGCCTCTATCCGGGAGAGCTCATCTTTCGTGTGCTCGAGCGTGTGGTCGGCACGCAGCGCGCGGTGTCGTGGTTGCCGCGCGGCGCACTGGTCAGTGGTGCCGAAGCGCTCGCTGCGGGTTTCGTCGACGAGCTCGTTGAGCCGACACAAGTCGTGCCGCGCTCGCTCGCATTGGCCGCCGAGATCGCTGCGCTGCCGCCCAAGGTCTATGCGCGCACGCGTGCGCTCGTGAGGCGCGATTTGTTGCGGCTGTTCGAGGCGCCTCCTGAGAGTCTCGAGTCGTTGATGGAAGAGGGCTGGGTGACCGATGAGACCCGCGAGCGCATGGCGAAACTGCTCGCGCCGCGCGCGGGCTGACGACGCTCGAGCTAGCTCTGCAGCAGCACGTAAATTGCGCCGGTGCCACCATCCACCTGCCGCGCCGAACAGAAGGCGATGACCGGATCGGTGCGACGCAGGATAACGTTGACCGCCTGCTTGATCACCGGGCCGCGCGGACCCGAGCCCAAACCCTTGCCATGAATGATGCGCACGCACCGACATTGGCGTGCGATGGCTCGCGCGAGAAAATCGCGCAAGGCCTGCTTGGCTTCGGGGACGGTGTGGCCGTGCAGATCGAGTTCGGATTCGACACGATAATGACCGCGCCGCAGGCGACGCATCACCGCATCCTGAATTCCACCCCGACGAAAGGTGAGCTCGTCGCCGAATTCGACATCAAGGTCCGCTGGCGTCAGCTGCAGACTGTCCTCGAGAACTTCGGCCTCTCCGAGACGACGGAAAAGGGCGCGAGGTTTCGGTTTCGGACGATGCTGACGGATGCGCGGCTCGCTGCGCAGCGGGCGTGCGCCCTTGACCGCATCGCGAAAAGTCCGGACATCTTCGTCGGAGGGCTTGCGCATCCTGCTACCTCGAATCCCGAGGTTTCAGTATATTGTCCGCCCCCCCGGGTCTCCAAGAAAAAAACTCGATGAAAATCCTCGTGAGCAACGACGATGGGTATCGGGCGCCCGGCATCCTTGCCCTGCGCCAGTCGCTCGCGGGTCTCGCCGAACTTACGGTCGTGGCGCCGGAACGCAATCACAGCGGCGCGAGCAACGCGCTCACCCTCGAGCATCCGCTGCGCGTTACCGAAGTCGAGGAGAGATCCTATTTCGTCACCGGGACGCCCACCGATTGCGTGCACCTTGCCATGTCCGGGCTATTCGATTTCGAGCACGACATGGTGGTCTCGGGAATCAACAACGGCGAGAACCTTGGCGACGACGTGCTTTATTCAGGCACAGTGGCTGCGGCGATCGAGGGGCGTTTTCTCGGTTTGCCGACGGTCGCGCTTTCCCTGCGTCGCCCCGAGCACGGCGAGATGGATTACGCCGCTGCGGCGCAGGTTGCGCGCTTGATCGTGCAGCGTCTGCTCGAGTATCCGCTCGATCGCAACATGATCCTCAACGTCAATATTCCGCATCGACCTTACGGCGAGCTGCGCGGATTTGTGACCACGCGACTCGGTCATCGTCACCGCGCCGAACGTGCGGTAAAGGCCATGGATCCGCGTGGTCGCGTGGTGTACTGGGTCGGCGCGGCAGGCGAGGGGCAGGATGATGGCGAAGGCACGGATTTTCACGCGGTCGCCAACGGTTTCGTATCCGTCACGCCGCTGCAAGTCGATCTGACTCGCTACGCCGCGCTCGAGACAGTGCGCGACTGGCTCGAAGGCTTGGGTTAATGATGGATCAACGCCTCAACGGCATCGGCATGACCTCGGCGCGCACGCGCGAGCGACTCGTGCAGCGCTTGATGGAGCAGGGGGTAAAGAACCCCGCGGTGCTTGATCGCATCCGCAATGTACCGCGCCATATTTTTGTTGATGAGGCGCTCGCGAGTCGCGCTTACGAAGACACAGCCTTGCCGATCGGCTTTGGCCAGACGATCTCGCAGCCCTACATCGTGGCGCGCATGACCGAGGCCTTGCTTGAGGCAGGGCCGGTGAGCAGCGTGCTCGAAGTCGGCACCGGATGTGGCTATCAGACCGCAGTACTCGCGACACTTGTACCGCGCATTTTCACCATTGAGCGCATTGAGCCGCTGCTCCTTCGCGCCAAATCGCGCCTCAAAGAGCTTGGCATCAAGAACGTGCGTTTCCGCCACGGCGATGGTTACGAGGGCTGGAAGGCACAGGGCCCCTACGAGGGTCTGCTCGTCGCCGCTGCGCCGATGACTGTGCCCGATGCGCTGCTACAGCAATTGGCGATCGGCGGTCGACTCGTCATGCCGGTGGGCGCCGAGGGCAAACAAGAGTTGCTGCGGATCACGCGAACCGATCAGGGTTTCGAGCAGGAGCGGCTCGGCGCGGTGTCGTTCGTGCCGTTGCAGTCGGGTGTGATGGCTGCGACGTGATGGATTGATCGCGGCCGAGCGCCGCACCGAATCCCGCCCGAGGGGGCGCTGAAAACCACGTCCCTGTGAGCTCGGCACGACGCCCGGCCACCACCGATACGTCACGCTCACAGAAGGATGATCACGAGTTCGGTGTTCACGATCGTGCGTGACGTGATCGTTCAGACGAGGGTGTTTCACCTGGCGGTGTGGGCGTAGTACTCGCGAGCGGGGCGTCGCGCGCCATGGATGGCGCGCGCCGAGCCCACATGGATGTGCTCTTCGCGTCCCCGCGAGCGGGTACTACGCCCACGCCGCCGGGTAAAGGGCGCTTGCCTGAAACTCACGCCCACGCCGTCGGGTGAACCACGCACACCCCTAGGGAAACAACACCGCCACCACTTCCCGACCATCACCGACCAGGACGTTGTAGGTTCGGCACGCAGCACCGAGCTCCATCACTTCAAGACCGATGCCGCGCTCGAGGAACCAGCGGCGCTGGGTTGCGGGCAGGAAGGTCTGGCCCTCGACCCAGCCGATCACGACAACTTCGGGTTTGAGTTGGAACACGACGCCGAGATCCCCTTCTTCGAGAGCATCCGGTCGTGTGGGTCGAAGATCGGTGCGCAGTTCGCGCGCACTCAGGATCACGGGTCCCGTGATCTCTTGATCGCCGATACGCAATCGACCCGGCGAATAGCCCCGGATCAGAAGCTGGGTAGCGACCGGTGTCACGGTGAGTCTCATGCTCCGATAACATACGCGATGTGCGCGAGCTCGTGCTCATCCTCCCTGATCTTTTTCTGCATGCCGAGGCCACAGGACGAAAGGCAGAGACGCCCTTGACGGCGTTGCGCTTCGCTGCGCCGCGAGTGATGCGCGGCGGATGGCGCGGCATGCTGGCGCGAGGCGTAGGTCGCGAGGACCTTGTGCTCGTCGATGAGGCAAGTGTCATTGACGCAGCACTGCGAGGAGTGACGTGCGCTGCGTCCGCGGAAGTCGCTGCAACAACGTCGGATGAACCCTGGATCGCGACGCCGCTGCATCTGCTGGCAGGCTTGAGCACGGTGCATTTTCCGGCCAACGGCTTGCTGCGCCTCGCGCCGAGCGAGGCTGATGAGCTCGCCGAGGAGTTCGGTAAAATCTTTGGCGTTGACGGACTCGAACTCGTGCCAGCCGGATCGGTGGGTTTCATTCTGCGAGGTCTCGTGACCGGAGGCGCCGAGACCACGGACCCGGCGCGTCTGGTGGGCGGCTCGCTCGAAGAGTCTTTGCCAAGGGGCGCAGGCAGCGCCGAGTTGCGCGCGCTGGCGAGCGAACTTGAAATGTGGCTGCATGCTTTGCCTCTCAATCGACGTCGTGCCGCACGTGGTGAGCCGCCGTTGAGCGCGCTATGGCTATGGGGCGGTGGTCAGCCGCCGCGCGATTCGCTCGCGAGTCGCGCATATAACGAAGCTGTGCGTTGGCAGCGTCTCGTGGGTGACGATGTCTGGGTGCAAGCCCTCGGCCTGTTGTCTGGCGTCACGACGGAGTCTTTGCAACTACCTTGGCGCGTGGCGGACGCTGATGAATCATGCTGCGTGATTGCGCCACTCGCCGATCATGATCTTGAGTCGATTGATCGCCAACTTGTGCAACCGTTGGTCGGCGAACTGCATGCCGGACGACTCGGCACGCTCGCGATTGTCGCGAACGATCGCTGGACGGCAGTACGCGCTGCCGATCGCTACAAATTTTGGCGACCGCGACAGACAGCGCTCGCAGCCCTGCTCGATTCACCCGCATGACGCTCAAAGTCATGCGTCGCGTAGCTCCACCCGAGGCGTTGCCGGCTTTTGCGACGCTCAATCCGGTGTTGGCACGCGCCTATGCAGCGCGCGGTCTACGTGATGTTGCCGAGCTGCGCCAAAATCTCGATCAACTGTTGCCAGTTGGTTCGCTCGAGGGCGTGACCGCGGCCGTCGAGTTACTGCTTGTGCATCGCGAGCGGGGCGGACGGATTCTGGTCATTGGGGATTTTGATGCCGATGGCGCGACGAGTTCGGCGCTGATCGTGCGCTGCCTGCGCAGTTGGGGCTTTGCCGAGGTCGATTTCCTTGTGCCGAATCGTTTGGAATTCGGTTACGGTCTGACGCCCGAGATCGTGGCGATTGCCGCCACGCGCGATCCGGCGCTCATCATCACGGTCGACAACGGTATCTCGAGTCTGCCCGGCGTTGCGGCAGCGCGCGCGCAGGGCATCGATGTGCTGGTGACCGATCATCATTTGGCGGGCACCGAGTTGCCCGGTGCGAATGTGATCGTCAACCCGAATCTGCCGTCGGCGACCTTTGGTTCGCGTGCGCTCGCCGGTGTGGGCGTCGCGTTTTACGTCATGGCAGCACTGCATCGCGCGCTCGGCGAGCGTGCTGCCAGCGCGGCGGCACTGCCGTCGCCTGCAACTTGGCTTGATCTCGTGGCACTCGGTACTGTCGCCGATATCGTCCCGCTCGATCGCAACAATCGGGTACTCGTTGCGCAGGGCTTGGCGCGTATTCGCGGGGGGCGATGCACGGCCGGTGTTCGCGCCTTGCTTGAGCTCGGCAAGCGCCCCCTCGGTGAAACCATCTCGGCTGATCTTGGCTTCGTTGCGGGACCGCGCGTCAATGCGGCGGGACGTCTCGATGACATGAGTCTCGGCATTCGCTGCCTGCTGACCGATTCTTTGACCGAGGCGCGCGCGCTTGCGGCGCGACTCGATCAGCTGAACAAGGAGCGACGCTCGATCGAATCGTCGATGCAGGAACAGGCGCTCGCGGCGGTACGACATTTGTTCGATCCTGCCGATACGCGACTCGGCGGCAGGGTGGCGAGTCGCCACGGGATCTGTCTTTTCGATGCGGGTTGGCATCAGGGTGTGGTCGGGATCGTGGCCGGTCGCATCAAGGATCGATTGCGCCGTCCGGTGATCGCATTCGCCGAGGCAGGCAACGGTCAATTGCGCGGTTCCGCACGCTCGGTGGCCGGGGTCCACGTACGCGATGTGCTCGAGGCCATTGCCACGCGCAAGCCGGGTCTGCTGCCGAAGTTCGGGGGACACGCCATGGCGGCGGGGCTGACGGTGGAGACGAAACGCCTGGATGAGTTCGCGCGCGAATTCGATGCCGAAGTGGCGCGTTGGCAGGCGGGCGGCTCGCTCGCCGATCGGCTCGAAACCGACGGCGAGCTTGATGCCGAGGATATCTCCCTCGCCACGGCGCTCGCGCTACGCGAGGGTGGGCCCTGGGGGCAGCTCTTTCCGGAGCCTGCCTTCGATCAGCGGTTTCGTGTGCAAAGCGCCCGACGCGTGGGTGAGACCCACGTCAAGCTCTGGGTCGAACTTGAGGGCTCGAATCGTCGCTTCGACGCGATTGCCTTCAATCTGCTGCAAGGCCGCCCCGAGCTGCGCGACGGCGCGAGTGGGGTCAAGCTGCCTTCGCAGGTGCACCTTATCTATCGGCTCGACATCAACGAGTGGAACGGCGAGCGCCGTCTGCAGCTGCTCGTCGACCATCTGCTAGAATCCCCGACATGATTGAACTTGGACTTGTCAAACGAACCTTGGCCGACCTCCAGGAGCGCGTCAGCTCCTTAAGGGGGTTTCTTTGAATACGATCTGAAGAAAGAGCGGCTCGAAGAAGTCAGCCGCGAACTCGAAGATCCCGGGGTTTGGCAAAAGCCCGAAAAAGCCCAAGAGCTCGGACGCGAGCGTGCCAAGCTCGAGGCCGAACTCGCCAAGATCGACATCGCCACCCAGTCGGTGCGCGATTCCGCCGAGTTACTCGAACTCGCCGAGGCCGAAGACGATGAGGCCACGGCGCGCGAGGTCGAGCGCGATCTGCCGTCCGTCGAAAACAAGGTGCGCCAGCTCGAGCTGAAGCGCATGTTCCGCGGCGAGATGGACTCGCACAACGCTTACCTCGACATTCAGGCCGGTGCCGGCGGCACCGAAGCGCAGGATTGGGCGCAGATGATCATGCGCATGTACCTCAAGTGGGCAGCGGTCCGCGGTTTCACGGCCGAAGTGATCGACTCAAGTCCCGGTGAAGTCGCCGGGGTCAAGAGTGCCACCATCGAGTTCAAGGGCGATCATGCCTACGGCTGGTTGCGCACCGAGACCGGCGTTCATCGCCTCGTGCGCAAATCGCCGTTCGATTCGGGTAACCGGCGTCATACCTCGTTCGCCTCGGTGTTCGTTTCGCCCGAGATCGACGATGACATCAACATCGAGATCAATCCGGCCGATCTTGAGATGGATGTCTATCGCTCGAGCGGCGCGGGCGGCCAGCACGTCAACAAAACCGAATCGGCGGTGCGCATTCGCCACATGCCGAGCGGAATCGTGGTCGCTTGCCAGAATGAGCGCAGTCAGCACAAGAACCGCGCCACCGCGATGAAGATGCTGAAGGCCAAGCTCTACGAGCTCGAGGTCAACAAGCGCAACGCCGCCGCCAAGGTGCTCGAAGAATCCAAGTCCGATGTCAGCTGGGGACATCAGATCCGCTCCTACGTGCTCGATCAGTCGCGCATCAAAGATTTACGTACGGGCGTCGAGGTTGGCAATACCACCTCGGTGCTCGGTGGCGATCTCGATCAATTCCTTGAGGCATCGCTGAAGGCGGGGCTGTAGCGTCATGACCGAAGACGAGAACAAACTGATCGCCGAAAGACGGCAAAAACTCGCCGCGCTGCGCACGGCTCACGAGCCCGCGTTCCCGAACGATTTTCGGCGTGATTCGCTTGCTTCCGAGTTGCATCTCGGTTTCGACGAGATGGACGGTGCCGCCCTTGAGGCGCAGGCGATTCGCGTGACGGTCGCCGGCCGCATGATGCTGCGACGCATCATGGGCAAGGCGAGCTTCGCGACGGTACAGGACGCTTCCGGTCGTATCCAAGTCTTTCTGCAGCGTGACGTGCTCGGCGACGTCTACGACGCGTTCAAGGGCTGGGACATCGGCGACATCCTCGGTGCCGAGGGCTTGCTGTTTCGCACCAAGACCGGTGAGTTGTCGGTGCGCGTCGAAAAACTGCGTCTGCTCGTCAAGTCGCTGCGGCCTTTGCCCGACAAATGGCATGGCCTCGCCGATACCGAGGCGCGCTATCGGCAGCGTTACGTCGATCTCATCATGAACGATGAGAGTCGCGCCGTCTTCCGCAAACGCACGCGGCTCGTGCGTCATTTGCGCGACATGCTCGATACGCTCGGTTTCATGGAAGTCGAGACGCCGATGATGCAGCCGATTCCGGGTGGTGCCACCGCGCGGCCCTTTGTCACGCATCACAACGCGCTCGACATCGACATGTATCTGCGCATTGCGCCTGAACTCTATCTCAAGCGGCTCGTGGTGGGCGGCTTCGAACGCGTCTACGAAATCAATCGCAACTTCCGCAACGAGGGGCTATCGACTCGGCATAACCCCGAGTTCACCATGCTCGAGTTGTATCAGGCCTATGCGGACTATCACGATCTGATGGATCTCGTGGAGCGCATGATGCGCAGCGCCGCCGAGGCGGTCGTCGGTTCGTTGCGGTTTCATTCGCAGGGCAGGGACTATGATCTGGCTCCCGCCTTCGCGCGCATCTCGGTCGAAGACATCATCCTGCGCGAGAATCCCGACCTCGACCGCTCGCGGCTGCGCGATGTCGATTACTTGCGTGCCGCCTGCGAGGCCCGCGGCATTCCCTGGAAGCCCGGTGACGGTGCGGGCAAACTGCAGATCGAAATCTTTGAAAAGACGGGTGAGCACACGCTGCAGGACCCGACCTTCGTGTATGCCTATCCAGCCGAGGTCTCGCCGCTGTCACGGGCTAACGACGCCGATCCGTTCCTTACCGATCGCTTCGAGTTTTTCGTTGGCGGGCGCGAACTTGCCAACGGATTCTCCGAGCTCAACGACGCCGAAGATCAGGCGGCTCGTTTTCACGCGCAGGTCGAGCGCAAGGAGTCGGGCGACGATGAGGCGATGTTTTATGACGCCGATTATGTGCGGGCACTCGAGTACGGCATGCCGCCGACCGCAGGGCTCGGGGTCGGTATCGATCGCCTCGTGATGTTGCTGACTGACTCGGCGTCGATCCGCGACGTGCTGCTTTTCCCGCAGATGCGTCCCGAATAAAAACTCGGCCGGTTACTTCGGCGGCCAGTGCAGGCCGTACTCCGACCCTTACTCCGGCAGCGGATACGAGAGCGGTAGCGCGAGCGTGTCGCTCTCGACCGTGGGGGCAACCGCCAGAATTTCTATGGTCGACGATGTGGGCGCCGCCAGCAGGACCTGTGCGCTGCGTCCATCGGCGAGCGTCACCGCCGCGCCGGGCGCGGGTAGTTCGCCTGTCGGCAAGACAAAGTGCTGCGCGCGCCGCTTCACACGACCACGGTAGTGCGCACGGGCGATGACTTCCTGGCCGGTGTAACAACCTTTGTTGAACGAGATGCCGCCGAGCGCATCGAGATTGAGCATCTGCGCCACGAACCCGCCGCTGGTCTGCGCCGTCAATTCCGGCAAGCCTGCGGTGATGTCCGCGCGAAGCCAAGCGAGGCGGCTAGCCGTCGACGCGTCAGTTGCCACGTTAGCCTCAGTTGCTACGCCAGCCTCAGTCGCTCCGTCAGCCGCGGCGCGGCGCGGTTCGAGGGCGAGTACGCGGCCGTCACTCGCGTGTCGCCAAAGAATTCGACCGTCAGCGTGTCGCGCGCTGCCTGGGGCGCGGGCTAGCGCGGCATCGTCGGCGAGCCCGACAATCTGCCAGAGCGCCGACTCGTCGCTGACTGTCGCCTTGGCGCGCAGCAGGTATTTGCGCAGTACGCCGAGCGCGTCGGCGAGCAGCAGGCGCGGCAGCACGCAGAGCACGTCGGTTTCGCCCTGAGGAACGAGGCGTAGCAAGGCGAGGGTGCGGCCTTGCGGGTTATGCAGACCTGCCCAGAGAACCTGATCGGCGCGCAAGCCGAGCACATCCTGCGACAACTGACCCTGCAGGAATTTACGTGCATCAACGCCGCGGACGGCGAGTACGCCTAGGTGTTCGAGCACGAAAGAGGACTGCTGGGCGGTCACTTCGGGAATCCTGAAAACTTTTGTCAGACAACGGCTTGGAGCGAGTATTTTGCCCGAAGTTGCACGCCGTACCTGTGGTCTTGATGCAATGAATCTGGCATCATCTCGCTCCGATGCAGCACGATCCCCAGGGGGTGGGGCGAGTCGCGTCCGCGGCCCCGCCTGACCTCAGCCAACCTAGCAAAACGACCGAAGCCGAGTCGTCCGTCGCGACGGAAATCGGTGGTCCCAAGGGGCCCGAACCCACGCGCTTTGGCGATTGGGAAAAGAACGGTCGCTGCATCGATTTCTGAACCTTCCTTTCCGGGGGCCTCCTCACGATGCGTCAACGACCTCTTTCTCCGCACCTCGGCATCTACCGCTTTGCCTACACGATGGCGACCTCGATCGCCCATCGGGCGAGCGGGCTCGTGATGTCCGCGGGGCTCATCGTCCTCACCTGGTGGCTGCTCGCCGCCGCGACCGGGCCCGAAAGTTTTGCCGCCGCGGTGGCGGTGCTTGGCAGCGGTCTCGTGCAGTGGTTGCTGGCCGCGTGGCTGCTCGCGTTCTGCTACCACCTCTGCAATGGCCTGCGGCATCTCAACTGGGATCTCGGTCGTGGGCTGGAAAAAGAGCAGGCGCGACGCAGTGCCGCGGTGGTCGTGGCTGCGACCTTGTTGTTGGCGGTGCTCTTCGGTTACGTCGCCTTCTTTGCGGGGGTACCGCGATGAGCTTGCGCAGTCCGCTCGGCAAAGTCCTCGGTCGCGGTTCCGCGAAGCAGGGCGTCTCGCACTGGTGGGTGCAGCGCGTCACCGCTGTCGCGCTCGTGCCGCTCACGCTGTGGTTCGTGTTTCAGCTCATTCACCTACCGACCGCCGATTTCGACTCCGTGCGGCAGTGGGCCGCCGAGGGCTTCAATCCGGTGTTGCTGATCCTTTTGATCGGCGCCATGACTTGGCACTCGGCACTCGGCGCGCAAGTGGTGATCGAAGATTACGTGCCGCACAAAGGCGCGAAAGTCGCGGCGCTGCTCGCCAATAACCTTCTCCATGTCGTGATCGCGGTCACCGCCGTCTATGCGGTGCTGCGTATCGCCTTCACGACCTTTACTGCGGGATGACATTCGATGGCCGCGTATACGTTCATTGATCACACCTACGATGTCGTGGTGGTCGGCGCCGGCGGCGCCGGACTGCGCTCGACGTTGGGGCTTGCCGAGGCGGGTCTGACGACGGCTTGCATCACCAAAGTATTTCCGACGCGTTCGCACACGGTGGCGGCGCAGGGCGGTATCTCCGCCGCGCTCGGCAACATGGGTGAGGACGACTGGCGCTATCACTTCTACGACACCATCAAGGGGTCGGACTGGCTCGGTGATCAGGATGCCATCGAGTTCATGTGCAAGGAGGCGCCTGCGGCCGTCATCGAACTCGAACACTATGGCGTGCCGTTTTCTCGAACGACGGACGGCAAGATCTACCAGCGGCCCTTCGGCGGCATGACCACCCAGTACGGCAAGGGCATTGCGCAGCGTACCTGCGCGGCCGCTGATCGCACTGGCCATGCCATGCTGCACACGCTCTATCAGCAGTCGATCAAGAACGAGGCCGAGTTCTTCATCGAATATTTTGCCATCGACCTCATCATGGAAAACGGCGAGTGCCGCGGCGTGATCGCGCTCAATCTCGCCGAGGGCACGTTGCATCGATTCCGCGCGCACCTCGTGATTCTGGCGACGGGCGGCTATGGCCGGGCCTATTTCTCCTGCACCTCGGCCCATACCTGCACGGGTGATGGCGGTGGCATGGCGCTGCGCGCCGGCTTGCCGCTGCAAGACATGGAGTTCGTGCAGTTCCATCCGACCGGCATCTATGGCGCCGGGTGTTTGATCACCGAGGGCTCGCGCGGCGAGGGTGGCTATCTCACCAACTCGCGTGGCGAGCGCTTCATGGAGCGCTATGCGCCGAACGCCAAGGATCTCGCCTCGCGCGATGTGGTGTCGCGCTCGATGACCATCGAGATTCGTGAGGGGCGCGGGGTCGGCAAGGATGCCGATCACATTCACCTGCACCTCGAGCATCTCGGGCCCGAGGTCATCAAGCAGCGCTTGCCGGGTATCGCCGAGACCGCGCGTATTTTCGCGGGGGTCGATGTCAACAAAGAGCCGATTCCCGTGCTGCCGACCGTGCATTACAACATGGGCGGCATTCCCTGCAATTACCACGGCGAAGTGGTCATGCTCAAAAACGGCAATGCCGACACCGTGGTGCCGGGACTGATGGCGGTGGGTGAGGCGGCCTGCGTGTCGGTGCACGGCGCGAATCGCCTAGGCTCAAATTCTTTGCTCGATCTCGTGGTGTTTGGTCGCGAGGCGGGTCGTCATGCGGCCTCGATCGTCAAGCCCGGGCAGTCGCACAAGCCACTGCCCAAGGACGCCGGGGATCTTGCGGTGTCGCGTCTCGATCGTTTCCGCAACGCTGCAGGCTCGCGGCCGACCGCACAGATCCGTCTCGAGATGCAGAAAATCATGCAGTCCGATGCGGCCGTATTCCGCACCGGCAGCTCCTTGCAGGAAGGCTGCGAGAAGCTGCAGAAGACCGTCGATTCCTTTGCTGATGTCGGTACCCGCGATCGCGGGCTGATCTGGAATACCGATCTCGTCGAAACGCTGGAACTCGACAACCTGCTCGGTCAGGCGGTCGCGACGATCCGCTCGGCCGAGAACCGCAAGGAGAGCCGCGGCGCGCATGCCCGCGAGGATTTCAAGGATCGTGACGACCAGAACTGGATGAAGCACACGCTCTGCTGGGTCGACGAGAAAGGGGGCACGCGCATCGACTATCGGGGCGTGCACCTCAATACTTTGACCAGCGACGTCGAGCCGATTCCGCCCAAGGCGCGCACTTACTGATTTTCGAGGATCCGACACATGGTCCAGTTGAGACTGCCCGAGAACTCGCGCATCAACCGCAACGGTCAGGTGCACAAGGCGCCGGCCGGCGCGACCCGCGTGCGCACCTTCAAGGTCTATCGTTACGATCCGGATGCCGGCGAAACCCCGCGCGTCGACACCTTCGAGATCGACATGGACGCCTGCGGGCCGATGGTGCTCGATGCGCTCATCAAGATCAAAAACGAAGTCGATCCTTCGTTGACCTTCCGGCGCTCCTGCCGCGAAGGCATCTGCGGCAGCTGCGCGATGAACATCGATGGCACCAATACGCTCGCGTGCACCAAGAGCTGCGATGACGTGAAGGGTGAGGTGCGGATTTATCCGCTGCCGCACATGCCGGTAGTCAAGGATCTCGTGCCCGACCTCACGCAGTTTTATGCGCAATACGCATCGGTCAAGCCGTGGCTGCAGTCCCGTACGCCGGCGCCACCCGATCGCGAGCGGCTGCAGGCGCCCGAAGAGCAGGAGAAGATCGATCGGCCCTCGGCCTGTATTCTTTGCGCCTGTTGTTCGACGTCTTGCCCAAGCTACTGGTGGAACGGCGATCGTTATCTTGGGCCCGCCGCCTTGCTTGCAGCCTATCGCTGGATCATCGACAGCCGCGACGATGCAACCGGCGAGCGTCTCGATGCGCTCGAAGATCCGTTCCGGTTGTATCGCTGTCACACCATCATGAACTGCACCGAGGCCTGTCCCAAGGATCTCAATCCGGCGAAAGCCATCGCCGAAATCAAGAAAATGATGGCCGAGCGCGAACACACTTGAGTGCAGGGCGGTGAGCGACCTTGGGCGGCTACGCTGGCACTGCCGGCGGGGCATGAAGGAGCTCGACGTGCTGCTCGAGCGTTGGCTAGAGCGCGATGCGCCGCAGGCCTCAGACGAGCTGCTGGCGCGGTTCGCGGCGCTGCTGGAGCTACAGGACCCCGAGCTCTCGCGGTATCTGCTGGCCGGCGATCCGCATGCCGACGCCGCGACCGAGTCTTTGCTCGCACGTATTCGCCACAACGGTTAAGTTATCCGCCAAGCGGTTACACTGTGGGGCAAATGGGTACCTCGCCGCGAACAGCCGCCGTCCGATGCTTGCGAGTGCGAACTTTTGCAAAGGGTTCGGGTCTATCCGGACGCGATGCTCATGGCCACTGCAGCAAATGTTCCGGCAGCCGTCGTTCGTGAGGCACCCTTCATGAGTGCCGACGACAGTGATCTCAGTCTCGTGCAGCTCGCGCAGCGGGGCGATTCCGGCGCCTTCGATGCTTTGGTGCGTCGCTACCAGCACAAGGTTGTCAAGCTCGTGATGCGTTACGTCCGGGATGCCGCCGAGGCGGAAGACATCGCCCAGGAGGCCTTCATCAAGGCTTACCGCGCGCTGCCGCGGTTTCGTGGCGACAGCGCCTTCTACACTTGGCTCTATCGCATCGCCATCAACACGGCAAAGAATACCCTCGCGGCACGCGGCCGCAGTCCCATCGAATACGACCTCGACGGTCCGGACGGCGAGGAATCCCACGAAATGCAAGCCCGCATGAAGGACACAGCGACTCCTGAAGCCCTCGCGCTCACCGAAGAAATCCGCAACACGGTGACTGCCGCGATCGATCGTTTGCCCGGGGATCTGCGTACCGCGATCCAGCTGCGCGAGCTTGAAGGTTTGTCTTACGAAGAGATTGCAGCCCGCATGCAGTGCCCGGTGGGGACCGTGCGCTCGCGAATCTTCCGCGCACGCGAGGCGATCGACGCCCGTCTGCGCGAGGTATTCGATGGCGGGCTTGGGCGGGGAGAGGTGATCGGATGAGCATGAACGAACGCGAAAGTCAGCTATCGGCAATGTATGACGGCGAACTGCCGACGGCCGAGCGCGAACTTGTGGCACGACGTCTCTCGCGCGATGCGGCGATGCGCGAAACCTGGGGTAACTATGCACTGATCGGTGCGGTGATGCGGGGTGAAACGCTGGCGAGTGGCGTCGCGCCGCGGGTCGCAGCCTCCATCGCCCGCCTAGAGACAGCGGCCCAACTCGAGCGCGAACCTGCGGATATGCCAGCCGCAGCCGCCGAGCGCACGCCCCGATTGCCGCGCTGGGCTGTTCCGGCGAGCGGCTTTGGGCTGGCGGCCGGCGTCGCCGTGGTCGGCGTATTTGCGGTGCTCTGGTTGGGTTCTCAGCCGCCGACGCCGGTCACCGGCGCATCGGTCGCGGGCGCCGCGATGGTGCCGATTGCCAAATCGCGTGTGGCTGAGGTCGTGATCCCCGCGGCGCCCGAGTCGACGGTGACGCCGGACGAGATGTTGCTGGCGGCCGCCGAGGGCCCGGCGCCCCGCGCGACGAGTTCCAACGGCGAGCCGCTGAGTTACGTCACGCCGCCGGTCGAACAAGCGCGCACGCCTGCGGGTCCGCAGCCCTTCAATTTGGCCAGTTACGTCGGCGCGCACAGTGCCGTATCGGCGCCGATGATGCGCCACTCCGCCATCTCCGCGACCATCGCGGTCGAGTCGGCGGCGGTCCAGCCCGAGGCCGAGACGGTTCGCTGATGTTGGCCGCGGTCATGATTGGCCGCAGGGCCATCGGAGTCATTACCGCCGCACTCTGCATGCTGCCGGCGACGGGCTTTGCGGCCGAGGCGCGCGAGTGGCTCGAACGCATGAATCGTGCGCTCGCCGAGCAGAGCTATGAGGGCACCTTCTTTCACGAGCGCGGCGGACATTCCGAATCGCTGCGCATCCATCATCGAGTCAAGGACGGGACGGTCGACGAGCGGCTCGTGTCGCTCGACGGGGCGCAGCGCGAGTTCATAAGACGCGGCGATGAAATCATGTACGTGCTGCCCGATCAGCGCGCGGTGCTCATCGAGCGCCGCTCGCGCGGCGGCGGTCTGTTGCCGCATTTTCCGCGTTTCGATGAGCATACGGCGAGGTTCTATCGTCTCGAGCCGAGCGAGCGTACGCGGGTCATCGGGCGTGCGGCGCAACTGGTGTCGCTGACGCCGCTCGATCCCTATCGCTACGGCTATCGAGTGTGGATCGATGCACGCTCGGCCCTGCCTTTGAAAACCGAAACCTACGACCGACGCGGCCGAGTGCTCGAGCGTATTTCTTTCGCCAACCTGCAATTGGCCGAGATCCCGGATGAGACGTTTGCGCCCGGGGTGTCGGTGGCGAAACTCCGTCGTATCGAGTCCGATCGCGGTGTGCGGCTGACGACAGTCGCCGACAGCAGTGCAGTGTGGAATGTGCAGACCATGCCGCGAGGTTTTCGTTTGACGCAGCGTGCCGAGCAGGCGTTGCCGGGCACCGATGAGCCCGTTTCGCATCTGGTGCTCTCCGACGGGCTCGTCTCGGTATCGGTGTTCATCGGCGCGCGGCTGCCACCGCGAGCCTCCAAAGAAATCGCACTGGAGCGTCAGATCGGTGCCTCGACGGCCTATTCGACTTTCGTCCACGGGCATCATGTGGTGGTGGTGGGCGAGATTCCCGTCGAAACGGCGAAACTGATTGCCACGCAGCTGCGGCCGCAGACTCCCGCGCAGCCAGGCCGCCCCGCAACGCCGGGACGGCCCGCCGAGCCTGGCAAGCTGCGTGAGGCCTTCGGTGTTCAACAGCGTCCGGCACTTGTGCCGCTCGAGCGCTGAAAGGGCGCATGGCGTGAACGCTGCGGACAAACCGTCGGGTCAGCTCACTTTGCTGACTCGCGAGGGTTGCGGACTCTGCGAAGAATTTGCCGACGAGCTTTTGCACTTGCGCGCCTCGGTCACTTTGCCACCGCTCGAGACCCTCGACATCGATTCCAACCCCGAACTGCTGCGGCGCTATGGGCACAAGATCCCCGTGCTGCTCTGGGATGGCGCGCCGATCGCCGTGACGCGACTCGATCCGGGCGAGATCGAGCGACTCTTTCGCGTGCGTTGAGTGCGCCCCTGGCAGGCCTGCCGTTGACGGGCGCGCGGGCGCCGCAATCGCTATAATCGGCCGCTTTTGCAAGCCCCGGGATTGTCTCGGGGGACCACCTTCAAGTCATGCAGCACATCCGCAATTTCTCGATCATCGCCCACGTCGATCACGGCAAGTCCACGCTCGCCGACCGCTTGATTCAGCTTTGCGGTGGCCTCGATGCACGCGAGATGCAGAATCAGGTGCTCGACTCGATGGCGCTCGAGCGCGAGCGCGGCATTACCATCAAGGCGCAGAGCGTCACGCTCTACTACAACGCCAAGGATGGCGAGCGCTATCAGCTCAACCTCATCGACACGCCAGGGCACGTCGATTTTTCCTACGAGGTATCGCGCTCGCTGGCTGCCTGCGACGGTGCGCTGCTCGTCGTTGATGCCTCGCAGGGCGTCGAGGCACAGAGCGTCGCCAACTGCTACACGGCGATCGAGCAGGGACTCGAGGTGCTCCCGGTCATCAACAAGATCGACCTCCCTTCCGCTGATCCGCCGAAAGTCATCCGCGAGATCGAAGAAATCATCGGCATCGAGGCGCAGGATGCGGTGCGCGTGTCGGCCAAGACAGGCGAGAACGTCGATGAGCTTCTCGAAGAAATCGTCAAGCGCATCCCGGCGCCCAAGGGTGACCCGGCCTCGCCGCTGCAGGCGCTCATCATCGATTCCTGGTTCGACAACTACGTGGGCGTTGTCTCGTTGGTGCGGGTGGTCAACGGCTCGATCAAGGTGGGTGACAAGATTCGGGTCATGTCGACAGGGCGCAATTGGTCGGTGGACAAGCTCGGGCGCTTTACACCGAAGTCCGTTGGCACTGCCCAGCTCGGCGCCGGTGAGGTCGGCTTCGTCATCGCGGGCATCAAGGAAATCGACGGTGCTCCGGTCGGTGACACCATCACGCTCGATGCCAAGCCCTGCAGTGCGCCGCTGCCCGGTTTCAAGCAGGTTCAGCCGCGAGTTTTTGCGGGTCTGTTTCCGGTCAATGCGGATGACTACGAATCGTTCCGCGATGCACTTTCAAAGCTGCGCCTCAATGATTCCGCGCTGCATTACGAGCCGGAGGTATCCGGAGCGCTCGGCTTCGGTTTCCGCATCGGCTTTCTCGGCCTGCTGCACATGGACATCGTGCAGGAGCGACTCGAGCGCGAGTACAACCTTGATCTGATCACGAGTGCGCCGACCGTCGTCTATGAGGTGGGTTTGACCGACGGGACCAACGAATACGTCGATAACCCGGCCAAATTACCGCCCCCCAACAAGACTGCCGAAATTCGTGAGCCGATCATCATCGCCAACATTCTGGTGCCGCCCGATTACGTGGGCGCGGTGCTGCAGCTGTGCACCGAAAAACGTGGTACGCAGAAGAAGATGCAGTACCTCGCCAATCAGGTGTCCTTGCAATACGAATTGCCGCTCGCCGAAGTAGTGCTCGATTTCTTCGATCGACTGAAGTCGGCGAGTCGGGGCTATGCTTCGTTCGACTATGAGTTCAGTCATTTTCAGGCGGCGCCGCTCGCCAAACTCGACATGCTGATCAACGGCGATCGCGTGGACGCACTGTCGATCATCGTGCACCGCGACAGCGCCTATCAGCGCGGCCGTGAACTCGTCGACAAGATGCAGGAGCTCATCCCGCGACAGATGTTCGAGGTGGCGGTGCAGGCAGCGATCGGTACGCATGTCATTGCGCGTGCCACCGTCAAGGCGCTACGCAAGAACGTTCTCGCCAAGTGCTACGGTGGCGATATCAGCCGCAAGCGCAAACTTCTCGAAAAGCAGAAAGAAGGCAAGAAGCGCATGAAACAAGTCGGATCGGTCGAGATCCCGCAGGAGGCTTTCCTCGCGGTGCTCAAGGTCGGCAGGAAATAGACGGATGATTGATCTGCTTATCGCGAGTCTCGCGTTGCTCGCCGTACCGGTCGGTATCCTCTGCGTGATCGACGACTGGCTCGTTCGCCCGGGCCGCCAGCTCGTGCTCAAGGACGGACAGCCCACGCCGGATCCGCTCATCATGCGGCTGCTGTATGGCGCGCTGCCGTTTCTGGTGATCGCCTGGTTCTTCCAGCTGATGTCTGCGCAGCGAGCGGATTTCAGCCTCGTGCTCATCATCATCACCGCGTTGTCCGGCGTGGCATGGGCCGTCGATCATGTTTGGTTACGCCCGCGTCGCGAGGCGGCGGGACGGGCGGCGGGTCGCGCGCCCGAGTCGTTGGAGATTCCCGGTACCGTCGATTACGCGCGCAGTTTTTTTCCGATCATGGCGACGCTGCTGGTACTGCGCTCGTTTTTCTATGAGCCGTATCGGATTCCCTCGGATTCGATGATGCCGACGCTGCTCGACGGCGATTTCATCCTGGTCAACAAATACGCCTATGGTGTGCGCTTGCCGGTGGTGCACCGCAAAGTCATCGATGTGGGCAAGCCCGAGCGCGGCGATGTGGCCGTGTTTCGTTTCCCGGCGGACCCTGCCGTCAATTACGTCAAGCGCGTGGTAGGACTGCCGGGCGATCTCGTCGAGATACGCAACGATCAGTTGATCATCAACGGCCGTCCTGTGCCGCTGGTGCAGCAAGGTCGTTATGAAAACGGCTGCTATCAGAACATGCGTCTTGCCGAAGAAGAGCTCGACGGCAAGCGGCACGGTGTGCTGCATTGTTTGACCTCCGACATGCTGTCGGTGCCGCCCTTGCCGGGCTGTGACCGCGACATCCTGCAGGGGTACCTCTGCAATGAGGCCACAGCAGGCATCAATCCCGATTCCGGCGACCGTCTGATGCAGGTGCCACAGGGCCAGTACTTGATGGTGGGCGATAATCGAGACAACAGTTCCGACGGTCGCGTGTGGGGTTTCGTTGATGAGTCGCTGCTCGTCGGCCGCGCCAGCGTGATCTGGTTCAACTGGGACTTGCAGCGCAGCGGTGGTCCGATCTGGTCGCGCGTGTTCACGAGCATCGAGTGAGCGTCGCGCAGTCCGATTGGCCGCTCAAATGGCTGCGTACAGCGCTCGCTTACGAGCCGCGCGACGTGTCACTGTTCACGGCAGCGCTGACGCATCGCAGTGCCTCGGGACGCAACAACGAACGCCTCGAATTCCTCGGCGACTCGGTACTCAATCTTCTGGTGGCCGAACTGCTCTACCAAAGATTTCCGCAGGCCAACGAGGGCGATCTCAGTCGGTTGCGGGCGAGTCTCGTGAGCGCTGAGCCGCTTGCCGGGCTTGCCCAGCAGATTAGCCTTGGCGAGGCGCTGCAGCTTGGTTCCGGTGAGCTCAAGACGGGCGGGTTCCGCCGCCAGTCCATTCTCGCCGATGCTTTCGAGGCGACCATCGGTGCGGTGTTTCTCGACAGTGGACTCGAGGCGGCTAGAGCGTTGGTGCGACGCTTCTGCGAGCCGCTCCTCGAAACGCTGCCACACCTCGATGAGCTGAAGGACCCGAAGACGCGCTTGCAGGAATATCTGCAGTCGCGCGGTTTGCCGCTGCCGAATTATCTGGTCGACAGCGTCGAAGGCGAACCGCACGCGCAGCATTTTGCCGTGCGCTGCGAGGTACCGATGCTTACGCTCAGTGCGCCCGGGGAGGGCTCGAGCCGACGACGGGCAGAGCAGGATGCCGCACAGCGCGTGCTCGCGCAGATCGAGGGTGGCGCATGAGCGACGATAGGTCCGTGATGCAAACCGCTGATTCCCCCTCTGGTGACGAGTTTCGCGCCGGTTTCGCGGCGCTGGTCGGTCGGCCAAATGTGGGCAAATCGACGCTGCTCAATGCGCTCGTGGGCGAGAAGCTCTCGATCGTGACACCACGACCGCAGACCACACGACATCGCATCACGGGGCTTGTCAATCGACCGGGGGTGCAGATCGCCTTCGTCGATACACCCGGACTGCACAAGGGTGGGCGAAGGGCGCTTAATCGCGCCATGAATCGCGCTGCGGCGGCCGCGTTGGTCGACGCGGATCTCGTGGTGTTCGTGATCGAGGCGCTACGCTGGACCGAGGAAGACGAGGCGGTCATGCAGCGCATTCGCGACAGCGGCCGACCCGCGCTTGCCGTGGTGAGCAAGGTCGACAAGGCGCAGCCGCGCGAGCGACTGTTGCCGTTCATGGCCGAAATCGCGGCGAAGTATCCCTTCAAGACAATTGTACCTGTCTCGTCGCTGTGTCGCGAAAATCTCGATGCACTCATCGAGGCGATTGCCGGGGAACTGCCGCAGTCACCACAGCTCTTTGACGAGCAGGATCGTACCGATCGCGATCTGCGATTCCGTATTACCGAAATCATTCGCGAAAAACTCACCCTCGAACTCAATCAGGAAGTGCCCTATGGCATCGCCGTGGAGATCGAGCAGATGTCGCGCGAGACTCATGAGGGCGCGGAACGCGAACTGATTCACGCCGTGATCTGGGTTGATCGTGAAGGCCAGAAGCCTATCGTCATCGGCGGAGGTGGCGCCCGTCTGAAGCGAGTGGGCACCTCAGCGCGGCGTGAAATCGTCGATTTGCTCGGTCGTCGCTGTCATCTCGAACTGTGGGTGAAGGTGCGCGAGAACTGGGCGGATAACGCACAGGCGCTGCGCACGCTGGGGCTCGAGTAGCGCATCGCGCGGTTTCGGCAGAGCACAACGCGGAGCGGAGCAGGATGGGCAACAGCGGTCGTCGCATCGAACTTTCCCCGCTCTACGTGCTGCACCACAGGCCGTGGCGAGACACGAGCCGTATGCTCGATGTGTTCAGTCGCGAGCACGGTCGTCTCACTCTGTTTGCACGCGGCGTTCGCGGACCGCGCTCGACGGTGGCCTCGCTGCTGCAGCCTTTCCGCCTGTTGCTGGTGTCCTGGAGCGGCAGCGGCGATGCGGGGCAACTGACGCAGGTCGAGGCGGCGAGCGGTCATGAACCGGGTAACGCCGAGTTACCGCCTGCGGCGCTGATGCCTGCCTGGTATCTCAACGAACTCATCCTGAAGCTCACCGTCCGCCATGATCCGCAGCCGCCGGTGTTCGATCTCTACGCGCGCACGCTCGAGCGGTTGCGCGCGGGCGAGACCATCACCATCACGCTGCGGCGCTTCGAGCGCGAGCTGCTCGAACTGCTCGGCTATGGCATCGAGTTTCGTCAGGAGGCTCGCGATAGCGCGGCGCTGCTGGCCGACGCGTATTATCATTTCCACGCCGAGCTCGGCTTCGTCGAGGTGAGCGGCAAAGCGACCGAGTCGTGCTACCTCGGTCGGGATTTGCTGGCCATCGCCGCCGATGACTACGACGGCGCCGACGTGCAGGACACTGCGCGGCGGTTGTTTCGCGCCGCCATCGACCGTGCGCTCGAGGGCCGAGACCTGCGCACGCGCGCGGTCGCGCGCGCGGTGGTTCGGCGGCGCACTGATCAGGAGAAAAGCTCGTCATGAGTCCAGCCAGCATCGCCCTCGGAGTGAATATCGATCACGTCGCCACGCTGCGCCAGGCGCGACGGGCGCGTTATCCGGATCCGGGGCACGCGGCACTTGCGGCTGAGCAGGCGGGCGCCGACAACATCACGCTGCATCTGCGCGAGGATCGCCGGCACATCCAGGATGCCGACGTCGAGGCGCTGGCGCCGCTGCTGCAGACGCGGATGAATCTCGAAATGGCGCTCACCGACGAGATGATCGCGATCGCGCGACGCATCAAGCCCGCCGACTGTTGTCTCGTCCCTGAGCGTCGTGCCGAGGTGACGACGGAGGGCGGACTCGATGTCGTCGGTCAGGCGAGTCGGCTGCGCGAGAGTTGTGCCTTGCTCGCCGCTTCGGGGATCCGTGTGGCGCTGTTCATCGATCCCGATCCTGCACAAATCGAGGCCACGGCGCGCATCGGGGCGCCTGTGGTCGAACTGCATACGGGCCGCTACTGCGAGTCTACGGGTGTGAGCGCAGCAGGCGAACTCGAGCGGCTGCGCGCGGGCGCACGGCTCGCGGCGACACTCGGCCTCGAGGTCCATGCCGGTCATGGTCTGCACTACCAGAACGTCCAGGCGGTCGCCGCCATCCCTGAGATCACCGAACTCAATATCGGCCACGCTATCGTCGCCCGCGCGGTATTCACGGGTCTCGCCGATGCGGTACGCGACATGAAATCATTGATGGTGGCGGCGCGCGCATGACTACGCTCGTTTTCGATATCGAAACCATTCCCGATATCGAACTCGGCCGACGTTGTTTCGGTCTCGAGGGTCTGCCTGATGCGCAGGTGGCCAAGGCCATGTTTGCGCATGCGCGGCAACATGGCGGCAGCGAGTTCCTGCCTCACGAACAGCATCGGATCGTGGCGATTTCCTGCGTGCTGCGGCGCGGCGATACGCTGAAGGTGTGGAGCCTCGGCAGCCTCGAGTCCGACGAGCGCGATCTCGTGGCGCGTTTCTTTGATGGTATCGATCGACACACTCCGACACTCGTGTCCTGGAACGGCGGCGGCTTCGACTTGCCGGTGTTGCACTATCGCGCCCTTCGACACGGCATCGTCGCGCGTCGCTACTGGGAAACGGGCGCCGAGGATCAGGGGTTCCGCTGGAACAATTACTTGAGTCGCTATCACGAGCGCCATACCGACCTGATGGATGTGCTCTCGGGATATCAGCCGCGCGCCAAGGCGAGCCTCACCGACATGGCCTGGTTGCTGGGCTTGCCCGGCAAGCTTGGCTTTTCCGGTGACAAGGTATGGGACGCCTATGCCGTCGGAGACCTGCTCGGCATCCGTCGCTACTGCGAGACCGATGTCCTGAACACCTGGCTCATCTATCTGCGTTTTCAGCACATGCGCGGGCATCTCGATGCGACCGAGCTGCTGGCCGAGGAGACACGCGTGCGCGAGCTGCTCGCTGCGGCGGATGAACCGCATTTCGCCGAGTTTCTCGCCGCCTGGCCAAACGCCTCGTCGGCGACGATGAGCGGCACGGGCGGGGCCTGAGCGAACACTGATGGGTCGTCGTTCGATGCCACCCGGAGCGCCCGAAGAGGGCGTGGTCGCAGCACTCAACCATGATGCCGAGGGCGTCGTACGCGAGGCCAAGACGGTCTTCGTGCCGGGCGCGTTGCCGGGCGAGCGCATTCGTTTCCGACGGTTGCGACGCCACCGACAGCATGATGAGGGCGAGTTGCTCGAGATCCTCGAGCCTTCGGCCGAGCGCGTGGTGCCGCGCTGCGCGCATTTCGGGATTTGCGGGGGCTGCGCGATGCAACACCTCGCGCCCGAGGCGCAGTTGCGGGTCAAACAAAATGAACTCGCCGAGAACCTGCAACGCATCGGCAGGGTTGCGCCAGCGCGTTGGCTCGCGCCTTTGGCAGGTCCGGTATGGCAATACCGTCGACGCGCGCGTCTCGGCGCCAAGTACGTCACCAAGCGCGGGCGCGTCCTGGTAGGTTTTCGCGAGCGTCAGAAGCCCTACATCGCCGCCTTGTCGCGCTGCGAGATTCTCGCGCCGCCGGTGGATGATCTGATCGAGCCGCTCTCGTCGCTGCTGACAGGATTGCGAGCGCGCGAGTTCATTCCGCAAATCGAGGTCGCTGTCGCCGACAACGTCCTCGTGCTCGTCTTTCGCAACTTGGTCGAACTCGATGCAACGGACCGTGCAGCACTTGCGAGCTTCGGTGCGGCGCGCAATCTACGGGTCTATCTGCAGCCCGGTGGCATGGACACCATCGCGCCGCTCGAGGGTGACCGGGCCACGCTCGAATACCACCTGCCCGAGTTGGGTCTGCGATTCGAGTTTCAGCCTACCGATTTCGTACAGGTGAACGGTGCCATCAATCGCGCGCTCGTGACCCAGGCCGTCGACTTGCTCAAGGTCGAGCCCGCGCATCGGGTACTCGATTTGTTTTGTGGGCTCGGCAATTTCACCCTGCCTTTGGCGCAGCGGGCGGCCGAGGTGGTCGGTATCGAAGGCGAGGCTGGCCTCGTCGCGCGGGCGCGGCACAATGCCGATATCAATGGCCTCGGCAATGCACGCTTTCATGTGGCCAATCTCGCCGAAGCCGACGGCGGCGCAGTCGCGCTTGCCGGTCGATTCGAGCGCGTGCTGCTCGACCCGCCGCGCGCCGGTGCCATCGAGGTGTTGCCGCGGCTTGCTGCGCTCGGCGCGACGCGCATGGTGTATGTCTCTTGTCATCCCGGGACTCTGGCGCGTGATCTCGGCGTGCTCTGTCACGAGTACGGCTATCGCCTCGAGGCTGCCGGGGTGATCGACATGTTTCCGCATACGACTCATGTCGAGTCGATTGCCGTGCTGGAGAAATCCTCATGACGCTCGGACCGCTGATGATCGATCTCGAGGGCCCCCTGCTGCAGTCCATCGAGCGCGAGCTGTTGCAGCATCCACTCGTCGGCAGCGTGATCCTCTTCGCGCGCAATTACGCCGACCCGGCACAACTTGCGCAGCTCGTCGCCGATATCCATGCCGTGCGTTCACCCGCGCTGATCGTAGGCGTCGATCATGAAGGCGGACGGGTACAAAGATTTCGCGAGGGTTTCTCGCGTCTGCCGCCGCTACGCCGCATCGGCCACGAGTACGATGCTTCACCGCATGCCGGGCTCGCGCTCGCACGCGAGATGGGGTGGTTGATGGCCGCGGAGCTGCGCGCATACGGGGTTGATCTGTCGTTTGCGCCCTGTGTCGATCTTGATTACGGCGTGAGTGAGGTCATCGGTGATCGGGCCCTGCACGCGCGGGCTGGTGTGGTGGGCGAGCTGGCGGTCGCCTACATGCATGGCATGCGCAGCGCCGGGATGGTGGCAACCGCCAAACATTTTCCGGGACACGGCGCAGTGGTCGCCGACTCGCATCACGCGCTGCCGGTCGATCGACGCTCGCTCGCCGACCTTGAAGCCGACATCGCCCCGTATCGCGTGTTGATCGACAACGGGCTCGCCGGTGTGATGGTGGCGCACGTGCTCTATCCCGAGATCGACGAGGTGCCAGCGAGCGCCTCGCGACGCTGGATCCGTGGCTATCTGCGCAACGAGTTGCGCTTCCAGGGCGTGGTGTTTGCGGATGATTTGTCGATGGCGGGGGCTGCGGCGGTAGGGGGTATCGTCGAGCGCGCCGAACGTGCACTTGCAGCGGGTTGCGATGTGCTGCCTGTCTGTAATCATCGCGAGAGCGTGATCGCGGTGCTCGATGGTTTTCGACCGGCGCCCGATGCCGCCGCGGCCTTGCGACGTGTGCGGCTGCGCGGTCGCGGGCAGTTTTCGGTGGAGGGCTTGCGCGCGAGCGCCGAATGGCAGTCGGCACAGCTCGCGTTGGCGCGTTGTGCGACGCCGCCCGATTTACGGCTCGCCTGAGCGGCGCACTCACCGCATACGCTCAGCGCCCGGCGGGCGTCACGACCGCGATCACCGCGAGTCCCGGATGATCGTAGTAATTCTTTTCATTGAAGCGCACCCGACGGATCTCACTCAGCTGGTGGGTCACGCCGTTCTCGGTGACGTAGGTCAGGTTCATGCCAAGGTGCAGTAGCGCGCCGCGCTCGAGTAGAAACTCGCCCGAGAGACCGGCAGCCTGCACACCGAGTCGCGCGATCGGCAAGCCGCTGCGCGAACCCCAGCTGCTCGCCGTTTGCGTCCAACCGGTGTGGGCGAGGACTCGATAGCCCGCCGCGGCCAGCTTTTGTCTGTTGCCAGAGAGCTGCAGCTTGGCCGCGGGCAGCGCGCCGACAAAGCGCGCCGCCTGCGCCACGCCACCACTCGAGTCGGCGCTGGACTCACCGGCAGCTGAGCGCAACGGTGCCGCGCCGGGTTCGCCTTCGCGCGGCCCGTTCATGCGAAACACCACGACTTCGATGTTGTAGAGACTTGCGGCGGCCTGTGCGGGTGCCTCTCCGGAAAGTGGCAAGGCGCCGAGCCACAGCACGAGGCAGGCGCGGGCTGCAGCCTGCAGGCGCAGGGCGCGGTGTGCCGGCGATGTCGCTTGTCCGCTCATGCCGGAATGATAGCCGAGAGTCCGTGCAGCAGTTTGTTGACGAATTCATAGCGCTCGGTCTCGTCCTCGAGATCACGCGAGACCCGTAGCTTGAGGGGACCCTCGAGCTTGTAATCGCGTGATCGATCCTGGATCAAGCGGATCACGGCGCGCGGCTCGATGCGGTTCTCGGTTTCGAACAGCAGGTAGCCGCCGTGCGCGCCGAAGTCGAGGCGACGAATGCCAAGACGACGCGCGGCAAGCCGCAGCCGCGCGTTGCGCAGCAGATTCTGCGTCGGCGTCGGCAGTTCGCCAAAGCGATCGACGAGTTCGGTCACGAGGTCATCGAGCGCGCTGTCATCGACCGCTGCGGCAATGCGTTTGTAGAGTGCGAGTCGCAGATAGACATCGCCCACATAATCTTCGGGCAGTAGCGCGGGGACTCGCATCTCGACTTCGGACTGCGAGGCGAGGGGTGCGTCGAGGGCGAGAGTGCGACCTTCCTTCATCGCCTTGACCGCCCGATCGAGCATGTCGAGATACATGGTCAGGCCCACCTCGGTCATCTCGCCGCTCTGCTCCTCGCCGAGCAGTTCGCCCGCGCCGCGAATCTCGAGATCGTGGGTGGCGAGTACGAATCCCGCACCCAAATCCTCGAGCGATTCGAGCGCCTCGAGCCGCCGGAGCGCATCGCCGGCGAGTGCCTTGCGCGAGGGGATGAGCAGATAAGCATAGGCGCGGTGGTGTGATCGGCCGACACGTCCGCGCATCTGGTGCAGCTGTGCAAGGCCGAAGCGATCGGCGCGATCGATCAGGATGGTATTGGCACTCGGTACGTCGATACCGCTTTCGATGATGGTGGTGCAGACGAGGATATCGAAGCGGCGGTGGTAGAAGTCGACCATCAGCTGTTCGAGTTCGCGCTCGCGCATCTGCCCGTGTCCCACACGAATATTGGCCTCGGGTACCAGCGTGGCGAGTGTGGCGGCGACCTTTTCGATGTCCTTGACCTCGTTGTGCACGAAGTAGACCTGACCGCCGCGGCGCAACTCGCGCAGGATCGCCTCGCGCACGGTGGCATCGCTCCACTCGGTGACAAAGGTCTTGATGGCCAGACGCTCGGCGGGCGGTGTCGCGATCAGCGAGAGCTCGCGCAAGCCACCCAAGGCCATGTTGAGCGTGCGCGGGATCGGCGTTGCCGTGAGTGTGAGTACGTGCACCTCCGCGCACAGGGCTTTCAGTCGCTCCTTGTCGCGTACGCCAAAGCGGTGCTCCTCATCGACGATGATGAGTCCGAGATCTTTGAAGCGCGCATTGGCGTGCAGAAGACGATGCGTGGCGATGACGATATCGACGGAGCCTCTCTCGATGCCCTCGAGTACGGCTGCCGATTCTTTGCCGGAGCGAAAGCGTGAGAGGGATTCGATGCGCACCGGCCAATCGGCAAACCGATCAGCGAAGTTGGCGGCATGCTGTTGCGCGAGCAGGGTGGTCGGCACGAGTACAGCGACCTGTTTGCCGGCCTGTACGGCAACGAAGGCGGCGCGCATCGCCACCTCCGTCTTGCCGAAGCCGACATCGCCGCAAACGATGCGGTCCATCGGTTGTTCGGCGTCGAGATCGGCGATGACTTTGGCAATGGCTTCGGCCTGATCGGCGGTTTCCTCGAAAGGAAACGCGTTGGCGAAGGCTTGGTATTCGAGCTCGCGCGAGGGCAGGCGCTGGCCGCGACGCGCTTTGCGCTGCGCGTAAAGATCGAGCAGTTCGGCGGCCACGTCGCGTACCTTCTCGGCCGCACGTCGGCGCGCCTTGCTCCATTGATCCGTACCGAGCTTGTGCAGCGGCGCGGATTCCGGCGCGGCGCCCGAGTATCGGCTGACGAGATGCAGCGAGTGCACGGGCACATAGAGCCGATCCCCGCCCTGATATTCGAGCACTAGAAATTCGCCGCTTTGACCGCCGACCTCCATGGCCCGCAAGCCGACGTAACGACCGACCCCGTACTCCTCGTGCACGACGGGTGCGCCAGCCGTGAGGGTTTGCAGATCGCGCAGGATGGCATTCGGGTCGGCGGTGACCTTGCGTCGTCGGCGCTCCTGTCGCGCACGCGTCCCAAAGAGCTGCGATTCGGAGAGCACCGTGAGTGCAGGGTCGGGTAGGGTAAGGCCAGCGAGTTCGGGTGCGACGGTGAGCGCGAGCGGAGCGCTGCCGGCGATGAAGTCCTGCCAGCCATCGACCGCGGCGGCACGCAGGCCCGCGCCGCGCAGCAATTCATTGAGTACTTCGCGGCGTCCGGGTGAATCCGCCGCGAGCAGCACGCGGCCGGACTGCACCTCGAGAAAGCGCTGCAGCGGCGCGAGCGGTTGCTCGGCACGCGCATCGAGGCGCAGCTCTTGCGGTACGCGCGAACCGAAATCGTGATCCGCGGTCGCGGCCTGCTCGCGCCGAAACAGATCGACGATGACCCGCGAATGACGAGCGAGACCCGCCTCGACGGTGGCTCGATCGATGAACAATTCTTCGGGACGAAGCAGCGGGCGCTCGATGTCGCCGCTACGCTGGTCATGGCGCGTGACAAGACCCTCCCACGCGCGCTCGATCGAGGTCTCCATGTCTCCCGAAAGATCGACGAGCACGGCGTTCGTGGGCAGATAGTCGAACAGCGTATCGGTCGAGTCAAAGAATAGCGGAAGGTAGAACTCGACACCTGCGGGCGCGATGCCATCGCTCACACCACGATAGATGGAGCTGCGTGTCGGGTCGCCCTCGAAGCGCGTTCGATAGCGGCGACGGAACGCGCGCACGGCGTCGCCAACGAGCGGCATTTCGCGCGCGGGCAGCAGACGGATCGAGGTCAGCGAATCCTGTGACCGCTGGGTCTGCGGATCGAAGCGGCGGATGGCCTCGATCTCGTCATCGAAGAGATCGATACGCAGTGGCGTATCGGTACCCATCGGAAAGACATCGAGCAGCGAGCCACGCAGGGCGTATTCGCCGGGACCTGCGACCTGACTGACGCTCGAGTAGCCGGCTTCCGCAAGCCGAAGGCGAAAAGCCTCCAGCGCGAGCGTTTCGCCAACCGCGAGCGAGAAGCTGCGCGAGGCCACGTACTGCCGCGGCGCGAGGCGTTGCAACAGCGTATCGAGGCTGACGAGCAGGATGCCGCGGCCGAGCGTGGGCAGCTCGGCAAGCGCCAAAAGTCGCTCACTCGTGATATCGGCGTGCGGTGAAAAGACATCGTAGGGCAGCACCTCCCAGTCGGGCAGGGTGAGCACGCGCAGCGATGGCGGCGCAAAGAAGCCGAGCTCGGCGCGCCGGCGCTCGAGGCTGCGGCTGTCGGCTTCAATGATGATCCAGGGGCGCTCATCGGCCGCGGCAGCCTCGGCGAGCGCGAGTGCGGTGGCACTGCCGTGCAGGCCGCTCCAGTGCACCTCGGGGCGCCCGGCGTCGGGAGTCAGGGGGCGCAGGAGTCTGGACATGGGCGCGGAAGAATACAGGGCCGCCCCGCGGAGGCAAGCCCCGTGTTGTGGTTAAATCCGGCAAGGATGTTCCAGCCTTTGTCGCTGTTCGTGGGGTTGCGCTATGTGCGCTCACGGACGCGGAAATTCTTCGTGTCGTTCATTACCTGGGTCTCGCTGATCGGGGTGGCTGTCGGCGTGGCTGCGCTGATCGTGATCCTGTCGGTGATGAACGGGTTCGAGGGCGAGCTGCGCGATCGCTTGCTCGCACTCTCGAGTGACGCGCGCGTCATCGTTCGCCCCAACGAAACTCCGGCGGCTGCGGCCGACCCGCGGCGCGCCGGCGATTACCCCTGGCAAAGCGCGGTGAAGACCCTCGCCCGCGATCCGCGGGTGCGTGGGGTCGCGCCCTATGCGGAGATCCAGGCGCTCGCCCTGCGCAGCCCCGATATGCTGCCGGTGCAATTGCGCGGCATCGATCCCGATCTCGAACCGCAGGTGTCGGCGGCTGCGACTGCGGTCATCGCCGGGCGGCTCGATGCGCTGCAGGCCGGTGCCGATCAGCTGATCCTGGGTAGCGTGGTGGCGCGCCTACTCGGTGTGTCGACGGGCGATCGAGTCACCTTGCTGGTGCCCGGCATCGATGCCGGGGGTGCCCCGGCGCCACGCTTGCGCGAATTCACGGTCGCCGGAATTTTCGAGATTGGCTTGCAGGATCACGATGGCACGCTCGCACTCGCCCATCTCGATGATGTCCGCGCACTCACACTCGATGATGCGCGCGCCTTCGGCTTGCATGTGAAGCTCACCGACCCCCTGATGGCACCGGCGGTTGCCGCGGCGCTCGCGCCCGACATTGGCGAAGGTCTCACCTTGCGTGACTGGACGCAGGACCATGCCAATTATTTTCGTGCGATCCTTATCGAGAAACGCATGATGTCGATCATCCTGCTGCTGATCGTCGGTGTGGCCGCTTTCAACATCGTGGCAATGCTGGTGATGGTGGTGACTGACAAGCGCACCGACATTGCCATCCTGCGCACACTCGGCGCTTCGCCGCGCAGCATCCTCGGCATATTTTTGACTCAGGGTCTGGTAATCGGTTGGGTGGGCGTTGCGCTTGGAGTCGCGCTCGGAATCGTGTTCGCGCAAAACGTGGCCGAGATCGTCCCGGTGCTCGAACGCAGCTTCGGTTTTCAGGTCATGGATCCTTCGGTGTACTACGTGACGCGCATTCCATCCGAGGTGCAGAGTCCGCAGGTGCTGCTGACCGCCCTCGCGGCACTGATCGTGACGGCAGTGGCGACGGTGTATCCCGCGCTGCGCGCCTCGCGGGTCGCACCGGCGGAAGCCTTGAGGTACGAGTAGCGATGGCGGCGCCTTGGGAATGGCAGGTCGGTACGCGTTATCTGCGCTCGACGCATCGGCGTGGCTTCGTCTCTTTCGTCGCTGTGATTTCGACCGTCGGTTTGATGCTCGGCGTCGCCGTGCTGATCGTGGTGCTGTCGGTCATGAACGGCTTCGAGCGTGAGCTGCGCTCGCGGATTCTCTCGGTGACGGCGCATGCGACGCTGATGGGTCTCGAGACCAGCCTGCCCGACTGGCGCAGTGCACGCGAGCGCGCGCTGCAATCGCCGGGTGTGCGTCACGCCGTGCCCTATGTCGAGGCGCAGGGGATGCTGGCGCGCGGGTCGCGCGTGCTCGGCAGTGCAGTACGGGGCGTCGATCCCGTGCTCGAGCGCGAGGCCACCGGGCTCGCCGGGCAGATCGAGGGTGCCAGCATTCTCGATCTGCAACAGGGTTCATGGCGCGTGATTCTCGGCGCAACGCTCGCCCGCGAACTGGGTGTCACCCGCGGCGATGATGTGGTGCTGATCGTTCCGGAGGGCACGGCCACGCCCGAAGGGGTCGTGCCGCGCATGCGACGACTCACGGTCATCGGGACTTTCGAGTCGGGCATGTACGAGTTCGATCGTGGACTTGCGCTCATGAATATCGCGGATGCCGCGCGTCTTTATCGGATGGGTGACGGAGTGACGGGCTTGCGGCTGGCGCTCGAGGATCCGCTGCGAGCGCCCGAAGTGGTGCGTGATATCGCGCTCTCGCTCGGCGGCGGCTTCTACGTCAGTGACTGGACGCGCAACCACGCGAACTTTTTTCAGTCGATCGAGCTCACCAAGGGCATGATGTTCGTGATCCTGCTGATCATCGTCGGGGTGGCGGCATTCAATATCGTCTCCACGCTGGTGATGATCGTCAAAGAAAAGCAGGGTGACATCGCTTTGCTGCGTACACTCGGTGCGCCATCCTCGAGCATCTTGGGCACATTCGCCATTCAGGGCGTGTTGATCGGTCTTGTGGGCACTGCGGCGGGCGCCGTGCTCGGCGTCGTGCTTGCGCGCAACGTCGAATCGATCGTCCGGCGTATCGAGTCGATCTTCGACGTGCAGTTCATGGACGCCCAAGTGTATTTCATGACCGACCTGCCGGCTCACGTCGAATGGCTCGACGTCGTGCGTGTCTGCTCGGTTGCCTTCGCGCTCTGCGCGCTCGCTACGCTTTATCCGGCGTGGCGGGCATCGCGTACCCAACCTGCCGAGGCCCTGCGCCATGATTGATCACGTCCTTGCCGAGTCCGCCAACGACTGCGTTTTGGAGGCCGTCGACGTCGTCCGCGAATTTCGCGAAGCCGGCGGCGTCTTGCGGGTGCTCGACGGCTTGAACCTGCAACTGCGTCGCGGCGAATGCGTGGCCATCGTCGGCGCGTCGGGGTCGGGCAAGACGACGCTGCTGCAAATCCTGGGTGGCCTCGATCGCCCCACGGCGGGGCGGGTGAGCATCGATGGTCGTGATCTGCATGCCCTCGATGAGCGCGCGCGCAGCGATTTGCGCAATCGCAGCATCGGTTTCATTTACCAGTTTCATCATCTGCTGCCCGAGTTCAGCGCGCTCGAGAACGTGGCCATGCCGCTGCTAGTGCGGCGCATGCCAACCGCCGAGGCCAAGGCACAGGCGGCCGCGTTGCTGCGCGAGGTCGGTCTCGGCGAACGCCTTGCGCATCGTCCGCATCAGCTCTCGGGCGGTGAGCGGCAGCGAGCCGCGGTCGCCCGCGCGCTCGTGACCGACCCAAAACTCGTCTTCGCCGATGAGCCGACCGGCAACCTCGATGGGCGCAATGCCGGCCAGGTCTTTGAGCTGATGCTGCGCTTGAATCGCGAGCGAGCCACCACGCTCGTGATCGTCACCCACGATCTTCAACTGGCTGCCCGCATGGATCGCGTGCTGACACTCGTCGACGGTCGTCTACAGCCCTAATTCAGGCAAAACGCAGGGACCAACCGTTTGCCGCGCTGCTGCGACCGCGGTACTTCTTGCGTACGTGTCGCAACCACAGCTGGTCGGTCAGCAACCAACCCGCCACCCCGGATCCCACGCCGCATACGAGACAGCCGAGCAGGAAAGGTTTCCAGACCGGACCGAGTCCGTTCTGCAGCCAATCCCAACTGAGCTCGAAAGCGAACTCGCCGGGTGGCTGACCGAGCAAGGTGCGACCCGTGAGATAGGCAAAGTAATAAATCGGCACCACGGTAAACGGATTCACCACGAACACCGTGGCGATGAGGGTCGGTACATTGAGTCGCAGCAGCATGGCGAACAACAACGCGATCGGCACCTGTGCCGGCAGCGGCACGAAACAAATGGCGAGCCCCATGCCAAACGCGCGAGTAATGCTACGTCGCTGCAACGACCAAAGTCGCGTGTCGGCGAACAGATGCGCAAACGGCCGCGCATACCATCGCTCGCGCAGCGCCTGAGCCTGACGTCCGAGTTGACGGATGAACGGCTTGATCATGACGAGGGCGAACTTTAGCAGCACCGCCGCCGGGCTTGCGACCTTGCTCGGCGCAACCGCCGTGCTGTTCGGTCCGCTGCGACCTGATGTGCCGACCTTTGCGGCATTGATTCTTTGTGGCAGCGCTGCGCTCGCGGCGGCTGCGGTGCAACGTCTTGGCGTACGCGGCCCGCTCGGCGATCTGCTGCGTGCTGCGCAGCCGTGGCTCTGGACGGTCGCACTCGCTTCACTGGCCGCGCTTGTGACGCTCGGTGTGGCACTCGATCAATTGGCGCAACGTTGGCCCGCCGACGATGCAGGGGCGCGGGTGATTGCACAGGTCACGATCGATTCGCTGACGCGGCAAGCCGGCGGCGGTGTCGAATTCGATGCTGCGCTGTCGATCGAATCACCCGCCAGCGCAGCGCGCGAGTTGCGCGCTCGGGTGATCTGGCACGACGCGCCGCAGCCTGCGCCGCGCGCCGGCGAGCAATGGCGTCTGTTGCTGCGTCTTTCCGCACCGCGCACCAACACCAACCCTGGTGGTTTCGATGAGCAGCGAGAGTTCTTCAGGGATCGTCTGCAGGCGAGGGCGGTGGTCTTGCCGTTTGAGGGCAATCAACGGCAAGGCAGCAAATCTGCGGGAGTGCTGGTGCTGCGCGAGCGCATCACCGAGCGTATCCGCGAAGCCGTGACCGATCGTGATGCCGCGGCGCTCTTTGCCGGTCTTGCGGTCGGTGCGACGGGTGCGGTGAGTCGCGAGCAGTGGCGCGTGTTCAGCGTGACCGGCACCACGCATCTGGTGGCGATCTCCGGCATGCATGTGACGCTCTTTTGCTGGATCGTGGTTGCCTTGATGCGCTGCCTTTGGGGTCGCCTGCCGCTATTGGTCGTGCGCGTTGATCACGAGGCTTTTGCCGCGACGCTGGGGGTCAGCGCCGCGTTCGCCTATGCCGTGCTCGCAGGCTTCGGCATTCCGACGCAGCGTACCGTGGTGATGCTCGCGGTATGGTGGTTGCTGAAACTCTCCGGTCGGGTGCACGCGCCTTTCGATGTGCTCGGTCTCGCGGTCATCGCGGTGCTGCTGATCGATCCGCTCGGTCCCTTGTCTTCGGGGTTCTGGCTCTCCTTCGTGGCGATGGCGATGCTGATCGCTGCCGGTGAGACGGGCGGCAACGGCTGGCGCGCGTGGTTGGTCGAGAACCTGCGCACGCAGTGGCGGGTCGGTATCGCCCTGCTGCCGCTGACGATCGCCTGATTCCAGAACTTTTCGCTTACCGGACTGGTGGTGAACTTGTTGGCCATTCCGATCTTTTCCTTTGTGCTGGTTCCCGTAGCGCTGCTCGGCAGTGCGCTCGGCAGCCTCTCGGCCAAGCTTGCTGCACCGATATGGTGGCTCGGCGAACGTGCGCATGATTTTCTTTGGCCGGCGCTGGTGGCAGTGGCCGAGCACCCGCTTGCTGCGCTCGAGCTCGACATGCCACGGTGGCAGTTGCTGCTGGTGGCTGTGTTGGTCGCCGCGGTAATCGTCGCCGACCGCTTGCCCGGTCGATGGGCGCGCAGCGCGCGTTTCGGCGGACTCGCGATTTTGCTGCTGGCCATTCTTTGGTCGGCGAGCATCCACGAGCGACCCCGTGCAGGCGAGGTCATGGTGACGACGCTCGATGCAGGTGATGCAGCCGCCTTTGTGGTGCGTACCCGTCATCACGCCATGCTGATCGACACCGGCGAAACCTTCGGTAGCGAGGGTGGCGGTGCCGAGCGTCTCGTACTGCCCGCTTTGCGCGAGTTCGGCCTCGATCAGCTCGATGTGCTCGTACTCGGCGCGACGCACGCCTACCGGGCTGCAGGTGCCGCGGCCATCATGGCCTCGATTGAGGTCAAGCAGGTGATCGCCGGCGGCGAGTGGCCTGGCGCGCGTCACCCTATCGAGGACTGTGCCGAGCGCCGTCGCTGGGAGTGGGACGGCGTCGTGTTCGAGACTTTTGCCGTGCCGGGCGGTGCCTGCCTCGTCAGGCTTGGGTTCCCCGCGGGTCCTGTCCTGCTGATGGCCGAGCGCTTGAGTACCGCAGAGGCTGTGCAACTCGCCACAACGCTGGAGGCGACGTCGCTCTCGGCCACGCTGCTCGTGGCGCCGCGTCGCGGGTCTGCCGCCGGTCACGATACGGCCTTCGCCAGCGCCGTCGATCCCCAGTGGCTGCTCTTGCCGGGCCGTGATGGTTCCGCGCAGCGGGTGCGCACCGTGGCGCAGCGTTGGGGAGTGGAACCGGCGCGGGTGGTCGCCACCGCAGCCCGCGGCGCCTATACGCTGCATCTGCGGGCTGGACTGCCGCCACGCTGGATCGACTCGGCGGCGCTGCAGGGTAGCCCCATCTGGCGGTATCATCCGCTCGTCATGCAGGACCGCCCACGCATTTGAACCAGCGGCCAGTCGAAATCGTCGACGCCGGCAAGGTGTACCGCAGGCTGCTCGGCTACGCTCGTCCGCACCTCGGCATGTTTCTCATCGGGGTCGCCGGGATGACGCTGTTTGCCGCCACCGATGCGGCGATCGCCTATCTGGTGCAGCGCTTTCTCGGCGGCGCGTTCGTCGAACCCGACCCGCGCATCATCTGGGCAGTGCCGGTGGGTGCAGTGTTGCTGTTCTTCCTGCGCGGTATCGGCGATTACGTCTCCAACTTTTTCCCCGGCTGGGTCGGCCGGCAAGTCATCAAATCCTTGCGTGCCGAACTCTTCGCACACTATCTGCGCTTGCCGACGCGTTATCACGATGCCGCCACCGCGGGCGGCATGCTTTCGCGGCTGACCTACAACATCGAACTCGTGGCCGAGGCCACCACCAACGCAGTCACGGTGCTGATCCGCGATACGCTCACCATCATCGGGCTCGTGATCATGCTGTTCTGGTACAACTGGCAGCTCGCGGCGTTCGTGCTTGCGCTCGCCCCGCCGATCTCCTGGCTGATTCAGCACATCAATCGATCTTTCCGACGCTACAGTGCGCGGATCCAGGCCTCGATGGGTGATGTCACGCGCGTCGCCAAGGAGGCACTCGATGGCCATCGAGTGATCAAAGTATTCAATGCTGAGCGCCACGAAGAGTCCATCTTCGGTGAAGCCAACGAGCGCAACCGTCACAGCAACATGCGACTGATCGGTGCGCGTGCGCTCGCCAATCCGATCGTACAAATGATTGCGGCGCTCGGACTCGCAGGCGTGTTGTTCTTCTCCATTAGTCAGGTGTTCACGCGCGAGATGCGCGTCGATGAGTTCATGGCCTTCCTGACCGCGCTCTTGTTGCTGACGGCGCCCTTGCGTCGTCTCGTGCAGGTCTTCGGGCCGCTGCAGCAGGGCATCGCGGCGGGGGCGAGCGTCTTCGAGGTGCTCGATGAACCGGTCGAAGACGCCGGCGGATCGCGGCGTCTCGAGCGGGCGCGCGGTGCGCTCGAATTTCGGCAGGTCAGCTTCAGCTACGCGTCAACCCAGGGCGAGGTGCTGTCGAAGGTGAGCTTCACCGTAGAGCCCGGCCAGACCGTGGCGATCGTCGGCAAATCGGGCAGCGGCAAGACTACGCTCGCGGGCTTGCTGCCGCGCTTTCACGATCCGGACTCGGGCGCGGTATTGCTCGATGGCGTGGATTTGCGCGACTACACCCGCGCAGATTTGCGCCGACAGGTGAGTCTCGTCAGTCAGGACGTGATGCTGTTCGACGACAGTATCCGCCGCAACATGGCCTTCAACATCGCACCGGCCGAATCGCCTGCCGTGGAAGAGGCCGCACGGGCAGCCTACGTCATGGATTTCGCAGCCGAGTTGCCGCAAGGCCTCGATACGCCAATTGGCGAGCGCGGTGCGCTGCTCTCGGGCGGGCAGCGGCAGCGCGTGTCCATCGCGCGTGCCTTGCTCAAAGATGCACCGATTCTCATCCTCGATGAGGCGACGAGCGCGCTCGACAATGAATCCGAACGCCGCATTCAGGCAGCGCTCGCCACGCTCAAACGCGATCGCACCACGCTCGTGATCGCCCACCGACTCTCGACGATCGAGCAAGCCGACCTCATCGTCGTGATGCAAGAGGGACGTGTGGTCGAATCCGGTACCCATGCTGCGCTGCTCGCACAGGACGGGACCTACGCGCAGCTCTACCGGCTGCAGTTCGCTGTCTGATGAAGGACGCGCTGGCTCGCTGGCTCGAGGGTATTTGGTACCGCGGCAAACCAGGGGCGGCTCTGCTCGCGCCTCTGGCGGGCGTGTTTGCGATCATCACGGCACTGCGCCGCACTGCTTTCCGTCGCGGTCTCTACCGCGTGCATCGAGCGCGCGTGCCAGTTGTCATCATCGGTAATCTCTCGGTGGGCGGCACCGGCAAAAGTCCGCTTGTGGCCACGTTGGCGCGGGCGCTGCAACAGCGCGGCTTGCGCGTTGGCATCCTGTTGCGCGGTTATGGTTCTGCCGCCCGCGAGCCCACGCAAGTGACGGCCGACACCACGGCGCAGCGCGTGGGTGACGAAGCGCTGATGTTGGCCGCTGCGAGTGGCGCACCGGTCATGGTCAGCCCCGATCGCGCGGCCGGGGCGCAGGCTTTGGAGAACCTCGGCGTCGAGCTGATTCTTTGCGACGATGGTCTGCAGCATTACGCGCTCGCTCGCGATCTCGAGATCGTGGTCATCGATGCGAGCCGCGGGCTCGGCAATGGTCGTCTGCTGCCCGCCGGGCCTCTTCGCGAAGGACACGCCCGTCTCGCCACCGTTGATTGGGTGGTGGTGAACGGTAACGCCGCAGCGCACGATGCAGGCGAGGGCAACATGACCGAGTGGCGCGGACGTACGGGTACGCTCGCGATGGAGTTGGTGCCCGAAGCGCTGCGCAGTGTGAGCGACGCGCGGGCCTGGCGCAGTCTCGAGAGCTTTCGCGGCGGACCGGTACATGCCGTGGCAGCGATCGGTCATCCGGCGCGTTTTTTTGCCATGCTGCGTGCGGCGGGCCTGGAGTTGATTGAGCATCCGTTTGCGGATCATCATGCGTTCGTCGCCTCCGATCTGCGCTTCGGTGATGATTTGCCGGTCCTGATGACGGCCAAAGATGCCGTAAAATGCCGGGTGTTCGCGGATGCGCGGTGTTGGGAAGTGCCGGTGGCGGTTCGTCTCGTACCCGACGGGGGCGCGGCGCTCATCGACGCCTTGACCTCACTCGTCACGCCATCGCTTGCCACGCCACCCTAAGGAAGGCTGCCGAAATGGACACAAGACTGCTCGATATCCTCGCCTGTCCGCTCTGCAAGGGGCCGCTCGTGCATCGGCGCGAGCAGGGCGTGCTGGTGTGCCGCGCCGATCGGCTCGCCTTTCCGATCCGCGACGATATCCCCGTCATGCTCGAAGAAGAGGCCACCACACTCGCGAGCGACGATCCGCTGCTCGCGCGCTGAGGCGACCTCGTGTATCGCATCGTCATTCCGGCGCGTTACGCCTCGAGCAGACTGCCCGGCAAGCCGCTCTTGCCGCTGGCGGGCAAACCGCTACTCGCCTGGGTGCATGCGCGTGCCCTCGATTGCGCAGCGGCCGAGGTCATCATCGCAACCGACGATCAACGCATCCGTGCGGTCGCCGAGGCGTTCGGGGCAACGGTCGAAATGACCGCCATCGAGCATGCCAGTGGAACCGATCGCATCGCCGAGGTGGCGCAGCGACGCGGCTGGAGCGAGCGCGATATCGTCGTCAATCTGCAGGGTGATGAACCTTCCATGCCTGCAGTGCTCATCGAGCAGGTCGCCGGTTTGCTTGACCAATACCCACTCGCTGATCTCGCCACACTCGCCACGCCCATTCAGCAGCGCGACGAATATTTTGATCCTAACGCGGTCAAGGTGGTCACCGATCTCGAGGGGCGAGCGCTTTATTTCAGTCGCGCACCGATCCCGTGGTTTCGCGATCAGGTCGAGCCGGATGGCGCGGATCTCGCCGCGGTGGCGCGGCGGCACATCGGCATCTATGCCTATCGGGTCGGTGCACTGCGCCGGCTTGCGGCGCTAGCGCCTGCGCCGCTCGAGCACATTGAAAAGCTCGAACAATTACGCGCACTCGCGCACGGTATGCATATTCAAGTGGGCGAGGCGGCGTGTCGTCCCGGACCCGACGTCAACACCTCGGAAGACCTTGCGCGAGCTACGGCCGCACTCGCGCAAGGTACCGGGAATCATTGATCCAGCGTACGTCAGTAATCGTCGCGGCGCGGACCGCTGCCAAAACTCGTGTAACGCTCGCTCGGGCTCGATGACCAGACAACTTTCTTTTCCGTCGGCTCCGCTGCTTCTGTCGCTGTTGCGGCCGCATCGGTCGCCTCGGTCGTATTGGTGGCCTCGGGCGCAACAACGGCGACTTCGGACGTCGTCGGCTCGACTTGCGCGGGACGGTCGACCGCAGCCTCGATAGGCGCTGCGTTCGTCGTTTCGTTCGTCGTTTCGATCGGCGTCGTGGTAGCCGCTTCGAGCGCCGGCTCTGCGGGTGCGAGCCCGGTCCAGCTGATCGTGCCGTTATTCACCGGGGCGGGCGGCAATTCAAAGTTCAGATCGGCAGCGGCGGTGCCAGGTGAGCCCGGTAGCGCCATCGTCTCCGCGCTCGGCTCGAGCGCCGAGCCGGCAGCCACGTCCTCTCGAGAGCTCGTCTCGTCATCCGCCAGGGCGTCATCGAACGATCCGCTATCGTCGGCTTCGTCGCCACTCGCGACGCCTGCGGTCGCGCCCATGCCGGCGGTGGCAAGGTCACGCCCGCCGCCACGTCGACCGCGGCGACCCCGACGACGACCGCGCCGGCTGCCCTTTCGAGCGCCTTCCGCGGCCACCACTGTCGCGCCGTCAGCTCCTGCACTCGCGGCGTCGGTGGGTGCAGCGCCCGCCGAGGCAGGCAGTATCTCGATTGCGGCGCTCGCCAGCGGGGCACTCGGCGCAGCGGTTGCTGCGTCGCTTGTTACGCCAACAGCAGGTGCGCCATGATCACGGGCCTCGTTACGCTCGCGGGGCTCTTGTCGTTCGCGACGACGCGAATCCTCGCGACTACCGTCACGACCGTCACGACCGCGACGCCCGCCATCGCCGCGCTCTTTACGACGCTCTGCGGGCGCCGCCGCGGGTGAGGGTGTCGTCTTGGTGTCGGTTTGCTTCTGTTCCGTGCTCGGTGCGCGATCGCGACTTCGATCGCGATCGCGATTGCGATCGCCGCGATCGCCCCGATCGCCACGATCGCGACCACGGCCGTTGCGATCCCGACCGCGACCACCACGTTCGCGTTCGCCGCGGCCATGCGCGCGATCTTCGGTAACGGGAGGCATCTCGACGGCGGGGGCGCCAAACAGCCAGCGCCATAGCCGAACAAAGATTCCAAGTTGCGGCTCTGCGGGCACCGTGACCGTCACCGTCTGCGTTGCCGCGGCCACCGGCGCCGGTGCCTGCACCACGATCGGCGCGGGAGTTGTCGGCAGGAAAGTGGGGACGGCCGCGGGCTCCTGTGCGGCCTGCTTCTCACGCGTACCGGCGGGGTCCCGTACCTTGGCCGGCGTCGGCATCTGATAGGACACGCGCTTCCACTCGGGCAGTTCGGTCTCGTCGTCGCGCACGCGACGAATCGAGTACTCGGGCGTATCGATGTTGAGGTTCGGCACGACGATCAGCTCGACATCGCTCTTGTCCTCAAGCGTGCGCAGCCATTCGCGCTTTTCATTGATGAGGTAGGTGGCGACCTCGACCGGCACTTCGGCGATCACCTTGGAGGTGCGATCCTTGCGAGCCTCTTCGCCAATCAGGCGCAGGATGGCGAGTGCCATCGACTCGACCGTGCGGATGCTGCCGATGCCCTGACAACGCGGGCAGACCTCGTGACTGGAATCACTGAGCGAGGGGCGCAGCCGCTGGCGCGACATCTCGAGCAGACCGAAGCGCGAGAGCCGACCGATCTGGATGCGCGCCCGATCCATTTTCATGGCCTCGCGCAGTCGATCCTCGACGGCGCGCTGGTTGCGCGTCTCTTCCATATCGATGAAGTCGATGACGATCAGACCACCGATGTCGCGGATACGCAGCTGCCGCGCGATTTCGTCGGCGGCTTCGAGATTGGTGTTCGTGGCCGTGGTTTCGATGTCACCGCCGCGGGTGGCGCGCGCCGAGTTGATGTCGATCGAGACGAGCGCTTCGGTGTAGTCGATGACGATCGAGCCGCCCGAGGGCAACTGCACCTTGTGGGCGTAGGCCGATTCGATCTGACTTTCGATCTGATAGCGCGTGAAGAGCGGGATGTCGTCGGCGTACATCTTCAGGCGACGACCGCCCTCGGCGGGCATGAAGCGCTGCATGTACTCGGCGGCAATGGTGTGCGCGTTCGGCTCATCGACCAGCACTTCGCCGATGTCGTCCGAAAAGTAATCGCGCAGCGCGCGCGTTACCGGATCACTTTCGCGATAAACGAGGAACGGCGAGGGGCGCGACAGCACCGCCTGCACGATCTCATCCCATTGGATCTTGAGATTATCGAGATCCCACTGCAGCTCTTCGGTGGCGCGACCAAGCCCCGCGGTGCGCACGATCGCCCCCATACCGGGCGGGATGACGAGCGCATCCATGATGCTCTTCATCTGATCGCGTTCTTCGCCCTCGATGCGGCGACTGACGCCACCGGCGCGCGGATTGTTCGGCATCAGCACGAGGAAGCGACCGGCGAGCGAGATGTAGGTGGTGAGCGCCGCGCCTTTGTTGCCGCGCTCTTCTTTTTCGACCTGCACGACGATGTCCTGGCCTTCTTGCAGGACCTCGCGCATGTTGATGCGCCCGCTCGAGGGGTTTTTGAGGAAATACTCGCGCGAGATTTCTTTCAGCGGCAGAAAGCCGTGGCGCTCGGCGCCGTAATCGACAAAGCAGGCTTCGAGCGAGGGCTCGATGCGGGCGATACGCCCTTTGTAGATACTCGCTTTTTTCTGTTCGCGGGACGGCAGCTCGACCGACAAGTCGTAGAGTTTTTGACCGTCAACTAGCGCAACGCGCAGTTCTTCCTGCTGCGTCGCATTGACCAACATTCTTTTCATGGACCCCTGATCTCCTGGATGGGGCCGACAGTGTTCCGGGGGTCGTCAGAGGGGACACCGCACCGCGCCGGGCGACGAGCCGCGGGCGGACGGGCAGTACCAATGCCTCGAGGAGGTATGCGAACAGCGTGACGAAAATGAAAAGCACGTGCCTGCTGTCTTGGTATCTGGCAACCGAAGGCGCGTTCGAAACGCTGCGACTGTCGGCCGGATTCGATGGCCTCGTTGCCGAGGACCAACTAAGATGCGGCGCCCGCTTCCGGAGTGGCAAACTTGCCACAGACAGGGCAGCCGGCACCGCGCTAATGCCTGCAAAAGCGAGCCAAGAAAGGGCAAACGCTTTTACGACTGCCCGAGGATATGTCAAAGCCCATGGAAAAACAAGGTCTTACGAAAAACTCTGGGCAAAGCGCAGTACGTCACATCACCGTGGGCGAGGACGATGCCGGTAGTCGTCTAGACAAGTTCCTTGCGCGGCATTACCCCGAGGTCGCGCGCACGCGGCTGTTTCGCATCGTGCGCAAGGGCGAAGTGCGGGTGAACGGCAAGCGCGCCGGGATCGATACGCGTTTGGCGTTGGGGGATGAGGTGCGTCTGCCGCCGGTTCGACTGGAGGCCCCCGAAACCTCGCCCGGTAGTGCAAGCGTCGGCGGTGACACGGGTCGAGGTGTGGCCGCAGGCGCTACGCCGGTTCGCCGTCCGCGGGTGCCAGCCAGCCTCATCGCCACGGTGACGGGCGCCATTCTGCATGAGGATGAACGGCTGCTCGTGATCAACAAGCCTGCGGGTCTTGCGGTGCATGGCGGCAGTGGCTTGAGCTTCGGGGTGATCGAAGCCTTGCGCGCAGCGCGTCCCGAGGAGGCCGAGAAACTCGAACTTGTGCATCGCCTCGATCGCGACACGAGTGGCGTGTTGCTGATCGCGCGCAAGCCCGCGGTGCTGCGCATGCTGCATGCGGGCCTGCGCGAGGGTGAGGGTTTCGAGAAGCGCTATCTCGCGCTCGTCAAAGGCAGTTGGCAGCTCGGCAAAAAGCGCATCGATGCGCCGCTGCGTACCGATCTGCGGGTGGGCGGCGAACGCACCGTCAAAGTACACGCCTCGGGCAAGAGCGCCATCAGTGATTTTCGACCCGTGCAGGGCTTCGGCCGCACGGCCTCGCTGCTTGAGGTGTCGATTCTGACCGGGCGCACGCACCAGATCCGCGTGCATGCGGCCTATGCCGGTCATCCGGTGGCGGGCGATCCGAAGTACGGCGATGCGGAGTTCAATGAATTGATGCGCGACTATGGTCTTGAGCGCATGTTTCTGCACGCCTCGAGCTTGTCGTTCACCTGGTCCGATCGCGGCACGGAATTCAGCGCCAATGCGCCGCTGCCGCCCGAGCTCTCGCGGGTGATCGATGCGCTTGCTAGCGCGCCGCGTTCGCGAAGGGGCGCAGGGTCTGCGCGACCCAGATCAAGGGCAGGCCGATGAGGGCGGTGGGGTCGCTGCTCTCCATGCGCTCGAACAAAGAAATCCCGAGTCCTTCGCTCTTGAAGCCGCCGGCGCAGTCGTGCGCGGGTTCGCGCGCGACATAATCTTCGATCTCGAAGCGACTGAGCCTGCGGAATACGCAGCGCGTTTCGTCGCGGTGACGTTGCCAGAGTCCCGCCTCGATGCCGACAATGGCTACGGCGGTATGGAAGGTGACCACCTGCCCAGAGAGGCGCTCGAGCATGGCGATCTGTGCCGCCGGGCTGCCCGGCTTGCCAAGGCACTCCTGATCGAGAGCGCAGACTTGGTCCGAGCCGATGACGAGGGCGCCGGGCTCCTCTTCGGCGATCGCGCGCGCCTTGGCCAGGGCGAGTCGCTCGGCAAGCGCTGCGGGGGGCTCACCCGGGTGCCGGGACTCATCGACCTCGGGACTGCGGCACTCGAAGACAAGTTGCAGTCGGCCGAGCAATTCCCGGCGATAGCGGGAGCTCGAGGCCAGCCAGAGCGGACGAGAGAGGGCTACGGGACGCTTTTCGGCTACGGAAAACAACGGCTTATCCCGAAGTTGCTTTGACTCAAGGGGGGGTGGCCCCTATTATACGCGCCCCATGCCTGCCGACTGGTCACGTCAGCTTGATGTCGATCGTCTGGCCGATACGGGCGAGAGGCGAGAATTCGACCTGCCGTTATGCGAATTGCCGCGGCTGGCACCGGAGCTCGCGAGCCTAGACGGTGCGGCGCAGTGTCGCTTGAGTTTCACGCGCGAGCGTGGCCAGCCGATCGCTGACGTGGCCGTCAAGGCGCGACTCGGTTTGCGCTGCCAGCGCTGCCTGAGACCAGTTTGGCTCGAGGTCGATAACGCCTCGCGCGTCTGGTTGGTCGCGGACTTGGCGGCAGCCGAGGCGCAGGACCCCGGAATCGAGCCGACACTCGCACCGGAAGGGCGGATCGTGTTGCGCGATCTGGTCGAAGAAGAGTTGCTGCTCGCGGTGCCTTTGGTGCCGCGGCACGAAGATGCAAGTCAGTGCGCGGCGCTCGAGCAGCCCGCCGACGAGCAACAGGATGCGCAGCAGGTGGTGCAGAGGCCGTTTGCGGGGCTGGGCGAGCTCCTGAAACGCAATCATTGATCAAGATCGCCCGGTTTACGAATTCGATTCGCAGGAGTCCGATATGCCAGTTCAAAAGAGCCGCAAGACCCCCTCCAAGCGCGGCATGCACCGTTCGCACGATGGCCTCGCCAAGCCCGCTCTGTCGGTTGATCCGCAGTCGGGCGAGACGCATTTCCGTCACCGCATCACGCCCGATGGTTTCTATCGCGGCAAGCGCGTGATCGAGAAGCCGGCCGACGAAGAAGCGGCGGGCTGAAGTTTCCCGTCGGCGGGTCGTTCTGGCCCGCCTGCTCCTGCCATGGGAGCAACTGACCGATGACTATCATCGCGCTCGATGTGATGAGCGGCGACCTCGGAGCGCAGGAATGCGTGCCGGCGGCGCGGCTCGCACTCGAGGCTGATCCGTTGCTGCGACTCAAACTCGTCGGCCAACCGAGCATGCTCGAGCCGCTGGTTGCCGCGCTGTCTTTGCCCGCGTCGCTTGCGGCGCGGATCGACTGCGTCGCCGCGAACGAGGTCATCACCATGACCGATTCGCCACGCGAGGCGATCCGTCGCAAGAAGCAATCTTCGATGCGCATCGCCATTAACCTTGTGCACGCAGGGCAGGCGGATGCGGCCGTGAGTGCCGGTAACACCGGTGCGCTTACCGCGATCGCTCACTTCGTGCTCAAGTGCCTCGCCGAAGTAGAGCGTGCACCGATCATGTCCGCGGTGCCGAATGCGCGGGGCTTTACCCATATCCTTGATCTTGGCGCGAACGTGCGCGCGACGGCCCAGCAACTCGAGCAGTTCGCGGTGATGGGGGCGATCGTGGCGCGTGATGTGCACGATACGCCGCAGCCCCGGGTGGGTTTGCTCAACATCGGCGAAGAGGAAACCAAGGGGCACGACCTTGTGCAGGAGGCGCATGCACTCTTGCGTAGTCGTATGTCCGGCGATGCGCGGCGCGATTTCGATTATGTCGGCTTCGTTGAGGGTGGCGATATCTTCACCGGTGAAGTCGATGTGGTCGTCACCGATGGTTTCACGGGCAACGTCGCGCTCAAGACGATGGAGGGCGTGGCCGGCCTCATCAGCGGTCGTTTGCGTCAGGAGTTCACGGCCGATGCGAGCAGCAAACTTGCCGGTCTTATCGCCCGGCCTGTGCTCAAACGCGTGTCGGCTTCGCTCGATCCGCGTCGCTATAACGGTGCGGTCATGGTGGGTCTGAAGCGCATCGTGGTAAAAAGTCATGGTAGTGCGGATCGCGTGGCGCTGGCCCGTGCCATCGCCATCGCGGCGACCGCGGTGCGCCGGCAGCTCGTCGAGCACGTGCAGCAGGCGCTCGAGGCGTCACCAATGATTATTCAAAGAAATACCGAGGGATGATCAGGGAATGCTGAAACACTCGCGGATTGCCGGGACCGGCCGTTTCTTGCCCGAGAAGGTCGTCACCAACGCCGATCTCATGAAGCTCTTCGAGACCTCGGATGAGTGGATCCGCGAGCGCACCGGCATCGCTCAACGGCATATCGCCGTCGAGGGACAGACCACGGTGGATCTCGGTTATGGGGCGGCGCTGCAGGCCATGGAGGCTGCAGGCGTCACGGCCGAAGATATCGATCTGATTGTCTTCGGTTCGACCACGCCCGATCTGGTATTCCCCAATTGCGCGGCGCTCTTGCAGGATCGTCTGGGTATCCGCAGCGCTTGCCCCGCAATCGGTCTCGAGGCGGCGTGCAGCAGTTTCATCTACAGCCTCTCGGTCGCCGACAAATTCGTGCGTCTCGGCGAGGCCAAGTGTGCACTCGTTGTTGGCGCCGAAAAGCTTAGTCGCATCGTCGACTGGACCGATCGCGGCACCGCCATTCTCTTTGGCGATGGCGCGGGCGCGGTGGTGCTGAAGCCGGCCGATGAGCCCGGCATCCTCTCGACCCATCTGCACAGCGATGGCACTCACAAGGATCTGCTTTATTGTTCGGGCGGAACTTCGCGGGGTTATTCGCGCACCCCCGACGGCCGGCTCGATGCCTTCATCCGCATGAGCGGCAACGAGGTCTTCAAGATCGCGGTCAAGTCGCTGGGATCGATCGTCGATGAAACGCTGGCCGCCAATGGCCTCGACAAATCGGCGATCGATTGGCTGGTTCCCCACCAAGCCAATATCCGCATCATTCAGGCGACCGCCAAGAAACTCGATATGCCGATGGAGCGCGTGATCGTCACCGTGCAGGAGCACGGCAATACTTCTGCCGCATCGGTGCCGATGGCGCTCGATGTCGGCGTGCGCGATGGACGTATCAAGCGCGGTGATCTGATTCTGCTCGAGGCTTTTGGCGGCGGTCTGACTTGGGGATCGGCGCTGATTCGTTTTTGATACTGCCGCTTCATGACGAAAAAAAACGCCGCGCAATGCGCGGCGTTTTTTTGCCTGTGAGGCATCTCGCCCGAGGGCGAGTTCGACCCGATTACTTCGAGATCGAGCGCTTGAACATGCGATCGAGCTTCTCGTTGGTCGCGTCGCAGCAGGACTGGCTGGCCTGAGCAGCGGCGAGCGCCTGGTTGGCGGTCGACTGCGCGCCATTGGCAGCCGAGGCAGCCGAAGAGGCCGAGGCCGCAGCGGCGTCCGCCGAGCTCTTGGCGGCAGCAACCTGCGACTGGAGGCTCGACACCTGAGTCTTCAGGCTGTCGATCTGAGCCTGCAGCGGCTTGAGGTCGGTGCAACCGGCGAGTCCGGCAACGGCGATGACGGCGGCCATCTTCACGACGATCGGGGTCTTCATGGTGGATATCCTCTTTGAGCAGTGACTGAAACGAAACCGTGGCAGCAATCAGGGCCGCCATTTGGTCGACCCCTACCGCAAAACATTATAACTGCACCAGATTACGAAAGGGATTGCAACCGCACCATCTCGCAACAAAAAGCTCGAGCGATCAACGTTTTTTGAGCAGGAACTGATGGTTTTTGAGACGAATCGTATCGACCGCACCAAGGCCCCGAAGTTCATCCACTGCGCGGGTAACGCCGTGATCCCAGATGCCGCGTCGGTCGTAATCGTCGCCCGCGATATAGCCGCCTCGCTTCAATTTGGGCAGAAACGCCTCGAGATCGCGTTTCACATCATCGTAAAAATGACTGGCATCGATGTACACCCAGTCGAAGTGCTCGTCGAGAAAGAGCGGGGCTGCCTCGTGCGAGAGGCGACGATGCAGGATGATCCGACCCGCGCTGATCTCGCTGGCAAAACGACGGGCAACCTGCTGGTACTGCGCCTCGAGCGTGGCGCTCGCCTCTTCCTTGGAGCCAAAATCCTGGGTTGGGCCGTCGTACAGCGACCCGTCCTCCTTGGTGAACCACGGATCCACCAAGTGCAGCACTTTTGGTTCATTGAGGGCGAGGATACGTTCGGAAAAATCGCCGTCGAAGACGCCCACCTCGATGACCGTGCCGCCCTTGGGCAGGGTGTCGAAAAGAAAATCTCGGCTCGCCGCGCGCCGTGCGGCCTTCGACAGCAGGCGGTCTATCCAGCGACGGCCGGGCACACCAGGAGCGGGTCGGTACATGAAGGCCTCGGCGACAATGGCGGTCGGCCGCATAATAGCCGAGCCCATGCAAACTTCGCCTCGTATTCTTTTTGTTCCGGTCAGCGGTCCGAGCGGCATGGGTGAATTTGCCCGCGCGCGCAGTTTGGCGGATGCGGTTCGCGCGCGCTGGCCGGAGGTGGAGACGCATTTTGTCCTGCACCGCGAGGCGCCTTACGCACGGGGTTTTCATCACCCGGTGACTTTGTTGCCTGCATCACCGACCCTCTGCACCGCCGAGGTGCGGGAGGTGATCGAGTCGCTGCAGCCTCGGGTAGTCGTGTTCGACAATGCGGGGCGCACCGGTCAGCTTCGTGCAGCGCGACGCGCGGGTGCCCGCGTGATCTACATCAGCTCGCGCGGTCGACAGCGCTACAAAGCTTTCCGCATGCACTGGATGCGGTTGCTCGATGATCACTGGATCTCCTATCCCGCCGTGATCACGGGAGCGCTCGGGATTGTTGAGCGCGCCAAGCTGCACCTCCTCGGCCAGCCGCAGCTGCGTTTTCTCGATGCGGTGCTGGCCCCGGCGGACCCGGTCGCAGCTGATGTCTTGCTCAAGGATTTCGGTGACCCTCAAATGCTGATCGTGCCGGGCGGCGGCAGTGGCTTTCACGATTCGGCGATGACGCCGCAGCATTTCGCACGTTGGGGCGAAGCACTGGCGCGCGCGGGGTATCGAGTGGTCTTCGTGGCGGGACCGGCCCTGAAGGATTGGGCGCCTGCCGAGGCGCGGATGCGAGTGCTGCGCGGCGTGAACGGGGGAGCGCTGCGCGCGCTGCTCGAGCGGACGCAGGTAGTACTCGTCAATGGTGGCGATACGCTGCTGCAAGCGATGACGCTGGGCAAGGCTTGTGTGGCGGTGCCTATCGCCGGGGATCAAGCGGCGCGAATCGCGCGCTGTGCCGAGTTCGCGGCAGTAAGTGCGCCGACCCTGCAAGCTGACTACGTCATCAGGCCCGTTGCCCGCATTGATGAATCCGGGGACGGGTTGGACACGGACAGCGTGACTCGCGAGTGTCTGCGGTTGCTGACCGATGATTCGTACCGTGTGGCACTGGAGAGGCAAACTCGTAGTCTCGGTTTTAAAGATGCTTTGCACCCGATGCTCGATCGTATCGCCGAATTTTTGGCAGGTCGCTGATGTTCCCTGAAGTCCCCTGAGGTCCCACGGGGTCCTCTGGTATCCCTTTGACGGCGGCGGACTCGATCGACTTATTGCTTTTCTGTCCGCCCGATCAGCTCGCGAAAGAGACGCTCGTAGTCCTCATTCATCCGTTCGCGTCCGTAGTGAGCGAACGCTTCGCGCCGGGCGCAGGTGCCAAGCTGCTTCGCCAGCGACTCGTCGTTCAGCAAGCGCTCCAGTGCGTCCGCGAGGTCGCGCGGGTTCTGGTGCTCGCAAAGCAGGCCGTTTTCGCCATCTCGAATGATTTCTTTGACACCCGGAACTCTGGTGCCGATCACGGCACAACCCGCGGCCATCGCCTCGACCAATGCGAGTGGCATGCCTTCGTAGTGGGTACTCAAGACTGCGATTCGCACCTGCTGCAGTCGCTGCGGAACATCGCGCAGCAGACCGCAGAATACGATCTGATCCAATACCCCGAGCTCTCGGGCGAGTCGCAGGGCTCGCTCGCGATGTCGATCTTTGCCCCCGCCTGCCAAATACAGCCGTGCTTGGCAGCCGCGTTTACGCAGCAGATCGATGGCACGAATGAGAGTCAGATGATCCTTCTGCGCGCCGAATCGCGCCACCATCATGACTGCGGCTTCTCGCTCGTCAAAAGACCTGTTGTCGATTGCTGAAAACGGCGCAAGATCGATGCCGTTGGCGATCAACAGCAATTTTTCTTCTGCAAATCCCAGCTCTCGCAGGCGTTCGAGCACGCCCGGTCCACAGGCGACGATCCGCGCGGTTCTGTTCGCTAGCCAGCGTGCTTGCGCGAGGCGCCAGTGCGTGTAGCGCTCGCGCGTATTGTGTTCGACATGTATCAACGCCGGTACTTTGGCCAGCAGTCCCGCATAACGACCCCAGAGGTGCTCGCTGAAACCATGTGCGACGAGCACGTCGGGTTTGAAGCGTCGGCATACGCGGACCAGCACGATGATGGTGGCGAGGTGTGACCAACCGGGCACGGTAGTAACAGGCAAGCCGCGCTGTTCGAGTTCGATCACTCGACTTTGCATGGTGTGACGTTTGCGTCGAAGCACCAGCAGAGGTTCGACCATGGAGTCTTCGAGAGCGGCTGCCACCAACTGGATCGCAACCTGAGTGGCGCCGCCGCTGAAGCCTCCGCTGACGAAATGCAGCACCCGAATCCTTCCGCTGACGTTCGAGTTCATGGACGTGCGTTTCTCGTCAACGCCGCTTGCCGTCGCGGAGGATTTCGCGCGCGGCGTTCAGGCCGGGCACGCCGGTGACGCCGCCGCCCGGATGCGCGCCCGAGCCGCAAAGATAGAGGCCTTGCACCGGTGTGCGGTAATCGCCGTAACCGAGCGCAGGCCGCGCCGCCCACAGCTGATCGAGACCTAGCGCGCCATGAAAGATATCGCCGCCTGCGAGACCAAAGATTTGCTCGAGATCGAGCGGCGAGAGGGCGGATTTTCCGACGACGCTTGCGCGAAAGTTCGGCGCCCAGCCGTTCACGGCATCAATGATGAAATCGGCGGTGGCGTCTCGCATGCCGGGAGTCTGCCAGTTGCGTGTCGGCGCTTCGGGGCGCGCGAGCTCGTAATCGAAATGCTGGCAAAAGAGACTCGCGACGTGCATGCCCGCTGGGGCCAACGAGTCGTCGAGCGTCGAGGGGATGAGCATCTCGATGATCGGTTCGCGCGAAATACCGAGCAGGCGCGCCGAGGCATGGGCGCGATCCATGTAATCAAGCGAGGGCGCCATGATGATGCCGGCGCCGAGATGCGTCTGGTCGTTGCGCGATCGATGTGCACTGAAGTGCGGCAGTTCGCTCAGCGCGACGTTCATGCGAAAGGTGGCCGAGCCGACCCGCCAGCGACCGATATGCGCGCGGAAATCTTCAGGCAGATCCTCGGCCGCAAGAAGACCCAGAAAAAGCGGCTTCGGTCCGAGATTGCCGATGACGCGCGGTGCACCGAAGACGCGACCGTCTTCGAGCTTGATGCCGCTCGCGTGTACGGCGTCGCTGTGTTTGCCGCGGCCGCTGCGTCGCGTGGTGACAATGCGCTCGACCGGCGCGTTGCATTCGATATGCACGCCGAGGTGACGCGCCTCGGCAGCGAGTGCTTGAGTGATCGCGCCCATGCCGCCGACGGCATGACCCCAGACACCGCTCTTGCCGTTCACTTCACCGAAGGCGTGGTGCAGCAGGACGTAAGCGCTGCCGGGTGTATAAGGGCTCGCGTAGCTGCCGACGACCGAATCAAAACCGAACAGCGCCTTGAGCGGGACGCATTCGAACCAGTAATCAAGGATTTCGCCGGCACTACGCGTGAAGAGTTCGTGCAACTCGCGCTGCATTGCAAGCGGCAGAGCGCGAAAGTCGCGACCGAAGCGCAACAGTTCCCAAAGATCACGACCTCGGTGCAGATCCGTGGGTGGCGTGCGTCGCAGCAGGTCGCGCAGCAGCGTGACCGCGCGATCGAGCAGCGCATGGAAGTCGGGCAGACGCGCCGCATCGCGGGCACTGTGCCGACGTACTTCCGCGAGCGTCGCCGCGGCATCGGGGCCGGCGCTGAAGGAATCGCCATCGGGCAACGGCAGGAAGTTCTGCAGCGGCCGCTCGAGGATGCGCAGTCCGTGCTCGGCCAGACGCAGTTCGCGAATCACCTGCGGGTCGAGCAGGCTCACCGTGTAACTCGCCGTGGAATTGCGAAAGCCAGGCGCAAATTCCTCGGTCACGGCAGCCCCGCCGACTACGCCCCGGCGCTCGAATACGCCGACGCGCAAGCCCGCACGCGCGAGATAACAGGCGCAGACGAGCCCGTTGTGACCGGCGCCGATCACCAGGGCATCAAAATCATCGAAAGGGGGCTTGCGACTGGATAGATTCACAGATACTGTATGGATACACACTGCATGGATAACCAGAGGACGACCATGTCAGATCTCACCCCACGACAAACCGAAATTCTCCGCCTGATCCAACGAGCCATCGCCGAGACCGGCATGCCGCCTACGCGGGCAGAAATCGCGCAAGAGCTCGGGTTCAAGTCCGCCAACGCCGCCGAGGAGCATCTGCGCGCGCTCGCCCGCAAAGGGGTGATCGCGCTCGTGCCGGGCACCTCGCGAGGCATCCAACTGAAGGACATCCTGCGCGAGCAGCTCGGTTTGCCACTCATCGGCCGCGTCGCCGCCGGCAAGCCCATTCTCGCAGAAGAGAACATCGAAGCGCGCTTCAACATCGATCCAGACATCTTCTCGCCCCGACCGCACTACCTGCTCAAGGTCACTGGCATGTCCATGAAAGACGCCGGCATCCTCGATGGCGATCTGGTCGCCGTGCACCGCACGCCTGAGGTGCGTAACCGCCAGATCATCGTCGCGCGCCTCGAGAACGAGGTCACGGTCAAACGCTACAAGCAAGAAGGTCCGACGGTCTGGCTGTTGCCCGAAAACCCCGACTTCGAGCCCATCCGCGTCAATCTGCGCGAAGAGCCGCTCATCATCGAAGGCGTGGTGGTCGGCGTGCTGCGTCGCGGCGCCACCTCAGGCAAGGCGGCACCCGCTGGCTTACCGACTGGCTTGATGTAGCGCCGCTCGATCTCACCCGACCGTATCGAGGTTCAACATGTCCACCTTCGAACTGCGCCCTTCGCCGGGTGCCACGGAGACGCTCGTCCGCAAAAAGGCGGTACGCACTCCCGTGCGCTCCAGCCTCAAGCGTTTCAGCTGTCCTTGCGGCTGTGGCCGCAGTCGCTGGTTTTCGCAGCCGCGCTCGGTGCGTACGGCGACGCCTGTCGCATCGTGAGACCCCACCGCTCGCGCGCCTTGCGCTGTCATCATGGGTCTCACACCAGAGAACGTGTCCGAGTCTGCGCCCGAGCCTACGCTCGATCGGTTGCTCGAACACCCGGCCATCTGGCGCGGGCGCAGCGCTGCACGCATCACTACGCTCGGCACGGGGTGGACGCGCCTCGATGAGGCCCTGCCCGGTGGCGGTTGGCCCGCCGCCGGACTCACCGAGATCCTCACGGCGCGCAGCGGTCTTGGCGAATTGCGCTTGTTCATTCCGCTGCTCGTGCAGCTCGGTCGGCAGACGTCAGCACGTTGGGTGAGCTGGATTTCACCGCCGTTCGAGCCCTATGCCCCGGCACTCGCCGCAGCCGGTGTGCCGCTCGAGCGGCAGCTCGTCGTGCGCACGGCCGAGCCCGCCTGGGCGATCGAGCAGGCGCTCGATTCGGGTGGCTGCAGTCTCGTGCTCTGCTGGCTCAAAACTTCGATCAGCACGCCGGCGCTGCGGCGCCTGCAGTTGGCCACTCAGCGCAGCCAGACTCCCGCGATGCTTTTCCGCCCGCTCGCCGAGGCACGGCAGGCTTCGCCTGCCGAGTTGCGCATCACCCTCGAGCCTTGTTTCGGCGGTGCGCGTCTGCAGATCATCAAGAGCCGCGGCGGTGATCGTCGACCGCTTGAGCTGAGTTGGTCAGACGAGTCCATCGACAGCAGCCGCTGCGACAACGGGGTCGGCCATGCGTCGTCGTGAACGCGTCGCTTCCTCGCGGCGTGCCTTGGTCGCCGTGACCGGCGCGCAACCCGCAGCCGCATCGCCACAGCAATCAAAGATATCGCCGGTTTTGCCGTTCGACTCGTTGTTCGATGTCGCGCCGGAGTCCTGGGTGGCGTTGCAGATTCAGGCCGCCCCGTCATCGCTCGATCTCGAGCGTCTCGCCCGCCTCGCCGGTGATTTCACCTCGCGCGTGAGTCTCGAGCCGCCCGATGCCGTGTTGCTCGAAGTGCAGGGCAGCTTTCGGCTTTTTGGTGGCGCATCGTCATTGTGCAGGGTCTTGCTCGAGCGCTGCGTTGCGGCGGGGATCGAGGTGCGCTGGGCACTGGCACCAACGCCGCTCGCCGCACTCGCGCTCGCGCGGGCGGGGCAGGGGGTGATCGTACTCGCGCGCGATCGACTCATCGGTCTGCTCTCGCCGCTGCCGCTCACGGTGCTGCGCTGGCCGGCGGTAACTCTTGAACGCCTCGAGTCGATCGGTGCGCGCACGCTCGGCGCGGTGCTGCGCCTGCCGCGTGCCGGATTCGCCCGTCGGTTCGGTCGTGAAGCACTGCTCGCGCTCGATCGCCTGAGCGGTGCGGCGCCGGAGCCGCGGCGCGCATTCCTGGTGCATGAGCGATTTCGTGCGCGAGTGGATCCCGGCTTCGAACTGTCATCCGTACAGGGTGTGCTGAACTATCTCGAGCGTGTACTCGGTGAACTCGAAGATTTCCTGCGCGCACGTCAGTCCGGCATCGAGCTGCTCATGCTGCGCTTGCACCACCGCACGATGGATCCCACGCGCGTCACGCTGCGTCTCGCCGCTGCCGAGTTGCAGGCGAGGCGCTTCAGCGAGTTGCTGGCACTGCAGATGTCGCGCCTCGTGCTGCCCGCGCCAGTGACGCGTTGCGAGCTGCGCTCGGGTGCGTTGCGCTCTTTCGTGGCGCACAGCGCGCCCCTTTGGCGACCAGGCGAGCACGGGGGTGGCGCCACGCGACAATCCACCGCACTGATCGAGCGATTGCGGGCGCGGCTCGGTAGCGATGCCGTCTACGGTTTGTGTCTCGTGCCCGAGCATCGCCCGGAGAGTGCGTGGCGCGTGACCGACGTGCTTGCCGCGCGCTCATCGCCGTACGTGACTTCACCGACAGGTACGCCCACCGCAGTCATGGCGCGTCGGCCGCTCTGGCTGTTGCACGAACCCGAGGTGTTGCCGTGGGCGCTCGAACATTTACGACTGATTGATGGGCCGGAGCGTATCGAGACCGGTTGGTGGGACGGGCGCGAGATCGCGCGTGATTACTACGTTGCGCGTGATGAGTCCGGTGCAGAGCTTTGGGTGTACCGCGAGCGTCTTTCGCCGCATGGCTGGTACCTGCATGGAGTGTTTGGTTGAGGTTTAATTTTTTTGATTAACGACGTCGCTCGCGTACCTGTGTTTTCTGATCTATCAGTCGCCCTGTGACATATTTGTGCAGAATGCTGGTGATCAGAGATTGGTAGGGCAGTCCTTCTTCAAGGGCAATCGCTTGCAGACTTCGCAGATCTGCCGTGGTGAGACGGATATTGATTCGCTGATCTTTGAGCAAGGCTTTGCGTGCAGCCGCCCGGGCTTGCTGGGCTTCGTTGGGGTCTGCCACGGGTACGAGCCTGCCGCTCTCAAAATCGTTCAGCAGTCTTTGCTCTTCGGGTTCGAGAGCGACTTTGCGTTTGGTGCTGTTCATGTCAGATCTTCAAGAGTTTTCTGGTGTGACGTCGGCTTGGAATGATGGTTTTCAAAAAATATCCGGATGACGTTTTCACGTACGGGACCAAATTCGCATAACCACGAATATCAACCACGAACACGCTTTGATGCGGATGTCGACTGTTCTCCGGTTGCACAAACACGCCGAGCAGTTTTCCGGTTCCGATAGCCAGAACGACATCTTCGAAACGCAGCGCTCGATGGGCGATAAGCCAAGCGTTTTTTTCGGTGCTCCAGTCGTACTCCTTATTCGCTGAAACAGCGTCAGTTTGCATTGTTGTCTGCCTATTGTCATCGCATTCGAGTGGTATACATCACCCCAAATACTGTATAAATAAACAGTATTATGAGTCTAGTGATCAATCCGCCGGTATTGCCTGGTTATGCCGAGTTGCATTGCCTGAGCAGCTTCAGCTTCCTGCGCGCCGCCTCGCAGCCAACGGAGCTCGCGGCCCGCGCCGATGAGCTTGGTTACGCGGCGCTCGCCATCACCGACGAATGTTCGGTGGCAGGGGTGGTGCGGGCGCACGCGGCGCTCAAGGGCCGTGGCACGCGGCTCATCGTCGGTGCCGAATTCAAGCTCGATTGCGGCCTGCCGCTCGTGGCGCTCGCCACCGACCGACGGGGCTACGGACAACTCTGTCGTCTCATCACTCGCGGGCGGCGTGCCGCACCCAAGGGTGAATACCGTCTGGTGCGCGGTGATCTCATCGAACTGATCGAGCCCGCGCACTGTCTCGTGCTCTGGGCGCCGCGGCCGGGCTCACTCACCGACGAAGCGGCCGCGTGGTTGCGCGCATACTTTAAGGGCTCGGCGTGGATCGCCGTCGAGCTGCTGCGCGATGGCACCGAGCGCGCGCATCTCGCAGCGCTTACAGCGCTCGGTCTTGCGCACGACCTGCCGCTCGTGGCCGCGGGCAATGTCTGCATGCATGTGCGGGCACGTCGGCGTCTGCACGATGTGCTCACTGCGATCCGTCTCAATACCACGGTCGATGCCGCGGGGCTGGCGCTGCTGCCTTCGGGCGAACGCCATCTGCGCGATCGTGCACGCCTCGCGCGTCTTTATCCGCCCGCGCTGCTGGCCGAGACGCTCGTCATCGCGGCGCGCTGTCGTTTTTCGCTCGATGAGTTGCGTTATGAGTATCCGCGTGAGCTCGTACCCGAAGGACACACCGCCGCCTCGTGGCTGCGCACGCTCGTCGAGCGCGGTGCCGAGCGACGTTGGGGCAGTACGCCGACGCGTCAGGCCATGCCTGCCTACGTGCGTACGCTCGTCGAGCACGAACTCGCGCTGATCGCCGAGTTGGCTTACGAGCCGTACTTCCTTACGGTGCAGGATATCGTCGATTTTACCCGCAACCGCGGAATTCTTTGTCAGGGCAGGGGCTCGGCGGCCAACTCCGCCGTCTGCTATTGCCTCGGTATTACCGAGGTGGACCCGTCACGCATGTCCATGCTGTTCGAGCGCTTCATCTCGCGCGAGCGCAACGAGCCGCCCGATATCGACGTCGACTTCGAGCACGAGCGGCGCGAAGAAGTCATCCAATACGTCTACGCCAAGTACGGGCGCCATCGTGCTGCGCTCGCGGCCACGGTCATCAGCTATCGACCGCGCAGTGTGCTGCGCGATCTGGCCAAGGCGCTCGGTTTCGCACCGCTCGCCGTCGAGAAGATCGCGACCACGGTGAGCCGTTGGGACCGCGGCTTGGGGGCGCCTGGCGCATCCAGCACACCCAGCGCATCCAGCGCCGTGGCCGATCTGCTCGCGCCTTTTCTCGAGCGGCTCGCCGAGGCGGGCTTCGATACCAAGGATCCCGTGCTGCGCCGACGGCTCGCGTACTTGCTCGAGCTCGCACCGCAACTGCTCGGCTTTCCGCGTCATTTGTCGCAGCACGTCGGTGGCTTCGTGATCGCGCGCGACTCGCTTGAAGCGTTGGTGCCGATCGAGAACGCGAGCATGGACGAGCGCACTGTCATCCAATGGGACAAGGACGATCTCGATGCGCTCGGGCTGCTCAAAGTCGATCTGCTCGCGCTCGGCATGCTCACGGCCATTCGTCGCGCCATCGATCTCATCTCTGCGTGGCGTATGGCGCAGGGTGGTGCATCGCTGACGCTCGCCGATGTGCCGCCCGAGGATCCGCGCGTCTACGACATGCTGTGCCGGGCCGATTCGGTTGGTGTCTTTCAGATCGAATCGCGCGCGCAAATGGCGATGCTGCCGCGACTGCGACCGCGCAATTTCTATGACCTCGTGATCGAAGTGGCGATCGTGCGACCGGGGCCGATACAGGGCGACATGGTGCATCCCTATCTGCGCCGGCGCAGTGGCGAGGAGGCAGTCACTTATCCGAGCGAGGCGGTCAAAGGAGTTTTGCAGCGTACACTCGGTGTGCCGATCTTCCAGGAACAAGTCATGCAGCTCGCCATCGTCGCAGCGGGTTTCACGCCCGGCGAAGCCGACCAGCTGCGCCGCGCGATGGCCGCGTGGAAGCGGCACGGGGGTCTTGGGCATTTCGGCGAGCGGCTGATTTCGGGCATGCGCGAGCGCGGTTACAGCGCCGAGTTCGCAGCGCGTATCTTTGAGCAGATCAAGGGTTTCGGCGAGTACGGCTTCCCTGAATCGCATGCCGCGAGCTTTGCGCTACTCGTCTATGTCTCCGCCTGGCTCAAATGCCACGAGCCGGCGGCGTTCACCGCAGCGCTGCTCAACAGTCAACCGATGGGGTTCTACTCACCCTCGCAACTCGTGCGCGATGCGCGCGAGCATCAGGTCGAGGTGCGGCCGGTCGATGTGCAGGTGAGTGATTGGGACTGCACGCTCGAGCCTTGCGCGACATCAGAGGGGCGTGCGGCCATCCGGCTGGGTTTGCGTTTGGTGCATTCTTTGACGCAGGCCGCGGCGCTGCGCATTGTCGCGGCACGACGTAAGGGAACGACTTTTGCCGACCTGCAGGATCTGGCCGAAGCAGCGCGACTCGATCGCGGCGATCTCGAGGCGCTCGCGGCCGCTGGCGCCTGCGCTACCCTCAGCGGCAATCGTCACCGTGCATTCTGGGCGGTAGCGGGGACCGAGACGGCGTTGCCGCTTGCACCGCCTGCGCGCGAGGATGCGTTGCCGTTGCTCACCGCCCCCACCGAGGGGGAGAACCTCGTCGCCGATTACCGCCATCTCGGACTCACACTCGGCCGGCATCCGCTCGCTTTGCTGCGGGCGCCCTTCGAGCGGCGCGGGGTGCTGCGGGCGCGCGAGCTCGAGACAATTCCCTCGGGTAAACGCCTGAGAGTGGCCGGTCTTGTCACCACCCGGCAAAAACCGTCGACGGCGAGCGGCGTCATCTTCGTCACGCTCGAAGATGATACGGGCAATGTGAATCTGATCGTCTGGAAGACGGTCGGTGCGGCGCATCGACGCGAGTTGTTCGAAGCGCGCTTGATGGAAGTCGAGGGCAAACTGCAGCGCGAAGGGCGCGTGACGCACGTGATCGCCGAGCGAATCTTTGATCGCTCGCGATGGCTCGGGCGGCTACTGACCCGCTCGCGTGATTTTCGTTGACGACGACGAAGACGGGTCGACTGCTGATCGCCAGCCGTCGACGACTGTCGATTACTGTCGGCCGCTGCGCCGCTTGCGAGACCCGCCGCCCTCGCCATCGAGTCCGATGTCGTAGTCCTCGAAGTCACTCATGAGCTCGGCGGTGCGCTTGTCTTCGCGCAGCCGCTCAAGACGTCGCCACGCCGGATCGCCGCCTTTCGGGGCGCTGCGCCGTCGCGACTGGTCGAAATCACGAATGACCTGATCGACATCCTCGCCCGAATCGAGGTCTGCCTCGTCGTCGAACTCTTCCTGCTCCGGTCTTTCGTTCATGGCCCGAACTGCCTAGCACACCCGCCATCCACCCCCAGACGCGCAAAATTTATTGCGACCTGCGAAATCTTGCAACGGGAGAAACATGAAATCCGCGTGTCAGCGCACGAGGGTGTTCATCTCGAAGATCGGCATGAGCATGGCGAACACGATCAGCAGCACGAACACTCCCATGCCGACGATCAGCAGCGGACCGAGCAGGCCGACGAGGGCGGTGAGCAGGCCGTCGAGTTCTCGTTCCTGATTGCTGGCGGCACGTTCGAGCATTTCTTCGAGACGGCCGCTCGACTCGCCACTCGAGATGAGGTGTACGGTCATGGGCGGGAACAGTTTGCCGACCGCGAGCGAGCGGCCGATCGGTGCCCCCTCGCGCACGCGTTCGGCGGCGGCGGCCACCGCATCGCGCATCGGCAGGTTGCCGATCACCCCGCCCGCGATACGCAGCGCTTCGAGCACCGGTACGGCGCTGCCGGTGAGGATGCTGAATGTCCGGGTGAAGCGTGCCGTGTTGAAGCCGCGCACCAGGCGGCCGCTGAGCGGCAGACGCAGCAGCAGGGCATCGACCTTGCGCCGGGCGGCGGGGTCCTTCACCCAGCGAAGAAAAACGATCACGCCGAGCGCGCTCCCCAGTAGCAACCAAGGGCCGACATCGCGCAGGAAATCACTGACCGCGAGCAGCATCCGCGTGAGCAGCGGCAGCGCGGTCTTGCCGGACTCGAAGACCGTCACGACCTGCGGAACGACGTAGGTCAAGAGACCCGCGATGATGACGATGCACATCACCGTGAGCACGATCGGGTAGAGCAGCGCACCCAAGATGCGCTGGCGCAACTGGTCGCGGTTTTCGGTGTAATCGGCGAGTCGCTCGAGCACGGTATCGAGTCGTCCGGACTGTTCGCCTGCGGTGACGGTGGCGCGATAGATCTCGGGGAAGACCTTCGGGAACTCGCTGAGCGCTTCGGCGAGCGGCCGACCCTCGACAACGCGAGCGCGCACGGCGGTGACCACACGTTGCACGGCCGGCTTTTCGGATTGCTCGGCGACCGCAAGCAGCGCTTCTTCGAGGGGCAGGGCGGCGCGCACCAGTGTCGCCAGCTGCCGCGTGAGCAAGGCGACATCCCCGGCGCTCACGCGCTCGCGCCGCAGGCCGAGTCGATCCGCGGTGCTGCGCGAGCGGCTCGGTTGCGCTGTGCTCTGTCGCGCCTCGCCCTCGAGCACCGCGACGCTGACAGGCAGCAAGCCCCGCTCGCGCAGCAACTGACGGATCTGTCGCGGGCTGTCGCCTTCGAGCACGCCACGTTGCTCGCGACCGGTGGCATCGAGTGCCACGTAATCGAAGGCGGCCATGCTCAGTCCTCGCGCGTGACGCGCAAGACTTCTTCGAGCGTCGTCACGCCACGCAGAACTTTGGCGAGACCATCGTCGCGGATCGAGGGCGTGGCGAGTCGTGCGTGCCGCTCGAGTTCGGCTTCAGCCGCGCCATCATGGATCAGCGTGCGCATCGTCTCGTCGATGGTCACGAGTTCATGGATACCGGTGCGTCCACGATAACCCGCGCCCGCGCCGCTCGGCCGATAGAGCGTGGGCGAGGGTTCATGTGAGGCGAGTCCGAGCTGCCGTCGTTCGAGTTCGCCCGCGACGAAGGCCTCACGCGAAGCAGGCTCAAGCGTGCGTACGAGACGCTGCGCGACGATGCCGATCAGGCTCGAGGCGAGCAGAAAGGGTTCGATGCCCATATCGCGGAGGCGGGTGATCGCGCCCACGGCGGTGTTGGTGTGCAGCGTCGAGAGTACGAGGTGACCAGTCAGCGAAGCTTGCACGGCGATCTGCGCGGTTTCGAGGTCGCGGATTTCGCCGACCATGACGATGTCGGGGTCTTGGCGCAGGATCGCCCGCAAGCCGCGAGCGAAACTCATGTCGACTTTGGTGTTGACCTGGGTCTGCCCGATACCATCGAGGTAATACTCGATCGGATCCTCGACTGTCATGATGTTGCGCGTCGCATCGTTGAGGCGCGAGAGCGCGGCGTAGAGCGTCGTGGTCTTGCCCGAGCCCGTGGGTCCGGTGACGAGCAGGATGCCGTTCGGTTTATGGATGAGCTTGTCGAGCAGCGACTCGATGGAGGGTTCCATGCCGAGCTCGGCGAGATCGAGTCGACCGGCTTGTTTGTCGAGCAGACGCAGCACTACGCGCTCACCATGTCCCGATGGGATGGTCGAGACGCGGACATCGACGGCGCGTCCACCCACCCGCAGGCTGATGCGTCCATCCTGCGGCAGGCGCTTCTCGGCGATGTCGAGCTTGGACATGACCTTGATGCGCGAGACCACGGCGTTCGCCACGGCGCGACGGGTCTGCAGCACTTCGCGCAGTACGCCATCGACGCGCAACCGGACCACGAGACGGTTCTCGAAAGGCTCGACGTGAATGTCCGAGGCGTTGTCCTTCACCGCCTGCGTGAGCAGCGCATTGATGAGGCGGATGATCGGCGCGTCGTCCTCGCTCTCGAGCAGATCCGCTTGCTCGGGGAGTTCTTGCGCGAGGAAGGTGAGATCCGTGGTGTCTTCGAGGCCGCCCGCCGCGGCGCGCGCGTCGCTGCCCGCTTCGTAAGCCTCGCGCAGCAATGCTTCAAATCGCTCTGTACTGACGCGCTCGAAAGCGAGCGGTACACCGAGGTGGCGGCGGGTTTCATTGATCGCAACGAGCGTCGCATCGGGCCTCAGCGCTACGCGGGCGACGCCGGCGTCCACACCGCGCAACAGCACGCCGTGACGACGTGAGAAAGCGAGTGGCAGTTCGGGTGTCGGGGCGGCGATGGCTCCCGACCAGGCGTTCATTTCGGGGCCTCTGCCTCGGTGGGCGGCGCGACCGGGATCTCCGGCAGGATCGCGCGACGCTCGCCGGGCAGCATGGGCAGGACCTCGCGCTGCGGGCCGAGGCGCAGCTGCTGATCGCGAATGTAGTTGTATTTTTGATTCGTCTCGATGGTCGCATCGAGCCCATCGCGCAAGATGCGCGGCTGAATGAACACCATCAGATTCGTCTTGGTTTTCTTTGCGCTGCGCGTGCGGAATGCTTCGCCGACCACCGGGATCCGTCCGAGGAAAGGCACGCGCTGCTCGCCACCGGTCTGCGAGTCTTGGATGAGGCCGCCAAGCACCACCGTGCCGCCATCCTCGATCATCACATGGGTGCTGATGGTGCGTTTGTTGGTGATGAGGTCAACGGCGCCGGTGCTGGTCGCAGCGATGCTCGAGCTTTCCTGTTCGATCTTCAGCATCACCGCATTGCCCTCGTTGATCTGCGGGGTGATCTTGAGGATGGTGCCGACTTCTTGTCGCTGGATGGTCTGGAACGGATTGAGCAGATTGCCCGTATTGCCGCCCGCGTTGGTGTATTGACCGGTGACAAAGGGCACCTCTTGCGCGACTTTGATCTCGGCCTCTTGATTGTCCATGGTCACGATCGAGGGCGTGGCGATGATGTTGGTGGTCGAATCGCCACGCAGCGCGCGCAGCACCGCGGCGAAGTTGATCCCGGTCTTGCCGAGCCGCCCGACGCCCACCGTCGTACCGCGCGGCACGGCGGTGAGATTGGCCGGGTTGTCGGCAGCGCGCGCGAGATCGACGATGCTGATGCCGCCGATGGGCTCGATGAAACCGCCGACCGCATCATCCGAGTTCGAGCCATCGACCAGCCAGTTGACGCCGAGCTCAGCGGATTTATCGGCCGAGACTTCGACGATGATGGCCTCGACGATGACCTGCGCACGGCGGATGTCGAGCTTGTCGATCACCGACATCAAAGAATTCATGGTCTTGGCGGATGCGGTGATGACGAGTGCGTTCGTTTCGGGTTCCGCCCAGATCGTGGTGCCACCGCCGACCGTGGTGGCCGTCGCACCGCCGGGTGCGCCACCGGCGCCCGCAGTCGAGGACACGCCCGTGATCTGCTCCTTGAGCTTGGCAGCGATTTTTTCGGCATCGGCGTAGCGCAGATAGCGCACGCGGGTGTCGCCGCCCGTGGCGAGCGGGGTGTCGAGATAGGCGATCAGCGTGCGGGCACGCAGGCGCTGGGTGGCATCGCCCGCGAGCAGGATGCTGTTCGAGCGCTCATCGGCGACCACGCGCAGCGGCGCCATGCCGCCTTCGGTCTGGGTCTGTGCCGGGTTGAGTGCCGACATGGTGCGCACGACTTCGGAGGCCGAGGCATTTTGCATGGCGACGACTTCGACATCCGCGTCGCTCGATTGATCGATGCGCCGGATGATGCGCACCATGCGATTCACGTTGTTGGCGCGGTCCGCGAGGATCAGCATGTTGGAGGCCGGGTAGGCGGCAAGATGCGCGTTCTGCGGCATCAGGGGACGCAGGATCGCCACCAACTGCGCGGCGCTCACGTTGGTGACCGCGACGACTTGGGTGACGAGCTCATCCGAGGTGTCGCTCACCCGATCAGGCAGGTCGTTGCCCGGCATGGTGCGCGAGTTCGCATCGGGAATGATCTTGAGCACATTCCCCGAGGGCACGGCCACGAAGCCATAGACCTGCAGCAGTGCGAGAAAGGCCTCATAGAATGCCTCCGGAGTCATCGGCGTCGAGGAGAGCATCGTGACCTGCGCGCGCACGCGCGGATCGACGATGATGCTGCGTCCGGTTGCGGCAGCCACCGCCTCGATCACCTGCGTGATCTCGGCATCCTTGAAGTTTGGCGTGATGCGCGCTGCGGCAGAACCTTGGGCGGGTAGCGGCGGCACGCTCGCCAGCAGGCAGGCAGCCACACAAAGCGCGCTCAGCGGACCGCGAGACAGCGAGGATTTTCTTTGTTCAGACATCAGAGCTCCGACTATATCGGATTGCCGTGGCGGGGGCGTGACGCTGCAGCAAGGCTGATCACCGCGCGGCGCCGATTTGTGTCAAATCGACTAGCAGCGTCTCGGTACGCCCGCCACGTTCGACGGTGAGCTGCGCCTGCGGCGTGCCGGCGAGCGAGCGCAGGAACTGCTCGCCGTTGGCCTGGTCGGCGAGTGGCGTGTTGTTCACAGCGAGCACGAGATCCCCGGGCCGCAGACCGAGCTGCGTGAACATTCGCGCATCGGCGCCGGGATACACGCGCACCCCCGAGGGCTTATCGGTGCGGATAACGGCCTGCCAGCGAATCACGTTGGTGATGTCGTTGGTCGCGATCGCTTCGCCCGGGGCGAGCGATAGCGCGGCAGCAGGCGCGAGCGCGGCACTGGTCGGGGTCACGCCCGACACCGCGGGCGTGCCGCCCTGGCGTGGCAAGGGCAGCGTCTCGAAGCTGCCGCCACGATCGAGAATCACCCGATCCGGATACACTTCGGCGAGCCGCGAACCGCCGGGTAGCGTGCCGCCCACCGTGTAGACGCGCGCCGCGGCGCCCGCTTCCCCGATGATCGCTTGGCCAGCCTTGGGATCTGCGGCGGCGAGCACCCCGACCAAGATCAGACCCTGGGTGCTGATGGGCGGCGGTGCTGCCACGGCTTCGCCGCCGTTCAGCGTCGCCGTGCCGAAGAGTCGCGCCGCCTTGAGCGTTTCGAGCGGGGCAACGGCCATGGTCGGGGCTGAGGGGAGTGCCACGTTGTCGCGAGCGCCGAAGGCCCCCGTCACCATCCAAGCGACCTGTAGGCCGATGGCGGTACCGAGAAACGCGACGAGCACGCGAGAGAGGTCCAGGCTAGGCAGGCGCAGGGGAGCACGCATGGTGCGCAATCATACCTAGCCGCCTGCCGGCCCACACTTGAGTTCGCCCGGGGGCAGCCCTATAACAACGCCATGTCTGTCGAAGAGAACCGACCCGGGTCGGAGGCCTCGGTCGCCGAGGCTACGCCCGAGGTCAAACAACCGCCGCTCTACCAAGTCATCCTGCTGAACGATGACTACACGCCCATGGAGTTCGTGGTCGATATCCTCGAGCGCTTCTTCGGCATGGGCCGAACGCAGGCGACGCAGGTGATGCTCGAGGTCCACATGCGCGGCAAGGGCGTCTGCGGCGTGTTTACCCACGAGATCGCCGAAACCAAGGTGGCCCTCGTGACCCGCCATGCGCGTGACTATCAGCATCCGCTGATGTGTACGCTCGAAGAGGCCTGATGGCGCCGCGCCATCGCAACGGAGTGCATCGACGTGTTGTCCAACGAACTTGAAACCTGCCTCAACAGCGCCTTTCAAATGGCGCGCGAGGGGCGGCACGAATTCCTCACCGTCGAGCACCTGCTGCTCGCGATCCTCGACACCCCGCGCGTCAAAGAAGTCTTGCGCGCCTGCGGCGGTGATACGCCGCGGCTCGCCACCGAACTGCGCGAGCACATCGAGCAGACCTCGCCGCGTCTGCCCGAGGGCGATGATCGCGAGGTGCAGCCGACGCTCGGCTTTCAGCGCGTGCTGCAGCGTGCGGTCTTCCACGTGCAATCGAGCGGGCGCAAGGAAGTCGGTGTAGCCAACGTGCTGGTGGCGATCTTCAGTGAAAAGCAAAGCCATGCGGTATTCCTGCTCAATCGTCAGGATGTTGCGCGACTCGATATCGTCAATTACATCTCGCACGGCATGTCCAAGATTGCCGATGAGCGCGCCGAGCCCAAAGAAGAGAGTGCTGCGCCGGCGGCAGCGGCGAGCGCCGATGGCGAGGCCGGTAGCGCACTCGACAAATACGCCAGCAATCTCAACAAGCTCGCCGAAGCAGGCAAGATCGATCCGCTGATCGGTCGACAGATGGAAGTCGAGCGCACCATCGAAATTCTTTGTCGGCGACGCAAGAACAATCCGCTCTACGTCGGCGAAGCGGGGGTCGGCAAAACCGCCATCGCTGAAGGTCTTGCGCGGCGCATCGTCGAGGGTCAGGTGCCCGAGGTGCTCACGGGCTGCACGATCTATTCGCTCGACATGGGCTCGCTGATCGCCGGCACCAAGTATCGCGGCGACTTCGAGAAGCGGCTCAAGGCCGTGCTCGCCGAGATCAAGAAACAACCGGGCGCCGTGCTCTTCATCGACGAGATCCACACCGTGATCGGGGCGGGTGCCGCCTCGGGCGGCGTGATGGACGCCTCGAACCTCATCAAGCCCGTGCTCACGAACGGCGAGTTGCGCTGCATCGGTTCGACGACTTATCAAGAATACCGCGGCATCTTCGAGAAGGACCACGCGCTCGCGCGTCGCTTCCAGAAGATCGATGTGGTCGAACCCACGGTCCCCGAGACCATCGAGATCCTCAAGGGGCTACGCAGCCGCTTCGAGGAGCACCATCAGGTCACCTATACCGACGAAGCGCTCAAGGCCGCGGCGGAACTTTCGGCGCGGCACATCAACGAGCGTCATCTGCCCGACAAGGCGATCGATGTGGTCGATGAGGCCGGTGCGCGACTGCGCCTCAAGCCGGCTGCGGAGCGCGAGACGGTGGTCGATGTGCAGCACATCGAAGATGTGGTTGCACGCATTGCACGCATTCCTCCCAAGACCGTCTCGAGCAACGACAAGGAAGTGCTGCGCAATCTCGAGCGCAACCTCAAGCTCGTGATCTTTGGGCAGGACAAAGCGGTCGAGACGCTCTCATCAGCAATCAAAATGGCACGCTCGGGGCTTGGCGATGCCCGCAAGCCCGTCGGCAGTTTCCTGTTCGCGGGGCCGACGGGCGTCGGCAAGACCGAGGTGACGCGTCAGCTCGCCATCGCGCTAGGCATCGAGTTCATCCGCTTCGACATGTCCGAATACATGGAGCGTCACACGGTCTCGCGCCTGATCGGCGCGCCGCCGGGCTATGTCGGCTTCGATCAGGGCGGGCTGCTGACCGAGGCGATCTCCAAGCATCCGCATGCGGTGCTGCTGCTCGACGAAATCGAAAAAGCCCACCCCGATGTGTTCAATCTGCTCTTGCAGGTGATGGATCACGGCACGCTCACCGACAACAACGGTCGCAAGGCGGACTTTCGTCACGTGATCATCGTCATGACCACCAATGCGGGCGCCGCAGACATGGCGCGCATGCCGATCGGCTTCACGGCGAGCGACACCACGAGCGATGGCATGGAGGCGATCAAAAAATTGTTCTCGCCCGAGTTCCGCAATCGTCTCGATGCGGTGATCCAGTTCGGCGGACTTGACGAAGCGACCATCGAGCGCGTCGTCGAGAAACTTTTGGTCGAGATCGAAACCCAGCTCGAGAGCAAGCGCGTCGCACTGCAACTCGACGACGCTTCGCGTCGCTGGATCGCGCAGAAAGGTTATGACCCCAAGATGGGTGCACGGCCGATGGCGCGGGTCATCCAGGAGCACATCAAGCGGCCACTCGCCGAGGAGTTGCTGTTTGGCAAACTGGTGGGCGGCGGCACGGTACGTGCCAGCGTCAAGGCGGATGGCTCGGGGCTCGAGCTCGAGTGCATCCCGAGCGAGGAACCCGCGCTCGTCGATTAGCAGTCAGCGGATGGCGATCAGCGACCGCGGTAGACGATGCGACCCTTGGTCAGATCGTAGGGCGTGAGTTCGACGGTGACCGTGTCGCCGGTGAGAATGCGGATGTAGTTCTTGCGCATCTTGCCGGAGATGTGCGCGATGACGACGTGTCCGTTCTTCAGCTTCACGCGAAAAGTGGTGTTCGGCAGGGTCTCGACGACTTCGCCGTCCATCTGTATCGCGTCTTCTTTGGACATCAGTTTGCAGTCACCCGTTTAAAAGAAGGCGCGATTCTGCCCAAGTCGCTGCGCCGAATCAATCAAACGCAGAAATTCGGTGCGGGAAATCGCTCGGCTGCCGAGCGAGGCGAGGTGCCCGGAGGGCATTTGACAGTCGATCAGCTCGATCTCTTCCTCGAGAGCGCGGCGAACGAGCGCAGAGAGCGCAACTTTCGAGGCATCGGCCATGCGGCTGAACATCGACTCGCCGAAGAACACGCCACCCTGATGCACGCCGTAGAGTCCGCCCACGAGTCGACCCTCGTGCCAGGTCTCGATGCTGTGGGCAGTCCCAAGTCGATACAGGGTGAGGTAAGCCTCGCGCATCTCCGCGGTGATCCAGGTGCCGCCACCATCGTGCTCGCGCGGCGGTGCACAGGCATCGATTACGGCGGCGAAATCGCTGTCGATGCGCACCTCGAAGCCCGCGTTGCGTTCGCGCTTGGCGAGGCTGCGGCTGCGGCGAAACTCGGCCGGAAACAACACTTCGCGCGGATCTGGACACCACCAGAGAATCGGCTGGCCGGGCGAATACCACGGGAAAATGCCGCGTCGATAGGCGGCGAGCAGACGTTCGGGGCGCAGGTCGCCACCCGCAGCGATGAGACCAGCAGGTTCATCGAGCGCCTGATCCGCTGCCGGAAAAGCCGCCGGATCGCCGCCGGGCTCGAGCCAGACGAGACCGCGTTGCGGGCGGCGCGTCATGGCGTGTCGAGATCGGCGCGATACGGCACGTGTTCGCCGATGCCCGCGGCGTAGCGTTCGACGGCGTCGATCTCGCGCTCGAGGTAATCGGCGATCGCGGCGCGAAAACGCGGCTCGGCGATCCAATGCGCCGAGTGGGTGTAGGTCGGCACGAAACCGCGACTCACCTTGTGCTCGCCCTGGGTGCCGGGTTCGAAGCGTGCGAGGCCGCGTTCGATGCAGAACTCGATGCCTTGGTGATAACAAGTCTCGAAATGCAGGCTGTGATGCTCTTCGGCGGCACCCCAATAACGTCCGTAGAGTGCATCGCCGCCAATGAAAAACACCGCCACCGCGACGATGTCTTCGCCCTGCATCGCAAACTTGAAGAGCAGCGACTCGCCCATGGTGCGCGCGATTTCGAGAAAGGTCTCGGCGCCGAGATAGGGTTCGTTGCCGCGACGCAGAAAGGTCGTGCGGTGCAGTTGCCAGGCCATGAGGATTTCGTTCTGCGTGGCCTCGCTACCGAGCCGCGATTCGAAATGGATGCCGGCTTCGGCCACGCGTCGCCGTTCACGCTTGGCTTTCTTGCGCTTTTCGGCGGTGAAGCTGCCAAGGAAATCCTCGAAACTCGCATAGCCGCGATTGCGCCAATGAAACTGACAATCACGCCGCGCGAGCCAACGCGCATCGAGCGCCGCGCGATCGTCGGTCTCGGGAAAGAGCAGATGCACCGAGGAGAGCCCACGAGTGGCTGCGGTGTCGATCAATGCCGCTTGCAGGGCGCGCTGTACCACAAGGCGATCTGTTGTGTCGCGGGCGAGATCGCCGCGCACCAGCAAGCGCGGGCCGGTCGCCGGCGTGAAGGGCGCCGCGACTACGAGCTTCGGGTAGTAACGCAGGCCATGACGTGCATAGGCCTGAGCCCAGGCGAAATCGAACACGAATTCGCCGTAGGAATCGTCCTTGAGCCAGGCGGGCGCTGCCGCCGCAAGACCTTGCTGATCGCGCAGCGTGACGATTAGCGGGCGCCAGCCCGTGCCTTCGCCGATGCAGCCCGTGCGCTCGAGCGCGCTCAGGAACTCGAGACGTGTGAAGGGATAGCTCGCATGATCGAGCGCGGCCCACTCGCGGGCGTCGAGTTCGGCGAGACGCTCGATCGTGTGGACCGTCAGCGTCATCCGCCGTGATCGAAGCGCTCGAGCCAGCGGTCAGCATCGAGCGCGGCCATGCAGCCCGAGCCTGCCGAGGTGATGGCCTGACGATACACATGATCGCCGACATCGCCCGCGGCGAAGACGCCGGGAATGCTGGTCGCCGTGGCGTTGCCAGAGGTGCCGCTTTGTACGCTGATGTAGCCGTCTTTCATGGCGAGCTGGCCCGCGAAGATGTCGGTGTTCGGGGTGTGGCCGATGGCAATGAAAACACCACTCACCGCGAGATCCTGCGCCGCGCCGTTGGCGGCACCCGAGGCGTCGGCCGCGCGCACGCGCAGGCCCGTGACGCCCGAGTCGTCGCCGAGCACGGTATCGACAGCATGATTCCAAAGAATTCGCACTTTGCCCGCTTTCTCGCGCTCGAACAGGCGATCCTGCATGATTTTTTCGGCCCGCAGCCGATCGCGGCGGTGCACCAGCGTGACGTGACTCGCGATGTTCGAGAGATAAAGCGCTTCTTCGACGGCGGTGTTGCCGCCGCCCACCACGGCGACCGACTGGCCACGGAAGAAAAATCCGTCGCAGGTCGCGCAGGCCGAGACGCCTTTGCCCTTGAAAGCGTCTTCGGAGTCGAGCCCGAGATAACGTGCCGAGGCGCCGGTGGCGATGATGAGCGCGTCACAGGTGTATTCGCCAAGATCACCGATCAGCCGAAACGGCCGCTCGCCGAGTTGGGCGGTGTGGATGTGATCGCTGACGAACTCGGTACCAAAGCGTAGCGCATGCGCCTTCATGCGCTCCATTAGCGCGGGGCCGAGCAGGCCGTGGGCATCGCCCGGCCAGTTGTCGACCTCGGTGGTGGTCATGAGCTGACCACCTTCCTGCAGGCCGGAGATCAGCATGGGCGCGCGGTTGGCGCGAGCGGCGTACACGGCCGCCGAATAGCCGGCGGGACCCGACCCGAGAATGATCAGTTTGCGATGTTGCGAAGTCATGGCGAGATGTTAGGGGCTAGCGCTGCAGGATGCACGGGCGGCGGTGCTGCGAACTGTCGCCGGTCGGTCTGTTCCCGTAGAATCAGGCCTTCATTCATTGTCTGCAGGCCCCACATTGTCCGAGCACGCCGCCAAGGCTGACGACACTCCCGATCGCTTCACAGAGACCGTCAAGCGCGCCTTGCGCGAGGGGGCGGTCATTCTCACCGGGGTGGTGGCGTTGATGCTGTTCGTGGCCCTCGTGAGCTACCACCCGCAGGATCCCGGGTTCTCCTTCACGGGCGAGGGGGCGGGCGACATCCGCAACATCATCGGCCGTCAGGGCGCCTGGCTCGCCGACACGCTGTTCTTCCTCTTTGGTGGCCCGGCTTATCTTTTCCCGATCATGCTCGGGGTGGCTTGCGGGTTACTGTTCCGCCGGCGCGCCGCGGTCGAGCGGGCCTCGCGCCTCAACACCTTTGTGCGCCTGGGTGGCTTCGTACTGCTCTTGGCCTCGACCTGTGCGCTCGCCACGCTGCATTTTGCGCCGGGCGTGCTGAGGCAAAGCGCGGGCGGTATCGTCGGCAGCCTGGTTGGCGAGTGGATGCTCGGCAACTTCAACTTCGTCGGCGGCACGCTGCTCGCACTCGCTTGTGCGATGAGCGGCGTCTCGCTCGCCTTCGGCCTCTCGTGGCTCGCGGTCATGGATCGCCTGGGTGGCGGATTCTGGGGTGCCATCGATTGGCTGCGCACACGTCGCCTGCAGCAGCGCGATATTGCCGAGGGCGAAGAGCGCAAGGCCGCACGCAAGGAAACCCTCGAGGTCGAAACCAAAAAAGCCTCGACCCGTTCGAAGCCGCGCATCGAGGCGCCGGCGCCGCAACCCGAGAAGAGCGAGCGCGTCGAGAAGGAACGTCAAGTGCCGCTTTTCACCGCCAAGGCGGGCGAGCTGCCGCCCTTGCAGTTGCTCGATGATCCGCCGCCGCGCGAGTCGGGCTATTCGGCCGAGGCGCTCGAGGCCATGTCACGGCTGGTCGAACTCAAGCTCAAAGATTTCGGCGTCGAGGTCGAGGTCGTCGCGGTCCTGCCTGGACCTGTGGTCACGCGCTTCGAGCTGCGTCCTGCACCCGGGGTGAAGGCGAGCCAGATCAGTTCACTCTCCAAGGATCTCGCGCGCGCGCTTTCGGCGATCAGCGTGCGCGTGGTCGAGGTCATTCCCGGCAAATCGGTGATGGGTCTCGAGATCCCCAACGAAAAGCGCGAGGTGGTCACGTTCGGCGAGATCGTCAAATCGAGGGCGTATGACGACATCGGTTCGCCGCTCGCACTCGCACTCGGCAAAGATATCGGCGGGGCGCCCGTGGTTGCGGATCTGCAGCGCATGCCGCACTTGCTGGTCGCGGGCACCACGGGTTCGGGCAAGTCGGTGACGATCAACGCCATGGTGCTCTCGATGCTCTACAAGAGCACCGCCGAGGACGTGCGGCTCATCATGATCGACCCCAAGATGCTCGAACTCTCGGTCTACGAGGGCATCCCGCATCTGCTTGCGCCCGTCGTCACCGACATGAAGCACGCCGCCAATGCGCTGCGGTGGTGCGTCGCCGAGATGGAGCGGCGCTATCAGCTGATGGCTGCCATGGGCGTGCGCAACATCGCAGGCTTCAACCGCAAGGTGCGCGATGCCACCGAAGCGGGCAAGCCCATCAAAGATCCGGTGATCATGGCGCGAGCGGCCAACGATCCGTCGATCGATCAGTCGCAGATTCCCGATCTTGTGCCGCTGCCCTTCATCGTGGTGATCATTGACGAGCTTGCCGATCTCATGATGATCGTCGGCAAGAAGGTCGAGGAGCTGATCGCGCGCCTTGCGCAAAAAGCGCGTGCCTCGGGCATCCACCTGATCCTCGCGACACAACGCCCCTCGGTCGATGTGATCACGGGTCTGATCAAGGCTAACATCCCGACCCGCGTCGCCTTCCAGGTATCAGCCAAGGTCGACTCGCGCACCATCCTCGATCAGGGCGGCGCCGAATCTTTGCTCGGTCATGGCGACATGTTGTATCTGCCACCCGGAACGTCGATGCCGAACCGTGTGCACGGCGCCTATGTGTCCGACGCCGAGGTGCATCGCGTGGTCGAGGCGCTGCGTAAAGCCGGTGCGCCCAACTACATCGATGAGGTGCTCTCGGGGCCGCGTGGCCCGGTACCGGGTCTGCCGCCGGAAGAGGGTGAGGCGGGCGCTGCAGGTGCGGATCCCGAGCAGGATGCGCTCTACGACGAGGCGGTCAAGATCGTCGTCACCGAACGCAAGCCCTCGATCTCCTATGTGCAGCGGCGCCTCAAGATCGGCTACAACCGCGCCGCGCGCCTGATCGAAGCCATGGAGGCGGCGGGTCTCGTCGGGCCGCTGCAGGCGAACGGCGGTCGCGAGATCCTGGTGCCGGCGCCGTCGGGCGAGTGAGTCGCACGCCCGTGCGAAATATTCTTTGGTCTGGGTTGATGGTGTTGCTCGGTGGGGTTGCGCCGAGTCTCGTTTGGGCCGCTGAGGTCACCGCGCTCGATCGTTTTCTCGAGGGGCTCGTGGGTTGGCGCGCCGAATTCTCTCAGAGCATGACCGACTCGCGCGGTCGCTCGCGCGAGCCGCAGCGCGGTCTTTTGCTCGTACAGCGTCCGGGCAAATTTCGCTGGGAGATCAGCCCGCCCGAGCAGGTCATGGTCGCTGACGGCCGTAATGTGTGGTTTCACGATCGCGATCTCGAGCAAGTGACCGTGCGTGCCGCGAGCCGGGCGCTGTCGGCGACACCTGCGATGCTGCTCGCTGGCACGAGTGACTTGCGCACGGCGTTCGAGATCAAACCCGCCGGCCGGCGCGATGGACTCGAGTGGGTCAGGGCGCGCCCCCTGCGCAGCGACGGCGAGTTTCGCGAGGCGCGTTTCGGTTTTTCGGGATTCGAACTGCGCCGTCTCGAAATCGACGACAAGCTTGGGCAACAGGCGGTGCTCCTCTTCAGCCAGGGCGTGCGTAACCCGCCGCTTGATCCGGCGTTGCTGCGTTTCACGCCGCCGCCCGGTGCCGATCTGATCGGCAAACCGGTCGAGTAGGGGGCGCGCGATGCAACCGCTCAAGTTCAGAAGGTCGTGGGTGACGCTCGGTGTGGCCTTGCTCGTCCTCGTCATTTATCTTTGTCTTGAGCCAGCGGATGGCGGTGGTGCCTCACGCATCAACGACAAGCTCGCGCACTTTCTCGCGTTCTTTGCGCTTGCCGGCTGGTTCGCGGCGCTCGTCGAGCGGCGTTTTTATTGGCTTATTGCGCTCGGCATGTTGTCGGTCGGCGGTCTCATCGAAGTCGCACAAGGGCTCATGGCACTGGGTCGTACGGCCGACCTACTCGATTTCGTGGCCGATGCTGCCGGCGTGAGCGCCGGCATCCTGATCAATCTGCTCATCCGTGATTCCTGGTTTGGGCGCATCGAGCGATGGCTGGCCCCGAGCTGACCCGGCCGCTGGCCGATCGCATGCGACCGCGCAGTCTCGACGAGTTCGTCGGGCAGGTACAGGTGGTGGCCCAGGGCAAGCCACTGCGCGCGGCGATCGAGTCTGGCCAACTGCACTCGCTCATTCTTTGGGGGCCGCCGGGTACCGGCAAGACCACGCTCGCGCGCTTGGTCGCGCAGTCCTCGCAAGCGCAGTTCATCGCGCTCTCGGCGGTGATGGCGGGCGTCAAAGATGTACGCGCGGCGGTCGAGAAAGCGCAAGCCGAACGCGCCGCGACGGGCCGACGCACCGTGCTTTTTCTTGATGAGGTGCATCGCTTCAGCAAATCGCAGCAGGATACGTTTCTGCCCTACCTCGAGGACGGCACGCTCACCTTTATCGGCGCGACCACCGAGAATCCGTCGTTCGAAGTGGTCGGTGCTTTGCTCTCGCGGGCGCGCGTCTATGTGCTCAAGCCGCTCGATGCAGCGAGCCTCTCGGCGCTGCTGCAGCGGGCACTCGCCGATGTCGAACGGGGTCTCGGCGCGCTCGGTCTCGCAATCGATGATGATGCCGTGGCGCTGCTGGTGGCGGCTGCCGATGGCGATGCACGTCGTGCCCTCAACATGCTCGAGATTGCTGCGGATCTGGCGACCGAGGGCTGGATCACGGCGGCGCAGTGTGCGGAAGTAGCGAGCGGGACGCGCCGGCGCTTCGACAAGGGCGGCGATCAGTTCTACGACCAGATCTCGGCGCTGCACAAATGCGTGCGCGGCACAGATCCCGATGCCGCGCTTTACTGGTTTGCGCGCATGGTCGATGGCGGGTGTGATCCCGCCTATCTCGCGCGGCGTATCACGCGCATGGCGGTCGAAGATATCGGGCTTGCGGATCCGCGCGGCTTGCAGATCGCGCTCGATGCCTGGCAGTCCTACGATCGACTCGGCAGCCCCGAGGGTGAACTCGCGCTCGCCAATGCGATTGTCTATCTCGCCTGTGCGCCGAAGAGCAATGCGGTGTACGCCGGCTACAACGAGGCCATGGCTGACGTCGAAAAATTCGGCTCACTTGAAGTGCCGCTGCGTTTTCGCAATGCGCCGACTCGGCTCATGAAAGAGCTCGGTCATGGCGCGGGTTATCGCTATGCCCACGATGAGCCGGAGGCCTATGCCACCGGCGAGCGCTACTTGCCCGATGAACTGCCCGATCGACGCTACTACCGTCCCGTCGCGCGCGGTCTCGAAATCAAGATCGGCGAGGCGCTCGAGCGATTGCGTGCGCGGGCCGCAAAGCCGCGAGGTGAAGCCTGATGCCGCTCTGGATCTGGGTTGCGCTCGGGAGCGCCGCCGGCGGTGTTGCGCGTTATGCCATCGCACGCCTTTGGCCGACCGTGCCCGGCGGCTGGCCGCTCGCTACAATGGCCGTCAACGTCGTCGGCAGTTTCGCCATCGGCTGGCTCTCGGCTTTGCTTGCAAGCCGCGCTGCCGCGGGCGGTGCCACCGAGACGCTGCGGGTGTTCCTGATGACCGGAGTGCTGGGCGGCTTCACGACCTATTCGGCCTTTGCACTCGAAACCGTTACGCTGGGCTCGAGCGGAGAAATGCTGCGTGCTGCCGCCTATGTGGTGGTAACCGTCGTTCTCTGTCTTGCCGCGGCGCTCGCCGGGCGTGCGCTCGGGCCTGGCTGATCGCTATTCGATTTCTTTGGAGTAACACGTGCTCGATTCCAAATTGCTGCGTACCGATACCGAAAACGTCGCTCGCAATCTTGCGCGTCGTGGCTTTGTGCTCGACCTCGAGGCCTTCCGCGCGCTCGAAGAGCGCCGCAAGCAGGCGCAGATCGAAGCGGACAAATTGCGCGCCGAGCGCAACGCCAACGCCAAGGCCGTCGGGATGGCCAAGGGCAAGGGCGAGGATGCGAGTGCGCTCCTCAAGCGCGGCGAAGAACTCACGCAGCAGATGGGCGCTGCCGAAGCGGCGCTCAACGCCGTGCAGGCCGAATCCGATACTTGGCTCATGGGGCTGCCTAATCTATTGCACGATTCTGTGCCCGAGGGTCGCGACGAGAGCGCGAACGTCGAGTTGCGACGCCACGGCACACCGCGCGTGTTCGACTTCACCCCGCTCGATCACGTCGATGTCGGCGAGCGTCTCGGCGGGCTCGACTTCGAAGCTGCGGGTCGCATCTCCGGTTTGCGTTTTGCGGTGCTGCGCGGCGGACTAGCGCGGCTGCATCGTGCACTCGCGCAGTTCATGCTCGATCTGCACACGGGCGAGCACGGCTATCAAGAAATCTATGCGCCGTATCTCGTCTCGGCGGCCGCGCTTACGGGAACGGGTCAGCTCCCAAAGTTCGAGCAGGATCTTTTCGCGCTGCGCGGCGAACGCACGCTCTATCTGATCCCGACCGCCGAGGTGCCCGTCACCAATCTGGTGCGCGAACAAATCTTGGCGCCCGAGCAATTGCCGATGCGCTATGTCGCGCACACGCCTTGCTTTCGCTCCGAGGCGGGTGCCGCGGGCAAAGATACGCGCGGCATGATCCGTCAGCATCAGTTCGACAAGGTCGAGCTCGTGCACATCGTGAAGCCGGCTGATTCGTATGCGGCTCTCGAGCAACTCACGGCGCACGCCGAAGAGGTGCTCAAGCGTCTCGAGTTGCCGTATCGGTTGCTCGCGCTTTGCGCGGGGGATATCGGTTTCGGTAGCACCAAGACCTATGACCTTGAGGTGTGGCTGCCGGGGCAGGGCAAATATCGCGAGATTTCGTCCTGCAGCAATTGCGAGGCTTTTCAGGCGCGGCGCATGCAGGCCCGCTGGCGCAACCCCGAGACAGGCAAGCCCGAGCCGCTGCACACGCTCAACGGTTCTGGCATTGCGGTCGGACGTGCGATGGTCGCCGTGCTCGAGAACTACCAGAACGCCGACGGCTCGGTTACCGTGCCTGCGGCGCTGCGCAGCTACATGGGTGGGGTGGAGGTGTTGCGACCCACGGGTTGATTGACCCGAGGCCTCACTCCAACTCGTACTGAAACGTGCTGACAACGCGCAGCCGCTTGGTGCGTGCGGACATGTCATCGCCAAACTGACTGCTCGCGGCAGTGATGCTGATCACGCCCTGATTGGCGCTGCGCAGACGGCCGATCTTTGCGCCGGCTTCCTTGGCGAACTGGTCGGCGTGCTGCCGGGCATTGCGCGTAGCGGCCGCGAGCAACGGTGCTTTCGCTTCATTGAAGGCGCGCAGCTGATACTAGGGACCCGTGCCCCCCCATCATCGCCACACGCTGTTTGATCAGGGGGTCGACGGCGAGCGCGGTGGTGGTTACCAAATCCCGATCGGTGGCGAGCGAGCGCTGCACCTCGCCGAAAGAGTTCGCTGCACGCCGAAAGACAATGTTCCAAGTGGCGAAGTCGCTTTCGACGTCCTGCTCGGCGAGCCCTTTAACGGTGATGACACGATCTTCCATGCGAAAGCGCTCGATGCCCTCAGCAAGCCGGCCACCGGCGACGGCGAGGCTGATGGCGATAATCACGGCTGGGATGATCGCCGCGGCTTGCGTCATGGTGTGGTTGCTCCGGCGCAGCGCGTTGATGGCAGAAAGGGCATAATTAACATCCTATCTGCTCGAACATCGGAGAGGTGGCAGAGCGGTTGATTGCACCGGTCTTGAAAACCGGCGTCCCTTCACGGGGACCGTGAGTTCGAATCTCACCCTCTCCGCCACGCAAAGTTTCTTCAAATCTTCAATCTTTCAACCGCCACCCACAAGCTGTTGATCTGATTGACTTTTTCGCAGTCAGCTCCTGACTAGCGATTGAAGAAAGCAGCCCCAGATGGGGGCTTCAGCGCGATTGAGACGTTGTTCTGCTCAGAACCACCTGACTGAGCGAGTTCGAAAAAATCCAATTAGAACGAGGGCTTACGAGATTTGGCGGCAACCCTCGTTGCCGTACTGCCGCGAAAAAGTCAGGAGCTTTTGCTGCAATCCATGATTCATGCGGGGTTCGGGCGGTGGGGATTCGAACCAACAAGTCATCTGCGCGGCCTTCGTCTCTCCACATCAGCCTCAGGCAATACAGCGGCCAGCAATTGGATGCCTTTGTCGATATCCGCTTCCTTCAGACTTGCGTAGCCCAAGACGAAACCAGCACAGCGCTGCTTTCGATATCTCTGTCCTTCGGCATACAGCGGTGAAACAGGCCAGATGCCGACACCGTGCGCCTTGGCATTTGCGACGGTTTGCAGCTCGGCGCTTCTGGGAATGTCGCGAAGCCAGACAACCACATGAAGTCCTGAGTCTGTGCCCTCCACGTGTGCGCGAGATCCAAAATACCTGGCAATCGCTTCCACGAGCGCTCCTCTTCGGCGCTCGTTTTCCCGCTTGAGTCGTCGCAGGTGTCTTTCATAGGCACCACTTCGAATAAGTTCGGCCAGCACCGTTTGCTCAAGCATGGGCGCATGCCGGTCGGCCAGTTGTTTTGCATGCCGAAATGTTGTCACCAGCGATGGGGGTAGCACCAGGTAGCCCATACGCAGTTGTGGAGAGAGTGCTTTCGAGAAGGTGCCGATGTAGATCACACGGCTGCGAGTGTCCAGCGACTGAAGCGGATCGACAGGTCTCAGCCCGTAACGGAACTCGCTGTCATAGTCGTCCTCAATGATCCAGCTCGAATAGCGATGGGCCCAGGCCAGCAGCGCTTGGCGGCGGCTGATCGACATCACAGAGCCCAGCGGGAATTGATGCGATGGCGTCACATAGGCCAAAGTGCTGCGTGTTTTGGGCAGGGCTGCGGCCACAAGGCCCTCCTCATCGACCGGCGTTGCAATGATGTTGGCGCCTACCGATTCGAAGGTGCGGCGTGCCATCAGGTAGCAAGGCTCCTCCATCACCACGTTATCGCCAGGATCCACAAGAACCCTGGCGCAGAGTTCGAGCGCCTGTTGTGTCCCATGCACGATGAGGATTTGATCCGCCGTGCATTCCAGCCCACGCGCCCTCAGCAGGTAGGCTTGAAGTTCCTCTCTCAGCTGAGGTTCGCCCGCGCTGGCTCCATAGTAGAGGTGCTGTTGCCTTCGGATCAGAGCGCGGTTGTAGTGTCGGCGCCAGGCGAGCGTCGGAAAATCTTCGTCGGCAATCGCCCCATACAAGAAATTAATGTGCGCAGGGTCTGTCACAGGGGGCTGCGCAAGCGCCAATCTTTCAACCCGCTTGCCATAGGCTGATATTGATGCGACTCGATGAGGTCGCTTAGAGGCTGAAGGCTGTGGCTTGGGCGGCAACGGCTTCAGACCCAGCGAAACCCGGGCCCGCGCGCCTGCGGCCGTCTCGATGTACCCCTCGGCCGCCAACTGTTCGTAGATGGCCACCACCGTGCTCCTAGAAACCCCAAGATCGGCGGCTAATGAACGGGTCGAGGGGAGTTTTTCGCCAGCTCTTATGGCTCCCGAGTCGATTCGGGACCGGATGGACTCATAGATGCGGTCGCTGGCGGAAGATTGAAGCACTTTCAACTGGTATGAAGATTTATACAAAAGTGGATCTTCTGTGAAATCCAGTTTGATTGCAATATTCAGTCATTCACGCTAACCCTCTGGAAAGCCCGATGTACATCCCCGCACATTTCGCCATCAAGCACCCGCAAGACCTGCAAGCCATCATTCGCGCACACCCGCTGGGTGCCCTGGTCACGCTGGGGCCCGAGGGGCTGGACGCCAATCACATACCGTTTGAGTTTGATGCCAGTCAGGGCGAGCACGGGCTGCTCACCGCGCATGTGGCGCGAGCCAACCCGGTGTGGCAGCAGTGCCAGGGTGGCGCCGATGTGCTGGTGATTTTTCGCGGCAACGAGAGTTACATATCGCCCAACTGGTACCCGAGCAAGCACGAATCCCACAGGCAGGTGCCCACCTGGAACTACGAAGTGGTGCATGTGCATGGCCGCCTGTCAGTGATGGACGAAGAGAGGTTTGTCCGTGGCGTTGTCGCCAGGCTCACCCGTGAACACGAAGTGAACGAACCGCGCCCCTGGAAGATGGGTGATTCGCCCCCCGACTACATCGACAGTATGCTGCGAGCCATCGTGGGTATCGAGATCGAGATCAAGCGCGTTGAAGGCAAGGCCAAGCTGAGCCAGAACCGGGAAAATCGCGACCGGCTCAATGCGGCCGACGTGCTGATCACACATGGAAATGACGACTTGGCGCGTGCCATGCGAAATGTCAAATAGTCACTTGAACTGCAAACTTTTTTCGAGGAATGGAGGGCAATGTGATTTCAATTCGGATGGCTCAAGAGGCAGACTTCGTTCAATGGTTGCCGCTTTGGA
>Ga0194129_10000150_pt1 | contig 136678 bp, 93 predicted proteins | sample TA2KigCa35mmetaG_FD_150862 | JGI IMG/M metagenome (GOLD analysis project Ga0194129, IMG submission 150862) | Freshwater microbial communities from Lake Tanganyika, Tanzania - TA2015038 Kigoma Deep Cast 35m | ecosystem: Environmental > Aquatic > Freshwater > Lake | place: Tanzania: Lake... | reverse complement strand
CCCTCCTCCTCCTCGCCCTTGCTATCCGTCTCCTTCATACTAATAGTATCTATATATTTTTTAATTTCGTTATACTTATCCATAATTTCTCTGTCAGATATTCTTGACAATTTGGATAAACCCGATAAACCTACTTTTTTAAATGATTTCATAATAGCATTAAGAATATTTCTTCTATAATTTTCAATATTATCTCTTTTGAAAATATTAGAAAAAATTTTAATTTTATTATTTGCATCTTTTACAGCTGTTGTAAGTTCTTTCATGTTATTTACTGCATTTTCTGCATTACCTGCAGCAGTTGTAACTTGAGCAGTTTTATCTGCAGCAGTTGTAACTGCTTTATTCATTTCAGAATACATCTCCTTATATTTATTATTTTCATTATCATTTAGAATTTTCAAATAATACCATATTACTTTTCTTGCGATTAAGTTTAAATCAACTATTTTAGATAGACTTTGTTTTTTTAAAGCATTAACCATGTCTTGATATAGAAACATGAAGTCATCATGCACCTTTATTGGTTTGTCTGTATATTTTTTAAGAACCACATTAAGATATTTGCAAAAAAAATGACTATAAAAAATACTTAGCTCATCCTCAGAATCTGGTTTGGATTCCGGTGGGGAAGTATTCTCTATTTGAAATTCAAGTTTTACCATTTTTGCTGGAATTTCTTTTATGTCAAAAGGTATGCGTATATTTTTAAATACAACACTAATCCATTTATTTTTTTTTAATAACATTATCGGAGTTTTACCTGAAACACTTTTTTTTACAAGATTATCACTTTCAATTTCATATTCGTTTAAGTCAAAATCAAATTGTATATAATATTGATAATCGCTATCAAAGTATCTTTTCTTTTCTTCAAAATTCATAAAGCTTACTCTAGAAACTAATAAATTACTATTATCAGCCTGAGATTGTTCTCTACTATAACGAGTATTATATTCTTTAAACGGAGAGGAGCTTTTATTATTAATACGGGCTTTTAGGTTAGCAAGAATAGTATCTTTTAGAATAACATGACTATTACTATTAGTAGCACCACCATCAGCATTTTTAATATCATTTAATGAAGCAAAATATAATCCATTATCTTCTTTCTTTCTTTGATCCTCATATAGTAGAGGAGATATAATACAATCAGTTCCATAACTATCAAAAATATTTTCATCTTTAAAATACAACCGTATATGTATTTTATTGTTACAATAATAGTCAACTATATCTTTATCTTTATCTTTACTAAAAAGTTCAGCAGTGGGTCTCTTAACATCACTAGGCATTTGAATATTAAATACTAAATCATAAGTATCAATTGTATCTGTAGGAATTACCTTAGTTTCTATGTTCTGAAAATCAGTTCTATATTCTGTATTATCAAAAGGTTTTTTAATACTTGTCATGATTAGTGTTTATAATCTATATAATAAATATATATTATTTCTATATTTTTAATTTATGCTTTAATTAATTATTAAAGTAAATATTTTATGCATATATAAAATATATTTAGTATAATAATAATATATTAATACATAAATATAAAATGTCACAGTCATGTGATTTTCCAATAAATATAGACACAACGGAAAAAGCAGAAAATTGTAATATGTATTGCGACTATAAGTACGAATATAATGACAGTTCATGCGTAGTATATAATATGGGTCAAATGTTAAGAATAAAGTATGATCTAAAATCTGATGGAACTATTCCTCAAGCATTTCTAAATAAAAAAAAGTATAATGTTTCCGACATATACATATTTCAACCATCTATAAATACATATAAAGGAGTAAGAGCAGATATCGAAGTTATAATAACACACCAAGGTGATAACAAAGAGCAAATGATAGTATCATTACCTTTTATAGTAGGAGCCGGTGCATCATCATCATCATCGTCTAATTTAAAACCAGGAGGAATAGTTTTAGACAATATTATTAATGAATTTACAAAACAGAGTGCAGGGAGGACGGCAAACTTAAACGAAGGATACCAGGTTAACATAAATAATTTTAACTTAAACAACTTTATACCAAATACCCCTTATTATTTTTTCCGCGTAGATACAGCTTCATGTAAACAAAGTAATATTGCATTCGATATGCTAAAGAGCGGACAAATAATAAGTAAGACAGCAGTTGATAAACTAAATACAGCATTAGGAAAGACAAGACTTCAAAATTATCCAGCCGTAACAAAACAAACACTATATGTTAATTCAAATGGTCCCAACTTTCAAGGTAGAGCTACAGATGATAAAATATATATAGACTGTCAACCTACTGGCGAAGAAGGGAAAGAACTATATAAACAAACAAAAGACGACATTGGTAGTGAGTCGCGAACACAAGGTATGAAACTAATTAATTCTTTAATGGAGTCGGGTTCAGTCCAGTTTATTTTAGCAATAGTATTGGGAATTGTTGTATTAAGTGTAGGTAAAAGAGCTTTTACGAGATGATAGTTTGTGTAATAAATAATATCTAGAAAACAACATCTACAAATTATATATTTTATTTATATATTTTATTACTATGCGAATCAAATAGTAATAAAACGAGTAATAAAACGAGTAATTTATACATATTGCCAAATTAATTTATGCTTACAGCATCATGCAAATCATTCAAAAGAGGAGTAAATGTTTTAGGACCCATAGCAGGACCAGGCTGTAAAGGAGCCATTCTTTGGACAACTTCCTCCTCTAATGTAACAGGAAACTGGTTAAAAGCAGACAAGTGCTGACTTTTAAGATTTTCGCTGGGGAGGAATTTAGCCATAGCGAGAGAACCGGTGGACATACTAGAACGCTTAAAGAGGAGATAAATGGCGAAAATTCCGACAAGTGTAACTAAAGGATGAAGATTTACAGCCATAAAAGCGAATAATCCGATAATAATAACGTACCCAAGAGTCGAGTCAACAATATTCGCTAATGGTTCAGGTGTTTGTATATTAAAAATAATATAAATAACAAAAATAACGAGTAGCAAAAATTGACCGTTCATTAATTTATTGACAGTATCATTTTTTTTCAACATTTCCGTATATCATAATATTATATTTTTTATTTATCAATTATTTTAGAATAACTTTGAATATATTTTCGAATATTTTTGAATAATTTCCAACCAAGTTAAAATTGAAAATGGCTAAATAAAAACATCAATATTAGTAACCAAAATATTTTATCCTTAAAAAGAAATAACACATAGTAAATCAACTAACTAAATAACTAATATGAAGAAAAACACGAAAAATCCATCTTTGTCATTGTCTGTTTCAAATCTTACGACAATAGAACAACAAAATAATAACAAAAACGACAAAAGCTACTCTACGTATTTGGGTGAAAAAGGATATTCCATTTTCAAAGAATGTTTATCAGTAGAAGAACAGCATTTTATAAGAACAGAGCTAACCGTAAAGCCCTTTATTCCTAAATCACCAATACAACCCACTCCTTTCCCGGTATATTTAGAGTCGCCACTTAAGTTGTATGTTCCGCGATATTTTGGAATTGAGACATATGGTCCACCCGACAGAATACTTATACCTTCTGGAAACAATATTTCAATACAGTTTAACGGCGAACTGCGTCCATATCAAAACGCAATCGTAGATAAATATATAAAACATGTTGGAGACTGTGGTGGCGGTTTGCTAGATGTAGACCCAGGCAAAGGTAAAACAGTGATGGCACTAAATATTGTATCGCGTCTAGGAAAATGTACTCTCGTAGTTGTACACAAGTCGTTTCTGCTAAATCAATGGATAGAGCGAATAGAACAGTTTCTACCTGGCGCACGTGTTGGTAAAATACAAGGACAAATTCTAGATATCGAAAATAAAGATATTGTAATTGGGATGCTGCAGTCACTATCAATGAAGGAGTATCCTAAAGATACATTTCGCAACTTTGGGTTGGCAATATATGATGAATGCTTTCCGCGCAATACGCTTATTCACACATCGTCAGGACCTATGGAAATTGGAACGCTATATGATTTATGGGTTACAAATGGTACAATGCAAAAGTATGTAAGAATAGAAAAAGAAGTAGAGAAACTGGTAGAAGTATTGCCGAAAATTCTTAGCTACAACCAAACAACGCAGCGTTTTGAATGGTCGCAAATGACGCATGCGTGGAAAAGGCAGCGAAAAGAACTACTGAAGGTATATTTGATGTGCGGTTCATTCGTTTGTACACCTGAACACAAAATATTGACCGAAAGCGGTTACAAGTGTGCAAAAGACTTATGTATGGGTGACTACATCAAATGTATGGAATGTATGGAGTGTAGTACAGAATGTATGGAACGCAGGGATTATGCAGATAATGTCTCCAAAAATGTTTATGCTTATGCATGCCAGGACATTCGTAAGTTAAAAACATATAAAACAAGTATAGCAAACAGTTCAGTAACACAAAATGCATTCTTATACACAGAGACATACATACCACCAGCTACCCCCGAAACCGCTAAAATTTTCGGAAACTTAAGTGACTCAGGATATGACGTATTTGATATCGAGGTAAAAGATAATCACAATTTCGTATTAAAAATACCTGGAAAGAATACTGGTCCTGTAGTAAGTAACTGTCATCATATGGGTGCTGAAGTATTCTCGAGGTGTATGATGAAAGTGAATACAACATATACACTGGGATTATCTGGTACGATGGAGCGAAAAGACGGGCTAACAAAAGTGTTTGAGATGTTTATTGGACCTGTAGTACATAAAGAGAAGGCGGAGTCTGAACACAGTGTAGTAGTGAAAGGTATAGTGTACAATGTGGACGACGAAGAGTTCAATGAGACACAGCATGACTATATGGGTAATCCAAAATTCAGCACAATGATTTCTAAGCTGTGTAGCTATAGTCACCGTAGCGAGTTTATTCTACGCGTTTTGGTATCGGAACTGGAGATGAATCCCGAACAACAGTTTATGATATTAGCGCACAACAAGTCGTTGATTACGTATTTACACGATGCGATAGCACATCGAAATATAGCAGGAGGTTCGGTTGGATATTATATTGGCGGTATGAAAGAAGCAGCGCTAAAACAAAGTGAAGAAAAAAAGGTCATAATAGCTACATATGCGATGGCATCGGAGGGGTTAGACATTAAGACGTTAACAAGTCTAATTTTAGCTTCACCGAAGACGGATGTGTGTCAGTCGGTGGGGCGAATATTGCGACAAAAACATAGTTCTCCGCTTGTGATTGATATTATAGATGAACACGATATTTTCATGAGTCAGTGGTATAAAAGACGAAAATATTATAAGTCACAGAATTATAAGATTTTGGTGTGTGATAATCATGAATATACTGATGGGTATAGCAAAGATGTGTCAAAATGGAAAGTGTCATGGGAGCCGAAAAAAATAAACGCCGCAAAACAACATTCCAGTCAAAAAAGTGTAGCAGAACAACTTGCTATTACGCTTAACTTTACTGTTCCTGTGCCAAAAAATCACGGCGGTGATGATTTCGATAAAGAAGAGGAAGAACATGAAAATAAACGCAAAAAAGGGAAAGGAAAATCTGGTTTAGAAAATAAAGGATGCCTTCTTGATGTGTCGACGTTATTTAACGAATAGAAGAATAAAATAATAGTTGAATGTATTAATCATGACTATTATAAGGCATAAAAGGGGCAGGATTTGCAAGAGCACTCATATTAGATGGTAAAGCAAAACCGGGAGTTTTGAATCCTAATGAAAATGGGGTATTTCCCATGTACTGATGATAACCACCAGCCTGTGCTTTTTTTCCGCTCTTTACTTTACTTGAACGCGAATGTCTTCGCGAGCGTCTATGCTTGGTGCGGTATGTAAGGCTGCGTTTGCGAGCATACCTTTTCGATGAACGAGAGCGTTTATTTTTTCTGCTACGTTTTCCGCTATGCTTGCGGTGTCGCCCGCCACCCGCCATCATTCTGCTGCCACAAGTGCTGCCACCCATTTGTGTCTTTACGGAACTAGGTACTCCATCACCGCCGGTTACGGAATATAACCCTTCGCGGTTTAAAGCAGCAGCGCTTCCTCCTACATGACCATATAGTCTATTTCCCGAATTTGCAACAGCACCGGTTGTGTCGGTTGTAAAAGGTCCACCATGAACATTGCTTGGATTCAAAAGTGTCGAAGTCGGACTCATAAATAAAATAGTATGAAATAGTATATATATTTATAAGATATTTTATTTTGGCTACACCCAGATATACAGATATACAGATATACAGATATACAGATATAGAAACATATAGGTGAATACTCTGCAAATACTGTGCAAATATCACTTTATACAACTACAGAAACAGGAACCCATTTCTTAAATTTATAGTTAAAAATACAACGCATTTTTATTATTTTATTTAAATCCACAAATTTATCGATTTGTATATTTTCAAATTCTTCTTCTTCATCGCTTTCTTCTAAACTATCCAAGTTATTATTCTCTTTAATATTTCTGAATAGTTTATTCATTAAAACACTTGTTTTGTAGTCTGGTATATGTGCTATTTCTTTAGAAATAATATCAAAATTTGTAGTATTATTTTGATACAAGTAATAAATATCGTTTTGTAAATCTGGTTTTACAAAAAATACTTTATATACATCATTTGAACTTATTTTTTGTTTTATTGGTTCATTTAACGATGAAGGCATGTCATTGCATTTGTCATTGCATTTGTCATTGCATTTGTCATTGCATTTGTCATTGCATTTGTCATTGCATTTGTCATTGCATTTGTCATTGCATTTATCATTCCACCTATCATTCCATCTATTCGTAGTTGAAGTATAATGTTCACTACCGCTATCATTGATGTTAATAGAATTACGAAATACATTCACCTCTGCATTAGTTGTATCATTGTTATTAAAATGGTAAAATTCTGTAACAGATTGATATGAATTTTTATCCTCAAAATACTTATACTGAATAGAATATATTGAATAAGGTAACTTTAATGCTTTTTCATAAGCTTCCGTAAAGTCGGTAGTCATAATAGGTAGTCCAAAAACAACACCATTTTTAAAAAATGCCATATTGTAGTGCAACTTGGTGTCAAATATATTTTTAATTATATTTAACTTATTCAAATAAGTGTATCGTGATGTATCATCACCTTTATAGTAAAAAATATCTTCTACTGAAAATATTTCACTACTGCATGTATTTTTTTTGTCATTAATATCTGGTCTCGTCTTGAATAATGTTCCATAAAATATTGTACCATACGATAGCACATCATCAAACGAAACATGGCGATAAAATATATTCATTATTTTATTTTGGTATCCAATTTCAAGAAAAATACAAATATTTTTTTTGTTTCGATGTGTAAACCATACAAAATATTTTTTACCTTTTGGAATAATTACATATACATCTGATAAAACTTTCTTATGAGTACTTTTTTCATAAGAAAATTTAACGTTCGGAGGAAAACTTCGTAATATTTCATTCTTTTCATCAAAAGATATATTAAATGAATCACGTGTTTCTCTTGTACAAATATAAGAGTTTCTACTATTATTACTGTTACTGTTACTGTTACTGTTAGTGTTATTGTTAGTTTTACTGTTACTGTTAGTGTTATTGTTAGTTTTACTGTTAGTGTAACTGTTATTGTTAGCGTTATTACTAAAAAATTTTGTCATAATGGTTCGCACGCTGAGGCTATATAATATATTATAATATATAAATATCTTTAACTATGTTACATATATTATATACCTTAATAAGTAGAATATGGAGAAGCATAAGAAGATGACATACATGGTGTACCATAATCGGGTGCAATGTTTATATTACTAGTGTTTGTATTCGGTAAGTAACTTGGCGTATTGTTTACTCGTGTAGATATACCATTTGCACCTACGCTTGTCATTATATTATTTGGAGAGTATATACTATCTCTTAATATACTATGTGAATTTATATCTTCAATATTTGTATTTAAGTAACCAGCGTTGTTACTATTACTATTATTACTATTATTAGTATCAGAAAAATTTAATTCTTTTAAATACTTTTTTAGTTCATCTTTCATATTAGATGAGTTATTATTAGTGATGTTTTGTAAATTACTATTAGTGTCTTCTTTTGCATGCATCATTCCTCCATCTCCCGTGCTTTTGAGTGAGTTATAAATAGTATTATATTTTTCCTGAGGTTTATTTACTAAATCTTTTAACTTTGGAGAAGTTAACATCGACTTAAAAAATGAATACAAATAATGAAGTAAAAATATCAATAATAATGAAATCATAGTAACTTTTAATATCCAACTCCACATTTATCTTTATGTTTATCTTTATCTTTATCTCTTGTATATAATTACCTATATAAGTTTAACCTCGATAAAAACGACAACACTTCATCTTTTACAAAATTATTTAATTCTATTTTTTTATTTTCATTCATCGTTATTTGGTCTGATGGAATCAACATATAAAAATCATATACACATTCATTTTCCATTTCTATTATAAATTTTATATTTGACTTAATATCATTTTTATATATTCTAATTGTTTTATATTTTATATTATGATTATAAGGTATTTGATATGAAGGTGTATCATAACGTTTCATATAAGAACTATCTAGTAATAATTTTAAGTTATTATTGATAGTTATTTCCTTAATAGTTTTATCAACAGGATACATCTGAAACAACGTATTATTTATTATTTCAAAAATTCCAGAAGAACTGTAAATTAAAATTTTATTACTTTCATCTACTAAATATCTTGATATATCGACAGTAGTTGTATTCTTTTTTTTATTTCCACTTTTTGTATCGGGATTTAAAATATTATTTATTTTATCAATTTTAATATTCGGGAAATAAACTTTTACTGGAAGAGATGCATATAGTCGATAGTTTGTATTTTTATTATCTTTTTTGTTACTATTATTGTTACTATTATTGTTACTATTATTGTTACCATTATTGTTACCATTATTGTTACCATTATTGTTACCATTATTGTTACCGTTAAAATTATATTTTTTTTTAGTATGTAATGTTTCCATTTATATTACAGGTATGGTATTCAGTATTCAGTATATACACGATATAATATTTTATATTTATATCTCTTTAAGTTGAACTTTATATATTATATGAGAAACTATTTAAACCGATTGCATTGAAATGATATATTCAAGTAACTATTCAAAAAGATGGAAACAAGTGGTGATATAAAATCAAAATCAAGAAAAGGCAAGACTGAAAATTTTAAACCTGAAAAAATAAATGTAAAACTTAATAAAAGTGTTATTGGTGAAAGTGAAAGTAAAAAGACTAAAAATAAAGATAACATTGTTACTTTTATTACTGTGGAAAAAAACGGAAGTTTAAAAGAAAATGATATTGAAGAGAAGTTAATTTGCGCAGAAGAGTTATCAAAAAAATGTAAATTTAAAAAAGTTGAAGGGTTTAGTAAGAGGACGCAATGGAATTATTCTTCGAAAAATGAAAAAGAAAATGTGTCGAGTAAAATAGTTGTAGAACTATGGGCAAAAGATGATGGTATAGCAAACAGTGAAAATAAATATGAGTTTCCTCCACCAGTTGATACAGACTTATTTTTTGGTGCATGTGCATTGATTGCTCGAGATGCCAAAAATAGTTATGTAAACTTGACAAAAGAGAAATGGAATAAAATTTACGAATATTTATTTGGTGGTTTTGAGTCATTGACAACAAATGATGACGATGACGAAGAAGAAGATGAACTAGAGTCAATTCCTAAAAATAGAAAAACACGAGATGGATATTTAAAAGATGGATTTGTTGTAGATAGTGGAGCAGGAGGTGACTCTGATGTAGATGTTGGTGTAAACGGCGATGATAGCGACGAAGATGATGATGATGATGATAGTGATACTGATAGCGACAAGTCTTCGGAAAATGGAAGCATCGAAGGTGATGGCGAAGGTGATATCGACGGTGATGCAGATCTTGATGGAGAAGGTGTATATTTTAAAAAAAATAAAAATACTGTAACCAAAAATATGTCAACTAAAATGAAACTCAAAAATAAAGATAGTGTGAGAGATAGTAATAAATATATTTCAAAAGAAGATGATGATGATAATTCGGGATGGAAAACAGATGAGTCTAGTGAATTAAGCGAAGAAGAGTATTCATATAGTAAATAAGTAAATAAGTAAATAAGTAAATAATGTAAATAATGTAAATAATGTAAATAATGTAAATAGTTTAAACAACTTGTAAATTTTTTTTTTTATAAATTATTATATATAGTATAACTTAGCAATGTTTAACAAGATTTGCACTCCTGCAGAAATTTATCTTATTATTTCTTTTATTTTACTGGTACTTACTTATTTTGGGATGAATGCGATATCCCAACAGATTACTTTGAACCAAGCAAATAATTCATTTTTGCAAAGTCTTAACTTTACTTATCAAAAAGATACAAGAACATCATATATAGTTCAAGTGACGTTTATTATTTTATGGACATGGGTTTTATCGTATTTGTGCAAAAAAGGATTTAGCAATCTTTCATGGTTTTTAGTTCTTCTTCCTTGGGTTCTTATGTTTCTTGCCTTTTTTGTTTACATAATTGAAACTATTAAAAAAATATTTTTTGATACAACCGGTGCTATATCATCTGCTCTAAATCTTCCTTAAATCATAACCATATTTTTTGTTATTTTTTGTATTTTCTGTATTTTCGTATTTTATATATGTAGGAAAATTGAATAAAGACAAATCAATTGTTATTAATATAAACTGTCTTAGTTAATAACAATCACACCACACCACACCACACCACACCACACTACGCTACATCACACTACAATTTATCTATATTAAAAATGCGTCAGATATCAAACCCTACTCAATTTCGTGAAAATATTCGCGCAAAGTTAACAAATATTGTTGATGATAATGAAATAGCAACAAATCTCGAAAAAGGAATTTTCAATAGTTCTTTAGGAAAAGCAAAAGAAAAATGTATTATCAAAAAATGGGATAATATATATTTTGTAGCAATTTATTTAGACCTTCTTCGCACAATATATGTAAATTTAAAAAATGAAAGAATACTAAACATGGTAAAGAATCGCGAGTTTCAAGCACACAAACTGGCTTTTATGACTCATCAAGAAATGAGTCCAGAAAAATGGGAAAAGTTAATCGAAGATAAGAAAGTTCGAGACCAGAATAAGTATGAACCAAAATTAGAAGCATCAACTGATAAGTTCACGTGTCGCAAATGCCACTCAAAAAAATGTACTTATTATCAACTACAAACGCGGTCAGCGGACGAACCAATGACTACATTTGTATCATGTCTCGACTGCGGAAAACGCTGGAAGTGTTAAATAATAATTTCCAAATCTTCGACCATCCAGTATTCTGAGCCCCGATTTGGTAACGGTCGTCTGATTATAAATGGTATTTTTTTTTCTTCTAGTTCTTTTAAAGCAATAAGATACCCATCAATAACGCCTTCGGGTAATTTTACAAATGGAGTAGCACCGTCATTAATTTGTTTCGCCCTCTGCCCTAAAATTCTCGTTTTTTCATATTTTGTCATCATCGGTAATGTTCTATGTAAGCTATCTACAATTACACCATTTTCGTCGCGGACAACACGAGCCAAGTTATAAATCTCGTCGTAGTTTTGTATCAGACTTTCAGGATGAAAGTTCACTAAATACTCTTCTCTTATATCTTTGTCAAATTTTTTCAACTTTGACTCATCATCATCATCATCATCATCATTGTCCATATTTTCATCATCGTCCATATTTTCACCTTCATCATCGTCACTATTATATACTATTTCTGCTTCTGTAGGTTGGATGCCGCGCAATTTTTTTTTCCTAGACGAAGACTCAGCAGCTGATTTTCCTTTGCGTCTTCCTAGTTTACCAATATTCCCTTCTTCAGCTTCAACGGCAGCAGAACCACTTTCGCTTCCTATGTTATTAACTGCATTTTTTAAACTCCCTAGCAATTTTGAAAACCCATTCTTGATACTTGGGACTTCTTCTAATTGACCTTCATCATCAATATCTTCATTTTCATCACCTTCCATATCAGTATCATTTTCAGAATCAGATACTTTAGGGCTAGCATTATCCGAATCTTCATCGCCAAATCCTAGTATTGATTTTACTTTACTTATAGTATCTCTATTGTTTCTAGTGGTACTTTGTTCTTCATCGCTATTTACGCCTTCGCTTTCTGAAGCAGATGGTGATTCAGGTTCAGGTTCAGGTTCAGGTTCAGAGTCATCAGATGCATACTTGGAATCGGTTTTTTTCATTGAAAATGTCTAATTTTGTGTCTATCTTATAATATATTATGTTGATTTTATTTCAATTTTATATTAATATTATTAACAATACCATCAATGTTAATAATATTACACTGACTAAATATAAAAAACTAAATATAAAAACAAAGACTATAGTCAAAAGTCGTTTCTAAATATTATTACATTGATTGTTCTGTATTCCAAACAGTGTCACATGTTGAACACATGTAAACAAAGTTCATGTTTAAATCATCATAGCGAAGATAAATAATCTCTCGTTCTTTTTTATTTTGTTCATCATTGCTGCTACAAGACTGATTTGGACACTTTATTGTATTAATTCGCGGCAAGGTTGGATCCATTTTTGTATATTTGTTAATAATCGAGTTATATTTTTGTTTGTTATGCTTAAACGTTGTTTTTGAAATCGTAACACTGTCTAGCGAAATGTTTTTATTTTCATGACCACAGTTTCTACAATAATAGACGATTGAATTAGGGTCTTCTTCTGACAACCGAATATAATACATGTTACTACAATTTATACAAAAGTGCATACTTGTTTATTGTAATGTTCGTATATAATATTATACGATTATTTGTTTATTTCAATTTTATATAATTACTTAAATTTTATATAGTTACTTAAATTTTATATAGTTACTTAAATTTTATATAGTTACTTAAATTTTATACAATAAAGTTAGTTACATTGTATAAAATATATAATGTTAAAAATTAACGAATCTAGATACCATAACAATATCAACCACTTACGTCTTACTCTAATATAATACTGTGTTTTTCAGCTGTCTTTTTTAGTTTATCTAGTAGATCGTCAAAGTTTACGTAAAATGACATATTATATAAACCGAATATAGAATAGTGTTTATTATAACTCTTTACATTTATAGCATCTGTAATAACTTTTTTTAAACTGTTCGCATTTTTTTTAAAACGTTCAACCATAAATTTATAAAAATATTCTTTATATTCCATTTCAAAAGGAATAATTGTCGTATTCATAAATTCCTCTATAATCCGTATACAAGAAAAGTCCAAGTTTTTATACAAAATCATAGTATGATATTTTTGATAATCTTGGTGTTTCTCTGTAACACCAGGCTCATGTAACATAGGGTGACTATCCATTATAGACAAGAGCGTCAATAAAATAGACTTTACTGTTAAACAACTCGTCCATTGTTCACCTCTCCATGTATTCAATATTGATAAACACACTTTTTTTGACTTATAAAAATGGGGATGAAATCTTGTAATACCATCATTTGTTAAGTATTCAAACTGAGGAGGAAGATGTGGATAGTCACACGGAAATGTTATTTCGAAAAAATAGTATCCACCAAAATATAAAGTATCCGGTTGTCCAACTATCATTACATATGCTTTCAAAATATTTGTATCCGAATGTTTGTAGTAAATACCATCCTTTTCAAGTGACGATACATAGATGTCTTTTATATCTTTTAATAACCGTTCTATAGTTTCTTTGGGTATGTGTACATTTACGTTTGAACTATCTTTTGATGCTTCCGATGCAGACGGGTTTGCAGATATAGGTGTTATAATTTTGTTTTCATTTTCTGTTTCATTTTCTGTTTCATTTTCTGTTTCATTTTCTGTTTCATTTTCTGTTTCATTTTCTGTTTCATTTTCTTCATTCTTATTATGGGTCAAAAATAATGAATTTTTATTTTTTTTCATCTTAAAGTTATCTAGTTTTACTTTTGTTTATACTTCAACAATGTATAACATACGCGTTTTATTTTTATGTCGTTTTTATACATATATTACTTTTCATTCAAACAAAAGTTATCTATTTTTAGGGATATTTTTTAAACATAAAAAATTGATATAAAAATATCTCTACCTATAATATACAAATGGAACCTTCAAACAATTCAACTCGAAACAAGTCACAAATATCAAAAATGTCATCAGCATCATCTACAGCAAATGCAAACGAATACGAACAATATATGAAACAGTACTATATAAAAAAGGGCGACCCATCATCCTCGGGTTTGTCATTTACACATACTCGAATCCCTAGCGTTGAACACGGCGTAACAGGTGGAACATTCTGCATTCCCTCCGAAAAACTACCCGAATTCTGGTCAAAGTACTCCAAACACGTCATTACAAATAGGCGGCATGAATACTTAACCGAAAAACAATTACAAAATGGAGGACCGATTCTGGTTGATTTGGATTTTAGGTATGGACCGCACATTGATACGAGACAGCATACAAAAGACGACGTTGAAAATATTATTGGAGTTTATATGGATGAAATTTCTAAAATGTTGAATATTGAAGATGGTGCTAAAAAGGAGATTAGTGTTTTCGTGTTTGAAAAACCGAACGTGAATACCGATGATGATAAATATACAAAAGATGGAATTCATTTGATTATTGGTATCCACGCTGACAGAGTTATTCAACACATGCTTAGAAATTCTGTTCTTAAAAAAATCCCCGATGTTTTGAAACACCTGCCTTTGAAAAATTCTTGGGACGATATCCTCGACGATAATATATCGCGTATTCAGAATCCTGTAGGATGGCAGTTGTACGGCTCTAGAAAACCCGGACATGAAGCTTACGAACTTAAATGGCAATTTAATTTTGTATATGTAAAAAATGAAAATTCTGAAGATTATGAAGAGAATGATGAAGAATGTGGCAACGGAGACGAGAGCGATAATGAGGATGACACCGGTGCAAACAAAAAATCCGAGTATATATGGGAATACCAGCCGAAAAATGTGTCATTCTTTGACTATGCTAAAAACTTTAACCTTCTGTCGGCACAATATGACGGACATCCGCGCTTTGAGAATCGCGAGTGTATTCAGCGCGAATATGACGCGATTAAAAGTAACAAAGTGAGAAAACCAACACTATCTAAGGTAGGTGGAGTCAGGCGCAGAGCAACAAATATGAGCAACAGTGATATATTCGAAATTACAAATCGCGAACAACTTACAGATGAAATTGATAAACTGTTTAGCAGCCTCGAACCGCGTGAACATTTTATCAAGGAAACTAGTGACTATACGATGTGTCTCCCTGAAAAATACTACAATCAATATAATTTGTGGATTCGCGTAGGATGGGCACTCCGAAATACGAGTGATAAATTATTCCTTTCATGGATTCTTTTCAGCTCTCAATCTGAAAAATTCAGCTATGACAAAATTCGCGAGTTTTATGACATGTGGTTGACATTCTCAATGGAAAATGAAGATGGTCTTACGCGTCGTTCGATTATATACTGGGCACAACACGACGCAAAAGACCGGTACAATGAAGTATATAAGAAAACAATTGACTACTATGTCGACATTACACTGTCAAATGACTTGGTCAATATCAACGGGAAACCAGAAACAACTATGGTTGACTTGGCAGTTGTTTTATATAATATGTTTAAAAACCAGTTCGTATGTGCTAACTTTGGCGACAACACATGGTACGAATTTGAAAATAATCGATGGGTAGAATGTGACTCTGGTATTGCACTTAAACAGATGATTTCAAATGAAATGTATAACGTATATATCAACCGCATCGGTTCAACCGGCGGATCATCAGGAACAACAGGAAATACAAAGAAAGCAAATAAACAACTTCTTGCTCCGGTTGCTTCTTCTAGTGCAGCATCATCTAGTGCAAATTCTTCTACAGATGAATCGGGAAAACCAAATCAATTTCAACACAGAATATCCGATATTTGCATTAGACTAAAACAAACAGGAATTAAGACCAACATCATGAAGGAGGCGCAAGAGTTGTTTTATGATAAAAAATTCTTACAGAGTATTGATACTAAAACGCACCTTCTGTGCTGTAACAACTGTGTAATTGATTTCAAAGAAAAACGCGCTAGACAAGGACAACCTGATGACTATATTACCAAAAGCACAAATATCGATTACTTTCCTCTTGACCAGAAAAAACATGGAAAAGTCATTGCAGAAATTAACGACTTTATTTCCAAACTGTACCCGGAAGAAGATATTCGAAACTACATGTGGGAACATCTTGCGTCATGTCTTATCGGTGTAAACTATCCACAAACATTCAACATTTATACTGGGTGCGGCAGCAATGGAAAATCAAAACTTGTCGAGTTAATGTCCGTTACTCTTGGCGAATATAAAGCAGTTGTTCCTATATCTCTTATTACTAGCAAGCGTGCATCCATTGGTGGAACATCGTCAGAAATTGCTCAGTTAGTTGGTATTCGGTATGCTGTTATGCAAGAACCGTCGAAAGGAATGCGGCTTGAGGAAGGTCCTATGAAGGAAATTACTGGCGGCGATCCAATTCAGGGTCGTGCTCTATTCAAGAATATGATTACGTTTCAACCTCAGTTTAAACTTGTTGTATGTACAAATACTTTGTTTGACATCAAAGCGAACGATGAAGGTACGTGGAGACGCATTCGCAAAGTAGACCACAAAGCAATCTTTTGCGAAAACCCACGTGATGATGACCCCGACAAACCGTATCAATTCCTCATTGACAAAAGGTTGGATGAGAAATTTAAAACATGGGCACCTGTATTCTTGGCTATGCTTGTTGAAAAGGCGTTTCAGACAGGTGGAATGGTGAAAGACACTCCGGGTGTTCTTGCTAGCAGCGAAAGTTATCGCAACAGCCAGGACTACATCAATGAATTTGTACGCGACAAGATACGTAAAGTCGATGGACACTATGTTAAGAAGACTGAAATGTACGAATCATTCAAAGTTTGGTATATTGAACATTATGATAGAAACGTACCTCGCGGCAATGAAATTTATGAAGTATTTGATAAGAAATACGGAAAATATACAACCAAAGGCTGGAAAAATATCTCTATTATTTACAATCATGATGAAGTAGAAGAAGAAAGTTAATACTCGCAAATACTAATCAAAAAAATATAAATAATCTTATATATTTATATTTTTATCCCCTATATAGTGTCACATATATTCGGAAATATTTTTACTTTACTTTACTTTACTTTACTTTACTTTACTTTACAGTAAAAATTATGATGTAATCCTATTATGAACCGCAGCAAATATAAAATTCCATACTGACTGAATTTTTTCAAGTATCCATAAAAATATCGGAGTCGAAAAATATGGATATAATATTAAACCAATAAGAATAATCACCGATACAAATGTTACATTTTTCAAATATAACATGACAATACATACCCAAAGAATAACTAAAGTCCAGTAAACTACTACCGCAATGAATGTCCAGTTGTCAACGCGTTCTTTTAACATACCTTCATACTTTGATTTTCGACTATATGTATGTATGTCACTTTTGCCTCCATTTATAATACTTAATAACTCTTCATTCTTTTCGTCTAAATTTTCCATTACTTTTTGCATACTTTCGACAGCAAGTTTTTGTTGCTGTATTACTTTTATTAAGTCCATTATTAGGTTATTTACTTCAATATACTTATTGTTTAATTCGTCTAAATCTTTTGTTCCTTGTGCTTGGTATCGTTTATATAGTAGTTCATTGTATTCATTATTACCTTTTGACAAGTTGTCAGGAGATGTTCCATACTTATTTACCATGTAATTTTTTTCCGAAATATATTCATTTAACAGTGCATTGTCGTTTGATTTCTTTGCATTTTCATATATTTTTTTCAAACTATCGTCGCTAAATAACCCACTACCTGTTGTCGTTAAAGCTCTATTTACTTTATCGACTACACCCATAACAGCAACCATTGCACCTGTTGCTTGTTTTGTTAATTCAGGTGAACATCCACCACCACCCATTGCTCCTTTAAGTTGAGAAGCATTTTTGTTATTGGATTCTTCAACATTTTTTGCTATTTCTTTGGCAATTGCTTCCGACATTGTTATATTATTGTTATATTATTGTTATATTATTGTTATATTATTGTTATATTATTGTTATATTATTGTTCAAATGGTATTTTACTTATTTATAAAATAAAATACAATTTTATTTACTATTTTTTTGGTTATTACATACTACCTAGACACTACATAGTACTGTAGGATGAGTTACAGTCATAGTGTGTATCTGTTGATGGTATGGGAGAGGTTCCTTCATCACTATTTTTTATTTTACAGTTTGGATTCCTAAGTTGAAACGGTACAAATGTTTCTCTTTTAATATCTTTACATACATCTAGTAGCATCCCTTGTCCAAATGTTCTATCCGTTTCTCTAGAAATAGTATTTCTACTAGTATCTGGAACTTTTGTTATGTCAAAAGGAAAGTTGTACTTGTCATAGTCAATATTATTGCGTCTAGATAAATCGTACACTTTTTTTCCAACAATTATAAAACCAAAAGAAAGAGCAATAATAATAATTAAACTCGCTATTTGATCGGTAACTAGTCCCATTTTCATTAAAAATATTGCAAGAATTATGATACCACAATAAAAAATAATATGTTTCATAATATCGGCATGTGATTCATATCTTCGCGTATAATAGTTATTCACACCAACCATTCTTTCAGCATTGTCGCGAATTGTTATTGACCTTTTTAACTGATTAGTTGTATTGGTCAAGTCATTTTCAATGATATTTAGTGCAACAAGTTGTTGGGCATATGATTTTCTTTGAATATTATAGTCTGATTGAGTTATACCATAGTTTGCCTTAATTGTTTCGAAAATATTGGTTCGCAATTTTGTTAAGTTATCAATTTGGTCAAATTTACTTTTAATTTGTTGTTGAATACTATCATCAGCAATATTTGGCGAACCAGCCAATCTTTCTAAATCAGTAAATAAAGTTTTTTGTATATCTTGCAACTCGGCAATATTATTAAACTGATCATTTAAGTTTCGTGTAAAATCATCTTGATATGTTTTTAATTCACTTCCAAGTGGTGGTGTCATGAATATATAATATACAATATTACAATAAAATAATTAAATAATATTAGTTATATTTTTGTTAATATTATTTAGTTGTATAAGTCAAATTCTATATTTTTATTATTCACTATTCACTATTCACTATTCACTATTCACTATTCAGAGTATTGTACTTCTAAATGACTTGATTGCAATAATACCTGCTCCCACCATCATTATGCTCCATAAAACATATTTATAATTATCACTAAGAAGAAGCAACTCCGTATCTGAAACAGTCGCTTTATTTGTAATGTTAGAGTCATCAATTTTATCTATTAGTTTTTTAACTGCTTCTTGTCCTTCAATTCCATTTTCTATCTCTTTCGTCTTTGTATTGATTATTTCTTTTAACTTGTTCTGGTTTGTATAAATACCATTTATAAAACCTTTTACTTCATTCCCTTTACTAACCGCAGCAGTATTTTTACTTTGTAGTTCAGCCATTCTCGGTTCTAATATTAACCCTAACGCACATTTTTGTTGTGTAGTCATATTAACTGTTTCAGGATAAGAAGTGTATACCGTACTATCTACATTATTAACAAACTTATTACATGTAAAATGACTAGTATTTTTAGGATTAGCAGTTACCTTTTTCTTTCTGATATACATAGTTTTTTCTTCATCTAGTATTCGATTTCCTTTTGGATATATTTCCGTGTCCCTATATCTTTTACAAACTGAGTTCGTATATGTATACCCAGCACACGAAGGGTCGTTATTACAAGCTGTTATACATGCATCTTCTTTTTTAGACTCTGTGTCTACTGTTCCTGATAGAGAATAAGGGTGAAATCCTTTCATTTGAATATAGTCATTGTCAAACTCAGTCATAGCAGACGGATATTCATGTAATCCATTATTTATATCGATATATGCCATTTTCGTTTTTATATTCGGTTTATCTACTTTAGTCAAATAATACTGTGAAAAGTTATTAGAATTTCCAATTAAATTATTATCTTTATCTACACCTGTTGTTGCTCCTTTTGTTTGTGACACATTATAAACCGAGTACTCTAATACTAATGCTCCAGTACTACCTGGCGATTTATTAAATATTAACCTACACTTCCCTTTTGGTGATGAAATATACTGTCCATTTACTAGCGTCTGCGAGTTCATTGAAAAAGAAGTTAGTAAACCACCACGATTAACACTACCACTCACCCAGTCAGGACGTTCAGCCCATGGCATCATTGTTTTATTTCCACCAGATATTGAAACTATTTGCGTTTCAGGTTGATTCGATATTTGATTTATATTTCTATAAAGAATATCATTCGGATTTTTATTGTTTACAATCGTAATTTCACCGTCATCAGATAATCTGAGAGAAAATGACGGATATTGTTGATATAATTCCCAACAACCTATACTAAAACCTTCTCCTAAATTTACTCGTGTTGATGTAGGTGTCATATCTTTTTTACCACATTTGTACTTAATATACACATATCCTGAACCGTGCCATGAAACTGTATCTGTATGAGTACGAATCTCCCAATCGTATTGTTGATAATTATACATTTGTCCATACCATTGATAACTATAAGTTCTTAAAACAGGATACCAGTAACTATATTGTCTAGTTGTATTTAAACTTACTCCAGGCGTTCCAACAGGAGAACCGTTAAATATTTTTAAATTTTCCCATTTATCCCACCCTTGCTCGTAAGCGTAACTAGCAGTAAGTTCATTCACTGTTCCACCATATTGCGGACTTAGAATAGAAACAGGAACTTTAGTAGTGCCCACAGCAGTTATTAATGGAGTTATAAAAAGACTGGAATCTGAACCTGTTCCTGAGTAGATTCCACCATCAGCGGCAAAACTCAATTTATCATGTGACGGAATGGTTGTAAAAATATTTGCTCGTGTAACACTTCTAAACGCATTAGATACTCCGCCATTAAGTAGAGCGTTTCCAATATAACATTGCCCTGTTTTGGTTGCGGGGTTATAATTTGAAAGTGAGGCAAAAGACATGCCACTATCCATTGCTCTCGTTACACACTGTTTTACTGTAGAGTTACTCAAATCTGCTTGCCCTAATAAACCACCTTGGTTCGCCGCGGCTTGGTCATATACACCTACATATACCATATTTGTATCATAGTTAAAGTCTATGGGTTTCGACACATACAAATTTGTTCCCGCATAATCGGTACAAGGAAATGAACCATTCGGTCCTGCAACCATCTGAGTTCCATACAGTGCTAAGTTTCCATCAGAATCTTCTAATACCGAATAGTTTTCTGCTGATTTATTCGATAAATCAAAACCTACTGACTTGGGAACAGCCGGAATACCGCATTTGGTAGCACCCGCAGGATACAATTTTAATAAACCTGCATTGTTTACGCGAGCCATACTACCGTCAGCAATTTGTACATCTTTGTTTCTTAGTGTTGTATCGTCGCTTTTTTTGTTAATATCTAAAAAAATTTTTGCTTGTGTAGTAATATTTTTTTGAACCCTATTTAAATCTGTCATCGAAACATTATATCCTGATATATTTGTTTTCATAACAGCGGTTTCGGAACTGTTTTTTGCTATTAAATCTTCATCATTTACTTTAAAGCCTTCAATAATTTCATAATCATCTTCTAGTATAAGATTTTTATTATTTTTACTTTTATATTTGTTACTTTTAACTTTATTAGATGTTTTACTAGTTCGTAAAGTCGACTGTTCTATAAATTGTAACCCATCATTTATACTTTTACTGTTATACATTTATTTTTATTTATAATTATATTTTTATTTTCTTAATATAATTATACTCAGATAAAAATATTTTTTTATAATACATGTAGTTATCCATAATAACAACAATAAATAAAAAAATTATGATGTATATTTAATTGATACAAGTGGATTAAAATCTATTTTTGGTATATCAGGAAGACCAAAGTCTAAATTTTTCAATTTATATTTAAAATCATACCACTCTATATTCCATTTATTATATATAAAAAATAAAAATATACATATTAATAATATAAGACTTATTAATAACACACTAAATGATGAATCATCGTTAAATAAATTTGATATCGTTATATATAAAATAATAGCCAGTATAATAAACCATGTTATGTATACATAGTATCTCTGTTTTGTAAGTAAAGAAGTTTCGCGTTCTTTTGCAAGGGAAGTATTAATGTCGTAAGTAGCTTTTGAATTATTTTTTTTCATTAATACATCTATCTCAATGATTCGTTTCTGAACATTATCTATCTCTTTTTGCATATTATTATAAGACGAAAAGTCCTTTTCTGTATTTTCTTTTACATTTGACATCAATAGTGATGATATATTTGCCATTTGTGATGATAAATGATGCAGTCTATTTTTTAAGTCTTCTCTTGCTAGTTTATCTGCAGCCAGTCTTTTTTCCATCTGTTCTCGTGTTTCATTTGGGCTAGGTTTTAATGGTATTATGCCTTTTCCTTCGGTAATTCTAGCTTCATTAGTAGCTGCATTAAACATATCTACTGCAATTTTATATTGTGCTTTAAGATTATTATAGTATTTAGCAGCGGCTTCTGCTCCATCCATTGATTCTTGAAACCCTTCTACATTACTTTCATTATCTAATAATCCAGCCGAATGAACAATTGAGCTTTCTGAACCGTGTGAATACGATACTAAGTTTAAATTCAAATTTTTCATTACCTCTTTATTTACTTTATCTTCGTTTTGTAAAAACTCAGCACCTTGTAAAATGGCAGGGTCTGTATATAACTGTTTTTTATATCCATTATTAGAAATAGGTAATAAATCACTAAACATGTCTAATAGTTCCATTATAAAATAATTATTTATAACATATAAATAGAAAATGTATTTTTATAATGTTAATATTACCAAATATTACTAATACTATCAAATATTACTAATACTATCAAATACTATCAAATATTACCAAATATTACTAATACTATCAAATACTATCAAATACTATCAAATATTACCAAATATTACTAATACTATCAAATACTATCAAATATTACCAAATATTACTAATACTATCAAATACTATCAAATATTACCAAATATTACTAATACTATCAAATATTACTAATATTCATAAATCAATTAACTTATTTTTTGTTTGTTAAAAATGTTTTAAGTTTTTCTAATTGTGTGTTAACCCATGATTCGCTTTTATCTCTTAAACAGCTATCTGCTATTCTCTTTATCTCTTTTTCTGTATTCGTCTTTTCTAACGGTGGGTTTACTTTTCTCAATATATACACTATAAAATAAAAGACAGAAATTATAACAACACTTATTAATACAAAAATTATAATATTTCGTGTCATATTACTAGAGTATGAACCATCAGGATTTTGAGCAGTAGCATTTTCTACAAGCTCTTTCGCCCCTTTTGCTGTATTTTCAGCAAGATTTTTAGTATTTGTAGCTACACTTGATGCAACTTCTATAAATGGAGTAGACTGTAACATATATAACACAAAAACAATACCAATAATAATTGATATAGTATAAATTAAAGAACGATAGTATAGTATACGTTCGTTCTGAAAAAATGGCTTTGATGTTGCACTAGTGTCTTTTATAGTTGCCGCTACACTTAGTAACTCTTTATTTTCATCATTTAACTCATCTACTTTTTTTTGGACACTATCTACATATTTTGACTGTTCTATAAACATTCCTTTTAATTCTGTTGTTACATTTAAATACTCCTCATTTAAAGCTTCTATTTTTTTTTGTGTATTTACAAAAGCATTGTTATTCGAAAAAGAATTAATACAATCAACAGAGTTTAAATCATTTCTTGTTAAACTACAAGTAAATACTGGTATTTTAAATTCTATGAATTCTGTTACATAATTTTTTGTATATTCATCGTATTTCTTATTTAAATTATTAAGATAATTCGAATAATATTTTATTATTTCTGCCATATCTATAATAGGTGATATCTATAATATCATAATAAAATATTATTTTGTAAAATTAAATGTCAAAATCATAAACATAGAATGTCAAAATGATAAACATAGAATGTAAAAATGATAAACATAGAATGTAAAAATGATAAACATAGAATGTAAAAATGATAAACATAGAATGTTAAAAAATAGAAAAGTATAATAATCCAAAATATCTTTAAGATGTATAGTCCAGTATATTTTGTAATAATGTAAAAGTAACTTATAATATTGTTTGTGTACAGTACCTATAGTAGTTTGAAATAACCGACGTTTTACTTGGTCTTTCTATGCGACAAATGTCACCTGGTCTCATTCCAATTGCTTGCGCAACAGGGTCAAATCGAGAAATATCTGGTAAATTTTTTACATCTAAAATATTGTATCGTTTAATCATCTCTTTTCTTTCATCGTCGGTTAGAATAACATGTTTGGGAACATATTGATGTTCTAAAATATTAAACTGTAATCTTTCTAAACTAAATAATATAATAAATATTTTGTGTCTATCCCAAAATTCATTTAATATATTCATTAAGGTTTGATTCATGTCTTGTTTTATTATTATTATCAGTGTATCTGTTTTTTTGTTCAAAACACTTTCTATATTGAATAAATCGTCTACGTAGTCTTGAATATTTTCAACTCGTAGTGTCTTACCTAAATGGAATTTTACATATACGCTTTTTTTTTTAAACGGTCCTTCGTTGGTTGTCAGAATCATATCCAGTTGTTTTGGAACATCTTTATTTGTATACATTGCATGAACTTCACTCACTCCAAAATTCTCATATTCTGAAGTGTCATAATTTTGTTGTCTTAATAATTCGAGAACTGTTTTTCTTGACTTGTGAATCATAGTTATTAAACCACTTGATGTTTTTTGTTGTTGTGCAGAAGACATTTTATTATTTGTTCTTTTCTCTGTTGGTTCTTTCTTATATTTATATTACAAAACAATAATTTTAATTCAATTTTATTATTGTTTTATTATACTTATTATACTCATTATATCAATATACTCATTATATCAATATACTCATTATATTTTAGTTATTCAAGTTATTGACCAAGGTTAACCATTACTGTTTTTTTACTTTGTCCTTCACCTTTATCATGTTCTTTATCAGTTTCAGGACTAACAGATAATACCCCTTGCACAGCAGGCTGTGTTAACTGTGCTGGTGCTGGTCCTGGTCCTGGTGCGGGTACCTGTGCCGGTGCTGGTGTTTGTACTGCTTGTAATGGATTTGAAGGAACTACAACACCTGTCGGTGAACCCGTTAAAACAACAGGAGAACCATCCGGACTCATAATGGATGAATATTGTGGAGAAGATGGTGTGTATTGCGCAAAACTGGCGACTGTTCCAACCCGCATCGGCTGTTGTTGTTGGTACTGCGCTGCCGCCATCGGTGAACTTCCATAAACCGGACTGGATGCAGTATATTCAGGAGAACCAGGAATATAAACTGGTGATATAGCACCTTCTTCAATACCTTGCTCGGCGCGTTGTTTTGCTTCTTCCATGACCTTCTTCCGATACATTACTTTTTGAAACTCTTGTGCTATATTTACATACGAGCTTAACCAGTTATTTGGGGTCTGATTTCTAGCTAATTCATTCGCCATAATTTCATCCGGTATTTTTTCTCCATTCGGATATACTAAATCTTTCTCTGCCCAACCAACAGGATGCGTATTTGGAAACTGTCCATATCCACCAGATGGACCATCCCATATTTCAGTAGGAGACCCGCGATCGTCCAAAATTAAAGATGCAAATACATACTTGTACCTCTTTGATGTTCCTTCTCCATCAGACCCTTCTATTAACTCACGACTTTCGAGTCTCCATCCAAGATTCTCAATATCTTTAAGCATCTTTTCTTGCGCCTTTTGGTTATCCAACATAATAGCATTCGTATTCTCTTGTCTCTTTTCTAGTTCAGACTTTCGCTCACTCTTACTTACCAGATATCTAGCCGAACTTCTTTCTTTATTCGCTTCAATTACACTAGAAATAACATCCGTTGTTTGTGGCGTGTTATCAAACATAAGATTATGAATCGTCTTAGAATACGACATACTCTCAAGCTGGTCTATATTGTCTTCCGTTATAATTCGCATCGACACATTCATCGTCAGCAACTCCTGCATCAATAATTTAAACGAATACGGAATACGAATAATGCTAAATGACCTACCAAACTTAGTTATTTTATCAATGTTCATATCACTCAATAAATTTCCAGTAAACTTTATAGGACCATCTGCCATAGGGCTAACAAATAGGTCGCGCATACTATTATAAATCGCAATTGTTCCTGTCTTATTGCATATCGCCATAAAATACTCATCCCCGCGAATCATCATAGACTCCTGTAGAAAATGACTAACACCATGTGCTATTATCCCGTCACGTTCCATTTCACCCACGCGCAAACCACCGTCATTCGCTCTACCTTGCACGGTTTGACGCGTAAGAAGCGTTCTTGGACCTCTGGCGCGATAATTAATCTTATCTTTTACCATGTGTTTCAAGCGCATATAATACGTAGGACCAATATATATATCCGACTGTATTTGTTCCCCCGTCATTCCGTTATATAATATTTGCGTACCACTTGAGTGAAAACCTTCATTTACCAGCAACTTACCATACTGTTTTTCTTTCGGTCCCGTATTTAAAAAGGCAGTACAATCTCCATATGCACCATATAAACAGCATGCTTTCCCAACTAACGTCTCAACCAATTGTCCAATCGTCATACGCGACGGTATAGCGTGCGGGTTAATAATAATATCCGGGCGTATACCATCCGACGTGAAGGGCATATCTTGCTCGCGTATTAAAACGCCAACGGTTCCTTTTTGTCCCGCTCTAGACGCAAATTTGTCTCCTATATTTGGCATTCTTTCTTCGCGAATACGTACTTTTGCCAACCGCGCTCCCTCTTCGCTTTCTGTAATAAATGTCTTGTCAACAAACCCAAGTTGTCCCTTTTTAGGAAATACAGATTCATCAATAGGTTTGTCGGGATTATCTAAGTTCGTTTTCACTTTGCCTATTAATACTATTTTGTCATTTAATTCAGTATTTTCTTTTATCATACCATACATATCGAGGTGGTTATATTCATATCCTGGTTTTAGCCCAATTACATTTTTCTCGCTTTCAATATTCACTATTCGTGAATCAACCGCGACGCTTTTATTTTTAGTAGACTCTTCGCGTGTCTCGTAACTGTTAAAATACGTTGTTCGAAACATTCCACGTTTTACCGAACCCTCGTTAAATAAAATAGAATCCTCTACGTTGTAGCCTGAATAGCACATAATTGCTACAATTACATTTTCACCACACGGATGTTCTTCATTATTTATGTGTTTTAAATAGCGACTTTTAACTAGCGGTATTTGACCATAGTTTAACATTACTCCCATCTTGTCGATGCGCGAAAAGAAGTTTGTGCTATATAATGAAACCGCTTGTTTTGCTTGTCCACACGCAAATGCATTTCTCGGCAAAGGGTTATTTTCCGGAAAAACAATTTGATTCCCCATAAACCCATATAGTATAGAAGGATGAATTTCAATATGTGTATATGGTTTATCGCGCGTATTATACGACAATGTAATTAAAAGCGACTCTTCTTCTGCCGTGTCTATGTATTCAATAATAGAAGGTACCTTGCTTCTTTTAATATCCACAATCGTTTCTGCACCATACAACATCATCGGTGTATATATTCTTGGCGAATCCATCTTATAACCATCTACTAACTTATCACTCATACTAACCACCAAACTTTTCCAGCTGAAATTACCACTCTGTAAAGCAGATAATATTTCTTTTCTTTCGAAAGAATAACGCATATCAACCGTGTCGTAATATAGCAAAGGTCTGCATAACCTACCTCCATCCGTGAAAATATACATTTCATTATTTTGTATTTCCCAGTGCGAACTTATAAATGGCGATATTAACCCAAATCTTCTATACGTTTTTATTTGTATATTTACTTCATCGGGATTCGACAATACACCTACCCATGCACCATTTATAAAGACTTTTGTAGCGCTAAATAAATATTTTCTAGGGCATTCCTCTAATAATTTCATGCCTATTATATCTCGCATCCATTTTATCATGGGTTGTCCGGAGAATCCGGTGGTGATGTGGCACATTAGTGTCATATTTTTGTGTAACCCACAGTTTGCACCATCTGGTGTATCTACAGGGTCAATTATACCCCATTGAGAACTATGCAATAGACGTGGTTTAACTGATTTTGAGGATGAATCCATTGGCAAATTTATTTTACGAAATCCTGAAATGAATGAGTTATATGAAAGGCGGTTTGCATCCTGGACAACACCGATTTTTTTAGTATGTTCTACTGAACCCCAGTTCCCTTTGAATGCCTTTTTAAATCCCGATTCTACTACGCGGTCTTGAAAAATTTCATTTTTATTTAGCAAAATGAGTGAAGGAAATGTATTTACTGCGTTATATCTAGATGCGTTACCATAGTACTCACGGTCAATTGCTAGACGAATGTTCGCTTGTTGTAAAGAGTAGTATTCTTTAAATAAGTCATATAAAAGACGACCTGGTGAGTCGACGCGTTTAAACTTGAAGTTATCACGGTCGGTCGGTTTTTCGGCTTTCGTATATACTAGCAGTAGCTTGTAAACAATGTATCCCAAATAGTAGGCTTTGTTTATATAATTTAACTCACCAAGCTGCGGCAAAAAGTAGTTCATTAATATATCATGTACATGTGAAACCGTTTTTGACTTTGTAAAAGTAGATATAAATTTTAGCGCCACCTCTTGTGTGAAAATTCTACTTGCATCATGAATCGATGGAATAAAAAGGTCTATCATACTTTCGTTTTTGTCCAAGTCTAATAAACAATATTCTATGATATCTTTATCCGACAAAACACCTAATGCTCTCATTACAATAAAAAGGGGCATTGGTTTACGAACATTTGGGATTAAAACAACAATTTGTCCATTCGAGTATCGCGCACTAGGTGCAATAACGCGCACGGACATGGTTCGCTCTGGTTTTGATGCATCTTCTGACACTGTGCGTATATCGGCGGAGTGGCTATAAAGTTCGTCTTCATCATCATACTCCCTAATATAAAGCATATTGTCTGCAAATTTTTCCTGGGAAATAATGAATTTTTCTTTTCCATCAATAATAAAATATCCGCCATAGTCATTACGACACTCGCCCATATTGAACCGAACAGACGGGTTAAGCCCGTTCAAAATACATAACTCAGACTGAAGCATAATTGGAAACCTGCCTAAAAATATTTTTTCTAATACTGCCGTTTCAACTATTATATTGTTCTCAGAGTCACGCATTATAAAATCCACTTCTATATCATAATGAATCGTAGTTCCATATGTCATGTTCCTCAATCTCGCCTCGTTCGGATACATAAAGTGTGACCTTTTTACTAAACCGTTATTTTCGTCATCGTATATTACAGGTTTTCCATAGTATATTCTATTTCCCCCCTTTCCTCCTATAAATAATTCGCATCTTAGCTTGAAGATATTTTGGGATAGGTCTTCTTCTTTTTGTAGGACAATTGGGTTTTTTTCTTTGAGGATTCTTTTTATTCCAGTTGTCATGAAGTCGTTGTAAGATTCTAAATGATGTTGAACTAAAATATTTGGATTGTCGTCAAAATATTTATCTATTATCTGCCATGCTAACTCTTGATTCATTGCCCAAAGTTAAATTAAATTATATTATTATATATTATATTATATCATTAGTATTTTTTATACTTTTTACATTTATATTCATATTCATAAACAAATTCAAATTTTATAGTAAAATTTTATTATAAAATTTGATTATAACTGTTACCGTTGTTGCTTTATTGTCGTTTTATTTAGGGTTTTATTTTTTACTATTTTTAGCTACAGTAATTACAATTCCTGCAATTATCAAAAAAGCAATACCTAATATTATATATGGAAACAAAAATAGAAACCATGATAATTTTGACCACCCAAAACTACATAATACATTAAGAACAAATGCCCATAGTAGAATAAATAGTATATTTAATACATAGAACACGGGCTTGCTTTCTATCTTACAACTTAAGTTTCCTAAACATATTTTATCTGCATTATTTCTTGTTATGTCGTAATATAAAGAGACTGCAAGTAATATAATGCTAATAATAAAGTATAGTTTTGCTGGAGTACATAAGTTAGACAAAAAGTTGAAAATCATTTTACTATATGTTATATTATTTTATATTATTTTATATTATGTTATGATATGTTATTTTTGTAAATATAAAAATATTATTGTAAATATTATTGTAAATATTATTGTAAATATTATTGTAAATATTATTGTAAATATTATTGTAAATATTATTGTAAATATTATTGTAAATATTTTTATATTCGAAGTGTCTATTTTAATGAAGCCTCCGCATATGAATTATTATATATCTTTTGTAAATCTAATGAGTTATATGAAGATGCCCCCGTTGTTACATTTCCTAAACCTCGAGGAAATTGAAATGTAGGGCTTGGATTCGTGTTGTATAGTTTGTTATCGTATCCACTCATATTATTTACAGCAGAACCTAGTCTGTGTACAATATCTCGTCCTAATGTTTGTACATCGTCTATAACGCCACCACCTTTTACCCCTCTACCCCTTCTTTTACTGTTTCCATTTCTGTTTCCTTTTCCTTTTCCTTTTCCTTTTCTTGTTCGTTTGCTCCCTTTGCCACCACCGGATTGTGAACCACGTATCGTGTATTCGTGTGGGAGTATTAGTTTTTGTGCAGGCCATGGCTGCATTGGTGGCATTGGACGATTTCCAGCAGTTGATATAGGAGAACCTCCTCCTGATGGCGAAATACCCTTGTCGGATAATGGTATAACACTACCACCTTCACTAGGGTTACTAGAGTTCCAGAATTTTGCAAAGTTCCAGAAATTTCCATCCCCGCCTTTCATATGTCTACCTCGTCTCATATTTTTTTTCATTTTTTTTCCTCCACCTGAATAAATAAACTTATAAGGATTTTCGGTACATACTTGACCTCCGCCTTTTTGCCCTCCTACGGCAAGTGGTGTATTTAACATATGTGCACCGACAGAGTTTGTAGCATCAGAACGACAACCAGGTATTCCACATGTGTTTGTATCCCATTCGGTATTACCTCCTTTCATTTTTCGCGTTTTTCTTCGCATATGTTGTTTATTTTTTTTACTATGTTTCGATTTTTTATGTTTTTTATAAGAATGAGAACCCATGTTATATTATTATATTATATAATAATACGATAATATATTATTATAAATGAAAAATATATTATTATAAATGAAAAATATATTATTATAAATGAAAAATATATTATTAATATATATTAAAAAAAAACGCATGTATTTTTTACTTAATATTTTATATTTGGTGTTTTGACATTATAATATACTACTCAATGTCAACATGAGTGAGAAAGTGACGGCGGCAGCACATTTTGTTGAACTTTAGTTTGTCTAAAACGTAACCCTCAGGAGTTTTATCTGCAAACTCTTGTGTTAGATATATAACTTTGTCATTCTTCATATCTTTCTCAATCTTAGTTTTCTTTACTTCTGATAAATAGTAACGATACTTGTCGCCAATTACTTTTCCACATGTGAAGCATTTGATAGGGATAATCATTTTTATTTTACTGTTTGTTTGATTGTATAGATTGTTTTTATATATGTATTATATAAATTTTTATAAATCAATTTTATGTTATATGTAATATCTAATATCTAATATCTAATATTCATAATCGCATAATTTTACCTTCGCCTTCTATTATCATCTGGGGAATCATTATGAAATAAATCAGTAGTTAAATCTGCTATATCATTTCCTCCATCAACAGTTTCATATTGGTGTTCGTATGCGCCATCATATGCACTGCTATACAAGTTTCCGCTTTCTCCATTTATTTCACCCACTGTATTTACATTTGAAGCAAACTCTTCTATTCCACCTTGTTGTTCCATGTCAAAGCCTTCTACTACTTTTTGTATTTGTATTTTTTTAACTTCTTTTGTAGGTTGCTGAAGAAGAGGGTTTGTATGTGTTGCTCCTACCATTTGTATATATACCAATATACCAATTAAAATGATAATAACAATTAAAATATAAATAATATTCTGGTAAAATGAGTCTCTCAACTCTGATATGTTTAAATAATTTGCTAAACTACTAAATGTAGATTGAAAAACATTCTTAACTGACCCTGTAGCTTCAGCTACTGTTTGCATTTTTGCTGGACTACTCATTTGTGTTATTGTATTTATACTATTTATACTATTTATAGTAACTATATATATAAAATAGTGTATATAAAATAGTGTATATAAAATAGTGTATATAAAATAGTGTGTATAAAATAGTGTGTATAAAATAGTGTATATAAAGTTAATATATTTTATTCAAGATTCATATTTCGTCAGTCGATATTTCACATTTTAATAATAATAGGTCCATTTGATGTCATTACTTTACGATGTTGTTCTTCATTGGAATGAATCGTATCATGACACTTTTCACAAATAGATACTAAATTTGCTACATGATTTTTGTGGAAGTGTCCTATAAAATTACGTTGGTCTGCATTTTTTTGATGTTGAAGGTGATGTATTTCCGTTCCCATTTCACTATTGCACATTTCACATATGTTTCTTATTTTTTTGGCATTATACTTGCTAGGTTTCGCTGAAAGAATACTCTGTTCATTGTTTCTATATTTCAGTCTGATTTCATTCGCATATTTTAAAAAGTCCTCTGGCAAATGAAGAGACCTACATACTTCTAATCCATACATACTAAAACCCGGACCATCTTTCAACTTTCTATCGTATACTAAAACATCCCTTTCTTTATTATACGTCACCTCTAAATGTTTCATCGTTAATCTGTCCATTTCTTCGATTTCATCGTACTTGTTAATCTCGTGCATATGTGTCGCAAATATAAAAGAGCATTTTGCATCATGCAATTTTTTAAGACCCGCTACAAAAATACTAATCGCCGAATCCATTTCAGTTCCCGAACATAACTCGTCTCCTAAAATAAGTCCATAATTATTTGCTGATTTTAAAATAACACGTAACTCAGACATCTCCACCATAAATGTTGAAAGCCCTTTAAACAAATTATCATTCCCCAGAATTCTCGTAAATATACTTTTATACGGTATATATTCAAATGAAGAGCACGGTACATATAATCCAGCCTGTGCCATTATAACAGCTATCCCAAGTGCTCGTATCAAACTCGTCTTTCCTACCGCATTTGTCCCATACAATAATATTCCATTTTGTTCTGTGTTATTTCCAAGTTCAATATCATTCGTCACATACAACTCATTCGTATTGATGTGTTCAATAAGACAGTGTCTCAAGTCGCGCGCTTTTACAAAAGAGTCGTCGTTCGCATTCGTGTTTGCATTCGTGTTTGCCTTTTTGTTTTCCTTTTTATTTTCCTTTTTTATTATAACCGGTTTGCAGTAATTATTTTTCAAAGCAACATATACTTGATTTTGTAAGACATCAACCATAGTTACCATGTCAACTATAATCTGAATATCTGATTCAAAGTTGTTTTGTATATTTTTAATAAATTCAGTAAAGATATTTTCTATTGCAGTGCGCATTTTTTGTTTGGATTTTATAATCGTGCTACATATTTTATCAATTTGTGTCGACTGAATCGATGTGTTACTTCCTGACGCTACAGAATATGATAACCCCGATAGTTCTAGTCGTAAAGTGTTTGGCTCTTTTTTATATGTTTCATATTTTATCTCTATTTCTGTTTTTGCAGTCGACTTTAACTGCTTTTTCATCTGTTCTTCTAGTAACTTTGCTCTGCGTTTTGTAGTTATTAGACTATACCCCATTTTTTCAGTATCGTGTATTTTCACATATTCATATTTTTTCTCAGTTTTTGACGCTTTTTCGCATGACGATACTACATCGCATAAATAGCCCTGAATCGTTTGTAATTCTATATAAGAATTTTCATAGTCATATACAATACTATCTAGTGTTTCGCTAACCAATGGGCGAATAAAATTTTCTTCGTAACTAAGATTATCAATAGTAAAACATTTTTCAAGTACAAGATGCGTTTCAATATACGACTTTAATTTTTTGCATAATTCAGATATATCCGGTATAGTTCTTCCATGTAAACCATAACTATCTTTTTTACTTTCAAGTTCCGATGATATATATGCAATGAGTGTAGTATCACTTTTCATTTTGTCATACATTGAAGAGATAGTGGTCATATTATTAAATAAATGAAATAAACTTCTAGGAGTAACTTTGTTATGGATAATTTGTCTGTGTAACTTTTCAATGTCTTTTAGTTCCCCTATATTTGTACGCCATTCCATTATAAGAGTATCACTCCCTTTATTTATAATATACTCTGTAATATTATACTCTTTATTTAACTTATCACAATCAAAAATAGGGTTAAGAATTTTATTTTTGAACCTTCGTGACCCCATCGGGGTAATACAGTTATTTAAAAATTTAGAAACTGATGAATACTTTCCATTGTAACTATCATCGTCTATAATATTTAACTGTTTTAATGAATGATTCGCCAATATAACACGGTCGCTTCTATTATCAAAAATGGGTTCGCGTATTTTATTTACTAGGTTTGGATTATGTTCATAAAGAAACTGTAGTAAAAAAATAAAGGCTTGATTTGCATATTCGTGTTGTTTTGTATATTCTATAAATGATGCAATAATATTGAACTTATAGAACTTAGTTAGTATTTCTTTTTGATATGTCTGTTTTTCACATTTTCGCGCATTGGTTACTAAATAATTTGATGAATGTAACGACGGTGACAAAGGTGCAGTTACTGTCGTTAATATAACCTTATGTATATTCTTACACAAAATTCCTGTATAATTTATAATATCGTCTAATATCTTTTCGCTAAAATTAGTAATCATAATAATCTCACTAGGTTTATATGTGGAAATATATCTTTCGAGTTCGTCATATGTAGTAGGATTATGTTTATCTTCAGTTGTATACTCAAAAATAGTAACACGTCCTGTATATATGTCAATATTTGCTATCCCAACAACAATCGACTTGTTTTTCATATATGAAACTTGTTCAATCCATATACACATAGAGTTGTTTGATATTTCCGCGGAGTCAGGGTTGAAAAATGTACCTGGAGAATATATTCCTTCTACATTTCGATTGCTTGGATTATTTGGGTCTTGTGTTATTACAACCGCCGTATACCCCGCATCTTGCAGTTTTTTTAAATATTTATCTATTTTTGTGTATGTAAATCCCGCCATGACATGTTGTCCGGTTTTTTGTGCAATTGTTAAATCACACAGTTTAGATATCTCTTCTATTTTACTGCCTGTAATCAAAAATGAACCGTCGTTGCTGCTTGCTTTTTCACCATAGATTTCATAAAAAGAACCCACCATCATTAAAATTACGGTTTTGTCTCCATATTTATCAGAATACTCTTTTGTTAACTTTAGGTACGTAGTTATTAAAGACATTGTGTGTATATCTGTCTTTTATATGTTGTGTATCTATATAAAATAACCTTTACGGTCGTGTATATTGTTGATTCGATGATATATAGTGTAAGCTATAAGTCTTTAACTATGTTTCATATATATAATGTATGCAGCTCACATACTCCTCTTATTTCATAAAACATAACCCATATATTTTTATGTTATTTGTATTTTATTTTTTTTATTTATCAAAAAAATCAAATCGAATTATATATACACTTAGTAGTCCCACTCGAACTTGATTTTAGGTAATATGTTTACTTTTTTAAATTATTTTTATTTTGAATTATAGAATTATAGAATTGAATTTCGATTAATCTCACGCATCTATAACATAGTATGATTGGATGATTCTTTTCGATGTGGTGGCACAAACTGAGATGGTATTGACATTGTGAAAAGTTGTGTCATTATACATGCGTGAGATTAATCGAAAATCAAAATCAAAATACATAAATCAAAATTGATATTTTACACAAAATAACATATTTTATGAAAAATACTATTTTATACACATATAATATAAGTAATAGGTAATAAGTAATAAGTAATAAGTAATAATCAATATGTCTTTTAAATACGAAGATGTAAAAAAAATATATAAAAAGGTTAAAAACATGAAAGAAAAAGGAAAAAATGCCGACTATATCCCTGACTTACAAATAGTTGACCCAACTATATACGCAATTTCGGTTTGTAATATAAATGGGGATATAATGAATTTTGGCGATTATCGTACCGAGGTGGGAATAGAATCAGCATCGAAAGTGTTTACACTTGCTCTAGCATTGAATATGTATGATATTAAAAAACTTATTTCTCATGTAGGCGATACGGATGAGAAACGCGAGTTCAACTCTATAAAAGATGTAGTAGAAATAAAAAACCATACAGTTAATTCATTTGTAAATGCAGGGGCAATGGCGACAACAAGTTTATTATATGATAAAACAAAGTCGCGCGAAAGTAATGAGAAAACAATGAATAAAATTATTTTAGAAAATATGGAGGATTTCGCTGGGAGAAAACTTAAAGTCAATGAACACCTTTATTTATCTGAATATAGAACAAGCCACCATAATCAACTGCTTATTGATAAACTCGTTTCATATCGTCGTTTTTATGGAGTTCCTGAAACCGTACTCAAATCATACACAAAGCAATGTTCAGTAATGGTTACTAGTAAAGACATCGCAGTAATGGCTGCAACATTGGCAAACAATGGCACAAATCCTATAACACACAAAAAACTAGTAAATGAAGAAAAGGTAAAGTATATTGTTGACCATATGGCTCAACATGGACTATATAATGAATCTGAACAATGGTGGGAAAAAACACGTTTCCCTGCTAAGAGTGGTGTAGGTGGTGTTATTATGATTGTTATACCCGGAATAATGGGTATTGGAATCGTATCACCGCCTCTTAATAAATATGGAAACAGCTTTAAAGGTGTAGAAACAGGGAAATTATTAGCAAATATTCCAATCTACTAAGATATCTCACTGTTATGTGTGTCTATGTGTGTCTATGTGTGTCTATGTGTGTCTATGTGTGTGTATGTGTATTGTTTTTGATACACTACACATGTTGACAATTCTTGTTCCCATTACCATGATTTTTTATCTTCTAAAAAGTTATGAAGTCCAACTCCTTTTCCTATATTTTCTACTTCTCCAGATAAAATAGATGCTTCATATATGTTACGTATCACGCCAGGTGGAGCTGTAGAACCTATTTTTATAAGATTTTTTTCAACAAGATATTTTTTTATTTCTCCTAGTTGTTTACTTTTTAAAAGTCCATGCTCTTTTTGTATATTCTTACGAGTATCATTATTTTTTATCAAAACGCCAACAACATTACTACCCGGTTGTTTACCTAATTTAAATTTTTTAGTTATTGTTTTGCGGAAGTGTTTTCTTATTTTAGTTTTTCTTAAGTGGTTATCCTGTCCATTTTTTTCATATTCATTTTTATTATTATCACCACTACCATTATCATCAGTATCAAATTTTAATTTTTTATCATTTTCACGCAACATTTTATTATTATGTTTATTCTGCAACTCTTTTAATTTTGTCTGTCTATCAGAGTATGTATTTTCCGAATTAAAATTACCATCATTATCAGAAAACCTAGTATTATTTTTAATTGTTTTATTGTACGTTCTAAATGTAGGCTTTTTTCCACCTTTTAAGCATCCATATGGAGCATCATCAGATAATTTTACAGGGGAAAATGTACTTGATGTAGGAAACAATGATGTACTGCTTAATTCTTCATCTACTTCTTCTTTTTCTATTGTTCCACCATCCATTTCATTTCTTATACCATCTTCTGCATCGACTAATTCCGAATTATTATATCCTATTTTCTCATTTTCTCTCGAATCTATAACGTCTATAGGTTTATGATAGTTATCAAAAAGAGGAAGTGGGTCTATCGTCGCAGGTATGTCTGCCGGTGTCAATGACGATACTGACGACAAGGAAGGTGACGAAATATTATACACAGGAGGCGTATAATTTTGCAATTCCGGAGGTAGTTCCGTATACACAAATGACGAATTCACAGGTTTTCCAATTGCAAGATTTATCTTCGGAACCGCATTTGGTAATATATTTGGTGATACATTTTGTGGAAGTTTACTGTGCGGAGGTTTATTAGGGATTTGTAGTTCTATTTTCTGAAAAATAGGGGTCTGTTGTTGACGGTGTATGGGTGTGCCGATAGGGGCGGCAATTTGTTGTGGTTGTTGTGGTTGGTGCATCGAATATTGCGGATGGGACACAATAGGTTGCGTAACGTATCCCTGTGACGGAATAGACTGGTGGATACTACTTGAGGGATGTGAAGCATGTGAAGCATACGAAAGATGTGAATTATGTGTACTACTACTATTATTATGTAGGGATTTTAAAATATCATTATTCAAACTAGTTGTTACAGATGAACCTTGTTTTTTTAATGTTTTTGTTTTATTATTATGTTTTTCGGTTCTTTTTTGACCAATATAACTGTCTAAAAAATCAAGAGATTTTTTAAATTCACTACTAAATAATTTTGTTTCTTTTGATATATCTAAAGTATCGGCTTTATCACCACTAGTTGAAGTAAAATAAGAAGAACTCTGTTCTGCTTTTCGTTTTGCGTTTATTTTATCAAGTAACATTTTTTTCAACTTATTTGGTTTAATTACTTCTTCCGACAAGTTACGTGTATTTTTTTTCGATTTTTTATTTTGCGTATGTAAAGTACCCGAATTATCGCTTCCAGATAAAAATGCCTTATTAATTACTATGCTTTTTTTAGTAGGGTCGCTCATAATATAATTTTAAAAATAAAATATTATTATGAATAAAACCGAATACATACTCTATAATACTCTATAATACTCTATAATGATACAATACAAAATAGTTACTATTTGCAACTATAGATACATGTTTTGAATAATTTTTATTTCATTATCATTGACTCGATTCTTTACTTCATCATTTTTAATAAATAACTCAAAACCATTCTCTAAATCCTTCATTATTATTTTTTTCTTCATTTCTTCTGGTTTACAAAAAACACGCCTACTATGTGCTATTTTTGTTTTTGTAAAAAGAGTCTCCATATCTCTACCATAGTATTTGAAATATTTCATATTCTTTTCAAACCACTCAACTTTTAACTCTTCATGTATCGACCACCCAAAATCACGCGCTTTTTTTACAAATATATCGCGCAAATCTTCCGCTTCATAATTATCCACCTTAAATCTCCATATAAATCTCGAATCAAGCCCCTCATTATAACTAAAAAAACACTCGTTCAATTCCTTCTCATACCCCGCAATAATTACCATCAAACTATCTTTATTATCACTCAATGCCTCACATAACGTGTCAATACATTCCTTCGCAAAACTATCACGCTTTTCAGTATTGCCTAGAGCATACGCCTCATCAATAAATAACACTCCACCTAAACTATCTTTTATAACATCCTTCGTTTTTAACGCCGTCTGACCAAGATAGCCTGCTATTAAATCAGAACGCGTAACTTTCTTAAACTTCGGACGTGACGATGACCATGTTGATGACGATGATGACGATGATGACGATGACGATGATGATTTCTTTTTGTCTGATAATGATGCAGGTTTACCTTTAATTACACCCAAATTTGCATAAATTCTTCCTATTATTTTTGCAACTTCTGTTTTACCTGTACCTGGAGAACCATAAATAACAGTATGCAAAAAATCACCTGTTTCTATATTCTTGCGTTTATTTCCATTTCCTATATCTTTATATACATGCAAATTCTGCAAATAAAACAATAACTGGTCTACGATATTTTCCTTCAGTGTTTTCATACCTATCATATTATTAAGCTCTACTAAATCCTCGTTTATTTTATGTAGAGACTTCATATCAATATTATACTCCACATTTTCGGCAAGTTTATAATCATTACATAACTTAATTAAATCACTAATACTATTTATTTCAGCATTTATATTCACCTTATTGACCTTGTAAGATATTCTGTTCTTACAATTCTTACAGTTTTTAATATAACAAGTATTTTTATCATCGATATCTATATTTATTTCATCGATTTTCTTATTATCTCTCGCACCTGTTACACCTACTATATCATCAACAACTCCACCAACATTATAAATACTTCCCGGATTATCTCTCGGTGGTGGCAAAAGAACATGGTCTGCGTTTTTTGCAACAAAAATAGATGTAGGACTTGAACCTTTTATTACATTAGATACTGAATCACTGCCACTACCACCGCCACTGCCACTGCCACCACTTACAACCACTTCACTACATGTTTTATTTTCTTCCTTATCACATTTATTATTCCGTTCGTTATCATCTTCTTTTTTATTTTCATTCATATAATAGTTTAAAATATAGTATTCTGAATTAGTATCCAGTATACTTATAAAATCTTTAAAACATTTCTTTGCCACTTTTCTATTTGTCATGTTATAATATTTAACTAATATAAATACAATAAGCACAATAAATACTTGTATTGTATTACTATTATGTTATTTTTATATATATTTTAATACTTCTTATATATTTTAATACTTCTTATATATTTTAATACTTCTTATATATTTTAATACTTCTTATATATTTTAATACTTATACTTAACATAATATTATTATATTGTACTATATTATAATACAGATGCGAAGAGCTTTACTAGTAGGTATTAACTACACTGGAACACCTTATCAATTATACGGTTGCATCAACGACGTAACTAATATAGGTTCCTATTTGCAAAAAGTTAGAAAATACAACTCATTTATTATTATGACAGACACAACAACCATAAAACCAACGCGTTCAAATATACTTGCTGGTTTTAAAACATTACTACAAGGAGCAAAATCGGGCGATGAACTATGGTTTCATTTTTCAGGTCATGGTACATTAGTACACGATGCAAGTCGCGATGAAGAAAGTGGACAAGATTCGTGTATTTGCCCCATAGATGTCGCACGTGCCGGATTTATAAGCGATGACATTATTCGAAGTAACTTGGCAGCATTAGTTCCCAAAGGTGTGCGCCTATATATGGTATTAGACGCATGTCATAGCGGAACAGGATGCGATTTAAGATATAAATACGACGACTCTAGTTACCTCACAAATCGTCTCGCACCATTACCTGAAAAATATATATCAAGTGAATGGTCACTCCAACAAACAAACTACGAGTTCAAGCGGTACAATAAAACCGCAGGCGAAGTATTCTGTATTAGTGGTTGTCAAGATGAACAAACCAGTGCTGATGCATTTTTAGGAGGACAAGCTTCAGGCGTAGTTACGTATTTATTGTTACACTGTTTGCAAAATAACCCTGAGTCAACATACAAGTGGAAACATCTTTTGAAAGATATATGCTGTGGTGAAAAAGTTAACCGATTTACACAAAGAACAGCATTAACATCAGGTAACCCCTTAAATCTTGAAGATACGGTATTTTTAAACACAAGTTCGGTATCGACACCGACATCGACAGAACAGGTACAAAAGTGTCAAAGTTGCGGTGCCGTACAAAAGCAAGTCGCTTCTTCTTCTTCTTCTTCTTCTGCAAAAATATCGCGCAGTATTATGAAAGAAGTGGGAGCATCTACTATTTCCGTGCCGTCCATACCATTACCCAAAAATATCAACTATAACCCGAAACTAACAAAATTATACATTAGTTATCATTAATAAATATATTTATCTAATATAATTATCTAATATAATTATCTAATATAATTATCTAATATAATTATCTAATATAATTATTACACATTGATATTGATGATGATATTATATTTTGTACTATAATAATCTCATATTATGATAAAATAAGTTGTTTAGAACAACTTTGCAGAAATATATAGTTATTATTATAGTATTACAGTAATCAATTTATGATTTAGTATATATTATAACAAATACGCTTAAAAATAAATTGAAATAATAAATAAGCAATAATTCGATAACAAGAATTCAAAACTCAGAGAAAAGAATGTCAAAAGCTTCTGTATTAACTGGTAAATCGGGTAGAAAAGGAAAAGACAGTACAAAATCTTCTGGGAATATAGTTTTGAATGTTACTGATATTACTGATATTACTATAAATAATATGAATAATATGAATAACGACAAATATAATATGGAGAATAGTACTATAAAAACAAAAAAAGGTAAACGTGAAAAAATTAATATTGGAAGTATCGAAAATATTGAAAATATCGAAAACAAATCCAAAGAAACACAAAGTCTCGAGTCATGCTCTGTTGATATAAAAGAAACAAAGGCAGACACAAATAAAAAAATAGATAATACATTAGCAGTAGCATTGAGACCATCAACAATTCCTTATATTGAGACACCATGGTCTATTATTGGAGCATACTTTAGAAATCAACACTTACAACGCCTTGTTCGTCATCAAATTGAGTCTTATAATGACTTTGTAAACAATCAAATTCAGCGAACAATAGAGATGTTTAATCCAGTACTCATTGCGTCAGAACAAGATATGTGTCGCAGAACAAAAAAGAATAAATTGGAGTTGCATGTAACATTCGACAAATTTAACTTATATCGTCCACAAATTCATGAAAATAATGGAGCTACAAAAATCATGTTTCCTTATGATGCACGAGCAAGAAATTTTACATATGCATCAACTATGACAATTGATATTAACATTCGTTATGTCGTAAGGACAGGAGAAAACTTAGAAAATGCACAAACATTTTACAAATCTATTCCCAAAGTACACATTGGAAAATTGCCGATTATGTTAAAATCATCAATATGTGTGCTAAGTCAATATACTCATATTAATAATAATGTATCGGGAGAATGCAAGCACGACGCCGGAGGCTACTTTATTATTAATGGGAGCGAAAAAACAGTTTTGGGGCAGGAAAGAGCCGCCGAAAATCGCGTATACTGTTTTAATACCTCAAAAAACAACAACAAATGGTCATGGACCGCTGAAATAAAATCTGTACCTGATTTCAAGTGCATCTCGCCAAAACAAATCAATGTGATGGTCGCAAACAAAAATAACGGTTTCGGATGCCCAATATATGTTCAAATTCCGCGCATCAAGCAGCCGATTGCACTATTTGTTGTATTTCGCGCACTCGGCGTTATATCAGACAAAGAGATTTGCAAGCATATTGTATTAGATATTGACGACGAAACTACAAAACCGATTCTACATTCTCTACAAGCGTCGATTATCGACGCAAATACAATTATGACACATGAAGATGCACTCAAAGTTATTACTTCAAATGTTATGTATACACCAATGAATATGGATAAAGAAGCAGGAGCTGCACGCAAAAGATTATTTACACAAGATGTTCTTAGTAATGATTTGTTTCCCCATTGTCACAATCCAATACAAAAAATATACTTTCTTGGATACATGGTAAATCGCGTATTAAAATGCAGCCTAGATATGGCAAAACAAGATGATCGTGACTCCTATGTAAATAAGCGCGTCGACTTGACTGGTGCCCTCTTAAACAATTTATTTCGAAACTATTTCAATAAGCTCGTCAAAGATATGACAAAGCAAATTATTAAAGAAATCAACACAGGTTCATGGCGCTCCACCGATGACCACATGAATATCGTCAATAAAACAAACATCTATAAAATCATAAAGTCAACTACGATTGAAAATGGAATAAAGCGCGCACTTTCAACCGGTGATTTCGGTATTAAAAATGTAAACAGTAACAAAGTCGGTGTAGCTCAAGTGTTGAATCGTCTCACTTATGTGTCAAGTCTTAGCCATCTTCGCCGAATCAACACACCGGTAGATAAGAGCGGTAAACTTATTGCTCCGCGCAAACTACACAATACGACGTGGGGGTTCTTGTGTGTCGCCGAAACACCGGAAGGTGGCAGCGTAGGTGTTGTGAAAAATATCAGTTATATGACGCACTTGACAATCCCAAGTAGTTCGGAATCTTTGCATCAACATGTCGAGCCGTTTATTTCTCGAATGGATAACTTGACCCCGAAAGATATGTTTGTGAACATTAAAGTATTTGTAAACGGTGCATGGCTTGGAAACACGTCAACGCCTATCGAATTATACAATGCATTCAAGGACAAAAAATCAAAAGGTATTATTAATATTTACACGTCGGTTGTATTTGATATCAAAAATAAGGAAATTCGTATTTGCAATGATGCGGGGCGGCTCACGCGACCAGTTTTGCGCGTAAGGGAGAACAAAGTTTTCATAACCGATAAAATCATCAAGGAACTAAATGCTGAAAATCTTACTTGGGATGATCTGTTAACAGATACTAAAATTAGCGAAGCGATTCTAGAATATATTGACCCAGAGGAACAAAACTTTAGCATGATTGCTATGAAACCCACCGATCTTGTCAAAAAAGAAGGTACTAACTTCATCTACAAATTTACTCACTGCGAAATTCACCCAAGTACTATTTTCGGAATTCTTGCTTCGTGTATTCCTTTCCCTGAGCATAACCAGTCACCTAGAAACACGTATCAATGTGCTATGGGTAAGCAAGCTATGGGCATGTATGTTACCAACTATCAGAACCGCATGGACAAAACCGCCTACGTTCTTACTTACCCCAGTCGCCCCCTCGTCGACACCCGCGTCATGGGTATGATTAAACTCGACCAAATCCCCTCCGGTTCGGCAGTCATCGTCACAATCATGACGTATTCCGGCTATAATCAGGAAGATAGCATTCTCGTAAATAAGGGTTCCATTGACCGCGGTTTATTCAATGCGACGATTTATCACACCGAAAAAGACGAGGACAAGAAAATCAACGGCGATGAGGAGATTCGATGCAAACCCGATCCTTCAAAGACAAAGGGTATGAAATTCGGCAACTACGACAAGGTCAATAACAAGGGTCTCGTACCGGAAAATACATTTATCGAAAATCGCGACATCATTATTGCAAAGGTTGTCCCCATCAAGGAAAATCGCAACGACCACACAAAGCTCATCAAATACGAAGACCACAGCAAAATTCATCGCACTACCGAAGAATCCTACATCGACAAGAATTTCATCGACCGCAATGGCGACGGATATTGTATCGCAAAAGTCCGCATCCGCACTTCCCGCAAACCCGTTATCGGCGACAAACTCTCTTCGCGTCACGGGCAAAAGGGTACCGTAGGTAATATCATCCCTGAAAGTGACATGCCGTATACTTCGAATGGTATGCGCCCCGACATCATCATCAACCCCCACGCCATTCCATCTCGTATGACGATTGGGCAACTCAAAGAAACACTCCTCGGTAAAGTTCTCGTCCAGCTCGGGCTATTCGGGGACGGCACATCATTCGGCGAACTAGCAGTCGACGATATTCGCAAAGAACTCATCAAAGTCGGATATGAAGCACAAGGAAATGAGCTCCTATATAACGGCATGACTGGGGAACAGATTGAGTCGAATATTTTCATAGGACCCGCATTCTATCAGCGTCTCAAGCATATGGTAAATGATAAGCAACATAGTCGTTCGATTGGACCCATGGTAAATCTTACACGACAACCAGCTGAAGGTCGCTCGCGAGATGGAGGGTTACGGTTTGGCGAAATGGAAAGAGATTGCTTTGCTGTAGGCACACCCATTTCCCTGAAATCGGGGTTATCAATTAATATAGAAGAAATGGAAAATTTAAATGAAAATGTTCTTGGTTGGAGCGAAGAAAAAAATGGAATGGTTCCTTCTAAGCAAGTGGCATTTATGGATAAGGGAACTCGTGACTGTGTTCAACTAACATTTCAAGATGGTAGAAAACTTATATGCACTGAAGACCATCCGGTTTTGACATCTGATAATAAATGGATTAAGGTTAAAGATATCGAATTGAATGTTACTAAGATTAAGACAAGTGTAAACTATCCTGTTATGAAATTGAAAGATGAAATGGAAGAATGCGCTGGATGGAAATTTAAATTTGGAAAGAGAATACTTGAAACAAATACACGCGACGAATTTATGAAATCATTAGCATTTGCACGTATTCTAGGATTGCTTATTACAGATGGAAGTATTAGCGTTGATGGGTATGGAACATTGTATCTTGGTCATATGTTAGACGTTAAACAAGTAATTGATGACTTGAAACTATTCTGCGATATCAATCAGAAAAAATTTGAATCTGGAAACCATTATAGAGTTGGTATCCCATATATTCTTATGACCGACATCCTTGGAATAAAAGGCTTATTGCATGGCAGAAAAGTGAACCAACCTGGAACTCTTCCCAACTTCATATTGGATGAAAAATGCCCTCGTCCTATTGTGCGCGAATTTCTTGCTGGGATGTTTGGTGGCGACGGACACACATGTGTTCTTGGAATGCATAGAGGGAAACGCGACATCCTTTCATCGGTTTCATTTTCAAAGACAAAAACATACGAACATCGCGCCTCGTTACAAAAAATGTTTGAAGATATTCAGAAACTATTTGCTAAATGCGGTATTCATAATATAACTATTCAACAAGCTAAAGAGACCTCGTGTTCTAAGAAAAAATTCGAAGGAAAGGATAAAGCAGATAAGTCAGAGCGCAGCTTTCAGTTAACACTCCATGTACCTATCGAACAATTGGTTTCATTCTCTGAAAAAATTGGATTTCGTTATTGCTGTCATAAATCTCAACGCTTGGAAGCTGGAGTATCGTATCGCCGTCTGCGTGAAGAAGTGACGCGGCAACACAACTGGCTTGTAAATCGCGTAAATGAAATTACAAAATTTAAGGAGATTAAGGAAAAGAATCCCGAAAAAATAGTACCAACGAAAAAAGCTATTATCGACGCTGTAAACGAACTTAAGAAAACAGAAGGGCTCATACACGAATACGCTATCCCAAGTACGCACGACATAACGGACCACCTCATCAAAGGAACCGAATTCGGAAAATTCACAGCAAAAGGATTCCCCAACGCCGAAGAATATCTTGAAAAAATTGGTGCACTAGACTGGTTCAAGAGTGAAAGCGAAACAGCGTCGTGTAATGCTGACGCAGACGTAGATGTAGACGCAGACGCAGATGCAGACGATACCGAAGCAAACTATGGCGTGACGCGCGACTGCGGCTCTATCCCAACAATGAATCTAAGTGTCGTGTCGAGAATACCTGTTGGTCCCAAACAAGTATATGACATTAGCGTAGAAGATACACACTCGTTTCTAGCAAATGGAATTGTAGCACATAACTGCATGGTGTCACATGGGGCAGCCAGATTTACGCGCGGACGCTTATATGATGCATCGGACAAATATCAAGTTCATGTCTGCCGCGACTGTGGCATGATTGCTGCCTATAATGATAAAATGGGAATTCACTGTTGCCGAACATGCGATAACCGGACGAACTTTGCATATGTAGAAATACCATACGCTTGCAAACTACTATTTCAAGAATTACAAACGATGAACATTGCTCCCAGAATCATGACATAATAACGGAGAATAACATGGTTGTTGTTATTTTACAGTACATATAAAACATATAAAATATAAAACATATAAAATATAAAAATATAAAACTATTTAGTGGATAGTTATTTTTATTTTTTTACTATTTTTATTTTATTATGTGTAAAAGTCAAACAAGTTTAGATAAACTGAGTTATATTTTGGAATAATATGATATATTTTATAATATATATTTTATAATATATATTATATATAATACATAATAAATAATGTCAAACTTAGGAGGTGGTTTTCAAGGTATTGCGCCAAAAATGATTGGAGGTGGTGTAGGAAAATATGGTAACGGTGGTATGATAGGCGGCAGCGAAAGAGCACAAGATAGGTTCTCCTTGGTACAAGCATGGAACGGTGCCGCCGCAACAGGTGTGATAAACGGTTATCCGCGCAAAATAGGACCTTTTAGAGTTGTCAATAATGCTGGCGATTTTCTTTCTCGTCAGAATTATACATCGGGTGGCTCAAATCAGGTAAATAATATTCGTCGTGGTTCAACCAGTTATAAAATACTTGGTGGCTCCGTCCAACCCAATAGAGATAGTACCGATATTCCATCGGCATCGTGTAATCCTCGTTACGTATATGATGGTTCAGACTATGTTCGTTTTAAAAAATTACAAGCCGTGAATAGAAATTTCAATGACTCCACTTTTGGTGGAGACGACTTTTCGGCATCACAGTCTGCATGGAGAAGAGTTCGCAGAGCTTAAATATACGGTATATGGTATGGTACTAGTTACGTTTAGCAAATAGTATATGTCGTCGTCGTTGTTCTTGTCGTATATATATAATAATATTATTATAAATATTATATATATACATATATTACCATGACATCCGTTCCGATTAGAACACTTCAATACTATTTTAATGGTCCACCATCGCCAACTGTTATTATAAAACAGCGCGGCAATAATGGTGTCCAAAGTTGCGTTGCTCCAGCACCAAATCAGCAGTACCCAACCGACCAAACGGGTAACATGGCGAATGCACGCGCCTCATTTATGAATGCGCAAAAAACAATATACTCGACAAATCCTCTGCAGCCTTCTACTAGCAAAGTTGCTTCGCCCAATAATTTTACTACAAGCATGTTTCATAGTCGATACCAACGACAGGTTTTAGCAGGAAAACCGATTCCTGTTCCTATATGCGGAGACCAATATATTAACATGGTCAAATATAACGCCATTGGTAGAACTGCATATAAAGTCGGTCTTCCGGTGGATGCAGAATACCAGACGAAAAATAATGACAACACTATTCGAAACATCCGCCGTCAAAGGTGTCGTAGTGGTGGATGCGTAGCACCAAAAAAGAAGGGAGCGGTTGAAAATCCGTTTCAATCTGGTGGTTCATCTATCTTGTCATCTTTCGGAAACAGACAAATTTATTCGTAGTATTTGTAATGTTTGTAAGGTTTGTAATGTTTGTAAGGTTTGTAATGTTTGTAATGTTTGTAATGTTTAGCAAATTCGTCGGAATATCTCAACTTTACAATTATATTTTTATATATTTTTTTATATTAAAAATATATAAAAATCATCATGATGAACAAGTATTTAGTAGAATTTTTAGGAACAATGTTCTTTTTATACGTAATTATTGCAACAGGAAACGCTTTCGCTATCGGCGCTGCTCTTGCGTTAGTTGTTTACTTAGGTGGAAAAATATCTGGAGGTAGTTTTAACCCCGCAGTTACTCTAATGATGGTTGTAGCCGGCAAACAACCAAAAGAAGAACTAATCGGATATATTTTAGCACAAGTTTTAGGAGGATTAGCCGCCCTTGAATTATATAAAAGATTTAATGTTTAATGTTTAATGTTTAATGTTTAATGTTTAATGTTTAATGTTTAATGTTTAATGTTTAATGTTTAATGTTTAATGTTTAATGTTTAAATTATATATTTTTAAGTTACACTTTACATTTATAATCATAAACTTTAGTAATAATAATAACTATTTATTATTATTTATTATTAACTATAACTATTTAGTAACAGTTTTAATTATAATTACTCATTTAGAAATAATTTATTTCTTTGTGTAATATATAAAATAACAGATATGCCAGAACAAGAACAACAACAGCAGCAGCAGCAGCAGCAGCAGCAGCAGCAGCAGCAGCAGCAACAACAAGGCGGTCGTCGTAGACGTAGAACCGGTAAAAAGAGCACTCGTCGCGTTCGCCGCGCTCGTCGTGCATCTCAACAGCAGCAACAGCAACAACAGCAACAGCAACAGGGTGGACGCAGGAGACGTCATCGCAGCTCTCGCCATAAAACCCACCGCAGACGTCACCGCAAGTAAATAATCGGTAAATCGGTAATATTATTTTTATTTTATTTCTGAAATTAATTATATATTAATATCTTCGTTTAATATATAATTATTCACTCTTATCATGACAAGACATAAATCTAGAGTTGCTCGTAAAAATAGACGTAGCGCAAGAAGAGGAACTAGAAAACAATCGGGGGGAATTAATTTATTTGGTTTGTTTGGTTCTAAACCTACTACTGATGCTGGTGCTCAACAGGCTTCTCCTGTTGCAGCTCAACCGGCTGCACAACCAGGATTTTTCTCAGGTATTTTAAGTATTTTTAAATCTAAAAAGCCTGAACCTAATGCTCCTGTTGATGTAGATACTAATAATCCTGCTACTGCTGAACCTCAAAAAGGTGGTAGAAAAACCAGACACCGTCGCCAAAGCGCCCGCCGCCACCATAAGTAAGTCAATGCATATTCCCATCTTACGTTTACATTTATTACCTGTCATTAATAAATGTAAATGTTATATTACTAATATTTCAATCCGCATCATATTAGTCCCGTTTTTTATACATATTTGCTAATAGTTTTAGAGCAACATATACAGACAGTCCACCTAAAGAATAAAATAATACTTTCAAGAATACGTCATCGGGCATCATCAGTTTCATATTTTTACCATCAGTATCATCATCATCTAAGTTATAGTAGTTTTTATATAATTCCGCATTATTTTTTTCCTCGTTTGTAGTGTCACTTTGCAGTGTAAAACCTTGTCGAGTACACACTGAACCATTTACAGGATTTGTTCTACTAATAAAATTACAAGGCGATATTTTTTCAATATCGCTTATCGTCACATATTGCGTGTCACTACCTTCTTTATTGTTTATGTCTATTGTTTTAAGCTTAACAGGCAAACATTTGGGTATTCCAGTTTCTGTAAAAACAGAAAAAAAATCAATGTTACCTATTGCCATGACACTTTCTATTGCCCCTGGTACAAGACCGCGAAATTCTGAAAATTCATTTCCTGTATCCTTTAAAATACCAAGGTTACCTGTAGGAACATTGTCAAAATATAAACTTCTTTTTTCTTTTTTACCTGTATTTTGATTTACACAGTTTTCGGTTGTCTTTAAAAAATACTTATTACCTAATGGTCTGCCTGTTTTTGAGGCGTTGGATCTACCTTCTACTAATAATTTCACATAACTAAATATACCTGCTACACCATTTTCTACATTACTTAAACTGTCTCCAACTTCTATACCCATTTGTTTGGGTGTTTTTATAAATTTAGTATAATTATAATTATTGTCTACTTCTTCCGACATATCTTTATTTTTTGTTAATGACTATATCTATTATTAATGTATATAATTATTTACATATATAATTATTTATTATATCGGTAAATATCGGTAAATATCGGTAAATATCGGTAAATATCGGTAAATATATTAAATTGCATTATTTATTTCTGATGCAGAAAAGGGAGGTACTTTATCTTGTTTTGAAACAGAAGTAGCTTTTTGATTACTATCTGAAAATGAATTTAATCTTGAATTTGTTTCATCTTTTATTCCCTGGTTAATCTCATTGCTTACACTTTTTACTTTTTCTAAAAATTTATTTAATCTAGGTTCGACCTTAGTCGTAATAGTATTATCCAGAATTTTTATTTTTTGTTTCATCTGTTTTATTTCAAGACTGTCATCCTTATCTTTCTTATCTACCTTACCATCATTACTATTAGTTTCTTCTTTTTTAGTTGTAACTCCTTCTATAACTGATTTTTTATTGCATATTTTTCCTAAACCGTGGTATATTATAATCAACCCAAAAACTACCACAAAAAAAAGTATTATTTCATTTTTATATTTTAATTTCATTGGATTCATCCTTAGTAAATTCATTTGTATTATATCTGTATTATATCTGTATTATATCTGTATTATATTTGTATTATATTTGTATCACAATACAGATATTATTTTTAACTTTATTTTATTTCTTATTTTTTAAACTTTTCAAAGTTTCCGCATTTTCTTGATTCGCCTTTTCAGCTTTTACGATTTCATCTTGCATCTTATTTACTCTATCTTCTAACTTTTTAAATCTTTCATCCATAGTCATATCCGCACTACCACCAGATTCCAGTCCTTCAATCAGTCGATTACATGTAGCTTTTACATAAACTGAGTGTAATAATATGAAACTAAAAAGTACTATAAATATTATTATAGGTATATTTTTCATTTGGTGGTGTTAATTATATATAATAATAATACAGTTTTTATTTTTATAATTATAATATTATATTCTATTATAAATATAAAACGATAAATGACATCTACTCATCCTAAATCAAATCTTCCCCTTAATTTTAGGGCTTCAAATTCATTAATTACTACAAAAGTTCCTCATTCTTCTACTAAAGATGGGGTTGCAATTAGTATTATTTCCGGAATGAACCGTCCTTTAGCTAATGGTGTAGACCAAAATGTTGCCGAGTTACATAAGTCGAATGGTCCCGACTTTAAAGCTCGTCCTATAAAACACTGGCGTCGTCAGTTGCGACCTTCTACATTCGGGGGTTTAACAAGTTCAGGTAACCGCGTTGCTACTGTTAAGCTGGCTACAACACCTGGTGGCGAAATATACCGCGCAAACAGCAATAACTGTTCATGTGCCGACTTGACAAACGGCGGAAATGCATATACCATTTCCGAGAAATTTACAAAACAAGGAGAGAATAGTTTGACCGACGCTTCCCTCGCAAATGGCGTGAAAGTTCAGAATAACGGGTATGTGCAAATCGGTAACCCTTTATTGCTCGCCGGAACCGACGTAAATTATCAGATTTTAACCGGTTTATACAATACAAAATGTATTTCGTGTACCCCAGAAGCGAGAGTAATAAAACCTTCCACAACTCTTTTGAGCAAAGCATACTATACGACACATGAAGCGTATATGAAGTCTCGCACAAATACGTATGAGCAAAAACAGCTGACTGTTCCTATTCAGGGTGAAAACGATAATTACTACGCCGCCGATGGACAACTTAAGTGGCCGTCCGATTCGCCCACCGGTCCGCAAGTATATGCAACGACAGAACAATACAACCCTCAAAGCACGCAAACATGTAACGGTCGCAGAGCAGGTACCACGATATTTAAACCGAATAATCGTCAATATTCTTGTCAAGGTGCGGTTGATAGTAGTACGCGTCTCGACCGTCTGAAACAAACAACGGTTAATAAAAATGCGGCGTCATTAAAAGCCGCGTTTGGTTCGGAGGGTGCGAGTGCGTGTGCCTACCGTGGTATATCTGATACGCCGTATTTTCTTAAGAGTAAGTATCAACCGCCGATATGCACGCAGAAGAATTTAGGGGCTATTTATAGACAAAATCGCACGGTTTGCTTCCCGACAATGTCTTCTGATTTAGAAAAACATTATACTACGCGGCTTACGTATTATTAACCTCGGGATTTTGTAATAATATTAAAACAATAAAATAATACAATATTACATTCATTTTATATCTGTATAGTATATAGTATATAGTATATAGTATATAGTATATAATATGAATACTCGACGTTTAACAAAAAAATATAAATATAAAACTAGGAGCAAGAGAAGTAAGAGAAGTAATAGAAGTAAGAGAAGTGGGAAAACTAGGAGAAGGATACTGAAAGGTGGGGTGTCTAATATTAGTAGAAGAAGTAGTGGTATTGTTGTTAGAAGAACTAGTGGAGCTAGTGTTAGACCTAGTAGTGTTAGACCTAGTAGTATTAGACCTAGTAGTGTTAGTATTAGACCTAGTAGTAGTGCAGGAATTTCAAAACACGGAGATAATTTTAATTTTCATGATTTTTATAATAAGTTAATGAATACTCCCGTAAAGCAATTAGAAAGTACATTACAAGACAATAAAGATATGTATATTAAAAACACAACTTTTCAAACTTTTCTTCCGAAAGGAGCATATCTTGATATGACTGGATTAAAATTTGTAAATTATTTGCATGGTAAATTTAATAATATAGAGGATAAGGAAAGAAAAAATCATTTAAAAAGTATCATTACTCATTTAGACCAAAATGGTATGGCACAAGGAGTAAGACGTGCAGATTTACTTATAGTTGAAAATAATGTATCAAAAGACTACTTTGAATTATATGAAAAATTATATGATGTGATTTATAAAAGGTTATTTCCAAATGGAAATCCTTACAGTCATCCTCTTTCAACATCTGCGATAATATATAAAAAACCTCGTTTGCAAACCGTTCGTGAAGATGACGAAGAACAACCTTAATTTTACAGAAAAACAAAAATAGTAAACAAAAATATATTTTAACCCAACTGCCACTACCACCAAAAATATAATTAGTGAAATATATATTTATATATAATACATATATACATATATATACATATATATATAGACATATATATGGCTACACCGCCGGAGAATGATGACGCGAACCATTCAAACGCACCTCTCAATTTTAGACACTCAAACACGCTTATTACAACAAAGGTGCCACACTATCCCACCAAACTTACAACAGGTATGACTATTATTCCAGGGTGGAATCGTCCCAATGCTAACGGGCAAAATTCAAATATAAATGACAAAGATTATAACGGTCCAAACTTCAAAGCGCGTCCTTTAAAACACTGGCGAAAACAGTTGCAAGTATATAACTATAATGGTCCCGCTAACAATTCAAGAACGGCAACGATTTCGGAACTTGAACGCCCAGGGACTACCGTATACCATTTTACACCCGACTGCACTTGTGTTCCCGATGAAGGAGGAAACTCGTATATTATTTCAAATAATAAATTTGGGTATGAAGTAAAAGATGACAACTACTCGAAGGGGGTTCTCGACGTTAAAGTACAGAATAATGGGTTTACCGTTGTGCCTTATGATGCGACTACCGCGCAAATAAATGACCCTACAAACCAGTCGGCTTATAAGATAATGACTGGCATACATAATACAAACTGCATTAACTGCTCACCTCAAGGAAATCTAATTCGCAGCGGAATTGCTTTTCAAAGCCAGGCATTTTTTTCATATAGTAACGACAAACTAGAAACAAGATGCCAAACATATGGTCAAAATATATCTACAAATAAAGAACCCGGGTGTGTATATTTCGACGCACAAGGAATTCCGCTTTGGCCTAACGACACACGAAATGGACCCCAAGTTGTTGCACCGGTTAATTATCAACCCATCCGCTTATTTAATAAGCCTTGTCTATCACAAACAATTTACAAGCCAAATAATATCGGATTTGCAAAACAGGGTGCTGTGTCGGGGTCGACGCGTCTTAAAAAACTAGTATCTGATACAACGACGTTGAACGGCAGTTCATTTTATAGCGCAAGGGGTGCCGAAGAAGCAAATCTTGGAAGATTTCAAGGAACGAATCTTTCGAGTAACTATTATGTAAAAAATAAACCAGTCGTTGATAGTTGCCGCGGTTCAATACCTACACCACCAATATTAAGAGTTGTTGACAGAGATACATACAGTATTACATTCACCTGGGATGATTTTGGAAATTCTTTTTGTAATGTTGTATATTATACCATAACATATTTTGCGATAAATATTGTAGAAACGTTAAGAAATGTAGATGACTCACAAAGTTTTTTTAATAGTAGCGAAGGTGATATAGATATACAAGACTTTTTAGATAACTATAACGAATTACAATTTTACAGTGGCAACAACACCACCAACAACAACAACAGTTACGAAAATACGGGCGACAGTATGGGTATGGGTATGGGTATGGGTATGGGTATGGCTACGGCTATGGGTATGTCTACTGATATGGTTATATGGAATAAAAATGGTATCTTTGATGGTAACACAATATATACTGATAGGGAAAACAATATTCGATATAACATTATATCGGAAATAAGAACAAAAGAACTATCACCAAATACAAAAAATCCACCAAACATCCAAAACATAAATGATATTACTTCATTAACTCCGAATACATATTATTTAATGAGTATGACTTCTACAAATGGAAATGGTACAAGTATTCGAAGCAATGTCGTTTTATCTAGTACTATATTTGATTCTAACATAGTAATAAATGTAGAACCATTTATCGAAAATTACGTATATAATTATAACGCCGATGAACCAGTTATTTTAACAGTTAGTATTAGCAGTTTACACACAACAACACCTATTACTCTGAGTATTATTAATGCAACGAATTCAAATATAGCCACGTTAACCATTAATGAAAACACACTTGATAAATATATACTACGACTCGAGAACGCTGGTACTTTTAATTTGCAAGGGCAACAAGAAACAGGATTAGGGGAATTTAATAAGTTTGGAAAGTCAATTACAACATCACCACTTTTTACGGTTACTCAAGATACTCCTATATTCAATGAACCATGGGAAATATTTTCTTATACATTATTTATTGGAAAAAGTTTAAACTTTGTTTCCGCGTCACTTAATTATCCTTTAGTAATACCTAACGACCTTGCTATTACATATAAAATTATAAATAGTAACGGTCTAGAATCCAATGTTGCTAGTTTTATAGAGGATGGTAAAAAAATACAAATTAATTCATATGGTAATTTTCGAATTTTAGCTACAACGAGTGAAACACAAAATTATAAAAGTACTTCAGTTACTTCAAAAAATGAATATACCACAAGTATGAATGATCCAATTATTGAGTTTCCTCAAACGTTTATTACTGTTACAGACTTTACATATAAAGAGAGACTAACATTTGATATTATAGAAGCAATTTTTGTGTATCCTCTTTATTCACCTGCAAATGTAGTAATTACATATGAAATTTTGCCAACGGTAGTAGGAACAAATACTTTCACAGATATTGCTAGTATAGATGGAATTACAGTTACTGTACAGAATGCAGGTTCTTTTATAATTCGCGCAAAAACAAATAAAACAGATGCATACAACAGTACTTTTGTTGACTCGCCTCCAATTACGATTCGTAAAGCTACTCCCATTTTTACAACACCATGGTATTTATTTCAGGATATTAATAGTCTTTTATTTGTAGGAAGAACGTATACTTTCAGCTCTCCTATATTTCAATATCCTTACCCTGACGAGTTCTTTCCATCCAGCTCTGTTTCTATTACTTCTTATACAAGTTCTTCGAATACAATTGCAACATTAATCGGCTCAACAACTACGATTAGAATAGACGGAGAAGGACCCTTTACAATTACTGCTCAAACAACTGAAAGCCGAAATTATAATCAAGCAACGATTACATCACAAGAAGAAATATCTACATTATATTATGCAAGGGTTGCTTTTCCACAAAACTTTAAAACAACTATTACATATGGTGAAGAGTATTTTCTTAATGAAGCCGAATTTACTTATCCAAGAGATGTTTATAATTTTAAAGAAAACGCCTTACTATGGGGTTCAAGAATTGTAGTAAGTGAAGAACTGTACAACTATTTTATCATTGGTAGAAGAGTTACAGCAGATATAGTTAGCTTACCAGGAAGTTCTCCTCCATTGATAAGCAGCATAGATGACACTATAATAGATAAAAAAATAGAATATGATATTTCAAACAGAGTAAGTAGACATGTCATTTATATTAGAACTGACACAGGAATATCTATATCCACACCCGCAACCATTACAAATATTATCCAGTATATATCTGACCCACGTGATTTTTTTATTACATATTCAATTGTCTCTGCTACAGGTTCAGCGTCTGATGTCGCTAGTATTTCAGGAACAAAAGTTACATTATTAAAAGGCGGTAATTTTAAAATTCGCGCAAAGACAAATCAAATAAATCCGGCACGAGCACCTACAATTATTAATTCTACAAGAGACTCGCCTTTGATAACTGTTAATAAAGCTACACCTATTCTACAGTTAAATGACTTGTTTGAATATACATTACAAGTAAAAAATACATACTCATTTAACAAAGCAACTATTAGTAAACCTGTTATTATCCCCAATGAAATTCTTCCAATTACATATGTAAGTTTGAATCCCGATATTGTTTCTATTGTGATTAGTCAACCTACAGCATCCCAAAGACCATCGCTTTTAGTAAACCGTGTAGGTTCATTTAGAGTCAGAGCAGAAACAAAACCATCCGAAAGATATAATATTGGTTATGTCGAATCACCCGAAGAGTTTTCGACAAATCCTGGTATGCCAGTAATACAATTTGACCCAAGCCAAAATTTTGGTCCTTTTACATACAGAGAAACACTTTCATTTACTATAAATGAAGTAGTATTTAAAAATCCTCCTTTTCAACCTACAGAAGTTGAAGTAAAATATGATATCATAGAAACTAATATTGCGTCCATAGAAAATAGAACAGTTTTAATATATAGTGCAGGAAATTTTACACTTCGAGTAAAAACAATTCAAAGTGACAATTTTACTGTTAGTAATTTATTAGAAAAAGAAGTTAAAGTTAAAAAGTATACACCCACTTTTCAAGAAGGATGGGATGCATTTACAAATTCTAATTATTTAATGGTAGGGCAAACCTTTCAAATCACTCCTCCAACATTTATAAGTCCTGATCCTAACGAACCAATATTTCCATCCGAACTTCGCTCTTTTGAATACATAATTTTACAAGAAAGAATTGCAGAAATTTCTAGTAGTTCGAATGCAGGTGTCCTTGTTACTATAAAAACCGAAGGAGAGTTCAACATACAAGCAAAATCGTCAAGTAGTATAAACTATAGTCAAGCCATAATTGTTTCACGAACAAAATATGCTACTAGACCAGATAGACCAGCTATTGTTTTTCCTAGAAAGGACGAGGGTTTTATTACCGAAGTTACATACGGAGACAAATATTCTTTTATAGAAGCTAATTTTATATATCCCAATCCAGTTACAAATATTCCTGGAACAGCACTGTTAAGGGTATTAGAAAATGAAAAACGTATAATATTGAATAACTTAGAACAGTATAATGCTATTGTTATTACTGCTTCTTTAACAGTAAATATAGTAAATTCTGAAAATACAGATTCTAATATTATCGTTAACACTATTGACTTTCGTGTAACAAGTAAAAGTATAGAAGCTGGTGTTTTTATAGTTGTCGTAGGATTTGTAAGTTCAACTACAGGAGTGCCTTTACCTATAGGAGACAATCCAATAGAATTTGTCAGTCAAGAATTAAGAGTGCCTGTAGGTGGTTCTATTGCTTATTCAATTGTACCGTCTATTATTCCTATACCACAATCATATACTCCTGTTGCCACAATATCAGGTACCAATGTGACAATAAATCGCGCGGGTTCTTTTACTGTTCAAGCTGTTGCAACAATAGAAAGGTTTACAAACAGTAGTAATAGAATATATTCACCACTTATCACCGTTAAAAAAGCTACACCTACGTTGTTATTTGATAATGATGATCTTTTCCCAAATCAGGTGTTAATAACAAATAGAAGATACAGTTTTAGACCGGCAACCGTTATAATACCTAGTTTTGTTACTCCTGAAGTAATACAGGTTGAGTACACATGTGTTCCTCTAGGAGTAGTCACAATATTTCCGCTAGATATATCATCAAATACTATACCTATACGAGTGAATAGAGCTGAAAAGTTTAGAATAAAAGCCCAAACAGTAGAACCACCAAGTGGAAATTTTAACAGAAGTGTTGCTATATTCTCTAACTATGAAACTGGGGCTCAAGAAAATAGACCAGTATTATTTTTTCCCGGTGCCGATGAAAGTGGTGTATTTCCTGTTACAAATTTGACGTATGGCGAGAATAATAATATTTATAATGTCGAACAACTAGCTGATTTTAGTTATCCTGATAACCAGAATAATATACCTGTAGACCTTATAATTAACTATAGAATAAATGAAGAAAGTTCAAACATTGCTAGAGTAGAAATGAGAAATACTATAATCCAGTCAGAACTGGGAACAATTACTAGAAATATTCCCGTGATTACAATACTTAGAGCAGGAAGTTTTACACTTATTGCTCAAACAAATGCAAGCAAGTTTACACTTGTTGGTTATACAGAACCAACAGTTCGACTTGCCGAAAGTGAACCAATTCATAGAGAATTTAACGTTCAAAGAGCTACTCCTACATTCCAACCATGGGATGTATTTACTACTCAATTATTTACAGGAACGACGGTCGATTTTTATGCTCCACGGTTTTTGACACCCTCTTCTGTTCCATCTGAAATTCTTCCTTTTACATATGAATCATTTACGTCATCAGATGAACGTATAATTACTATCGAACCTCAACAGCGTATCGATGAAAATGGTGTTACCGTATTCACTGCAAGAATACATAGAACAGGATCATTTACTATAACGGCTAGAACATTGCAAAGCGATAACTATAACGAGGCTGTAGTTCCTTCATTAATTGAAGAAGGGTTAATTATACACAATACACCTGTTATATATTTTCCCGGTGATAATAGATCACCTGATGAACCATCTCAGCCAGAAAGCGATTTTATTACCCAGATTACATACGGCGAGACTTACACACTTCGCCAAGCATTTTTTGATAGACCATCGGCAGCCGATATAACAAGATTTGGGCTTCGTATTACATATTTTATTACACATCCTGACCCAAATTCCTCAGTTGTTGCTAGTATTTCAATTAACAACGTTGTTACAATATATAGAGCAGGTACTTTTACTATTGTCGCAGAAACAAATAATACATATGCATTCCAAACTACATCGATTAGTAGAAACGTCACTGTTCTTCCAGCTACACCTACTATAACATTTCCTCCACCAGACATAATGTTTCCATTTAACACGTTTTTTGTAAATAACCAATATACTTTTGAACCCGCAACTATTACGGAACCTTCTACAGTTCCACGTGATGAACTGACGATTACATATAGTTCTGGAAATAGTAATGCGGAACTAGTAAATGGAACCGCAAGAACTATTAGGATAATAAATGATGGTCCTATTGTCATTGTAGCTTCTACGGGAGAAACAAACAATTTTTTGCCCGGGACCGCTACATATACTAGCGTGCGCGTCACTCAGGCGAATACACCTGGTATAATAATACCTTCTATCGTCGGTATTTCAGGCAGTCAAATTACACTTGGACGTGATTATACTCTTCAAGCATCAACATTTTATCATCCTTCAACTGCCGATGTTATTAGGTTTGGTCTTTCTATTCAACATAGAATTGTAGATGCAGTCGCAAATACAGTAACAACAAACGTTGCTACAATAAATGGAACAACAATTACATTAATCACATCCGGTTCTTTTAGAATTCGAGCCGAGACCGTTGAACAACCGCCAAGTGGAGGACAATCTATATTTATCCGCAGAGAAGTGTTTTCGCCAGTAATCAATGTTGTTAGAGTTACGCCAGGAATAGCATTTCCAAATAATGATTTGTTTGTGGGTATAAATTTACTTGTGAACGGAGTATATAATTTTACACCTGCTGTAGTTACAATACCAGCTGGTATTCGCAATGAGGCGTTAACGGTTGAGTACACATCTGAACCTGCAGGCGTTGTTACCATATTATTAAACCCTTTACGGATACAAGTGAATAGACAAGGCAGATTTCAAATAAGAGCAAGAATAGTAGAAACAAATAATTTTAACAGTAATTTTATTTTGTCTCTTCCTGAATATGGTGTACAGTTAAATACTCCCGAATTAGAATTTCCTGGTCTAAGTTTCACACCTGATGCTTTAGGTAATATTATTAACTTTACTGATACATTTACTTTTGGCACTATAAATCCCAATACGAATATAAATCCCAATCGAAATATTAATATTTATACTCCTACGCCAGCAGTGTTTAACTATCCTCAGCCAGCGAATATACCTTCATTAGGTCTTACTATTACTTACTCAATACCTACCACTAACCCAAATATTGCTACTTTAGAAATGCGAAACGTTATAGTGAATTCAGTACAAACGCAAATTCCTGTCATTACAGTATTAAGAGTAGGTAGTTTTACGCTTATTGCTAGAACAAACGAAACAACCGCATATAGAAGTGTTTCGATGAGTATAATAGTTACAGTGATACGAGGTACACCATCTTTTAATACATGGACACTATTTACTAACACTAATTTACTTACTGGAACAATAGTTAGTTTCACTCCCCCACAATTTAGAACTCCGAACCCTGTTCCAGCAGAAATTCCTGCTTTTACAGTTAGTTCATTTATAGTTATTTCAGATACAAATACACCAGTAGCAACGATTCTGTCGGGTCCCGTAATTGAAAATGGTGTTACAGTGTTCAGTGTTAGAATAAATAGATTAGGGGCATTTTATATAAGAGCTACAACCGTGCAAAGTGATAACTATAATCAGGCTGGGATAACTTCGTTACGCGTTACTATTAATACATTAAATACACCCGATATAATTTTTCCTACAAATCCTGCTCCTATAAGACAAATTACATATGGTCAAACATATACACTTCCGCAAGCATTTTTTGAGTCTCCTACTGCTGAAATTATTAGAACTCTGGTTCCCGAACTCAATATTAACTATTCTATTCGTAGCAATGGAAACCCTGCTGGAAATGCTTCAACGGTTGCACAAATTGTAGCACCAGTAATTCCATCTTCTATCCCAACAGTTCGAATATTAAGTGCGGGTACATTTTTCATTATAGCTCAAACAAATATTATACAAAATATATTTCAAACAACATTTAGATATTTAAGTGTTACAGTTAATAGGGCTACACCTACTATAACATTTCCAAATAATATAATTCCAGGTATAGATACATTTATAGTAGGCAGAAGTTATGAGTTTTTAGCGGCAACTGTTACAATACCCGCAGGTCTTACTGACCCATTACCTCAAATTAGATATAGAACGAATAACGCAAATATTGCTACAATAGTAGGAAGAACTATCACAATACATAGATCAACTAATGATCCAATACAAATTATAGCTTTTACAGAAGCTGTAGGAAACTTTACAGAAGCTGAGACTACATATTCTAGACAACGCACTAGTGACTATAATACCCCCGTTATTCAATTTCCAACACCTTTTACACAAGTAATGACATTTGGTCAACTAAATATCGCTGTTCAACAAGCAATACTTATATACCCTCCTGTTGGTTCGGATGTTCGTGCAAGATTTTCTATTACACACACTAGTAATAATACTGCTGTTGCTACAATAGCAGGAGGAACAACAATTACATTACTTAGGTACGGGAATTTTATAGTTACTGCTCAGACAGTTGAAACGGTGCCACAAGGTGCACTATCATTATTTAGAAGCGTTTTTTTGAATTCGCCACAAATAACAGTAAATAGAGGTAGACCCATATTGACCACATCTTGGAACCCAATTCCTACTGTTTTGTTTATTGGTGATACTGTGAACATTACTCCTCCAGTATTTACATTTCCTTTTGCACCTACTTTAAATGAAATTCCTCCTCAATATAGTTATATAAGCGACACTAGAGGAATTGTAACCATAACTCAACCAAATCCATTAAATGTTAGAATAAATAGTATAGGAAGATTTAGAATTAGGGCTACTACTCAAACAAGCATTAGATATGAGTCAGCATCTACTGATTCGCAATTAGAATATGGTACTAGTCGCAGGATACCTGTTCTTAGTTTTCCAACTACTTTTCAAACCCAAGTTACATTTGGTGAAACATATACTCTTCGTGAAGCATTTTTTATCTTTCCAGCTGGTACTCCTAATCCTTTAGATAATGGTGTAACTATCAACTACTCAATAGTAAGTCCAAGTCGCACGGATATTCCTATTGCTACTGCGACAGGAGTAAGAGGAACAACAATTACAATAAATAATGTAGGACATTTTTATATTCGTGCAGCAACTAACAACGCCAACAGTACTTTATTTGATAACGCTTTAGCTATTACTTCACAAAGAATAATAGTTGAAGGTGCTACTACAGCATTTCAAACCACTGTTGCCTGGAATGCTTTTCCTAATATTAGTTCTACAGTTTTTATCGGAGACACAATTACTATTACTCCTCCTGTAATTACACTTCCTTCGGCAGCGCTACAACAACAAAATGGAATTAGAATTGTATATTTTATAAATCCGCCTGAAGCAGGTACTTTTAATGGAACAAATGTTACAATAAATACATTAGGAAATTTTACTATTAGAGCTGAAACTAGGGCAAATAACGATAACTATATAGTTGCCAATATCACGTCAATTCTTTTCAACGCTGTTCCTCGTGTTGCTTTTTCAACAGTAGTTCAACAAGGGGAAACAGTTGTATTTCAGGAAGCATCTATTCCAGTAAGCCCAACATTCATACAAGCTAGTCCCCGAGGTCCTCTTGAAACGTTTGCAGTTGTTGATGATAGGTCACGTGAAGCAATAACTAATTATGCAAGAGGGACTGACACTACTACATTTCGTCCACCAGGTCAGACTGTTCCTGTTCAGTTCAATAATATTATTACGACGCTTATGACAGATATGAGCAGTTTGTTTTTATCCTGTAATACATTCAATGCAGATATTTCTTCTTGGGACACAAGTAGGGTTACTCTTATGAATAATATGTTTAGTACTGCTCTCGTTTTTAACCAACCCATTAACTCATGGAATACATCAAATGTTACAAATATGAGTCAAATGTTTATTCTTGCTACAGCATTTAATCAACCCATTGGCAACTGGAATACAAGTAGAGTTACGGATATGAGTAATATGTTTGCTGGTGCTGTTGTATTTAATCAAAATATTAATAGATGGGATACATCACAAGTTACTCTTATGAATAGTATGTTTTCAAATGCTACTTCTTTTAATAATGATTTATTTGGATGGAATACATCGCGAGTTACAAATATGGATAATATGTTTTCAGATGCTAGATCTTTTAATCGACCAATTAATTCATGGGATATATCAAGTGTTAGACTTAGTCCTCCGTTAAATTTTAGTCATAATTCACCTCTTACTGCAGCAAATCAACCAAGTTGGTTTTTAACTCTTGCAGCAAATAGAATAACAATTCAATATATAGGTCCTGCATCACTTATTCCAAATACCTTGCCTCTATTCATTCGAGCAAATCCAAGAGGAACGGGCTTTGAATTGTTTGCAGTTGTAAATGATACTATGCGACAAGCAATACAAAATTATGCAAATGGAGTAGCCACAGGACCTTTCGTCGCCAATGGACAAGTTGTACCAGTACCATTTAATAATATCGTTACAACATTTATGACAAATATGTTAAATTTATTTTTTAATGTATCGTCATTCAATCAACTCATCAGTTCATGGGATACATCAAATGTTCGAAATATGGATGGTATGTTTCAAGGTGCTACTTCTTTTAATCAACCTTTATGGGCTTGGAATGTATTAAGTGTTACAGTAAACAGACCTCCAGTTAATTTTAGCGCTTTTTCAGCTCTTAATAATAACCCTGCAAATCAACCAAGTTGGTTTTTAACTCTTTTACCAAATGGAGTAACAATACGATATACCGGTGCTGCTGCAAATGTTCCTGCAACTACACCACTATTCATACAAGCCAATCCAAGAGGAACTGGATTGGAATGGTTCGCGGTGGTGAACCAAAGCATGTGGCGGGCAATACGAAATTATGTAATAGGGACTGATACTACTACATTTCGTCCACCAGGTCAACCAACACCTGTTCCATTCAACAATATTGTTACGACACTTATGACGGATATGATTCATTTGTTTATGGATGCGAATAATTTCAATCAACCCATAGGTGCATGGGATACATCGCGAGTTACGAATATGAGTGGTATGTTTTCAGAAGCTAGATCTTTTAATCAACCTATAGGTAACTGGGATACATCACAAGTTACAAGTATGGAAATTATGTTTCTTCGTGTTATAGGTTTTAGACAACCTATAGGTGCATGGAATACAAGTAGAGTTACTAATATGCGGTCTATGTTTTCTGAATCTTGGGCGTTCAATGAACCTATCCATAACTGGAATACATCAAATGTTACAGATATGGGCGGTATGTTTCGGGATGCTATTAGTTTCAATCAAAATATAGGTGCATGGGATACATCACGGGTTACAAATATGCGTATTATGTTTTCAGGTGCTAGAGTTTTTAACCAACCTATAGGTAACTGGAATACATCTCAGGTTACAAGTATGGATAGTATGTTTCTAAATGCTACAGCTTTTAACCAACCTATAGGTAACTGGAATACATCACAAGTTAGGGACATGACAGGAATGTTTCAAAACACTACCTCATTAAACCAAGCATTATGGACATGGAATGTATCAAATGTTACAACGAGACCTCCGGTTAATTTTAACACCGGTTCGTCTCTTGTTCTTGCAAATCAGCCAAGTTGGTTTTTAAGTCTTGCAGCAAATAGAGTAACAATCCGTTATACAGGTCTCGAGGTAAATGTTCCTACTGGCTCACCTCTATTCTTTCAAGCAAATCCAAGAGGATCAGGTGTTGAATGGTTTGCTGTTGTAAACGATACTATGCGTGCAGCAATTACCAATTATGCAGTTTCTCCAAATGTAACTTCAGCAGCTTTTACTCCACCAGGTCAAACAACATCTGTTCCGTTTAATAATATCGTTACAACGCTTATGACAAATATGGTTTTTTTGTTTGGTGGTTCTGGAAATTTTACTCAACCTATCAATTCATGGGATACATCGCGGGTTACAAATATGGATGGTATCTTTCAAAGTGCTAGTAACTTTAATCAACCTTTATGGGCTTGGGATGTATCAAATGTTACAGTAAACAGACCTCCGGTTAATTTTAGTGTTTTTTCTCCTCTTAATAATAGCCCAGCAAATCAACCAAGTTGGTTTTTAACTCTTTTACCAAATGGAGTAACAATCCGGTATACCGGTGCTGCTGCAAATGTTCCTGCAACTACACCACTATTCATACAAGCCAACCCAAGAGGAACTGGATTGGAATGGTTTGCTGTTGTAGATAATAGGCATCGACAAGCAATTACTAATTATGCAAATGGAACTACCGCACCTTTTATACACCAAGGACAACTTGTTCCATTCAACAATATTGTTACGACACTTATGACGGATATGAGTACTATGTTTATTGGTGCAAATACATTTAACCAACCTCTCAATTCTTGGGATACATCGCAAGTTACGAATATGGATGGTATGTTTAACGGTGCTTCTGCTTTTAGTCAACCCATCAATAATTGGGATACATCGCTAGTTACGAATATGACTAATATGTTTGTTGCTGCTAGTAATTTTAATCAACCTATAGGTAACTGGAATACATCGAGCGTTACGAATATGAGTGGTATGTTTTCAGATGCTAGATCTTTTAATCAACCTATAGGTAACTGGAATACATCGAGTGTTACAAATATGGTACAAATGTTTGCTCACGCTACTATTTTTAACCAACCCATAGGTAACTGGAATACGAGTAGGGTTACGACTATGCGTGCTATGTTTAATACCGCACAAGCATTTAATCAACCAATTGGTTTGTGGAATACAAGTAGAGTTACTAGTATGGAAGGTATGTTTAGTGGTGCTAGAGATTTTAGACAACCCATTGGTTCATGGGATACATCACAGGTTACAAATATGTCTAATATGTTTAATAATGCTGCAGCTTTTAATCAACTCATTGGCAACTGGAATACATCACAGGTTACAAGTATGGATAGTATGTTTCTAAATGCTACAGCTTTTAACCAACCTATAGGTAACTGGAATACATCACAGGTTACAAATATGTCTAATATGTTTAATAATGCTGCAGCTTTTAATCAACTCATTGGCAACTGGAATACATCACAGGTTACAAATATGGCTGAAATGTTTAGTAGTGCTGCTAGTTTTAATCAACCCATCGACAACTGGAATACATCACAGGTTACAAATATGACTAGTATGTTTAGTGGTGCTACCAGGTTTAATCAACCCATTGGCAACTGGAATACATCACGGGTTACAAATATGGCTGAAATGTTTAGTAGTGCTGCTAGTTTTAATGGAAATATTTCTGGATGGAATACAGGTGCTGTTAGAAGTATGTTGAATATGTTTCGACGTACTAATTCTTTTAATCAACCTATAGGTAATTGGAATACATCACAAGTTACATCTATGGAAGGTATGTTTAATGGTGCTAGTGCATTCAATCAACCTATAAATAACTGGAATACATCACGGGTTACGACTATGCGTATTATGTTTCAGGATGCTACGGTATTCAATCAACCCATGCGCTTCTGGAATACATCACAGGTTACGAATATGTTTAGTATGTTTAATGGTGCTAGAGCTTTTAATCAACTTATAGATATGTGGAATACATCACGAGTTACGGATATGTCTAATATGTTTAATAATGCTGTAGCTTTTAATCAACCCATTAATACAAATACAAATAGAACAGAATGGAATACAGGTAGTGTTACAAATATGTCTAATATGTTTAATGGTGCTAGTGCTTTTAATAGAAACCTGACAAGATGGAATACATCACAGGTAACGAATATGAGTGGTATGTTTGAAAATGCTGTTAATTTTAATGAAGGTATAGGTACATGGGATACATCACGGGTTACAAATATGGGTTTTATGTTTAGGGGTGCTCATGCATTTAATCAACCTATAGGTACATGGGATACAGCACTAGTTACAGATATGTTTAATATGTTTCATGGTGCTACTAATTTTAATCAAAATGTAGGTAACTGGAATACATCGAGAGTTACAAATATGGCAGCAATGTTTTTTAATACTAGAAATTTTAATAATGGAAATACTCCCGCTGTTGCTACATGGCAACGTAATTTAATGAATTGGAATGTATCAGCAGTTACAAATTTCACTAGTATGTTCCGGGATTCAGCATTTAATGTCAATATATCTCAGTGGACGATAAATACTGTTGCTTTTTGGGGATTTAGATTGGGTAATCGTGGTAATGGGGGTACTCTATTACGAGATGAATTTACGCCATCTCGTATATTAAATTCACCTGGAAGGGGATCACCGTAGTAATACATCAACAACAACAATTCAAACAATACCTCCCCAACAGTAACACAAATACCTCTACAAAAATAACAATATTTCAAATAATAATATAAAATGTTTAGTTTATATTATTACTACAAGCAATGCAACAAGAATCGTCTTCTTCTTCTGACCTATCTAATCCCTCTAATCCCCCAAAAAAACTATTACCGTTCCAAAAAACAAAAGAAGAAAGAAGTTCCGATATAAAGCCAATAATACAAAAATTAAACGAATTAGAGCTGAATACATCTTATCCTGCTGTTAAACGCCTATACAAAGAGATTGGTGAATATGTAAAAGACGGTGAATCACGCAAAATCAATATTGCTTTCCCCGAAGTGAAGCGACGTATTAAAGGGTTCTTGTCGGATGATACACGCAAAGAAACATGGGTGAAACTAGAAGCAGATGATTAATTTTTTACACCTTAATTTTTCTTATCAATCTGTATTTCTTTTCCAAGATTTTTTAATATTTTTCGCTCGTAGTTATCGTAGTTTTCAATAGGTTCGCAAATCGAACGCACCATTGTCAAATAATCCAGCTGTTTTCTTTCGGTTTCCATCCAGTCAGGATTGTCGATTGCCCACTGTTGTAACGCAGTTCGCTCCTTATCCGCTATTTTTACAATCGTATTTTTCATCATCTCGTGATTCTCATCTTTGCACCACTTGTCTTCATCTTTGATATACATAATGTCACGTTTTATATCTGTACAATGAATTGGACGTTTGTAAATGTCCAACTCTTTGAGTCTTTTTATCATCACATCAGTAATCCCGCGCGATATCCCATTCGTCTTTGAAAATAGTAAATCCTCAAGCGTTATCTTCAGCGAATCAATAAAGTCGGAGATATTCAGTGCATCTTTGCAGTGCTCGTTTAAAAAAACATTGAGATTAAAATTGTTCGTCGTATTGTTCGTTGTGTTATTGTTATTTGTCGTGTTACCTATTTTCGGTATAATTGTTATAATTTGTTCTTGTTGTTCTTTAATCTGTTCTTGTTGTTCTTTAATAACTTTCATCATCTCTTCGCTATTCTTAATCAATGCCATAAACATCTCGCTTGTTATTGTAACATGATTACTAGAGGATAAAATAGTATTTTTTTCATTGTCGTTTTCTACAATAACATCACTGTCTTTTTTTATAAGTAATGACGATGATTTACATTTTTTTTCATGATACCATAAACTAGTTCTTGCCGTGTATTCTTTATTACAGTTTTTACATGTAAAAGTAGTAGACGGCGTAAAATCTTGTTCTATATGACCCTTGTTTGTTCTATTTTTGTGTTTACGTGTCATCAAGTGACGGTCATAATCACTCTGCTTACAGCATTTAAAGTCACATAAATTGCAACAAAAATTTTCGGCGTAATTCGGCGTAATTTTCATTCTATTTTATACTATAGGTATAGAATATATTTTACGCCTAAATCCTTTTCACAAAATATATAAAAATCTCAAAAAAATTATCGTCACAAATTTTCAAACTTAAAAATGCGATTTAGAGCATTATGGTCTGAGTGATGAAATCGATGTTTTTTTCACATTTCTACCCCCGGTTTTCAAAAATGGACAAAAATAAATGTCCAATTTTGAAAAGAGGCCTCCGAGAGTTGAAATTTTCATACATCGATGTTATTAAACTATTTTACTCCATTTCACCAAAGTTTCTAATTCTTTTTATCTACTTGTATTTCTTTTCCAAGATTTTTTATTATTTTTTTCTCATAGTTGTTATAGTTTTCGATGGGTTCACATATTGAACGCATCATTGTTAGGTATTCAAGCTGCTTTCTTTCCGTTTCTATCCAGTCTGGATTATCTATTGCCCACTGTTGTAACGCAGTTCGCTCTTTGTCTGCTATTTTTACAATCGTATTTTTCATCTTCTCGTTACTATCATCTTTTAGCCACTTGTCTTCGTCTTTTATATACATGATGTCACGTTTTATATCCGTACAATGAATAGGGCGTTTGTAAATATCCAATTCTTTTAATCCTTTTATTAAAACATCGGTTATACCGCGCGATATACCGTTTGTCTTTGAAAATAGTAAATCCTCCAATGTTATTTTTAACGAATCTATAAAATCTGATATATTTAATGCGTCCTTACACTGCTCATTCAAAAATACATTCAGGTTAAAATTGTTATTCATCGTATTATTAGTTGTATTATTGGTATTATTAGTTATGTTACAGATTTTCGGTATTATACTATTCAACTGCTCCTGTTGTCCTTTAATTATTTTCATCATTTCTTTATTGTCATTTATCAATTCTATAAACATATGTTTAGTTATTATTATTTTATTGTCTGAGCATATATCATCTTCAGTCATTTCATATTTTTCTTTATTATCTTGCTCGACATATAGCGAAGAATGACCGGGTGTATTGACGACAATACATGTTCGCTTATGCTTTGATAAACTCGAATGATGGTTATATTTGTTACCACATATGCAAACAAATATATTAGAATTTGGACCGGCGTTTTTTTTTGTAGCACCTTGTAGTCGTTTATGCTTGATGGTCACAACGTGTCTATCATAGTCACTTTGTTTACAGCATTTAAAGTCACAATTTTCGCAGACAAAAAGCGGCGTTTTTTTGGCGTTTATTTTGTTAGCCATTTATATATATATAGACTACATAAAAAACGCCTAAAACCTTTTCATACAATATGTAAAAAAATGTTGAAAAATTATGGTAACAAATTTTCAATCTTAAAAACACGATTTAGAGCATTATGGTCTGAGTGACGAATGCAATGTTTTTTTCACATTTCTACCCCCGGTTTTCAAAAATGGACAAAAATAAATGTCCAATTTTGAAAATCCAGCTTTAGATTTGAAAAAAAGAAACATCATTCACTTCTTCAGCGTCCGCCCTCCCAATTCCGCGGGGTTACCTTTATGCTGTGGTTGGCGATGCAAGGGTGTGGTCACGTGGCGACCATAATGCTGCGAAACTAAAAAAGTGATAAAAATGGGTGAAAAATATGGTAAAATAGGTAGTTTTTGGTGGGGTATTCTTTTGATGTCCTTTTTCGGGGGAAGTCGTTTTTGAAAAACATGTTTGCCACTTTTTTGACCATTGTGCAAAAAACCTTGCCCACCCACCGCTTGCAAACTATGTTGCTCCATCTCACCGAAAAATGTAATACGTTATAGTTGATAAAAAAAACAATTGGAATAATGTAACGATATAGTTTTGCATAAAAGATGTCATGTACTTTAACTTTAGAAAAAGAGACTGTCAAGGAAAAAAAAAGTTCATCTAAAAATAGAAAAAAGCTTAAAATGATAAAGGATAGTGCAATTCGAAAGTTTTGCATGTATTTGTATAAAAAATTTAATTTAAAAGACGTACAAGAAAGCACATTTTATCGTCATGTACATGACACATTTATTTTTTTAGTTTCTTTTATAGCATTATTTAGTATGAATTTAACACATATGTTTGTTCTTTTTATAGTTGTTTCATTTGATGCTTTTGCAATAATTGTTAGACACGGATGCCCGTTAACGGCATTAGAACGAAAGTATATTAAGCGGTCGTCGTGTGATGACCGTGATGAGTTATTGGGTGCGCTTGGTATATCCTATAACTGTAACCATGAATATGAGAAACAGGTGGAGTTGCTTATCAATGTGTGGTTACTTGTTGCTGCAAAGTGTATGTGCATTATAGTAATGAAGATGTTTAATATCAAACTGTTCAACTATAATAACATATACTCGAATGATTAAATATATGCAGTCACTGAATATATGCAGTCACTGAATATATGCAGTAATATAATATAGGTTTATCATTATATAACACCATATTTTTGTACTAGTATAATAAAGTTATATAAGTTATAAATAAATCCAATAATTATATTACTAGAAAATGCAAATTGTACGAAGGTGGGTAATTTATAATGTAAAAGAATATACAAAAAAATTGGATACATTATAGTTAAATTATAAAGACGATGTACTTGTCTTTTACCGTGTTCTGTTATGAAATATTTTAAGTACCTATGTTTTTTTTGTATATATTTATTTTTTAGTAAATACACATATCCGTTAAATGCAATATTTAATATACCTGTTATCAACATAAAATATTTTAAAAATATATTTTTTAATAATAAAGAGACATAAATCTGTAAAGGACCTGTTATAAATATATCTAATATACGCACATCATTACTATTACACCTTTTCTCATTTAAAACGCCCATTTTATATTTTATATTTTATATAATATATGTAAAATATTATATTATTTCGTTGTATAAGTTAAATATATAAACATATAAATATAATTAAAAATAGTAAGAATTAAATATTAAGTATTATAAGTAAATATTAAATATTATAGTTAAGTAGATATAATTAATTATTAGAATATAGATACAATGGATTTTATATTAGAAAAAGCGAATCATATTATAAATATTTCATTGAATGATTTACATAAATTTTTGAATATATTTTTCAGACCGAATTTATCGGAAAACATAAAAGTAGTGAATAGTTTGAAGAAAAATGCACCCTCGTGGATACTAATACTAAGTACTATTTCTATCATTTCTTATCCGAATATATTTTTAGGAGTACTTACATTTTTCGTTTTTATATTCATTGCTTATTTTTTTCATGTAGTGGCGCATGTTCATAAAAATATTTTTTCTATCGTTCATCATTATCATCACGAAAATGATAATTTCTTCTCGCATTTTATTCAGATACTATTAGAGTTATCGATACCGTATCCGTTTGTAATAGTAACGTATTTTTTTGGAGTAAAAATATTGGACCCATGGATAATTCTTTATTTTATGTTGTTTTATTGTTCAGTTCATAACATTAATTATTCAATATTCAAAGTAAATGGCGTACACCGCTTACATCATACAGAAGTGAATTTAAATTTTGGACCGGATATATGTGACGTAATGTTTGGTACAAAACATAGTAGCGAAGACTGTGTAGAAAATACAAATCATTATATTCCAAATATAATAATAATTACATTTATTGTACTCATACTCAAATACGTATGTAGAACAGAGTGGGTAAAAGATAGTTTACTAATTGGTCTGATAACATTATTATCTAGTGGTATTCTGATACTGTTTTTTTCTTCTATTATTCTCTGGCATTTAGAGTGTAAAAAATATAACAATAAGATAGAAAATCGATTATGTGGGGAAGGTGTGAGTGTGAAAAATGAGGAAAAGGAGTGTATTGTAAAGGATACACCCGAACCCGAACCTGAACCCGAACCCGAACCCGAACCCGAACCCGAACCCGAACCTCTTGAAAAATAAATTATAAAAATAGTGAAATTTTGTTATTTTTATAATCAGTATATAATATAAGATAAAAATATAATATGAGTAAAATAAATGCCGATTTAGATAAAAGATTAAAACAAACAGAGCCATGTTATACATTTGAAAAACTAAATTACAAGTCAGGTTTTTTAGATGCAAACGTAGATGCTACCTACATTATTCATTTAGAGAATAGCCAACGCTATGACAATATTATTAAACAACTAGAAAAATATAAACCTACAAAAACAGTTTATATATTACTAAATAAAGGTTTCAATAAATGTAACAAAAAAGGTATTACATCTGCGCATTCTGATTTAACGGATTGTTACTTGCAAATATTTAAACATGCACAGAAACAAAGTTTTGGAAATATTTTAATTCTTGAAGATGATTTTGTTTTTAGTGAAAAGATAAAAGAAAGCGAACATATTACAAATATTAACAATTTTCTTGAAAAAAAATCCGGCGATAATTTTATTTATTTTTTAGGCGCTATTCCATGGTTTCTGATTCCGTACGATTCATATAATTACAGATGCATGTGTTCTTCGGGAACACACTCTGTTATTTATAGTAAGGCACATCGCGATGACTTTTTAGAAAATTTTAACAGAAAGTTGCTTGTAAATGACTGGGATATTAACTATAATATTAATTTTACAAGTAGGTTCATTTATTTTATACCTTTGTGTTACCAAATATGTAGCAATACTGAAAATTCTAAAAATCCTAAATTTGAAAATAAGTATTTATCTTTTGCGTCGGAAGTTGTTACATATTGTAATTATAATATTGTTTTTAGAATGTTAGGTATGGATAAAAATCCAGAACCGGGATATTCTATTTTTTACTTTTATGCCAAATTTATATTCTATATTGCTGTTTTATTTTTGATATATTTGCCATTTCTTATAGTATATTGTATAAAGAATTACGATACGATAAAGAGATACATACTTGAATTTATAAATATTGTTAGGGGATATTCAAATTCAAAATCGTGATATGCACACACACGCAGACACACACATATACAACATTAAAAAACAATATGCTCATCTATCCACTTTTTTATTCTACTATTTGTCGGTTCTAGAATTTTATTTAGCCCATCTATATAGGTATTAAAAAAAGTATCATTTTTAATAATCATATGTAATGTGTTATATATAATGTTGTATACTTCTTGTGTATATATATCCGTGATGCGAATAAAAACGTCATCGATATTTTTTACTTCAGGAGATGATGTATCTGATGTAGAATCATTATTTGCATGACTATCTGTATTATATGCAACTGATTTTACTGTTTCTCGTTCCTCTTCATGTTCAGGAGAATCATCTCGCAATATTTTTTGCATCCCTTTTGCCTTCTTATTTTTATCCTTTTCATGTCGCGACATTCCTCCTCCTCCGTTATGGGATGATATAGATGATATGGATGATATAGATGATATGGATGATATAGATGATATAGATGATATAGATGCTATAGGTGTAACAGATGCGTGAGAATTTGATAAATTCGATAACTCATAATTGTCAAATCGTTTTTGGTAAAGTATTTCATTATTTTTTGTACTTTTCTCATCACTTTCTAACATTCCCTTATACATCTGAAGCGTATGTAATATGTGTATTTTTTCGGTTTGACTATATGTTCGAATTAAATTCCCTATCCCAGTCTTAGCTAATTCAATAAGAAGGTCGTATAATTTTTTATTTTCTGCATTGGTTTTGGAGTCGTTTAAAAAGTGATAGAACTTCTTGAATCTATAAAAAATATTAAACAAGTAAAATAAATCTTCTTGAGTATCATTATTATACCATCTTACTACTGGTTGCGAGTAGTTTGGAATCTGTATTTGTAATATATTATTATGTATTGTTAGTTTTGTTCCAATGGGTGCAAAAGATAAATAACCAATTTGTAGTATTGCCTGAAGAGGTTCTAATATAGTCTCAAACCTTTCTTTCTTTTTTTTTGTTCTCATTGAACTGTAGATAAAATTTATTGTTGATTGCATTGTTGATGTTGTTGTGTGTTGTTGTGTGTTGTTGTGTGTTGTTGTGTGTTGTTGTGTGTTGTTGTTGTATATAGTAAATATTATATAGTAAATATTATATATATTTAAATATTTGTATATGCAAATGTAAATATATTAAAATAGATTAAAATATATTAAAATAGATTAAAATAGATTAAAATATAATAAAATAGATTATAAATGGATATAGTAGTCAGTTGTTTAGATAATTTTTCTTCTACTACTACTTTTAAAAAAACAGTAGGTGGTGTTATATTAGTATTGTCATGTCAAAAACATAGAAATACACGGTTGAAGGAATTTTCATTATGTAAAACAAACTACGATGACTGGGAAGTAATATATGTAATTGGTGACTTATTTTTAAAAGAAAATTATTTACTAGATGGTAATATATTATATATAAGATGCGAAGATTCATATTTACACCTACTAAAAAAATTAGCATTATCTATCAAAGCCGTTAAAGATATATTTAATATTAAAGAAGGCATTTTAAGGTGCGGAGATGACTTGATATTTAATGAAGATAATTTGATTAAATTTATTAGATCGAAAAAATTTGATTACTGGGGTCAGTCGACATTTAAGAAAAGTTATAAATGTACTGATATAAGTCGTTTAAAAAAAACAAGAGTTGACCAGTTTATGGTTACTTATTATAGTAAACATAAAGAAGATTTTTTAAACCCTCAACATGGTATGAGAAATATGAACCTTACAACTCTTTCAAATTATACAACGCGTCCCAATATTTATGGTGCTGCTGGTATTATTTTTTATTTATCAAATAGAGCTTGTGATACAGTTGTTCGACATATGGAGAGAATAAACTTTAATATACTTACTTATGATACGTTTACAAAAAGTTATCCATACACAATCGAAGACTGTGGAATATCATTTATAATGTACTGTAACAATATCGAGTTCATTGATGGACAGTTTTTTTATGGTAACCATCGAGAACATACGATTGCTCAACACACAAATAAATACAAATAAATATAAGTAAATATAATCATGAATACAATTTAACTATACAAACATCGAATTGTATAATTAAATATAAATACATTTACATAATACTTTATTGTCTCTATTCCAAACTATTTGTATTGTTTATTTCAGAAACATCCTTCACATCGAAAGTAGTCTCATTTGTACTACTTTCTTGTTCAGTAATAATATTTATTTTCGGTTTATTGTAAGCACCACCGCCATGATAAACAGTGTTTACAAAATTAGAACTTTTATTTTTCAAAAATGCATTATTATTATTATTATGTTTTAAAACTGAAATCGGTGTTCCGTCTTCATATATATTTGACAAAAAAATATTATTCGAAGAATGCAGTTTAACACATGAAATATCATGCTTTTCACACCAAGATATCGATTTTTGTATATGTAGCTTTTTCATTGAGTCAATTTTTTCATAGTTGTTTCGGTTTGTTATCATATTTAGCGTAGTAATTATATTTTCCAGTTGTCTTTGCCCGAGCACCACATTTATTTCTTCTATTTTATTTAAAAAATAATAGTCGTGTTCAAGATTTAATATACTATGAATGTCATCAGGTGTATCTAGTTTCGAAAATTCGTTACAAAACGCCTCATATAGCATGGTCGAATCATCCAATAAAAAATTCTTACATACAATATACTTCTCCGAATTTGCCAACCTACTTGTATGCGGCTTCGTTATGTAAACTTCGTTATATAAACACGACAATAGATATAACATATCAACCGTAAGTTTAGAAAATATGTCAAATATTTTTAAAATAAAATACCCGCCTTTTTTCTGCATAGTTATAGCGTACATAATTTCGGCAATAAGCAGTTTACTTACCAATTTTTCCTGTTTATTAAAATCACTCGAAACATCAATCCCTCCATCCGCTGTAATGATATCTATCGAATTCATGAAATGTTCCTTACAATATTTATAGTTTACTAGTTTCAGAATATCGCCTGTCCCATCATCACCATTTATGATTTTCACATTTGGGTTATTTTCTAAAAAAATAGTACTCTTTTTCCACCCCGGACATCCTGGGTCGTCGTTCTGAAGCGTCATACCATAGTAACAATCATTCGGATTTTTACGCATATATGATGTCGCTTCAATAAAACCACCAGGTCCTTCTGCAATATGAAATGTTTGGATAGGTGTTGATGCATTTTGGTACATTGGATACGAAGAATGCAGATTTTTTATTTCACCCAATTTAAACATTTTCCACAATTCTATCATTTTATAAAAAGACCTAGATAGCGGTTTTAACTTACTTACCGAAAACTTATTACCTGGTATTAATGTGTGAATAAATTCATATGGATTTGTATACTTTTTAATATTATCCCACACATCAGATGAAACATCAATTTGTTTTTTAAATTTTGATAAGTATTCGCACAACGAGTTTGATATGTAACAATGTAGTGACGTGTTTGTATGAATAGAAAATTGTATTGAATTATGTATTTCTGTATTTCTAATTGGTATCAAATTATAATATGACATAAAGATAGTTATATGTAATAAAAAATAATATTTAGATTGTTTCAATAAAAATGAATATTTATTATGTAGAAACTTCAAAAATTTACACTAATACTAATACCGCAATACACAATCCGCGATACACAATCCGCGATACACAATCAGCAATACACATGTGTTATGTGTTCGACTAATTTTGTTTCAGTACACTCGTGGTAATACCAATTTTATTCCCAATATTATTATCAAAATATGATAATAGTGTGTCGGATACTATTGTGGTTGATAACAAAAATATTGAAGATGAAAATATTATTTTTTTATCAAATGCTGTAAAACTATCGTTTGTATATGGATTAAAACGAATCAATAGAAATAGTATAACAAAATATTTTAAACCGTCTTGTATTAAAGGTAGATATGCTGTAACCGATTTAAAATATGCTAAATTCAAAATCGTTATAATATATAAGGCATATAGGCTGTATAATAGAGTATAATACAAATAGTGAACATATTCTGTTTTCATTTTTGTATTAGAAGTATATTTTATTTTTTATCATCTAGTACACTTGCAATCGCCGAAGGATTCAATTTAATCGAACCAAGTTTAGATGTGGATGATTTTTTCTCTTTCGGTTTATCAGCTTCGCTTCCCGCCAGTGCCGCCGATGCTGCCTTTTCTTCCTTTGCCAATTTTACCTTTTCACTTGAAACTTTCGCAGATGATTCTTTCATTCCTAGTTTCGACTTTTCTATGATTGAAGCAGCTGCACCTGACGTAGTTTCAGATTTATCCGCCGCCGCCCCCTCCGCACTCTTGCTAGGTGTAGGTATCTTAACAGCTGAAAGCACCGATTTCTTTTTCAAGGTAAGTGGAACCGATTTATCCAATTTTTCTATATTTGCATCGCTGTATCCTTTTGGCACAACTTCTGCACCCGTACCTTCGCCTTTGCCCTTGTCCTTGTCCTTGTCCTTACTTTTGCTACTTTTCTCCTTTGTTTTTGACCCAAACAGTTTTGATAACTTCGTATCAGCTCCCTCTACCTCCGCCGCGGATAATCCTAAACTTTTCTCTTTTTCTCCCTTCTCCGCCATTAATTTCAACTCCGACTCTTTCGTAGGTCGATACGACATTTTACCCTTACTCGCTCCTATACCTAGACCCGGACCTCCCACATCACCCTCCTCCATCATCATCTGTGACGCAACCATTTGAGCAGCCAACGTATCCTTGCGATTCATTTTTTCCTGAAATACATGAAGACCTGTCACGCTACGGAATACATCCTCCACATCGACACTTGTTATTTTTTTAAATACGAAATAACGGTTATAAAATGAAATCTGTTTTTCTTTCGGTGTCATCATAGGTGCCGAACCATATCTAGATTTTTGTTTAGTGTCTTGCTGTATTTCGCTTTCCATGACGGTGAATAACTCGGAGAACATGCCAGAACTATTCGGTAGCCCCAGTTTTACCGCTTCGTCTCGCTTCAGTAGTTCGAATCCGTACCCCCGCATCAGTTCCGTAAAATACGTAAAATTCACCAAATATTCCTTAGTTGTTTTATTAATTGAGTCTTGATAGACATCAATCGCATATCCTACACAGCTAATATCGGGGTCATACGTGGTGTGACTGTATTCTTTCGTAACCTCCCAAATTTTTTCATCCTCCACCATCAAACCAATCGACTTCCCTTTTTCTACAGAACGAAGCGCATGAAACATCGTCGCACCATCATAGCAGCAGCCAATAAAATATCCATCTACTTTTGTACACTCACTCACGTTCTTAAGAAACTGGTTTAACTTTTCGATATTTTCGAAGAAATAATGCAAAGCAAACTGACAAGACGAAATATTAAAACCATCCACCGCTTTTCCGTATTGTCTATAAACGCCTGCACCTAAAATAGATGCATCCTTGGGTCCATCATTGAATAGTGCGCGAACGATTTCTTTTCCTTTCTCGGTGAACATTGCGTCGCCGGATTTAATATTTACGCCGCTATTTCCGTTTACGAATAGTGCATACGGCATCGAGTAAAACTTCTTCCTATAGTTCAAGAATCTCGCACACGCGCCGTCGAGGCGGTTCTCAATATTATCTTTTGACAAGTCGATGCCAAACACGAACGATAATTTTGCGTCAATCCATTTTGGGAAATCGCCTGCTTTGCCGACAGCATAGTCAATAAGCGTATTTCCTTTCGCCGCGGTTTTGGTAATCAGCATTTTTTTGACGAATAGGTTGTGGAAGTCGCGCATAGAACGTGTCTTATTATCGCCGCTAGTTTTGTTATAGTATACATCGTCGTCGGCAAGTTCGTCCGGGATATTTTGACCTGTGGTTATCATTTCCAAGGTAACAGGATTGTGAATCGAGTACCAGTTATTGTTCGCGACATGGTAGGCGTTGCCGTAGTTTTTAATACCGCGTTTATATTCGGCGGTTTTATCGTAGCGAACACGCTCAGCTACCCACCTCCAATGTTTCGGACGCGTGGCATCATAACTAAATTCCACGATTGTTTCGTCGTCGAAAATTTCGTCTTGGCTAGTAAACATTTGTAAAACACCGTTTTGGTCTTCGCGCAATGGGATATTGCATACAGACGCTTCGGGGTCGTATGGGTTGGTCGGATAAAAGGGTACAGGTTTATAGCCATCACCGGTGTCAACATCTCCTGCGTGAGGCAACTTATCGTCGATAACAGCAGCGCAGGGATTAATATAGCCGTGCTTGCGTTCATCATATCCGACGCGCAAAATGATTGTCTTGTATTGCTGAAGTTGTTCGCTCTTCATCGTGTCAATGCCATTTTCAAATATATTTCCGACCGCGTCAGTGCCATTTTTATTTTTTTTGGTTGTAATTAAGAAGTCGATTGTGTTTTGGTTGAGGGGTTTCCATTTGAATGACATATCCCATGTTATCTTGTGTAGTGGTCCAGCTACCCCGACTTTATTGCTGGCGACACCAGTATTGCATGGAGTAAATATAAGACCATCGGTTTCATATTCAAAAATGCCGGCTTTTTGACCCGATATAATAAAATTTGCACAGGAGAATATGCTCTTATCTGGGGAGGCGACCTGGAATTTTTTTACTGTGACTTTGATAGGAATGTTGTCGCCGGAGATTACTGGTTGAATATTCATATCATGAATAATCTGTTGAAGTAAGAAAAGCCGCGAATCTTCGTTACCTTTTGCCGAACCGCGAGGCATTTCTTTTTCGCGAAGTTCCATGTTTTTCTTCTGGGATGACCGCGCACGTGCACCCTCGCCTATATCCGATTCGGATTCGAATTCTTCTTGATATTCACCCAGCATTTCACCGACAGCTTCGCTTGCTCTTTTATCGGAACTAGATGACGTAACCACGAAAGCTTTTTGTCGAACGTCTCTGCCGTTTATAAAATATAGGTCAAATGCGGCAAATAAGTTGATGTATTCTCCGTTTTTATTATGTAGAATATGTTCACCATCGATGAGTGTATTATGAACACGTTCTTCGCGACAAACCGCACCTGTAAACTCAAAGTTCATATTTGTGTTTAGTAAGTAAACTTTTCCATTCGGGCAAATATACATCATCTTTCTCATCCCATCTGCCTTATCTGTTACTGTGTAGTTATTTCTAACATTGGGGATAGAGCAGTCATCGTTTATGGGGGCAATATTTACTACTTGAAGTGTATAAGATGATGGACCAATAAAATGGTTCGGCGTTAGTGTAATATTTTTAGGGTCGGTTAACTCTACATCGGCAGCGGAACCCTTGCTTCCTTTGTCCCCTTTGTCCCCTTTGTCCGACTTATGCTTTGGTTTTTCATTTGGATATAGTAGGTAGTAGTAGTCTCTAGATATGTGCGCGAGTTCGTCATAAGATACGGGGAAATTTGTACCTTGAAGACCTGATAATACTATTTTAATACCAGTTCGCAATATATCTGCAACTACAACGGCATTATTCATTTTTTTGCCGATGCCGACAAGGTGGTTGTCCATTTCAATTTCGATTTCATATTTCGGTTCACATTCGGTTGTCTTGGATGCTTGAAAAGAGTACTCTGGGATGAGTTGACCGTCACGACGGTGTGATTCTTTGACAACGGATATGTCTACATGAAATGGGTAGTCGTCGTGAATTAAAGTCGTGCGGTTAATGTGTCGAAAAATCTTCTTCTCTTTTATCCATGTGGATAGGATAGATTGTCCGAGACTAGAAGTAATCGGGATAATTTTTTCCTTCTGATAACTGAGGCGAAAATTGAAGTCGTCAAAGTTCACGGGGCGTATAGTTTCGGAGCCTTCTTTTGCTTGCATTTTTTGAACAAATCGGTAATTAATGTCTTCGAGGCGATCATTCCTACAATATTTTTGTATGTTACTTAACCCGTATACTTCGGTTCTAATATTGGATAACTTTGTTTTGCCAGTTGCGATGTCTGTGAATTCGGATTGAATTTTGAGACAGTATTCTTGTGATTTCGCGATTTTAAACCCTGTAGAGAGTAATTTTTTTACGACATTATCAAAGTTGTCTTTCGTAATTTCTTTGACACCTCTTGTTCCAAATTTTACTTCTAGCTCTGATACACCATCTTCCTTTTTCAAAATGTTGTCTAAATATTTTTGTGTCATGATATTGAACATTTCTTTGGGCTTGGGGTTAGGATTCGATCGAGACATCTCTCTATCTGTGTTGTATATATAATCCTACTATTATTTTAAATTGTAATCAATTTTATTTTAAATTGTAATCAATTTTATATTACAATGTAAAAAAACAAATACTTGTCAATATTTACCCATATTCAAAAATAATCATATTCAAAAATAATCATATTCAAAAATAATCATATTCAAAAATAATCATATTCATAATTTATGCATTATATCTGCATATAGTTGTGCTTTTGTTTTCTTTTTATTTTTCTTCGTCGTTTCGCATATAAAGTCGACATCAATCTCAAGCTTTGAACAAATAGTAATAAGGTCATGTACCGAGTATGTCGTAATAGGGCGAAGAGGTTTTTCAAGGTTGTCAAGTTTCCAATATGTTTCCTTGATTTTTTCTATATATTCGGAATGTTTGCTCAATGTTTCCGTCGCATTTATATTTACAGGAAGACGAATCGAATAATTATTTGTTTCTGCATTGTACTTAACAATATGAACTGGTTTTTCTATACTTGAAATCATTTCATAGTACGTATTTTTATAGATGTAAAATATATTTAAGTTATAACATAAACAAAGAGCATACAAGGTTTTAGCATTTATATTTGTAGAACCCATCAACCCTCCTTCAAAACATGACTTCGATATTTTATGTTCCTTTAAAGCCGCTTTTCCTTCACCATTTTTTACCCTTTCAATAGTTTGAATTTTGAACTGTTGTTCGGCTGTAAAATAATTAGATTCGTATTCATAAGATGTGAAACCGTTATAAATAATATAAAAACACCAAAAAAGGGAATTCGACTGTGATGGAGTGAAGTATTCTAATTTTATGCTATCATTGTCTAGTGGGGTTACAGAAGTTACATCATCTATTTTTTCATGTATATCTTCGCACTCATGAAATGTTGTATCTAACACGTTACTTGGTGTTATAATAATATTTTTATGAGAGTCGATATTAGTGTATTTCACTGTAGATTTTTCTGTAGAAATGACTTTGTCTTTATTGGTGGTTTTGGTTTTTACATGCTTTGGAGTATCGAGTGTAAAATTTTGACAATGTTGTAAAAAACACTCAGAAAGCATTATATTTTTTAATTCCTTTATTTTTTCTTCCATTTGGTTAATAGTCGATGCATATAAATTATATTGTTCAGTGATATTTGTAAACTGTTTTTTTACAAGTGAATTCAAAGACGATGCCACAGATTCTTCGCCGTTTATATTTTTTGTTTTTTTTAACTCACGATGTGACGATGACGATGACAATCCTGCATTTTCTGTTGCTGTTGACATTTGTTAATTTTGCTACTTGTTAAAATGTTTATGTCTAGGTAGTTGTTATACTTATACTTAATCATGTCTTTATTATAGTTTAAAAATATTATATATTGACATGGTAATAAGTACCCATAACTAATAACCAATGGAAGAGTTTACTTAAAAAAAGAAGTAACAATTTTTTCTTTTTCTTTTTCAATTTCGTTTAGTTGGTCCTCTTGTTTGTTGACATAGCTTAAATATTTATAAACTTTATCTAGTATAGGTGAATCAACATATGTTAAGTTAATAAAAACACCATTTTTATTTTCATTAATTAATACACCATTGTCGTTAAATATTTTTAAAATTTCTATTTGATGAAATGTGTTAGTAGACTCAATACGTTCTTTCAAAAATTTTAAGGAGTCCACAAAATATTTATTATCTGATACATATTTTTTGGTATGGTATTGTGACAATATATTTTCTTTTACTTCCATTTATAGTTACATAAAAAAATCTTTCTATATATTTTTATTTAAAAATTATATTTTATTATATCCGCACATATTTGCTTTTATGCATCTACGTTGCTCTTAATTGTTTTTTTCGGTTTTTTTGGTTCCTTTGGTTCCTTTGGTTCCTTTGGTTCCTTTGGTTCCTTTGGTTCCTTTGGTTCCTTTGGTTCCTTTGGTTCCTTTGGTTCCTTTGGTTCCTTTGGTTCCTTTGGTTCTTTTGGTTCCTTTGGTTCCTTTGGTTCCTTTGGTTCCTTTGGTTCCTTTGGTTCCTTTGGTTCCTTTGGTTCCTTTGGTTCCTTTGGTTCCTTTGGTTCCTTTGGAGCTTTCACTGTTTTGAATACTTTTGTAGGAGTTGTTCCTACAGGAGTAGAAGTAGAAGTAGAAGTAGAAGTAGAAGTATCATTCACTGCATTTATACAACCCTCGGATGTAGTAGTAGATGTATAAGTAGAAGTAGAAGTAGAAGTAGATGTAGATGTAGTAGCACTAGATGCTATTGTATTTGATTTTTTAGAAGTTTTCAAAAAAGCGCGCTCTTTTTTTGGTGAAAATAATTCGCCTATGATTTGAATAAATTTGTCATTCATTTCAAAACGTTTTCCAATAACTCTTACTGTTATTTTGTCACCTTCTTTAATTGTATTGTAGTAGGTGTTTTGTGTAAGTATACTATAGTCTCGTGAAATATATACGACAACAGGTACATGCTTGTCATTTGAAATTGCACGAATTCCTGCTTGTGTAATATTATTGGCAATACAGTTAATGATAGAATTTTCAACAGGGTTACAGACACAACATTCTATTACAAGGTTGAACTGTACATTTTTGGCGACTATTTTTCCACATTTGAAGTCAATGATTTTTACTGTTTCTGGTTTAATAAATCCTTCTGAAATACATCTACCCTCAATACAACTTACAAGTGTAGTATGTAGAAGAGCAAGAATGTTGCTTCTACTAGATGCATGCATGTTAATGAGTATAAATGGTATTAAAATATCATAGTTAAACTGTGTCAACTTATATAATCCATCATCATGTTCTTCATTCTCTTCATCTTCTTGTGATTTACTTGTATCTGTATCTTCTTTATGAATACCATTGCTTTCAGAATTATTTGTTTTTAATACTTCAGTATCACCTGCCCCCGATGGAGAAACAATTTCATTTTTAAAACTTTGGTCAACATTTCCTAAACAATCATCAGAGTCGTGACCAGTGTTTTCAACTTCTATAAATTTTGGCGTAATTGTAATTGTGGTAGTATTTGTCGTAGTTGTAGTAGAGTTTCCATTTTTTTTAGAACGACCTCTTTTTTTAGGCTCAACTATAGTAGAAGTAGTAGTGAATGTAATAGGAGAATGTTCAGAAGTAGACACAGATGTAGCCATGATTCAATATTTACGATGCGTAATGATAAGGATGTTACTTTAATATATTAATTTATCTTTATAATAGTTTCAATTTTATTTTATATTATATTATACTGAACAACATAAAATAAATACAAAATAGTTACAAAAATAAAAACAAAATAGTTACAAAAATAAATACAAAATAAATAGAAAATATGTTAACTTAGGAATATTACTTATTATTAGTTTATATTTTCACATTCTTATTCTTCTTGTTCTTCTTGTTCTTCTTGTTCTTCTTGTTCTTCTTGTTCTTCTTGTTCTTCTTGTTCTTCTTGTTCTTCTTGTTCTTCTTGTTCTTCAGCTTCTTTTTTGCTTTTTTCTTTATCAGGTATGACAGCAGTAGCCTCAGCCTCAGCCTCAGCCTGGTTAGATATCCTAAACTCTCCTAACATATCACTATTTTCTTCTAAAATTACCGATAAGGGGTTACCTTTTTTCTGTGCATTTTCTATTTGATGTCTCAAACTATTTCTCGATTCTCTTTCTTGTTTTAATTCTAGTTCACCAATTACAGATACGAATGGGTCATTTAATTCAAACCTTTGTCCGATTACACGAATCATAATAATATCTTTTTCCTTCAACTCCGAAAAGTAGGGAATATTATAGTGATGGTCTCTTGCAATAAAAATATTCAGAGGTGAATACTCCCCATCATCAATATGTGCTAAAATGCCAGCATTTGTTATATTTTTAACAGCACATGATATTCGCATACCTTGAGGAGGATTGCAAACCAAGTATTCAAAAACAACTGTAAAAATAACACAGTTTCCTAGAATATTTCCGCTTGAAAACGTAATAATTTTAACTGAACCACGTTTTACATAACCTTCAACACAACACTTACCTTCAAAATTATTACTTAAAATTTGTTCGAGAGTTTCCGCAATATTTGTTCCGACGTATTTTATAGGTACTGATATTTTTTTAGAAATTATATTTTTAATATAAAGCGATAATTTGCCGGCTACGGCATTTCTTCTAGATTGACTAGATGTTGATATTCTGCTATTCATGATTTAAATATTTTTGATTTTATATATAATATATGTAAATAAATGTTATATATATTAAATTACATATATTATTGAATTGAATTGAATTGAATTGAATTGAATTGAATTGAATTGAATCATCTTAATGTTTCTACTTTGTTGAGTAAAACTTGTACAGGAGTTAAAAACCATCGTTTTTCGTCTTTTCTTATGACATCAAAATAGCGTAGAATAAATTCTTGTAAAATACATAACTCTATTTCATTCGTAAATCTTTTATTTGAAATAGATAAAGGACTATTGTTATCTAAAGAAATCCGATTAACAAATATTTCAGTTAATACTTTATCAGTTAAAGGAACTATTTCCCCTTCTTCATCTTTTCTATTTTCAATTCCGTAATTTAAATACTCTTCTCTTTTTGCCACTGGTAGAGCGTCTATTATTTCATTTACTTTTGGTGGACTTAACATGTCAATGATATTTTTTTCAGTTGTTGCTCGACCGGCTTGGTCGCATCTTGATGCAATACTACCTGCAAATAACTTACCCTTGCCTTTGCCCTTACCTTTACCTGAAGATATTTTCTTTGTTTTAAAAACGAGAGAAGAAAAATCTTTTCTCTTGATCGATGTGATAAATCCAATATAGTTATTTAAAGGATTTTCAGGAGTTATTGTATTCTTTTCGGAAATATCTTTTTTAAAGTACTCAATATCCGCCGGACCTGCAGGTTTCCACATATTAAGATTTGTATCTTTTATAAACAACTGATATGTTCCATCTATGTTAATTAGTAATATTCCTTCCATGCCGTTTCTACTATGTAAAATATTATTTTCATAATATTCCTCAACTAGTTCATCAAATACGTACTTTTGAGGTATTTCACTCCTTTCAGACACTGTTTTGCGACGTTTTAGAGAAGTAATATAGTTAAGAATTAAAAGCGTTTCATCAATATTTAGTTCTTCTAAAATATGCGCTACTAGCAGTTTTTGTAATAATTCCTCAGGAATAAAAGATAGTTTCTTTTCTAAAATATTACCACAGTTATAATACCAATCATTATTTCCCCTCTTATAATTATTTTGTTTGTTAGCTTCATTAAACTGTTTTTTCGCTTTTATAAATACCTTCGGTTCTTTTTTCACTGTCGAGAAATATTTGAAAAGTTCATCTTCACTTTCAATATCACTTTCAATATCACTTTTGTCCCTCACTTCCTCAACACCTTGTTCGAGATCTTCTGCACCTTCAGCACCTTCAGCGCCTTCTTCTAATGTTGACATTTTTTTACCCATCGTTAGTTGAATAGATGGTTTGGCTTTCAATGATGCACGCGACGATGCACGTGACTGTTGTATACTTGAAATATACGACTTTTTAAACTCCTCGAAATAGTTTTGTTCTTTATTCGGCTTGAATATGATTTTTTCGCGTTTAAAATCCACCGGTTTCTGTCTATCGCGAATAGGTATGATAGGGTTATTTAACTCAAGTGGTTGAAATAAATAATATGAACCAATATTTACAAGCCTTCCATACCTACCATATTTATCACGAATATATTCATTCTTGTCTTCTATCAACTGTGTAAGGGCAATATCAATTGCTTCGATTGGATATTTTTTATTGTAGTTGATTGTGGATATTAGGTCATTCGATATATCCTGTATTTTTTCACCAGGTGCCGTTCTTTTATAAAAGAATTTTTCTTGAAAAATATCGCGTATCCTCTGTACAATTTTATCCGTATTCATGGTTATGATTGCATCCGTGAAAATATCTTTTCTCGAACCAATGCGACTTTCATTCATACCCGGTTTACAACTAAAAACACATTCCATATAGTCACATACCGAAGAATAATTTTTGTCGCCGATTTTATACTGAATGACTATGTTAGACTTAGTTGTAGGGTCATATGATGAAAGTATTTGCGGCACGGGTTCATTGTTTAATTTTTCATCGAATTTTTCTTCCGTAAAATTTGTTTGCTCGATATTCAGGAGACAGTCTACGGCATTCTCTTTCAATACGCGACTTACTTCGCCTATGTACCGCGCTTTTCTCTCGGAAAGACGATACATGTAAATATCCGCTGCTTCTACATCGGGTGTATTTGTTAAAATAGAACCATGTAAAAATATCTGAACATTTCTTTTTTCGAACTCCAAGTCTTTATGACTGCAGTTTCGCACGGCGCGACCAATCGTTTGCTCTGTCAAGTTGATATTATACCACGGCTCTAATATATGAACTTGGCGAATATTCTTGAAATCGAGACCCTCTGTTCCCGACTTTGAAATAATAATAACCTTCACAAATCGTCCATCAAAGTTTGCTTCATTGCTAGCAGCTTTTACGTCTCCTATATTATCAGGCGATAAAGACGCTTCCCCAGAAATGACAACATATTTTGCCGGGAAAAATGTCTCATTTGTGCGCATTTCACCTCTTTGGCGTGACGTAATTCCGTCTATCGCTCTTACCCCATCAGGAGGGTTGTTAAATAGTGACCTAGCTTTTGTACCATATCGCGTAAACCCCATACTCTCCAATGCCAGCGCCATAGGTATTACGCCACCTTCGATATAAAAACTGTAAATTAATATAATACCTTCCGATTTATATATACTGTCGCAAATACTTTTTATTTTAGAACTATAGTTGCCTATTGCATCTCTAGAAAATATGTGAGGTTTATCGGCTTTGTATTCAAATCCCGTTTTCGTTTCTTCGCTATAATTCATGATATTTCTGAGACCATATTTGCCAACTAGAAGACGAATGTCATAGTTAATATTATCAGTTTCTGGGTTAAAGTCGTCGGATGGGTAGGAGATATTGAGAGCTTCCACGGGGCTTCGCAGGATATTGATGCCGACGGAGACGGATTCTTCGATCGTGCGCATTTCGTCGCGTTTCAAGGCGAGAAATTGTCGAATAATGTAGGAGTAAACATTTTGCTGGTATTCTGATGTCGGGTTCAAATATATTTTATCTTGCATTCTAGAGAGTTTACGGTGTTCGGGGATTCGTACACCATTGATTTGCATGTTTGGAATTTCATATTGTCCAGTCCCCTTTTTCTCTTCGCTGCCCGCACTCGCACCCGCACCCGCACCAGAAAATGTATGTTCGGGTGCAAATTCATCCGGATAAATACGAAAGGGAAATGTATATGGATTTTCGCCGCGAATATAGGAGACATATCCTGTAGAAAAACGTCGCAAGTTTTCGCGCCCTGTTTCAGTGATTTGTCCTGGTCCCTCTGACGTTTCTACAAATATACCTTCATCGGGATTAGAATTAAACACATCGCGAATATCAATCTCAGCCCTCCCATCATTTATTCGCATAATATTGAGTAACCATATAATTTCTCGATAACTATTGTACATGGGTGTTCCGGTCAAAAGAAGGAGACGCGTCATAAGGAAGGGTCCGAATTTTACTAGTTTTTCTAATTGTTCTGCTACGGCACGCGTCCCACTTTTTTCATCCGTGCTTTTTATATTATGGAACTCATCAATTACGATGAGAGAGTTACCGAATACTAATTTTAACTTTTGCATCATGATTTTAGTTCGATGTGACCTGTCCGTAATCTCGTCGCTTACGATGGATGTTTTTTCAATAAGATTTGCAAATTGGTCGTATCCCAAAAAGCGGTAAGAACGGCGAATAATTTTTTTAATTTCGGATACAACTTTTTCTTCTTCCATACCTTTCATGTTCATTGGGTTTATTTCTTTAAGGTATTTGTTGCCCGTACATGACCGTATATTCCAAATACCGTCGATTAATTTCAGTTTATTTTTATCAAACAATTGTAGTTTGAAGTTTTGCTGGACGTTTGGGCTAGCAACAATAATAATTTTTTGTGATGTTGACATACCTATTTGAACTAAATAGTCGCGCATTTCTTCGCATATTGTTATTGCGGAACATGTTTTGCCGGTTCCTAGTCCGTGGTATAAAAGAAGACTGTTATAGGGTGTTTGAAAAGAAAGAAAATTGCGAACAAACAATTGGTGTGGTGATAGTTCGAAATCTGCATTACACATTTTATTGGAGTGTTTTTTTATTGCTTCTAAACTGTTTTGTATGGTACCGTCATATTTTGTATCTGCAAATTCTTTTTTAGATGCGATTTTTATGTTAAACATTGGGTCATCTAGTGTTGGGTATAGAAAGTTATATGCATTTTTATCTGTTTGTGATTCTAATTCTTCGGGCGATGGCGATGGTGATGGAGACGATGTTTTATCTTTTTCTCCTTCTTCTCCCTGTTGGAATTTTAAACCAATATTTGAAAGTTGTTTATTAAAATGTTCAATCGATTCTTTTTCGGCATCACCTTTTTCTTTTAAGAATCTATTTTGTTGTTTTTTAGATTTTCTAGAAATATCTGGATTGAAAATAAACTCTTTTTGTTGCTCTTGTTGTTGAGGTGACATATTTGAAAGAAGACGTTCTTGTAACTCTTCTTGGTATTCGTATTCTTTTTTTTCTTTTTCGCTTTCACCTTCCGACGATGGTGTTCCTAGTTCTTTTGATGACTGTGCTTGTATATAGGGTACTTCTTGTTCTGACGCGGACGTGGATGATGATGCAGCTGCTGGTGTAGTCGTTTTGGATGACGACGAAGACGATGGAGGAGACGATGGAGGAGATGATGGAGGTAATTTACTTTGCTTAAGATACTGTAAACTTTCTGCAGCAGCAGCTTCAACTTCTGAAGACGGTGCTCTTGATAACTCATCGCGCGGAATATCGTACCCGATGCGACTACTCATACTTTTTTGTGAAGGTATACGTGATGCAGCTAATCCTTCCTCACTTGATGAACCACTAGATGCACTAGTTACAAATTGTCTTCTACCTTGTTGGCTTCTAGAAGATGAAACATCATCTCTTGGTTGAATAGATATATTGAACCCTGAACTACTACTACCACTGGGGAGAGAAATATTAAAGTCTTGTGTATCACTCCTAGGTGTTGAAGATGAAAGGATTTTAGATGAATCGCGCAACCCAGAAGATGGTTTTGAAAGATTAGAAAAATTGGGGAAACTTAAACTTTGTCTGAAACGTGATGCACTTGATATCGATGGCGTACCACTTTTTTTATCAGAAAATGTAGAAGTCTCAGAAATTGGACCTTGACTAGACGAAGGTGAACTACCTATAAATGAACCAACAGAACCAGGAGGCATAGAAAATTTAACATCGGAGAGAACAGGCATTAGAATAATACCCTTGTTTGAGTCAGCTACAACTTTTATAAAAGGGTCTAGTGTTGATAATGAAGAAACATCGGCTTTTGCAGCATTAGCAGCACCAACACCTGCACCTGCAGCTGCAGCACCAACAGCTTCTCCCTGCCCGCGATTGAGTAATGTGCGAATATTTTCCGGAATATTAATTTGTTTTATTTTAATGGGAGGTTTTTTATCCTTTTGGTCTCCTTTTTTATTTGGGTCCGAATCCATTTAATATATAGTATAAATGAATAAGTAATTCTTATATAATGTTAATATAATCTATATTCTTGTAAAACTTTATTTATTTTTTCAATAATATTAATTTTTTCTAAATTATAAGGGCGAATACAATTTATACAGTCTTCGAAACTGACCCATTTAATATTTCGAACTTCAGATTTTTGGTATTCTTGAATATCTTTTGTGTTATTTATCATATGTGCTAGATAGTATTTATGTTTATAACTTTTAATATTTGAACCGATGAACATTTCTTCATAGGGAATAATATTTTCAATAAGTTTAAAGTCGCATAAGTCATAACCAGTTTCTTCTGTAAACTCTCGCAGACCACAGTCAATATCTTTTTCTTGGTAGTTTCTGCGACCTTTAGGAAACCCCCATTCTGGTTCATTCCAGTTTGTAATGGAAGAGTCAATTAATGATTTTAAACTATACTCGACATCTTTAATTTTTATACCTTTTTTAAGAGATTCGAATTTATCTTTAGAAGATGTTTCTTCGCCCCTATACTGGAGACTAGAGTATTCTCCCCATAGTAGTTTCCACATGTCTTCGAACTTCATATTTAAAAGTTTGTTTTTTTCATCAAATGTCATTTCATTGATTAGTGTTTGTATATACTGTATGTTGAATAAGGGATACTTGCCACGTATAAATTCTACAAACCCAAAACTATCATTTCTTTGTATTAAAAGATACTCGAGGCAGTTATTTGTTGTATTATACCTAAATGAAATAATACCGACACTTGTTATAGGATTTTTACAGTCAACAAGTAAGTGTCCCGTTTTTCCACAGTTGTTGCAAAAATTATTATATGTTGATTTTAATGATTTTGAATTCATAATTATATGTATTCTTTGTTATCTTTTTATATTGTTTCTAATTAGAAATGGTATTAGATTCGAATGTATGGGGACCTCACTATTGGTTTGTTCTTTTGTCTATCGCCATTTGCTATCCTATTCACCCTAATGATGTAACAAAGAAAAAATATTATGAACTCATTCATAATTTTCCTCTATTTATGCCCGACTCAAGAATTGGTAATAAGTTTAGTGATTTAATAGACAAGTATCCTGTAACTCCTTATTTGGATAGCCGCGACTCCTTCATAAAGTGGGTTCATTTTATACATAATCGTGTCAATAAAATGACGAATAAAGCCGAAATCCCACTTACACAAGCATTGAAAGAGTACTACTACAACTATAAACCTAAAGCAGTAAAGATGCACGAAGAGTTGAAATATAGGGAAAAATTGGTATTCTTTCTCATTTTGATTGGTGGTATTGTAGGAGTATACTATTTGTATAAAAAATAAAATATTTTAATATTTTAATATTTTAATATTATAAAAATGAAAAAAAATAAAATAACGAGTTTAAAATCAAGACAAAAATCAAGACAAAAATCAAGACAAAAATCAAGACAAAAATCAAGACAAAAATCAAGAACTAAAACAAAAAAAATAATAAATATACATAATGGCGGCGCTGCTTTTACGGAAGGTGGGTTTGGGTGTATTTTTAAACCAGAATTAAGTTGTAAAAACTCCGATGTAGCCTCTCGACCAAATTACGTAAGCAAACTCATTCAGAAAAGTGTAGGTGAAAGAGAATACATGTATGTTTTCAATATTAAAAAAAAATTGGAACACTTACCGATGAACATAAAGAAATATTTTTTACTTGATAATATTACAATGTGTGACCCAAAAGCATTAACTGAACAAGATAAAGTAAAGATAGAAGAGGTATGTAAACACGTTTTATCGAATGTGAATGATAGAAATACGAATATTCCTGTTACTTCGAGTAATATAAACAATAATTTAAATAAGTTTAAAATAATAAATATGCCAGAATTAAGTATAACGTTAAAAGATTATATATCAAAAATGGTTTTGTCTCCTTCAATTATAGTAACTATTAATAATATTATTATTGAGTATTTAACCGTTGTAATACCATCTATGTATAAAAACAATGTAGTTCATGGTGATATTAAACCAGAAAATATGATGTTTAACCTATCTGATAATAATACATTAGTGTTAATTGACTGGGGTTTGTCTTATATTGTTGATAGTGACAAAAAAACTTTACCGGCTGCTTTGAGTGAGTTAAGTGTTCAATATATACACCCATTTTCTGGATTTTTATTTAAAAAAAATGTTATAGAAAGATATGATGCATTTATTACAAATTTAAAAGCCGATGGTCTTGTATTAACAAGAGATAGTTTGCGCGTGTTTGCTGTTTCAGAATACTTTAACTTCGCGTCTATGCATCATAGACAGATATCTTTTTTAAATCAACTATTTTTTAATTTTTATGGCGAAAGTTATAAAAAAAATTTAATAAAAGAAAATCAATCTTATATTGAGAATATTATAACATATAATATGACCATGTACTATATTGTCGAATACATTATTGATATTTTGATGGCATATACGGTTGACTATAAACTTAACTTGGTTAAATATTTCAATGAAGTATATTTAATGAATGTAGACAGTTGGGGGTTAATCTCGATATACATTGATTTAATAGAAAAGTCCCAAACAGCATTTAACCTAACTTCGTCTGAATATAAAATATTTATTAATAAAATGATGTATATATTGACCGAGTACTTCTTTAAAAATGGTAATGTTCCAATAAATGTCCCAAAAATAATGTCCGAAATTAAAAGCTTAAATCAGTATTTGATGAGTATACCTTCTAAAAAAGATAACGTTGTTTTACAAAATATACTCAATGGTGTAACTGCTAGAAGCGTTAGAAATATTAAACACGTTTCGTTAAATGAAATGGCAAAGAATCGTTTGATTCCTAATTTGCCTCTTTATCAACCTTAACCCGTTCCTGTTGTGGCGAATGGAGGATATAAAACAAAAAAAATACAGGAAATAAAGAGAAATTATTACATAGTGAAATGATTATAAAGAGAAATGATTATATAGTGAAAAATATTATATGTTGATTATATAGTTAACAATATATAATGAAAATAGAGTTAGTTATATTTATAATAACGGGATTATTGATTGCAAATACATATTATGAAGGCAAGCTAGTAAAAATATTAAATACTGTAAAAAGTAGTAAATATTTAAAAATGGCGACATTTGCTTTTGGTGGTCTTTCATTGTATTTATTTTTAAAAAAAAATCCTGAAAATTCTAGGGAATTTTTAGGGCATGCAAATGACATGATAAAAACCCTACCCATGACACGTGACTCCATGGATTTAATTAGTCCATTTTTAAATTTAACAAATACAAAATCATTTACAGATACAAATCAAGATATTTATATCAATAGTAATGCTATGGGAGGCGGTATGGGAGGCGGTATGGGAGGCGGTGGTGGTGGTTTTGGTAACGGAATAAATAATCCAAGCGTGAATAGAATGATGATGTCTGGGCGAGGAACCACAAAACGAAGTGTAAGCGAGACGAAGAAAAAGTTTGTTGCTGCAAATCAGAATTGGTTATGCGGAGACTGTAAGCATCAACTGCCTGCGTGGTTTGAGGTGGACCATGTAATTGCTTTACATAATGGAGGTTCAAATGAAGTCGGTAATTTAGTAGCATTATGTCGGGACTGTCATGGTAAAAAAACAGCGATGGATAGATTAGACCATTCCTAAAAATGTAAATGTAGATGTAGATGTAGATGTAGATGTAGATGTAGATGTAATAGTAACGAAAGAATCGGAAACAATAAACAATAAATAGTAAATGAATAAATGAATAAATGTTTTTATATATTAATTATAATAGGATAATATATAAAAATGGATAGTATACCATCCGCAAATACAACATCATCATCATCGCTATTAAATATTATTTTATCAATAACAAGATTTATTATTTTTGCACTGTTGCTAGTATCATTTGTTATGTTATTTTCGACAGGTGGTGTAATAAAAAGTTATATGATAGGTATATTTTTATTTTTACTAATCGTCTCTATGTGCGGTTATAACAATATCGCTAATTTAGGTATTTTTCAGAACATAAACTTTCTCACATTACTCTGGTGTTTGCCAGTAATAATTGTTTTGGTTATTTCTAGAAATGAATTATCCCAAAAAACAAGAGATATTACCGATCCACTTTCTATCATACTGTCAATTTTACTGTTTTTGAGTTTCAGTGTGGATTCTATTTTACAGTTTATTGGTACTGTTATTGGATGGGCAGCGCGATTATCAAATGTGTTATTGCCTATTTTGATTGGACTAATATTGGCAACGATTATTTTAAGTGTTGTTTTTTACTGGGATAAAATAAGTACAAAAGTTAAACTGTTATTTGTTGTTGCAGTAATTTTAGGAGCATTATTCATAATAAATGGTGAAAATATCATTGCATATATAGCAACAAATAGTATATCATTGGGTATAAATTTAATTGTTATTTTTGGTTTTGGTATTATCAACTATATTTTATACAAATACACAGATAATGGATTATTGGCAAATGTATTTCAAATATTATCCATTTTATTTTTAGCAAGGTGGATATACTTATACGCTTTTGAGTTTTATGGTTCTTCGGGTGTTAAAACATTTACATCTACGTTAGGTACAGCTACTGATTCTAGTAAGAAACCTGCCCCGAATGCCTTTTTTTCTTACTTGACTGACATTAATTTTTACTGTGAAACAATAAAGTCGTTATTTACGGGTGTTATTAAGTATTTTTTGTTGGCGATATTTTTATTTTATGTATGGTTTACAATTTATATTTATTATAAAAATAGTTTTGAATTTTTAACCACGTATAAAACGCTGTCGCTTATAGGGTTTTTAACGATTGGTGTTTTACTGATGCTATTAACGATTTATTCTATATCCGGAGGTTCGGGTTTGAAAGAAGTTGGACCTTATGCCAGTTTTATATCTAAAATAAGTTTACCGTTTATTGTCTTTGTGATTTTTCTAGGATTAATTATTTATGGTCTCGCAAAAGTAATGTCTATTCCTTCTACTCTAGACCAAGTTATAAGTGTTATTAACTTTTTGTTGTTAATGGTTTTTGTTGCATTAATACTTAGTATATTTAAGTTTGATACCTCAACAAGTCTGGTTTTATCAAATAATGTCGGTTTAGGATTTGTATTCAACTTCATTATGAAACTAATATTATATATTCCTTGTTTTATTATCGACTGTTCAAATGTATTAAGAGAGCAGCTACAGCTTGCAAAGAAAGAGTATACTGTAGTAATTATACTACTAATTCAAATAGCCTTAATTGCGTCTAAATTTTTGATTCCGAAGGTATTTAATACAGTTATAAATAGCAATGGTGTTGTTTTGACACATAAAGTGTACCCTCTAGAAATAAAGAATAGTGTGGCGATTCCCCCCTCAATGAAGAATATGGTTAAAACAGTAAACTATGGAATATCTACATGGATATATATTCATCCAGTACCCCCGAATACAAATGAAGCATATATTCAAAATACGTCACTAGTAAACTGTGGAAATGTACCTGATATACAGTTTAATGCAGAAAAAAGTACCCTCATATTCTCTGTTGACGTTACAGACGCAAATGGCGGGAAACGTACGGTTATCGTACCTGATAAAAAAACACAAAGAGATATAACAATCGTACACTCGCGGTGGAATAATGTTTTTGTAAATTTTATTGATGGTAGTATTGATATATTTTTAAATGGAGATTTAGTAATATCTCAACAAAACATAATACCCTATCAAAATCCAAATGGTATAATTATAGGTTCGTCCCCTGGTATATATGGTGAAATGTCTAATTTAGTATATTATAAAACCCCTGTATTAGCACAGAGTATTAAACTAATGTATGAGTCTATGAAAGATATGAATCCTCCTGTAACTGTGTAGTTTTGTTTTATTTGTTTATTTTGTTTATTTTGTTTATTTTGTTTATTTTGTTTTTATTTGTTACATTAAAGAATAAATGTCGTTATTGTTGTTATATTTATAATTATTGTTATTGTTATTATAATTATAATTATTAAGAAAAATTTCTAGATGTATATTATAAATGGATTTAAAATTAATATTAGGTGTTGTAATAGTTGTTATACTTTTATATATTATATGGAGTTACTTTTTCACTTCAATGGAGGTATTGATGTCTTTTCAAAGGGGTACAGAATTATTTCATAAGTCGCTTAATAATGTGGTAGACAGTTCTAGAAATAATTACTCGTTTTCTGTCTGGACATATATTGATGACTGGAGTGTAAATTATGGAAATAGTAAGAATATTTTAGCGTTAGCTCCTGGTGAAAGAAGTCCATGTTTTTTTGCTTTGTATTTTGCTAAAACGACAAATGATTTGCATATATACATTGAGCCTGCCAATCCAAGTACTGTAGGAAAAAGTGAAAATGTATATAACTCGCTTTCTTCTACTTGCAGTGTTACCAATTTCCCATTACAGACGTGGGTAAATATATCTGTTAGCGTGTATAATCGTGCAGTTGATGTATATATTGATGGTAAACTAATAAAGACATGTAGCATGACTAATGTTGCATCACCCATTTCAAAGAATAGTGCTATTTTCATAGGAGGAAATAGAACACCAAATAATAGTCAGGTTCCAGGATTTTCCGGTTTTATTGCGAGCGTGGTATATAGTCCCAACGTATTTAGTCCAAAAGAAGTATGGGATATTTACTCTAGAGGATACACGAATTCTGCATTTGACTTGAATGCTCTCAAGCGTTATAAAATCGAGTTAGCATTCTTGAAAGATAACTCGGTTATGAAGAGTTTCAGCATTTAGATAAAACAAAATTTAAAATAGGAATAATTAATAATTAATCATTAATCGTTGTCTGATTAATTATTTTATTAAGTATAGTTATTTTAGTATAGTTATTAACTACTGTATAGTTATTAACTACTGTATAATTATTAACTACTGTATAATTATTAACTACTGTATAAATATTTTATATTTATTATATACATATAAATATAATTATAAATATAAATGGAAAAACAACCATCATCATTAAAAAGTGAAAGTTTTGAAGATTCGCTCAAAAATTTGATACCTGGCAAATCTGAAGCATCTCCTGTTCCTGGTGCTAACACGGGTGTAGGTATGAACGCTAATGCTGAACCAAACATCAACGCAGGAACAGCTTCGAAATCTAGTTTCAAAGATTTTAGTTCCGCAAGTGTTGTCGAAGGTTCTAAAGATTTTTTAGAGTCGAATAGTTGGGTTGCAAAGATTGCTTTTTTACTAATGGTTATCATAGGCTTTGCTATTCTATTTCGACTAATGGTAGCTTTTATTAGTTGGATATTTTCTCCCAGTGGTAAAGTCGTTTTAGTAGACGGTTATATAAATGGTTCTGATTCTACAATAATATCTCAAGACCCTAATATTAAAAAGTCTATTACTGTTGTCCGCTCTATCAATGAAAAAACTGGTGTAGAATTTACATGGTCAGTATGGTTATTTTTGAACGGTTTTACAAACGATACTCAATATCATCATGTATTTAATAAAGGAAATAAAGAACCAAATAGTGAGGGTATTGTTTCCCCGAATAATGCTCCTGGTTTATATATAAACCCTAAGTATGATGGTATTCGTGTAATAGTGAATTCGTTTAATGACCCAATGAGCGATGTTATAGACATAAATGACTTACCTATTGCGAAATGGATGAATATTATAATACGAATACAAGGTAAGAATTTAGATGTGTATGTAAATGGACGTTTAACGAGGCGACGCATTATGAAGGATGTTGTAAAACAGAACTACGACGACGTAAATATTTGTTCCTATGGTGGATTTTCTGGGTATTTATCAAACCTCACATATTATAACAATGCAATAAGTATTGCAGAAATACAAGATATTCTTGTATCTGGACCTAACATGAAGTCAGCATCTAAAAGTTTTGATGGTAACTTTAATAGACCACGCTATTTAGCAGATAGGTGGTATTTTGACCAAAACGATGTACCATTAGTTAACTAAAACATATTAAATCTAGTACCACCTGCTGCATATGTTTTGGGGTTTCTATAGTTGTTAAATGGCGCATCATTGTTAAAACAAAGTATGATGGGTTTACCGGGAACATCTGAACTACTCGATGAGTTGCACACAATTGGAGAAGGTATAGTCTGACATGTTAAAGTATTATTAACAATTTTCAGTCCTACACCATCTTCATTATTTATATTTGTAGTATTATCGTATGTGTACAGTTGTGACTGAGATGCCCACGCCATTTTCCTCGTAAGTTCATTTCTCGACGCCATAGACCATAGTATTGCTTTTGTATAATTTAGTCTCCCATTCACCGGACATTGCAAAACACTGGCTTTCCGTTGCATGTCATAACTTGTTTCCTGTATACTGTTTGAATCTATTTTAAAACTAGTACAATTTGGTGCAAAACGAGACCATAATCGCGTAGGTAGATTGTTATTAAATGGCGTGGCTTGTGAGATATTTGAGGGTAGGCTATTACCAAATCCGTTTGTAGCATATACTTGGAAACAATATGTAACACTATTATTGACAACAGCTATTGTTTCAAAGTTGGCTACACTATAACTTGTGGCTGCTCCTCTATATAAGACCATCCAATCTCCAAATCCGCCTACTTTATATTCGAGGGTGTATGATGTTGCTGTTGCAGAACTATTCCATGTAAAAGAAACAGCCCCTCCGTTGGTAGCTAGTGCTACTAAATTTGTTGGTTGAGGTGGCACAGACATTGTTTTTTATTTATGAATATTATAATATACTCTTGTATTATAATATTGTGTTATAGTTTCAAAAATATAAATGATTTACTAGACCTACGCCCTAAGACGAGGATTTACACACACTTCCATTGTTGGAAAAATATCACCCGACATACATTTCATATCCCTTGTAACTTTAATACAACTTCTAAATCCTCTATCTTCGCCTATATAACAGTAACCTGAATTTGTTCTTGGTATTCGTACTCTACCCATAGCATCATAAGACGAGCGATTTTGATTTTTAACAGCATACTTTAACGCATTTCTTATAGATTCTTGTCTTTGTTTTTCACGTGTTGTTTCTTCTTGATAAGGTGCAGGCGCTGATGCAGGAGGACGTGCCGATTCTCCTTTATTTACTAACGGTGTTCGCCTTTCGTGTGGTTGAATAGGTATAGGTTTTAAATTTGGGTCACGCTGTGGACGAGCCGTAAATACAAGTTTTTGAGGTGGTGGTGGTGTAGGCAGCGTAGGCAGCGTAGGCAGCGTAGGTGATTTAGTATTTGGTGGTAGCGGTGTAGGTCTAGTAGTTGCAGGTGTCGATGAAGTTGTATTTGGAGGTGTTGTCGTCACAGGTTTTGTGCCAACATTTTTGTTGAGTTGGTCGATTGTATTTGTACCAGTTTTGGATTCTTTACCTGGAAGTGTTCCGGTGCTTCGGTCTGCTACAACCGGTGTAACTTTCATTATACCGGTAGATACAAGCAGAGGTACAATATTTGTATCATAAAAGTTTTTAATAAATGCTACAACATTATCTAAATGTCCTGTTAAGTTAAGAATAAATATAAGAACTATGATTATAACGATAAATACTCTAAATAAGAACCATAAAGTTGAAGAAAGTGAAGAAGAAGATGCTTCACTAGAAACAACCACTTCTTCTGATGGAGATAAAATCGTTAACAGTTTACCCGATTTAAAAGTTATTCCTTTGTCTGCATCTTTATCTTCATCCATATCAGCTCCATTCTTTGCATTTGAGTCTTCTGGAATTTTAATGTCATCGCGTTTACTTAAAAAACTAAAAAAGGAAGATTTCCCTTCCTCCTTCCCCTCTTCCTCCTTCTTGAGTTGTTCTTCTCCGCCTTTTAATATACTAAGCGACCTTTTTAAAGAATTAGATTTGGATTTTGGTTTTAGTTTCATATTTGGTTTAGGTTTTTCTTTCATCATATTAAAATATAACTATAAAATATTTAATTAAATCATTTTTTTTATTATTCATATTTTTATTATTCATATTTTTATTATTCATATTTTTATTATATATCATAATACTATACTAAAGGTTTATAATACATTAAATGAACTCTTTTGTTGTATCTTCTGTACTGTTGGTTCTCGTTGACTCTGTTTATTTATATTTTATTGGAAAGCCTATATTTGATAAAACGGTAGCAGCAATTCAAAATTCTGCCCTTGTTGTAAATATGGCACCTGCCATTTTTACATATATTTTGATGGCGGTTTTGCTTAACTATTTTATTATATCTGCAAACAAATCACCATTTGATGCTTTTATACTGGGATTCTGTACATATGGTATATTTGACTTTACGAATATGGCAATTTTCAAAAAGTATAACTTGAAGACAGCAATTACTGATACATTGTGGGGTGCAATATTGTTTTTTACTGTTACTACGATTACGTATTATGTTAAAAAATCAAAAATATTTTACTAATCATGTTTACAAAAAACAAGGTATCTTATTCTCACGACTCATTCAACATAAAGTCAAATTTATTCATTAACAGTAACTTGTCAATTGACTTTTCTAAAGAACTTTTTCGGAAGTCCGTCATTAAGTAATCTACTTTAGGTCCTATTTCATTTTTTTTTATTTGTTTGTACACTGCATTGATTTTTTTTACAACAGACTCTACTAAATCTTTATCTTTTGTTATTTCTATTTTAGTATCATATTTTTCGGTTAAAATAGAAATTGCGTAGTATATCAAGTAACGCCGTTTTTTTTTAACACCTGGTGTATATTTTAAACAGTACAGTTTTAATATGCTATTCAATATTTTTACTTTTATATTATCCTCATTTTTTGAGTTATTAAGTATGATTTCCCATAAAATCCATATAGGGTCCATCTGAAATTTTTCATCAATAGGTATGTTAGTTCTGCGTTCACATAAACATTTCTCTTTTTTTTTAGCGCAGATTTTTTGAAATTCCATTATCCACTCTACCCAAAAACACGCCTGTAGTGCATTGTTTGACTCCGGCGATATATGATACGCAAACTCGTTAATAGCAATAAATAACTCTTTAGGATCATCTTTTCGATAAATAGACTGAGCATATGACATAGATGGTGCTTTCAACTTATTTGACATATGTGTTATGTCGTATTCTTCTTCTTTATTTATTTTGATACCCTGAAAACAGTGTTTTTTGTTACTAGAACACAAAATACAAATTATTTCGGCAAACATGCTTCTTATTTTGGGGTTATTTCTTAGTCGTAGTATGTCGTCTCTGTATCCAGAAGATATAATTGATTTAAAATTTTCATATCGCATTTCAAGGTATATTGCTAGTTTTGGATTAGCTAAATGGATATGTTTTCCTAAAAATGTTAGTATAATATCCCATAGGTCTAAAAATTGCCCAGCACAAATAAGTTCAGAACTCCAGTTACACGCGTGTTCAATTTTTCCGTTTAGCATTGAGTTTAGTAATTCTTTTCTGACATCCGTTTTTTTGTATTTTGAAAATGATTCTCCTTTAAATTCGGAGATTGTTCTTATATCATTAATTTGAAATTCGGTTTCCATATACTATTTTTTCTATAAAAAATATATATTAATAATACATATAAATAATACATATAAGTAATGACATTTATTGACACAGCAGTTAATAGAATAAATACTTCTTCATGTTGGGTAGTTATGATGGTATTTTTAATTATCCTTGTATCTATTGTATACATCTATCGCCTATTCTTTTTAGAGACAACGTCTAAAGAAAGTGATTCAGCAGGAAATAAAGAAGGGTTTACTATAAATAAAGAGTTTACGTTAAAGGCTGGTGAAGACTCTCTTGACGACTTTTATGCGAGAATGTATGAACGGTTATTTTATAGTGACCTTCGCGATGATTATGAAGTTGGCGTTATTCTAAATAAGGCTTCTCCTGTTATGCGGACCGATGCTTTAGTTATTGGTTCTAAGACTGGTAAACATGTCAATACACTTAGTTCGAAAGGGTATAATTGCTATGGTATGGAAAATTCAAATGATATGGTAGCGTTTTCTTCGAAAAAATATCCGGATAGTAGGTTTGTTTTAGGAGACGGAACAAACCAGCTTACGTTTGATGCCGAGAAATTTACACTTATTACATTGTTGGATTTTACGATTTATACGATTTTAAATAGGCGAATGTTGTTTGAGAACTGTTATAAGTGGTTATCTCCGGGTGGATTTTTAGCGATTCATTTAATAAATGTTGGAGGTTTTTTTGACTCACAGACTTATGGAGCAAGAGAGCGAAGACTATCACCAGCTGTTACGCGTTTATTCAACAGCAGTCATGTTAATAATGCTTTAGGAAATAATGATGCAATTATAGATGACATCATATACAAATCGGACATGGTTATGAATGATCCTGAAGTTATAGAGTTTCGTGAGATATTTAAAAATAGGAAAAATGGTAAAAAGCGGCAAAATGTACGCAAATTTACAACGCCTGACCAAACTGTTATTTTAAGTGAAGCAAAAGATGCCGGGTTTAATATGTTGTCGCAGGTTGACCTGCTTCCATTTGATAGACCATTCCAATACATATACATATTGTACAAACCTGCAAACTAACCAGTGCAACCTTGCGACCTCATTATGACAAGACATGCATGCATGCTATTAAACATGTGAGATGTAAGAGATGCGGTGAGATTTGCGTTTATTCGTAATTCAAAAATCAATAATTCAATACTTCAATACTTCGTATGTGCAAAGGTTTTTATACTTTTTTGTTACCTACTGATTTAGTATAATACAAACCTATTTAAATAATATTGTATATTATTTAATAAAATGGATACCATTATGGATACTACTAACGAAACCGACTTTGAATTTATTCGTACAAAAACTGTTGCTGAATTAAAAGATATCTGTAGAGTAAATAGTATTTCCGGATTTAGTAAGTTGAGAAAAAATGAATTATATGATTTATTAATAACTTATTATAAAGAAAATCCAGAACAGTTAGAAAAAGATTTACAACTAGAAGAACAAAACAGTATAAATAATGAAACTTTACTTAATAATTTAATAGTTGAACCACAAAAATCAATTCCACAAGTGGTTACACAAGTAGTTCCACAAGTGGTTCCATACTATATACAAGGTCCTGTTCAAGAAGTTGTTAAAAGAGTAATCGTGCAACATGTGCGAGCTCCATTCGTATCAACACAACCTTATACAATCCAACCAAACCAAAATGTAACCAAAGCACCCAAGGCAACCAAAGCACCCAAGGCAACCAAAGCACCCAAGGCAACCAAAGAACCCAAAGCACCAAAGGCAACCAAGGCACCCAAAGAACCCAAGGCAACCAAAGAACCCAAAGCACCAAAGGCAACCAAGGCACCCAAAGCACCAAAGGCAACCAAGGCACCCAAAGCACCAAAGGCAACCAAGGCACCCAAAGCACCAAAGGCACAAAAAGCTCCCAAGGCACCAAAAGCTCCCAAGGCACCAAAAGCTCCCAAGGCATACAAAGCACCAAAAGCGCCCAAGTTTAACAATAAAAAAAAATAATACCTAATCGTAGAATACGAACAAAATATATATTTATAGTTATTATGATATGTGGTTATACTATATCATAATAAGCGTTTTATTAAGTATTCTATTAGTACACGGATATAATAAAGTAAAACAACGATTTTGGTTAGAACAGCCTATATTTTATAGGTATAATCTCATAAACTGGTGTAGATTGGATACTATACTATCGGACGAGAAACCAGCAGATACGATTCATTTGAATTTTTTAAATAACAACGTATCTTATGTGACACACACGAATGTACCTGCAAAAGTAGGGAACATATATATAAATGAGATTGATACGACTATGAAAAATTACGAAGATATAGTATCACTGATGAATAATTATCCTTATTTTAATGAAAAATACAACAATGGGAATATGAAATTTGTGGATGTGAGTCGAAAGATGGAGAAGTCTTTTTTAAAGACGGTATTGGAGAATCACGATTACGACCCAATAGTAACTGTAAATTATAAAAACATATATAAAAGCGACAATGATACATCGAAAGTGATTTCTGTGCAGGATATTGTTGGCGTTATTATTTCAATACCGTTTTATTGTTTTTTTAAGAATATAAAGGGTCGTAAAAAGGGTGGTAAAAAGGGTGGTAAAAAGGGTGACATTAACAGTAGTAAACAATTTGCAGAAGCGGAAGCGTCATCGATGCCGATTTATTTTTCACAAGTGTATTATAATTATCAGGAAGTGGATGAAACGGATGTTACGACGATGATGAAGACGTATAACTATAAAATGTTTCATGATTGGGACGAAGTGATAAGAAGAGAGCAAGATTATATACAATCCGAAAAACATGAGATGTTACAGATGCGTGAGATAAATGGAAAATCAGATGAAATAAATAAAAACTTGGAATCCACAAAATCCACAAAGAATAAAAACATATACGAAAAAAATGGATTAAAGATGTCAAGACATAAAGCAAAGATATATTCGTCGATTTTTATATATACGGGAATAAATGTCCCCAAACTAGTTGTTCCTTTTTTGGAATATCATTCATTTTATATTCCTATACTAGATTGGAAGAGTACCATAGAGTATAAGTTTCATGGCAGTATAAACTTGATACGGATTGGTACACAAAATATAAATATACTTTTAGACTACTTGAAGCTATATCACACAAATAATGCCACAATGAACAAAGATAGTAATAAATACGCTAGACTATTTGAGCTATCCATACTACCATCCGTATCTCATGTATTTCACCTCATAAAGAGTGAGATATATTCGGTATATGTGCTTCTACAAAAAAACAATACGGGAATAGTAGGTGCGAATCACGATACGATACACGCGGTCTATATGTTTCGCAAGTCAAATAAAATACTTGTCAGTAAAAATGCCATAAAAGATGCAAACCATATTTTACATTTACAAATATCAATTCAAATGCCGTCAACGCATGACAACTTCTTTATTTGTGGTTTTATTAATGCACTCAAAATAGAGCGTAAAAATAACAAGATTGGGTGTATCTCTATCGATACACTATCGCATAATAAAAAGATAATTGACTATTTTTTAGCGAGTATTAAACCTATTTTGGTGGAAAAAAATACTCTATTGATTCATAACTATATATGTAAAACATTATTACCGGAAAATGTTGTAATAATGAATTAAGTTTTTTTCGATAAATATAGAGATTTGCATTATTGATTTATGATTTATGATTTATGAATAAACGCAAATCTCACCATATCTCTTACATCTCATGTTTTCATCTTACGTATTTGGTGGACTTGGCAAATGAGTCTACGATAAAAATCACAAAAATACCTAGAAAAGCATAAAGAATCAAATCCTCAAAAATAGAATTCGTCTTATAATCTTGCTGGTCTTCTAATAAGTCTATAATGTAGTTTAACTTTTCTATTAATTCGCCTTTCGGTTGACCTGGTATTTCCGATGAATTTTGGTTCAAGTATGGGATAAACTGCTTATAGTATTGGTTAGCATATGTACTAGGCATATCATTGTATGCATTATTTGAAACAGCACCTTGTGGTGATGTAGGTATATCAGGAGTATATGGTGTAGTTGAAGCTTGACCTGACCCAGAATTTTCATTAGATGTAGACATAGTAGAACCCGGTCCTTTATAGTTTAACTCGGGGAATGGAGGAAACATGTTGGAGTTAGAACGTCGAGTATCGCTACCTTTATAATTTGCTAAACCACTGCCCCCGCTCCCGCTCCCGCTTTCTTCGTCATTTTCGGAATCACTCGATTCGTCCATTGATTTTAATAATGCTGCAAGCTTCGACTCATTAGGGGCTGTTGGTTTATGTTTTATTGTTTTTCTAAGATTTGTAGTTTTATTTCTCGAGTAGTCATTGTTATCATTATTGCCTAAAATATAATTATTTTTATTATTTTTTACTGGAGTATATGATGATTTTGAATTTTGAACTGTTGAACCATTTGCTTCTTCTTCATTATATGACGAAGCAAATAACGCTAAAGGTATAGTCATTCCTATAAAAAAATGAGATATTATTTTAAAAAAAAAACGGAAATTAAATTATAATATTAACAATAATATTAACAACAATATTAACAACAATATTAACAACAATATTAACAACAATATTAACAACAATATTAACAACAATATTAACAACAATATTAACAACAATATTAACAACAATATTAACAATAATATTCAAATTACAATGCAAGTTTATCTTCCTGTAAATACTTTTACTAATGGTAAATTATGATTGTATTTATTATGTAGGTAATCGCGATAAGTTAAACCCCACATACAGTTCATATGAATAGAACCAAGCAAACATTCTTCTTTCATATTTACTTGTAGTAGACATCCGATTATTCTTTCAAATGCACACCTAGCTGTTCTACATGTTATATGAGGTATTAAAGAAGCTAGTCGAAATTCACTGTCTATATTTTTTAAATAGTCATATTTAATAACTGCCATAGAGCCAAAACATCCACTCCACATGTCCAACTCTTTCTTATTATAAAAATTAGTTAATTTTTCATTATTAATAGCAGACAATAAATTCATTTGATATTGAAACGACTCTTTATCTGAAATATCTTTTTTATAAAAATTTATGATAATTTTGTAGTTGTTTACGGTAAAATCTATATATTTTTTTATGAACATCGAGTCATGTAAGATAACGGCAGTTTCACAAAATTTTGTTTTTAAATAGTAATAATATGGCAAAAATTCTCCTCTTCGCGGAAACTCACTTTGTATTACCATCGTATTATCTAGTGGCTCGTTTGTAAGAAATGTTTTGTTACTGTTATCGTCTATTATTAATATTCTATTTCTCGGATAAAATTTTTTAATACACCTGTAACACTCTTTCCAGTAGTGATTCGTTATACTGGAGTTTACGTGTCGTAAAATTATAAATCCTATCTTCTCTGGTACACCTATTTCTCTATAAGTGGAGTCAACCACAAATGAAGGCTTCCATTCTATTGTAGGCAAGATTTCATTCTCTTTATATTCTAAATGAATAGGTGGAAAAGTGACCTGAAGTAATGTTCTATTAGAGTGTATTGGCATTGATTTTGAAGCATTATACGTTGCATGTGAAGTAAAAAATAAAGGTTGTGTAGGGATATTTTTTCTTTTATATGACATATGTGGTATTATCTCGGTTAATCTAGTCACACGCATTGAATATATATAATATAATATAAATAAATAGTTTGTTATTTCCACATAGTTTTATTTCTAAATATATAATAAATAACAGTAAATAACAGTAAATAACAGTAAACAACAGAACGTAAATGAATAGTAAAATAGAAAATTTAATATTTTACAATATTTTATTATTTGCTCTTTTATGCGTATTCATACCAAGCGTTTATAACTATATGTATACTTCATTTATAGGTAGGATTATAATCTTACTTCTTATTGCTTATTTTTCAAAAGTAAACTTTTATCTAGCACTTGTATTTTTAACGATTATAATCGTAAAATCGATACCGTTATATGAAGGATTTTCAATTTAGAGTTATGAAAATGTGGAGTCAATATTAAGGAAGCATTTTATTGGAATTAACAAATTTATTAATTTTACAAATTTATTAATTTTACAAATTTATTAATTTTACAAATTTTATTTGTGTTGTAAATATATAATATAAAATATTCATAAAATTAGACAATAATAGACTATGGACGTTATAAATAAAGCTGTAAGTTCTCTAAATTCAAGTACATTTTTTGCTGGAATAATGATGATATGTTTAAATATTGGTTCGAGGTATATACAAATTAACTTAGATGAGTCGACGGAGTCTTATATAAAATACGCGCTTACAAAAGAAATATTAGTTTTTACAATATCTTGGATGGCGACTAGAAATATATATCACGCACTTGTTCTAACTGCAGTTTTTGTCGTTTTAGCAGATTTTGCATTGAACGAAAAAAGTAAATACTGTATCCTTCCCAAAAACTTTTTAAAGTCTCGAAAACTCGGAGAGTATACAAATAATAAAGTTATAACTGAAAAAGAGTTCAATGACGCAATGGAAATAGTACAAAAATATAAAACTCAGAAGACTAAAAGTAGTCAACTAAACTATTTAGATGCTTATAACATGAATAAATTTTAAAAATAACACCAAGATTACATTATGAATACCAACAACAAATATATAAAAAAATTAATATTGTAATATCCAAAATAATTAAACGAATATTATAATATATATTATCATTATTATATAAAATGAACGAGGAAGAAGAAAAAAAAAATATAGAAGATAATAAAAATCAAAATGAAGAAAATGATGAAGAAGATGAAAAGGATAATGTATCGTGGTATATAAAAAAACAAAATAAGACAATAAATATTATTAAAAAATATAACATTGGAACGCTACAAATGTTTATAAATCCTGAAATTTTAAGTATGACAAATAAAGAAAGAAAAAAAATAGAAAAAATTTACTACAAAAGAGAATATACATCTACACCAAGCGAATCTCAAAAATTTCAAAAAGAATACGAAAAAGAGTTAGCTTTGCAAAAAGAACAAAAAGAGCAAAAAGAAAATATAGTAAATCCACCGGCTCTGCCTGCTGCCGCCCCTGCTGCCCCCATTGCTCCAGCCCTCCCAAAAAATCAACAGGTTCCACAAGATGTCCGAGCTCCACCCCCACCCTTACCCCCCGCTATTGATGCGAAAAAACAAGTAATGGTTGGAGGTGGATTTGATTCCGATTTTAACGACGATCGTTATAGACTTTATGGAAGAGACAGAGATAGATTCAACCCTTATACTGCCACGGAAACAAGACCCAATATTCAACCTACAACATTTTCTTCTATTACTGCATCGAGTTTACTAAGTCGTGCAACAAATGATGCAGAACCGTTTATTGCTTCATTAATAAAATTTAATAACTCCGGCTTTCCTAATAATGCTACCATAAAAGCACGCGTAGATACATTTTTTAATATAAATTTATTTAAAGCATTTGTAAAAAAATTAGGAGAACCTATAAAACTATATGGAAACGACAGTCAGATTGTCTCTGTAGATGATATTGAAATATTAAATCAACCAATAAATCAAAAAAAAGATGATAGTAAAAAAAAAGTATTTGAAACTGACCTAGAAACAGAAGGAAGTTTTATTACAAACTGGTATCCTGCACAAGAACAAAAAAAATTGATTGGTTCCGTATATGCGTTTATCTATAGTACGCCATCAGAAAAAGAAATAAAACAAATTTCAGAGATGGGGAAAAAAATACCCGAACCTTCTATGTTAATGATTAAAGAAGGAGATAATTATAGACTTATTGGCGGTCCTGTTGATAACAGAGAAAAAATGTTTACACCTTATGGTCTACCTACGGTATCATCAAGCAAATTTAAAAGTTACACTGATGAGAGTACAGTTGCAAATCAAATAAATTCTGAGTATAGAAAAATAACAGGACAAAGCACTCTTCCCGCTGCTGTTTCAAATACAGGATTACGATTTATATATGAACCAAAATCATCAAATAGTAAAAGTGTAAATGCTGAGTCCGGAATATCGCAACTAAAAAGTGTTATTTATACGAGACAAGTTACAAGTTCACAAATGGATTCTATAATTGAAAGCTCTCGAGTATCATCAACCGATATAGTAAAAGTTCCAATAATCATGTTATTTAATATACTCAGTGGAAAGACACAGACAATTCAAGTAAGAATAGACTTAGATCCGAATACCGCAACAATACTAAAGTTTCTTTTTAGAATATTAGAAAAGCAAAATTTATTATCATCTATTTCTGCAAAACAAAAAAAGAAAACAGGCGAAATTTATGAAGAAAAAGATAGAATTAGTAAACTTAGAGAAAAGTTATCAGAGTCATCTTTAAATGAACTCGATGGTGTCATTCGTCATAATATTCGTTTCATTTTAGACATACTTTTTTCTACAAAAACAACATTCATGTATAAAGGAGTTGAGTACATAATTGACTATTTAGAGTGGAATAATACGTTTAAACAGCTGAGAAAAGTATTAGAAAACTATAAAGTCGGCTATTATATTGAGTTAGAACTATTCCTAGAAAAGTTAGAAAAAGGAAAACTTGCGATTGACCGCGATGGAACTTTATTTTCATCTTGTGCCGTAAGAGGTTCACAAATTAAAACTTTTTGGAGACGTAATTTCTTAGAGCAAAATTGGTCAAAAGTGGGGAGACAGCTTAAGAACTCTATTAAGATAAAAAGCACACCTTCGATTACAGATATCCTCCCTGGATTTGTAAAAAAAGCTTTGAATGTTGGGGGGAGCGAAATTATGTCGCAGATAAATGCTGGTGTAAATCAGATATCTTTTGTTCAATATTGTTTTTTAGGTCAAGACCAACTAATACAAGATTTTAATAGTATTGACAACTCATTCGCTGGTGTTTCCTGGAAAAATGAAAATTCTTGGAGTAAACGTAAAGAAATATTATTTAATGCTATGGATATGTGTGGTTCTGATATATACTGTTTCCAAAATGTACAGTGTTCTTTAGACTCATATAGAAAAATTATAGAATCCTTAACAGATTCAGAAAAATATATATTGGCAGACATAACTACTCCAAATAAACAAAGTGAAAGAATAAAAATACACAGAAAAGTTTTAAATCAGTTACTAGAAAAAGTAGACGACCCTCTAAACTTACTGGCGCAAATATACGAGCGTTACAAACAAGAATATTTCTTCGTCTATTTCTTTGAACAGAGTTTTATTGGAGGCGTTTTGACTATACCCGATAAAAAAACTGCACTAGGTAACTTGACTATGTTCAAAATTGACAAGTTTGAACTAAAAGACGAAGCTGATATAAGAATGGGAGCTTTTATAAATAAAAATAGAAAATCAATCGAAAATATTAACTCCATCGAACCAATTTACAGTAATACTTCTTTTGCTACAGTTACGTATTGCACATTCAAAGGTGGTGTGTATAAAAAACCAGCTTCTTTACCTGGACAAATGCCAGGTAGTGTTATGTCTTTATCGCCTATTAAAACAAGTATGAGTACGACTACGACTACGACTACTACCACATCACAACCGGCAGATGCAACGCGCCCTAAATTACCCGGACTTCCAGGATATAGTGGTATGATTAAAATAAGTGAAGATGATGATAATATACCCGATGAAGGAAGTGAAAAAGATGATGCTGAAGGAATCAATGATTATGAAGAAGAAGGAGGAGAAAAAGTAGAACCTCAAAAAGTAAAATTTGCCCCTACAAATAATGCGGTTAAAGTAGGTGGAGATGGTGGAGATGGTGGAGATAGTGGAGATGGTGCAGATGGTCAAGTCGGTGGAGATGGCGCTGATGGCGGTGAATGGTATGCCCAAGATAATTCAGAACAAGCAGGATTGTTTTCAGGACTATTTGGTAAAACGAGTGTGGGAAAACAGTCTAAAGTTAAACCAGAAGCAGAGCTGTGTAAAAAATATATGAGTCAGAGTTATATTCCCGGAGGTCAAATTTTTGGAATTATAAATATAAAATTAGAAACCGCTGAAACACTTAAAAAAATCGAAGCAAAAAAAGCTTCAACAACAATGTCTGTTAAATTTGTAAAGCAGAATGAAGCTAATGCAAGTGATAAAAAAATAACAAAACAAATGTTAGAAGTTTTATTAGTATCTGCATTTGTTTCCAAGTTTAGAGTAAGGTATTATTATTCAAGTTCAACTGATGTTAACCCTTATTTTATGTCAGGGGATTTCAATTTTGATATACCATATGACCAACAAGTTGTCAAAAGTGAAATAAGCAAGGTATATTCAGTGGCACCAGCATTAGCATTACTATTAACAAGAAGTAACAACGTATTTAAGTCTGAAAATTATCCTTTATTATCAGATTATGCGGAAGAAATATCATATTTTATTAAAGCGTGCAAAATAGTAACATATCTATATGGTGGTAAAGGTAAGAATGGAAGACTTCGTTTAAATGGATACACAAACAGCCAAACCCTGCCAAATTTGTTTGGGCATAAATATTCTTTAACCAACCCTGATAAAATAAACAAAAGTGGTCTCATTTTTACAACGGGTAAACTACTTCTTTGCCCAAAAGAAGAAATGAAGAAAATAGTAAATTCAGATTCAACAGAAGGATTGCCTATTTATCCAAATAAGTCGAATCCGTCTAATAGTGAAGCAATTGGTGGTGTTTTTGAACTCGACACAGCATTTGTCAATGAGGTAATAAAACAAGTAGCAAAAAGTGAAGTTGAAGAGCAACAGAATCAACAAGCTGCTTTAGACAATGAAGCAAAACGAAGTATAATAAATAGCTTAGTTGACATAACTATGGGGGCATCTACGGGGGCATCTATGGGGGCATCTACGGGGGCATCTACGGGGAGACCAGGTTCTATTTCACCCGTACAAGAAACATCCAATTTGGGAAATGAAGGTAAAAAACCACCACCACAATCACAACTACCACCACAATCACAACCACAATCACAACCACCACCACAACCACAACCACAACCACAACCACAACCAGATGAAATTCCCGACTGGACACAGTCTACATCAGGAAACCTAAGTACCACCTCCGTTGAACTTATTCCTCCTGCTATACAAATAGCAGGTGATGATTTGAAAAAGTTGAATAACTATGAATATACTGTATCAAAAGCTAAAACAGTTAAAGGTTCTCCGTATAAGAAGTCAGTAGTTATATGCGAAACCGGCAAACCAGACTATAACTACCTGACAAGTTTAGAAATGTCAGAATGGGATAAACCAGAAAATAAAGACAAAATATATTCCGATCATTCGCCCATTATGTACAATATTAATAATACAAATAATAGCCAGTGCGGACCACAACTTGCTACTGCTACTGCTACTACCGGTTCAAGTGCTATGTCGGGTGGGGAAGGTCAAGGTGGATATGATAACGCGACAGAAATGGAAGGAGGTGCATTCCCAGCAGAAATAAAATTAATAACATGGAATATTGCTAGCCATGGTGGAGAAGGAAAAGACAAGGATAACACACTCATTTATTTTCATAAATTTAATGGAAAATCTAAAGAAGGAATAGAACACTATAAGTCGCGGTTAGCAAATAATGCGCGGGCTATTCGCGCCATGATGAAAGGTGGATATGATTATACTTTAATTCAAGAAGGACCCACATCTGTATTGGAAATAGCTCTGAATAGTGAAGAAGCAAAAGCATCGTCGACAGCATCGTCTGGAAATGAAGGTGCTCTATTTCAACCCTTTAAATACAAAGAATTATTAACTACTTCTATAAAAAATAAGGAAGGTGGCGATGGTGGAGATGGTGGCGATGGTAGTGTTAATCTGGATATTGTACCTTCAGAAATAACAGACGATACTAATTACTTTGGTGAATTTTATTTGGTTGTGAATAAAAAAACGGTAAATGTCGAAGAAATAAAAAGTTTGGGATTTTTAATAAAAAATAAAAGTGGTGAAAAAATCTTTTCAAATAATGATGCAGAAACAGTTTTCAATGCTATAATAAGTATGGTAAAAAACCAAAATATACAAAAATATGATGAGACATTTATTACAAAGGACTGTTTAAGATTATGGTTTTTTGTAAATACAAAAAATAAACAAATACTTACATCTACACATTTGTCACTAGATGAAGAAAATACGCCAAAGATGTATGTAAGACAGCGACAGATATATATATTATTAAACACGGTAGTTTCTTATTTCAGGCAAGACTCTGTCTATGCATACTATGATATTATTTTTAGTGGTGACTTTAATATCAACTTACTGCAACCATTCCCAACAGATGTTCAGCCAACTTTCTTAAAATGTACTAGTGTTGCAGGACAACAAACATTCATATATACAAGTAAAAATAACGCGCCTTCATCTTTTGGTGGAGAAAATGAAGGGAAATATAACCCAACAAATATAGACTTTACTGTATTTTACCCCAAGGTAGGACCTAGTGCTTCGCTACCTGAAGTATCCCACGTTCTTCCAATACATGGTATAATAAAGAGAGCGACGGTTGAAGAATTTAAACAAGCGCATGCAAACGGTGTGAAAACTGGTAATAAAATACCCGGAGGTGTTGATGATACAATCACATATAAGGTAGATGGGTCAAATTTTGAAACTGCGTTAAAAGAGATTAATGCTGGACAAAAAAAAACAGATTGGATGTGGTATATTTTTCCATCAGATTTACCTACACAAACACGTTGTTCTACATTTTTTAGAATAGGACCAGATGCGAATAAAGATGAAATTGGTAAAAATACGATAACAATACCGGTTTACTTAAAAGACAAAGTTTTAATGAAAAATTATATGACAATAACTGAAGCACTATATGATAAAGTAGAAGATATGTTAGTTCCGGGTGGTGAGGATGAGAATAAAAAATTTAAAGAAATATTAAAAAAAATTATGGTGAGTGATAATGACTATTCAAAATTAAGAAAATCAATACAAAATTTTTATAATCCTCTTAAAGAAATACTTTCTCAACCTACTGAACCTAGTCAATTTATGCAAGGTATTAAATTTCTTGAAAAAATGAATAGATTAAATTTTATGTTAAACGGCATAAACGACGAATCTTTATACTTAAGTATGGATGATTCTAAAATTAAATCCTTAATAAATTGTGATTCTACTTCTGGTTCTGGTTCTGGTTCTGGTAAACAAATTACTGAAAAAAATTTAAAAAAAATACAAAATTTTTTAAATAATATATACAATAAAAAACTATATTACATACTGAATGACTTATGTTACTTTAAAGATTATAAAATAGGTAAACAGCACTGTTTTATTCAAGATTTGCTTTCAAACGGATATGGTAATACAAATTTATTAGAGAATATGCGTTTATTAACTACTCAAGAGTTTAATCGTGAATATTTGGCTGAAACGGACGATGAAAAAAGTAAAATAGCAACTCTTATAAGTAGTAAAGATACATATTTAAGCAGCATAGATGATGCCAAGTATACGGACTACAATGGTAAGACAATAGATAAAAAAATGGTAGATGATATATTAGGATTTTTATATGATAGTGAAAGGTATAGTTTGTATTTATATTTAATAGACGATAAACAACCACAACCAGTTGAAGGCAAGAAAATAATAGTAAGTCTTTACTCAACTGTAATAAGTCAAAATAATGATAAAGTCGAATCTGTATTCAGTAATTTAACTACAAACTTGGTAACTAGTATTAGTCCTGAAAATACTGAAAATTCAAAATTAATGGAGTCACTGAAAAAAGTAGCAACAGCAACAGCAGCAGGAGAAGCAACAGCACCAGCAGGAGAAGCAGCAACAGCACCTGCTGGTCCCAAACAATTATTACAAGCGGTTAAATATGTCAAACAAAGTTCAAATGGTGATGGTAACTGTTTTTATAATTCTATTGGAATGTTATCTTCTAAATATATGGTTACGCAAGAAGAGTATAATAAATACTTAACAATGAATTTAGATCAACAATGTGATATACAGTTCCAAGAACAGTCTAGGGTCAGACAAGAACTTACAGAATTTTTGACAAAAATTTATGAATTAGTAAATGGTAAAGTGGATATGGATAGTTCAGAATATAAGAATTCTACGATTTTAAAGTATATAATAAGAAATGGTAAGGGTGATAAAAAATTCAAGTACGTTCGTAAAATATCTAAAATGGTCGGTGAAAAATACTACGGTTCTGATGAAGAGATACCTTTTGCATCTTTGTTTTACTTACAACCAATAATTACAGTAACAGGAATATCCGGTGTTACAGTGTTTAATATATTTGATTGGGAAACTTATTCTATAGAAGATAAAGATGGAAATCGTGTGTTGTTTAAAGAGTATATTGAAAAAAGTAAGGATGAAATAGGAGAAGATGGAATACAAGGAGTAATAGACTTTTTAATCACCAAAGATATACAGCATTCATATGATATCGATGATACTTCTAAGTTCTTACTTGATAAACCGGGTTCGTATTTTTTGGTAGGTGGAAGAGGGCATTGGTCATATGCGGTGAATGTGGGTTTACTTGAAAAGGGTGCTGCAGGTCTCAGCACAAATGGAGGTTCAGGTGGCAATGCATCATATAACTTAAGAAATACTAAAAAGATTAAAAATAAATATTATAAAAAAGAGTCATTGCCGTCATCATCATCATCATCGTCGTCAAAAACAACGAAAAAACATAAAAAGACTAGAAGAGCAAATAAAAATAAAGATAATAAAGGTAATAATGATAACAAGTTACAAATAAAAAACGTATTAAAAAAAACAATAAAACGATAAAACAGTAAACCTATAAAATAGTAAACTTATAAAATGGTGTAAAAGTACTGTGTTTAGGTACTGTATATTGGGTACTGCACTAATAGTTATTTATTATTTACAAAAAATAGTAAAATAATAAATAGTAAAATAATAAATAGTAGGGAAGTAGTGAGGGAATATGACTAAAACTTATTTTGAAGAAAACGACATGTAAAATAGGAAATAAATGAAACACATAGTGATAATGGTATAGAATCATAGGGTTGATTGCATATTTTATTGATAAGTACTGCACTAGTAACCGGTGCATTTAAAAACGAACTTATTAAAGCAACCATTCCTAAAAACATAAGTTTATGTTGGTCCATATTTGTATATTTAGACAGTGAAGAACCAATACCGCAGCCGATTGTCAATGCGGGTATTACGAGACCTCCGGTTAATCCCGCGGAGATGGAAATAATAACGCTTATGATTCTTCCGAAAACACTATATACACTAAACCGGTCTTTAGTATCAAATTTACCTTCTTTTTCTAGTTGTTTTAATCTATTGAGTTCGCTATAATTTTTATCTTCATCTAGTTTTTTCAATTTTTGTTTATTTATGGTTGCTTGAAATCCGTCATTTATTTCTGACAATCCAAAACTCATGGATGAAAATCCTAATTTTTTAATCATAAATGCAAGCAAAAACCCAGATCCGATAACATACAAATTATTGAATTTTGAATTTTTAATAAATGTAAATAAAAAGTGTATATTTTTTAAAATAATGAATGAAAGTACGCCCATGAATACAGAAAAAATTGAAATATAACCAATATTCTTGTTTTGAAATGAAATTTTATCAACTTTTATTGGATTTTCTTCTTCTTTGACTAAAAATTTAATAAATGGTATTGCGCATATCATAATACCAAAATTTGAAAAAAAGTTTGCATCTTTATAATGAAACATTGTTTCTAAAATATAAAATAAAGTTGTTATCGCAGAACCGAAAATAATTGTGAAACCGATTGCGTATCCTAAATATATAATTACTTCTGTATATATGTTATGTATTCCAAGAGTATCTTTTGTTTTAAAATAAAAGTATAACAGTAAACTAATAGAGGAGTAAATTATTACACCTTCATCGCCCAGTCCGGCTCCTGAAGCCACGGCAAGAAGAGAAAATATATATATTGCTATATTTGACAAAGCACCATGAAAAAAATGTGTTTTAGAATAATAATTTTTGTGTTCTACTACACTTTCCAGCATTTTCTTAATATATAATTCAAAGTATCCATCTGTATATTTGAAATATCTTGCTTTTGATGCGAGCCAAAATACGAATGGAACATATATGTAAATATATTTCGTATAATTTGTTAATATTTTGTCAGTATTTTTTAAAATATCTTCATATATATGAAAAAAATGTTTATTCATTACTACGACCATGTAGATAAAAATAATAAAAACAACAATAGTTTTAATAGCTTTAATAGTTTTAGATAGGCTAGAAGTTTTGATACTTATACTATCCATTCTAATGTAACAATAATAATATTATAATACAGAGTGTATAATATATTATAATAATATTTATCTATAATAATATTCATCGTGATAAAATTTATTGTAATAAAATTGTTACAAAATATCACTACCAAAAATATCTTTAAATGCTATCATCATTTGTTCTATATACGACGAATTTGTTGCCAGTGAATTACAAACATTTTCAGAAATAGCGATTGCAAGTTCAACACGACAAAAGAATTTTGAAAACTGTAAATTTTGTGTTTTTAATATTTTATTTATTTCGTATATTTCTTCGCCGCCGAAAAACTTTGAATCACTGTCTAAAACAGAACAACATATAGTGGAAATTCTATTAACTAATATATTTTTGTCTCCTTCAGTTATATCGGGCATCGATTTATCTATCTTTTCAGAAAGACTTTCAGTAATAAAAGTAGACAATTCTTTATGGTCTTTGCTAACAAGAATTTTAAAAAATGTAAAAAATATATTCTGTTCTTCTCTTGTCATTGTTCCTATAATTCCATAATCTATTATACCAATTTTTAACACAGGTTCTGTCGTGATGTTATTATTTTCATCTTTGCGGTTATGATGTTCTTTCATAAAAATAACATTACCCGAGTGTAAGTCAGCATGGTAAATTGCGTCATAAAATACACATTTTAAGTTAAATCGTGACAAAATTTTAGAATATTCGTATTTATCATCATTTAAAATATTTTCAATGCGACTCCCTTCGATTTTATCCATTATAATAGCACACGGATTTTCATCTGTAAAATAAGAATATACCTCGGGTATACAAATATTGTGTACATCTTTGAATTTATCACGAAATGTATTTATATTTTTTACCTCATTTGAAAAATTTAACTGATTTATCATTATTTCGCGATTCTCTTCAAATAAATCACTTATATTTAAGTCCCGTAAGTACGGTATTTTACCAGATATATTTACCAACAACTCTATTTCACTCATTGACTTATTAAATTTTTCTATAATATTTTTACGACGGTATTTAATAATAACACTTTTCCCATTTAACTTTCCATTATATACCAACGCGATATTACCTGATTTGATAGGAGTTTCGCCTTCGATAGAAAGGTTGTCATTATTTTTTCTGGCAATATTTATGAGGTCGTATAGTCCATTATAGTCAATTTCGTTTGCGTTATATGTAACGTTATCCGTGTATGTAATAAAGTGATGAAATAATTCTTTATCTACCAAGTTATTATTATTTGCGAATGCTTGGAATATTTTTGTAAAAAAAATATTTTTATGGGACATTTTAGAGGCTATATTTTTTATCATAGTATTGTAGTCTTCTGGAGTTTTTTTTGACATTTTGTATATCAAATAATATTTTGTGTATATACCGAAACAAGATGTTATAAACCACGATTTTGATACACCTGATACTACATGAGATGCAAAACTTTTAAAAATATTTGAAAAATTATTTAAAATATTTATTTTTTTATTATTACTTATATCGCTACATGTCTCATTATCACTACCTGTGTCACTATCTACATCGGCATCATCTTCGTATATACGTACACTTTCAACTTTATCTATTTTTACATCTTCTAACTCATGAGAGTCTTTGTGATGATATATAGATTGTTTTATTCTTTGATACATAATATTATTTATAATAGTATTATGAATTTTAAGCTTTATATATTTATATATTTATAACTTATTACAGCATATATATATTTATAATTTACTAGAGCATTTCTATAAAATTTTTCAAACTTAGAAACATTTTTTTCATAGTAAGCCCTAGAATGTTTTCCATATAAATTGGCAAAGTATGTGTTAAGTCAAACTTAAAAATATAGTTTATATTTACTTTGAAATTTGATTCGAAATTTACAACCATTGTTGATATCATGTTTTTAACTTTATCATATTTGCTTAGTTCTTCCATATTCGGATAGTCAATATCATAACTAGTATATACATGTTTTTCATTTGTAGTTTCTCCAACTGTTTTAATATACATATATTTTGGCTTAATACCTAATTCTTTACCAAAAGGTTTAAATAAAAAAAGTACTTCTACTTCATTAGGTGAAATCCATTTTTTTATTTCTATTTTTTCAAAATTATCTTTGTTTAAATTAAAAAGTAGACTATACATATTAATATTTATGATATCGTGTAAATTTTTATTTTTATTATCCAATGTAAACTGTAACAAAAATATATTACAAGATTTTTCTCTTTTAAGAAATATATTTTCTTTATTGCAAACAGATTTAAAATCATAGTTATTCATTTCATTTTTTTCAGAATTATTTTTACTTTTCTTTTGTTCTACATTTTCTATTAATGCTATATTATTATGATTTACACTCATATTGACTTATTTTTATATACCGTTAGTTTATCTAAATAATATTATAATTTACTTATAACTCATTTATAATACAAATATTATATTTTGATGTAATATAAATAATATATTTCAGTATAGTATAATATAATTTAATTTACAAAATAAAATTAGAAATGTCTAAAGGTAAAAATAATAACGACATTATATCATATATTTTATTGACAGCTCCAATTATTTTAGGGTTAGGTTCCGGATATTTTATATCTCGTAAGAGAATACCAAAGGTAAAATCTTATCTAAACCCCCCTTCCTGGTTATTTGGCGTTGTGTGGCCCATACTATATCTTCTGTTAGGCTATTCTTCTTATCTTATATGGAATAGTACGAATATAAGTATAGGTAACAAACAGTTTTATTTAACCTTATATGCTATTCAGGTTTTACTTGTCATGTCGTGGTGGCCTTACTTTGTATACTATCCTAACAAATTTTTCGCAACAGTAACTCTAATACTATTAGCTATTTTTGCTCTGATTATTACAGTATTATTCTTTCCTGTTAACAATATTGCCAGTTACTGTCTCGTACCATACGTTATTTGGTTATCATTTGCATCTTTTTTAACATCTCAGACGACACGTGCATAATGATACCATTCAACATTCACCATTCAACATTCAAATATTCGTTCAATATTTTTAACAAGATTTACTTTATTTAGTACCATTTCTTGATTTATTTTATACTCCGAAGTATATTTATTTGGATTTTTTAATACGTCGTAAATAGTGTTCATATCTTTCCCAATATTTGCAGTCAATCGAATTGTATGTTTGGGAAAATATTCTTCCACTTTTTTACACCCCCAATATAGTGGAACAGTATTGTTTATAAAAGGGTTTATTAACTTCTCCGTAAAATAATGGTCGTGACTCGTATTCTCAATCGCAATCGTAAATAAATAATCTCGGCACATCTCCTCCATCGACTTAAAACCACCCATTATATTTTTATTATTCGGGAATTTTCGTTTATAATTTTCAACACCATTCCCCCATATATCGATAGGCAAGTTATTTTTAAGAATATGACTGGCGATGGTGTGGCGATACTGATGACCTGGTGTATATGTTTTGCGAGATACCATAACTGACATTAGTTTTGGTTTTTGTGGTGTAAAAGGCATATGTTTAGGGGTTTCATAAAAAAGAAAACCGTGATGTCCTACAAACGTTGGTGTTGGAAACGTGTGAACGCTACCAATGAAATATTTTCCTATATTTTTAACAGCATATTCGATAAAATTATTTTGATAAATTTTTAGAAACGGTGTATCGTGCGGCTCTTGAGCAAATCCGACAACATTTGATGGAGGTACCTGAAGATTTTGTGGAGTAGGGCAGTTTAATAAAATTGCGTGTGTATATGTTTCTGTTACAGTAAAATATATTTTTTTTGTTTTACCGTAATAGTGTATATTTTGAACAGCGCATGCTTTTTCGTACTCTTGTTTACAGTGTCCGGATACACAATAGTCGCTAAAAAATTTAACTCTTATATATTTCGCCCTAAAATCGTCTAACACTTTTTTGAATTCGTTTGTTTCATAGCAGTTTGTATAGTGTAAAAAAGATTTATTATCAGTGTGTTTCAAGGTTACGTCGGATATATTATATAAAACAGTTTGTTGAATCGCTGCATGTACCCATAATGCATTCAACATGATATCAAATCCTATAAACACGTTACGATTTTCGAATAAATCCAATAAATGTAAAATATTCTTTTTCATAACAACCGTCGAGTTTACGAAAGGGTTTACTTTTAGTATATTGTAATGATACAATTCTCCTTGTGGGTTACAAGATACTTCACCTCTAAAACTACTTTTACTTCCTAGAATCTCAATACGGTGATACTTTGAAATCGTGTTTACCTGCAGCTCTAACTTATTGGGTAGCCATATATCACCTAAGTATAACAGAGCAATATAGTTATATTTACAATGCTGGTCAGCTGTTGTTGTAAGTATGCGTGATAGAGTATTTGTTTGGATGTTATCGTATTTTATAATGTGGATCCGGGGGTCAATATTTTTATATTTTTGTATTACGCTATTATCATCCTCAGTTATGATGGTTATGTTGTATAAAACAATTTTTAGTTCCCAATCTTTGTATGTTTGATTTATAATTGATGTAATAGAATCATCAATAACTTTTTCTGCGTTATTGGTATTGGTATTGGTATTGGTATTGTCTACTATAGCTATAATAGAAATCATGTATATAAATACTATTCTAGTGTAGTATTTATATATAAATATTTAATTTAATATTTATCTAAATTTGTTGTATTATATTTCAAAATATTGAGTATCATATAATTTATATAATACTTCTTATAGCTCTACCGACGAATAGCACCAGCAATCTGCTTTCCGGCTTGGACAGCCGTGTTGATGGGAACAAGAGCAGGTACAAGTGTAGATGCAACAGGAAGAACTCTATCAGCAACTTTAACAACTTTGCCTAATGTTTTACCTAACCTCAACTTCTCATCAGGAACAGATGCGCTAAAACTAAGGGATTCTATTGCAACAGAATTACTCATTTGTTATTATAATATAATATAATATAATATAATATAATACTATATTGTATTTATTATTATTATATTTATTATTATTATATTATTATATTATATAATTATATGCAAAGTATTTTTTTCGTTCCTTCATTTTATGCTCATGTTATAAATGGCATTTTAATTTTAATAGCTATAATAGTACTTTATAAATATTATTCAAAGATAAGTAGGTTAGAACCATATAAACTAGTTTTTTTAATACTAATGTTTTCAGTTGTAATAGGTTTACACGGATTATCGCATCAGGGATTAGAAAAAAACTATAATTTTAACCCGTTGAATATGTAATCTGTTCCATATTTATTCCATTATTAAATATCTAAACTAATCGTATTGCGTTCGGATTTAGGTTTGCGTTTTGTCTTATTTGGCATGTTGTCATTTTGCAGTTCTTTCAATTCGGATATACTAATTGTACTTCCCTTTTCTTCCGAAGCTTGATTTGCGTTGGCGCTCGAGGATGACGGTGTGATGTTTACATTCTTCGTCTTTAGTCCCGACAAAATATTACTAATATCTGAAGGTCCTTTCATTTCGGGGCGCGGGTTTTGCGGAAGAGGAGGAGGTGCACCACGCTTTGACTCATATGGATTTATATAGTTGTCTGACAAGTTTACACCATCATTCATACTCCCTCGCCCAAAATTTAAATCGGGGCGGTTTGAAATATCGCCTTCTCTTCTAGGCGGAGGAATTGAATTAGGACCCTTTGTTGCTACAGGTGGAGGAGGGGGTCGCTGGTTATTGAAGTTACTAGGCGGTTGTTGTTGATGTGGTCCGCCACCCATACCACCCATACCACCCATCATATCCCCCATAAAGTTACCAAAATTAGGTGATGACTGTGACATTGTGTTTACAGCAGCTTGTGTAAACTGTTTCATAAGTTCGGGATTTTGTCTCATAATATCATCCATACCAGGCATCGCGGATTTAAACATGGTATTTGTCATATGAAGCATAATCGCGCTTCCTCCAAGTTGAAAAAGCAACTTTAATTCAGGTGCCATCTTCGCTTTCGACTTGTACTTCTCGTGTAGTTCAGCAAAAATCTCATCATAGTCATCTATGTTTTCATTGATTTGCTCCGACCATCCATCAAGTTTCAAGTCAAATGGGTCGAATTTGTTATTTAAAAACTCTATTCCGGTAATTGCAGTCATAAGCAACTTTTGCTGAAACTTAATACTGTTCTTCTTTTCCCTCTCTTCCACGTGCGTTTCATATTCACCCTTCATTTCAAAAAGAGATGACTCCATGGTATACTTTTTAGTAAGACGAATTCCCTTTGACTCTAGTTCTTCTAACTTTTGAAGGATTTTAAATTTCTCGCGAAGTAGTTCTTCTTTTGTCATTTGCGGCGTTGTGTCAAGTGGAGCGTCGGGGTTCATAGGTACATTACTGAATTTACCAAAACCATCCCAAGTTTTTTTATCTGTGTCAGTACTTGCAGTGGAAGCGCCAACGCCACTGGTATTACTTCCGCTAAGAGGTGGTCCACTTAAACCACTCAAATTATGCTTACTGTCTGAAAATCCGCTATCGCTTTGATCATCTGCATTGTCGTAGTTGTTTAACTTTATACCCGAACCGCCAAAAAAATCAGACTTAAAATTTTTAGTTACTTTGTTTGTATTGATAGAGTCTGTGAGCTCATTTAACTCATCCTCTAGTTCATTCAGGTCATCCAAATCAATATTACCATCTCCTCCACTTTTATTTCCTGATTTTAATTTATCGTTCATCAAAAGCTCTAAACCTCCTCCAAAGTTTACAGACTTTGAACCGCTACCCCCGCCCCTTTTACCACCTCCTATAAAACTATTATCAAGATCGGATAAGTTTCCAAGATCAATTATTTCGTCAGCCATATTATTTATAACCTAGAACTTTAATTTTAAGTTTGTGCGCATTATAAATATATTTATAATTGAACTATTGTAATTGTAATTATAAATAAGTCATTGTAATTAAATCATTGTAATTAAATCATTGTAATTAAATCATTGTATTTCATTTTCAAATTGTTCATTTTCAAAATATAAGTTGACATCTATCATATTTTTTAATGTAAGATAGTAGATTCCTTGTAAAAAACAGTCTGATAAATCGTCTTTTTTCTTGTTTTTCTCTAAACTTCCTTTATAATTTTTAAACTGTGGTAATTTTTCTAATAACTCTTTTGTCACTTCTACACTTTCAACCTTCCGTTCTGTATACGTTGTTTTCTTTTTAGTCATAAACATTTTTAATTTATTTGCTGCCGATATAAACTCTATACACGGTGTTTCTCTCATTATAAAGTATTGTGCTATCATTCCTTGTAGTGTTTTCATTCTACTCGCAATTGTGCTAATTTGATTCTCTATAATTACAATATCTATTTTGTATTTTTCTAGCCCTACCTGATGCCCCAGTCCCAGCCCTCCCATTAATTTTACATCTTCTTTATGCACTGTATCTCCACCACTTGTATAAGGGGATATAAATTTATCCAACTCGGTCATCATATTTTTACCAAGAGTGATTAAGTCAATCTGGTCTGCTCGTACATTTTCTATATTTTCTAAATAATTCTTATCTAGTTCTGATTGTATCATTTCTATCATTTGTTCTTTTGTGTTTTTTTGTCGTTTTGAATGCACAATCGCTAGAGGAAGAGTGAGGTCGATGGCTTCTTTATTCATATGAGATGTAAGAGATTCGTGAGATTTATCGAAAATAGGCTTAATATTATATTTATCAATAATGCTCTGGATATCGACTAACTTCTTCGTTCTTATTTTTTTAATATCAAGTTCACTTGGTGGTATTTTTAAGTTACACTTTTTTGCATGTTTTGTACAATAATAATCAATAATTATATTTTCATTTTCGTTATCGTTATCGTTTTCGTTTTCATTTTCATTGCCTACACCAGATATAGCCTCACTAGTCTTGAATGTTTTGCAGTATTTTGCCACTTCGCAACAAGGTTGTAAACCTCCTTTGGTGCATTTTCTAGTGATAGGTGTACACAAATTTATAACTTCCCATCGTAGTATTTTATAGTCTTTTAAATTATTAGTGTTATTAGTGTTATTAGTGTTATTAGTGTTATTAATGTCACAAGTGTCATTGTCACCTACTTGAAATAAACAGTATGCCAAATTTTTCATACCTACATCAAAACTAATAACATTTTTCATTTTTTTCTATATTTCTATATTTTTATAGTTGTATTCATATATTATTCATATTTGTTTTATATTTGTTTTATGTTTGTTTTATATTCTAATATTACTATAAAGAACACTAATTTGGAATGATACAAAATATATACTTTAAAATAGTATGTGCTCTTTTAGTATTGTTTATGATATGTTGGTTTCTAGAAAAAAAGGTAAACAAATATTCGTATGAAAAAGGTAAAGAAATTAATAAAGTAAAAATTCCCGATATTATACAGGAAAGTGTACCAATAGTTAGAAATTTAGACGTTATAAGTGATTTATTTATTTCATTTGTTATGTTTATTTTTTACATTATTTTCATTATCAATGGAAAATATCAGTATATTATTTTTTACTTTTTTGTATTTTTGTTAATGCGTTTGGTTACGTATATTTATTATGTATCTACAACTCTTCCAGATAGTAGCAAAACGTGTAAATATGGTTCAAACTTTTTTGAAAGTGCATTGAGCATGGGGTCTTGCAATAACCTCGGAATTAGTGGACACTTTATAAATCTTATATTTCAATTGGGACTTATTTACCGGTACTATGGGTCAGCATACTGGTTATTATATATCATTGCATATGTTCTAGGATTTACCTTGATATGTGCTTCTAGAAATCATTACACTATCGACTGTATTACGTCAACATTTGTTGGGCTGTTTTTTATTTACGAGATTGATAATATACAAAAGGGGATTAATTTTGTATTAGGTAAAAAATATTTTAACTTATAAAAGTAAAAAAATTTTTCATACTCATACTCATAACTCATAACTTTAGACTACCTAGAGAAACTACCTAGGTACACTATCAACTACATACTGGTACTGTGTTAGAGACGGTGCCATCATACGGCTCTGAAGTTCGTGTCTAGAAAGATACACATTTTTAAGGTCACTTGTTTCGTAACCAAATGGCTGACTATTATCTAGAGGAGATGAGAAGACAAAAGGCGAATTTGATTGTTCTTCGGGATTTTGAGGTCCTGAATAAAGGGTAGGACATGCACCGCAATTGTTGCATGCTGATTCTGAATTTGATTTCATTATACTGACAGCATTTTTCTGCAAAAATGTTCTGTAATCCCAGTTTGAAGTTATGTTGTTATTTTCGCGGATTTTTTCATTTACAACAGAACCTGGTTGCCAGGTTGCAAAGTTGCGACCATCCATCATAATAGGAGGGAAATTAAAATGAATGTTATTTGAACCTGAATAGCAAGTAGCCCAAGACATTGATATTACGACTATATAATATATACTAAAACTAGATAAAAATAATATTAACATTCAAATTCATATTGATATTATTTGTTTTATTTAATGTTCAATATAGTTTAATAGTGTAACAATGAAATGAACGTCATGAACGGCATGAACGAGATGAACGGCATGAATGATATAAATATTTATAACATTTGGGATAGGTGTTTAATCAGTTCTTTTTTTGTAAGTTTATTAATAGAAGCTTCACTCATATGTGAACCTTCACTGGATAACTTGTTCTTAAGATGCTGTCTAAGAGACTGTACATTCATTGAATTATAATCTGAAAATGGTTCAGACTCTTTATCTTTTGTATCTTTTGTATCTTTATTCTCTTTCGTTTTGAAGACCGCTTTTACAGAAATGTTATCTAAAGAATAAGTATCTGCTGAAATAGTTTCAGTTTCGGTTTCTAAATCGGAGTGGTTTTGAATTTGATTTGTAACTTCATTTGTAACAACATTTTCCTTAATCTCATGATTCTCATGATTCTCATGTTCTATATCTAGTTCTGATGGCATAGACTCATTATCACTACCTTCCTCTTCATCGGCATATGCATCACCATCATCCTCTGTATCATCCTCGTCATCATCATCATCATCATGTCCATTCATAACTTCATTCTCATTTTTGGGATATAAAGGATGTGTTAACTCGATTACTTTTACATCAGGTCCATCTAAATGTTCTATAATGTGACAGTCGTTCCCACCATTAAAAACTATTTTTCTAGTACTATTATCTGTGACATCCTCCAGAGGTTTTTTGTATGTCTCGTCGCCATGTTCACTATCATTGTCATCGTCATCGTCACTACCACTTTCGCTTCCACTACTGCTATCATCACTGCTGCTACTGCTATCACCATCATCATCATCATTATCATCATCATCATCATCATCAAATTCACTCTCGCTATCATCCGAAACATTGATTAACTCACTGTTTGAAGTTACTTGACGAAATTTTTTCATATCGTTGGTAACAGCATCTTCTAGAGCTTCTTCATGACTTCTATTTTGAACCGTATTCATTATATTTTCATTATTCATATTATTCATATTCATGATTACACTTTGCAATACTTTTGCTTGTTCTCGAACAGATAGCTCTAACACACGTGTCTTATATCTTATATAATAATATAGAGCAACGCCAATCAATAATGTAAATAATATACTAAAAATAGTTTGTGAGTTAAGTAGAGACATCTTTTATTTTTATACATAAATAAAAATAAAATATTTAACGCTTAATCTTATTTTTGTTATTTGTTATTTGTTATTTGTTGTTTGTTAATTTGTAATGTCCTTAATTACATAAATCAAGAATTTTTTTAGTATTTGTAATAATTGACTCTGGGTATTCTAAATCATATAAAACTTTTATTCCTCCCTTAATCGTTGAAACTCCCTTTTTGAATTTATATAAATATTCTACTTTATGGTCATCCAAAAGTTTTACACTCATATGATAATTCTTAACATTAGCGTTTGATTTCAAATTTTTACATAACTCGATATAGTGTGTAGTAAGCATTAAATCAACGTTTTTCATACCAGACAAGTGGTGGATATACCCATATGCGCTTGCAACTGCTTCATACGGGTTTGTTCCTGAATATAGTTCATCAAAAATGCAAAAGTGATTTTTGTCGCTATTTTTTTCTAAACAATCCAGGATTTCTTTACATCTTCTAGATTCAGCTTGGAATAAACTATCGCGTCCGGATGTATCCGGAATATTCAAATAGCAGTGTAAGTAATCATATGGCTTAATTTTAGCAGTTTCATAAAATCCGTAACCTATCTGTTGTGATAGTATAATATTCATAAGTGTTGATTTAATAACCGTTGTTTTACCTGCAGCATTTGGTCCTGTAATAATAATTTTTTTATCTATAATAACATTATTTTTTACCGGAGTTTCATGTGGTGGGTAGTACAAATTTTTAAATTTTGTAACATTTTTTGATTCTGACTTTTTATGCGAATATTCAGTATCTTTAGATTTTGTGGATAACTCCGATGTTGTGGATTTGTTGGATTTGTTGGATTTGTTGGACTTACGTTTTTTGTGTTTTTTTTCTTCCACATTTGCTTCTTCTGGTTCTTTGGTCTCTCCGTTATCTACAGTCTCCTCGACGTTTTCCTCACTACTTGCATCATCACTACTTGCCTCAATAAATGAACACATATTTATTTTACCACTATCTATTATTTGCTTCAAGTGGTCGACGTGTTCATAAAAGCTATTGAATCCAAAGCTATAGTCAACACACTGTTTTATATCATTATCAACAAATATTTCATAATTTATTTTCATTATTTTACCAATATCGAGCATTTTACCAAATGATAATGAAAAAGGTTTTATTTTATCAAATAACTTACACATTTTTTCTAGTTTATCTTTATTTTTCACAAGGTCGGCAGTAAAATTTGTATACGTTTCTAAATTAGACGATATGTTTATAATATGGGTCATATTACGAGAAGTGTATCTGAAATAGTCGCGAAGAATAAAAATATTTTTGTGAATGAGAATCATATTTTTGTAGAAATGATAACATGACATTATATTTTGATATACCTGAATAACATAAAACACAAATGACATCAGCACATATATGCGTTTATCCCATGGCATACTAGAAAAATCTAGTAAAGAAAACATTTTCCCGATTGGGTGTGTAGCAAATATTTTTTTAAGTGTTGCGATATAACCTCCTATTGTAATATTTACTTTTTGAAATTTAAGAAGAAAAAATGGTATGATAAGTAGTATAAGTGGAGAAAGAAGAGAGATGACAGGTGATGTAAGATTGTAAATACTTAGTATTTGTAAAAAACCAGGCGACTTGTTAAGTCTATCTAAAACAGGAATATCGATGTAGTTAAAACGTTGTTTGAAATTTTTATCCCCAGCAATATCAATCCATAATTTATCTATTTTTTCAAAAATATCATGTGGGTCTATTGTTGTTTCATTTGTGCTAGTAGTCATTGTCACTTTCGCCTTTAAATCACCGTCATATTGATTAACATAAGCCTTATAAAATGCTTGTGAATCTTTCAAAAAAGCTATATCCGTTGTATAATATTTGCTCCACTCATTTAAAAACTTTTTGCTAAATATTGATTCTGGTTTTAATATATGATTATACATAGATGGTTCACCAGGGTTTTTCGATTCTACTAATTCTAAATCATTTATGATATTATCATTAATCTCTTGTTTGTTATCAATATAAGAAATAGGGAATTTAAATGAAGTGAATGATGTAATGCTATCTTTATTTTTATTATTTTCATTATTTTTTTTACTTGTATTGTTACCCTTAGCATTATTACCTGTAGCATTGTTACCCTTAGCATTGTTACCTGTAGCATTGTTACCTGTAGCATTATTACCCGTAGCATTGTTATTTACATGTTCATTTAAAGCTTCAAGCTTTTTTATTTGTGCATCCCTTAATTCTGTTAAATATTTTTCAAGATCAAACATATTTATATCTTAACATATAAATAATAAAATAAATATACGAATTTATTTTATTACTAAATCACTTTTCAATTGGTGTTTGGGTGTTTGGGTGTTTGGGTGTTTGCAAGTTAATCAATTGTAATATTTGCAGGCAACTCCTCAATAACTGTCTGATAATGTCTTTCAATATCTTTCATTGTTTTAATATCCCATCTAGTAACAAAATTAATTGCAGTTCCTTTTCTACCCCAACGCCCTGATCGCCCAATACGATGCAAGTAATTAAATACACACTTCGGCAAATCAAAATTTAATACAGTTCTAACTTGTTGTACATCTATACCACGAGATGTTACATTTGAAGATATCAATACACGATGTTTCCCTGCTTTGAAATCCGTATATGCTTCATCGCGTTTCGATTTATCCATATTGCTATGAATACAACATACTGGAAATCCGTCATTAATCATTGCATCTGTCAAGTCCATTACACGCTTAATACTGTTGCAATAAATAATACACTGCGACATTGAAATAATATTGAAAATATCTTTTAGTGTTGCATACTTTTGTGTGTCATCATTAAGAGCAACATAATACTGTTTAATACCTTCAAGAGTAAGCATTTCTGACTTTACCAAAATACGTACAGGATTTCGCATAAATTTATCTGTAAGATGTTGTAACTCATTTGGTAGTGTTGCGCTAAATAATCCAACTTGAATATCAGCATTCAAATATTGAAAAATATTATAGATTTGGTCTTTAAATCCTACAGAAAGCATCTCATCTGCCTCATCCAATACAAGCAAGTTGATGTCTTTTGAAACAATGTTGTTACGACGCATCATATCATATACACGCCCAGGACAACCTACAATGATATGCGGCATGATAGTTTTCAACTGATGACCATCCTCATCCGTCGAGGTTCCTCCAATAAGAAGATGAAAACGCATATTTTTAATCAATGACCCAATCGATGTGATCACATCATAAATCTGTTTTGCAAGTTCACGTGTTGGTGCTAAAATCATCGCCTGTGTTTTATTTATTTCCGTATTTACTTTCTGCAAAACACCAATTGTAAAAACGCCTGTTTTGCCCGTACCTGATTGTGCCTGTGCGATAATATCCTTTTTATCAAATATAGTAAGAAGCGCTTTTCTTTGAATCAAACTGGGTGAGTCAAAACCATACGCATAAATTCCACGCATAAGGTCTTCACTTATAACACCCTCCAAGTCTTCCCATTTGTCGAATTCTTTTGGAGTATAATTGTCTACAACTGGTATACTGGTAGATGTCACGTTGGTACCAACCTCACTTACACCCATATTTACATTTTCATTATCTCTTTTTGAAATAACCTCATTCCTATTTATATTCAAACCACTATTTTGATAGTCATTGACACTATAACTATTATCATTTCTTATATCATTTCTTATATTATTTCTATTCTGACGACGATTGCCGTTGCTGTTGCCGTTACCGTTGCCGCTTCCATTATCATAATTATTCGCAAATCCTTGCCCTGGACCAGACCCTTTATTTGAGTCATCGTTTCTATATTTATTCGTATTATTACTATTATTACTATTATTACTATTATTACTATTATTATATCTGTGACGGTTCATTGAGGGATATTTTCCTGACATTCTATATTATATATTCTTATACATTTAAGTATTTATCAAATAAATATTTTATATTTACATTTTGAATATATATTAGTTCGATGTCTCTTCATTCTTTGTTATATTTGAAAGTTCATTATCATCTATGTCATTAAGATTATACTCTTTACACCTTTGCACATTTAAAACGCCGACTTAACGACTAAAAAATATGCAAAAGTGCAATGGCGAATTTCACGCCTTACCATACTTATCTTCCTTTCGGAGTATCGTAGGTATTTATTCTTTTTGT